>Ga0136633_1000012_pt1 | contig 133039 bp, 128 predicted proteins | sample AntDrymeUQ832206_2_FD_105494 | JGI IMG/M metagenome (GOLD analysis project Ga0136633, IMG submission 105494) | Polar desert sand microbial communities from Dry Valleys, Antarctica - metaG UQ83 (22.06) | ecosystem: Environmental > Terrestrial > Soil > Desert | place: Antarctica: Dry Valley...
GCTTAGCGAGAGGCTCGCGAATCGTCAAGCGTGCGCCTAGGGCCGCGCGATGACCCGCTGGCCGCTGTCCGACCCGATGAAACGCGCTCTCGCGCTCGCGGCGGAAGCGGCCGAGGCGGGCGAAGTGCCGGTCGGCGCGGTCGTGGTCAAGGACGGCGTGATAATCGGCGAGGGCCGCAATGCGCCACGCGCGACCAACGATCCCACCGCCCACGCCGAGATCGTGGCGATTCGCATGGCCGCCGCGGCGCTCGGCAGCGAGCGGCTGACCGGGTGTGAGCTCTATGTCACGCTCGAGCCGTGCGCGATGTGCGCCGGAGCCATTTCGCACGCGCGCATCGCCCGCCTGACCTACGCCGCGTCCGATCCCAAGGGCGGCGCGGTCGCGCACGGCGCTCGCGTGTTTGACCACCCGCAATGCTTGCATAGGCCGGAGGTGGTCGCGGGGATCGGGGAAGACGAAGCGGCGGAATTGCTCCGCACGTTCTTTCGCGAGCGGCGCTAGAGACCGCGCCAGATCTTCAGAGTGGCGCCGTCCTTGGGCCCGAAGCGCCGACGGTCGCAGGCCTCGGGCATGAAGCGCTTATCGTAGCAAAGCCGCAATTCCTGCAGCCAGCCACGTTCGTTGACCGCCAAACCCACCGCCTGCGGCTTCCAACCCGGGTTGGCGGCGGCGAAGCGGGTGCGGACGAGCCCCGCACTAAGTTCGGGATCCTTCGACAGCCGGTCGAAGTCGGGCAGGCGCAGGCCATCGAAGAGGATGCGTGTCGTCTTGAAGTAGGCCGCTGGGGTGCGGACCATGCAAGCGCCGTGCTTGGCCCACTCGTGCGCCTGCATCCGCGCCGACGGCATCATGCACACGTTGCGGCGGAGTTCGGCGGGCGCGACCTTGCGCGGGGTCGGACACCACTGCGGCCAGGTCCCGCGCCCCTCGGGCCAGAGGCCGTGGACCACCAAGCCGAAGCGCCCGTTCGTCCCCGAGCACTGCACCGCCTCGGCCCGCGAGGCCTCGCGCCCCTTGCAGAACTCGGGGCTCCAGCTGACCGCCAGCGTGTAGCCGGTGACCGGCAGCCGCCGCACCGGCCCGTCGCGCTCGATCGACGGCGCGGCGATGCGCTGCGGCACGCGGCACTGGTAGGCCTGTGCGTGGAGGGGTGTGCTCAAGGCAAGCAGCGCGAGAGCGGCCATGGCTCTCACAACGGCGTAAAATCGAGGCCGATGTCGGCGGCGGGCGCGCTCTGGGTCAGGCGGCCGACCGAGACGAAATCGACGCCGGTGGCGGCTTTGGCGCGGATTGTGCCTAGGGTGATCCCCCCGCTGGCCTCGGTGGGCACGCGGCCCGCGACGATCCGCACCGCCTCGCGCAGCGAGTCCGGCTCCATGTTGTCGAGCAGCAGACGGGTCGCCCCGGCGGCGAGCGCGGGTCCGATCTGGTCGAGGCGGTCGACCTCGCAAATGATCTCCCGCACCCCGGCGGCGACCGCGCGCCGCACCGCCTCGGCCACGCTGCCGGCGACAAGCACATGGTTGTCCTTGATCATCGCCGCGTCCCACAGGCCCATGCGGTGGTTGGCCGCGCCGCCCATGCGAGTGGCGTATTTTTCGAGGTGGCGCAGGCCGGGAATGGTCTTGCGCGTATCGAGCAGCGCGCACGCCGGGTTGTCCATCGCCCGCACATAGGCCCGCGTCAGCGTGGCGACACCCGAGAGGTGCTGGACGGTGTTCAAGGCGCTGCGTTCGGCGGTGAGCATCGCGCGGGCGTTGCCCGCGAGGCGCATCAGATCAGTGCCCGGAGCGACCTCGGCGCCGTCCGCGACTAGCGGCTCGATCTCCATCGTCGGGTCGAGCGCGCGGAAGAATGCCGCCGCCACCGGCAGCCCGGCGACCACGATCGCGTCGCGGCAGTCCACCACCCCTGAAAAGCGCGTATCGGCGGGGATCACGCTCTCGCTGGTGACGTCGCGCCCGCCGCCCGCCAGCCCCTCGCCCAAGTCTTCGGCCAGCGTCTCGCGGACGAAGCGGGCGAGGTCGAAGCCGGGTAGGGAGAAACTGCTCATGGGGCGCGTGTGAAGGTTTTTTGTTTCGCCCTCAAGCGCCGGGCGCGGGCATCCGCCCGCTTGGCTACCTCGCATAAGCTCGGACGCGCGTTCGCGCTTGCGGGACTGCTGGCCGCAGTCCCGTTCCAGCACACTTTGCGTCTCTCGCGATGATTCGGGTTCCGACCAGGAACCCGCAAGGCCGAACGGCCGCCCGCAGCGACGTAGGCGCGAGGATAGCCTAAGGGGCCGGATGGCCCCGACGGCGCTTGTGGCGAAGACAACTCAGTGCACGAATCTGGCTACCACGTCCCTGTACGACCGGCTCACCTTCACCTCCGTCCCGCTATCGAGCACCAGGAAGCATTCGCCGTTGGTGTGCGGTTTGACTTGGCGGACCTGGTTCAGGTTGACGATCTTGGACCGGTGGACGCGCTGGAAGGTCCTCGGGTCGAGGCGCCGCTCGAGATCCTTCATCGTTTCGCGCAGGATCAGCGAATTGTCGCCGGTGTAGATGCACATGTAGTCGCCAGCCGCCTCGATGTGCTCGATCGAATCGATCTCGACGCGGAAAATCTGCCCGCGGTCCTTGATGTTGATCAGCTTTTCGTAGCGGTCGGCGCTTTCGGAAGGGCTATCGTCGGCGGCGAACTCCTCGGCGGCGTCGGGGGCGACTTCGTTGAGCACGACTTTCAGCTTTTCGGCCTCTTCCGCGCTGCGCTTTTCCGCCAGCCGCTGGCGCACGCGCTCGATGGTGTCGGCCAGCTTGTCCTCGTCGACCGGCTTCATCAGGTAATTGACCGCGTTGGCCTCGAACGCGCGGATCGCATGTTCTTCGTAGGCGGTGACGAAGACGAACAGCGGCGGCTCGATCTCCATCACCCCCTTGACCACGCTGAAACCGTCGAACCCCGGCATCTGGATATCGAGGAATACCAGGTCGGGCTTTTCGGTCTTGATGGCGCGGATCGCCTCGCGGCCGTTGACGCAAGTGCCGATCACCTCGACGTCGTCGAACTTCTCGAGGCGGAGCTGAAGGCCCTGGATGGCGAGCTTCTCGTCGTCGACGACAAGGGTGCGGATGGTCATGCGGGTGTTGTTCCAATTGTGCCGGCCGAGCGGGCTGAGGAGGGGGCTGGGGCGGCGGCGAACGGCGGGAGGGGCAGGGGTTGCCCCGCCGCGGCAGTGTCGGGGCGGGGAGCGGGCTCGTAGGGAATCTCGATGATCACCGTGAAGCCCCCTTCGGCCGGGTTGCGGATTTCGAAGCGATGGTCGTCGCCGTAAGCTTGGCCGAGGCGGTCGCGAATGTTGGCGAGGCCGACGCCGGTCGACACCATACCCTCCATCCCCGCAAACGGAAGCGGGACGCTGGCCTGCGCGCCGCCCTCGCGCAAGCCCGGTCCGGTGTCGGACACGGCGATCCGCAGCCGCCGTCCGACGAGTTGCGCCGACAGCATGATCGAAGCCCCTTCCTCCTGCGGACTGACCGCGTACTTGATCGCGTTTTCGACCAGCGGCTGGAGCAGCATCGAAGGCAGGCAGGCATTCGCCGCTTCGGCTTCGATGCGGAATTCGGTGCGCAGCCGCTCCTCGAAGCGCATCCGCTCGATCCCCAGGTAGAGCTGCAGCGTCTCGACCTCCTGCGCCACGGTGACCTTGGCGCCGGGTTCGGCCACCAGCGTGTGGCGCAGAAAGCCCGACAGGCGGGTGAGCATCGAATTGGCCGCCTCGGTCTGCTTCAGCAGCACCAGGGTCGAGATCGAATTCAACGTGTTGAACAGGAAGTGCGGGTTGAGCTGGTAACGCAGCATCGCCAGCTGCGCGCTGGTCGCCTGCGTCTCCAGCCGTTCGAGCCGGTCGGTCTGTTCCTCGACCTGGAGGAAGAAATTGATCGCGTAATACAGCGCCGACCACGCGCCGAGCAGCGTGCCGTTGAGGAACGCCAGCGCCAGCACCCGCTGGACGAAGCTGCTTTCGCTGCTAACCGAGAAATACACGCCTTGCAGCCAGGCGTTGATCCCGGCGTAGAGCGCGACCGCCGCGGCCAGCGCCACCGCGGTCATGCCCCAGGTGATCAGCGCGCTGCGGCGGATGAGCTGGCCGTAGATCACCGACAGGATCAGGCTGATCGCGAACCCGGTGGCGATCTCGATGAACACCACCAGCAACAGTTCCCACGGCTGCTGGTTGGCCAGCGCCGAGACCGAGCGCCAGATCAGCGCGCCGCCCCAGCCCGCGAGCTGCAGGTTCCAAAATGCGGCGTTCTTGTTGTCGAAGAACGGCGCCGGGCGGAAGGGTAACCGGGGAATGGCCACTGCCGCTAACTAGGGTCCAGCGGCGGCGCACACAAGTTTTTGGCATCGACGGCCAGGTTGCGCTATGGTCGCCAGCACAGGAGAGATGCGATGGACGTAACCGAAGACACTCTGACCGACACCCTGCATGGGGTGGCAGAGCGCGCCAAGTTCCGCGAGATGAAGGAAGGCACCCAGGAAGACTGGGCGCTGATCGGGGGCGAATACATGGCCTTCGCGCAAGGGTTGCCCGACCGTGTGCTCGCGCACCTCAAGCTGCTCGACGGCGACTTCGGGGGATTTCCGATCTGCCGGCTCGAACATTCGCTCCAGACCGCGACCCGCGCGCACCGCGACGGACGCGACGAGGCCTATGTGGTGATGGCGCTGCTGCACGACATCGGCGACACGCTGGGGACCTTCAACCACCCCGAAGTCGCCGCCTCGATCGTGAAGCCGTTCGTCTCGGAGCAAGTTCACTGGATTTGCCAGAACCACGGGCATTTCCAAGGCTACTATTACTTTCATTACCTCGGCATGGACCGCGAATCGCGCGAGCAGTTCCGTGGGAACCCCCATTTCGAGGCCTGCGCCGAGTTCTGCGAGAAGTACGACCAGGCCGCCTTCGACCCCGACTACGCCAGCGAGCCGCTCGAATTCTTCGAACCGATGGTGCGCCGCGTGATGGCCCGGCCGGTCAACTCGCTCTACGCCAGGGTGGCGGAGGCGGCTTAGCGGCCCGTCGTCCGCTCGAACCGGGACCGCCAGTCGGCCTGGCCGCCGTTCGCGGTAAGCACGGCGATCCCGGGTACTTCGGCCACTACCGCGGCGGCGCGTTCGTCCCATCCGTCGTGAGTCGGCGCGCGGAAGATCCAGCCGTCGCGGAACGGGCCCCACTTGCGGAAGAACCGCTCGGCGGCGCGCGGGTCGTAGCCGGCGTTGGCCAGCAGCCACGGCATCAGCCGATCGGCTTCGCGTTCGGTCAGGCGGATGTTCCTGGGATTGCGCCCTACACCCTTCAGCCAGGCGCGGTGGGCGAGCAGGTTGTGCGCAAATTCGTGCGCGACAGCCGCGGCGAGTTCGTCCTCGGCCAGGTCGAAGCCCGAGAATTTGCGTCCGATCACCACCCGCTTGCCGTCGGCCGCCGCGCGGCCACCGCTGTCGAGGAGTTCGAACCGGCTGGGGCAGGCGGGCACACCCACGATGCTCGCTTCGCGCTCCGTGCCGCGAGCATTGCGCCACGCGATCCGCACCGCGCCATCACGCGCCAGCGCGGCGTCGATCGCATCGTGCAGGCCGGTCAGCCGGCGCCAGTCGTTCGGCTTCGCGGGCGCCAGGCCGGTCATCGGTCGGCCGTCGATCGAAAGAATCTCGTCGTTTGCCTGGAGACCCGCGAACGCCGCCGGCGCGCCGGGCACCGAGACCTGCACCGCGACCTCGCCCGCGATGCCCGCCGCGGCGCGCATCCGCGCGGGCTGGCCATAATTCGCCATGTCCTGCAGCAACAGCCCGATCGCTGGAGTGGCCCGCTCGCAATAGGGCGCATTAGCGGCGGCGAGGCGCCAGCCGATCGCCTGCAGCCGCAAATCCTCGGCCTGGAGGCGCGCAAGGCCGGCACGATCCGCGCCGGCGTCGGCACGCGCAACGTGGGGCGCGAGACCCAGCGCCAGAACTGCCGCCATCAGGATCGCGCGGATCACGTCCCCTTGGGGGCCGCGGCAATCGCCTCGGCCAGCCGCTCCCGCCCCACTGCGCCCGAGAATGCCGCGTCGCCCACGACCCAGCTCGGGGTGCCGTCGAACCCCAGCTTGCGGGCAATCTCGATGTTCTGCTGCAGTTCCAGTTCGGCCGCGGGCGAGGCGGCGAAGGCCCTGGCGGCGGCCATGTCGAGCCCGGCAGCTTTCGCGGCCGCCTCGACCGACGCGGGGCTCGGCGGGCCGTGGGCGAACATCATGTCGTGGAAGACCGCGTACTTGCCCTGCCGCGCCGCGGCGAGCGCCATGCGCGCGGCGCCGTCGCTGCCTGCGAAGATCGGCCACTCGCGCATGACCACGCGCAAGTCCGGGTTGGCCGCGACCAGCGCCTTCACGTCGGCGACCGACTGGCGGCAGAATGTGCAGCCGTAATCGGTAAATTCGACCAGCGTAACCGAGCCATTGGGATTGCCCAGCACCGCGCCGGGGAACGGCCGCGCGACCTCGCCCGACACCCCGAGGAGGCGCGAGCGGGCTTCCTGCTCCTCGTAAGCCTGTGCCATTTCGGGTAGAATTTCGGGGTTCGAAAGCAGCCACGCGCGGGTGGCGTCGCCGCCGAGGCCGGAGTGCGCAAAGCCCCACGCGCCGAGAAAGCCGCCGACGAGCGCGATCAGCGCGGTTGCAAGGTAACGTCTCATGCGCGCTGCGGTTATCGGCGCTTCTTGGCGCGTTCAAGTTCGCCGCGCGCCGCCATCGCGATGTCCTGCGCGCGCAGCCAGTCGGGTGTACCCGTAGGTAGCCCGGCCTCGGCCGCGCTCGCGCTACGCAGCGCCTCGAGATAGCGTCCGCTCATCGCCTGCTGCTCGGCGCTGGCGAGCCGCGCGCGCGGCAGGTCGCCCTGCGCGGCATAGATCACCCCGAGCTGGTACCAGGCGAACGGGTTCAAGCGGTCGCGTGAGACTGCGGCGCGCAACACCTGCTCGGCCTCGGCGTGGTTCGCGCGGTCCTCGGTGGCGATCAGCGCGTGACCGAAAGTCGCGGCGATCAGCGGCTGGTTGCCGGTCATCGCGGTAGCTCGACGCAGCGGGTCGATCGCCTCGTCCGGACGGCCCGATTCCAGCAGAACCTGCCCTTCCAGTTCGAGGAAATAGGGGTTGTCGGGATCGGCTTTGAGCAACGCAGTCGTCTCGGCGAGCGAGCGGTCGACCAGCGCCTGCTTGTGGAAGGCATAGGCCCGGGCATAGCGCGCGGCGACGCTGGTGTCGGTCTCCGGGTACTCGCGCAGCGTCTTTTCGGGTTCCTGGGTGTAGCCCGCGAGCTTGGCCTTGACCCGTTCGAAGCGCGCCTGGAGGCCCGCATCGACCGGCTTGTCCCACGCCGGGTCGCGGGTGTAATCCTCGCGCAGGGTGGCGATGCGGTCGCCCGACAACGGGTGGGTGCGTACGAACGCCTGGTCGTCGTCCTGGCTATAGCCGTAGCGGAATTCCTGGTTCTCCAGCTTGCCGAAGAACGCCAGGCTGCCGCGCCCCGAAATGCCCGCTTTGGAAAGGTACTGGACCCCGGCGGCGTCGGCCGCGCTTTCCTGCACCCGGCTGAAGGCGAGGAACTTGCCGAGCGCGGCGCGCTGTCCGGCCATGAGCAACCCCATCGCGGCGTCGCCGGCTCCCGCTGCCGCGGCCGCCGCGGCGAGCAGCAGCGAGAGGATCGAAATCCCGGTCGCTGCCTGTGCTCCTTGCGAATAGCTGATCACGTGACCGCCGGTGATGTGGCCGATCTCGTGTGCGATAACCCCCTGAACCTCGTCGGCATTGTCCGCCGCCTCGATCAGGCCCGAATGGATGTATACCGTCTGCCCGCCAGCTACGAAGGCGTTGATGCTGGGATCGCCGACAAGCACGATGTCGACGTTGCCGGGCGCGAGCCCCGCCGCCTCGACCAACGGAGCGGCCATGTCCTTCAGCAGCGCCTCGGTCTCGGCGTCGCGCAGGATCGACTGCGCGGCCACCGGCTGGGCGGCGAGCGACAGGGCCGCGAGGACCGCCAGGGCTCGGGAGGTAAGACGCATCGCCGGCGGTCTAGCGGGTTTCGCGCTGAACCGGAACTGAAGCCGGCGGACGCTGTGTCTGGGATTTGCGCGCGAAGGCGACGAACGGCGTCAGCACTTTGCCGCTCTGAGCGAACGGTTTGGACAGGCCCATCACGATTCCGGCGTGGCCCATGCCGTCGAACTCCACCTCCTCGACCTGGCCGCCGGCCGCGCGCAGCGCCTTTGCCAGGCGGCGCGAATTGCGTACCCGCACGACCGTGTCGGCGGTGCCGTGCATCAGCAGGATCGGCGGCGCCTCTGCGCGGGCGAAGGTAACCGGTTGAGTCGTGCGCGGGTCGGCGACGTGGCCGAGCGCGTTGCGCGCCGAATCCCTGGTAAAGGGAAAGAAATCCGCCGGGCCGGCGAGGCTGACGGTCCCCGCGATCGCCGTTTCGGGAACCCCGGTGCGCGCCAGCCACTGCCGGTCGAGCGTCAGCATCAAGACATTGTAGGCGCCGGCCGAGTGCCCCGAGAGCACGATCCCGTCGGCGCGCACCCCGGCATCGGCGGCGCGGTCGCGCGCCCAGCGCACTCCGGCGGCGGTATCCTCAAGCATCGCGGGAAAGCGGCCTTCGGGCACCAGCCGATAGCCGACCAGCGCCGTGGCGAAGCCCTGTTCGCCCAGCGTGCGCGCGACGAAGCGATAATCCGCGGTCGCTCCCGAATGCCACCCGCCGCCATAAGCGAAGACGACCAGCGGCCAGCCGCCCGCCGGCGCTATCCCTTCGGGCACCCACAGTTCGATGTTCTGGTTCGCGGCATCGCCGTAGCGCCCGCTATCGGCCAGCCGCACCGCGACGCTGCGGCTGAACCGCGCGTCGATCGCCTCGAGCGTGCCGGCGGACCCCGTCGCCGCCGCCCAGCGCCACAAGCCGAATGCGGCGGCTGCGATCACCGCGAGAACCACGAACGTGCCGATGATCCATCTCCTGCGCCGGCTGGTCATACCGGGGTTTCCGCCGGCTTATCTTTGTCTGGCGCCGCGGCCTGCACTGTCTTGACGATCTGCGCGGTCTCGCCCTCGGTCGAGATGCCGATCGCGCGCAGGAAGGCGTTGCCGGTGGCGAAGTCGTCGCCGAGCCATAGCGGCACCCCGGCAGCTTCGATCATCGCCTTGCCGGCCACTTCTTCGGGCGACAGCGCGCCCGCGCCGGTGCGGATGAATACCGCCGCCACCCGTCCGGGGTTGGCCTGGAGGACGTCGGCATAGGCGGGCAGGTCGCCCTGGGTGTCGTCGCCGATCAGGGCGAAGCGCATCTCGGGGTAGAACGCCAGCAGCGCATCGAGCGCGGCGCGCTTGTGCAGCCCGTGGCTCGCCGAGCCGAAGGTCGCCCGGTTGGCGCCCCAGTCGCGCAGCAGCAGCGGCCCGAGCGGCAGGTTGCGGCTCTGCTGGAACGCGACGAGGTAGGAAAACAGGTTCCACGGGGAGGATGAGATGTAGAAGAACGGCCGGTGCGTGGCTGCGTAGCTGGTGCCCGCGCCACCCGGTTCTGCCAGCACGGCCCCGCCGCCCAATGCGCCGTAGAATACGTCCGCCCCAGGAACCGCGATGCGCTCGTCGGGGAGCTCGGCGAGCACCCGGCGCCAGTTCCTGGCCACCGCACGCGGGCCGCCGGTGACCCCGGTCTCGATGATCGTATCGTCGATGTCAGACACCACCGCCAGCTTGGTCGCGCTGCCCGGCGCGAGCACGTAGCCTTCGATGCACTGCGGCCCTTCGGGGGTCAGCCAGTGGAAGCAGGCGACTTCCCACGTTGGGTCGCGCGGCAGCGGCCAGGCGGGATCGAGCGCAATGTCGAAATGGACGTAGCCTTCCTTGTCGGTCACCGCGTGGTGGTCGATCGGCACGCCGAGCGAGGTCTGCAGTTCGAGCCGCACCGCCAGCCCCGGCACCTCGCGCGAGGCGAACTGGGCGAGCATCGTGCGCATCGCCTGCAGCCGCCCGCGCCTGTCGAATTTGTGGCTCCCCGAACGCAGCGCGCGCGCGGTGACCGTCAGGCGGTCAGCGCTGCGATGGCCGAAGAAGGGCTGGATGCGAACGGGCGCGCGGTCGAACGGGGGCATCGCACCCGCGCTAGCTGGCGGCGCAATCGAATGACAGTGCGATTTGGCGGGCGGGCTGCCAGGTCCAGGAACTCAGGCCCAGGAACTCAGGCGACCAGTTTCGTCGCCGCCTTCGCGACCAGCGGCAGGTCGGCGATCTCGCCGAGCACGACCACTTCGCCATCGACGCGCCGGATCATCACCAGGGCGAATTCCTCGCCCTCGGCGGCGATGTCCTCGAAGCCCAGCGGCGCGATCGCCCGCAGCTTGCGCGCCAGCGCCTCGCGCGGGGTCTCGCGCAACGGCACGTCCCCGCCGTCGGCGCGGCGATAGTCGCGTTCAGCCTGGACCACGCCCTTGAGCCCGCCTTCGGCCTGGCCGAGCATGCCCGCCAGCGTGCCGCGCGCGACGTCCATGCGGTGCGCGTGCGCCAGCACGGCGGCGTATTCGGTCAGCCGGGTCTTGTCGTAGTCGGCCCCAAACACGAGCTTCACAACCGGGGTCATCGGCGCGCGTTCCTGCACCGTCAGCCCGCTGTCGGAGATAAGTTCGGCAAAGGCGTCGGGCTCGGCCTGGGCAACCAGACTGAAGTCGTAAGCGCGGCCGACCGCGGCATAGAGCGCGCTGCGGCTGCGGTCTTCGCAACTGCGCGCGGCAAGCGCGAGTTCGCGGGCGGCGGCAAGGCAATCGTACAGCCCGAGCTCGTCGTCGTCGTCGGCTCCGGCGGCTTCGTCCAGCGCATCGCAAGGCTGCTCACCGAGCGAGTCGATAAGCTCAAGCGGTTCGGGGGCGGCATACGCGACCGGCTCGGGCGCCAGCTCAACCGCAAACTCGGGGGCGGGTTCAGCGGCGGGCTCGGGTTCAGGTTCGGGCACGCTGGGCAGATCCCGCCACGCCGCTATCGCGGCGTCCTGGTCCGCATGATCGTGGTCGTAGCCGTCTTCGGCGCCGAACTCGTGCTCGGGCGACCACTCGCCGATATCGCCGAGGTCAAGCGGGCTGCGCCCGACTTTACCGCCGCCGAGCGTGAGCAGCGATGCGAAGCGGGTCTCGGCCTCGGGCTCGTCGTCGACCGCCTCGATGGCCTCGTAGAGCCCGGCCTCGTCGGCGTCCTCGTCCTCGTCCTCTTCATCGTCCTCGTCCGCGCCGAACGCCGGCTGCGGGAACGGATCCTGGCCGTCGGCCAAGGGCATCGAAGCGGGCAGCGAAGTGGGCGCCTCGTCCGCACCCGGGCCGTCGGCCCAGTCGGTCACCGGATCGGGACTACGGGGCTTTTCCTCGGCCGCTTCGAGCGCCTGGTCGATTTCCAGCATCAGCTCGTCGCTGGTCAGCTGGTCGGCCATCTCCTTCCAGTTGATCACCCCGTAGATGAAGTCGATCGAATCGTCGTCGCTGGAATACGGCAGCAGGATTCCGCGGTAGAGGATCGTGCTGCCGCGCTGGTTGACGAATTCCGCCTCGAACCCGATCGGGGCCTGGTTGGCGAGAATCTGCATGTAGTGGTCGGTGATCCGGCTGAGCAGCGAGCGCGCCGGCACGTCGGACAGCTTACCGATCCTCGCAGGCACGTCGCACTCGGCCGCCAGCATCTCGCCAAGATAGCGGATCGCGGGATCATCGACCCCGTTGGAGAAGTCGAGCAGCACCGAATAGGGGCCGAAGTCGGGCAGGCTATCGGGATCGAGATCCTCGATCGACGGGAAGTTGCGGTCCGCCAGCAGGCTCGCCCAATGGTTGTAGGCGCGCACCTGCATGCGCCGCTCGTCCTGCCCGATCGGGCTCGGCGGCGGCTCGCGGCCGGTGTCGTCGTCGGCGCCGACGCCGTAATCGGGCGTCTCGTCGTAACCGACCGAACCGAATTGTCCCCGCAAGGTGTCCATTGCCCGCCGTTTCCCCTGGTCATAAGCGATCGGGGCCGTTGTGGCGCGGTGTGGTAAACATCCCGTTAAGTTGCGCCGCGACTTTTCGCCGCAACGGCGTCGCAATGATGTGGGGGCGTCACATTGGGTGGCGCATCCGCGCCGGCGGGCTGACGTCGTGCTGGCTCAGCTCAGCCCGGTGACGGCGGGGCCCGACTGCCCGGCCGGGCTCGGCTGCCCGCCAACGCTACGGCGTGGCGAGCCCGCGGTCTGTGCCACACAGCCTGTCCCACACCCGAAAATACAGTCCGTAGTTGCATCGGTAGAGATCGTGGTGCCGTTGGTGGTGGCTGGCGGTTATCAGCCATCGGCCCCATGGGCCATGAACGATCGCTCGCGGAAACATCTCCCAGCCCATGTGGTTGGTGACCCCCATTGCCGTCATCACCGCGAGCACCAGGCCGAGCATCGCGGCGTGGATCGGCACCGCGAAGACCAGCGTTGGGATTACCACCGCGCCGGTCAGCGCCTCGAGCGGATGGAAGCTCATCGCCGCCCAGGCGGTCGGCGGGCGGCTGGCGTGATGGACGGCGTGGGCCACGCGGAATGGCCGCGGACGGTGCATCCAGCGGTGCGTCCAGTAGAACCAGGTGTCGTGCGCGAACAGATAGATCGCCACGCTCAGCGGCAGGTACCACAGTGGCAGCGTGTCCCACTCGGTGTAAATCTGCGTCCACCCGCGCTCCTGCCAGCCCCACGCGACCACGCCCGCGGGAATCCCGTAGATCGCCGCCGAAGCCAGCGACCAGGCGACCTCCTTGCGAATCTGCGGTGCGAGCCCGGCGTAGAGCCCCGGCCGTACCCGCGCGGTCGCCCAGGCGAACGCGCCGCTCGCCAGCAGGTAGCGCGCTCCGACGATCAGCGTCATCGCCAGCGCGGACAGGAGGATGGCGGTCGACATGGGTCTCGCCAGTCTACGCCGCCGCCCGGAGCCTGGCTACACGACTGGCTACACGGCAGCCTAGACGCTTTGACCCCACGGCGCGCAATTGGGGTCCTCGCCCACCACCAGCCGGCGCAGCGCGGCGCGCGCCAGCCGCTCGACCTCGACCTTGCGGCGGGCAGGCGCGAGCGAATGGCTCGGGGCGGGGCGGACGATCTCGGCGTCGTAGCCGTCGGCCACGATCACCCCGCAACAGTCGGGCCTGAAACCCGGCCCGTCGAGGATCGCGCAATCGATCCCCGGCGGCACGCCCCAATAGAAGCGGTCGCAGAAATCGAGGTAGTCGGGCCACTTGCCGTCGCCCATCAGGTCCGCGCGGCTGACCTTGATCTCGACGATCACGATCCGCCCCTTGGCGTCGACCCCCATCAGGTCCGCCCGGCGCCCGTTCCGCAGCGGCATCTCGGCCAGGCACCAGATATCGTTGCGCGCGAACAGCCGGCAAATCCCGCGCAACACCGCGGCGGCGCAGGGATTGTCGGCCGCGAGCGATAGAGCGGGCGATTCGGCCATGCCCGCGAAGTGGAACGAAACACGAACCTCGTCAAGCGAGGCGCGCGAAATCGAGTGACCAACGGTTTGCGACCAGCAGACCGCCCGCCCGCAGACGCTCCGGAGCGAAGCGGAGGAAACAGCGTCGAGGACGAGCGCGCGGACGCGCGCTCGAAACACATCAAGCCTTGCGCAGCGGCCCCATGCGGCCTTGTTCGGGCACCAGCGCGAGCAGCGCGGCGCGCGCGTGATGGTATTCGCGCCACAGCGTGAGCGCCGCGGCGGTTGGGTCCTGCCCGCGCGCCGAGACCGCCAGCAGCGCCTGGACTCCCGGCTTCATCATCGCGGCGAGATCGCCGACCCCGGTGGCCGCGAGTTCGAGCCGCCAGCCCCCCGCATCCTTTATCAGCGCGGGGAAATTGCGCACCTGCGCGTTGGGCTTTTCACCAGCGAGCCCGGCCATCGCCGCGATCGCCGCGGCGGCGTCCTGCAGCGCCGCCCACTGCACGCTCATTGCGCTCGGCCCCCTGAAGGCGGAGCCCTCGGGCCGCGTGGCGGCGAAGTCTGTCGGAGTCGCGGTCATCGTGACGCCGGCGTTAACCGATCGCCGCTTGCCAAATCGCTAATGCGCGAAGGTTGAAATGGCGCACCCGACAGGATTCGAACCTGTGACCTCTGCCTTCGGAGGGCAGCGCTCTATCCAGCTGAGCTACGGGTGCCGGTGCCGATGACTGGCAGGGGCGGGCGCTTAGCAAAGCGCTTCCCGGCTTGCCAGCCCTTATGCCGCGTCAGTTCACCTGCCGCTCGCGCCCTTCCCAATACGGCGCACGCAAGGTCCGGCGGAGGATCTTGCCCGCGGGGTTGCGCGGCAGGGCGTCGATGAAGTCGACGCTCTTGGGGCACTTGAATCCGGCGATCCGGTCGCGCGCGAAGGCGATCACCTGGTCGGCATCGAGGTTCGCGCCCGGGCGGCGCACGATGACCGCCTTGATCGCTTCGCCCCAGCGATCGTCGGGAATGCCGATCACCGCCACGTCGGCGATATCGGGGTGGCCGTAGATCGCGCTCTCGACCTCGGCCGGATAGACGTTCTCGCCGCCGGTGATGATCATGTCCTTGATGCGGTCCTGGATGAACAGATAGCCTTCCTCGTCCAGGATCCCGGCATCGCCGGTGCGCAGCCAGTTGTCGGCGCTGAGCACACGCGCGGTTTCCTCGGGCTTGTTCCAGTAGCCGGCCATGTTGGTCGGGCTGTTGATCGCCACCTCGCCGATCTGTCCGGGCGGGAGCGGGTCGCCGTCCTCGCCCAATATACGCAGGCCTACCGAAGGTAGCGCCTTGCCCGCCGAGCGCATCACCCCTTCGCGCCCCGGCGCGTGGTCTTCGGGCCCGAGGCACGCGACGGTGCCGTAGGTCTCGGTCATGCCGTACATCTGCGCGAAGTCGCAGCCCAGCTTCTCGACTCCGCGCTTGAGCAGGTCGAGCGGGATCGGGCTGGCGCCGTAGGCCATCCCTTCAAGGTGCGAGAAGTCGGCGTCTTGAGCGTCGGGATGGTCGAGCATCATCGCCAGCGCGGCGGGGACCAGGAACGCCCACTTGGCGCGATAACGCTGGATGTCCTTGAGGATCAGCGCGGGATCGAATTCGGTGTGAATGATCAGTTCCTGCCCGCCGTTCGCCGCGCCGGTGACCGAGCCGACCCCGGCGATATGGCCGAACGGCATCGCGTGGATCAGCGTGTCGCCCGGCTGCGAGGTGAACCAGCCGATCCCGGCCTCGCGAACGATGGGGCGCAGTACTGTGGCGTTGCGGTGGGTCAGCATGACGCCCTTCGGCATCCCGGTGGTGCCCGAAGTATAGAGTTGCAGGAACACGTCGCCGCGGTCGATCGGGGTGGCGACCGGCGCTTCGGACTGGGCATCGCGCCAGGCGTCGAAGCCGTGGTCCATCACTACCCGGTGGCCGCCGAACGGCTGGCCTTCGAACAGCGGCTCGACGAACAGCGCGGCGGCCTGCGCGTCGGCCACGATATAGACGATTTCCGCCGGGGCGAGCCGCCAGATCACCGGCGCCAGCACCATTCCGGCGCGCGCGCAACCCATCGCCAGCTCGGACGCGCGGTACGAGTTCTTGCCGAGATAGGCGACCCGGTCGCCCGGCTTGAGCCCCATCGACGCGAGGCCGTTGGCGACTTGCGTGGCGTGCCGGTCGTAGGTCCGCCAGTCGACCGTGACGTCGTTGTGGCGCAGCGCGACGTTGGTGGGCGTTTGCGCCGCCCATTGCGCCAGCGCCTCGCCCAGCGTGCGCGACTTGTCCTGGTATTCCATTCGCCTCTCCCAGAACGCCGTCTGCGCGGCGAATCCCCGAGGAAGCAAGTTGCGGCATGCAACCCGCCCAGGCAAGCGGTTAGGGTCCAGACCCCTAGTCGAAGCCCCGCTCGAGGAAGCGCAGCGCACAACCGGCGAGCAAGGCTGAACCGCTTGGCAGCGCTCTTTCGTCGACGAACATGCGCGAGGAGTGGATCGAGCAGCAGCTGCGCCAGTCGTCCCCCTCGGGCGCGACGCCGAGAAAGAACATCGCCCCGGGCACCTGTTCCAGCACGTAGGAGAAGTCTTCCGCGCCCATGATCGGCGCGGGCATGGGAATCCAGTCGCCCTCGCCGAACAGCTCGCCGGTCACCGCGCGGCCCAGCGCGACCGCGCGTTCGTCGCACAGCGTCACCGGGAAGCCGGGGGTGACGGTCACGTCGGCGCGCACGCCGTAGCCCGCCGCGATCCCCTGGGCGGTCTCGGCGATCAGGCGGGCGACCGTGTCGCGGTTGCGCGGGGTGAGCGTGCGGATCGTGCCGCGGATCGCCACCCGGTCGGGAATGACGTTGTTGGCGGTGCCCGCCTCGATCATCGTCACCGTCACCACCACCGCGTCGGCGGCGTTGAAGCGGCGGGTGACCATTGCGTGGAGCGCGGTGACGATGGCGCAGGCCGCGGGCACCGGATCGAGCGTGTCGTGCGGCATCGAGGCATGGCCGCCCCTGCCCTCGACGACGATGTCGAGCGCATCGGCGCTCGCCATCAACGCGCCCGCCCGCCCGGCGATGGCGCCGTGGCGCGCGTTGGGCATGATGTGCAGCGCGAAGGCGGCATCGGGCAACGGGTCGATCAAGCCGTCCTCGAGCATGTGCCTGGCGCCGTGGAAACCTTCCTCGCCCGGCTGGAACATGAACTGGACCTCGCCCGCCAGCTCCTCACGGCGGGCGGCGAGCAGCTCGGCCGCGCCGGCGAGCATCGCGGTGTGGGTGTCGTGCCCGCACGCGTGCATGCGGCCAGGGATCGTCGAGGCGAAGTCGAGCCCGGTGTGCTCGTCCATCGGCAGTGCGTCCATGTCGCCGCGCAGCAGTACGCGCCGGCCGGGCTTTGCCCCCTTCAGTGTGGCCACCGCGCCGGTCGTCGTACCGCCCTCGCGCCAATCGAGCGGCAGGTGGGCGAGCGCGCCGCGCACTTTGGCGAGCGTTCCGGGAGTCTGCAGGCCCAACTCGGGCTCGGCGTGGATCGCGCGGCGCAGGGCGACGATCCTGTCGGACATCGCGCGGGCCGAATCGAGCAGGTCGGGATGCAGCATGGCGCGCATGGTAGCGCGGCGCGCGGCAAGCGGCAAAACTGTTGTGGCACCGGTACATCGCCACGTCTAAGGCGCTGGGCCGATGCCAGCGTCGCCTAAAATCGGGGTGATTTTCAACCCGCGCAGCCACCGCAACCGCGAGGCGGTGGATGCGGCGGAGGGGCTGCCGGGCGTCATCGTCGCCGCGCCCGCCAAGCGCGGCGAGCTGGCGGCGGCGCTCGCCGGGTTCGCGCAAACTGGGATCGAATGCATCGCGATCAGCGGCGGCGACGGCACGGTGCGCGACGTGCTCACCGCCGGGCTGCCGGTGTTCGGCAACAAGTGGCCGCTGTTGGCGGTGGTGCCCGCCGGCAAGACCAATGCGCTTAATGTCGATCTCGGCGCGCCCAAGCACTGGGACGTGGCCGGCGTGCTCGCCGCGCTCGGCGCTGGCAGCCGCGTCGTCCGCCGCCCGCTGGTGGTACGCGACCTCGCCGGCGGCGCCGAGCTGGCCGGGTTCGTGTTCGGCGCGGGCGTGTTCACCACCGCGACCAACGCCGGGCAGGACGCGCACCGGCTGGGCGCGTTCGACAGCCTCGCGGTCGCCGCGACCGCGGCTTGGGGTCTCGCCCAGGCGCTGTTCGGCTCGGACCGCAATGCCTGGCGGCGCGGCGCGCCGATGCGCATTCGCACAGGACCTGAGGACTTTGAGCTGCCGCACGGCAAGAAGGGCGATCCCGCCTGGCGCACGATGCTGCTCGCCGCCTCGCTCGAACGCTATCCGTTCGGTATCCAGCCATTCGGCAAGCGCCAAGGATTGAAGCTGGTGGTGGTCGACCACCCGCGCCGCCGACTGCTGGCGACAATCCCGATGATCGTATGCGGGTGGGACAATCCGTGGCTCGAGACGGTCGGGCTGCACCGGCTGGAGACCGACCGGATCGTGCTCGATCTCGGGGGTAAGTTCATTCTCGACGGGGAGGCGTTCCCCCAAGGCGCCTACGAGATCACGCTCGGCCCGCCGCTAACCTTCGTGGTCCCGTGAGCGGCGTGCTCGCAGCCCGCGTCGCCGCCGCGCTCGCCGCGCCGGTCAGGCCGGAGGTGAGCGCGATCGCCGCCGAGCTCGGCCGCGAGGCGCGCGCGCGCGCGGTCCTGTTCTACGGCTCGAACTTGCGAACCGGCTCGCTCGACGGGGTGCTCGATTTCTACGTCCTGCTGCCCGGCGCGCAGGCCGAGCGCATCTGGCCGCGCGTGTCCTATCGCGAATGGCCAGTGGCGCAAAGGGCGGCAGGCGCGGTGCTGCGCGCCAAGATCGCGACCATGGCGCTGGACGCCTTCGCCCGCGCCGCGCGCGGAGAGTCGCGCGACACCACGATATGGGCGCGGTTCGTCCAGCCCGCAGGGCTCGCCTGGGCGGCCGATGACGCGGCGCGTAGCGAAGTGGCTGAAGCGATTGCCGGTGCGGCGCAGACCGCCGCGCGGCTCGCCGCCGCGCTCGGGCCCGAGAAAGGCGCGGCGGAGGAATTCTGGCGCGCGCTGTTCCGCGCGACCTACCGCGCCGAATTCCGGGTCGAGCGGACGGGGCGCGAGAACGACATTCTTGCGGTCAACGCGGGCCATTTCGACGGGCTGCTGCCGCTTGCCTGGGAGGCGGCGGGGGTTAGGTTCGCGCGCCAGGGCACCTGCTTGACGCCGAGGCTGGGGGACCGCGAGCGTGCGCGAATACTCGCTTGGTGGCGGGCCCGCGCGCGATTGGGCAAGCCGCTCAACCTGCTGCGGCTGGCCAAGGCGAGCACCACCTTCGAAGGCGCGGCGCGTTATGCCGCGTGGAAGATCGAGCGCCACACCGGGGTTGCGCTCGAACTCACCCCGTGGCGCGAGGCGCACCCGCTGCTCGCCGCGCCCGGCGCGCTGTGGCGGGTGTGGCGCGCGCGGCGATAACCTGCGTGTGCGCTCAGCGGTAACGCATCTGGACGCGGATCGACTTGACCCCTTCGCCGACCGTAATCGCGGTTTTCGTGATGCTCGGCTTGCCGAGGTTGAAGATGTTGATCGACGGATTGTTCGACATCGCCCCGCCGTCGCCGAGCAAGTCGGTCGCTCCGTCGCCATCGAGGTCGTGGCGCACCGCGATGCCGTAGCTGCCGGCCGACGGCACGGGCACGCAGAAACTCATCGTCCCGGCCTTGGCGGGGATGTCGATGCGGGTAAGCCAGCGGCCCTTCTTGAGCCATTCGGCGGGGGTTGCGGGATAGCTCTGGACGCGCACCCTTCCGGTCGACGCCTTGATCCCGTCGACCGAGACCAGCACCGCGGGGCCCTTGTCGCTGCGGCACTGGGTCATGTCGTTGGCGATCTTCTGGCGATTTTGCGCGTGCGCCGGCATCGCGGCGCCAAGCGCTAGGACGCCGACGGCGAGCACAGCTACGGGAAGGCAATTTTGCATCGAAGTCATGGGAGGTCCCTATGGCCGGGCGGGGCGCGTGGCTCAAGATGCCGGTTGCCTATCCCGGCGAATAGCTGGTTATCTGGCTCCGGCGGCCTGAATTTGCGGTGAATTACGCGGCAATCGCGCCAGCATTTACGCAGCAATTGCCGCAGCGCGGCACTTTGGGCGGGGTGGTGTGGAAAAGGGTGGCGTTTCGCTTGTGCCCCGATCTTAGCGGTGGTTAAGCGCTTGGCAGGCATGAGGAGCCCCGCGCCACCCGCCATGACGACTGACCTGGCCCGCCCGTTGATCAGCCCGTCGATCCTGTCCGCCGATTTCGCGCGGCTGGGCGAAGAAGTGCGCGCGATCGACGCCGCCGGGGCCGACTGGATCCACGTCGACGTGATGGACGGGCATTTCGTCCCCAACCTCACCATCGGTCCGGGCGTGGTCAGGGCGCTGCGCCCGCACACCGCCAAGCCGTTCGACGTCCACCTGATGGTGAGCCCGGTCGACATGTGGCTCGAGGCGTTCGCCGAAGCCGGCGCGGACGTGATCACGGTCCATCCCGAGGCGGGCCCCCACGTCCATCGCACCGTCCAGGCGATCAGGGCGCTCGGCAAGCTGGCCGGGATCAGCCTCAACCCGGCGACTCCGGCCAAGATGCTGGACTACCTGATCGATGACATCGACCTGGTGCTCGTGATGAGTGTCAACCCCGGCTTCGGCGGGCAGAGCTTCATCGCCAGTCAGCTCAGGAAGATCGAGGCGGTCCGCAAGATGATCGACAAGACTGGGCGCGCGATTCATCTCGAGGTCGACGGCGGGGTCGACGCAGGGACCGCGCGCCAGTGCGTCGATGCCGGGGCGACCGTGCTCGTCGCCGGCTCGGCGACCTTCAAGGGCGGGCCCGAACGCTACGCCGCCAATATCGCTGCGCTCAAGGGAGACGGGTGATGGCCGGCTCCGCGGTCCGCGAACGGCAGGCGGCCGCGCGGACGGACGGGCGCGGGACAGGGGGACGGGCCATCCCATTGCACGGCGCCGCCGATCCGCAGGCGCTCGGGGCCGGCGACGATGCGCCCGGCGAGGTGATCGAGCAGGGCCGCGCGCTCGCGCTGGCCGAATTCGCACCGCCGCGGGTCGGCGCGGGCGAGGCGCTGATCCGGCTCGCCTATCGCATGGGCGTCTCGGGCGCGACGCTCGCGCGCCCGTTCGGCAAGCCCGCCAGGCCGCGCCTGCTGGCGACGGTCGAAAGCCCGCTCGCCGGCGACCGCGCCGCCGGGATGGCGCTGCGCGCCGGACATTTCCTGATCCACGGGGTCAAGACGCCGATCGCGCAAATGGACTTTGCCCCCGCGGCACGGCTGACTCCCCCGTTCGAGCGCACGGTCCACGGCTTCACCTGGCTGCGCGACTTGTGCACCAGCGCCCCGCGCGAGCAATGCACGGCGACCGCCGAGCGCGTCCTGGCGGCGTGGCTGGCCGCCAACCGCAAGCCCAGAAACGGGGCGACCAAAGGCGCGGCGTGGAACGTCGAGCACGCCGGGCTGCGCCTGCTCGGCTGGCTGGTCCATGCGCCGCTGATCCTGTCGGGCCCCGATACCAGGCTGCGCGCCCGCGCGCTGGCGGCGATGGCGGAGACCGCGCGCTGGCTCGACCGCAACGTCGGCAAGGCGGGCGACGGCCTGGGCCAAGCTACCGGCTGGGCGGCGATCGTGGGCGCCGGGCTGCTGCTGCCCGACGGCAAGCCGCGCCGCCTCTACGGCGAGGCGGGGCTGTTCCGCGCATTGGGCGAACTGGTGGCCGACGACGGCGGAGTGCTGTCGCGCAGCCCGTTGGCGCAGGCCGAGGCGATCGCGCTGCTGACCGACTTGCGCGCCTGCTACCGCGCGTTGCGGCGCGAGCCGCCGGCCGCGCTGGAAACCATGCTGGCGATGCTGGTGCCGCCGCTGCTGGCGCTGCTTCACGGCGACGGTGGGCTCGGTAGCTGGCAGGGCGCGGGCGCGGTGCCGGCCGAGCGAATTGCCGCGCTGGTCGCCGCCAGCGGGGTCCGCACGCGCCCGCTCAAGGATGCGCGCCAGTGGGGCTACCAGCGCGCCACGGGGGGCAAGGCAGTGCTCCAGTTCGATGCCGCGCCGCCGCCGCTCGCGCGCCACGCCCGCTCGGGCTGCGCTTCGACACTGGCGTTCGAGTTCAGCCACGGGCCGCAGCGGCTGATCGTCAACTGCGGCGGCGCGGTCTTTGCCGGCGGCCAGGTGCCGGTGCGGATCGAGCAGGGGCTGCGCGCCACCGCGGCGCATTCGACGCTGACGCTGGGCGACGCCAATTCCACCGCGGTGCTGCTCCACGGCAAGCTCGGCGCGGGCGTCGGCGAGGTCGAGCTCGACCGCCGCGTGCTCGCGCTGGCGGGCGGCGGCGCGACCCGGCTGGAGGCGAGCCACGACGGCTACGCATCGCGCCACGGCCTGCTCCACCGCCGCATCCTGATGCTGCGCGACGACGGCAGCGAGCTGCGCGGCGAGGACTTGCTCGTCCCCGCCGGGCGCACCGGCAAGCGCGGCAAGATCGGCTTCGCGCTGCGCTTCCACATCGGCCCCGGGATCGAGCTCGGCCTGTCCGCCGATGCGCGCGGCGCCGGCCTTGCGCTGCCTGACGGCGGTTACTGGCAGTTCCGTCTTGGCCAGAGTGGCGAGGGCGCGACGTTGATGATCGAGGAGAGCCTGTGGGTCGATGGCCACGGCCGCCCGCAGCCCATCGAGCAGCTGGTGGTGCAGGGGCTGACGCCGAGGAGCGGCGGGAGTTTCTCGTGGTTGCTCAAGAAGATGGGATAGCAATTCAAGTGACCGACCTGACGATCAAGCGGGCGCTGCTGTCGGTGTCCGACAAGGACGGCCTGATCGACCTCGCGATGCGGCTGGCGCAGGGCGGGGTCGAGCTGATTTCGACCGGCGGCACCGCCAAGACGCTGCGCGATGCGGGTCTGACTGTGCTCGACGTGTCCGAGGTCACCGGCTGTCCCGAGATGATGGACGGGCGCGTCAAGACGCTCCACCCGATGATCCATGGCGGGCTGTTGGCGGTGCGCGACAACCCCGGTCACGCCGCGGCGATGGACGCGCACGAGATCGGCGCGATCGACCTGGTGGTGGTCAACCTCTACCCGTTCGAAGCGACTCTCATGCGCGGCGCGGGCCGCGACGAGGTGATCGAGAACATCGACATCGGCGGACCGTCGATGGTCCGATCGGCGGCGAAGAACCACGCCTGGGTGACGGTCGTCACCGACCCGGCCGACTACGACGAGCTGCTTGAGGAACTCGCCGGCAACGACGGCGCGACCACCACGGCGTTCCGCAAGCGCATGGCGGCCAAGGCGTTCGGCGCCACGGCGGCCTACGACAGCATGATCAGTCAGTGGTTCGCCTTTGCCGACCAGGGTCAGCGCTTCCCCGACATGCTCGCGGTCAACGGCCGGCGGGTTGCCGAGCTGCGCTATGGCGAGAACCCGCACCAGCACGCCGCGCTGTATGCGCCGCTCGGCCCGCACGGGCGGGGCATCGCGCAGGCCGTCCAGGTTCAGGGCAAGGCGCTCAGTTACAACAACTACGCCGACGCCGACGCCGCGCTGGAACTCGCCGCCGAGTTCGCCGGGCAGGACCCCGCTGTGGTGATCGTCAAGCACGCCAATCCGTGCGGTGTTGCACAGTGTTCGACACTGTTAGATGCCTGGAATGAAGCGCTTCATTGCGACGATGTTTCGGCGTTCGGCGGGATCGTCGCGGTCAATGTGCCGCTCGATGGCCCGACCGCCGAGGCGATCTGCGCGATCTTCACCGAAGTGGTCGTCGCGCCCGACGCCGATCAAGCCGCTAAGGCGGTGTTCGGGAAAAAGAAAAACCTGCGCCTGCTGCTCACCGGCGACCTGCCCGATGCGCGCCGCGGGGGGCTGGCGGTCAAGCCGATCACCGGCGGGCTGCTGGTGCAGAGCCGCGACAACGGCGCGATTTCGGCGGACGACCTCAAGGTCGTGACCCGGCGCGCGCCGACCGAGCGCGAGCTCAGGGACTGCGTGTTCGCGTGGACCGTGGCGCGCCACGTCAAGTCGAACGCGATCGTCTATGCCAGGGACGGCGTGACCGTGGGCATCGGCGCGGGCCAGATGAACCGGCGCGATTCGTCGCGCATCGCGGCGATGAAAGCGGCCGAGGCGGCGGCCAAGTTCGGCTGGGACCAGCCGCGCACCGTCGGCAGCGCGGTCGCCTCGGACGCCTTCTTTCCCTTCGCCGACGGACTGCTCGCCGCCGCCGAAGCCGGCGCGACCGCGGTCATCCAGCCCGGCGGCTCGATCCGCGACGAGGAAGTCATCGCCGCCGCCGACGCGGCGGGGCTGGCGATGGTCTTCACCGGGATGCGGCACTTTCGCCACTAGCGAGTCCCCGCGGAGGCGGGGACCTCGTCGTCCATGCGCGCGCGAACATCCTGAGGCCCCCGCCTGCGCGAGGGATCACTTCCACCACTTCCCCTCGCGCAAAATCGCTTGCGCGCAGTTGTGGCCCGGCGCGCCGGTCACGCCGCCGCCGGGATGAGTCCCAGCGCCGCACAGCCACAGACCCGGCACCGGGGTCTTGTAGCTGCCCGCCCCCAGCGCGGGCCGCGCGGCCCATAGCTGATCGAGGCTCATGCGGCCGTGGAAGATATCGCCGCGCCACAGCCCGAACTTGGCCTCAAGTGCGCGCGGGGTGTGGACTTGTCGGTGCAAAATGAGGGCGCCAAAGCCCGGCGCGTGACGCTCGATCGTGCCGAGCACGGCCTCCACCGCTTCGGGTTCGCGATCCTCAGGCAAGTCTGGATCGACGTGCTGGCAGAACAGACTGACGACGTGCCGGCCCGGAGGCGCGAGCGAATCGTCGACGAGGCTGGGGATCAGCATCTCGACGATCGGCGCCCTGCTGAAGCCGAGGTCGGTCGCATCGCGCCACGCGCGATCCATGTAGGAGAGCGTGGGGGCGATGACGATCCCGGCCTTCAGATGCTCGTCCCCCTCCGGCGCATCGCGGAAGCGAGGCAGGCCCGAGAGCGCGAGGTTCATCCGCAAGGACCCCGAGCCGCCCTGGTATCCGGCCATCGCGCGGGCGAAATCTTCAGGCACCGCCGCGGGCGGCACCAGCCGGTCGAACAGGGGCTTGGGGCCAAGATTGGCGATGACGCGCTTGGCGCGCACCTCTTTGCCGCCCGCCAGCCGCAGGCCGACCGCGCGGTCCTGCTCGACCAGCACGCGCTCGACCGGGGCGTCGGTGACGATCTCGCCGCCCGCCTCGCGCACCGCCTCGGCCATGAGCTTCGTGATCGTACCCATCCCGCCAGGCACATGGCCCCAGGCGCCCTTCTTGCCGTTCACTTCGCCGAACACATGGTGAAGCAGGACATAGGCGCTGCCGGGCGCATCGGGGCTGGCGTAGTTGCCGACGCAGGCGTCGAAGCCGAACGCGGCGTTGACCGGGTCGCTCTCGAACCACCTATCGAGCACCTCGCGCGTCGAGCGGGTGAACAGCGCCAGCACGTCGCGCTTGGCCGCCAGCGGCAGCCCGGCAACCTTGCGCGACTGCATCGCCGCGTCGGCCAGCGCGATCAGTCCGCGCGTCGCGTCGGGCGGAATCTTCAGCGCCAGGTCGCGCAGCACGTCGGCGACCGTTTCGAGCATCGCATAGTAGCCCGGCAGCGCCGCCGCGTCCTTCGCCGAAAACCGCGCGAACTCGGCCTGGGTCGCCGCCAATCCTCCACCGAGCAGCAGAAAGTCGCCCTCGAGGGGGAGGAAATTGGCGAACGGGCGCTCGATCACGCGGTACCCGCGGCGTTCCAGCCCCATGTCGGCGATCACCTTGGGCTGGAGCAGGCTGACGGTGTAGCTGGCGGTCGAGTTGCGAAAACCGGGTGCAAATTCCTCGGTCACCGCCGCCCCGCCAACCACCCCGCGCGCCTCGTAGAGCCGCACCTTGTGCCCCGCTCGGGCGAGGTAGAAGGCGCACACCAGTCCGTTGTGCCCCGCCCCGATGATCGCCGCGTCGAGCATGCGACTTTCGCCCCCTTCTTTCCTGAACGCGGCACAACCCCGCCATCAGGGGCTCGTAATCGCCGCTTGGCTAGCCATATCGGGTACACAAAGGAAAGACCCATGGGACTGTTCAACCCCGACCTCTATCGCAACCTCGCCGTTGGCTTCCTCGTCGGCTCGGGCATCGCCCTGTGGCAGATCGCTCCGCAGCTCGCCGCCGAGGTCATCCCCGCCGCCTATGCCGCGGAAATCGAGACTGCTCCCGAGCACGGGTCCGGCCGATGAGGCGCGCTGCCGCAATTATCGCCGCCGCCGGCCTCGCGCTGGCGGGCTGCCAGCAGCCGCTGCTCGCCGCCGAAAAGGCGGTCGCCGCGCCTGCGGCCAAGCGCATCGCGGCCGAGCAGCCCGGGCTCAAGACCGCGGTCTTCGCCGGCGGCTGCTTCTGGGGCGTCGAAGCGGTGTTCAGCCATATGAAGGGCGTCAAGAGCGCGGTCGCCGGATACCACGGCGGCACCGCGCGCTCGGCGACTTACCAACTGGTTTCCTCGGGCATGACCGATCATGCCGAGGCGGTGAAGGTCACCTACGATCCGGCGGTTGTGCGCTACGACCAGCTGCTGCGGGTGTTCTTTTCGGTCGTCGCCGATCCCACGCTCAAGAACCGCCAGGGGCCCGATGTCGGCGCTCAATACCGCGGCGCGCTGGTGCCGCAGAGTGCCGAGCAGCGCACGGTCGCCGCCGCCTACCTGGCGCAGATGACCGCCTCGGGCGTGTGGAACAAGCCGATCGTCACCAGGATCGAGACCGCGCAGGCGTTCCACACGGCCGAAACCAGCCACCAGGATTTCGCCCTCAAGAACCCGCGCCACGGCTACATCGTTCGCTGGGACGCGCCCAAGGTGGCTGCGCTGAAAGCGATGTACCCGGCGCTCTACAAGGCTTCGTTCACCCCGAACTGAGCCCCAAGCCGGGCCTAAATCGAACGCTGTCTGGCGCCGCGCGGCCAAGCGCACTACATTGCGGTCATGGCCAGTCATAACCATCACGAGCACGCGGGGCCCAACCTTGCCGCCGCCGCTGAAGCGGCGCTGGTCGAGGCGGGCGAGCAGTGGACCGAACTGCGAGCCGAGGTGTTCGAGGCGCTGTCGGTCCATGCCTCTCCGGCGAGCGCTTACGACATCGCCGACCAGGTTTCGGTAAAGCGCGGCAAGCGCATCGCGCCCAATTCGATCTACCGCATCCTCGACCTGTTCGTGACCAACAACCTGGCGATGCGGGTCGAATCGTCGAACGCCTACCTCGCCAACAGCCATCCGGGCTGCCTGCACGACTGCATCTTCCTGGTGTGCGACGAATGCGGCGAAGCGACCCACATCGACAACGACGCGGTGTCCAAGACCGTGCGGGGGCTGGCCGAGGCGGCCGACTTCAAGCCCGAGCGCCCGGTGATCGAAATCCGCGGGCTTTGTGCGGAGTGCCGCTAGGTATTCAGCAGGCGACACGCGCCGACCGCCGCTACACCAAGTCCTTCGCCATCACCGCGCCCGGCACCGCCACCCCGTCGGCCGCCATTCGCTCGACCCGCTCCACGACCTCGTACCCGCACACGGCATAGAGCGGTTCGCCCGCCGCGGTCGCCATCATCTCGAGCCGGGCGAAGCCCGCGGCCCGTGCGGCCGTCTCGCAGGCCGCGAGGATCATCCGCCCGACCCCGCGCCGCACGAACTCCGGGTCGGTGTACATCGCGCGCACCCGCGCCGGTTCCGCCGCCGGATCGAGCAGGCGGTCGTCGCGAGTCTCGGCGGAATGGTCGCCGCCGTAGAGAGTCGCGCGCATGCTCCACCCGCCACACCCCGCGAGCGCGCCGCCCACCTCGACGCAGAAATACGTGGCATCGGTCACGAGCTGAGTATCGAGCCCCATGCTGCGCCGGCTGGCGGCGATCTGGGCCGGGCCGAGAAACGGCTTCTGCAACTCGGCGATGGCGCGCTCCATCACCGCGGCGATCACCGGCAGGTCGGCCATCGTCGCCGGTCGTATCGTCGCCTCGCCCATTGCCGCCGTTTGGCGCGCGGGCACACATGGCGTCAACATCCCGCGCTTTTCAGCCCATGCTCACTTACGCCTCACCCGCTCTTCATCGACAGCGCCGCGCGGCGCGTGTAGGGCCTGGGGCCATGACTTCGCGCCCGCAGACGCCGTTGCTCGACACCGTCGACACGCCCCCCGACCTCCGCAAGCTCAAGCCGGAAGACCTGCGCCAGCTCGCCGACGAGCTGCGCGCGGAAATGATCAGCGCGGTCGGCAGCACCGGCGGGCACCTGGGTTCGGGGCTCGGCGTGGTCGAACTGACGGTGGCGGTCCACTATGTGTTCGACACCCCCACCGACAAGCTGGTGTGGGACGTCGGCCACCAGGCTTATCCGCACAAAATCCTCACCGGCCGCCGCGACCGCATCCGTACGCTGCGCGAGGGCGGCGGGCTCAGCGGCTTCACCAAGCGCAGCGAGAGCGAATACGACCCGTTCGGGGCGGCGCATTCGTCCACCTCGATTTCGGCCGCGCTCGGGTTTGCGATCGCCAACAAACTGCAAGGCCAGCCCGGCAAGGGCATCGCGGTAATCGGTGACGGCGCGCTGAGCGCCGGCATGGCCTACGAGGCGATGAACAACGCCGAAGCCGCCGGCAACCGGCTGGTGGTGATCCTCAACGACAACGACATGTCGATCGCCCCCCCGGTAGGAGGGCTCAGCGCCTATCTCGCGCGGATGGTGTCTTCCAGCGAGTATATCGGCCTGCGCACCCTGGCCTCGCGCGTCGCTAAGAAACTCAGTCGCCGGGTGCACCACGGGCTCGAGAAGGCCGAGGAGTTCACCCGCGGGATGGTCACCGGGGGCACCTTCTTCGAGGAGCTGGGGTTCTATTATGTCGGCCCGATCGACGGGCACAACCTCGACCATCTGATCCCTGTGCTGCAGAACGTCCGCGACAGCGACCAAGGGCCGATCCTGGTTCATGTAGTGACCAAGAAGGGCAAGGGCTACGCGCCGGCCGAAGACAGCGCCGACAAGTATCACGGGGTGCAGAAGTTCGACGTTATCACCGGCGAGCAGAAGAAGAGCGCCGGCGGGCCGCCGTCATACCAGAACGTATTCGGCGACACGCTGGCCAAGCTCGCCGAAACCGACCCGCGGATCGTCGCTATCACCGCCGCCATGCCGAGCGGAACGGGCGTCGACCGCTTCACCAGGGCGCATCCCGACCGCGCGTTCGATGTCGGCATCGCCGAACAGCACGGCGTGACTTTCGCCGCCGGCCTTGCCGCGCAGGGCATGCGGCCGTTCTGCGCGATCTATTCGACCTTCCTGCAACGCGCGTTCGACCAGGTGGTCCACGACGTGGCGATTCAGAATCTGCCCGTGCGATTCGCGATCGACCGCGCCGGGTTGGTCGGCGCCGACGGTTGCACGCATGCCGGCAGCTTCGACGTCACCTATCTCGCCACGCTGCCCAACATGGTGGTGATGGCCGCGGCGGACGAAGCCGAGCTGGTCCACATGACCTACACCGCGGCGTGTCATGACAGCGGTCCGATCGCCTTCCGCTATCCGCGCGGCAACGGCACCGGGGTGGCGCTGCCCGAGGTTCCGCTCAAGCTCGAGATCGGCAAGGGGCGGGTGGTTCGGGAGGGGACGAAAGTCGCGCTGCTGTCGCTCGGTACGCGGCTGGCGGAAGCACTCAAGGCCGCCGACGCGCTCGAGGCCAGGGGCCTCTCGACCACGGTCGCCGACTTGCGCTTCGCCAAGCCGCTCGACACCGCGCTGATCGAGCGCCTGATGCGGACCCACGAAGTGGTGGTGACGATCGAGGAAGCCGCCATCGGCGGCCTCGGCGCACATGTCCTGACCCACGTCAGCGACGCGGGGCTGCTCGACGCGGGCCTGAAAATCCGCACGATGCGCCTTCCGGATCTATTCCAGGATCACGACGACCCCGCCAGGCAATACGACGAGGCCGGCCTCAACGCGCCGCACATCGTCGATACCGTATTGAAGGCGCTGCGTCATAACAGCGCCGGGGTGGAAGAGGCGCGGGCGTGAGATACGGCGGAAGTCGCAAGGTCTCACCTTGGATTGGCTAGTCCCCGCCCTTTGGGTCGCGCTCGTGGGCTCGCTTGTCATCGGGTTCGCCATTCGAAACACTCGGCGGCAAGTATGCGCGACGCTTGCGGAGCGCCCAAATCTCACTCGTAATGAGTTCGTGAACCGAATGTCCTCAGATGTCTCGGCGCAGACGGCGAAATTTTTGTGGGACACCGCGATAGTCTATCTCCAGCCCAAACTCACCCCTCATCCCGACGATAACATGGTCCGAGATTTGCCGATCGACGATGGCGATTGGAGCCTGGACTGGCCACGCGAATATGCCGAGCAGAACGGCTTTGATGAGGGTGATCTTCCCGACTGGCCGAAGGGATGGCCTGTGACCTTGCGCAACTACGGTCGTTGGCTCGAGATGGGGCCGAATGTCGCGGTACCGCTTGCTGCTAGTTAGGCTATCCAGCGCCACACGCCTGCCGGGATGCCGGCCGATGGAATGTGCGCCCAAGTCGCCAACAGCCACAGGGCGAGGCTGACAAGCCATAACGCGGCTCCAACCGAATGAAGCCGTCGCCAGCGCGGCCAGTAGCTAGTCTGGCTTCCCCATTCGCTCCAGCCTTCCCCCAACAGCGCGGCCTTCTTCCGGTCTTGGAGATGCGCTCCGACGAGCGCGAGGAACAGCACCGCGCCCGCGACGATCAGCGTGCGCAAGCTCCACCACAGCACGATATGGCTCAGCGCCCATAGCGCGAAGCCCCACATCATCGGGTGGCGGGTGACGGCGAACACGCCGGTTGGGGCGCGGGAGATCGGTTGGGGCTTGCGGGGATTGGGGAAGGCCGGGTTGCCGCGCAGGGAGCCGAGAAACAGCACCAGCGCGGGCAGCGTCAGCGCGCTCGCGGCGATCCAGCCGATGTCACCCGATCCGCCCAGGTCAACGCTCGGCGCGGCGCGGAAAGCGACGACCATCCAGCCGAGCGTCAGGAATGCAAACAGCGAATAGAGCGGCAGGAAGCCCTTCTCGCCGATCCGCGCGATGAGCGGCGCCCTCAGCGGGTGCGACAGCGCGAAGTGCGTGCCGACGAAAGCGAGCGAGGCGGCGAGCAGCGAGGCGAGAGCAGGGTCCATCAACGGTCTCCCATGTGAACAGCGTCAACATAGGTAACAGATCGCGCTTCGATTGCAACGGCGGGAAAAACCCCCGCTAGTCGGGCCGCTCGCCGATATCGAGCAGGCGCACGGTGAACAGCAGCGTCGCACCGCCGGGAATCGGGCCCTTGCCTCTGGTGCCATAAGCAAGGCTCGCGGGCGCGGCGATCTCGATCGTATCGCCCACGCCCATCTGCGGGATCGCCAGCTTCCACGCCGGGATCAGCCGGCCGAGCGGGAAGGTCGCCGGCTCGCCGCCTTCGGAGCTGTCGAACGCTGCGCCGTCGGTTAAGGTCCCGGTGTAGTGCACGGTGACAACGTCCTCGGGCCTGGGATGCGCGCCGCTGCCGTCGCCGGCGACACGCCGCCACAGCAGTCCGCCGTCAATGCTCTGCCAACCGGGCTGCGCCGCACGCTCCGCCAGCGCGACCTGCTGGGCGTTCATCCACGCCAGGTCCTGGCTGCGGTCGGGCGCCATGGCGGGGCCCTGGGCGAGCGCCGCCGCGCCGACGATCAACGCCGCGCCGAGCGCCAGGGTCGCCGCGCCCTCGCCCGCCAGCCGGCCGATCACCAGTCGTACCCCTTGGTAAACGTCAGTCGCGCGTGGCAGGGCGGATGCCGGCGGCCTGCGGTTCGCCGACTTCCTCCTGGCCCGCCAGATCGTCGGTCGGATCGCGATCACCCAGCGTATCGAGGTGCATCCACTTCTTCACGATGGGGCTGACCAGCAGCACCGCGACCGCCGCGCCGATCGCGATCCACCCGAACAGTTCGTAGATGTCGAGCAGCGCCTGCTTACTCATCTCGCCGTCGTGGCCACCGGTCGCCTCGCCGATCTTGCCGGCGACGAAGTTGCCGACCGCGGTCATGTAGAACCACGCGCCCATGATCAACGAAGCGAGGAAGCTTGGTGCCAGCCGGTTCATCGCGCTGAGGCCGACGGGGCTGAGGCACAACTCGCCGGTGGTCGCCAGCAGGTAATAGAGGAAGATGAACAGCACCGGGGTCATCGCAGCGATGCCGAATGCCTCGGCGCCCCACACCAGGATCAGGTTGGCAAGGCCCATCTGGGCCAGCGCCAGGCCGAACTTGGCCGGGGCGGAGGGCTCCTTGCCCTTGCGCCCGAGCCATTGCCACAGTCCGGCGAACAGCGGGGCGAGCAGGATGATGTATATGGGGTTGATCGATTGGAAGATCGACGCGGGTACTCCCGCCCGGTCGACGAAGCGATCGGTATAAAGGTTCATCGATCCGCCCGCCTGTTCGAACAGGCCCCAGAACAGCGGGTTGAGCGCGATCAGGAACAGGATCGCGAACATCCGTTCGCGCGGCTCCTTCGGCAGCTTGAAGCTCTCGTAGAGTACGTAGCCCAACAGCGCGACGCCGGAGATCGCCAGTAGTGTGCCGACTACGTCCTGATATTGGACCAGCGCCCAGATCACCGCGACCGCGGCGAAGCCGATGCCGTAAATGGTGAACTCACGCGCCTTGCTGAGCAGGGCCGGCGCTTCGCCCGCGCCGCGCAGCGCGGCCTTGCCGAGCACGAACACGACCAGACCGGCGATCATGCCGATGCCGGCGAGGCCAAAGCCATAACCCCAGCCGATCGTCTGGCCGAGGTAGCCGACGAGGATCGTGCCGACCGCCGCGCCCAGGTTAATCCCCATGTAGAAGATCGTGTAGGCCCCATCGCGGCGGATGTCGGTGAGCTTATAGAGCTGGCCGACCATCACCGAGATATTGGCCTTCAAGAAGCCCGAACCGACGATGATAAAGGCGAGTGCGGCCCAGAATACGTTGATCGTCGGATCGCTTTGCCCGCCGACGCCCTCGACCGCCATCAGGCTGTGGCCGGCGGCGAGCAGCACACCGCCGAACAATACCGCCTTGCGCTGGCCGAGATAACGGTCGGCGAGATAGCCGCCGAGCACCGGGGTGATGTAAACCAGCGAAGTGTAGGCGCCGTAGATCAGCGTCGACTTGCCGTCGTTGAACAGCCAGTGCTGGGTCAGGTAGAAGATCAGCAGCGCGCGCATGCCGTAGTAGGAGAACCGCTCCCACATCTCGGCGAAGAACAGCATGTAAAGGCCCTTGGGGTGGCCGGCGAACTCGGGTTCCTTCTGGATCGCGATCTTCGCCCCTACCGTGAGGAATATCGCCAGCACGACTACCGCGATCGCCGCGATCCAGTCACCCTCCTGCCACAGCGCCATGTCCTTCATGCGAACCTACCCCTTCATCCTGTCGATCGGCGCCGTTTGGGCCTGAATGGCCGGCACCCTAACGGCAGTTGCGCCTATGTGAAGCACTTGTTTCACCCGTAACCGGCTGAATCTAGCGCAGCGGGAACCTTGACGCGCCCCGCTGTATTATGGCACTGAAGCACCGAACCCGAAGGATGTTTGCATGGCTCAGCCCACATGACGCAGCAAGGCCGCCCGGTGTACCTGCGCCTGCGCGATCTGGTCGCCGCGGCGATCATCGAAGGCCGCTACCCCGAGGGCGAGATGCTGCCCTCGGTCCGCGCGCTCGCCGCCGAGCAAGGAGCAAATCCGCTGACCGTGGCCAAGGCCTATCAGCAGTTCCAGGCCGACGGACTGGTCGAGGTCCAACGCGGGGTCGGGATGTACGTCGCGCCGGGCGCGATGGACAAGCTGCGCCGCGCCGAGCGCACCCGCTTCCTTGATGAGGAATGGCCCGAACTGCGCGCGCGGATACGCCGCCTGGGGATCGAGCCGGCCGAGCTGCTGTCCGAGGCCTGAAGCCGGACCGCCGCCGGACCACCGCCGCAAAACGCCAATCGAAACTGACCGTTGCGCTGGCGCGCCGGCTCTGGCACCTTGCACACGCTGCACGGACCGTACGGGACAGCGGTCGCCGGTCGATGTGCACAGGACGTTTCGTCCACGGGCTGGTCGCGCTCGGTGGGGTATTACGCGATCGGGAGAAGCGCGCATGATCAGGTCGGAGCTGTTGCAGGCGCTCGCCAAGGAAAACCCGGACTTGCGCGCCGACGAGGTCGAGCAGGTGGTCGACATCTTCTTCGACGAGATCGGCAAGCGGCTGGCCGAAGGCGGGCGGGTCGAACTTCGCGGCTTCGGCGCGTTCTCCACCCGCGCGCGCGGCGCCCGCAAGGGCCGCAACCCGCGCACCGGCGAAGCGGTCGACGTGCCCGAGAAGAAAGTCCCTTATTTCAAGCCCGGCAAGGAAATGCGCCGCGTCGTCAACGACGGCTGACCCGCAGCCCTGCTACAGCTTTCGTAAATTGCTCCCGCGGTCCCGCTGCGCTAGGCGCTCGGGGGCGTGGGCGTGGCGGAACTGGTAGACGCAAGGGACTTAAAATCCCTCGAGCCTTGCTCATCCGGGTTCGATCCCCGGCGCCCGCACGCTTTCCGAGCCACGCGCCTTCCCGCGCCGCGCCGTAACTCGGTATTTACTCCTGAGAGCCTAGGGATCGGCCCGAGACCGAATTTCTGATCGAATTTCTTGTCTGAAGCTTGCGCGGCAGGGGTGCCGTCCGGGTTGGGGTGGTTGATGAAGCAAGGCCGTATCGAGGTGCCACAGGGAGCGGATGGCGGACCGCGCGAGGAGCGCGCGGCGCCGCGCTACACGCTGCTGATCCGCACCGCCAAGCTGATCGCACCCGAAGGCGAATTCGTCTGCGTGATCCGCGACGTGTCCGAAGACGGCATCTCGCTACGCGGTTTTCACAGCCTGCCCGCCAATCCCCCGCTGTTCCTCGAGCTACAGACCGGCGAGCGGCACGCGATCGAAGCGGTGTGGGACCGGGGCGAGGAAGCCGGCTTCCGCTTCGCCGGCGCGGTCGATATCGAACGCGTCGTGGCCGAGGCAGGCCGCTTCCCCAAGCGTCAGCTGCGGCTCAACATCGCCTTCCCGGTCGAACTGGGCTTTCTCGGCCGGCGTATCCCCGCCGAGGTGTCGAACATATCGCAGCAGGGTGCCCGCATCGAATGCGACACGCTGCTGGCGATCGCCCAGCCGGTGCGATTGTTCTCCGACCTCTTGCCCGAAGTGCGGGCGCGGGTGCGCTGGCGCCGGGAACGCGAATACGGGCTGGTGTTCGACGATACCTTCAGTCTGAGCCAGTTGGCCCGGTTCGCCGCCGGAACCCAGTGCCCGGCGCTGCTCGAAGGCTCGCCAGCGGGTGCGGCGCTGCGCCGCTGACCGCGGTGCCGGCGACCCCGAAAATCGCCCGCGCGTTTACTCCGCGGTAACCAATTTCCTTCATTCCCCGGTCAATCGAACCGGGGGGTATGAATGACCAGCAATTCCAACGAGCTTTCCGTCGACGTCGCGATCATCGGTGCCGGTCCCGCGGGCCTTACCGCCGGCTACCTGCTGACCAAGGCGGGCAAGTCGGTCGCGATCATCGAGAAGGACGCGACGTACGTCGGCGGCATCAGCCGCACCGTGGAACACGAAGGCTATCGCTTCGACATCGGCGGACACCGCTTCTTTTCCAAGAGCAAGCAAGTGGTCGACTTGTGGAACGAGATTCTGCCCGACGACTTCATCCAGCGCCCGCGGATGAGCCGCATCTATTACGAGGGCAAGTTCTACAGCTATCCGCTGCGCGCGTTCGAGGCGCTGAACAACCTGGGCATCCTGCGCTCGACTTCGTGCATGGTCAGCTACCTGTGGTCCAAGGTCTTCCCGATCAAGGAAGTGAAGAGCTTCGAGGACTGGACCTCCAACCAGTTCGGCAAGAAGCTCTATTCGATCTTCTTCAAGACCTACACCGAGAAGGTGTGGGGCATGCCGTGCAACGAGATGAGCGCCGACTGGGCCGCCCAGCGGATCAAGGGCCTTTCGCTGTGGAGCGCAGTGACCGACGGGCTCAAGCGCAGCCTCGGCCTCAACAAGCGGCCCAATGACGGGCAGGAGGTCAAGACCCTGCTTGAAACCTTCCGCTATCCGCGCCTCGGCCCCGGGATGATGTGGGACGCCGCGCGCGACCGGATCGTCGAGACGGGCAAGGGCACAGTGCTCATGGCCCACGCGTTGGACCAGGTCGCGGCGGACGGGACAGGCGGCTGGCGCGTGTCGGCCAACGGCCCCGACGGCAAGGTCGTGATCAAGGCGGCTCACGCAATCAGCAGCGCGCCGATGCGCGAGCTCGCCGCGCGGATGCATCCGCTGCCCGATACCGCCTGGAACGCCAGCGAACTCAAGTACCGCGACTTCCTGACCGTGGCGCTCAAGATCCGGTCCGAGGACTTGTTCCCCGACAACTGGATCTACATCCACGACAGCAAGGTGAAGGTCGGCCGGGTGCAGAACTTCCGCTCGTGGAGCCCCGAGATGGTGCCCGATCCCTCGGTCGCCTGCGTCGGTCTCGAATATTTCTGCTTCGAAGGCGACGGACTGTGGTCGAGTTCCGACGATGAGCTGATCGAGCTCGCCGGCAAGGAGATGGAGATCCTCGGCCTGCTCGATCCCCAGGACGTGATCGGCGGCGCGGTGGTGCGCCAGGAGAAGGCCTATCCGGTCTATGACGAACACTACGCCGCCAACGTCGCCGCGATGCGCCACGAGCTGGAGGAGCGGCATCCGTCGCTTCATCTGGTCGGCCGCAACGGCATGCACCGCTACAACAACCAGGACCACGCGATGATGACCGCGATGCTGACGGTGGAGAACATCCTCGCCGGCGCCCGCATCTACGACACCTGGTGCGTCAATGAAGACGCCGAGTACCACGAGGCGGGCGACGAAGGAGCCGAAAAGGCGCTGCCTGCGCGTGAAACTCAGGCGGTGACACCCGACCAGGCCGCTGCGCTGGCTTCGGTCCGCGAGGTGCCCGCCAAAATCGCCGCGGGGCGGGTGAAGCCGGGCCGCAAGGCCGCCTGACCACAGAGGCGCTCGCGGCTGACGTTGGGCAATCCTTAACCCGATTGCCCGACAACCGCCGCGACCGCTTCCGCAACGAGCCGGATTTCGGGGGGCACACGATGATTGCCAGGGTTATCAGGATCGCCGATCGGCGCCTCGTGCGTTACGGGCTCGCCAGTGTCGGCGCGCTGGCGGTGGACATGGGCAGCTTTCTCGCTCTCCTCGCGCTGGCGGTACCGGCGGCGGCGGCCTCGGGCCTCGGCTATGGCCTCGGCATCATCGCCCACTGGCTGCTGTCGAGCCGCGCGGTGTTCGCCGATAGCGTCGCGGAGCGCGGGCGCGAACGGACCAAGCAAAAGGCGCTGTTCGTCGGTTCGGCGATCATCGGGCTGGCGCTGACCACCGCGATCGTCGGCATGGCCGACCTCGGCGGGATCGACCCGCGGCTTGCCAAGCTGGCCGCGATCGTGGTCAGCTTCGCGGTCACCTGGATGCTGCGCAACAAGGTCGTGTTCCGCAGCATACCGGCGGCCGCATGACCTTCTTCGTCGAGCGGCGGCGTCCGGCGTTGACGCCGGAACTGCTGCTGCGCGTCACGCTCGCCTGGGCGATGATCTGCGCGCTGCTGCTGGTGACCAACCTCAGGGCAATCCTCGCCTATCAGTTCCCCGATCCCGACGACACGCTGCGCCTGATCCAGGTCCGCGACCTGATCGCCGGGCAGGGCTGGTTCGACCTGACCCAGCATCGCGTGGATGCGGTCGGCGGCGGGGTCGCGATGCACTGGTCCAGACTGGTCGATCTACCCATCATGGCGGTCGTTCTCGGCCTGCGCGGACTGATCGGTCAAGGGGCGGCCGAAACCGTCGGGCTGATCGCGGTGCCGCTGATGACCTTCGGGGTCGCACTGCTGCTCGCCGGACGGATCGCCTGGCGGCTGGCGGGCGACGAGGCCGCGGGATTCGCCTGCCTGGCGATGGCGCTGTCGGTGCCGCTGGTCCAGCAGCTGCGGCCGATGCGGATAGACCACCACGGCTGGCAGATCGTCTGCGTGCTGCTGGCGATGAATGGCCTGATGGCGCGCTCGCCGCGCTGGGGCGGCTGGGTGACCGGCGGCGCGCTCGCGCTGTGGCTGTCGATCTCGATCGAGGGTTTGCCGCTCGCGGCGGCGATCTGCGGTGTCGCCGCGCTGCGCTGGCTGCGCGACCGCCACCAGTCCGAATGGTTCGTCGCCACGATGCAGGGGCTGGCGGTGGGTTCGCTCGGCCTGTTCGCCGCTACCCGCGGTTTTTCCGGGATCATCCAGCATTGCGACGCGGTCTCGCCCGCCCATCTGGCCGGTTTCGGTGTCGCCGCGGTCGCCGCCACCGGGCTCGCCCGGCTGGAGCCGTTGCCGCGCTTCGCGCTTGTCGCGGGCCTGGCCACGCTCGCCGGCCTCGGCGCGGCGACGATGCTGGCGATGGCCCCGCACTGCTCGGCCGGCGCCTTTGCCGAACTCGATCCGCTGGTTGCGCGCTTCTGGTTTGACGGCGTCGGCGAGGGTCTGCCGGTCTGGCGGCAGAAGCCCGCGCTCGCGCTGCAGATCGTCATCCCGCCACTGATCGCCCTTGTCGCCAGCCTCCGGCTAGCCGGGCGCAGCAGCGGCTGGCTGCGGCGGTTCTGGCAGGATTACGCCGTGGTGCTCGCCGCCGCGCTGGCGATCGCGATATTCGTGTCGCGCGCCGGTGCGGTGGCCGGCGCGCTCGCCGCGGTGCCGCTCGGCTGGCAGGTGCGCGAATGGCTGCGCTCCGCGCGGATGAAGCGCCGGCTCGGCAAGCGCGCGCTGGTGCTTGCCGCGATGGCGCTGGCGCTGCTGCCGGCGATGCCGCTGACCCTGCTTGCGCTGGCGATGCCGGCGGAGGCCTCGATCGGCGGCCGCCAGCTGCGCGTGTCGAGCTGCGCGATCCCGCAGAATGCCGAAATCCTGCGCGCGCTGCCGACAGGCGAGATTCTCGCCCCGCTCGACATCGGGCCGCAACTGCTGCTCGAAACCCGGCACTCGGTGATCGCCACCGGCCATCACCGCGGGCAGCGGGGGATGCGCGATGTGATCGAGACTTTCACCGGCAGCCCGGTGGACGCGCGCGCCGCGCTGGCCGCGCGCGGCACCCGCTATCTGGCGTTGTGCCCCGACCTGGCCGAGCCGGCACGCTATGCCGCCGAGGCCCCGGCCGGGTTCATGGCCGAACTGCTCGCGCGCCGCGCACCCGCCTGGCTCGAGCCGGTCGCGGTCGCCGGCGACGGTAGCCTGGAGGTCTGGCGCATCCGCGGCTGAAACGCCGGTTCGTCGGCCCTCGGCGGACGCCGGTCGGACCTGCGATTGCCCTCCCTTACGGCCCGGTCTATGGGCGGTTCGCGTGCTTGCGCGCGGTGGCTTATGTGTATAACACACGTGCGCCGTCACCAGGGCCACTCGGATGAACTACGAAACCACCCTCCAGGCGCAGGATACCGCGCAATATCCGCTCGAAGCCGGCGACGGCGGCGACTTGTCAGGCGTGCCTGGCGAGCAGGCCGCGCGGCGTCGGCGCCGGTGGGTAATCGGCGCGATCGCCGGCACGATCCTGCTGATCGCGGCCTTGCTCCTGATGAGCGGCGGCGCCGAGGAAGATACGCTCGCTCCCCCCGGAGCCGGGCAGGTGCCGGCGGTGACTGTGATCGCTCCCGGCCGCACCACGGTGGCCGGCACGATCGAAGCGACCGGCACGCTGGCCGCGCGGCGTGAACTGCCGGTGGGATCGGTCGGCGAAGGCGGCCGCGTTATCTCGGTCCCGGTCGACGAAGGCCAGTGGGTCCGCCAGGGCCAGGTGCTGGTCTCGATCGACCGCTCGGTCCAGGCCCAGCAGATCGAAGGCGCGCGCGCCCAGATCGGAGTCGCCCAGGCCGATCTCAACCTCGCGCAGGCCAATCTCGATCGCGCATTGAAGCTGGTCGACCGCGGTTTTATCTCCAAGGCCGACGTCGAGCGGCTCACCGCCTTGCGCGACGCCGCCCGTTCGCGAGTCGCCGTCGCCCGCGCCACGGTGGGGGAACTTCAGGCGCGCACCGCGCGGCTCAATATCTACGCGCCCGCATCGGGCCTGGTGCTGACTCGTACGGTCGAACCCGGGCAGACGGTGAGCGGGGGCGGAGCGCCGCTGTTCACCATCGCGCAGGGCGGCGAGATGGAGCTGCGCACTCGGCTCGGCGAGGAAGACCTCGCCAACGTCAGCGTCGGGGCACGCGCCACGGTCACCCCGGTCAGCGGCGACCGCAGCTACACTGGTGAAGTGTGGCAGATCAGCCCGACGATCGACGCGCAGAGCCGCCAGGGCGAAGCGCGGATCGCACTCGCCTATGCGCCCGGGCTGCGGCCCGGCGGGTTCGCTTCGGCCAGCCTGTCGAGCGGCACGGTGGTCGCGCCCCGCCTGCCGGAAAGCGCGATCATGTCCGACGACAAGGGCTCCTTCGTGCTGGTGGTCGGCCGCGATAACAAGGTGAGTCGGCGCGGCGTGACCACGGGAATGGTGACCGCCGGCGGCATCGTCATCCGCAGCGGGCTGACCGGCGCCGAGCGCGTCGTGCTGCGCGCCGGCGGTTTCCTCAACCCCGGGGACACGGTCAAGCCGGTTACCGCGGCGCGCTGAGCGGACCGCTCAATGAACCTCCAAAATATCTCCGCGTGGTCGATCCGCAATCCGATCGTACCGCTGGTGTTGTTCTTCGGCCTGGTGCTCGCCGGGTTCATGAGCTTTGGCGGTATGAAAGTTCAGGATAACCCCGACGTCGAGTTCCCGATGGTGATCGTGGTGATCTCGCAGCCCGGCGCCGCCCCGACCGAAATCGAGAACCAGATCACCCAGCGGATCGAGGCCGCCATCCAGGGCGTGGAGGGCGTCGAGAATCTCAACTCCACCGCCAGCGAGGGCAACTCGCAGACGATGGTCGAGTTCGAGATCGGCACCGACATCGCCCAGGCGGTCAACGAAGTGAAAGCGGCGGTAGACCAGACCCGCGGCGAGCTGCCCGAGGGTATCCTCGAGCCGCGCGTGTTCCGCGCGCAGACCTCGTCGGAACCGATCGCCTTTTTCGCGGTCAGCGCGCCCGACATGACGCTCGAGCAGCTATCCTATTTTGTCGATGACACCGTCTCCAAGCGGCTGCTCGGCATCCAGGGCATGGCCGAGGTCGGTCGCGGCGGCGGGGTCAACCGCGAGATCGTGGTGACGATCAATCCGCAGCGCATGCAATCGCTCGGGGTGACCGCCAGCCAGATCAACGCCGCGCTGCGCCAGGTCAATCTCGATGCTGCGGGCGGCGTGGCGGAAATCGCCGGCTCGCGCCAATCGGTCCGGGTGCTCGGCAATGCGGAGACTGCCTACGACCTGTCGCAGGCGCAGATCGCCATCGGCGGCGGCCGGACGATCAAATTAACCGATGTCGCCACGGTGCGCGACGGCTTCGGCGAAGTCCGCTCGATCGGCAAGATCGACGGGCGCGGCGTGGTGACCTTCTCGGTCACGCGCGCGCGCGGCGAATCGGATGTCTCGGTTTACGATGCGACAGTGGCCGAACTGGGCAAACTCGAGAACGAGAACCCCGGAGTCCAGTTCACCCGCCTGGGCAACTCGGTCGACTACACCAAGGCGCAGTACGACAGCTCGATCGCTTCGATGATCGAGGGCGCGATCCTGGCGATCGTGGTGGTGTTCTTCTTCCTGCGCGACTGGCGCGCCACGATGGTCGCCGCGCTGGCGATCCCGCTTTCGGCGATCCCCACGTTCTGGTTCATGGACCTCATGGGGTTCACCCTGAACAGCCTGTCGCTGCTCGCGCTGGGTCTGGTCGCGGGTGTGCTGGTCGACGATGCGATCGTCGAGATCGAGAACATCGTGCGCCACATGCGAATGGGCAAGAGCGCCTACCAGGCGTCGATCGACGCCGCCGACGAGATCGGCCTGGCGGTGGTGGCGACGACATTTTCGATTGTCGCGGTGTTTCTGCCGGTCGGCCTGATGCCGGGCGTGTCGGGTCAGTTTTTCAAGAACTTCGGCCTTACCGTCGTCGTCTCGGTGTTGATGAGCTTGGCGGTGGCCCGGATGATCACCCCGATGGTGGCGGCCTATTTCCTCAAGGCCAAGGGTCAGGCCTCGCACGGCGAAGGGCCGTGGATGGACCGGTACCTGAACCTGCTCGAATGGACGCTCGACCGCTCGGCGATGGACCGGATCCGCGCCGCAATCGACAAGCCGCGGCTGCGCGCCTGGTATCCGGTGATGGGGGTGCTGTTCTGCTTGCTGCTGCTGGCGGTGCCCGGCGCGGTGTTCTTCGGGATCAACAAGGTCCTCGGCGACCTCCGGTTGGCCGAGACCGTCTCATCCGCGATCGACAGCGATCCTACCAGCCTGTTCGCGCAGATGGGGTTGACGATCGCCCGGCTGGTGATTCTCGCGGTTGCGTTGGTCGGGGGAATCGCCGCGCTGTTCGGGGTGGTCAAGGCCGGCCATCTGCTCGCGCGGCCCTTCGGACGGTCCTATGCCGACTGGTTCCGCTACTTCGCCGCGCGCTTGCACGATCACCGGATGTGGATGGTCGGCACCGGGTTCGCCGCGCTAATGTTGACGATCGCCACGACGATGACTTTGCCGTCGCAATTCTTCCCCGATTTCAACAGCGATTTCAGCCGCGTGCGAATCGAGATGGTGCCCGGCACGACACTGCGGCAGACCGAGCGCGTCGCTGACGACGTCGCCGCCATCTTCAAGCAGCGGCCCGAGGTGGAAGCAACGCTGCAACGCGTCAACGAAGGCAATGCGCGGCTGTTCGTCACCCTCAAAAAGGACCGCGAAACCTCGCAGCAGGAATTCGAGCGCGAGCTGACGCCGGTTCTCCAGCAGATCCCCGACGCGCGGGTTTCGTTCCAGAGCAACCAGGGCGGCCCGGGCGGCGGATCGGGCCGGCCCATCTCGCTCATGCTGTCCGGCTCCAACCCCGAGGCGCTCGACGGCGCCGCGGCGGAACTGGCGCGGCAGATGCAAGGCGTCAACGGCGTGGTCGCGCCGCGGATCGAGGCCGACTTGCGCCGGCCCGAGATCATCATCACCCCGCGGACCGACCTCGCGGCTTCGCTGGGGGTGACCACCGCGGCGCTCAGCCAGTCGATTCGCATCGCCACGCAGGGCGATATCGATCAGAACGCCGCCAAGTTCTCGCTGTCGGACCGCCAGGTGCCGATCCGCGTGCGCTTGTCGGAAACCTCGCGGCGCGACTTGTCGACGATCCGCAACCTGCCGGTGCCGACCGCCAGCGGCGGGTCGGTGCCGCTGTCGCGGGTGGCCGAAATCAGCTTTGGCTCGGGACCGACCTCAATCCAGCGCTACAACCAGGCGCGCCGGGTGTTCGTCGGCGCCGATCTTTCGCCGGGCGTCGCTCAGGGCGATGCGATGGAGGTGATCAAGGCGCTGCCGATCATGAAGAATCTGCCCGCGGGCGTGTCGAACGCGCCGTTCGGCGAACAGCAGTGGCAGGCCGAGATGCAGGAGAGCTTCGGCATCGCGCTGCTCGCCGGGGTGCTGCTGGTGTTCGCGGTGCTGGTGCTGCTCTACCACCGGTTCGTGTCGCCGCTGGTCAACATGGCCTCGCTGTTCCTCGCCCCACTTGGCGGGGTGCTGCTGCTGTTGGTCTTCAACCAGCCGATGAGCATGCCGGTATTCATCGGCGTGCTGATGCTGTTCGGCATCGTCGCCAAGAACTCGATCCTGCTGATCGATTTCGCGATCGAGGAGATTGCCGCCGGGGTCAACAAGTTCGAGGCGATCGTCGACGCCGGGCGCAAGCGCGCGCAGCCGATCGTGATGACCACCGTGGCGATGACCGCCGGCATGCTCCCGACCGCGATTTCGCTCAGCGGGGATGCGGCGTTCCGCGCCCCGATGGGCATGGTGGTGATCGGTGGGCTGGTCCTTTCAACCCTGCTGACGTTGCTGATCGTGCCGGCCGGGTTCAGCTTGGCGGACGGGGCTGAAAAGCGCCTCGGCCCGTGGCTGCGCACGCGCTTCCTGACCTACAAGCCCGGCGACGAGGCGATCGGGCCCCGCCGCGCGGAAGGCCTGCCGGCCGAGTGAGCGGCGAAACCCCGCCGGTCCCCGCGCGTTGGCGGCGCATGGGGGGCTTCCCGACACTGCCCGATCGTGCGCGGACCATGCGGCGCACCGCCACCGGACTGCTGGTGGCGATGGCCGGGCTCTATCTCCTGACCAGCCAGTACCTCGGCCTCCATCCCTCGGTCGGTTATATCCGCGCGTTCGCCGAGGCGGCGATGGTCGGCGGGCTGGCCGACTGGTTCGCGGTGACCGCGCTGTTCCGCCGCCCGCTCGGGCTGCCGATCCCGCACACCGCGATCATCCCGGAAAACAAGGACCGCATCGCCGACACCATGGCGGCGTTCCTGCGGGACAATTTCCTCACTCCCGCTGTGGTCGCGCGGCGGCTGCAGGACATGAACCTGGCAAAGGCGGCGGGCGAGTATCTCGCGGCCCCTTCGCAGGGGGAGACCGGAGCGCGGCTGCGCGCGGGTGCGGGCGAACTGCTCGCCGAGTTCCTGGAATCGCTCGATCCCGAACGGCTCGGCACCCAGGTGCGCGGCGGATTGAAGGGGCTGGCGGCGCGAGTCGAGGTCGCCCCGCTGCTCGGCCAGATGCTGACCGCGGCGATCGCCGACAAGCGCCACTTGCCGCTGATCGATTCGGCGGTGCGCTGGGCGGGCCTGACGCTCGAGGCGAACGAGGAGATGGTGCGCGATGTGATCCACAGCCGGGCCAACGCGATCGTCCGCTGGACCGGGCTCGACGAGAAGCTGGCGAGCTCGGTGCTCGACGGGCTCTACAAGCTCCTTGCCGAAATGCTGGTCGATCCCACTCACCCGTTGCGCGGCAAGCTCGATGAAGGGCTCGCGCAGCTGGCGCACGACTTGCTCCACGATACCGAACTGCGCGCCAAGGTCGAGAAGACCAAGAACGACCTGCTCGATAATCCGGCGGTGGCGACCTGGTGGATCGGGGTGTGGGAGCGCATCCGCGCCGGCCTGATCAAGACCGCGCGCGATCCAGGCGGCGCGTTCGGCGGCCAGCTGGGCGAGAGCCTGGCCGAGCTCGGCAGAGTGCTGCGCGACGATCCGCGGATGCAGCTGCAACTCAATCGCTTCGCGCGCCGCACCGCGGTCGGCGTCGCGACCCGCTACGGCGGTCAGATCGTACGGCTGGTGTCCGAGACAGTGCGCCGGTGGGATGCGCGCACCGTTACCGACCGGATCGAAAGCGCAGTCGGGCGGGATCTCCAGTTCATCCGCATGAACGGCACGCTGGTGGGCGGCCTCGTCGGGTTGACGATCCACGCGGGCGATGCGCTGCTGTGAGAATTGGGTTGTGAACGACGCCAAGCCGTTCCTGACGACCGAACGGCTCGAACTGTGGCGGCCGACCGCGCCCGATGAACCGCAAATGTTCGCGATCATCGCCAATCCTGAAACGCGCCGCTTTCTGGGCCCGATGTCGAACCGAGCGGACCACTTCATGCGCTTCCAGCGCGGCGGCGGCAGCTGGTTCCTTCACGGCTACGGCAGCTTCATGGTGCGGCTGAAGGGCGCGCCGCAAGTGATCGGCAACTGCGGCGTGTTCCACTCTTACCGCGGGCTGGGCGAGGACTTCGACGACAAGCCCGAAGCGGGGTGGATTCTCGCAGCGGATCGGACCGGCATGGGCCTGGCGCGCGAAGCGATGGAGGCGGCGCTGGCGTGGTTCGACAGCGAGCATGGACCACGTGAGGTGGTGTGCATGATCGAGAACGGCAATGCGCCCTCGGTCACGCTCGCGTGTCGCCTCGGCTTCGCGCCGACGCGGCCGGCTACACTGCCGGATGGGGGCGAGGTGCAGTTGTTTGATCGAGTATTGTAGACACTACACGCTTTCTCATTGGCGCAGTCTGCCCTGTATTCTGGTATCTGAACGCGGAATTGAAATGGGATTTCATCGGCTGCCCATTCTCATCCCGCGCCGGTTTAAAGCGAGCCTTTTGTAAGAGAACCTGACAAATGCGGTCTTCAAATTGACGAGGATTGGTGGACGGCTTCATAATACACTTCGTTGGCATACCGGCCTCATCAATCATGAGTCGGAATATCGCGACAAGTTCATTTGATCCGCCGATAACGTTCTTGGGGAAGTCCCTCGCACTCAACAAGTCGTAAAACTCGATCGGTTGTGCGGATTCGGTCTTGTTCCAGTGCGCTTCGAGATCAATCCCCCAGTCGGCTGCAAGATCGTCGATACATTCCCGAAGCGCGGAAAAGGGTCGACTCATTTCACCCACTTCGAGACGCAAGGTGGGTGATAGCGCCGATTTGACCTCAACCCGAGTGATTGCTGCCCAATTGACCTTCCCCACCGGCACAGGGCTACGCGGGTCTCGTGCAACGACTGCAGCAACTCCTGTCCCGAAATCCTCGAAGTCCACTCCGATCGGATTGCTTACCTCTAGAGGCATGGGTCCTGGGCCCAGAACGACTTGGGTTTTTCGGACATTCGAACTTTTGATTTGTCCACCAGCAACTACGATCCTGAGAGATTCTCCCGGGACCGAACCGGTCATGGAGAGCAATGCTCCAGATGGACCGTCACCAAAACTCCGCAACAGTCGGCATTCCCTATCGGCATAGTCGATTTGCCACGGTGAACTCGGATTGAGCGATACTGGCGTATCCTGCGCCAAAGCGGCGGTGCTTCCACAAAACAGAGCAAGCGGCCAGACAGCTGAAGCAACGCGATAAATCATGGAGCCAACCCCCTGCCTCAAGCTAACAGCAGGAGCCGTGGAGCGCAATTAGCAGCCTGTTAGAGCTTCCCCGTCAGTTCCGGCACGATCTTGAACAGGTCCCCCACCAGGCCGATGTCTGCGACCTGGAAGATCGGGGCGTCCTCGTCCTTGTTGATGGCGATGATGACCTTGGAATCCTTCATGCCCGCAAGGTGCTGGATCGCGCCCGAGATGCCGACCGCGATATAGACTTGCGGGGCGACGATCTTGCCGGTCTGGCCGACCTGATAATCGTTGGGCACGTAGCCTGCATCGACCGCCGCGCGGCTCGCGCCGACGCCCGCGCCGAGCTTGTCGGCGAGCGGGAGGATCACTTCCTGGAACGTCGCCGCATCCTTGAGCGCACGCCCGCCCGAAACGATCACCTTGGCGCTGGTCAGCTCGGGCCGTTCGTTCTTGGCCAGTTCGCTGCCCTGGAAGGTCGACAGGCCCGAATCGGCATGCTGGCCATTTGGGCCGCTTACCGCCTCGACCGTGCCTGTACCGCCTTCGCTCGCCGCCTTGTCGAACGCGGTGCCGCGCACGGTGATGACCAGCTTGGGGTCGGACGATTGGACCGTAGCGATGGCGTTGCCAGCATAGATCGGGCGGGTGAAGGTCTTGTCGCCCTCGATCCCGATGATCTCCGAAATCTGCATCACGTCGAGCAGCGCGGCGACCCGCGGGGCGACATTCTTGCCGGTGGTGGTGGCGGGCGCGAGGAACGCGTCATGGTGGCCCATCAGGCCGGCGATCAGCGGGCCGAGGTTCTCTGGCAGCTGGTGCTCGTAGGCGGCGTCGTCGGCCAGGTGGACCTTGCCCACCCCGGCGATCTTCGCCGCGGCTTCGGCCACACCGGCGCAACCTTTGCCGGCGACCAGCAGGTGCACTTCGCCCAGCTTCGCGGCGGCGGTGACCACCGCCAGCGTGGCGTCTTTCACATGGGCGTTGTCGTGTTCGACCAGAACCAGCGTTTTCATGTCTTCGTATCCTAACCCGGTGGGGTGGTTCAGGCGATCCCGAGCGCCTTCATCTTGGCGACCAGTTCGTCGACATCGGCGACCTTGACGCCCGCCTGGCGGACCGGAGGCTCGGTAACCTTGAGCGTCTTCAGCCGCGGTGCGGTATCGAGGCCGTAGTCCGCCGGGGTCTTGGCATCCATCGGCTTGGACTTTGCCTTCATGATGTTCGGCAGGCTGGCGTAGCGCGGCTCATTGAGGCGCAAATCGGTCGTGACGATTGCGGGCAGCGCGAGACTGACCGTCTCCAGCCCGCCGTCGACCTCGCGCTTGACGACCACCCGGTCGCCCTCGACCGTGATCGCATTGGCGAAAGTGCCCTGCGGCCGTCCCATTAGCGCGGCGAGCATCTGGCCGGTCTGGTTCGAATCGTCGTCGATCGCCTGCTTGCCGAGGATCACCAGCCCCGGCGCCTCGGCGTCGGCGATCGCTTTCAATATCTTGGCTACCGCCAGCGGCTCGACCTCGTCTTCGGTCGCCACGTGGATCGCGCGGTCGGCGCCCATCGCCAGGCCGGTGCGCAGCGTCTCGGTCGCCTTGGCCGGGCCGATCGACACCACGATGACCTCGGTCGCGACGCCCTTCTCGCGCAGCCGCAGCGCTTCCTCGACCGCGATCTCGTCGAACGGGTTCATGCTCATCTTGACGTTAGCGAGATCGACGCCGCTGCCGTCGGCCTTGACCCGCGGCTTGACGTTGTAGTCGATCACCCGCTTCACGGGGACGAGGATTTTCATGGCATCGCTTCCTTCGTGACTCGCGGCCTATGCGCGCCCTAAATCGCCTTTACGTAAACGTCAACCTGAGACACGGGCCGCGAATTCGCCCATCAGCGCGCCGTATTCTTCAATCGCGGGCGCTCCCGCATAGCTGTGGGTCGCACCCGTGCTCGCCCAGGGCAACTTCTCCGCGGTCCAGGTTTCCATGAACGGCGGACCGCCGGGCACTTCGTCGAGCATCGTCGTGCGCACGTTGACGAAGTCGCCGACCGCCTCGAGCGAGGTATAGAGCCACGACTTGCAGAAGTCGCAGACGAAGTGCCGCGGCTCGCCGTGGAGCCCGCCGATCACGGTTTCGCCCTCGATCAGGCGGAATTGCGACAGCACGGTGCCGGTCGACAGCGAGAACGCGCCGCCGGTCATCCGCTGGCACCCGCGGCAATGGCACGCCTGGGTCAGGAGCACCGGGCCGTCGAAGGCGAACTTCACCTTGCCGCAGCGGCATTGGCCGGTGGTGCTCATCGCATGTCCTTTCACGCCGCCCGCTTGACCTCGGCGACGATCTTGCGCGCCGCGTCGCCCAGGTCGTCGGCGGCGACGATCGGCAAGCCGCTGCTGGCAAGGATCGCCTTGCCCTCTGCGACATTGGTTCCCTCAAGCCGGACGACCAGCGGGACCGACAGGTTAACGTCCTTGGCCGCGGCGACGATCCCATCGGCGATCACGTCGCACTTCATGATCCCGCCGAAGATGTTGACCAGGATACCCTCGACCGCCGGATCCTTGAGGATGATCTTGAACGCCGCGGTGACCTTCTCCCGGCTGGCGCCGCCACCGACGTCGAGGAAGTTGGCCGGGAACGCGCCGTTCAGCTTGATGATGTCCATCGTCGCCATCGCCAGGCCCGCGCCGTTGACCATGCAGCCGATCGTGCCGTCGAGCTTGATGTAGGCGAGATCGTGCTGGCTCGCCTCGACCTCGGCGGGGTCTTCCTCGGTCTCGTCGCGCAGCGCCAGGATATCGGAGTGGCGGTAGAGCGCGTTTGAATCGAAACTCATCTTGGCGTCGAGCACCAGCATCCGGCCGTCTTCGGTGGCGACCAGCGGGTTTATCTCGAGCATTGCGCAGTCGGTCGCGACGAACGCGTCGTAGAGCTGGCGGGCGAGTTTCTGGCACGCCTTGTTGAGTTCGCCGGTCAGCTGGAGCGCGAACGCGACCGCGCGGCCGTGGTGCGGCTGGAAGCCTTGCGCGGGATCGATCGTCAGCGTCTGGATTTTCTCCGGTGTGTCGTGCGCGACATCCTCGATGTTCATCCCGCCTTCGGTGCTTACGACCATCGCGATGCGGCCGGCGGCGCGGTCGACCAGCAGCGCGAGGTAGTATTCCATGGCGATGTCGACCCCGTCGGTCACGTAGAGCCGATTGACCTGCTTGCCGGCGGCGCCGGTCTGGATCGTCACCAGCGTGTTGCCGAGCATCTCGCGCGCGCTCGCCTCGACCTCCTCGAGGCTCTTCGCGAGCCGCACGCCGCCCTTGGCGTCTGGGCCCAGCTCCTTAAATTTGCCCTTGCCGCGCCCACCCGCATGGATCTGCGCCTTGACCACGTAGAGCGGCCCGGGAAGCTTCTTCGCCGCCGCGACCGCCTCCTCGACGCTCAGCGCCGCGTGCCCCGCGGGCACCGCGATACCGTGCTTCGCGAGCAGTTCCTTGGCCTGGTATTCGTGGATGTTCATCGCGCAGCGCAGCTTTCGGCAAGGGGTATGGAGACGGCGCGGGCCTAAGCATGGATCGATGCGCTTGAAAAGGGCGCGGCGGCCCGCCAAGGCCCCGATCATGGAAGCCCGATGATCGACGCCGACCGTCTCGAAGCGATCGTCCGCGAGGCGGGGCAAATCGCCCTTGGCCTGTGGCCTGGCGGCGGCCACGCGCTCGACGCGTGGGAAAAGAGCCCCGGCAACCCGGTCTGCGCCGCCGACATCGCGGTCGACGCGTTTCTCCTGGGCGAACTCGGCGCGCTGCTGCCTTCCGCCGGGTGGCTGAGCGAGGAAACCGCCGACGATCCGGCGCGGCTCGACAAGGGGCTGATCTGGCTGGTCGATCCGGTCGACGGCACCCGCGATTTCATCCGCGGGCGCAGCGGCTGGGCTGTCTCGGTCGCGCTGATCAGCGAGAAACGCCCGCTGATGGGCTTCCTCGCGGCGCCGGCGCGCGGCGAATTCTGGCGCGGGGTCGCGGGGCAAGGCGCATGGCGCAACGGCGAGCCGCTGGTCGCCTCGCAGCGAACCGAATTTGCCGGAGCACGCGTCCCGGCCGATTCGCTGCCGCGCGAAGATCGCGACCTGACCAGGGTGGACAAGCCCAACTCGATCGCCTTGCGCGCGGCGATGGTCGCCAGCGGCGAGGCGGACCTCCTGGCCACGCTGCGCTGGGGCTGGGAATGGGACATCGGCGCCGCCGCGCTGATCGCGCGCGAAGCGGGCGCGGCGGTGACCGACGCTTTCGGCGGACCGCTGAACTACAACAAGCGCGACCCGCGCGCCTTCGGCCTGCTGGTCAGCGCACCGGGCATTCACGAGGCGGCGGTGGCGCGGCTGGCGGACCGGGCGAAGACGATTGCGGGGTAGTGTCTTGGGTTGAACGAGGTGCTTAAGTGAAGAAGGTGCGGAACTAATGGTATCGCGGAGGATCGGTGGCGGCTTATTGATCCTGGTGACCGTGGCTGTTCCCACGGTTCTCGAATTAAGCGACATTGAGCTAGTCACTCCTGTTGTGATCTCTGCGATAGCGGTGTTCGGAGTGCTTACCGTTTTAGGGCTTGTGCTTGTCCTTCAACCCGAAACCCCCAAGCAACCCTTGGAGCGAACCCTTCCGGCTTCATTCATCGCGGCATTAACGGGGCGAAATGCTGAAGACGTTTCGATCCAGGTGCGGCGCTACGATCAGTCATCCGAAGCAGCAGCTTTTGAGCGCCAACTTGTGGCCTCCCTGCAGGCAGCCGGATGGAATGCGGATAGCTTCGGACACGACGGGGGGACGAGACAGTTTAAGGGTACGATGCTGGAATCTGGCGACGTGCGCAGTACAACCTTTAGGGTACTCCGCCGCGAGCTGAAACGTGCAGTCGATCCGATTGATGTCTGCGAGTTAGCTCAGTTGCCTAGCAACTTCATTCGCGTGGCCATTGGCGCTCACAATGTGAGCTGAGCCAGTGCCAAACCTGCTCGCTCGTTGGTTTCTGCGTATCCACATCTGCAAGAGCCTGATCTTCAGGGATCCAAGCGAAAAAGCCGGCCCCTTTCGGGACCGGCCTTCCGTGTGCGACCACAATTCGTGCGCGTCAGTTGGAGGCTTGCGCCTCGGTCTGGCTGACCGGGATGATCTTGATCTCGACCCGGCGGTTCATCGGTTCGTTGACGTTGTCGCCGGTCGATAGCTTGAGCTGGGTCTCGCCGAAGCCCATCCATCGGATGCGCGACGAACTGACCCCGCGGCCGATCAGGTAGTTGGCGACCGACTGCGCGCGTTGTTCCGACAGGCGTTGATTCGACGCGGCCGAGCCAACCGTATCGGTGTGGCCGTACACGTCGACCAGGCTGTTGGGGTACTGTTGCAAGCTGCCGGCGACACGGTCGAGCAGGGTCCGGAAGCCCGGGTTGATCGACGAGCTGCCGGTGGCGAAAGTCACCCCGTCGGGCAGGTTGACGAGGATCGCCTGGCCGCCGTCGGCTTCGGTCACATCGACGCCCGAACCGGCGGTCTGCTCCTTCAATTCCTTGATCTGCTGGTCCATCCGGTAACCGACGTAGCCGCCCAGCGCCCCGCCGGCGACAGCCCCCGCGATGCGCGCGGTGCGGCCGCCAATGAGGCCGCCGAGCAGGGCGCCAGCGAGCGTTCCACCGCCAGCACCCAGGACCGTGCGGGAAATCTTTTTCTCGCCGGTGTTGGGATCGGTGACGCAGGCGGTCACGGTGACCAGCGACAGGGCGGCAAGGCCCGCGGTGAATGTACGCGAAATCGTCATGGGTAGTCCCCTTATATCTCTAATTCGCGGCGCGCCGCGCGTGCGGCGTCCTGGGAGGTGGGCGCGCCCGCCCACCACTCTGGCCGCGCTTCGTGACCCCCTAAACGGCGAGGTGCGCGCGCCGTTCCCGCTGGCGGCGGCGCGCAATTGTGCTAGCGACGCCTGCGTGACTTCGTTTCCCTGGGCAGACGTGCTGATCATCGCCGCGCTGATCGTCCTCAACGGCGTGTTCGCGATGAGCGAGCTGGCGATCGTTTCGGCCAAGCCCGCGCGCCTGAAGGCCGCCGCCGACAAGGGCAGCAAGGCGGCCAAGACCGCGTTGTCGCTGGCCGGCGATCCGGGCAAGTTCCTCTCGACCGTCCAGATCGGCATCACCCTCGTCAGCATTATCGCGGGTGCCTATTCGGGCTCGAGTCTGGGCGGGCCCGTGGGGGAGCGGCTGGCAGTGCTCGGCGTACCGGCCGAATATGCGCCGCAGGCGGGCTTCGCGCTGGTTATCGCGGTGACGACTTACGCCAGCCTGGTGGTCGGCGAGCTGGTCCCCAAGCAGATCGCGCTGCGCGCCGCCGTGCCGATCGCGCTCGTCGCGGCGCGGCCGCTGGCGATCCTGGCGCGGGTGGCCCACCCGGTCGTCTGGCTGCTCGACAACTCTTCCGCTTTGCTGATCCGGCTGATGAGGGTGCGTCCCGCGGGCCAGTCGCACGTGACCGCCGAAGAACTGCACATGATCTTCACCGAAGCGACGCATTCGGGCGTGATCGAGGCCGGGCAAAGCGAGATTCTCGCCGGCGTGGTGCGGCTGGCGAACCGTCCGGTGCGCGAGCTGATGACCCCGCGTACCGAAATCGACTGGCTCGACCTGCATGCGCCCGAAGCGGACTTGCGCGCGCGGATCGACGCCAGCCCGCATTCGCTCCTGCCCATTGCCGACGGTTCGCCCGATAACATCGTCGGGGTGGTCAAGGTGCGCGAGGTGCTCGGCGCGCTACTTGCGGGTCGCGCGGTCGACCTGGCGGCGCTGATGAAGAAGCCCGAGGTGGTCCCCGACCAGCTCGACGCGATGGACGCCCTGCGATCGTTGCAGCAGGCCGAGGTCGCGATGGCGATGGTCCACGACGAATACGGCCATCTCGAAGGCATCGTCACCCCGGTCGACCTGCTCACCGCGATCGTCGGCAACTTCGCCTCCGACCTGGACCTGGGCGAAGCCCCGACCATCATCGAGCGCGACGACGGCTCGCTGCTGGTCTCGGGCGCGCTGCCGGTCGATCAACTGGCCGACCGCCTCGGCATTGACCTGCCCGAAACCCGCGAATTCGCCACCGCCGCGGGCTATGTCCTGTGGATGCTCAAGAAGCTGCCGCACGAAGGCGAGTACTTCGTCGAGCAGGGCTGGCGGATCGAGGTGGTGGATATGGACGGGCGGAAGATCGATAAGCTGCTGGCTATTTGCCTCTAGCTCGCCCGTCCGGGCGAGCGTCCTCGGTGCTGTTTCCTCAGCTACGCTTTGGAGCACCTGCGGGCGCGCATTCGCGCTTGCCGCTTCGCTGGTCGCGAAGCGGGGAACCCCTGGAGCCAGGCCGGCTATCGCGTTGGATTAGGTCGCGCTCGAGCGAAGCGCTGAAACGGGCTGCGACCAGCAGCCCGCAAGGCCGAACGGCCGCCCGTAGCTGCCCGAGCGCAGCGAGGAACAGCAGCGGAGGACGCACGCGCGGAAGCGCGGGCGGAACAAGGAAGTTATTCCGGGTCTTAACCCGGAATAACGGCGCTCGCACCCGCACCGTCACCTTCGGGGGCGGCGATGATGTCGCGGGTGACGCGGCCCTTGGCGACGGTGTTGGTCAGCGGATCGCCGACCGCGGTGCGGATGCCGGGTTCGGCGGCGCCGGCGCGGTCCAGTGCGCTGGTTTCGACCTGGCTGCGCGGGGCGGGGCCGCCGAACAGCACGTCCAGTGCCTGTTCCGACGCGGTGCCCTCGGTCGGGCGTGGGGCGCCCGGGGCCGGCGGGGTCAGGTTGAAGTCGGGCGGCACCACCAGCGGCGCCTGGCGCTGCACGGCGAACTCGTCGGGCCGCTCGCGGTTTAGAATGCCGCCGCTGCCGCAGCCCGCAAGGGTCGCGGCGACGAGGAGGAGGGGGAGGGTCCTGCGCATGGGTATCAGCTCTCAAATCGGGCGTCTGGGGCCGGATCGGCCGGTTGGTCGCCTGCTTGTCGGGGGGCCTTTTCGCGGATTAGCAGCGATCGGGCAAGGATGATCAGCACACCGATGGTGATCGCGGCGTCGGCCACATTGAAAATCAGAAATGGGCGAAAGTCGCCGAAATGCAGGTCGAGGAAATCGACCACGTAGCCAAGGTCGTAGCGGTCCTTGATGTTGCCCAGCGCCCCGCCCAGGATCATCGCCAGCGGGACGATGTCGCCCAGTTTGCGCTCGCGCAGCATCCACACGGTGACCACCAGCGCGATGACCGAGGTCATCGCAACCAGGAACCAGCGCGCTTCCTGCGAATGCGCGGTGAACATCCCGAGCGAGACGCCGTAGTTGTGCGTCAGCGTGTAGTTGAAGACCGGCAGCAGGTAGTGCGATTGGCCGAGGTCGAGCTTGAGCCCGTGCAGGATATAGCCCTTGAACGCCTGGTCGAGCACGAACAGCGCGACCGCGATAGCCAGGCCGATGAGGCGGCTGCGAGTGACGATGTTCATGCTACGACGCTTTCGCACCGCCCGCACAGTGCGCCGTCTTCGGGCACTTCGGGCAACAGCCGCCAGCAGCGGCCGCACTTTCCATCGATTGTGCGAGTCACGGTCACCGCCTCGCCTTCGCCCCGGCGCACTGTCGCGGTGATGAACAGTTCGGCCAGATCGGCGTCGGAGAAACCCTCGGGCACCGCAGCCGCCGGCACGACGACTTCGGCTTCGAGACCCGACCTCACGACCTTGTCGCGCCGCAGCGGCTCGATCGCTTCGAGCACGCGGTCGCGCAGGGCCCTCACCCCGACCCATTCATCATCATCCCCGCGAACGCGAGGGCGGGTAGCGGATGTTTCGGGCCATTCCAGCAAATGCACACTGCCGCCTTGCGGAAAGCGCGTGCCCCACACTTCCTCGGCGGTGAACACCAGCACCGGCGCGGCCCAGCGGATCAGGGTGTGGAACAGCGTGTCGAACACCGTGCGGCAGGCGCGCCGCCTGGGATCGCCAAAAACACCGTCAAACTGCGCGTCGCAGTAGAGGCTGTCCTTGCGGATATCGAAGTAGAACGCGCTGAGGTCTTCGTTGCAGAAGTCGACCAGCGTGCGGACGTAGGTGTTGAAGTCGTATTCGTCCGCCGACTTGCGCAGCGTCGCGTCGACCTCGCCGAGCAGCGCCAGCACGTAGCGTTCCAGCTCGGGCAACTCCTCGACCGGCAGCCGCTCGCCCTCGTCGAACCCGTCGAGCGCGCCGAGCAAGTAGCGGAACGTGTTGCGCAATTTGCGGTACTGGTCGGCGACGCCCTTGAGGATCTCGTCGCCGATGCGGTGATCCTCGGTGAAATCGACCGACAGCGCCCACAGGCGGATGATGTCCGCGCCGTAGGTTTCCATGACCTTGAGCGGATCGGTCGTGTTGCCGAGCGACTTGGACATCTTCATGCCCTTGGCGTCCATCGTGAAGCCGTGAGTCAGCACCTGATCGTACGGCGCGCGGCCGCGCGTGGCGCACGATTCCAGCAGGCTCGACTGGAACCAGCCGCGATGCTGGTCGCTGCCTTCGAGGTACAAATCCGCCGGCCAGCGCAGTTCGGGCCAGCGCCCGCTGTCGAGCACGAACGCGTGGCTGGTGCCCGAATCGAACCACACGTCGAGGATGTCGGGCACCGGCTCCCACTCGGCCGGGTCGTAGCCCTCGCCCAGAAAGCGGTGCGCGGTGTCGGGTGTCCAGGCGTCGATGCCGTGTTCGCGGATGGCCGAGACGATCCGCTCATTGACCTCAGCGTCGACCAGATACTCGCCCGATGCGCGGTGGACGAACAGCGTGATCGGCACGCCCCAGGCGCGCTGGCGGCTCAAGACCCAATCGGGGCGGCCTTCGACCATCGAGCCGAGGCGGTTGCGGCCCTTTTCGGGGAAGAATTTTACGCGGGCGATTTCGGCGAGGGCGATCTGGCGCAAGGTCATCTCCCCCTCCCCTTCAGGGGAGGGGGTTGGGGGGAGGGGGCTGTCAGATTTCGCGGCATTCGCGATGACATTCCCCACTCCCAACCCTCTCCCCTGAAGGGGAGAGGGCTTTAGCGGCTTGTCCATCGGCACGAACCACTGCGGGGTGCAGCGGTAGATGACCTTGGCCTTCGAGCGCCACGAGTGCGGGTACGAATGCTTGTAGTCCGCGCTCGCCGCCAACAGCGCGCCGGCCTCGTGCAAGTCGGTACAGATCGGCCCGTCGGGCGCGTTGAACTTTTGGTTGATCACCGAGCCCTGGCCGCCAAGCCAGCCCCAATCCTCGCGGTACTTGCCGTCACCCTCGACCGCGAACTTCGGGGTCAGGCCGTGGGCCTTGCACAGCTCAAAATCGTCCTCACCGTGGTCGGGCGACATATGAACGAGCCCGGTGCCGGTGTCGGTGGTGACGAATTCGCCGGGCAGAAACGGCCGCGGCTCGGCGAAGAACCCGCCGAGGTGGTGCATCGGGTGGCGCGCGATGGTGCCGACAAGGTCGGAGCCTTTAATCGGCTCACCATGCGGCACAATGTATGGCGTAATATAGCGTTCGCCAAAGTCACTAATATCGACGAGGCTGATCCGCCTGATTAACTCCTCGTTCCAGTGTCCGGTTTGGAAATTGTCCCTTGCCAAAAAAAAGCGAGGAATTGCCCCACATTCTTGCAACCGGCGCAAGACCATAGATTGCTCGTGACCATCGACTCCGGGGCCAAGAAGCTCAATGATCGGCTGGAACAATCGATACTCAACCTCCGGCCCATAGGCGATCGCCTGGTTGACCGGGATCGTCCATGGCGTGGTGGTCCAGATCACCGCGTGCGCGCCGACCAGCTCGGGAATCGGGCTTTCGACGATCTCGAACGCCACGTCGATCTGGGTCGAGACCACGTCCTCGTACTCGACCTCGGCCTCCGCCAGCGCGGTCTTTTCTACAGGCGACCACATCACCGGCTTGGCCCCGCGATAGAGCTGGCCGCTTTCCGCGAATTTCAGGAACTCGGCCACGATCGCGGCTTCGCTTTCGGGCTGCATCGTCAGGTAGGGGCGGTCCCAGTCGGCGTTGATCCCCAGGCGCTTGAGTTGGTCGCGCTGCCGGTCGACCCAGTGCTGGGCGTAAGTCCGGCACTCGTCGCGAAATTCCAGCGGGTCGACTTCGTCCTTGTTGCGCTTGCGCGCGCGGTACTGCTCCTCAACCTTCCACTCGATCGGCAGTCCGTGGCAGTCCCACCCGGGCACATAGGGCGCGTCCTTGCCGAGCAGGGTCTGCGTGCGCACGACCATGTCCTTCAGCACATGGTTCAATGCGTGGCCGATGTGCATGTCGCCGTTGGCGTAGGGCGGGCCGTCGTGGAAGATGAATTTTTGCCGTCCCCGCCGCGCCTCGCGAACCTGATTGTAAAGCCCCTCGGCTTCCCAGCGCGCGGCGATGCCCGGCTCCTTGGCCGGCAGTCCGGCCTTCATCGGAAAGTCGGTCTTCGGCAGGAACACGGTGTCGCGGTAATCGCGGGGAGGGGTCTCGGCGTCGCTCATGGCGGAAGGGCCGCTAGCGGATGGCGGCGCTGTAGGAAAGTTTTTCACTCAAACCCTCCCATTCTCGTCACCCCGGCCCCCGAGCCGGGGTCCCGCTTTCCTCGGGATTCGCGCAGAAGTGAAGCGGGACCCCGGATCAAATCCCGGGTGACGGTGGGGTGGCGAGAAATCTCCGCGCTTCGTCACAATCCTTCGCCATCTGCGCGGTCAGCGCGCCCAGCGTGTCGAACTTCGCCTCGGGCCGCAGGAAGTGGCGGAACGCGACCTCGATCTCCTGTCCGTAGAGATCGCCGGCAAAGTCGAAGAAATGCGGTTCCAGCAGTTCCCTGGGCGGATCGAAGCTCGGGCGCACGCCGATGTTGGCCGCCCCCTTGAGCTCCGCACCGGTCTCCAGCACCCGGCCGGTTACCGCGTAGATGCCGTAGCGCGGGCGCAGGTAGGTCTCGAGGCCGAGATTGGCGGTCGGGTAGCCGATCTCGCGCCCGCGCTTGTCGCCGTGCTGGACCACGCCCCTGATCGCGAACGGGCGGGTGAGCAGGCGGGTGGCGGTGTCGCAGTCGCCCGCCTGCAGCGCTTCGCGTATCCGGCTGGAGGAGACCGGCGCGCCATTGTCCATCACCGGCGGCGCCGCGCGGCAGCCGATCCCGACCTCGGCCCCCAGCGTCTCGAGACCTGCGCGATCGCCGCCGCGGCCCTTGCCGAAGGTGAAGTCCTCCCCGGTCACCACCCCCGCCGCGCCGATCCGTTCGTGGAGCAGCACACGCACAAAATCCTCGGCGCTGGTGCCGGCGAGCTCGCCGTCGAAGTGGAACACCAGCATCGCGGTCGCCCCGGCGGCGAGGTAGAGTTCGTGCCGCTGTTCGAGCGTGGTCAGGCGGAACGGCGCGGCATCGGGCTTGAAGTGGCGCACCGGGTGGGGATCGAAAGTGGCGACCACGCTCGGCCGCCCCTCGGCGCGCGCCCAGGCGATCGCCTCGCCCGCGACCGCCTGGTGGCCGAGGTGGAAGCCGTCGAAATTACCCAGCGCCACGATCGCGCCGCGCAATGGATCGGGCACGCGGTTGCGGTGGTCGAGCCACCTCATGGGTAGCCTCTCCCCTTCGACGGGTCCCACGAAAGTAATACTTTCGTGGGCGCCCTCTGGGGAGGGGTTGGGGTGGGGCCTGTCAGGTCGGCGTAATCGGTGACATCCCCCACCCCCGGCCCCTCCCCTGAAGCGGAGGGGGGTTTCGGCCGGGGCTGGATTCCCGCCTCGATCACCCGCAGCGCGTTGAGCCCCATCGCGGCACGGATTTCGGCCTCGGAAAACCCTTCGTCGAGCAGCGCCTGGGTCACCTGGGTCAACTGGCTGGTGTCGAAACGCACCGTGGTCGCGCCGTCGTAATCGCTGCCCAGCGCGACGTGGTCGATGCCGACCAGATCGCGCACGTGCTTCATCGCGCGGGCCGCGTCGCGCGGGGAGGTGCCGCAAATCGCCGCGTCCCAATAGCCGATCCCGACCACGCCGCCGGTCTTCGCCACGCCGCGAATCTCGTCGTCGGTCAGGTTGCGGTTGACCTTGCAGGTCGCCTGCACCCCGCCGTGGCTCGACACCACCGGGCGGCGCGCCAGGCTGAGGATGTCCGCCACGCAGGCATTGCTGCAGTGGGCGACATCGACAATCATGCCGAGGCTTTCCATCCGCCGGATCGCCGCGCGGCCTTTGGGCGTCAGCCCGCCCTTCTTCAGCCCGTGCATCGATCCGGCGAGGTCGTTGTCGAAGAAATGCGTCAGGCCGGCCATCCGAAAGCCCGCTGCGTGCAGCCGGCCCAGGTTGGCGAGATCGCCCTCGATATTCTGCAACCCCTCGATGCTCAGCATGGCGCCGGTGCCGCGCCGCTTGACCGCGCGCCGGGCGAGCAGCCCCGCGATATCACGCGGCGCCTCGATCACGTTCAACCGCCCGCCGACTTTGCGGTGTGCCCGGCGCAGCTTCTCGGCATGCCACAGCGAGCGTTCGAGCAGCGAGGACCAGGTCCGCACCGGCTGGAGCTGGGCGACGGTGAGCAAGGTGATGTTGTCGGTGTCGGCACTGTTGGCGTCGTAGTTCTGGCCCTTGGGGGTCTTGGTGACACTGGAGAACACCTGCAGCGCGACGTTGCCGCGTTCGAGCCGTCCCAGGTCCAAATGACCGCGCGACGCATCGGCCAGCAGGCCGCGCTTCCACATCAGCGTGTCGGAATGCAGGTCGACGATCGTCAGCGTGGCGTGAAGCGCCCGCGCCTCGTCCGACACCGCGATCAGCGGCTGGCCGTCGATCTTGTTCATCGACCGCTCGACCATGCCGGGGACGATCGCGAAGAACCCCACCAGCGCGGCCAGCAGCAGCATCGCCAGCGCCCAGACGATCTTCTTCATGGCGCGCGCTCCAGACTGACGAACGAATAGGCCGGTGTGTCGCCTTCGGCGGAATGGTCTTCGCGGGCGGTCTCTCGCCACTCAGGTCCGAACGGTTCGACAAAAGTATCGCCCGGGAAATCGGCGTGGACCTCGGTCAGCTCGATCCGCGTGGTGTGGGGAAGCAACAGGCGGTAGATCTCCGCTCCTCCGATGACCGTAACGTCGCCGTTCCCCCCCAAATCAAGCGCTTCATTGACATCATTTGCGACTTCCGCGCCCTCGGCCAGCCAGCTCCGGCTGCGGGTCAGCACGATGTGCCGCCGACCTGGAAGCGGTCTGCCTAAACTCTCGAAAGTCTTGCGGCCCATGATCATCGGCTTGCCCAGCGTGAGCGCCTTGAAGCGCCGCAAGTCGGCCGGGATGCGCCACGGCAGCGAACCGCCCAGCCCGATCGTACCGTTGACCGCGCGCGCCAGGATGGCCGTCACATGTCGGCTCATTCCTTTGGCCAAACCCGCGTCACGTGGCCCATCTTGCGCCCTTCGCGAACCTGCTTGCCGTAGAGGTGGAGGTGCGCCGCGGGGTCCGACAGGCACTGGTGAGCGGTGGTCGCCGCCTCGCCGATCAGGTTGTCCATCGCGATGCGGCCGGCCACGGTCGCGGTGTCGCCCAGCGGTAGCCCGGCGATGGCGCGAATGTGGTTTTCAAACTGGCTGGTCGCCGCGCCCTCGATCGTCCAGTGGCCCGAATTGTGGACCCGGGGGGCCATCTCGTTGAACACTGGGCCACGCCCTGCATCATTGGCGGCAGTGGCGAAGAACTCAGCGGTCAGCACCCCGACATGGCCCAGCGCCTCGGCGATCCTGCCGGTGAGTGCGCGCGCTTCGCCGACCTGGCCCGCCACCGCCGCGCACGGCGGCCATAGCGATTGCGCCAGCATACCGTCGGCGTGGCGGTTCTCGGTGCTGTCCCAGAAGCGGATGGCACCGTCGTGCCCGCGCACCGCGATGACCGAGAATTCGGCCTCGAAGCGGACCAGCCCTTCGTAGATGCAGGCATTGTGCGGCAGGCGGATCGATTCCGCTTCGCGCGCCGATTCCACGCGCCACTGGCCCTTGCCGTCGTAGCCCTCGCGCGCGGTCTTGAGCAGCCCGGGCGCGCCGATGCGCTCGATGGCGCGGGTGAAGTCGTCAGGCGATTCGACCGGTGCATAGGGCGCGGTGCGCCCGCCGAGCCCCTCGGCAAAGCGCTTCTCCTTGACCCTATCCTGCGCGGTTTCGAGCGCGCGCAAGTTGGGCGCGATCCGGTCCGCGAGGAACGCGAGCGGCGCCACCGGTACGTTCTCGAATTCGAACGTCAGTACGTCGCAGGCGAGCGCGAAGCGGCCGAGCGCGAGCGGATCGGTGAACGGCGCGATGGTCGCCTCGGCGGCGACTTCGGCCGCCACGCTGTCGCGATCGGGCGTGTAGATATGCGCGCGGTAGCCCAGTTGCGCCGCGGCCATGGCGAGCATCCGGCCGAGCTGGCCGCCGCCCAGAATGCCGATCGTTCCGCCTTGCCTGAGTTCCACTACCAACCCCGTTCGCCCTGAGATTGTCGGAACCGCAGGTGGGCGAAGCCCTACGGCCGTGCAGTTTCACGCGCGGCGCTAGAAGAAAAAGCGGTGCTTCGACAAGCTCAGCACGAACGGAGCTGGGGGTTGGGGTTTAATCCTCCGGCTCCTCGGCGACCGCGGCGGTGCGCGCGGCGCGCCAGTCCTGCAGCCGCTGTGACAGAACATCATCGCCAATCGCGAGAATCGCGGCCGCCAGCAGGCCGGCGTTGGTCGCGCCCGGCTCGCCGATCGCCAACGTGCCAATGGGCACGCCCGCGGGCATCTGGACGATCGACAGCAGGCTATCGAAGCCCTTCAGCGCCTTGGATTCCACTGGCACTCCGAGCACCGGCAAGTGGGTCAGCGCGGCGAGCATCCCTGGCAGGTGCGCCGCTCCGCCCGCACCCGCGACAATGACCTTGAAACCCGCTTTGTGCGCCCCCTTGCCGAAAGCGTACAGCCGGTCGGGAGTGCGATGGGCGGAGACAATCTTCGCTTCGTAGCGCACGCCCAGCTCGTCCAGCACCTCGGCGGCGCAGCGCATCGTCACCCAGTCGGACCGGCTGCCCATCACGATCGCGACCAGCGGTGTCTCGGAGGCCATCTCAGGTGTCCTTCAGGTAACGCCGCTCGCCCGGCGTCAGACCGGCGTCGAACGCATAGACGATCGGCTGACCGGTGGGAATGTCGAGCCCGGTGATCTCCGTGTCGGAAATGCCCGAGAGATGCTTGACCAGGGCGCGCAAGCTATTGCCGTGCGCGGCGACGATCACCGTCTCGCCCGCCGCCAGCTGGGGTAGAATGGCGCTTTCGTAATAGGGCAGAACCCGCTCGATGGTGAGCTTGAGGCTTTCGGCGAGCGGCACCGCGATCCCGGCGTAGCGCGGGTCCCCCGCCAGGTCGAACTCGCTGCCCTCCTCGATCTGCGGCGGCGGCGTGTCGAAGCCGCGGCGCCACACCTGCACCTGCTCGTCGCCGTGGCGGTCGCTGGTCTGCTGCTTGTCGAGCCCGGTGAGCCCGCCGTAATGCCGTTCGTTCAGCCGCCAGTCCTTCGTCTCCGGGATCCACAGCCGCCCGCACGCCTCGAGCGCCAGGTGCAGCGTCTTGATCGCGCGGGTCTGGAGCGAGGTGAAGGCGACTGTCGGCAGCAGGTCCTTGTCGGCGAGCAGCGCGCCCGCCGCGATCGCCTCGGCCACGCCCTGGTCGGTCAGGTCGACATCCCACCAGCCGGTGAAGCGGTTCTCCAGGTTCCACCGGCTCTGGCCATGGCGGATCAGGATCAGCGTGGGCACGGGAAGGTGGCTCCTGTGGGCTCGTCGGGAGCACTCGCCCCTAGCGTTCGGTTTCCCCGTTGGAAAGTGGGGCGTTGGGAGGTGGGGCCTTGTCGGCATCCAGCTTCATCGCGCGGGCCTGGGTCTTGCGGCGCTTGAGGTTTTCGCGCAGCCGGGCGGCGAGCCGTTGTTCGCGGGTCTGCTTGGGGCCGGGTGCGGGCATCTAACCCGCTTGCCGCCGTCTGCGATGCTTGACAAGGAGGGGCCGCGCTGTAAGGCGCGCCCGCTCCCTCGGCCGGCCTTCCGGCCGCGCGGGTTACGACGCGGGGTCCCCCCAAAGTATTACTTTGTGGGGTGCCCATCGATGGTCACGCTGCTGTAGCTCAGTGGTAGAGCACTCCCTTGGTAAGGGAGAGGCCGACAGTTCAATCCTGTCCAGCAGCACCATCATTTCAATGACTTAAGGCGAGCGGCATTCGCATCCATGAAACAACCATGGAAAAGCGCGGTAAAAATCGCCGCCCGATCTCGGAGCATCGTAAGCCGTCAAACCGGGCCAGCACGCACCAACTGGCCGCCGATCATTGCGGGCAGTTCCACTTTCACTCTATCGAAGACAGCCAGCGCGGGTGAGCGCCGCCAGGCGTGCGCCGAAAGGCGCTCCCTACGTGGTCTTGCCCAGCCGCTGCGATAGGGTTGCAAGGGCGCTACGGACTGCCGGGTCGTTCAGGGGATCGCTTTCATCTTTGGCAATGCTGCTTTCTCGGATGAGGTCACCCTGTTGCTGAACCGTCATCCCTCCGTAGCTCGTGAAAGTCGTGAGCACTCCCTCGTGCCCCAGGTTAAGCGACCACGCCTTCATCTGAGCAGGCGAGACGTCACGCCGCATGATGTGGTGCACGAGCATGTCGCGCAACGAGTGCGGGTTGAAGTACGGGAGATTGGCACACGAAAATCCGCGCCTGAAGATGTCGCGGATCGGTTGGGTCGACTTCCAAGTTTCGCGCGCCAAGCCTTGCGGTTGGAACGCACCATCTTCGCCTAATCCCATCGCGGTTGAGGGAAACAGCGGGTCGGTCTCACCCCACAGGTGGTCCCGGCGCAACTCGCAAACCCAATCTGTGACCAGGGTGAGCGCATCGCCGCAAATGGGCATGAAGTAGGTCCGAAACGTCTTAGCAAACTTCGTCCTCACGACTCGGGCATCTTGTTCCACGAAGCCACCATCCAGATTGACGTGACCTAAATGGAAGCTGGCGAGCGCGTTAACCCGAGCGCCGGTTAGTGCTGCAAACGCGACCAATGCGCGGTCGCGCCGTTCGAGGGCAGTGTGCCCCGGCATGGCTGCGAGGACTCGATCGACCTGCTCCACCGTGGGCACCACTTTCTCACGAGGAGCGCGGGCTATGGCAGCGTCTTTGGCACTCGGGCTGAAATAGTCAGCGTCCGAATACTGGATCTTCGATCGGTAGCCTTGCTCGCGGCTCAGCCACTCGAAGAATGCTTTCACATCCCGCAGGATTGAGGCGACCGTGGCCTTGCTGAGCCGCTCTTGGGTTGAGGCGCTCAGCGCCGCGCCCACGCGACGTTTGAAGGCCACCGCCTGCTCCTTATGGAATTTTCGGAAATCCTTGCGCCCCGTCGAGGCCTCGAAGCGCGCCAAGGCCATGGCTGCGCGGTCGATGGTCGATACGTCCCGCCCTTTCGCCTCTCGCAAGAACTCGAAGTAATCCCACTTGATGCGCTCATTTGCAGCGTTGGGTTTCGCCATCATCTGTCGTCCTGGCTTGAGTCACAGTTTAGGGAAGAAGGCGCGTGCTCCATTAGGCTGTGATCACGATGCCGGTGTTGGACCACGCATCCGGGCATCAATCGCCCGAGATCGGCCTCCCGAATGCGGCGATGCATCCTGGCCCCGCATACCTTGCAAGCGGCGCGCAAGTTGCCGCTTCCCGGCCTCATTTCGAGGAACTCGACGACCATCTCGGCGGGCTTCTGCGGCTTGCGGCAGCGCAGGCAAAGGAGTTCGCTGGGGGAACACGGCTGTTTCCGAGCCGCCCGTTGCTTCAGCAGGAAGTCGCGAACAGCCGCCCCGTGAAACATGAGCGGGCGGCAGCCGTCGATCGCCGCCAGACCTTTGCGCTGCCAGTGGCGGACAGTGTTCTTGTGCACGCCCAGGCAAACCGCCAGTCCCGAGGCGGTGTAGCTGTAATGCTGCTTCACACTGAAGGGGTTGGCACGGCTGGCGGCCACTGCTCTAGCCCTGCTCGTTCACCAGCCGCCGGATCGAATCCGCCTTGACCAGCGTGCGGCGGCCTAACTTGAACGCGTCCAGCCGACCTTCCGCGATCATCGCGTAAATCGACGTGCGGCCCATGCTTAGCGCGCGGGCTGTCTCATTAATTGAATAGGCAAACTTTTCCATGGCACTCGCTCCGCGATGCTGGCGGGTGCCAGCGGACACTGGAGTGCTTGGACACGGTTACGGCAATCAGGTCGGGCAAGTACGGTCGCAATGGGGCAGAAACCTCTCAAACAGGGTTTTTGCCCTCCAACTGATATTCGGCGAAGAGCTTGCGCGCTCTTCCTCTAGCTGCCGTATCCGAGAGTTCGTGGCCGTTTGCGGATGCCCAATCGAGCATTACCCTTTCGATGTCTGCTTGGCGCTCCGGAATGAACTCACCACGAAAGATTCGTCCCCAGATCGAGCACCACAAGTCATCCCAGAAGGCGGCTGGAGGGCGCCCGCCGGTGGCTACCGTTTCGCCTGAGGAGGTCGGTGAGGATGCAGGGTTGGCCGGGATCATTGCCTCCAGCGATGCTCGAAGGAAATACACACCAGTCAACGTTATCGCACAGCAACCTGAAGGTGCCCTTCCGACGCCGACAAACTGACCGCGCTCCCAATCTTGTGACGAGGTGTCAAAGCCGGTGAAGTTCTCCCAGAACCACTGGGGTATATCCCACTCAGCTTCCTCGTTACTCCATTTTTGCACTCTATCGCTGCTGGGCCGCTCCTGCTTCATTGCTGCGCGCGCTGCTACGAAGCCGAGGCGGCATTGATCGATAAGAACCGCCCCAGCCTGAGTTGGCGCCGCTTTCAGGTCATTGTACATGAAGGCGCGCGCCGCTTTGGCACTGACCCAGCCGGGATCACCTGCGACCGAGACAGATCGCAAAAGTTGCGGGCGCATTTCGATCGGCAATAAATGCGAAAGCGCGCCGAGTTCGAAGCACACGCCCATTGCGTTGGAACGAAGGCCGTCGATCGTGGCTACAAAGTCTCCGCATTGCCAATGCTCCTCCGCCTCTGCGTAGCGGTCCCAATCCCAAAACGCTGGTTTCAACACCACATCGAGCAGAGTATCGCCTTCAAGGTGCAGCACATCTGCTTTGCTTTTCAGCGCGCCTGACGCAGCTCGCTTTATCAAGACCTGGCGGAAGTCGCGGCCTCCGGATAGCTCGTCGAGAAGAGAGAGAGCGCGAGGAGCAGGAATCCACCGAAGCGACATATGCACTCAACTTCGCCTAGCTTTGCTATCTAAACAAGCCCTTGGAGATTGGATCGCCAGCTAGTCATCGACCCTTGGCGCGAGCGTCTCGATAATGCGGCAGTCCCCGACGGTTCCGCCGGAGCAAGAAGTAATCACCGCTTTCAGTTCGCGTCGTAGCGCTTTGAGGTCAGCCAGCTTGCGCTCGACCTCTCTGAGGTGCTCCCCGGCAATTTCGTCGACCCGCGCGCAATCCTGCTTCGCGTCGTCGGAGAGCGTCAGGAGCGCACGGACTTGTTCGATACTGAAACCCAGATTTCGCGCCCTGCGTATGAATGACAGGCGGTCTAGGTCGGCTTGGCCATATGCGCGATAATTGCCGCCCGTTCGGTCCGGCTTTCCTAGCAGCCCACTCTTCTCATAAAAGCGGATCGTGACAGGCTTTGTGCCAGTCGCGTTGCTCAACTTGCCGATCGTCAGTCCCACTCGCTTGACCCTCTAGTTGGTATAAGGTGCATATAGGTGTCCGACTCGCGATTTGTCGAGGTGAGGACCAATGAGCGCAGGTTGTTCTAGCAGCGGATGTTCGGCTGGCGGGGTCTTGAATGACCCCCGCTGGCGGCGCGTCCTGTGGTTCGCCTTCGCAATCAATGCTGCGATGTTCCTCGTCGAGATCATTGCCGGGGTCGGCGCTGAGTCCCGCGCCCTTCAGGCGGACGCGATCGACTTCCTCGGTGATGCGGGCAACTACGCGATTAGCCTTGCCGTTGTTTCGATGGCCCTTGTCTGGCGCGCCCGTGCTGCCTTGCTCAAAGCGGCGACGATGCTTGCATTCGGCATCGGCGTGATGATCGTTACCGTATGGAGTGTGCTGGCAGGCACTGAGCCTCACGCCGAGACCATGGGTATCATCGGTGCTCTTGCCTTGGCTGCGAATGTCACTGTCGCCATGATGCTTTATCGCTTTCGAAGCGGCGACTCCAACATGCGGTCGGTCTGGATTTGTTCGCGCAATGACGCGATCGGTAACGTCGCAGTGTTGCTCGCGGCGCTGGGTGTTTTCGGAACGGGCAGCGCTTGGCCCGATCTCCTTGTCGCGTTCGTCATGGCGGCGCTGGCGATCTCCGGCAGTTTGTCGGTGTTCCGGCAGGCCAGAGGCGAACTGCGGAACCCGGAAGGGGCGGCCAGTGCGTGACCCCAAGATAGATATAGGCGCTCTTCTCGGCCGTGAGTTTGTCGCATTCGGGGCGGCGCGTGACGGGGATGATCGCGATGGAGCATGGCTTGCTCTGGAGCGAGCCCATATTGTCTCGCAGTTGGCCTTCGCACCTCACGTCAAGGTCCACTTGGCCATGCTCCGCTTCGCCATCGAGATTAGGGACGCGCGGGAGGCATGGGGACAGCTATTCCGTCTTGCGCTTGTGCCGGTGGGCCACGCTCTGCGACGTCTCCCGGTCGGCAACACCGGGCGGTCCAACGTCTCCGCCTTCGTGCCGATGACACTGCCTGAAGACCTCGCCGCTGAGATTCAGCGCTAAACTCCCCGCTGCACTAGGATTGATTACCCATGTCGTTTGTCGCCCAGCGTTCGCGCGCCCGGTTGTTCTTGGCGTTCGCCGCTGTTTCGTCGGTTGTCCCGCCAGCCATGGCACAGGATGCGCTCCCCAATGAGGCTGGAAGGGAGGCGGCCGAAGACGAGGAAAACGAAGAGATCATCGTCCAGGCGACACGATCGAACCGCCGCGTGCAGGATGAGCCCGTGCGCGTCGAGGTCATCGGCCAGGAAGAGATCGAAGAGAAAGCCCTCATGCGGCCGGGCAACATCGCCATGGTGCTGAGTGAAACCGGGGGCCTGCGAGTGCAGATAACCTCTCCTGCGTTGGGTGCGTCCAACATTCGGGTGCAAGGAATGGAGGGCCGATACACTCAGTTGCTCTCCGATGGCCTTCCGCTTTACGGGGGGCAGGCATCCTCCCTCGGACTGCTGCAAATCCCGCCGACAGACTTGGGCCAGGTCGAGGTGATCAAGGGATCGGCATCTGCCCTTTATGGTCCCTCGGCACTTGGCGGCGTCATCAATCTGGTGTCCCGCCGACCTGGCTCCGAGCTCGAAGCTGACTTCATGGCAAACGTCACCAGCCGCAACGGGCAAGATCTGACTGCTTACGGTGAGACGCCACTGTCTCCCGTGTTGAGCGCATCTCTAACTGCTGGTCTACACCGTCAGACCGAGCAGGATTTGGACGGCGATGGCTGGCTGGACATGCCGGGCTATGAACGGTGGACGATCAGACCTCGATTGTTTTTCGAGCACGAGAATGGAGCAACGGCCTACCTCACGATTGGCGCGATGGGCGAGGATCGCGTTGGCGGGACCTTGCCAGGACGCGTCACCCCCGACGGCAATCCGTTTCCTCAGACGCAAAGGACAAACCGGCTCGATGGCGGCCTCGTAACGAAGCTGCCGGTCCCTGGATTAGGCGATCTGCATTTTCGAGCCTCAGCGATGGGGCAAGACCATCGGCACCAGTTCGGGACGGTGATCGAGGTTGATGAGCACAGCACCGCTTTTGCCGAGGTATCGACCTCAGGAAGCGCCCGCGGCACCTCCTGGGTTGGCGGCCTCGCGTATCAGGTGGACGCGTTCAGGTCGGCGACTTTTCCAGTGTTCGATTACACGTATCGCGTGCCCGGCATCTTCGCTCAGATCGAGCAGGAGCTTGGCCCACTGCTGACGCTAGCGACCAGTGCTCGGGTCGATTTCCACAATGAGTATGGCACGCACTTCAGCCCGCGTTTTTCAGCGCTCTACCGGCCCGCTCACTGGACGGTCAGGCTCTCTGCGGGGAAAGGGTTTTTCGCGCCGACCCCGTTCGTGGAAGAGATCGAAGCGGCTGGCTTGTCGCGCTTGGAGCCGCTGGGCTCGCTGCAAGCTGAAACAGCAACAACCGCTTCTCTGGACGTGGGCTACCGACGTGGGCCGGTGGAATTGAACGGCACGTTGTTCGGCTCGAATCTGAAAAACACCACACGGCTCGAGCAGACTGCACCGGATCGGGTGCAGCTAGTGAATGATCAGGGCACCACGAAGGTTAGGGGTGCCGAGCTCCTGGCCCGTTATCGCAATAACGGTTTCACCCTTACGGGCAGCTATGTTTTGATCGACACCAGCGAACCCGAACCTAGCGGCGCTGGCCGCCGCACCGTGCCGCTGACCCCCCGCCACACCGGGGGTCTGGTCGGCATGTGGGAAGAGCATGACAAGGGACGCGTGGGTGTCGAGCTATACTACACCGGCAAGCAGGACCTGGATGATAACCCCTATCGTTCGCAGGGCAAGCCCTACGTCGAGCTCGGCATGATGGGCGAGATTGTGCTCGGGAAGGTGCGTCTGTTTCTAAACGCTGAAAACCTTCTCAACGTCAGACAGACGCGATACGATCCGTTGCTCTTGCCGGTTCGCGCGGCCGATGGACGTTGGACAGTCGACGGGTGGGCACCTAACGAGGGCCGGGTGATTAACGGCGGAATCCGCTTCAAGCTGGGCGGCACACACTGAGCAGGAATATCCGCTTTCCACACAAAGCGGCTGTTCAAAGAAGGAAGGGCGGCGCTCAGAGCCGGCCGTTCAGCTTCTCAGCAGAGGTCGCGTAACAGCCCACGGCACTCCGCGGCGAGGAGAAGCTTACAACTTCTACCTTCGCGATTCGGCCGATCGCCTTCCCTGCCTTAGGTTAGATATGGCTTACTGGCTTAGATTGGGCCGATAACGGACTGACCGCTCCTTCGCTACGTCCCGGATCAAATTGACTTCCATGATGCAAATGGCCAATTGGGCGCACATGAGAGCGGTGCTCCACTTCTTGCTGCTGTTCAGCCTTCTGTTCGGGCTCGCCGCCGAAGGAGCGGCGCTCGCGGCAGAGCCGTGCCCCATGGAGCACGCGCAATCCTCGGCGATGGCCGGGATGGACGATTGCTGCCCGGAAGATGGGCCGGCTAATCACGATGGAAGTCCGTGCGAGGAAATAACGCTCGCTTGCCTGGCCATGACGGGCTGCGCGACAATGGGCGCACTCGAGTCCGAAAAGATTGGGAGCTCCATCCCATCCGGGCATGGCGCTCCGCTGTTTTGGATGCTGGAGCCTTCGCTTCACGGCCGCACGATACCGCCGGATACGCACCCACCCGCACGCCTTAGCTGAACCGACGAGCGTACGGCGGACCGCGGTCCGAGGTACGCCCTTCCGCGATTCAACTAAGGATTTCCAAGATGAAATTACTCAAGGTCACCGCCGCGCTCGCGGCGCTAGTCGCCGTTTCTCCCGTGCTCGCTGAATCCGATCCAGTCGGCCATTTTGAATGGCAAACCAGGCCATCGGTGGGACCGAGGGCTGTCCCCTTAGCGCCGGTCCGCGTCTGGGTAAAAGACAACACTGCCGCGATGCCCGACTGCAAATGTTCCATGATGGAGACGAGTGCAGCCGAATGCATGATGGACATGCGCAGCAAGCACACTCCCCGCTCGCAGGGCTGAAGGTTGCCTCTGGTCAGGCGTTTCGCCGCGCTTGGCCGGAGGCAATTCTCCCATCCGATGGAAAGTAAATCCATGCACATCCTTATTAGCGCCGGACTGGCGCTGGCGGTGCCGGCCGCGCTTATGGCCGAGCCGCTAACGTTCGACGCGGCACTCGAACGCGCCGGACGTGAGGCACCTTCGCTGCGCGCAAGCGAAGCGGGAGTTAAAGCCGCACGGGCCGAGGCGATTGCGGCTGATCGCCTACCCGATCCGACGCTTGAATTGGGCCTGCGCGACTTTCCCGTGACCGGCCCCGACGCCGGCAAGATCAACAGCGATAACTTCACGATGCGGACGATCGGCGTCACCCAGGAGTTCACCAATCCAGCCAAGCGTCGCGCCCGTGCGTCGCGGGCCAAGGCCGAGATCGGCGTTGCCGAAGCTGATTACGCGGTCGAAAGACAGACGGTGCGGCTGGAAACGGCGCTCGCCTGGATCGATCTCCATTACGCCAAGCGGCGCTTCGACCAACTCAAGCTGCTCGACTCGAGCCTTGGCGACCTTCAGGCGACGGTGACGGCGCGGCTGACTTCGGGCTCCGCACGGCCTTCGCAGGCGCTGGAGCCCGATCAATTGCGCGCGGCGGTCGCCGACCGGCGTAGCGAGCTCGCCGCCGAGGTCGCCAAAGCACGAGCGAGGCTGGTGCGTTTCACCGGCGTTCCGCAAGCCGATGCGGTGGGTGAGCCGCCGTCGCTCGAGGTTCACCGCGATCACCTGGCAATCGGGTTTGCGTCGCTGCCGCGCTTGCGCGCACTGGAAGCACAAACCCGCGCAGCGGACGCTGAAGTCGGTCTGGCCCGCGCCGAGAAGCGGCCCGATTGGCGGGTCAGCGCGTCCTACGGCATGCGCGAGCCCAACTTCGGCGATCTCGTGTCGTTGGGGGTCAGCATAGATCTCCCGCTGTTCAGCAAACGTCGGCAGAATCCGAGGATAGCGGCGCGAACGAGCGAGGCCGAGCGCGCGCGTTTCGATCGTCTCGCGGCCGAGCGAGAACTGACGGCTGCGCTCGAGGCTATCCTGGCCGATCACGAGATGCACGACCGGCTGCTCGCGAACGCACGCAACGTGCTTGTTCCGCTCGCTAAGCGCCGCGGTGAACTCGATCAGGCGAGCTACGCGGCGGGCACGCTCGACCTTGGTAGCGCGCTGCTGTCAACGCTGGCGCTCGCCGAAGCCGAAGTGGACGCGCTTGCGCGCGAGGCCGAGATCGTGCGCGACGCCGTCCTAATTAACTTCACCTATGGGCCCATCACCGATGGGGAGGAGCAGCGATGACTACCGATGCGATGAGAACGGCGCGGTGGCGGGCGGGAGTCCTGGCGGCGGCGCTCGTCGCCGGGATCGGCGGATATTGGATCGGCGCCAGTGGCGATGACGACACCGCGAGCAACGACGACCGCAAAGTCCTCTATTACTACGACCCGATGGTGCCGCGCGAGCACTACACCGATCCCGATACGCTCTCGTCGATGGGCATGAAGACGATCCCCAAATACGCCGACGACGCGGGAAGCGGAGCCGGGCCGGGGGTCAGTGTCAATCCCGCGGCGATGCAGAACCTCGGCATCCGCGTCGTCGCAGCCGAGATCGGGACTTTATCCTCGGGGTTCAGCGTAACCGGGACGGTGGAGTTCAACCAGCGCGATGTGGCGATCGTTCAGGCGCGCTCGGGCGGGTTCGTCAACCGCGTCTATGGCCGCGCGCCGGGCGACGTAGTCGGAGCCGGGGCGCCGATCGCCGATGTCCAGTCGCCCGAATGGGGCGGCGCGCAGACCGAGTTCCTCGCGGTCAAAAAGCTTGGCAGACCCGCGCTGACCGCCGCAGCGCGCCAGCGGTTGCGGCTTCTAGGCATGTCGGACGGCGTGATCGGCCAGGTCGAGCGGAGCGGGCGGACCAGCGGCACCGTAACCATCTCGGCGCCAATCGGCGGGGTTATCCAGACGCTCGATGCGCGGCGCGGGGTGACGCTGTCGCAAGGACAGACGCTCGCCGAGATTAACGGTATCGGGACCGTCTGGCTCAACGCGGCGGTGCCGGAGGCGCAAGCCGGACTCGTCCAGGTCGGCCAGCGGGCGACGGCCACGCTCGGCGCGTTTCCGGGCAAGAACTTCGGCGGGCGGGTGATCGCGATCCTGCCGACCGCGCAAGCAGACAGCCGCACGCTGACCGTGCGAATCGAGCTCGTCAACCGCGGCGGACGGCTTCGCCCCGGCATGTTCGCGCAAGTCACACTTGGAGGCGACGCGATGTCGGCGTTGCTTGTCCCGAGTGAGGCTGTGATCCGCACTGGCAGCCGAACGATCGTCATGGTGGCGCTGAAGGGCGGACGCTATCAGCCAGCCGAGGTGCGCACGGGGCGCGAAGGCAGCGGCCAGACCGAAATTCTCGCTGGGCTCGCTCCCGGCGAGAAAGTGGTCGCGTCAGGCCAGTTCCTGCTCGATTCCGAAGCGAGCCTAACCGGGATCGCGGTGCGTCCGCTCGACAGTTCGAAATGATTGCCCGGATCATTCACGCCTCGGTCAAGGCACGTGGGCTGGTTCTCGCGGCGGCCGCGATCCTCGCGCTGATCGGTGTCGCCGCGGTGCGGTCTACCCCAGTCGATGCGCTGCCCGACTTGTCGGACGTCCAGGTGATCATTCGCACAACTTATCCCGGCCAAGCGCCGCAGATCGTCGAGAACCAGGTCACCTATCCGATCACCTCGACGATGCTCTCGGTCCCTGGCGCGCGGGTGGTGCGCGGCTACTCGTTCGTCGGCGACAGCTTCGTTTACGTGCTGTTCGACGACGGCACCGACCTCTACTGGGCGCGTAGCCGCGTGCTCGAATACCTCAGCCAGGTGCAAAGCCGCCTGCCCGAGGGCGCGAAAGCGTCGCTCGGGCCGGACGCCACCGGGGTCGGGTGGATCTACGAGTACGCGCTGGTTTATCGCAGTGGACGCCTGGACCTGGCCCAGTTGCGCAGCATCCAGGACTGGTTCCTGCGCTATGAGCTGAAGACCGTGCCCGGGGTCGCCGAAGTCGCGAGCATCGGCGGCATGGTCAAGCAATACCAGATCGTAGTCGATCCGCAGCGGCTCGCTGCCTTTGGCGTGACCGCGGGCGAGGTTGCCGAGGCGGTCAAGCGCGCCAACCAGGAGACGGGCGGCGCGACGGTTGAGCTGGCCGAAGCTGAATACACTGTCCGAGCCAGTGGTTATCTGAGGACGCTCGACGACTTTCGCGCGGTACCCATTCGCACCTCCGCGGGTGGCGTTCCCGTGGCGGTGGGCGACGTCGCCACGGTCCAGATCGGCCCAGAGATGCGCAGAGGAATTGCTGAGCTTAACGGCGAGGGCGAGGTCGCCGGCGGCGTGATCGTCATGCGACAGGGCAAGAACGCGCGCGAGGTGATCGATGGCGTAAAGACTAGGCTCGACGAGCTCAAGCGCAGCCTGCCGCCGGGTGTTGAGATCGTCACCACTTACGACCGCTCAGGTCTTATCGACCGCGCCGTTGAGAACCTGACCAGCAAGCTGATCGAGGAGTTCGTGATCGTCGCACTAGTCTGCGCGCTGTTCCTTTGGCACGCCCGCTCGGCGCTGGTAGCGATCCTGACGCTGCCGCTGGGCATCCTGATCGCGTTCATCGTGATGCGTTTCCAGGGGCTCAATGCCAACATCCTCTCGCTGGGCGGCATTGCCATCGCGGTTGGCGCGATGGTCGACGCGGCGGTGGTGATGATCGAGAACGCCCACAAGCACCTCGAGCGCTGGCGCCACGACAATACGGACGCGGAGCCCGACACTCCGACCCGGTGGCGGATCGTTACCGAAGCTGCCGCCGAAGTCGGCCCGGCGCTGTTTCTCAGCCTGTTGATCATCACCTTCTCGTTTCTGCCGATCTTCACGCTGCAAGGGCAGGAAGGCCGCTTGTTCGCGCCGCTCGCGTTCACCAAGACCTATGCGATGGCGGCTGCAGCGCTCCTCTCGATTACCTTGGTTCCGGTGTTGATGGGACTGCTGATCCGCGGTCGTATCCCCGACGAACAGGCCAATCCGGTCAACCGCTGGCTGACCCATGCCTATCGACCCGCGCTCGATTGGGTTCTCGAACGGCCCAAGCGGGCGCTGCTAATCGCCGGGCTGATCTTCGCTACCAGCGCGTGGCCGATGACTCAGATCGGCGGCGAGTTCATGCCGCAGATGGACGAGGGGGACCTGCTCTACATGCCCTCAGCGCTGCCGGGCATTTCGGCCGCGAAAGCGGCGACGCTGCTCCAGCAGACCGACCGGCTAATCAAGACCGTGCCGGAGGTCGACACCGTGTTCGGCAAGGCCGGGCGCGCTGACACGGCGACCGACCCGGCACCCCTTGAGATGTTCGAGACCACTATCCGCTTCAAGCCGAAGAGCGAGTGGCGCACCGGGATGACCCAAGACAAGTTGATCGCGGAACTAGACGCACGGGTGAAGGTGCCCGGCCTCGCCAACTTCTGGGTTCCCCCGATCCGCAACCGGATCGACATGCTCGCCACCGGCATCAAGAGCCCGATCGGGGTCAAGGTTGCGGGCTCCGACTTGGCTGAGATCGACCGCGCAGCGAAGCGGATCGAGGCGGTAGTCAAGACCGTGCCGGGCGTCGCTTCGGCGCTGGCCGAGAGGCTGACCGGCGGGCGCTACATCGACGTCGACATCGACCGCAGCGCCGCGGCGCGCTACGGGCTTAATATTGCTGACGTCCAAGCAGTTGTCTCGGGTGCGATAGGCGGCGAGAACATCGGCCAGACGGTCGAAGGGCTCGCGCGCTACCCGATCAGCGTGCGCTACCCGCGCGAAATCCGCGACAGCCTGACCGAGCTCATCAACCTGCCGGTGCTGACCCCGTCGGGCCAGCAAATCACGCTCGGCACCGTCGCCAACGTTCGCGTCAGCGATGGCCCGCCGATGCTGCGCAGCGAGAACGGCCGACCCGTTACCTGGATTTACGTCGATGGCCGGGACCGCGACTTGCAGACGCTAGTCGGTGACATTCAGCAAGTGATCGCCCGCGAGGTAAAGCTGCCGCCGGGGATCAGCGTGTCCTACACTGGCCAGTTCGAGTTCCTCGTCCGCGCGACCGAACGGATGAAGATTGTCATTCCGGTGACGCTGGCGATCATCTTCGTGCTGCTTTACGCGACCTTCCGGCGCTGGGACGAGGCGCTGCTAATCATGGGCACGCTGCCGTTCGCGCTGACCGGCGGGCTGTGGCTCCTCTACCTGCTCGGGTATAACCAGTCGGTCGCCAGCGCGGTCGGATTTGTCGCGCTCGCCGGTGTCGCGGCCGAGTTCGGTGTGGTCATGCTGATCTACCTCAAGCACGCGCTAGATGCGCGCGACGACGGCGACATCGCCGCGGCAGTGCGCGAAGGCGCGTTGCTCCGCGTCCGCCCCAAAGCGATGACGGTCGCGGTGATTCTCGCCGGCCTGTTCCCGATCCTGATCGGGACGGGTGCAGGATCTGAGATTATGAGCCGGATCGCCGCGCCGATGATTGGCGGCATGATTACCGCGCCGCTGTTATCGATGCTTGTGATACCCGCGGCGTACTTGCTGATGCGGCGAGCGCAAGCCGCATCATCCCAACCCTGACAAACAAAGAGGAGAGTACCATGTCACCTATCAATCTAGCAGCGGCAATTGCCGCCTTCGCCATGCTCGCAAGCTGCGGCGAGAACCCTTCCAACGCGCCGGCGACAGACTCAGCGGGTCCGGCGGCCGACGCTGCCGACTCGAGCAATAGCGCGATGGCCCAAAGGCGAACGGCAGTGAAAGGCTCTGGGACCGTCACTGCCATGGACAAGGGGTCGGGCAAGATTACGCTCGACCATCAGCCAATCCCCGCAGTCGGCTGGCCGGCGATGACAATGGCGTTCACGGCCAAGCCCGAGGTGCTTGAAGCCGTAGACGTCGGCGACGAGGTCGCGTTCGACGCGATTATCACCGGCAGCGCAGGGGAAGTCACCGCAGTGACTAAGGAGTAAGATCGCGCCGGTGTATATCGCGCCGCAACGAACGTCCGCTGTGGGTTTGCGTCGAGTAGAGCGGTGACGTCCCTTAAGCGCGCATAAGGGTCGCGGTGGACGTTCACTTTAAACGTCGGCAACGTGTCGTTGCCGGACGGTCTGCTCTAAGTATCGCGCGGTCTAGAGCGCCAGCCGTGCAAGCGCCTGCTCCGCGTCGTCGCGGGCGAGGTGCCCATAGTGGCGCTCGATCATGACAATGCTCGTGCCGGACAACTGCGCGACGGTGAGGGCGGGCAAGCCCTCACGGATAAGGTCGGTGATGACACTGTGCCGCAGTGTGTAAGCGCAGGTACCGGTCGGGAGCTTGGCACGCACCGCCGCCTCTTTAATCGGCCTCTTCCAAGCGTCCTTGTTCCACGCTCGACCGTCGGTCCTCGCGAAGATGGCGGCGGCTGGCATTTTGCCCTTCGCTTGCTCCGCCAGAGTATCGGCGATCGACTTGGGAACGGCGATCTGTCTCGGACGTCCCTGCTTGTCCGTACCGATGGTGAGCGTGCGGGTGCGCGCGTCAAAATCTCTAACCGTGAGTGCCGCGGCAGCACCAGGCCGCAGGGGCAGCGTGCACAGTGCGCGCACAAAGGGTGCGCCCTCGCTTCCCGTTGCATTGAGCAACCGTCGCCGTTCATCGCGATCGAGGTAGAGATCGCGCCTCTTGTCCGCGCCCTTGTGCGGCTTCAATGCCTCCTGCCACGCCGCGTCGGTATTCGGCGCGCCGGGCGACAGCACGCGCATAAGCGCTGCCCGTAGCGGGACCATATCACGATTCACCGTCGAAAGGGCGCGCCGCCTTGTCCGCTTTTCGCCGTTCTTCGTTCGGGAAACGAGCGCCGGGCATTCCTCCAGCCGGTTACGCCAGGCTTGAAGATGATGGCGCCGGATCTTCTCAAGCTTTACGCTGGCGATCGGGTCGAAATAGACGTGTCTGCGGAACGCGCCCTCGGCGGTCGCGCCCGGCCTCAATTCCCCGTAAGCACGGCACGCATCGGCCACGGTTTCCATCTTCTCAATGTGAAGCCCGCCAGTCTCCACCTGATCGGCCCAAGCTTCAGCATCACGCTTGGCGTGCGCGAACACCTCGTGTCCCGAAAGCGAACCGTAGTCACCAAGCGCTTTCCGCAAGTACTTACGCTTGTCGACATCGAAGGCCCGCGCGAACCACTTGCCCTTCCCGCCTCGCTTCGACGCGCGGAAGCCTAGGAAGCAGCCAGACCGAAGGCGTTGCCAGTGCGCCTCGTCGCCCTTGCGCGCCTTCAGCCGCTCGCGCTCACCAATCTTGCTGAGATCAGGCATTCACACGCCTTTCTAGATTCCATGAAACTTCCATGAAATACACCAGCGGTCAGCTTTGAACAAGTACGGTCTATCTTTCAGTGGCTACCCGTCCGCATATGACCGCCGATAACCGAATCCCCGCCCTTGGTAATGGAGAGGCCGACAGTTCAATCCTGCCCAGCAGCACCATCGAGTATTTTTTCGCCCTGTCGCTCCGCTGCTTGAAGGCAGAGGCGAATCGACTTGCCAGCCGGCGGCGTGTTAGCCATGCAAGTCACCATGGACGAAGCGGGGCCCCAGGACATCACCGAAGCGGGAGCGGACACGCTGACCCCGCTCCATCCCAACCACGTCAAGCTGCTGCGGATGCAGGCGGGCATCGCGGCGGCGCCGCTCGCGATCGGGGCGCTGGCGCTCGAATTCGCGACCGAGCTGCCGACCGGCGTGATCATCGCACCGGTGCTGCTGCTCGCCGCCTGGCTGGTGATCCGCGTGCCGCTGCGCCGCCACGCCGCGCGCGGGTACGATCTTGGGGCGGACCGGCTGCGGGTGGTCCGCGGGCTGTGGTTCCGGTCAGATACCGTGGTTCCGTTCGGCCGCGTCCAGCACCTCGACCTGGCGCAATCGGCGCTCGAGCGCGCGTACGGCCTCGCCACGATCACGGTGCACACCGCCGGCACGCACAACGCCAGCGTCTCGCTGCCGGGCCTCGCCCAGGCCGACGCGGCGGCCATGCGTGAGACGATCGCCGGCCACATCCGCCGCGAGACCGCGTGAGCGCGAACACCGCGCCGCGCCGGACCGCGCCGCTCGGCATGCTGGTCGGCGCGGTCCAGGGTATCCGGCAGTCGCTGTTGCCCGCGGCGGCGGGAGCGTACGGCCTGCGCGATCAGTTCGGTGGCATCGGCTTGATTGCAGGGTTCGCCATCCTCGCGCTGGCGATCGGAGCCCTCGGCGCATTCCTCAAATGGTGGCGCACCACATATTTGGTGGGAGCCGACGCGATCAGCGTGGAAAGCGGGGTCGTCAGCCGGCGCGCGCGGTCGGTTCCCTATGAGCGCATCCAGGACGTCAGCCTCGAGCAACCGCTGCTCGCGCGCCTCATCGGGCTGGCGCAAGTCAAGTTCGAGACCGGGGCGGGCGGGGCCGACGAAATCGCGCTCGCCTACCTGACGCTGGCCGAAGGCGAGGCCCTGCGCGAGCTGGTGCGCGACCGCAGGGACGATTCGGCCCCGGTACCCGCGATCGATGGCGATCCGGCCGAACCGCCAAACCAGGTGCTGTTCGCCATGCCCCCGCGCCGCCTCGCGCTGTTCGGGCTGTTCGAATTCTCGCTCGCCGCAGTGGCGGTTGTCATGGGAGCGACGCAGCAGTTCGATTTCCTGCTGCCGTTCGACCTGTGGGACGGGGATGCGTGGCAGGTACTGCTCGACGCGCCCGCCGGCCGCGTCGCCGCGCTCGGCCCGCTGGCGCAAGCGGCGGGCGCGCTGGCCGCGCTGGCGGTGCTGGGGGCGATCGGGATCGCGACCGGCATCGGACGGACTGTCGCGCGCGACTGGGGCTTCGTACTCGAGCGCACAGCCAAGGGCTTCCGTCGTCGCCGCGGGCTGTTCACCAAGAGCGACGTGGTCATGCCCGCGCACCGCGTCCAGGCGGTCGAGCTTGGCACCCGCTGGCTCCGGCGGCGGTTCGGCTGGCACGCGCTCAAGTTCGTCAGCCTGGCGCAGGATGCAGGCTCGGCGAGCCACGTCGTCGCGCCGTTCGCGCAGCTTGGCGAGGTCACCCCGATCGCCGCGGCAGCCGGATTCGCCCTGCCCGGGGACCAGACTCCCTGGCAGCGCCCTTCGCGGCGCGCGTTCGTCGACGGTGCGGTGATCGGCGCGGCGATTCCACTGGCCGCCGCGATCGGCCTGCTGTTCTCGCCGGTTCCGGTCGCGGCGCCACTACCGCTGCTTGCGGTGCCGCTGATCGCCTTGCGCCAGGCGTATCTCTGGCGGCGTGCGCGGCATGCGCTCGACGAAAGGCACCTCTACACGCGCCGCGGCTGGCTCGCCCCGCGCATCCAGATCGCATCCCGCGTCAAGCTGCAGTCGGTCGAGATTGCCCAGGGTCCGTTGGCGCGGCGCGGCGGCTACGCGGCGCTGCACCTGGGCCTGGCCGGCGGAACCCTGTCGCTCGCCGCCCTGCCGCTCGACGAGGCTCGGCGCATCCGCGAAAGCCTGCTGGCGAGCATGGCCGAGGTCGATTTCGCCAAGATCATCTAGCCGCGTCAGCCCCGCCCTCGGGCCGCCCGCCGCGGCCGGCCCATGCGAGCTTAAGACCGTAACCCGCGCGCCACAGGCGGATGCGGGCCAGCGTGCCCAGCGCGGCCATGCGTTCGCGCCACGTCAGGCCCCCGGCCAGCAGGACGGGGAACGCGTGTGGCGCCACGCTGGCCGCGACCACGGCCTGGCGCACGACCCACCACGCGCGGCTCCAAGCGGTGCCGCGGTGCAGATGATAGTGCTCGTGCGTCAGCCGGCGCCATTTCTCGCGCAGCGAGCGCCAGTCGTGCCGGCTCGGATGTCCGACCACCGCAGTGGGAGCAAACACCAGCCGGAACCCGATGGCGGTCGCCCGGTGGCACCACTCGACATCCTCCGACACGGCGGTGCGGAAGGGACCGATCGCGGAAAATACCTCGCGGCGGCAGAACATGTTGCCGCTGCCTGTAAAGCCAAGCTTTTCGATGTAGCGTTGCTGGTTGAAGGCGAAGATCATTTCGAACGCATCCGGACCCGACAGGGCTTTCCCGCGTGAAAAGACGCGCACGCGCCCGCCGACAATGTCGCCTTTCGGCAGCGCCGCGATGCCGCTGGCGAGCCAAGCCGGATCGGCGACGCAGTCGGCGTCGATGAACGCCAGAACCTCCCCGCTCGCCTCGCCGACGGCGCGGTTGCGGGCGGGCCCGGCGCCCTTCTCGTCTTCGTACACCAGTCTCGCGTGTCCGGCGATGCGGGCTTCGATCGCGGCGCGGTCGATCGGCGAGTGGTTGTCGCAGACGACGATCTCTGTCCGGTCCGCCGGATAAGTCTGCCGGCCAAGCGAATCGAGGCACTCGCCGAGCGCGTCGAGCGCGTTGAAGTGCGGAACGATGACGCTGACACGCGGGAGGGGCGGGTTCATGGCCGCCCACCGATGGGGGTCCGGCTACCGGCGGATCCGAAGGTCATGTCGGCGCATCCTACGGCGTGCGCTCCGGCCGCGCAACCGGGCGCGGAGCCCTTCGCACCCCCATTGTTTGTTTGGGGCGCGTGAGCGGTGGCGGGCGCGCCTCAGCTCGGCGTTTCGGCACGCAGCGCGGCCCATTCCGGGTGCCGGCGGAACTGCGCGTCGACGTAGCTGCATTGCGGTACGATGGTGAAGCCCTGGTCCTTCGCATCGGCGACCAGCGCCTCGACCAAAGCCGCGGCGACCCCGCGCCCGCCAATCTCGGGCGGGACCAGCGTGTGATCGGCGATCCGCGCACTGCCGCGCGCCTTCCACGTCAGCCGGCCGACAGCGCTGTTGCCGGGCACTCTGGCTTGATACTCGCCGTGCGCCTCGTTGCCTTCATGCGTGATATCGATGCCGGCGATCGCCATGGCCAAGAGTCTCCTTCTTGCGCTGAACGCGGGCGGCGCTAGGGCCGTTCCGCGATGAACTTCCTGTCCGACAACGCCGCCGCAGTGCACCCCAAGGTGTGGAAGGCGATGCGCGCGGCCGATGAAGCGGATGCGCCGTACGACAACGATGCATTGTCGCTGGCGCTCGACGAGGCGTTCGGCGCGCTGTTCGGGCGCGAGGCGCGTGTCTTGTGGGCGGCCACGGGCACCGCGGCGAACTGTCTCGCTCTGGCCACGCTGTGCCCCCCGCACGGCGGCGTGGTGTGTCACCGCGAGGCGCATATCGAGGTCGACGAGGCCGGCGCGCCAGGGTTTTACCTCCACGGGGCCAAGCTGATGCTGGCCGCTGGGGAGGGCGCTAAACTGACTCCCGAGGCGGTGCTGGCGGTGATCGACCCGATCCGCGACGATGTGCATCAGGTCCAGCCGCACGCGCTCAGCGTGACTCAGGCGAGCGAATACGGTCGCAGTTACCGGCCAGAGGAGCTGACTGTGCTGGGTACGCTGGCGCGGGAACGAGGGCTGGGGTTCCACGTCGATGGGGCGCGCTTTGCCAACGCCGCCGCGTTTCTCGGCTGCACACCGGCGGAGGCCGCAGGGCGGTGCGACGCGCTCAGCTTCGGCTGCGTCAAGAACGGCGGGATGAGCGCCGAGGGGGTCGTGTTCTTCGATCCGGCGCTGGCCGATGTCGCGCGCTATCGCCGCAAGCGCGCTGGCCACCTGCAATCGAAGGGCCGCTTCCTTGCCGCGCAGCTGCTGGCGATGCTCGAAGGTGACCTGTGGCTCGCCAACGCCTGCGCGGCCAACGCCGCCGCCGCCGAGATCGCGGGCGCGTGCGGCACCCGGCTGTTGCACCCAGTCGAAGCCAACGAGCTGTTCGTGCACGTGACGCCCGCCGAGCGCGACGCGCTGCGCGCTCAGGGCTTCGGCTTCTACGACTGGGGTCCGGATGCCGCGCGCTTCGTCACCGCCTGGAACACCCGCGCCGCTGATGCCGCTGCGCTCGCCGGGGCGATCGGCAGGCTGTGAGCCCTGCCAGCGACACCGCGCCGCCCCACGCGCTGCTGCGCCCGCGGATCGCCATCCCCTTCGTGCTCGTCGCGCTGATCTGGGGATCGACCTGGTACGTCATCACCGGCCAGATTGACGCGGTTCCGCCGAGCTGGTCGGTCGCCTACCGCTTCGCGCTGGCGACCCCGGCGATGTTCGTGCTGGCGCTGGTCATGCGCCAGCAGATGCGAATGAGCGGTGCAGGGCACGCGCTGGCGCTGCTGATCGGGCTGACCCAGTTCTGCGGCAACTTCAACTTCGTCTATCGCGCCGAGCTGCACCTGACTTCGGGCGTGGTCGCGGTGATGTTCGGAATGCTGATGGTGCCCAACGCGCTGTTTGCATGGTGGTGGCTGGGGCAGAAAGTCACCCCGCGCTTCTTCCTCGGCAGCCTGGTGGCGACCGCGGGGATTGCGTTGCTGCTGGTCGACGAGGCGCGCGCCGCCCGGCTGGAGGGCAACGTGCTGCTCGGGGTCGTACTGGCGCTTGGCGGGCTGCTGTCGGCCTCGATCGCCAACGTCGTCCAGGCGGGCAAGACCGGGCGCGCGCTGCCGATGGTCTCCTTGCTGGCCTTCGCCATGCTCTACGGCACCACGTTCGACGTGGGTATCGCGTGGCTCACCGCGGGGCCACCGGTGTTTCCCGCGTCGGCGGCATTCTGGATGGGGACGGCGTGGCTGGCGTTCGCCGGGTCGGTGGTCACCTTTCCGCTCTACTACGGCATCGTGCGCACGATCGGCCCGGGCCGCGCGGCGTACAACGGGGTGCTGGTGATCGTCGTCGCGATGCTGATCTCGACCCTGATCGAAGGCTACGAGTGGTCGCCGCTGGCGATCGCCGGGGCTGCGCTGGGGACCCTGGGCATGATCCTCGCCCTGCGCGCGCGGCAGGTCTAGAGCAGCGCTCGCAAGCCTTCGCGATAAGTCGGATAGCGCGGCTGCCAGCCGAGCACCCGCTTGGCCTTGCCGTTCGCCACCCGGCGGTTCTCGGCATAGAATCCGCTTGCCATCGGCGAAAGGTTCGCTTGGTCCAGCGTCTGCAACGGGGGCGGTTCGAGGCCGAGCAGGCGGCAGGCCTCCTCGCTCACTACGTTAGCGCTGGCCGGCAGGTCGTCGGCGAGGTTGTAGGCCCCTTGAGGCGCGTTGAGCCCCTTTTCGACCGCGATCGCTATGTCCGCGACGTGGATCCGGCTGAACACTTGGCCGGGCAGGTCGATGCGGTGCGCGGCACCTTCGCGCACGCGGTCGAGCGCGCTGCGGCCGGGGCCATAGATGCCGGGCAGGCGGAACACTCGCGCGCCGCGCGCGAGCCAGGCGAGGTCCGCCTCTGCCCGAGCGGTGCGCCGACCGGTTCCGATTGCCGAAGACTCATCGACCCACGCGCCGCCGGTGTCGCCATAGACCCCGGTCGAGGACAGATAGCCGAGCCATGGGTGCGTGAGCCCATCGCCGTAGCGGGCGAGCACCGGGTCGCCGTCCTCGCCCGGCGGGATCGAGGACAGCACGTGAGTGGCGCGGGCAAGCGATCGGCGGACCGCATGGTCGTCGTCGAAGGCGATCGCGCCCTCGCGGCCGGTCGCCTCGGTCGTCCAGCCTTCGAGCCGATCGACAATGGGCTTCGCCGAATAGCCGAGGCCAAAGATGAACAACCGGGCCATTGCCGCGTTGTAGCTGCTGGACGCTCGCTTGAAAGGGACTAGTGCCGCCTCATGGACATCGCCCGCACACCTTCGACGCCCGACGGCAACCCCGAGATGGCCGATGCGCCGCCGACATCGCCCGAACGTCCTGGCGAGCCGCAGCAGATCCGCCGCGAGGACTACGCCCCGTTCGCGTGGAAGGTGCCGACCACTCGGCTGGAGTTCGCGCTGGGCCTCGATGCGACGCGGGTCACCGCCACGCTCGGGGTCGAACGCAACCCGGATGCGGAGCCGGACGACACGATCCGCCTCAACGGCGATGGGATTGCGCCGGTGTTGATCGAAGTCGATGGCCTGGCGACCAACTCGTGGTGGCTGGAAGGCGGCGACCTGATCGTTGAGTTGGCCGGCGACCGGCACGACATCCGCGTGGTGACCCAAATCGCGCCATCGGCCAACTCGCAGCTCATGGGTCTCTACGCCTCGAACGGCATGCTCTGCACCCAGTGCGAGGCGGAAGGTTTCCGCCGGATCACCTTCTTCCCCGACCGGCCCGACGTGCTCAGCACTTATACCGTGCGGATGGAGGGGCCCAAGGCGCTGTTTCCGGTGCTGTTGTCGAACGGCAACAAGGCGGGCTGCGGGGACGAGCACGGTGCTGCCGAGCCGTGGCACTGGGCCGAATGGCACGACCCCTGGCCCAAGCCGAGTTACCTGTTCGCGCTGGTCGCGGGGGACCTTGTCGCCCGCAGCGACCGTTTCACCACGGTTGGCGGGCGCGAGGTCGATCTCGCCATTTGGGTCCGGCCGGACGATCTGCCGCGCACCGGCCACGCGATGGAATCGCTCAAAGCCAGCATGGCGTGGGATCAACAGGCGTTCGGCCGCGAGTACGATCTCGACCAGTTCAACATCGTCGCCGTGGGCGATTTCAACATGGGGGCGATGGAGAACAAGGGGCTCAACGTCTTCAACACCAAGTACGTGCTCGCCGATCCGGAAACCGCCACCGATGGCGACTACGATGGGATCGAGGGGGTGATCGCGCACGAATATTTCCACAACTGGTCGGGCAACCGCGTCACCTGCCGCGACTGGTTCCAGTTGAGCCTGAAGGAAGGCTTCACGGTGCTGCGCGACCAGCTGTTCAGCCAGGACATGCGCGGCGAGGCGGTCAAGCGGATCGAGGACGTACGGCTGCTGCGCAGCGTCCAGTTTCCCGAGGATTCAGGTCCGCTGGCACACCCGATCCGCCCCGACAGTTTCCGTAAGATTTCTAACTTCTACACCAGCACGATCTACAACAAGGGCGCCGAAGTCATCCGCATGATGCGCACGATGGCGGGGCCCGAGCGGTTCCGCCGAGGCTGCGACCTCTACTTCAAGCGCCACGACGGCCAGGCGGCGACCTGCGAGGACTTCATCCAGGCGATCGAGGACGGCGCCGGGATCGATCTCGCGCAGTTCCGGCTGTGGTACTCGCAGGCCGGCACGCCCAAGGTCGAGGTTTCGCTCGATCACGAGGGTGATACAGCCACGCTGACGCTGCGCCAGAGCGTGCCGCCGACCCCGGGCCAACCCGACAAGGCGCCGGTGCCGATCCCCTTGCGTATGGCGCTGTTCGACCGTACCACCGGCCGCCATCGCGGCGAGGAGATCGCGGTTCTGGTCGGCGCGGAGTCGACGTTTACCTACAGCGGCTTCGCGCAGCCCCCGGTGCTGTCGATCAACCGCGGGTTTTCCGCGCCCGTCGCGATCGAACGCGAGGTCGCAGCGGAAGATCTGGTGTTTCTCGCCGCGCATGACGATGACCCGTTCGCGCGTTACGAGGCGATGCAGGAGCTGGTCGTTGGCCACCTCGTCGCCGCGGTCGGCGGCGGGCAGGCGCCGGGCGACCGCGATGCGGACCGCGGGGCGATCGGAGGCGCGCTGCGCGCGGTGATGACCGACACGGGGCTCGACGACGCGATGCGCGGCGAGCTGCTGCTGCTGCCGAGCCAGACCTATATCGCCGAACAGCTGCTTATCGCCGACCCGGCTGCGATCCATGCCGAACGCGAAGATCTCAAGATCTGGCTCGGCACCGAGCTTGAAGCCGATCTGGCCGTGCTGCACGCCCGGACCAGCGCCGCGTCCGCAGGCATGGACCCGACCGCGCGCGGGGCGCGCAAGGTCCGCACCCAGGCGCTGGTCTATCTCGCCGCGGGCAACCCGGATCGTGCCGCCGCCATGGCCGCCGCGCAGTACGACGGCGCCGGGACGATGACCGACCGGCAGGGTGCGCTAATGGTCCTGACCGGGCTCGCCAGCACCCAGCGAACGCACAAGCTGATCGACTTCTACAACCGCTACCAGGGCAACCCGCTGGTGATCGACAAGTGGTTCGCTTTGCAGGCGGGCTCGCTCCACCCCAAGGCGATCGAACACGTCAAGGCGCTGGCCCAGCACCCCGATTTCACCCTCAAGAACCCCAACCGCGTGCGCAGCCTGTACATGGCCTTCGCCGGCAACCCGCACGCGTTCCACGCAGGTGACGGCGAAGGCTACCGCCTCATCGCCGACCTGATCCTGGCGCTCGATCCGCTCAACCCACAGACCGCGGCGCGGTTTGTCCCGCCGCTGGGGCGTTGGCGGCGCGTCGAGCCGGGCCGCGCAGGCCTGATGCGGGCCGAACTCGAGCGGATCGCCGCGCAGCCGGGCCTGTCGCGCGACACTTCCGAGCAGGTCACGCGCAGCCTTGGTTGAAGTGCTGCGCTCGCCCGTGCTGGGGAACGTGCCCCATGGGTTCATGACCCGGCGCGGCGGAGTCTCGATCGGCACGGTCGCGGGGCTCAATTGCGGCTTCGGCGCGGGCGACTTGCCCGAGGCGGTTGTAGAGAACCGCCAACGGGTGGCTGCGGCGGTGCTCCCGGGTGCAGTGCTGGTCGGTGTCCATCAAGTTCATTCGCCCGACGTCGTCACGGTGACCGAGCCGTGGAGCGATGATGATGCGCGGCCGCATGCCGATGCGCTGGTCACCGACCGGCCCGGCATGCTGCTCGGGGTGCTGACCGCCGACTGCGCGCCGGTGCTGCTGGCCGATGCCGAGGCCGGGGTGGTCGGCGCGGCGCATGCCGGCTGGCGCGGGGCGCACGGCGGGGTGATCGAGAACACGGTGGCGGCGATGGTGGCGCTCGGCGCCAAGCGCGGGCGGATCGCGGCCGCGGTCGGCCCGTGCATCGCGCAAGCCTCGTACGAGGTAGGACAAGATTTCCGCGGCCAGTTCGGCGAATCCGACGCGCGCTTCTTCGTCCCCAGCGCACCGGGCCACTGGCAATTCGACCTCGCCGGCTATGTCGCGCACGGCCTCGCGGCGTCGGGAGCCGGCACGATCGAGGTGCTGGGGCGCGACACCTACGGCGACGCCAGCACGTTCTATTCGTTCCGCCGCGCGACCCATCTCGGCGAGACCACCTACGGGCGTCAATTGTCTCTGATCGGCATGGTGCAAAAAGCGCCCGCAATGGTGCCATAAACGCGGTTGGCAACCTGCCGACTTGCGTATATGCGCGCCGCAAACCGGCACCGTCGGGCTGCTCTCAGGGCGCCTGGGTGGACCGCGAAGACAGGGGCTGCAGCTTCGTTCTCGCGAGGGGGCCGGTGGGCAAGTTCGATGCTCCGCCATGCGGCAGGGCAAGCACGCGAAGGCAAGGCAACGGCTGATGGCTGATACGACTGGCGACGCGATCCCGGGGACCGTTACGGTCCAGGACGACGGGGTCCGGCGGCGCGACTTCATCAACGTGGCGGCGGTCGCCGCCGCCGGGGTCGGCGGGGTCGCCGTGTTGCTCCCGCTGATCAGCCAGATGGCCCCGAGCGCCGACGTGCTCGCCGAGAGCAGCACCGAGATCGACGTCTCGGCGGTCCAGCCCGGCCAGGCGATTAAGGCGGTGTTTCGTAAGCAGCCGCTGTTCATCCGCCGCCTGACCCCGGCTGAAGTCGCCGCCGCCAATGCCGTCAATGTCGGTAGGCTGCGCGATCCGCAGACGCTGGCCGAGCGTACCAAGGAAGGGCATCAGGACATGCTCATCACCATGGGTGTGTGCACGCACCTCGGCTGCGTGCCGCTCGGCGCCGCCGAGGGCGAGGTCAAGGGCGAGTTCGGCGGTTATTTCTGCCCGTGCCACGGGTCGCACTACGACACCGCGGCGCGCATCCGCAAAGGTCCGGCCCCGACCAACCTCGAGGTTCCGGAATACGAGTTCACTTCCGACACCGTCGTGACCGTCGGCTGAGGCGAGAGAGAGCGAATACGATGAGCTTCCCCTGGGCCAAGCATTACGAACCGGTCAATCCGTTCATGCGCTGGATGGACGAGAAGCTGCCGCTTCCGCGCCTCGTCTACGGCGCGATCGGCGCGGGCTATCCGGTGCCGCGCAACCTCAACTACATGTGGAACTTCGGCGTGCTCGCCGGCTTCTGCCTGGTCCTGCAGATCGTCACCGGCATCGTCCTGGCGATGCATTACGCAGCGAATGCGGGCGTGGCCTTCGCCTCGACCGAACACATCATGCGCGACGTCAACTGGGGCTGGATGCTGCGTTATGCCCACGCCAACGGCGCCAGCATGTTCTTCGCAGTGATCTACCTGCACATCTTCCGCGGGTTCTTCTATTCGAGCTACAAGGCCCCGCGCGAGATGGTCTGGCTGCTGGGCGTGGTCATCTTCCTGCTCCTGATGGCAACCGGCTTCATGGGCTACGTGCTCCCCTGGGGTCAGATGAGCTTCTGGGCCGCCAAGGTCATCACCGGCCTGTTCGGCGCCATTCCCGTGATCGGCGAGCCGATTCAGATCTGGCTGCTCGGCGGATATGCGCCCGACAACGCCGTATTGAACCGCTTCTTCAGCCTGCACTACCTGCTGCCGTTCGTAATCGCGGGGGTGGTGATCCTGCACATCTGGGCGCTGCACATTCCCGGGTCGTCGAACCCCACCGGCATAGAGGTGAAGAGCGAAAGCGACACGATCCCGTTCCACCCTTACTATACCGCCAAGGACGGCTTCGGGCTGGGCGTGTTCCTGCTGATCTATTGCGGGCTGCTATTTTTTGGGCCCAACCTGCTCGGACATCCGGACAACTACGTTGAGGCGAACCCGCTCAGCACACCGGCGCACATCGTGCCCGACTGGTACTTCTGGCCGTTCTACGCGATCCTGCGCTCGTTCACCGCGGACTTCTTCTTCATTCCGGCGAAACTGATGGGCGTGCTGGCGATGTTCAGCGCGATCCTGGTGTGGTTCTTCCTCCCCTGGCTCGACAAGGGCCCGGTGCGCAGCGGCCATTATCGCCCGCTGTTCCGTAAATTCTTCTGGTTTGGGCTGATCCCGGCGATGGCGGTGCTGTTCTACTGCGGCGGCGCGCCGGCCCAAGAGCCGTTCGTGATGATCAGCCAGGTCGCCACCGCGTATTACTTTCTCCACTTCCTCGTGATTCTGCCGATCGTCAGCATGATCGAGCGGCCCGACCCGTTGCCGTACTCCATCACCGAGGCGGTGTTGGGCGAAGACAAGGCCGCGGTGCTGGGCGAAAACGCCACGCCGGGCGTGTGAGCAACAGGTTCTAGGAAAACGACAATGATCCGTCTTATCGGAATCCTCGCCGGCCTGTTCTTTACCGTGGCCGTGCTGTGGGGCCTCGGCAACGGGGTGGCTACGGTCATCGCCGACGGACAGCTCAAGGAACCGACCGCCGAGCACGAATTTCACCTGCCCGCGCGCAAAGCGGGCCTGCAATCAGACGGACCGTTCGGGACTTGGGACCTGGCGCAGCTCCAGCGCGGCTTCCAGGTGTACAAGGAAGTCTGCTCGTCCTGCCACGGGCTCAAGTTCGTCGCCTTCCGCGATATGGCCGCACTCGGTTATTCCGAAGCCGAGGTGAAGGCGCTCGCCGCGGGGTTCCAGGTTCCCGGGATCGACCCCAGCACCGGCGAAGCGAACACCCGCCCGGGCCTGCCGACAGACTACTTCCCTTCGCCCTACCCCAACGCCGTGGCCGCGCGGGCGGCGAACAACAACGCCGTGCCGCCCGACTTGTCGCTGATGACCAAGGCTCGGCATGACGGGGCGAACTACGTCTATTCGCTGCTGACCGGCTATCGCAACATCGACACCTTCAGCGTCGGCGGCAAGAAGGTGCGGGACGAGTTCAAGGACTTCGCCACTCCGCCCAACACCCACTTCAATCCCTATTTCGCCAACCTCAACATCGCGATGGCGCCGCCGCTGACCGGTGCCGGCCAAGTGACCTATGCCGAAGGCCAGCCCGCGCCGAGCGTCGATCAGATGAGCCAGGACATGGCCGCGTTCCTTACCTGGACCGCCGAACCCAAGAAGGTGAAGCGCACCCAGATCGGCTGGCCGGTGCTCGGCTTCCTGCTGTTCGCCACGATCCTCGCGTGGTTCGCTAAGGGCCAGGTCTGGGCGGCGATCAAACCGAAGAAGGCCAAGGCCTGAGGGGAGCGGGGTTTGACCCCCGCCGATCTTCGCGCGCTGGTTCGCACCGTGCCGGATTTTCCGGCGCCGGGAATCCTGTTTCGCGACATCACCACGCTCATCGCCCATGGCGAGGGCCTGCGCGCAGCGGTGCGCCAGCTGGCCGAGCGGGCGCAGGGTTCGCAAGCGATCGCCGGGATGGAGGCGCGCGGGTTCATCTTCGGCGCGGCGGTGGCGGTCGAATTGGGGATCGGCTTCATCCCCGTGCGCAAGCCGGGCAAGCTGCCGGTGCCGACGATCGGCATTGATTACGACCTCGAATACGGGCGTGACCGGCTCGAGATCGATCCGACCGCGATAGCGCCCGGGCAGCGCGTCGCGATCGTCGACGACCTCATCGCCACCGGCGGCACCGCGCTCGCCGCCGCCGCGCTGCTGCGCCAGGCCGGAGCCAGCGTGACCAAGGGGCTGTTCGTAATCGACCTGCCCGACCTCGGCGGAGCCGAGCGGCTGCGCCAGGTGGGCCTCGCCGTCGAGGCGCTGATGGACTTTGCCGGGCATTGACGGGGGCGGTTGGCGCGTGGCAAGCGCAGAGCCCTCGCGAGCGGGTATAGCATAGTGGTAATGCACTAGCCTTCCAAGCTAGCTAGAGGGGTTCGATTCCCCTTACCCGCTCCAACTACCTGCTCGCCGTTGTTCGCCATCGGCTTTACAAATCCCAGAAATCAGCCATATTCGAGGGGGTCGAGGCCGCCAACGTTCATTCGTGTCCGTGGGCAGTCACCTCGGATTGGGGGCCTTATTGGGGCCTTTCTATCCGGGGCTCACCAAAAGGCCCCCGTATGGCACTGACCGATACCGCCGTCCGCAATGCCAAGCCGCGCGACCGCGACTACAAACTGGCCGACAGCGGTGGGCTTTACCTTCTGATAACGCCGCCTGGGGGCAAGCTATGGCGGTTAAAATTCCGGACTGACGGCCGCGAAAAGAAGCTTTCGATTGGCAGCTACCCTGAGATCAGCCTGAGTGAGGCGCGCAAGCGCAAGGATGAGTCGCGTGAGTTGCTCGCGGCTGGCAAAGATCCCGCGCGCGAGAAGCAACGTTACAAAGTCCGCACTCGCCTTCAGGCCGAACACACCTTTGCCGGCATTGCCGGCGAATATTGTCAGAAGCGCAAGCGTGATGGGCAAAAGGCTTGGGCTCACGCCACCGCAGTTCGGAGCGAATATCTCTTAGGCCTGCTTAATGGCTCACTCGGGCGCACGCCGATCAGTGAAATCGAGCCCGCGGACGTTCTAGCGGCAATCCGAAAAGTTGAGGCCAAGGGCAATCTAGAGAGCGCAAGGCGGATGCAGCAATTGGCAAGTGCGGTGTTCCGCTATGCGGTAGCAACCGCGCGGCTGGCATCTGACCCGACACGTGACCTGCGCGGTGCGCTCACGTCCCCCAAGGTGAAACACTACGGGGCTGTCACCGATCCCCGCCGTGTCGGCGAGTTGCTGCGAGCTATCGATGGCTATGAAGGGCAGGGCATCACAAAGTTTGCCCTGCAACTTGCTCCGCACGTTTTTGTGCGTCCCGGCGAACTACGCCATGCCGAGTGGTCAGAGATAGATTTAGAGGTCCCGCTGTGGACGATCCCCGCGCGGAAGACGAAGATGCGTAAGGACCATCACGTGCCACTGTCCGGTCAGACCGTTGAGCTGCTCCGGCTGGTATATGTGGTCACAGGTCCATCGGGTTATGTGTTCCCATCCATTCGCACTCGACTGCGCCCGATGAGTGAAAACACGATCAACGGCGCCCTGCGAAGGCTTGGCTATACCACCGACGAGATGACAGCCCACGGTTTCCGGGCAATGGCATCGACGCTGCTGAACGAGTCTGGCAAATGGTCATCAGATGCTATCGAGCGTGCGCTAGCCCATGGCGACAGCGACAAGGTGCGAGCGGCTTACCATCGAGGCACACATTGGAACGAACGCGTCCTGATGGCTCAATGGTGGAGTGACTACTTGGATGCGTTGCGCGCAAGCGGGAAGGTTAAGCTCCTTGACGAAACGGCCCCGGCCTAACGGACATCAGGTTTCAGGCCGAAGTGCAGTGCCTATGTGCCGCACTATTGCTTGTTTACAGCACCAATCATAGCAATCAGCAACTATTATCCGGCATTACTTACAATGGCTTGCGCACCGTTTGATGGCTCAATGGGGCTGTCTTTACCAATGCAAGCTTTTAGGGCGCCATGGTCAGCCACCGGGCGGCACCGCGTGCTGCTAAAGCCGCTAAACCGCTAATCCAGCTGAGCTAATGTCGTCGGAAAAATGGGGGCACCTGTTTAACCCCTAAGCTCACTAAATACATCCAAGCTGGCGAGCAATGCGAGGCCCCACCACGGTCCGAAAAGCAGCCCCAGTCCTACACAGGCAAAGACGATAAGAATCTCCGCCAGCGGATTCCGCACTGACAAATGCTGCATCGCCATCCCCAATTTCCCGCCAAGATAGCGGCCCTAAATGAGGGATATAGCCAGTGGTTTAATGCCCGCTTAAACTCGAGACCCCTCACGGCATGCAGGGGCGAACTCTCGTCGGGCGAAATATACGTCGCATCCGTGTCGCCCAGGGGCTGGCGCAGGAGCGGCTGGCATTCGATGCTGCCGTAGATCGATCCTACCTGGGGGGAATGGAACGTGGGGAAGAAAATCCAACGGTGGACGTGCTAGAGCGTGTTGCAGCCGCACTGGTGGTGCCTCTTAAAGAACTTTTCGATGAAGTGAGCGTGGCGACCGTTCTGCCCGGCCTGCCCCGGGGCCGAAAGCCGCGAGGAACTAAGACCTCTGGATGATTCGACGGACGCTCGCCAAGCGTTTGCTACCGGGCCGATAGTAGTTCGATCAAAATGCGGGATCAGGCTTTGGTGCGAAAGCTGTTGCGAAACGCGTCCGCCCGCGCCGACCTGTCCGTCAAATAAATCCGATAACTAGAGAGTAGGGACTTCGAGGCCGGGTCCGCCCCCACCGCCAGCCGGTCGATCTCCTCAATCGCGCCGCCGATCGTCAGCGGTCCGCCCTCGACCGGGTCCAGTAGCCGGTCCGCCAGCGCCCGGTCCGCCCGGGCCTGTTGGTCTCCGGACAGCGCCGCGCGGTTCTCGGAGTAGATGAGCCGATCCGCGAGTGACCGGAGGCGGGGATCGCGGAGCCGCGAGGCCATCGCCGGCCGCTCCGCCCACGTCGCGTCGTGGAATTCGCCGCAGAGCCATAGGTCATCATCGTTCACGAATCCGCCGGAATAGAGACAGGCTTCCGGGAACGGCGACTGCCCGGAGCTTCCCCAACTCGCTGTGTAGATCGCAATCAATCGGGAGCAGACGTCGGCGGCGGCCCGGTAGCGGCGCGCTCGGTCCCGCGACCTCGCCTGATCCAGGCCCGGCATCAGGTCGTCTGCGTCCTCAAGAGGTGTGAGTGTCGGCGCGCCGTTGATCCTCACGCGTCGAAGCGGCGTCCCCTTCCGAGCGACCTCGGCGTGGACCTGCTCATCTGACATCAGGCGCCAATCTTCAGGATCGCGCTCGAGGTCAATGCAGAAGCGACCGTTCGCGTTGCCTGGAATAGGCCCAATGCAGACCACCGCCCGGTGGAACGGCACCGCGCCGAAGAACTCGGTGAGGACAAAGCCGTTCTCCTCGTCGACCATCTCCGCTACCGCCACCTTGTTCGAAAGCCGGACGAAGCGCTCCCAGGCCGCCGGTGACCGCTCTTTGACCAGCCGGCACAGCTCCACGGTGCCAGTTACGTCCGACATGGCGTCGTGGGCACCGCCAGTCCCGATGCCGTTAGCCGCAAGCAACGACGCGAGTCTGAAATCGCGCCGACCATCCGGCTTCAGCGGGACAACGAGACATCCAGGTGAGAGCGCGCAGGCCGCCTGCACCAAGCCATAAGCATCTGCCCGTCCGCAGCCCTTGTCGCTGGTAAGATACGGAGGGAACAGGGTCTGAAACAGGGCATTTCGCAGCATGTGCTCGTCAAAGCCGATCGAGTTGAAGCCAGCGAATATTGCCGGCGACCATGCCAGGAGCCTGCTCCTCAGCTCCGAGACCATCGCCGCATGCGTCGTCAGGGCGCGATCGACCATCTGGTCGATTGGCAAGCGGTTGGTAAGCATGGCGGCGGGGTGAGGAACGACGTGGGGCTGGAGTCGCGACCTTAGTTCGAAGCTGTCGACCGACTGCAGCTCATGGTCGGTATGGATGGCGGCGAAGTGCAGGATCTGGTCGAATGCCGGCGAGAGGCCGGTGGTCTCTGTGTCGAAGAAGACGTAGCCCACCGCGCCTGCGCTACCAGGAGTAACTGAGCCGGTTGCGCATCGCCGACGCGCTGACCTTGAATCTGCGGGCCAGCGCGTCGATGGCCTCGTCGTCGTCGAGGTCCAGCCCGGCGTCCCCGATCGCATCGGCGAGCAGCGTCTCCGGCATTAGCAGCTCAGACGCAAAGGCATTGGCCTCCACCTCCAAGGGATCGATGCCCTGGGCCGAAACTTTGTCCCGATGCAGCACGCGGAACCCGCGATCGACGTGAATGGCTTCAGTGATCTCGCGGACGTGCAGGACGTGGTGCGCGAGCTCGTGCGCGATCGAGAATCGCTGGCGGTTCGGATGGTGCAGCGCGTTTACGCCGATGATCTTCAAGCCTTCCTTGATGTAGGCCATTCCCGACAGCTCCTCACCAAGGGGCGCGAATTGGAGGGTGATGCCCCTCGCTTTGACAATCCGTTCGATCGGAACAGGGGCCGATCGGACGCTCGCGTCGGCTAACAGCTGCACCGCGGCCCGCCTCGCTCCGGCAGTGTCCGGCGTCCTCACGAACGGATCTCCACATCGTCCGTTAGGACGAACCGCCCGATGAGCTCCAGGACGTCGGCGGTCTCGCGATCCGAAATGGACCCGCGAGTCACCCTCACCTCGACCTCCCGACGCTGCGACGGAGGACGCGCTGGCAAGAGGTCGCCAACGTGACGGAACCGCAACGCCTGGGCGAGGTCGTATACGTGATGAAGCAACACGTTCTGACGACCTTTCTCTATGCTCGCGATGGACGCGCGCGACAGGCCCGTGAGCCCGGCAAGATGTGTCTGCGTCATCCCCAACTCGTCGCGCCGCTTGGCCACGGCAGCACCAAAGGCGACGTTGATCGGATTTGGCTGAACCACGTTGTCTGTTTGTTCCAGACACAGGGCAATGTCAACGGGATGCACACGGTGTGATCAACAATCACAGCCGTTTGTGACTATTGACCTCATTTTGTTTCGGCGGCATATGGTAGCGGTGCCGAGAATCGACTCGGCGGGAACGTCGAGGAGAATGTAAATGTCGAAAAGAATCCACGTTGTGCCGCACGGTGACAGATGGGCAACCAGGCGCGAGGGCGCGAGCCGTGTAGGCTCGACCCACCCCACGCAGTCTGACGCCAATGAGGCCGCACGCAGCACTGCCATCCGCGAGCGCGGCGAGGTCATCATCCATCGCCCGGACGGCCGCATTCGGGATTCGAACTCATACGGCAACGACCCCTTCCCGCCGAAGGGCTGATTAACCGCCCGGCGGCGCGTGCCGCTCGGCCACGGAGAACAAGCACATGACGAACGAGGCAGAGAACAAGAAGGACAAGACGGTGACGATCATCGTCGAGGCGACGCCGCACGAATGGCCCAAAGGGATCGAAATCAGCTACGCCGAGGTGGTGACGCTCGAATTCCCCGATTTCCCCCAACATCCCGAGCGCACCTACTCGGTGACTTACCGCAAGGGCGAGGGGAAGAAGCACGAAGGTGTTCTGGTGCCCAGCGCATCGGTGAAGGTGAAAGACGGGATGGAATTCAATGTTACGGACACTGGCCAGTCATAACGAGGACATCTGCCGACTGGTTGAGAAGGGATATGCCGTCACGTTCGACAGCGAATATCTTGTTGTGCGGGATATCCCTTATCTCGGTCAGTCGCGTGACCTGCAGTGGGGGGCGATCGTCACCCTTCTCGAATTCATCGACGAAGTGAGGGTGAAGCAGAAAAATCATCAGGTCTCGTTTGCGGGCGCTGCGCCTCACGGCCTCGATGGTCGGCCGATCCCCAACCTGGGTGACACGCCGCATGCTGTGCCCTTGAGCGATACCGAGCCTCTCGTTGTCGTAGAGCGCCAGTTCTCGAACAAGCCGGATGTGGGTTACAGAGATTTCTTCGACAAGATCGAACGCTATGTGACGATCATCTCCGGTCCTGCGATGGAACTGCACGGCGTAACGCCATTGACGTTCCGCACGTACGAGGACGCGGCAAGCGACAGCGTTTTCAAGTTTAGGGATATGTTGACCGCCCGCGCGGAGATCGATGATCTGATCACGCCTTTTGAGAACGAAGTCGTGGCGGTGATCGGCCTTGGCGGCACTGGCGGATACCTTCTGGATCTGATCGTCAAAACGCCCGTGCGCGAGATCCGAGGCTTTGATGCGGACGGGTATCACGTTCACAACTCCTACCGATCGCCCGGCCGTCTCCAGGGAGAAGAACTCGGAAAGACGAAGGCGGAAGTTTACGCGAGCCGGTACGAAAACTTTCGGCATGGCTTGAAAATCGAGTCGAAGTTCATCGATTCAGCGAGCCAAGAGGAGTTAGATGGCGTCACGTTCGCCTTCGTTTGTGTGGACAAGGGAACTGCGCGTGCATCGATCATCGACCTGCTGATCGCCAAAGGCATTCCGTTCATAGACGTCGGCATGGGCCTGGCGCGGCGAGGTGGGCCAATCAAGGGAAGCATGCGCGCGACCCATTTCGCGAAAGACCGCGCCGCCGACGTGCGCGCCATGCAGCTCGTTCCAACGCACGATGCCCCGGACGATATCTACAAAACGAATATACAGATCGCTGAACTGAATGCTTTGAACGCCTGTCTGGCCGTCATCCTATATAAGAAGCAGCTTGGATTCTACGTGAATGATGATCCTCTCTATAATCTGATTTTCGAGATCGGCGACATGCGAGCGATGAGCCAGCGCGATGAGGTTTAAGCACAGCCGAGTCGACTTCATGCCAAAGACATTGGAGCCGAACACTCTGTATGTTTCAGAAAAATACCGGACCGCGGCGCACTTATGCGCATGTGGCTGCGGAGAGAAAATACGAACACCGCTTGGACCCACGGAATGGACGGTCACACCTGGTTCGAAGGGGCCTTCGGTTTGGCCATCGGTGGGGAGCTGGCAGCGGCCGTGTCGCTCCCACTATATCATTCGAAATGGAGAAATCCGGTGGGCCCGGCAGTGGAGCGAAGCGGAAGTTCGCGCGGGCAGGTCGCGTGAGGCCGCTGATAGGGAGGCGCATTTTGCCAAAAGAAGACCGGCTCGTTGGACGAGTACGCTTTGGAGCTGGGTTAAAAGATTTATGGACCGACGCTGATCAAGACGGGCACTCTTGAAGAGTGCAGCCTACTCACGCCGCATAGCGGCCGTCTTCCAGCTTGCGAACACGGCCCATGCCCGCCAGCGCGTCGAGCACCGGCGTCACCGTCGCCGCGCGCTTGCCCTTGAATGCGCGTGCGACATCGTTCGCCGCGAGCGGCCGTGCCGCGCGCCATACGATGGAGGCCACTGCAACGACCTGCTCGGGCAGTGCGCCGGGCCATTCGAGAATCTCGACCGTTGGTTGTTCCGCTTCGGTCAGCCCTAACGCCTCCTGCCTGGCGGGCGCAACATAGCCGGGCTCCTGGAACTCGGGCCGCAGCCAGCGCACTTGGCCCTTGGCCTCTTCCGCCGCGCGCTCCTTGTTTAGTACGACAAGGCGTTCGAGGATTGCCTCTTCGGACAGATCGAGCGGCCATCCGTAGGCTCGCGCCGCTGCCGCGTCGATCTCGTCGTGATATTGCCGGATCAGCGAAACGCAGCCGCGCTCCGCTACATCGCGATCCTTGTCGGATAGCACTGTCCCGGTGGCCTGCGCAGCGCGTAAGGCTTCGACCCCGTTGTAGAGCTTGGTGAGCGTCAGGTCCGCATGTCGTGCGAGCACCTCCTTGCGCAGCCGGTCAAGCTTCTCTGCAGTGTCCCGGATGAGAGCTTTGAGGGTTTCGTCGGAGGTGGACGGAAACGGGAAAGGATCGAAGCAGCGAGACTTATTGTACCGCGGACGGGTCTCCAGCGCTCCTTTCGCATTAGCGACCCAAACCTTATGGATACTGCTCGTCAAGACTCCCAAAAAATAGGCGTCTGCAAGCCCAATCGCCACCAAGCCCCCTTCGGGAAATGCGCCTGCTGGGAGAAACTGAAACATCCGATGCTTTGCGGTCTCAGTCGTCACGATAAAGCGCGGCAAGCCAAATAGTGCCGTTCGAAGTTCGGTATTGCGACGCCCGAACCGCCACCAACCATCTCGCCTATCTGCGTCATCGTTCACATCTCTATCCGGCTTCACGTGATCGAAAAGCCAGTTGTGAAGTGCGGGAAGCCGTGTCCGCAACTCTTCGACTTCGCAGTGGTCGACATCGATCGCATACTGCCCGCGCCAACGATCAGTTACGTCCTTCCCTCCGAAATAGGGAAAGAGATGCGCCGCTTCGTCACGAGAAAGGTCCGCTAACCAGGCGTTGGCGCGCTCGGCGCTTAAGATAAAGCCGGAGCCGAAAGTCTTTATACCAGGAGATGCAAGGTCCGAGTTGGACCTTAGAGCCTGCGAAGCCTTTGCGTCTGATCCAATCACCAAATTTGAAGTTATCTTGCCTATTTTTTCGGAGAACTCGATTGTATCGGGCTTGCCTCGTTCGTCAGTCACTGTCAGCAGTCGCCCAATTGAATCCACCCTCGAGCCCACGGTCATGGCGATCCGGGTGGCAGCAGAACCCTTTTCATCCACCCATGGATGATCCGAAACTGCGAAAATCAGAGAGAAAGGTTGCCTTGATTCGAAGTTGCGTTTGATCACCCGGCTATTGAAGATCTGCGAGATCGTGTTGTTAGTGATGAAGCCAAAGCGTCGTGCCCGCGCTTCGCGAACTGTCACCGCCGCCTTATTCCACCATTGCATCGCGTAGTCCGATGAAATCTTTACGACGCTCGAGCGTTTTAAGGCATTGAGGTAGGGTCTTCCGAGATAATCGGTCGCTCGCTTGCCTTTGCCGATGAAAGGGGGATTCCCGACTATGAAATCCGCCTTTGGCCATTTGGTTGGCCGCGGGTTGACGTACTTGTATAGCTCCACACGTGAGCTCTCGTCGGGCACCAGCTTGCCAGTTACGGGGTGGGGCTTTCTTGTTTCACCGTCCCATCTAGACTCTGGTATTCCCCTGCTATCGCGGATGAGTTCCCGACTGTCCCATTCAAGAATGGCGTCGCGACATTGAATGGTCTTCACATCCCGAAGTACCGGCGGCTCGGGCATTCGCTCCTCGCCGCTCACGCGAAAATGCCACTGGAGGTAGCCGATCCAAAGCACCAGCTGGGCGATCTCGGCCGCGCGCGGGTTGATCTCAATGCCGAGAAAGTTTTCCGGCGTGATCGTGTGCCCCGCCAGTTCAGCCAGGTATTGCGCGTCCCCCAGTTCCTCGAGCAGCTCGAGTACCTCACCCTCCAACTCCTTCATTCGCGCCATGGCCACGTAGAGGAAATTGCCGGTACCGCACGCCGGATCGAGCACTCTCGTCTGTGCCAGCTTGGTGTGGAAGGCTTCCACCAGCAACCGGGCCTTTTCGCGGTCGCCGGCCTCTGCCGCCTCCATCGCCGCAGTTCGCGTGCCGAGCCAGTCTTCGCGCAGCGGCTCCATGATGGTCGGCCCGACCAGCCGTTCGACATAGGCGCGCGGGGTGTAATGGGCGCCTAGCTTGGACCGCTCCTTAGGATCGAGTGCGCGTTCGAGCAGCGTGCCGAAGATCGCCGGTTCGACCTGCCGCCAGTCCGCCTTGGCCGCTTCAATCAGCACGTCGATCTCTCCGCCGGTAAGGTGGAGGGCAGACCGATCCTTGAATAGCCAGCCGTTGAACTGGACAACTTTCTTGCTGATCGCCGAAGAAAATTCACCTGCGTCCATTGCGCGCCATAGCTCCGCGAGCTGCAACGCAAGTGTCTCGGGTTCATCACGATGCCGGGCCAGAAGTTCGCTGAAGCTCTTGTTCGGAATAAGCCCGGTGTCCTCGGCGAACATCGTGAACAACAGGCGCATGAGGAAGGCCGCGACTTGGTCGGGGTTCTGCTCGCGCGCTTCGATATCCTTCGCCAACGCAGCGAGGTGGTCGGCGACCTCGCGCGTGACCCGGGCCGCCTCGGCCGAAGGGTCGAGGGTCATGGGCGCGCTCCAAATCGCCGCTAGGCGCTGGCGGACGCACTCGTCGCGCAAGTCTTCCAGCGTGATGCGGAAGCGCCGGCGATCCGGGAAGGGGGCATAGGGTCGCCCGTCGCGCGCGAAATTGGCGTAAACATCGATGCAATAGCCAATATCGGTCACGAGCAGGAACGGCGGCCAACCGTGCCCTTCGGGCAAGGAGCGCGCGTAGCCGTCGGCTTGGCCTGCGGCACGCAGCATTGCACCCGTCCACTGTTCTGTCCCGCGCTTGGCCATGCCGCGCTTGAAGCGCTCGGCAGCGGTTTGACCGAACAGGTCGCGCAGGCTGTTACCTTGCCCCGCATCGACAGCTTGGATGTCGGCGGCGCTGCCCTGCTTGGCCTCAAGAATGAAGCTGTCGCGCTTGTAGCAATCGATCCAGCCGTTGGAGGTGGTGCCGTCGATCTCGGTCTTCACCACGTGCCGTTCGAACACGTAGTCGTTGCGGCCGGTGTCACTTTGAGTGGGTTGCGGTTGTTCGACGCCAAGCAACGTGCATAGGTCGGCGATGAACAGCTGCGTGTTTGCGCGTTCGTTGCCGCCGGATGGCTCCCACTTGGTGATGAACTCTTCGACTGTCACGCGTACCCCCTTTCGGGCTTGTGCAGATCGAGACACAATTGAGCAAGCCACCATCAGGTTGCCAGTTCCTATACTCGGCGCGAGATCGGAGGGTAGATTGAGCGAATGGTTCGAGACGGCCGCATGTGAGAGTTGGAATCACGTCGTCTTGATTGTTATACGCGGACGATCTCCCAGGCGTCTCTGTGGCGCTTGCCGTCGATTTTGGCGCCACCCTCGATCCGTCCAACCCAGTGATGCTGCTCGAGGATGGTCATGGCCTCTCTCGCTCGACTGGCGTCCCGTATGGCATTCGGCCCCAGTTGATAGATTTCGGAGAGCCCGACGGTCGCCTTCCCCCAGCCCTCGTGCAGCCACTTCAACAGCTTCTCGGCCCGCTGTAGCTCAATCGAAGAAGATCCCTGTTCAAACAGGCGTAGTGCTTCCGAAGCATAGTAGCGAGCCAGAACCACTGCTCTTTTGAAGGTGCCCGCGCTTATCTCAGTGGCGCCGTGGCTATCGACAAGTTCTAGGACACCCGCGATCCGCAGTGCTTGCTCGGGAAGTTTGCTGCCAAAGGCTCCCACAGGTTCGAGGCGTTTGCCAGCCGCTAAATCCCGCTCACACTCATCGGCAAAAGCCACCCAGATTTTGCGGGCATCGGTCGACAGAGAGAGTGACGGCGGATTGAGTTCAGGGTTACCAGGTCCCACTCGCCGTTGCTCCTTACGCAGCAGCTTGAGCATGACATCATTGTATTTCTTCAAGGCGGCTTCTGTTCCGGGCTTCAACGGCTTTTGCATCCTGGTCCCCGCAAGGCTGGCTGGCGCTGCAACGAGCAGTCGAGAAGGCAAGCCTTGGTTCTGCAGTGTCGGATCAGCTAATAGGCCTTCCGCTATTCCGGGCTGCACCATCACATGGATAGAAAGGCGGCGCCCTCGGAGAACCGTTGCCCCATCGCCGCCTCTAACTCGCTTGACGGGGGCTCCATCCCAGAAGCTCGATAGGCCTGCGCCAGTGCGAAGTCGGGACTCATCCGACATGCCATAGCCACCGATGAATGATCCGCCTTCGTCGCTGAACAGACCCATCGATGGCTCACCACCGGACATCAGCTTGTGCAGCCCTTCTAATGTGGGATCAGGGGCGGTGAGCAAGGGCACTAATGGGGCCTGGGGTGCAGGCCCCAGCGCGGCCAGCTGCCGTTTAGCTTCCGCTGAATTCCCCTTCTGCTTTCTAAGAATGTCTTCTCGGCCCCGCTGATGGGCATCCCGTGCGTCACCATAAGCGCGGTTGTCCCGCTCATGTTGCTCATACAGCTCTGCCTCTCGTAGCCGGATAGGTTGTAGTGCAAACCTATCGGCCGCGCTCTTGCGATCGCCTGAAGCGGCAACGGTCACTAAGAACAGCGACAGCGGCCCCTTCTCGCCCGTTGCGGGATGCACGACATCAGCATGGGCTTGGGTGGCCAACGCGGCGGCTGCAAGGACCGACTGTCCCGCAATTGCGTCTGCACACAAGACCTTATCGACTATCGCCCTGGCGGCGTTCGCCAGAACTTTCCCGAGCGCCTCTATGGGAAAGGGCTGGGCCGATGCCGTGTCCCGCCGGAGCGGAAGAGGGGCAGGTCGCTCCACCTTTTCGGCCGCAGCGAGTCGTCTCTTGATAGTACTGGTCATGATGTTCTGCCGAGGAGCTGGTCATTAAAATCTTTGAAACCGGGGCTGGGCCGCGCGATGGAGATTTCACGTCCACCCGTGCTGAGCGCATCGGCAGTCCGGTAAGCTGCGCGGTCGCCAGCTTCATCATTGTCGGCAGCTATGATGAGTGAGGTGATTCCGCCGGGGATGGCCATTGCCGGCATGAAGCTCGCGCCGCCGGCCACCCAAACAGGAATACCCCATTCCTGATAAAGGGTGAGACCGTCTTCCAGGCCCTCACACACTACGAGTTCGTTAGTGACTTGACCCAAGCGGATCGCACAGCCGCGGGCCTGGCCCAGCGTCAGCCGCGGGCTAGCAACGTCAAGCTTGCTCCCACCATGGTCAAGGTAGGTCCGGTGCAAGCCGACTAAGGAGCCATCTAGGCCGTCTATGGGCGCAATGAGGGCCGGGCGGGGCCCAACCCCCGGGTAATGCAATATCGATGTCCTAAGACCGTCCCAGCCGCCAGTAGGGTACAAGCCGCGGCTGTGCAGGTAGGTAGCAGCTGGTGTGTCGAGCAATTCAACCGCCTTGGCGTAAGTGCGGCTGACCAAGGCAAGCTTTGCTGCTGAACCTTTAGCGGTGTTAGCGGCTTTAGCAGGGGCTGCTACTACCCCAGTGACCATGGCGGCGCGAACCAATGGGTCATTGGCTAAGAACGTCCGCGCTGCGCGATAATCACCGCTGGTGAAGAGATACGCATAAAGCGATGTCGCGTCGCTGCCGCGACAGCCAACCGCATGGTCCCGCCACCCACCGCTGCGGAGGTTGATTTGAAATGAGCCTAAACTCCGGTCCCTGCGCAGAGGGTTTAGGGCCACGTAAACTTCGCCGCGGTGCTCTCCCCCCGGCAACCACTGATCAACAAGACCCGGAAAAGCTGCCAGCACAGCGGTATCGAACGCAGCTGCATTGCTACTCAGATGCCGCCTCACCGCTGCGAGTCCAGCAGGAGCCGGATCGATTCAACTTTGATGAGCCGACGCCGACCCAGTTTGATCGTCTCAAGCCGGCCCTGGTTTATTAAAGAGTAAACTGATGTTCGCCCGAGACTTAACGCTCGCGCTGTCTCACTGATGGACGCTGTGAAGTATTGCATGAGTATCTCCGGCGGTTCTTGCCAGCACGCGCTGGCTACCGGAGATATCCGTCAATTTGCCGGGAGCGTCGCTCAGCCGGGGGTGTAAGCTCGGTTCCCATGATTCCTCTTTTTCTCATGCAAAAAGCGCGCATGTGCGGCTTTAACGTGGAATCGTATGAGCTTGAGATCAGGTACGGAGCCCTCCCCCCAATTTTCCTCGCACCAAACGCTCATCTCTTTGACTAGGTGCCGTTGCTGCCAGGAAACAATGTAGCCTCCTTCGTCATGTAAGCGGTCGGAAGCGTGTTTTTCAAACGCCGCCCAGTCGTATAAAGTTTCATGAGGGCTCGACTGCATGAGGACTTGCGGCCGAAGTTCCTCGGGAAAGTAGACACTTCGTTCGTTTATACCATGGCGCCCAAGCCATTCCTCTGCGTGCCGATCTAGAACGACAACTGTGCAATCTTGTAGTTGCCTTGCAAAGGTTTCTTCTAAAAGTTCGAATTCTCTCATTGCGCCGTCTAGACTGCCGCCAGATAGTTCCTCCTTCCAGTACCTTGTTGTAATCCGCCGAAACTGGCCAGTTCGTTCAACATAGGCATGAGCGATGAGGGCCCCTGCTCCGAGGTCGGTCATCAAAGATGAATGAGCCGAGTAGGATGCTCTTAATGTCGCCTTCTCAGTAGGGGAACGCGTTTTGCTCGTATGCCGCTTTGGGCGCCAGATACGCCCGAGCTGCTTGCCGACGAGGGCATGATGTAACTCAACGATTGGAACCGTGCGGTAAGGCGGCAGGAAGCTTTCTGGAGGGAAGGTGTGTCTGGCCATTAAGCTCTCACTCACCTCTGGCCCAAGGGCCGCATGGTACCAGGTCGCGCCCTCGCGTTCGCCGCCGCAACCTACCCCCCCGACGTCCAACGACGGTGCTGTGACGTGGAAGGAGTTCCCCCTATGGCATGGTGCCATTTAAGGGTAAGTTGACACCGGAGCGAGACGAGGCTTTTTGCCAGCGTCCGCTAGCACCCGCGGCATCTGGGGGCTTTTCTGGGGGCCTTTAACCGCACTCGCTTACCAGCAATGGCGCATAATAGCCATTTTCTCCTATCAATGGGGCGCACCTTACCGCTCCAAGCCGCTGGGCGGCTTGGAGCGTTTCTTGTCTGCGCTATCGCACTTTGGGCTACTTGAGCGATCAGGCTTTTCCAACTCAATCCAGCTCCAGTGCCCTGAGCACTGCGCCGCTGTCGTAATAGGGCCGTTCGGCGACGATCTTGTCGCTGCCGGGCGAGAATTGGAAGCTGGCGGCCATGCGGATGCGAAACGATTTGCCGGTCGCTGGGTGGACCGTCTTGCCCACCTGCAGCGGGCCGGTATGGGTGCCGGTGAGCCAGAATTCGACCAGCACGCTGTCGCTCGCCGGATCGGCGGCGATCGCGATCACCTCGTTGCCCTGGTCGGGAAACGGCGTGCGCGACAACTCGAAATAGCGCCGCACCGCCGCTTCGCCGTCGAACACCACGCCGGGACCGAGCAATTCGTAGCGCGGGTGGGCGAAGGTCGCGATCACCCCATCCCAGTCATGCGCAATCTCCAGCGCCATGTGTTTGCGCACCACGGCAATGCGGAGTGCCGATAAGTCATCCATTCACGTCACTCCCATATTGTCGATCAGCCGTGTGCCGCCGATCCGCGCGGCGACGAGCAGGCGCGCGGGGGCATCGGTCAGCCGGTCCAGTGGCGCGAGGCTCTCGGCATCGGCCAGCGCGGCGTAGTCGACATGGTCGAACCCGGCCTGCAGCAGGTGCGCCTCCAGCGCCGCGAGCGTAGGGGCGACCGCGCTGCCCGCCACCAGCGCGATTACGCTCTCGCGCATCGCCTGCGGCAGGGCGGCGGCTTGCGACCGGGCCTGGGGCGAAAGGTACTGGTTGCGGCTCGACAGCGCGAGCCCATCGGCCTCGCGCACCGTCGGCACGCCGAGCACCGCGTCGGCATGCGGGCGCGCCAGGTCGAGGTCGCGCGCCATGCGGCGGATCACGCCAAGCTGCTGCCAGTCCTTCTCGCCGAACAGCGCGACATCGGGGCGGACCTGGTTGAACAGCTTGAGCACCACGGTCGCCACTCCGTCGAAGTGGCCGGGGCGCGCCGCGCCGCACAGCCCGTCGCCGACGCCCGCCACCGCGACATTGGTGGCAAAGCCCGCAGGGTACATGACCGCGACCGTGGGGGCCCACAGGAGATCGACGCCCTCGGCTTCGAGCAGCGCCGAATCCTCGGCCATGCGGCGCGGATAGGCGGCGAGATCCTCGTTCGGGCCGAACTGCTTTGGATTGACGAAGATCGAGACCGCGACCGCGTCGGCATGGGCGCGCGCTTCGCGCACCAGCGTCAGATGGCCTTCGTGCAGCGCCCCCATCGTCGGCACCAGCGCGAGCCGCTTGCGGCCTGCGCGCAAGGCGTCCACGGCGCTTCTCAACACTTCCAGCGTGGTCGCGGTTTGCACGTTCCGCCGTCCCTCAGCTATTCTCAACTCAGACGGTCGCCCTAGCGGCCTCGCAACAGGATTGCACGTGTGACCACCGCTCACCGCCCAGCGCACAGAATCGTCTTCGCCAACGAAAAGGGCGGCACCGGCAAATCGACGACGGCGGTTCATATCGCGGTCGCGCTCGCTTATCGCGGCGCGCGAGTGGCGGCGATCGACCTCGATTCGCGCCAGCGCACGCTCTACCGATATTTCGAAAACCGCGCCGAGACCGCCGCCCGCCGGGCAATCGACCTGCCGACAGCCCGCTTCGAGGTGTTCGAAGGCGGCAACATCGACGAGCTTGAGGCGGTGACGGCGAACCTGTCCGAGGGTTGCGATTTCGTGGTCTACGACACGCCGGGGCGCGACGATCCGCTCGCCCGCCACGCCGCGACCGAGGCCGACACGCTGGTCACGCCGATGAACGACAGCTTCGTCGATTTCGACCTGATCGGCCAGGTCGATGCCGAGACCTTCAAGGTCCGCCGCCTGTCGTTCTACGCCGAGCTAATCTGGGAGGCGCGGATCAAGCGCGGCCGCAGCCAGTTGGAACACGGCCGCCGCGAGATGGACTGGGTCGTGGTGCGCAACCGCACCGGCCACGTCGAGGCGCGCAACATGACGCGTATCGAGCAGGCATTGAAGGAACTGTCCAAGCGCGTCGGCTTTCGTGTCGCCGGCGGCCTTTCCGAACGGGTAATCTACCGCGAACTGTTCCCCAGCGGGTTGACCCTGCTCGACAAGGGGCACCTGGGCGAGCTCGGCACCAGCCACCTGGTGGCGCGGCAGGAGCTGCGCGCGCTGGTGGCGGCGCTCAACCTGCCGGTCGTCGCTCCGCGCGAACCCGAACTGGCGCTCGCCTGATCAAGGCCCTACGCTTGGGCGCATGATGAAACTTCTCCTGATTGCCGCGCTTGCGGCGCTGGCCTGCCGCGTGGTGCTGGGAAAATGGCCCTGGAATTACCTCGCCGTGAAACCGACGCGGGGGCTGGCCGTTTTCGAAGCACGCCGGCTGCTGGGCGTGCGGGAAGGGGCGTCACGCGATGAAGTCCTCGAAGCGCACCGGCGGCTGATCACAACCGTTCATCCCGATCGCGGCGGCACGAACGCGCAGGTCCACGAGGCGAATTCCGCGCGCGACCGGTTGCTTGCCGAGCTGCCCGATTCGAATTGAGGAATCCCGCTTGAGCCACGCCTTCAATTCCACCGTCCTGCGTGAATACGACATCCGCGGGGTCATCGGCGAAACCTTGGGTGCGGACGATGCGCGCGCCATCGGCCGCGGCTTCGCCACCATGCTGCGGGAAGCGGGGGGAAAGAAGGTCGCCGTGGGTTACGACGGGCGGGTCAGCTCGCCGATGCTCGAACACGCGCTGATTGAGGGTCTGACCGCGAGCGGCTGCGATGTCGTCCGGGTCGGCATGGGGCCGACCCCGATGCTCTATTACGCCGAAGCCTCAGCCGAAGACGTGCATGGCGGCGTTCAGATAACTGGCAGCCACAATCCCGCCAATTACAACGGCTTCAAGATGGTATTTCTGGGCCGGCCGTTCTTCGGGGAAGACATCCTCGAAATCGGCCGCCGCGCCGCCGCCGGCGAATGGGCCGACGGGTCGGGCGAAGTCGAGAGCCGCGAGGTCCTCGATGCTTATATCGACCGCCTGCTCACCGGGCTGGAGGGGATCGACCACGAAACGCTGGCCGGTCTTCGAATCGGTTGGGATTCGGGCAACGGCGCCGCCGGCCCCGCGCTCGAGGCGCTCGCCGCCCGGCTGCCGGGGGAACACCACCTGCTGTTCACTGAGGTCGACGGGAATTTTCCTAATCATCATCCTGATCCTACCGTTCCGGAGAACCTTGAAGACCTTCGCCGGCTTGTCGCTGAGAAGAACCTCGACTTCGGAGTGGCATTCGACGGAGATGGCGACCGGATCGGTGCGATCGACGGCGAAGGCCGGATCATCTGGGGGGATCAACTCTTGATGATCTATGCCGAGGACCTCCTCGGAAGACTACCTAACGCCACGATCATCGCCGACGTGAAGGCCAGCCGCGCGCTGTTCGAACGCGTTGCCGAACTGGGCGGCAAGCCGTTGATGTGGAAGACCGGGCACAGCCTGATTAAATCCAAAATGAAGGAAGTTTCCTCGCCGCTGGCGGGCGAGATGAGCGGTCACGTGTTTTTCGCCGACACCTATTACGGCTACGACGACGCGCTTTACGCCGCGATCCGCCTGATCGCCGCGAGCGCCCGGCTGGGCAGGACGGTGACCGAACTGCGCGGCGCGATGCCGGCGATGGTCAACACGCCCGAACTGCGCTTCCAGGTCGACGAGAGCCGCAAGTTCGCCGCGATCGACGAGGTCAAGGCGCGCCTCGCGGCCTCGCCGCACGAGATCGACGGCACCGATGGGGTGCGCGTGACCACGCCCGACGGCTGGTGGCTGCTGCGAGCCTCGAACACACAGGACGTGCTCGTGGCGCGCGCCGAGAGCACGACCCAGGACGGCCTCGACCGCCTGGTGGCGCAGATCGACGACCAGCTCGAGGCTTCGGGCCTCGATCGCGGGGCGCAGGCGGGGCACTGAGCTCGGCGGAGCTTTACCGGCGTTCGCGGCTTTCTTGACCGATGACCGCAGCCGTCCCTCCCGAGATCACCGAATGGTTCGCCGGCCGTGGGTGGCGGGTGCGGCGGCATCAGGCGGAGATGCTCAGCGCGAGCGATGCCGGACGGCACGCGTTGCTGGTGGCGGACACCGGCGCGGGCAAGACACTGGCGGGCTTTCTGCCGACGCTGGCGGCGTTCTGTCCGTCGCGCGGGCCGCCGCCCGACGAGGGCCTCCACACGGTTTACGTCAGCCCGTTGAAAGCGCTGGCGCACGACGTGCAGCGCAATCTCGTCGCCCCGGTCGAGGAGATGGGGCTGCCGATCCGCATCGAGACGCGTAGCGGCGACACCCCGTCCGACCGCAAGAAGCGCCAGCGAATAAAGCCCCCCCATGTCCTGCTGACCACGCCCGAATCGCTCTCGCTGCTGCTCAGCTATCCCGAAAGTTTCGCACTGTTCGCCGGGCTCAAGCGCGTGGTGATCGACGAAGTTCACGCCATCGCCACCGGCAAGCGTGGCGATCTACTGGCGTTGGCGCTCGGCCGGCTGCAGGCGATCGCGCCGGCGATGGAGCGGGCCGCACTGTCGGCCACGGTCTCCGATCCGGTGGCCTTCCAGGAATGGCTCGCGCCGTGGGGCGAAATCGACACGGTCGCGCTGGTCGAAGGCGAACCCGGCGCGCCCGCCGAGATCGAGATTCTGCTGCCGATCCAAGAGCGCGTGCCGTGGGGCGGCCACGCGGCGACCTGGGCGATCCCGCAGCTCTACGAAGCGATCAAGCGCAACAAGACCACGCTGATCTTCACCAACACGCGCTTTCTGGCCGAGTACATATTCCAGAACTTGTGGAACGCCAACGAGGACACGCTGCCGATCGGCATCCATCACGGGTCGCTCAGCAAGGAGGCGCGGCGCAAGGTGGAGGGCGCGATGGCGCGCGGCGAGTTGCGCGCGCTGGTCGCCACCGCCAGTCTCGACCTCGGGATCGACTGGGGCGATATCGACCTGGTGGTGCAGATGGGCGCGCCCAAGGGGTCGAGCCGTCTGCTCCAGCGAATCGGTCGGGCCAACCACCGGCTCGACTGCCCGAGCCGCGCGATCCTGGTGCCCGGCAACCGCTTCGAATACCTCGAGGCGACTGCCGCCAAGGACGCGGTCGACGAGGGCCAGCGCGACGGCGAGGATTTCCGCCCCGGCGGGCTCGACGTGCTGGCCCAGCATGTCATGGCCTGCGCCTGCGCCGCGCCGTTCGACGAAGCGGCGCTGCTCGCCGAGGTGCGCTCGAGCCTCGCCTACGCCTGGATCGACCAGACAGTGTGGGACCGCGTGCTGAACTTCGTCGCCACCGGCGGCTACGCGCTCAAGGCCTACGACAGGTTCAAGCGCATCGTGCGCGACAAGCAGGGGACCTGGCGGCTGACTCATCCCGAGCACGCCGCGCGCCACCGCCTCAACGCCGGGATCATCGTCGATAACGAGATGATCGAAATCCGCTTCGGCAACGGCCGCTCGCTCGGCAAGGTAGAGGAACAGTTCGCCGCTTCGCTCAGCACCGGCGACACCTTCCGCTTTGCGGGACTCGACCTGGAGGTCGAGCGACTGAAGGATCTCGAGCTGACCGTGCGCGCGGCCAAGTCGTCGGCCACCATCCCCAGCTACATGGGACTGCGCCTCGCGCTGACCACGCACCTCGCAACGCGAGTCCGCGCGATGCTGGTCGACCGCGCGGGCTGGGCGCGCTTTCCCGACGATGTGCGCGAATGGCTCGAGGTGCAGGACTGGCGTTCGCAGATGCCCGGCCCCGGCACGCTGCTGGTCGAGAGCTTTCCGCACGCCAAGAAGCACTACCAGGTTTATTACACCTTCATCGGCTGGAACGCGAACCAGAGCCTGGGGATGCTGATTACCAAGCGGATGGAACAACGGGGCCTCATGCCGCTGGGCTTCAACGCCAACGACTACTGCCTCGCGGTATGGGGCTTGAAGCCGGTGGCGGACCCCGCGCCGCTGCTGTCGCCCGATATCCTGGCTGACGAATTCGTCGATTGGGTGCAGAATTCGCACTTGCTCCGGCGCGCGTTCCGCGAGGTGGCGGTGATCGGCGGACTGGTCGAACGCCAGCACCCGGGCAAGCGCAAGACCGGCAAGCAGGTGACCTTCTCGACCGACCTGATCTACGATGTGCTGCGCAAGTACGAGCCCGATCACGTGCTGCTCGAAGCCGCCTGGGCCGATGCCCGCACGCGGATGACCGACGTGGGCCGGCTGGGCGATCTGCTCGACACCGCCGCCGAGCAGCTGGTCCACGTCGTACTCGACCGGGTCAGCCCGCTGGCGGTGCCGGTGTTGACGCTGATCGGCCGCGAACGCCTGCCCGACGGGGCGGCCGACGACGAGCTGCTGCTCGAGGCCGAGACGCTCGCCAGTGCGGCGATGCGGGTGGATGGGACTTTGCCGGTCGATGGCGATTGACCGCTACACCCGATTGCCCTCGCCTACCCGCCAACGAAAAAGGGGCGGATCGCTCCGCCCCTTCGGTTTATCCGAGAGATGCGCGCTGCGGCGTCAGACGCCGGCGGGCCTGCCGAATTCGCGGTACTTCTCGTTGCCGACGAAGCCGAACTTGGTCACGCCCGATCCCTTGATGATGTTGAGCACCCGGATCGACAGGTCGTAGCTGGCCTGCTGGTCCGGCTCGAACTGCAGCTCGGGCTCGGGATTGATCGCCTTGGTCTCGTTGAGCAGCGACACCAGCTGGCCATCGTCGATCGCGTTGCCGTTCCACAGGATCTGGTTGGTCGGGGTCAGCACGATCTTGTTCTTGATCGGCTCGACGATGATGTCTGTCGGCGGCGACGGCGCCGGCAAGTCGATATCGACCGAGTGCGTGGCAACCGGAATGGTAATGATGAACATGATCAGGAGCACGAGCATGACGTCGATCAGCGGCGTCGTGTTCATTTCCATCATCGGCGAGCCATCGTCCTTGCCGCCTGACATTGCCATGTGGGGTTACTCCTGAAAGTTCGTAATCGCGAAAGACCGGTGGGCTGGATCAGCCGTTCGGGTCAACCGGGTTCGAGATAAAGCCGACGGTGGGATAGCCTGCCGCCTGCACGTTGTAGATCGTTCCGGCAACGCAGCGCCACGGGGCGTTTACGTCGCCGCGGATATGCACCTGGGGGATCATTTCCGGGTTGGCCATCATCTCCTCGGGCCCGCCGGCCGCTTTGACCAATGCGTCCAGCCGCTCGAACGCCCGGTCGTAGAGCTCGCGCGAATCAACCGCCGTGGTGTTGTTGAAATAGACCCGGCACTGGCCGCTGCGCGATGCGCCGGCGAAACCGGGTTCGCCCGCGCTGAGGCCGGAATCGTCGCTCGTGCTCACCGTGAGCAGCAGGTTTTCCACCTTGTCCTTCGATTCGGACGACGGCATCACCGGCAGCTTGAGCTTCTCGATCGTCTGGATGGCGACCGGGATGGCGATGAGGAAGATGATCAGGAGCACCAGCATCACGTCGACCAGCGGCGTGGTGTTGATGTCCGACATCGGCGTTTCGGTTACGTTTCCGCCAGTCGAAATGGCCATGGGCTTCCTATCCTAATTCAGTTCAGAGCGCGGGTGCGGAAGGGACCTTGCCCCTTCCGCGAACCGCCGCGCTTTGGTCGCTCAGGGCCGCGGCGGGGTAGTCGTGGTCGCGCCCGTGGTCGCCCCAGGCATCGCCGGCCTGGCCGGGGCAGTCGCCGCCGCCTTGCCCGCCTGCTGGGTCGAAGTGGCGGTCATCATCGCCGGCTTGACCGCACCGCGCGAGTTGATGTTCGCCAGCACGTCGGTCGAGAAGCCCGAGAGCAGCTCGGCGATGCGCTTGTTGCGGCTCTGGAGCCAGTTGTAGGCGAGCACCGCGGGCACCGCCACGAGCAGGCCGATCGCGGTCATGATCAGCGCCTCGCCGACCGGGCCGGCGACTTTGTCGATCGAGGCCGAACCGGCCAGGCCGATGTTGATCAGCGCGCGATAGATGCCGATGACCGTGCCGAGCAGGCCGACGAACGGCGCGGTCGCGCCGACGCTCGCGAGGAACGGCAGGCCGCCCGCGAGCTTGGCATTGATCGAGGATTCCGAGCGGGCCAGCGACCCATGGAGCCAATCGTGAGCTTCCAGGCTGTCGGTCATCTTGCCGTGCTGGTCTTCTGCCGCCAGGCCGTCATCGACGAGCTGGCGCCAAGCGCTGTTCTTGTCGAGCTTTCCCGCGCCTTCACGCAGCGTCGCAGTGCGCCAGAAACTGGTACGCACCGCCTTGTACTGGTTGAAGATCCGCTGCTGCTCGAGCCATTTGGTGATGAGGATGTAGAACGACCCCACCGACATGATCGCAAGGACGATGAAGATCGACCAGGCGATCACACCGCCTTGGTTCATGGCTTCCCAGAAGCCGAACTTGTTCTTCACGGGGGCATCGGCGGCTGCCGCAAGGAGTTCGATAAACATGGGCGAAAATCCTCTCAAATAAAACGGTATACGGTTGAAAACGGAGCGATTATTTCGGAATCTGCCAGCGGACCGAGCTCGACCACGAACCACCCGTTGGATTGCCATTGCCGTCGGTCGCCGGATTGAAGCGGCCGCGACGGGTGATCAGCGAGCAGGTGGTGGAGTCGAGTTCGGGCGTTCCGCTAGAACCGGTAACGCTGCAATTGCTCACCCGGCCGCTGGCGTCGACCTGGACGGAAAAGCGGGTCACGCCTTCCTTCTCCTCGCGCAACGCGCGGCTCGGGTAGTCGTTCGAATTGGCCCAGTTACCCGGCTGGCCCTTGGGTGACGCGACCTTGGGCTGCACCCGCGGGGGCGGGGGCGGCGGGGGAGCGACCGGCGCCGGCGGCGGCACGCGGACCGCGAGCGGGGCGGGCGGCGGAATCGTCGGCTGGGTCTGGATCGGCGGCGGAGACGGCGCGATGCTGATCGGCGGCGGCGGAGCGACCGGCGGCGGCGGCTGCGTCTCGGGAATTTCTTCGGGCGGCGGCGGCTCTTCCTCCGGCTCCGGTTCCTCGATATCGACGGTGGTCACGCGCTCGACCGCCTTCTTGATCGCCGAATAGGCGAGCCCGGTGACCAGGGCGTAACCGACGGCAAGGTGAATCAGCGCAACGAGAATGATTGCGATAATCCGGTTACCGCTCATCTGTTGGTCAACGTAGGCCATTCAGTCCCATCACTCCATCGTCAGGCGCCGGGATTTGCTCCCAGTCCGCCTGCATCGATCCGGCTGTTTCGCCGGGCCGACGCATCCAATTCCAGTTCCACCCTGCTGGCTCATCGGAACACGACAGCCTTGTGGCCCGCCGGATCCCCGATGACCCGGCACGGGTCCGCCGAGGGTCTTTTTTGTCTATGCTCCCCGGCTCTGGCCGAGCCTTAACCGTGAAGCAAATCGCAGGCAAACGCTTTTACCGTTAACCCAGGATTCAGTGCTCAGGGGGTGGAACGGGCCAGATGCCATACGGTTTCCAACCCGCGCGCATGCGCCTAGCGAAGGCGTCAGACATGACCGCCCGATTCTCTCCCCAGCGTGCCGTTCTGCTCGCCGCCACCTTCGTCTTGGCGGTCGCAGCCACCGCCCCCCCGCTGGCTGCGCCGCCGCCAACATACGCCGATCTCGCGGACCTGGCCGACGCGGCGGGCCTGGTGGTCCACGTCGCGGTGTCCAAGGCGGTGCCGTTGCCACCCGAGCGTGCGACCAATGTCGCGCCCGGCCACGCGCGGCTCTATGTCGAAGGCAAGACCCGCGCGCTGATCGCCGGCCGCGTCGCGCTCGGCCAGGCGGTGCGCTATCTGATCGACGTGCCGGTGGACGCCAAAGGCAAGGTTCCCAAACTCAAGAAGCGCGAGTTCCTGCTGTTCGCCAATTCCGTACCGGGCGCGCCGGCCGATCTGCGGCTGGTCGGCCCGACCGCGCAGCTGGCCTACGACGCGGCACTCGCCGCGCGGCTGCGCCCGATCCTCGCCGAGCTGGCCGCTCCAGACGCCGCCCCGGTGGTGACCGGAGTGCGCGACGCGCTGGCGGTCCCCGGCACGCTGGCGGGCGAATCCGAAACCCAGGTGTTCCTCGCCACCCCCGGCGGCGAGCCGGTCTCGCTGACCGTGGTGCGGCGGCCCGGGATGGCCCCGGCGTGGGGCGTTTCGTACTCGGAGATCGTCGACCAAGCGGCGCGCCCGCCGGCGCCCGATACCCTCGCCTGGTATCGGCTGGCCTGCTTTCTGCCGGCGCAATTGCCGGGACGGGCGAACCTGGCGCAGGACAGCGCATCGCGCGGCCGCGCGGCGGAGGATTATGCCTTCGTCATCCGCGAACTCGGGCCCTGCACCCGTACGCTTCGCGCCCAATAGCAACTCTTTGTTGGCCACGCCCAAGCCGCGCGGTTAGGGGAGCCGCTCCGACCCGAGGAGCGTGACACGACCATGGCCGAACCGCTGCGAATCGCGCTTGCCGGGCTGGGGACGGTGGGAGCCGGGGTGATCCGGCTCCTCAACGCCAACGCCGCACTGGTGCGCGCCCGCGCGGGCCGCGAAATCCGTGTCGTCGCGGTCAGCGCGCGCGACCGCACCCGCGACCGCGGAGTCGACCTGGCTCCGTTCGACTGGTGCGACGACATGACCGCGATGGCCGCGCGGCCCGATGTTGGCGCGGTAGTCGAAATGGTGGGTGGCGCCGACGGCCCGGCGCTGACGCTGGCCAAGACCGCGATCCGCGAACGCAAGGCGCTGGTCACCGCCAACAAGGCGATGATCGCGCACCACGGGCTCGCGCTGGCCGAAGCGGCCGAGGCAGCGGGCACGGCGCTCAAGTTCGAGGCCGCGGTCGCCGGCGGGATCCCCGTGATCAAGGGCCTGCGCGAAGGCGCGGCGGCGAACGCGATCGTGCGCGTCCAGGGCATCCTCAACGGCACCTGCAACTTCATCCTCACCGCGATGGAAGACAGCGGGCGCGATTTCGCCGAGGTGCTCGCCGAGGCGCAGGCGCGCGGCTTTGCCGAGGCCGACCCTAGCTTCGACATCGAGGGGATCGACGCGGGTCACAAGCTCGCCATCCTCGCCGGAATCGCGTTCGGGGCGCGGCTCGATTTCGCGCATGTCTCGTGCGCCGGTATCGCGCGGGTCCGCAGCGCCGACATTGCCCGCGCGCGCGACCTGGGGTTCGTGATCCGGCTGGTCGGCGCGGCCGATGTCGAGGCGGGGGAGGATGGCGCGCCGCGCCTGCTCCAGCGCGTGCGACCCTGCCTGGTGCCGCGCGCGCATCCGCTGGCGCACGTCGACGGGGCGACCAACGCGGTGGTGGCGGAAGGCAATTTTTCGGGCCGCCTGCTGTTCCAGGGCGCGGGCGCGGGCGACGGACCGACCGCCAGCGCGGTGGTCGCCGACCTGATCGACATCGCGCGCTCGACCGGGGGCGAAGCGGCCCCGGCGTTCTCGGTCCCGGTCGGCCAGCTCGTCGCGATGGCCCCCGCCGAGCCGGGCGACCGGCGCGAGCGCAGCTACATCAGGATGACCGTGGCCGACCGGCCCGGGGTGCTGGCCGAGATCACCGCCGCGATGCGCGACGCCGAAGTCTCGATCGAGAGCATGATCCAGCAGGGCCGGTCCGACAACGCGGACGGCGTGCTGGTGACGATGGTGACCCACGAAGGGCCCGAACGCTGCGTCGAGGAAGCGTTGCGCCTGCTCGACGGCTCGCCCAGCCTGACCGCGCCGCCGCTGGTGATGCCGATTTTGGAGGCGTGAGGGCTAGTCCTCGTCACGGCCCCGCGGCGCGAGCCCCTGGCCAACACGCTCGGCGTCGGAACCCGGCGGGGCGTCGGGCAGCGCCTTGAGATCGATCAGCACCGGCATCGGCGGCGGGCAAGGCGGGATGAAGCAGCCGCGGGCGGCGACGACGCCGGGATAGACCGTGCCGACGTCGGGCGCGCGGGGCACCCCGCCGCGCGCCCCCGTGCCCGTGGGATCGAGATCGCCGCTCGACCGCAGGCGGTACTTCGACTGGTCCTCGGCCTGTCCGCAGACGACGATCTCGCCGCCGGGCTTGGGCGGCGGGCACTCGGCCCGGGGGCGAACGTCGGGCGGGCCGTAGACTTCCCGTGCCGCGGCGAGCGCCTGCTCGGCGGTGATCGCGGCGGGCGCGTCCTGCGCGGCGAGAGGAGCGGCGGCGATCAGCGCGGCGAGCGCAAGAGCCCTTCGTCTCGACAATCGCGGGCTCCCTCGTCTAAGCGCCGGGCCAATTACCGCCCCAAAGGCGGGCAAGGGGACTGAATTACCTATGAACAAGGCCACTCCGAAGCGTTCGCCCCCCAGTTCGCCCCCCAGTTCAACCCCGAGTTCACCCCGACCTTCGAGCGCGCTCGACCGGGTGCTCGTGCTCGAAATGGTCCGCGTGACCGAAGCCGCCGCGATCGCCGCCAGCAAGCTGATCGGGCGCGGCGACGAGAAGGCCGCCGACGCCGCCGCGGTCGAGGCCATGCGCCGCGCATTCGACACGCTCGAAATCGACGGCACCGTGGTGATCGGCGAGGGCGAGCGTGACGAGGCGCCGATGCTCTATATCGGCGAGAAAGTCGGCGGCGCGATCGGCACCGGTCCGCGGATCGATATCGCGCTCGACCCGCTCGAAGGCACCACGATCACCGCCAAGGCCGGCCCCAATGCGCTTGCAGTACTGGCGGCGGCGGAGGAAGGCTGCCTGCTCAACGCGCCCGACACCTATATGGACAAGTTGGCGGTCGGCCCCGGCTATCCGGAGGGGATCATCGACCTCGCCAAAACCCCGACCGAAAACGTCACGGCGGTGGCCGAGGCCAAGGGCGTCGCGCCGGCCGACATCATCGTCTGCGTGCTCGACCGCCCGCGCCACGCCGCGCTGATCGCCGAGCTGCGCGGGCTCGGCTGCGGGGTCGTGCTGATCGGCGACGGCGATGTCGCGGGGGTCATCGCGGTGACCGATCCCGACACCACGATCGACATGTACATGGGTTCGGGCGGCGCGCCCGAGGGCGTGCTGGCGGCAGCGGCGCTGCGCTGCGTCGGCGGGCAGTTCAACGGCCGCCTCATTTTCCGCAACGAGGACGAAAAGGCCCGCGCGCGCAAATGGGGCATCACCGAGTTCGACCGCATCTACAAACTGGAAGACCTGGCCAAGGGCGACTGCATCTTCGCGGCGACTGGCGTGACCTCGGGCTCGTTGCTCGAAGGCGTGAAACGGCTGCGCGGCGGCAAGATGACCACCGAAAGCGTGGTGATGCGCGCCAGCAGCGGCACGGTGCGCTGGATCAGGGGCGAGCACCGGACTGGCTGATCGGGAAGGGAGCACTTGGCACACCGACCGGGGGTGAATCTCAAAACTCACCATCACCCTCCCCAGTCCTCGCCCATCGCCTCTTCGGCCATCCGCTCGGTCCGGCGCAACAGCCGAAAAAGCGCGGAATTATCGGGCTTTCGGTCGATAATGGTCATCCGCCCGCGGTAGATTATCGGCTGCACGAGATCGCTCTCGAGCCGCGCCATGAGCGTCGCATTCGTCACCTTCCGGAAGTCCTCGCGGGCGCCGCCGGGGTGGCCCCAGCCGGGCATCGAGAGCACCCGGTCCCAGGCGAACGCGAAGCTCTCCGCCCCGGCGCGGGTCCGCAGCCGGTAGGCGCTCGCCCGGCTCATCCCCACGGCCTTCGCCGCGGCGGTGGCCGAGCCGGTGAGATAGAGCTGCGCGAGGAACGCGCACTGCCGCACCTCGCTCCACCCGTCGCGCCGCGAGCGCAGCGGCACCGGACGGAACCAGCCGGGGCGGCGCCGGAGGCGATGGGGCGAAGGCTTGCTCATCGACGAGCTTAAGCCACAGGCGGCGGCGTGTAGGAAAGTTGTTTTGTTCTGGCGCATCGCCACCCCGAGGAGGCTGCTCTGCATTGCGGCCAATGTCGGCAATGGGTCGAAGCGGACATTGCAGTTTATCGTCACACGCTCGTAATACGGCTTCCTGAAGGGGAACTCGGGAAGGACTGAACACAGTGAAGACTGTTCTCGTATTGTGCTCGGGCAACTCGGCGAGAAGCATTCTGGGCGAGGTGCTGTTCAATAGGCTCGGCAACGGTCGCATCCGCGCGTTCAGCGCGGGCAGCAAACCAGCGGGCGCCGTCAATCCCGGCGCCATTCGCCTGCTCCAGCGCGCAGGGATCGATGCCTCGATTCTACGGTCGAAAAGCTGGAGCGAGTTTGCCGCACCCGGCGCGCCGCCGGTCGACATCGTGGTCACCGTCTGCGGCAGCGCGGCGGGCGAAGCCTGTCCGGCGTTCCCCGGCAAAGCCGTTCGCGCGCATTGGGGGCTGGCTGACCCGGCGGGCGTGCCCGGCGGCGAGACGGCGGAGGACGCTGCCTTCGCGCACACCTGGGAACTGCTGCGCCAGCGCGTCGAGGCGTTCCTCGAATTGCCGTTCGACACGATGCCCGAGGCCGAGCTTGGGCGTGAGCTCAACGCTATCGGCCAGATGGAGGGCGCAGCATGAGTGCGCGGCCTGTGGCCCGCCGACTAGTGGCGGAAGGACTTGGCTCGTTCTTCCTGTTCGCCTGTGTGATCGGCTCAGGCATCATGGCGACCAACCTGTCGCAGGGAAACGACGCCATCGCGCTGCTCGGCAACACGTTGGCAACGGGCGCGATGCTGTTCGTGTTGATCACCGTGCTCGGCCCGATCTCCGGCGCGCACATGAACCCGGCGGTGAGCCTGGTCGCGGCCTCGCGTGGTGAGTTGTCTTGGAGTGATGCCGCCGCTTACATCGCGGCGCAGCTTGTGTTCGGGATACTCGGCGCATGGGCGGCGCACCTGATGTTCGACCTGCCGGTGCTGCAGCTATCGGTGAAGGCGCGCACCGGCCTCGGCCAATGGGTCGGCGAAGGCATCGCCACCTTCGGGCTGGTGTTGACGATCCTCGGCACCGTGCATCACCGGCCGCAATGGGTTGCCCCTGCGGTCGCGCTTTACATAACCGCAGCCTACTGGTTCACATCCTCTACGAGCTTCGCCAATCCTGCAATTACCGTGGCCCGCAGCTTGTCGGATACCTTCGCGGGTATTGCGCTTGCTGACGTGCCGCTTTTCTTAGTCGGACAACTTGTCGGTGCGGCGATGGCTGCGGCGGTCGCGCGCTGGTTGTTTCGGCCCACTTCATCAATTTGACCAAGGTCCGCTTGGGGTCCTTTCCAGCCATTCACTTCTCTGGCGGAAATTCGCCCGGGTAGCCAAGCCCGCGCAATTCGTCGGTGCGGCCCTGGGCGACGAGGTCGGCGGCCGTTTTGGGCGTGCCGGGTCGGGCCAGCATGCTTCAACAACGCATGAGCGGTAATTGAGCGTTTCGCTGTCAGAGCCAACCTCCGCTCGTCCTGAGCCTGTCGAAGGACGCCGCGCGACGATCGCGTCATTCATTGCTGCCCTGCCAATTGCGGGCTAGCTGGCGGACGCGCTCCCAATCACCTGCTATCAAGGCTTCCTTCTTGGCGCGGCTCCAGCCTTTGATCCTGCGTTCGGCAGCGAACGCGTCGTCGCGGGTCATGAAGGTATCGGACCACACGAGCACAACCGGGAGCCTTGTCTCGATGTACCGCCCAGGGCGCCGGTTGCGTGCTGGGCCATCCGCAAGTCGATGTCATCGGTATGTCCGGCGTAGTAGGAACTGTCAGCACAGCGCAGGAGGTAGGTCCAGAAGGCCATCGCATGGTTTCTAGCGTCGTGCGGCGTCCTTCGACAGGCTCAGGACGAGCGGGCTGGGGAAATTCGTAGATGCGAAAACGTCTGCGGACAGCTCAGGCTGAGCGGGTTGGGGAAAAATTCACGGACCCAACGACAATCCGCTCATGCAGAGCCTGTCGAAGCATGAGCTGTCGAAGCATGAGCTTGTTGCAGCGCGGCCCCGTTGCAATCCCCCTCCCCTCGGCTAAGCCGCGCGCACCGATTCCGCCGCCCCCAAGCAACAACGGACCAGCGCTCCGATGAAAATCATGTCCGGCAACGCGAACCTGCCGCTGGCGCGCGAGATCGCGGCCTATCTCGAACTGTCGCTGACCGACGCCAGTGTGCGGCGGTTCGCCGACGAGGAGATCTTCGTCGAAATCCACGAAAACGTCCGCGGCGAGGACGTGTTCGTGATCCAGTCGACCGGCTTCCCGGCCAACGACAACCTGATGGAATTGCTGATCTGCATCGACGCGCTGCGGCGCGCGTCGGCCAAGCGGATCACCGCGGTGATCCCCTATTTCGGCTACGCCCGGCAGGACCGCAAGCCTGGCCCGCGCACGCCGATCTCGGCCAAGCTGGTCGCCAACCTGATCACTCAGGCCGGCGCCGACCGGGTGCTCGCGGTCGATCTCCACGCCGGGCAGATCCAGGGGTTTTTCGACATCCCGACCGACAATCTCTACGCCGCGCCGGTGATGGCGGCGGACATCCAGGCGCGTTACGCGGGACGCGACCTGATGGTCGTCAGTCCCGACGTTGGCGGCGTGGTCCGCGCCCGCGCATTGGCCAAGCGGCTCGACAACGCGCTGCTCGCGATCGTCGACAAACGCCGCGACCGGCCGGGCGAGAGCGAGGTGATGAACATCATCGGCGAGGTCAGGGGCCGCCACTGCATCCTGATCGACGACATCGTCGATTCGGGCGGCACGCTGTGCAACGCGGCGCAGGCGCTGCTCGACGGCGGGGCGAGCTCGGTCGCGGCCTACATCACTCACGGGGTGCTGTCGGGCGGCGCGGTCGCGCGGGTCGACGCCTCGGCGCTGGAAGAGCTGGTGATCACCGATTCGATCCGCGCGACCGATGCCGCGGCCGATTCCAAGCGCATCCGCTACCTCACCATCGCCCCGCTGATCGGCGAAGCGGTGCGCCGCATCGCCGACGAAAGCAGCGTCTCGAGCCTGTTCGACTGATGCGCGCTCTGCTCGCTTTGAGCGTCTTGGCGGGCTGCGCGAGCACAGCCGAGCCGCTGCTGCTCCACACCCCGCCGCCCGGCGTCAGCCAGGTGCTCGAAGGCCCGATCGAGGCCGCGCCCGGCCACATGCTGATCCTCGGCGACCTCAACCTGGCGCCCGGCGCGGCGATCCCGCGCCACTGGCACCACGGCGAGGAATTCATCTACGTGCTCGGCGGGTCGAGCGTGTTGTCGCGCGCCGGCGAGCCCGACGTGACGCTTGTCGCAGGGCAGGCACTCCGCATTGCGCCGGGCACGATTCACTGGGGCCAGGCCGGGCCGCGGGGGCTGCGCGCGGTCGCGAGCTGGGTGCAGGTCGATGGCAAGCCGCTGCGCGAGGCCGCGACCGAATGAGCCTCGCCGACGACATCGCTCTCGCGCACCGGCTGGCCGAGGCGGCGGGAGCGGCGATCCGGCCGTACTTCCGGGGCGAGATCGGGCTCGAGGCCAAGGCAGACGCCTCACCGGTCACGCTGGCCGATCGCGCAGCGGAGGAGGCGATGCGCCGCATCCTCACCGCCGAGGCCTCGCGCGACGGGATCGAGGGCGAGGAGTTCGGCATCGAGCGCGAAGGCGCCAGTCGCCGCTGGGTGCTCGACCCGATCGACGGCACGGTCAGCTTCGCGGCAGGACGCCCGATCTTCGGCACGCTGATCGCGCTGCTGCAGGGCGGGTTTCCAATCCTCGGAGTGATCGACCAGCCGATCGCCGGTGAGCGCTGGGTCGGCGCGGCCGGGCGGGCGACCACGTTCAACGGCGCCGAAGTCCGCACCCGCCCGTGCCGCGAGCTGGCGGGCGCGGTGCTCGCCTCGACCGGGCCGCAGTATTTCGACGCCCATGCCGCCGAACACTTCATGGCCCTCGCGGCCAAGACAGCGCACAAACGGATGATCTGGGGCGGCGACTGCTACAACTACGGGCTGGTCGCCAGCGGTCAGATCGACCTGGTGTGCGAAGCCGGGCTCAAGCTCCACGACTTCGCCGCGCTGGTGCCGGTGGTCGAGGGCGCGGGCGGGGTCATGGCCGACTGGAACGGCGAACCGCTGCACATGGGCAGCGACGGCGACGTCATCGCGCTCGGCGACCCGGCGCGGCTCGAGGACGTGGTCGAAGCTCTCGCCTGCGGCCACTGAGGGTTAGCCAAATTTTAGAGTCCAGTGGGTAGTGCGGCGCGCATGGCAACGCGCGCGTTTCCCGGAGGCCCGGCTGCGGCTGCGGAGAGCGAGACTCTGCCTGCCAGGCCGCGCCTGCCGCTCACCCGCCTGCCGGCATGGTTTCCCGTGCTGTTGGTGCTCGCTACCTCGGTGATCGAACTCGCGCTGGCGGACCGCAAGTATGGGTTGTTCACCGGCGGTTTCGGGCAGTCGCGCGCGGTCGATTCGCCGGGGGAACTGACGCTGTTCTTCTTCGGCTATACTCTGGTGCAAGGCTTGCTCGGGGTTGCCGGCTGGTGGCTGGCGGTGAAGCTGGCGCGGAGGCGCGGCGCATGGGCCGCATGCTTCGTGTTCGCCCTGATCAACGGCGCGCTTTTCTGCGGCTTGCTAACCGCACAGTATCAGCTTCACTCCTATTTTAGCGATGCGGTCAGCTTTGCGCTGATCAAGGAGCTCGGCGGCGGCAGCGTATCGACAGCAATCCTCTATTCGCTGAACGAGATCAGCGTCGCGATCGGAGCGTTGGCGGTGCTCGCGATCGTTGGGTGGATGGCATGGCGGGTGCTCGCGGGCTGGCTGGCGGGGCAGAACGTCAGCGCCAAGCCGCCGTCCGCAGCCTTTTCTGCCGCTCTTGCTATCGCCGCTCTTCCCGCATTGTTCGTCATCCCTCGGGGGGGCAGCGACGCGGCGTACGGCCTCAACCGAACGCTGGGTTGGCAGGCGGCGACCAACGTCCTCAATCTCGCCAGCGACGTGGACCGCGACGGATACGGCGTCTTCGCCACTCAGCACGACGCTGCCCCATTTGACGGAGCACGCCATCCGCTGGCGCTCGACATCCCCGGAAACGGGGTGGACGAAGATGGCTATGGCGGCGATCTGGCGCTAGTAGGTCTGTCGGCCCCGGCCAGTCCGCTCAGCCTCGCCGAGGAACAGCGCAAACACCTCGTGATCGTGGTGATGGAGACCTTGCGCGGCGATGTGCTGGGCAAGCGCATCGACGGCAAGGTGGTGGCCCCCAATTTGGAAGCTTTGGCCGCGGGAGGCGATTCCGCCTCCTCGTTCAGCCACGTGGGATTCACCGCTTTCTCGCTGAAGTCGATGTTCAGCGGCCGGGTTGAGGCGAGGGAGGGCGCCTCGTCCCTGTTCGGCGATCTCGACGCGAATGGCTACCGCATCGGCGTCTATTCGGGCCAGGCGGAGGACTTCGGTGGGATCGCGCAGGTGACCGGCAACCGGCAGCACGCTGACGTCTTCGTCGATTCCAAGGTTCTGCGCGACAAGAGGGTCTTCAGCTCCGCCAGCGAAGCCTCGTTGAAGGTCCATGAGAGCGCCTTGCTCGAGTCATTCGACGCGACGCTCGGCGCCCGGACCTGGGCACTGCCCCACTTTCTCTACTTCAATTTTCAAGCCGCGCATTTTCCTTACCACCACGAGGGAATGACCGAGCGGATCACCGGCAACCCCCTCCCCCGGAGCGACATCTCGGCAGCGAATGGCCGGCGCTTGCGCGAGACTTACTGGAATGCTGTCGCCCACGCGGACGTGGCCCTCGGTGCGCTTGTCGCGCGGCTGAAGGCGCTCGGCGTCTGGGAGAATACCCTGTTGCTGGTCACAGGCGATCATGGAGAAAGCCTGTTCGAAGACGGATTCCTTGGCCACGGACACATCATCAACCGCCAGCAATACGAGACGGTGCTAGTGGCCAACCTGCCCGACACGCTGCCCGACGGGCCCGTCGCTCTCGCCGACTACCGGGACATTATTGGCTTGGCATTGCAAGGCCTCGCTCCGCGCCAGCCGAGGCATGGCCCCTTCATGATGATCGGCCCGCTCGAAAGCCCTACCGCGATCGGGCTCGCTGGGCCGGGTCGCCGGCTCACCAGCCTGCGCCTCGACACCGGTGAGGCATGCATGGTCGAACGCGGAACCTGCGCCCCCTACGCTGCGCTCAGCGGCACCGAAAAAGCGCGCGCCGACGCGGCGGTCTCCCGCTGGGGCTCGGAGCGCTGGCGGCAGCGGCAGCGCCGGCACTAACCGGTTGCCTTTTGCGGCCTGCCCGACTAGTGGCGCGCGCTTCACCGACACGTGATTCACCGCCGGCCTGGCCAAAAGGGCTGCCAGGGCTGGCTCGAGCGTGTCCCCGAAAGGAGACCGAAATGCCCAAGATGAAGACCAAGAGCGGCGTGAAGAAGCGCTTCAAGCTCACCGCCACCGGCAAGGTCAAGCACGGGGTCGCCGGCAAGCGTCACCGCCTGATCAGCCACAATGCGAAGTACATCCGCCAGAACCGGGGAACTTCCGTGATCGCCGACGCCGACGCGCGGACGATCAAGAAGTGGGCGCCCTACGGGCTGGATTGAGGGAGTACTGACACATGGCACGCATCAAACGGGGCGTAACCACCCGCGCCAAGCACAAGCGGCTGCTCGACCAGGCCAAGGGCTATCGTGGCCGCCGCAAGAACACCATTCGGGTCGCCCGCCAGGCGGTCGAGAAGGCCGGGCAATATGCCTATCGCGACCGCAAGGTTAAGAAGCGGTCGTTCCGCGCGCTGTGGATCCAGCGGATCAACGCCGCGGTCCGCGCCGAGGGGCTGACTTATTCGCAGTTCATGCACGGCGTAAAGCTGTCGGGTATCGAGCTCGACCGCAAGGTCATGGCCGACCTCGCCATGAACGAAGGCGGCGCCTTCACCGCGATCATCGCTCAGGCGAAGCAGGCGCTTAACTAAAGCGGGCTCCAACTAAGCGCTTGAGGTTAAAGAATTTTCAAGGGCGTCGGAGGCACCAGCCTCCGGCGCCTTTGACGTATGGGCAGCGGGCGATAGTGTCCGAGACGTACAAGCGATCCGTCCTTCGGTTCGCACCTTCCCTTGCCGACCCTCGACCGCCCTGGGCGCGCGTGCGGGGCCGCCGCATGAGGCGCGGCGCAGAGGCATTGCGATAGCTGGTGCGCGCCCCTAGGGGCTCGTCCGATGACCACGACCGAACACGAGGCCCGGCTGGCCAAGGCGCTGGCGGCGATCACCGCGGCCGATGCCGGGGCGCTCGAGGCGCAGCGCATCGCCGCGCTCGGCAAGCAGGGCTGGATCAGCGGGCTGCTCAAGACGCTGGGCGCGATGACCCCGGAAGAGCGCCAGGCCCAGGGTCCACGCATCCAGGGACTGCGCGCGGCGGTGGCCGAGGCGATCGACGCGCGCAGGGGCGCGCTCGATGCCGCCGCGCTGGAAGCGCAGCTGGCAGGCGAAGTGATCGATCTGACTCTTCCCGCGCCCGACGCGCCGAAGGGATCGATCCACCCGGTCAGCCAGGTGATGGACGAACTCGCCGAGATCTTCGCCGATCTCGGATTCTCGGTCGCCACCGGGCCCGAGATCGAGGACGACTGGCACAACTTCACCGCGCTCAACATGCCCGAAAGCCATCCGGCGCGGGCCATGCACGACACATTCTACTTCCCCGACGCCGGGCCACAGCAGGGCGGCCAGACGAGCCGCATGCTGCTGCGGACGCATACCTCGCCGGTGCAAATCCGCAGCCTGCTCGAGCATGGCGCGCCGCTGCGGATCATTGCGCCGGGACGGGTCTATCGATCCGATTCAGATGCGACCCACACGCCGATGTTCCATCAGGTCGAAGGTCTGGTGATCGACCGCGGCATCCACCTGGGCCATCTCAAATGGACGCTCGAGACGTTCCTCAAGGCGTTCTTCGAGCGCGACGACATCGTCCTGCGGCTGCGGCCGAGCTATTTCCCGTTTACCGAGCCAAGCGTCGAAGTCGATGTGGGCTGGCAGGACGTCGATGGGCGCCGCGTGCTCGGCGGGCACGGCGATGCGCCGGGGCATGGGTGGATGGAGCTGCTTGGCAGCGGCATGGTCAACGCCCGCGTGCTCGAATTCGCCGGGCTCGATCCGGGCGAATGGCAGGGCTTCGCCTTCGGGGTCGGGGTCGACCGGCTGGCGATGCTCAAGTACGGGATGGACGATTTGCGCGCGTTCTTCGACGGCGACGGGCGCTGGCTGGCGCACTACGGTTTCGATCCGCTCGACGTGCCGACGCTGTCGGCGGGAGTGGGGACGCGCCAAGGAGCGAAAACGTGAAGTTCTCAGCCGAATGGCTCAAGGCGTTCCTCGACACCGAGGCCAGTGCCACCGAGATCGCCGCCAAGCTCACCGCCATCGGCCTCGAAGTCGAAGGATTGGAGGACCCGGCGACACGGCTCGCGGGCTTCCGCGTCGCCGAAGTGCTGACCGCCGCGCCGCACCCGCAGGCCGACAAGCTGCAGGTGCTGACCGTCAGTACCGGTGACGGTGTGCCGCTGCAGGTGGTCTGCGGCGCGCCAAATGCGCGCGCGGGGATGAAGGGAGTGCTCGGGCTTCCGGGCGCGGTGGTTCCGGCGAACGGGATGGAACTCAGGAAAAGCGCCATCCGCGGGGTCGAATCGAACGGCATGATGTGCTCGGTCCGCGAGCTTGAACTGGGCGACGATCACGACGGAATCATCGAGCTGCCTGGCGACGCTCCGGTCGGCGCCGATTTCGCGACCTACAGCGGTGCGAGCCCGGTGTTCGATGTCGCGGTGACTCCCAACCGGCCCGACTGCATGGGGGTTTACGGAATTGCCCGCGACCTCGCGGCGGCGGGAATGGGGATGCTCAAGCCAATCGAGATTTCCGCTCATCCTGAGCCTGTCGAAGGATGCCCGGTCGAAATCCGCACCGACGATCCCGCAGGCTGCCCGGCGTTCTACGGCCGGGTCATTCGCGGGGTGACCAATGGCGCCAGCCCCGACTGGATGCAGGCGCGGCTGCTCGCCGCCGGCCAGCGCCCGATCAGCGCGCTGGTCGACGTGACCAACTACCTGTCCTTGGGCTTCGGCCGCCCGGCGCACGTTTATGACCTGGCCAAGCTCGCCGGACCGGTGGTCGCACGCCGCGCGACGCCGGGCGAACAGGTGCTGGCGCTCAATGAAAAGACCTATACCCTGACCCCCGACATGACCGTGATCGCCGACGCCAATGGCGTGCACGACATCGGCGGGATCATGGGCGGCGAACATTCGAGCGTTTCCGCCGACACCACCGATGTGCTGCTCGAAATCGCCTATTTCGATCCTGACCGCATCGGCGCGACCGGCCGCGCGCTTGGCATCGCCAGCGACGCGCGCACCCGGTTCGAGCGCGGGGTCGATCCGGCGTTCCTCGATGCCGGGCTCGACCTGCTCACCGACTTGATCGTGCGCACCTGTGGCGGCGAGGCCAGCGAGGTCGTCCGCGCCGGCGCGCCGCCGCGCGAACCCAAAGTGATCAGTTACGACCCCGCGCTGGTCCAAAAGCTGGGCGGGGTGGCGATCGCCGAGGCCGAGCAGCGCGCGATCCTTGAGCGGCTCGAATTCGAGGTCGGCGCGGATTGGCGGATCACCGCCCCGCTGCGCCGCCACGACATCGAAGGCCCGGCCGACCTGGTCGAAGAGGTCGTCCGGATCCACGGGCTCGACAACGTGCCTTCGACCCCGCTGCCGCGTACCGATGGCGTCGCCCGGCCCACCGCCACGCTCGAACAGGCGCGTGAGCAAAAAGTGCGCCGCGCCGCCGCGCGCGGGCTCGACGAGGCGGTGACCTGGTCTTTCCTCCCGCCCGCCGACGCCGGCCACTTCGCGCACGGGAACGGCGGGCTGTGGGTGCTCGAAAACCCGATCAGCGAGGACATGAAGGCGATGCGCCCCTCGCTGATCCCCGGCCTGCTTGCCGCCGCCCGCCGCAACGCCGACCGCGGCGCGGCTTCGGCGCGGATGTTCGAGATCGGCCGCCGCTATCTGCGCGGGGACGGCGGGGCGAGCGACGAGCGCGTGACCGTGGGCGTGCTGCTCGCGGGCGAGAAAACCCCGCGCGGCTGGTCGGGTGGCAAGGCGGTGATGTTCGACGCCTACGACGCCAAGGCCGAGGCGCTCGCGCTGCTCGAAGCCGCCGGCGCGCCGATCTCCAGCCTGCAGGTTCTGGGAGAAGCCGGAGCGCAGTTCCACCCCGGCCAGTCGGGCACCTTGCGGCTCGGTCCCAAGACCGTGCTCGCCCGCTTCGGCGCGCTGCACCCGGCCACGCTCATGGCGTTCGACATCGGCGGTCCGGTCATGGCGGCCGAAGTGTTCCTCGACGCCATCCCGCCGCGCAAGAGCGCGCAGTTCGCGCGCGGCGCCTACGCTCCGCCGGCGCTGCAAGCGGTGACCCGTGACTTCGCCTTCCTGGTCGACGCGGCATTGCCCGCTGGCGACCTGGTGCGGAGCGTGCGCGGGGCCGATAAGGTGGCCATCACCGCAGCGCGCGTGTTCGATGACTTCCGCGGTCAGGGGGTGCCGGGGGACCGCAAGTCGCTGGCGATCGAGGTCACGCTGCAGCCGGGTGAGCGGACGTTCACCGACGCGGATCTCAAGGCGATCTCGGAGCGTATTGTCGCCGCCGCCGCCAAGCTCGGCGGGGAGCTGCGCGGGTGAGGACCGCATTGGTAACCGGCGCGACCGCCGGGATCGGCGAAGCGACCGTGCGCAGCCTGGTTGCCAACGGATGGCGCTGCATCGCGACCGGGCGGCGCGCCGACCGGCTCGCGGCGCTGGTCGAGGAGCTTGGCGCGAACAAGGTCCACGCTGCCGTCTTCGACGTGACCGACGAAGTCGCCCGCGACGCCGCGCTGGCTGCGCTGCCGCCGGAATTCGCGGGCTTCGACCTGCTGGTCAACAACGCCGGACTCGCGCTCGGCACCGCGCCATCGCAATCCGCCGATCTTGCCCAGTGGAAGACGATGATCGCGACCAACGCCGTCGCGCTGGTTTCGCTCACCCACAAGTTGCTGCCGGGCCTGATCGAACGCCAGGGCGCGGTGATCAACCTCTCCTCCGTGGCGGCGAACTACCCCTACGCCGGGGGCAACGTCTATGGCGCGACCAAGGCGTTCGTCAGCCAGTTCACCCTCGGCCTGCGCAGCGACCTGGCCGGGACGGGGGTGCGGGTGACCGCGATCGAGCCCGGGATGGTCGAAACCGAATTCACTCTCGTGCGCACCGGTGGCAACGCCGAGGCGCACGAGCGGCTCTACGGCGGCGCCAACCCCATGACCGCCGAGGACATGGCCGAGACGATCCGCTGGATCGCCGAGTTGCCGCCGCACATCAACATCAACACGATCGAGCTGATGCCGGTCAGCCAGAGCTTCGCGGGTTTCCAGGTCGCGCGCGGATAGCGCGGGGCCCCAACGGCGGCGGGCGGGGTGGCGCGCCTGCGCGAAACCGCTAGAGGGGCCGCGCCATGACATCCCCACCGACGAGCAACCGGCGCACGTTCGCGATCATTTCGCACCCTGACGCCGGCAAGACCACGCTGACCGAGAAGCTGCTGCTGCAGGGCGGCGCGATCCATCTTGCGGGCGAGGTCAAGGCGCGCGGGCAAGCACGGCGCGCGCGCAGCGACTGGATGAAGATCGAGCAGCAGCGCGGCATTTCGGTGACCAGCAGCGTGATGACCTTCGCCAAGGGCGGCACGGTGTTCAACCTGCTCGATACCCCGGGGCACGAGGACTTCAGTGAAGACACCTACCGCACGCTGACCGCGGTCGACAGCGCGGTGATGGTGATCGACGCGGCCAAGGGCATCGAGCCGCAGACCCGCAAGCTGTTCGAGGTCTGCCGGTTGCGTTCGGTCCCGATCATCACCTTCGTCAACAAGGTCGACCGCGAGGGGCGCTCGGCGTTCGATCTGCTCGACGAGGTGGCGGACGTGCTGGCGCTCGACGTGTCGCCGCAGGGCTGGCCGGTCGGCATGGGCGGGACTTTCGAAGGCGTGCTCGACTTCGCTTCGGGTCAAATCAGCCGCCCCGAAGGGCCGAGCAAGGAGTTCCGGGGCCGCCGCGATACCCAGGCCATGCCCGAGGCGATCGCCGACGAGGCCGAGCTGGCGCGGGGCGGCTATCCCGAATTCGACCTCGAGGCCTTCCGCCACGGCGACCTGACCCCGGTGTTCTTCGGCAGTGCGCTCAAGAACTTCGGCGTGGCCGAACTGATCGCCGCGATCGACCGCTTCGCCCCGCCGCCGCGCCCGCAGCCGTCGAGCGAGGGGGTGATCGAGCCCACCCGCGACGAGGTCACCGGGTTCGTGTTCAAGGTCCAGGCCAACATGGACCCGCAGCACCGCGACCGGATCGCGTTCATGCGGATGGTTTCGGGCACCTTCCGGCGCGGGATGAAGCTGGTGCCGTCAGGGCTCGGCAAGCCGATCGCGGTGCATTCGCCGATCCTGTTCTTCGCCCAGGACCGCGAGATCGCCGACACCGCCGAGGCGGGTGACATCATCGGCATCCCCAACCACGGCACGCTGCGGGTGGGCGACACGCTGAGCGAGAAGAACACGGTGCGCTTCACCGGCCTGCCCAACTTCGCGCCCGAAATCCTGCGCCGCGTGGTGCTGCGCGATCCGACCAAGACCAAGCAGTTGCGCAAAGCGCTCGACGACCTCTCCGAAGAAGGCGTGATCCAGGTGTTCTACCCCGAGATCGGCGGGCAGTGGATCGTCGGCGTGGTCGGCCAGCTGCA
>Ga0136633_1000013_pt1 | contig 129293 bp, 126 predicted proteins | sample AntDrymeUQ832206_2_FD_105494 | JGI IMG/M metagenome (GOLD analysis project Ga0136633, IMG submission 105494) | Polar desert sand microbial communities from Dry Valleys, Antarctica - metaG UQ83 (22.06) | ecosystem: Environmental > Terrestrial > Soil > Desert | place: Antarctica: Dry Valley...
ACCTTGCCGGACTCGCCGTGGGGCACCTTGAGGCTGGTGTCGCGCACCTCACGGGCCTTCTCGCCGAAGATGGCCCGCAAGAGGCGCTCCTCGGGGGTGAGCTCGGTCTCGCCCTTGGGGGTGACCTTGCCCACCAGCACGTCGCCGGGGCCGACCTCGGCGCCCACGCGGATGATGCCGCGCTCGTCGAGGTCCTTCAGGATCTCCTCGGAGAGGTTGGGGATGTCCCGGGTGATCTCCTCGGCGCCCAGCTTGGTGTCGCGGGCGTCGACCTCGTGCTCCTCGATGTGGATCGAGGTGAGGACGTCGTCGCGCACGAGGCGCTCGGAGAGGATGATGGCGTCCTCGAAGTTGTAGCCCTCCCATGGCATGAAGGCCACGAGCAGGTTCTTGCCCAGGGCCAGCTCACCGTTGTGGGTGGAGGGGCCGTCCGCCAGGATGTCGCCCGCCTTGACCTTGTCGCCCTCGTCCACCAGGGAACGCTGGTTGATGCAGGTGTTCTGGTTGGAGCGCTGGAACTTGGCCAGCCGGTAGACCTTGCGGCCGAGGCCGCCGGTGTACTCGACAACCAGGATCTCGCCGGTGACCTCGGTGACGGTGCCGTCGGCCTCGGCCAGGATCAGGTCGCCGGCGTCGCGGGCGACCCGGCCCTCCACACCGGTACCGATGTAGGGCGCCTCCGGGCGCACCAGGGGCACCGCCTGCTTCTGCATGTTGGCGCCCATGAGGGCCCGGTTGGCGTCGTCGTGCTCGATGAAGGGGATCAGGGCGGTGGACACCGACACGATCTGCTTCGGCGAGATGTCCATGAGGTCCACCTCGGACGGCGGCACGAAGTCGACCTCGGTGCTGGAGCCGTAGGACGTGGTGGTGGCGCCCACCCGCACGCCGGCGCCCTGGGGGCCACGGCGCACGAGGACGCGCTCCTCGGTGAAGTTGCCGGTGTCGTCCAGGCTGGCGTTGGCCTGGGCGATGACGTGTTCCTCCTCCTCATCGGCCGCCAGGTAGCGCACCTCGGCGGTGACGCGGCCGTCGGTGACGGTGCGGTAGGGCGTCTCGATGAAGCCGTACTCATTGATGCGGCCATAGGTGGCGAGGTGGCCGATGAGGCCGATGTTCGGGCCCTCCGGCGTCTCGATGGGGCACATGCGCCCGTAGTGGGAGCTGTGCACGTCACGCACCTCGAACCCGGCCCGCTCCCTGCTGAGGCCGCCGGGGCCCATGGCCGACAGGCGCCGTTTGTGGGTGAGGCCCGACAGGGGGTTGACCTGGTCCATGAACTGGGAGAGCTGGCTGGTGCCGAAGAACTCCTTGATGGCGGCCACCACCGGGCGGATGTTGATGAGCGTCTGGGGCGTGATGGCCTCGACGTCCTGGGTGGTCATGCGCTCGCGCACCACCCGCTCCATCCGGGACAGGCCGACCCGCACCTGATTCTGGATCAGCTCGCCCACCGAGCGGATGCGGCGGTTGGCGAAGTGGTCCTGGTCGTCGAGGCGGTAGCCGGGCTCGCCGTTGGCCAGGTGCAGCATGTACGTGGAGGCGGCCAGCAGTTCGGACGGGCTGAGCACTCCTTGGCCCTCGGCCGGACGCTCGATGTCGACGCCGAGGATCTGGGCGGCCTTTTCGATCTCGGGACCGAGCTTGCGGTTCAGCTTGTAACGGCCGACCCGGGTGAGGTCGTAGCGCTTGGAGTTGAAGAAGGCGTTCTCGAAGTAGGCGCGTGCCGACTCCACCGACGGCGGCTCGCCGGGGCGGGCCCGCTTGTAGATCTCGAGCAGGGCCTCCTCGCGGGTGACCGCCAACTCCTTGTCCTTCATCCACTGGCCCTCGAGGAAGTCGAAGTGGCGGACGAAGCTGTCGAGGGCGCCGGGGTGGCTCTCCTCGTCGTAGCCGAGGGCGCGCAGCAGCACGAACAGGCTGAGCCGGCGCTTACGGGCCACCCGGGTGCCGGCGGTGATGTCCTTGCCGGGCTTGGCCTCGACGTCGAACTCGATCCACTCACCTCGGTAGGGGTGGATGGTGCCGGTGACGACCGTCTTGGCGTCGCGGCCCGGCTGGAAAATCACGCCGGGGCTGCGGACGAGCTGGGAGACGACCACCCGCTCGGTGCCGTTGATCACGAACGTGCCCTTGTCCGTCATCATGGGGAAGTCCCCCATGAACACGGTCTGCTCCTTGATTTCGCCTGTGGTGGCGTTCATGAAGCGGGCCCGCACGAAGATGGGCGCCGAGTAGGTCATGTCCTTCTCTTTGCACTCCTCCACGCTGAACTTGGGAGGCGGGCGAAGATCCGGGTCGGTGGGGTCGAACTCCAGCTCCAGGCGGAGCTGGCCGGTGAAGTCCTCGATGGGGCTGATGTCGCGGAAGGTGTCCGCCAGCGCCGTGTCGAGGAACCACTTGAACGAATCGCGCTGAATCGCGATCAGGTCCGGCAGCGGCAGGACCTCATCGAGGTTGGCGAAGGACAGACGTTCCCTGGCGGTGGAACGAGACGGCAAGGTCTACTCCTCAACTGGCTGAAGGGGCGGACCGGGCGCGCGAAAGCGAGGCCTAGGAAATACAGGGCGCGAGCGGGCGAGCACGGCAACCGCTCATTGTACGCGCGCGCAGGGGGAAACACAACCCCGCCGCCAGCGGCGCAGGCAAAGCGTAAGGCGCAGGCCCTGTTTCGTCAAGGGTCTGGCCCGTTTTGGCCGCTTGACGGGCCCGCCGGACCCCGGGTACGGCTCTGGCGGCTCGGGGGTGGGTCACGCCGGGGGCGGACGCCTTGTGCGGCAAACCCCAGGTCGGGGTCGGCCGACCTTCTGCGCGGGGCGTGACGTCGGCCCTCGGGCCCGGCCACTCCCCGCCGCCGTTAGGGGGCCCCCTGGATGGGCGCAATCCGCCGGGCGACAGGTAGAACGAGCGAGGGGCGGCCGGCTCTGGCCGCCCCTCGCACCATCAGTTCGCCGAGGAAGCTCTGCTTCCGAGTGCGAAACGAGTTACTTGACTTCGACGCTGGCCCCGGCGGCCTCGAGCTGGGCCTTGGCCTTCGCCGCGTCTTCCTTGCTGGCCCGCTCGAGGACGGCCTTGGGGGCGCCGTCGACCAGGTCCTTGGCCTCCTTGAGGCCCAGGCTGGTGAGGGCGCGCACCTCCTTGATGACCTGGATCTTCTTCTCACCGGCGCCGGTGAGGATGACGTCGAACTCGTCCTTCTCCTCTTCGACCGGGGCCGCCTCGCCGCCGCCCGCAGGGGCGGCCATGGCCATCGGTGCGGCGGCGGTGACGCCGAACTTCTCCTCGAACTCCTTGAGCAGCTCGCTCAGCTCGAGGACGGTCATCCCGGCGATTGCGTCGAGGATCTCTGCCTTGTTGGCCATGTCTAGCTCTCCTGTGCGGGGTCGGTCGTGGGCGATGCGTCGTCTGCAGGCGGGGCGGGGTCGGGGGCGCCCTCGTCGGGCTCGTCGGTGCTGGAGCCGGCGTCGGCGGCGGTGTCGGTCGGCGCCGCTGCGGCGGTGTCGACGGCCGGTGCGGCAGCCTTATCGGTTTCGCCTTCGGCCGGTCCGTCGGTGCTGACGCCGTCGCCCGTCGCCTCCGCTGCGGCGGGGGCCTCGGCGGCGGGTGCCTCAGTGGCGGCGGGCTCCGCTGCGGCGGGGGCCTCGGCGGCGGGTGCCTCAGTGGCGGCGGGCTCTGCTGCGGCGGGGGGCTCGGCGGCCGGTGCCTCGGCCGCGGGGGCCTCGTCAGCGGGCGCTTCGGTCGCGGGATCTGCGGCCGTCATCTCGTCAGCGGTGGGCGAGTCGGCTTGCGCCGATCCGTCGGCGTCGGCCGGGTCGGCGTCGTGCGTCGTGTCCGGCACCCCGCCCATCTTCTCGAGCAGGGCCTTGAGGCCGTAGGCGAAGTTGCGGGGCAGCGCCTCGAGCAGGCCGGCGAACTGCACCATCGGGGCGGCGAAGGCGCCGGCGATGCGGGCCAACAGCACCTCGCGCGGCGGCACGTCGGCCAGGGCGGTGGCGTCGGCCGACGACAGCACGCTCTCTCCGAGGATGCCGCCCTTCACCACCAGCAGCGGATGGGTGCGGGAGAAGTCCCGCAGCGCCTTGGCCACCTCCACGGCGTCACCGTTGACGAAGGCGATGGCGGTCGGGCCCTGGAGCATCGACTCCAGCTCGCCAAGGCCGAGCTCGCGCACGGCGAACGACACCAGGGTGTTCTTGTAGATCTTGTACGTGCCGCCGGCCGGGGCGAGTGCCCGGCGCAGCGTGGCCAGGTCCTTCACCGACAGGCCGCGGTACTCCGTGAGGATGGCGGCATCAGCGGCGCCGAGGCGCTCGCGCACCTCGTCGACCACGGCCACCTTCTCCGGCCTCGGGTTGTCCAACGGTTCCACCTCCTCGAATACGACAGCGGGCGCCCGGCCACGGCCGAACGCCCCTGGTTCCAGGAGGGTTCGCCTCGTCAGGCGGGCGGGTGCCCATTACGCGCCCAGGGGCGCACCAGAGGTCTGCGGCGACAGGTTGGTACTGCGGGGATGCAGGCTACTACGAGGCGGCGTGCTCTGCGAGCTCCTCGTCGGTGATGCGGATGCGGGTCGGGTCGATCTTCACGCCGGGGCCCATGGTGGAGGCCAGGGTGACGGACCGGATGTACTTGCCCTTGGACGCCGCCGGCTTGGCCCGCTGGAGCTCGTCGATCACGGCCCGGGCGTTGGTGAGCAGGGCGTTGCGGGCAAAGGAGGCCTTGCCCACGGGGACGTGCACGTTGCCGAACTTGTCGGTGCGGTACTCGACCCGGCCACCCTTGAACTCGGTGACGGCCTTGCCCACGTCGGCGGTGACCGTGCCCGTCTTCGGGTTCGGCATCAGGCCGCGAGGACCGAGCACCCGGCCCAGCTTGGCCACCTGGGCCATGAGGTCCTGGGTGGCGATGGCGATGTCAAAATCGAGGAAGCCCTCCTGGACCCGCTGGACCAGGTCGTCGGCGCCCACCGCGTCGGCGCCCGCCGCCCGTGCCTCCTCGGCCGCCGGGCCCGAAGCGAAAACGACCACGCGGACATCCTTGCCTGTGCCCGCCGGCAGGGCCACGGTGCCGCGCACGATCTGGTCCGCCCGGCGGGGATCGACGCCGAGTCGCACGGCCAGCTCGACGGTCTCGTCGAACTTGGCGGTGGCGAGGCTCTTCACCACGTCCACCGCCTCAGCCACCCCGTGCTGGTGCTGGCGGTCGAAGCGGCGTGCGGCATCGGTGTAGCGCTTTCCAATCGGCATGGTTGCCTTCCTCCGTGTCGTAGGTGAGAACCGGGCGGGCGAGGTCGTCCCGTGCCGGTGGAGCGTGCTGCTTACTTGACGGTGATGCCCATGGAGCGGGCCGTGCCGGCGACCTGGCGCTTGGCCGCCTCCAGGTCGTTGGCGTTGAGGTCGGGCATCTTGGTCTGGGCGATCTCGGCCAGCTGGGCGGCACTGACCGAGCCGGCGCCGGTCTTGCCGGGGGTGGTGGAGCCCTTGTCGATGCCCGCCGCCTGGCGCAGGAGCACCGGCGTGGGTGGTGTCTTCAGGACGAAGGTGAACGAGCGGTCCTCGAAGACGGTGATCTCGACCGGGATGACGCTGCCCCGCTGGTTCTCCGTGGCCGCGTTGTACTGCTTGCAGAACTCGGGCGTGGAGACGCCGTGGGGGCCGAGGGCCGTGCCGACGGGGGGCGCGGGCGTTGCCGCACCGGCCGGGAGCTGGATCTTGACGATCGCGGCGACGCGCTTCTTCGCCATGGTGGGTTCCTTCTTTCCTTTTTCGTCCGGCCGCGCTTAGAGCTTGGCGACCTGGCTGAACTCGAGCTCGACCGGAGTCTCGCGCCCGAAGATGTTGACGAGCACCTTGAGCTTGAGCTGGTCCTCGTTGATCTCTGCGATCTGGCCGGAGAAGTCGGCGAAGGGCCCTTCCCGGACCCGCACGCTCTCCCCCACCTCGTACTCCAGGCGGGGCCTGGTCTTCTTGGCCGGATCGGTGCCCTCGGCCTTCACGCCGAGGAACGTCTCGACGTCCTTGCGGGCCAGGGGCACCGGCTTGGAGCCGTGGCCCACGAAGCCGGTGACGCCGGGGGTGTTACGCACGACGTACCAGGAGTCGTCGTCGAGCTCGCAGCGCACGAGGAGGTAGCCCGGGAACACCTTCTTCTGGACCACCACCTTCTTGCCGCCCTTGAACTCGATGACATCCTCGACGGGGATGACGACCTCGTAGATCCGGTCCTCCATGTTCATGGAGGAGATGCGGCTCTCCAGGTTCGACTTCACCTTGTTCTCGTAGCCCGCGTAGGTGTGGACCACGAACCACTGGCCGGGGCGGTCGTAGGGGCTCTCGACGACGATGTCCTCGTCCTCGCCGTCGGTGCCCTCGTCGAACAGCTCCTCGGCGGTGACGACCTCGTCGCCGGCCCCGACGGGGGCAACCTCGACGTCGGTGGCTTCGACGTCAGTGGCTTCGACGTCGGCGTCGGGGACGAGCTCGGCGCCGGCCATGGCGTCCTCGATGATCCGCTGCTCGTGCTCCGGGATCTCGGGTGCGGCCGCCTCGGCGGCCGCGTCGGCCGCCTGGTCGGTGTCGATGTCGGTCTCGGTTCCTGTGGTGTCGGTCATGTCTTGAAGAGAAAGAGGATGCTCTTGGCGAAGGCCAGGTCGAGCACGAAGATCAGCGCGATGAGGACGACCAGCGTGAACAGCACGATGGTGGAGTAGTTGGTGACCTCGGCCCGCGTGGGCCACGCCACCTTGCGCAGCTCGCCCCGCACCTCCTTGACGAACTGACCAGGTGAGGTGCGCTCCTTGGCCGGAGCCGGCGAGCGCCGCTGTTGGGGGGCGCGCGGCGCCGACTCGGGGGTGCCGTCGGGGCCGACCTGGCCCTGACGCTGCAACTGTCGCTTCATCTCTCGGTTCATTGCCACCTCGGACGCGGGGCTAGGCGAGCAGGGCAGGAGGGACTCGAACCCCCAACCGCCGGTTTTGGAGACCGGTGCTCTGCCAGTTGAGCTACTGCCCTAGGGGGCTCTTGCACCGGGAGAGGATAGCACCGCCCCTCCGGAGCCCCGGAGGGCGGGCGTCCGCCGGGGACCCCACCCTAGCCTGCGAGGCGCATCTTCCGCCTGCCGCGATTGGCGAGCACGATGGCGCCGGCCGCTCCCGCCGCGGCCGTGGCGGCGGCGATGCCACCCACGTAGGCGGCCCGGCGGCCGGCCAGCAGGGACCGCATGGCGCCGCGCTCGCCGACCGCCTCCAGGCTGGCCAGGATGGCGGTGAGGGTGCCGGGCGCGGGCTCGAGGATGTCGGTGCGCAGGGTGCGCAGGGCCTTCAGGAGCTTGCGGTACTGCACCAACTCGGCCTGGCAGCGCAGGCAGGAGTCCACGTGGGCGAGGACGGCGGGGGCGGCCCGCTCGCCGCCGTCGACGATCTGGGGCAGCCGGTCGGCGACCTGGTCACACTGCACGGGCGTCCTCGTGGGTGCTCTCCTCGCCCCGCAGCGGGAACAGCCGCTCCCGTAGCTTGCGGCGGGCCCGGTGGAGGCGGACCTTGGCTGCGCCCTCGCTGATCCCGAGCTCCGCCGCTATGGCCTCGTGGGGCAGGTCGTAGACGTCCCGGAGGACCACCACCGCCCGCATCTCGGGCGACAGGCTCTGGAGGGCGAGGTTCAGCTGGGAGCGCTCGTCGGCGGACGTGAGACGCGCCTCGGGACCGGGGCGGTCGTCGGCGAGCTCCTCGGTCTCGTCCATGGCGTCATGGCGGTGCCGCGAGCTCCTGACCAAATGGGTGTTCGCGCAGTTGGCCGTGATGCGGTACATCCAACTCGTGAACTCCGCGTCGCCACGGAACTTCTTCAGGCCCTTGTAGGCCCGGACATACGCCTCCTGCACCACGTCCTGAGCATCCTCCGCATTGCCGGTGAGCCGGTACGCGAGCGTGTACATCTCGGCGGTTGTCGCCTCCACCAGCTTGGTGAAGGCCGCCTTGTCGCCCGCTTTGGCGGCGGTGACCAAATCGGTCAGGTCCAGCGCCATTGCTCGTTCGACTCCGGAGGGGGGAGGAAAGTTACGGTCGGTGGTGGGCGGGACTAGCGAGTCTCCTTGTGGGCCGTGTGCTTGCGGTCCCACCGGCAGTACTTCTGCAGCTCGATGCGCTCGCGGTCGTTCGTCTTGTTCTTCTTGGTGATGTAGTTCCGGCGCTTGCACACCTCGCAGGCGAGGGTGACCTTGATGCGCTTCTCGTTGCGAGCCATCCGGAGAGTCTACGCGAATCCTCGGATCGGACGCCGCATCCTGCTCACACGAGTCGACCGCCGGGGTCGCTCGCCGACGGATGGTCCGCCCTGCATCGTCGGGGTGTGGTTGGTAGCGGCGGTCGGACTCGAACCGACGACAACACGATTATGAGCCGTGTGCTCTGACCAACTGAGCTACGCCGCCAAGGTGTGACGCCCGACCTGCCGGCCGGCGAGCCCTCTGTGAGAATCGAACTCACGACACCAGCCTTACCATGGCTGTGCTCTGCCGACTGAGCTAAGAGGGCGATGCTGCCCCCGGGCCGGAACCCGGGATCCCAGCCTTGCGGCTGCGAGCGGCCATGATAGTTCGCCGTGCCCCAGCCCTCGCCCCTCTTTGTCCGGCTGGCGACCCTCGACGACGCCGAGGCCATCCGGACCATCTACAACAGGGAGGTCACCGGCTCCACGGTCACCTTCGACCTCGTGCCCCGCAGCTCCGACGACCAGCGGGCATGGCTGGCTGCCCACGCCGGCGCCCACCCCGCCGTCGTCGCTGAGGACGGCGGCACGGTCGTGGGCTTCGGTTCGCTGTCGCCCTACCGGGACCGCCCCGCCTACGCCACCACGGTCGAGGACTCGGTCTACGTCGACGCCGCCAGCCGTGGCCGGGGCGCCGGGCGCCTGCTCCTCGCCGAGCTCGTGCGCCTGGCAGGGCTGCACGGCTTCCACACCGTGGTGGGGCGCATCGTCGGCGGGCACGAGGCGTCCATCGCCCTGCACCGGCGCTGCGGCTTCGAGCTGGTGGGCGTGGAGCGGGAGGTCGGCCGCAAGTTCGGGCGCTGGCTCGACGTGGTGGTGGTGCAGCACCTGCTCGGGCCCGACGGCACAACCGCACCGGTCCCCCGGCCGCCGGTGCTCGACGTCCCCGACCGGCCCGACGGTGCCGGTGGATGAAACGGTGCGGAACGCGCACCGTTCAAGCCACCAGAACGGGCGGTCCCAGCGGGCTGGCTAGGCGGCGTGCGCCGATTCGGCTGTGAGGAGGGCCATGAGGCGCTCCTGGGTGGCGCGGAAGGCGGGCTCGTCGACGATCGTGACCCGGTCTCGGGGCCGGGGGATGGGGATGTCGAGGACCTCCACGACCGACGGCGACGGCGGGTTGGCCATCACCACGATGCGGTCGGCCAGAAGCACGGCCTCGTCGATGCCGTGGGTCACCATGAGCACGGTCTCGGTCTCCGACTCGTGGGTCCACAGCTCCACCAGCTGCTGCTGGAGCCGGGCCCGGGTGAGGGCGTCGAGGGCGCCGAACGGCTCGTCCAGCAGGAGGAGCCGGGGACTCACGGCGAAGGCCCGGGCGACGGCGGTGCGCTGGGCCATGCCGCCGGAGATCTGGGCCGGCCGCTTGTCGCGGTGCTCCCACAGCCCCACGGCGGTGAGATAGCGCTCCACGATCTCGTCGGTGCGCTCCTTGGGCCGGTCGGGGCGCGCCGCCCTGGCCGCCTCCCGCACGTTGGCCAGCAGGCTGAGGCGGGGCAGCAGCGAGTAGTTCTGGAACACCATCGCCCGGTCCGGGCCGGGCCCGTCGATCGCCTTGCCGTCGAGCAGGATGCGCCCGCTATCGGGCATCTGGAGGCCGGCGACAAGGTTCAACAAGGTGGACTTCCCGCAGCCGGAGTGGCCTATGAGGGAGACGAACTCCCCCTGCTCCACCGCGAGGTCGACGCCCCGCAGGACCTCCTGGTACGGGCCCCGCTTGCGCCGGAAGCCCTTGCGCAGCCCTTCGACGACCAACGTCATCGGTCCCCCATCCCTTCGTGATGTTGCGTCGACCCACGCTGCATGCAACGTCCTCCCGGGCCGTTCATGCCTGCACCTCCTCGAGGGCGACCCGGCGTCCGAGGCGCAGGAAGCCCACGTCGAGGAGCAGGCCGAGTGAGCCGATGATGAGAATGGCGGCGGTGACGGCGGCCAGGTTGCCGGTGTTGTAGGACTCCCACACGAACCCGCCGATCCCCGCCCCGCCCGACAGCATCTCCACGGCCACGATCACCATCCAGGCGATGCCCATCGACTGGCGCAGGCCGGTGACCACCGCTGGCAGGGCGTTGGGCAGGAGGACGTGGCGCAGGTAGGCCATGCGCCCGAACTGGAAGACCAGGGCGACGTTGCGCTGGTCGCGGGGGATGGCGCCGGCGCCGGCCGCCGTGTTGAGCACGGTCGGCCACAGTGCGGTGATGAAGATCACGTACACGGCCGCCTTGCCGGGGTTCTTGGTGATGATCAGCCAGATGGGGAACCACGCCAGGGGCGACACCGGGCGCAACAGCTGCACAACCGGATTTCCGGCCTGCCAGCCCCGCTTGGTGGCCCCGATGAACAGCCCGAGCGGGATGCCCACCAGCGCCGCCATCGTGAAGCCGGTGAACACCCGCTGGAGCGAGATGAGCACGTGGCGGCCGACGCCCTTGTCGTTGGGCCCGTTGTCATAGAAGGGGTTCGACAGCAGGCGCCAGAGCTCGCGCAGGCCCTCGGCGGGCGACGGCAGGTCGGGGCTCAGCGCCGAGCCCAGCTGCCAGAGCGCGCCGAGCACAGCCAGGCCCACGAGCGCCCATCCCATGGCCCGCAGGCGCTCGAGGGCGCCGCCGGCCCGGGGCCGGGTCGTGGGCGGCGCCGGCTGGTCCGGGCGAACATGGGGAGGAGTCGCCTGCTCGGTGTCGAGAGGCGCTCCGGTGGTCATCGTCATGTGCGCTTCACCTCCTCGTCGGGCTTGGCGGGGTCGAAGGTGACCCCGTCGAGCTTCACTTCGAATGGCGCCATGTCATCGTCGGGCACGTCGATCTTCTCGGCCGCTGCCGCCTTCTCGTACGCGTCGCGGAGGATGATCGAGTCGGCCAGCTGCATGTAGGGCGGCGCTTCCTTGAGCAGCCCGAACCGCTGGTACTGGGCCATGAACCACACGGCGTAGGAGCGGCGCGGGCTGTTCACCTCGCCGTCGCGGAAGAACACCATCTGGTCGCCCTTGTAGGTCTTGGCCGGCAGCCCGGCCCCGAGGTCATACGTGCCGGCCAGGCGGCCGGCGATCTCCGCAGGAGGGGCGCTCACATAATTGGCGGCGCCGATCACCTCGGCCGCCTCGGGACGGTTGCTCAGGTCGTCGAGCCACTTGCTGGCCTGGAGGATCGCCCCCATGAGGTCCTGGAGCACCTCGGGCTGCTCGGTGGCGAACTTCTCGCCCACCACCAGCGCCTTCTCGGGATGGTTCTCCCACAGGTCCTGGGTGGTGAGGTGGGTGAACCCGATCCCCTGCTGCACGGCCACCGCGTTCCATGGCTCGCCGACGCAGAACCCGTCCATGGCCCCCGCCTTCATGTTGGCCACCATCTGGGCCGGAGGAATCGGGATGATCTTGACCTTGGAGGCGTCTGCCTTGGTGGCCTTGAGCCAGTAGCGCAGCCATGTGTCGTGGGTGCCCCCCGGGTAGGTCATGGCCAGGGTGGGCTCCTTGGACTCGAGCGCCGCCTTGGCCTTCCCCAGATCTCCGTAGCCGACGGAGGCGAAGTCCTTGTTCAGGGTGATCGCCTGTCCGTTGTTGTTGAGCATCATGGCGATCTTGAGCGCCGTACCCTGCCCGCTGACCCCCGTGGCCACCGAGAACGGCATGCTCGACAGGCAGTGGGCGCCGTCGAGGCCGTTGTTGAGCAGGTTGTCGCGCGTGGCGGGCCACGACGCCTGCTTCTCGATCGTGACGTCGAGGTCGCGCTCGGTGAAGTAGCCGAGCTCCTTGGCCATCACGATCGACGCGCAGTCGGTGAGTGCGATGAAGCCGAGCTTCACCTTGCGGGGCGCCACCGACGAACGGGCCGTCGAGCTGGACGGACCCGTCCCGGTGGTCGCCGTGGTCGCTGTCTCGGTGCTGTCCTTCCCACACGCGGCCAGGAGGCCGGCAAGGCTGGGGCCGAGGATGGCAGCGCCACCCGCTCGCAGAAAGTCCCGTCGGTGCATGGCCTGAAGCTAGAGAGGCCTGGTCACCGGTCCGTTTCCCGACCGTTCCCGCCACGTGACCATCCCCGCGCTTTCGAGTACAGGTGGACGTGCGTGCCCGGAAACATCCTTGACGGCTCCTTTCCAACCGGCCGCCCCAGGGCACAAGTCACTCCGGGGTCAGGCCAGCTCGATCCACCCGTACGTGCTGCAGAGGCCGGACATGTTGATGAGGATGAAGGCGGCGACGATGAGGAACACGAGCCAGCGGCGCCACCCGCGCAGCAGGTGACCGCCGGCCGACGGCGCCGGCATGTACCAGCCGGGGAGCGGTGGCGGGTCGCCCGGCGGCACAAGGTCCCAAAAGGACACGGCGTCGTCGCCCACGACCGTGTCGGGGTCGGCCGACATCGCCAGGCCGGCCAACTCATCGTCGCCCACCGCCACCGGCTCGACGGCGGGCCGTGTGTCCACGTGACGACGGTACAAGGGTGCGGGCGGCTGCGGTGACCCCCCCTGCTTCGACGGCCAGGGGATGGCGTCGGCTCCCCGCTGGAGCAACCCCCCTCCCGGGCCCCGGGAGGGGGTCTTCGTTCCTTGCTTCCACTGGTGGACCGGGGAGGATTTGAACCTCCGTAGGCTGTGCCGGCAGATTTACAGTCTGCTCCCTTTGGCCGCTCGGGCACCGATCCCTGTGGGTGGATGAGGATAGCGTTCAGTCGTGCCCACCTTCGATGTCGTTTCCGAGGTCGACATGCAAGAGGTCCGCAACGCCGTCGATCAGGCGACCCGCGAACTCACCACCCGGTTCGACTTCAAGGACACGGGATCGAGCGTGGAGCTCTCCGGCCAGGAACTACGGCTGGAGTCCTCCACCGAGGACCGTCTGCGGGCCGTGCTCCAGGTGGTGGAGGAGAAGCTGGTGAAGCGGGGCGTCTCCCTCAAGGCGCTGGACCGGGGCAAGCCCGAGGAGGGGTCCCGCGGCGCCATGCGCCAGACGGTCACCCTGAACGCCGGCATCTCGCCGGACAACGCCCGCAAGCTCAACAAGTTCATCAAGGAGCTTGGGCTCAAGGGGGTGTCGTCACAGACCCAGGGCGAGCAGCTGCGGGTGTCGGGCAAGAAGCGCGACGACCTCCAGGCCGTCATCGCCGCCCTGAAGGCCGACGACTTCGGCATCCCGCTGCAGTTCAGCAACTTCCGCGACTGAGGCCGCCTGCGGCGTCAGGTGTCGTCCCCGGTGGGCGGGAGCAGGCTCGACGGCGTGAGCGGGTCGAGGATGGCGGCGGTGCGGGCCAGTGCGTCCGTCTGCTCCTGGAGCAGGGCCTGCCGGCGGCGTGACGCCTGTGACCAGTTGAACTCGGTGGCCGCCACCATGGCCTCGGCCACGGCCAGGCGCAGCGCTCCGCCGGACGGGTTCACCGACGACGCCCACAGCAGCTGGTCGGCCGGCGGCCCGGCGGGCCCGGGGAAGGACCCGGACCGGCCGTCGGCCAGCCGCCGGGTGATCCCCGTGGCGACGAGAGCGCGGGGACGGCTCTCGAGCCTCGCCACGAGCCTGGGTACGTCGTCGAGGGCTTCGCGCAGCCACTGGTCGAGCGTGGCCTTGGGATCGGTGGCGGGCAGCACGGTGCCGACGGGCACTGGCCGGGCCACGTAGGTGACCGTGCGGTCCTTGCCCTTCCCGCTGGTCACCGCCCTCGTGGGGGCGGGGTGGATCTCGAAGTGGACGTGCGGGCTGGTGCCCTTGGCGTTGCCCGAGTCCCCCACGTACCCGATCACCTCGCCGAGCGACACCTTCTGTCCCTGGCTCTGGCCGGCGAAAGCGCTGAGGTGGGCCAGGTAGTAGTAAGTGCCGTCGGCCTGGTACACGTAGGCGGCCAGCCCGCCGGAGCCTCCCTGTGCCAGCTTCAGGGAGCCGTCGGCCGGGGCGCGTACGGGCGTGCCAGTGACTGCGAAGATGTCGGTGCCCTGGTGGAGGTGGAACTCCGGTGTGAATCGGGGGAACAGCCAGTCGTGGCTGAACCGGGCGACGCCCGCGACCGGGAAGCGGCCGAACCCGGCGCTGATCGCCTCCTCGCGCGTCATGCCCAGCTGCTCGAGCGGCGCCAGGGCGGCCAGGAGGCGGGCCGTGCCGTTGGGCGCCGACCGACGCACGGCATTGATCAGGCGGCGGGCGCCCGGGGGCACCTCCCCCAGCGACGGCTCGCCGGCGCCCTCGCCCGGGTCGGGGGCCGGTTCGGAGGAGACGGCGGGAGGCACCGTGCCGGCGGGCGGGGCGGTGTCGGGAGGGGGCGCCTGGGTGGATGGGGGGACGGTGTCCTCGGGCGGGGGCGCAGCGGTGGTCGTCGTCGGCTCGGGCTCCGAGGTGCTCGTGGTCTGCCCGTGCGCGGGGACGCCGGACGAGGCCACCACCACGGCGAAGGCAGCGGCGGCCGCCGAGACCCATGGTCGGGACCGGCCGAGCCGGGCTGCGACGGCGACGGACGCGCCGGCGCCGCCGCTGCCGTCCGTTTCGGGACGATCGACGGCGCCGGCCGGACCGGTTCGCAGAGCCGGGAACCGGCCCCACCGCCGGCCCGGGTCGATCACATCCCTAGTTGCGCCATTCCCCGGCCCGGAGGCGAGCGGTGCGCTCGGCCGTGGGCGGGTGGGTGGTGAACATGTTGGCGAACTGGACCCGCCGGGCGACCGCCTCGTTGGTGAGCGGGTTGATGATGTACTTCGAAGCCTGGGCAGGCTGAACGGCCATGGGGATGCCCTTGGCGAACGCCTCGATCTTCTCGAGCGCCCGTGCCAGGGGCTCGCCGTCGCCGACCAGGCGGGCGCCCGAGCGGTCGGCCTCGAACTCCCTGCTGCGGCTGAGCGCCATCTGGAGCAGACCGGCGGCGATGGGTGCCAGGAGTGCGGTGAGGAGGAGCACCAGGGGGTTCGGACCGTCGTCGTCGCCACCCCGCCCGCCGCTGAACATTGCGCCCCACATGGCCATGTTGGCGGCGAAGCTGATGCCGGTGGCCACCGCCGCCGCCACCGAGCCGATGAGGATGTCGCGGTTGCCCACGTGGCTGATCTCGTGGGCCAGCACGCCGCGCAGCTCGTCGCCCCAGCCCAACTGCTGGACGATGCCTTCGGTCACGGCCACCGCCGCGTGCTCGGGATTGCGCCCGGTGGCAAAGGCGTTGGGCTGCGCGTCGGGGGTCATGTACAGCCTGGGCATGGGCATGCCGGCCCGGGTCGTGAGGTCGCGCATCATGGCGTAGTACTGCGGGAACTGGCTCTCGCTCACGGGCACGGCCCGTGCCGCCTTGATGGCCATCTTGTCGGAGTTCCAGTACGAATAGCCCACGAAGGCGATGCCGAGAAGGAGGCCGATAGCGGCGCCTCCCTGGCCGCCGAGCACCGACCCGACGGCCACCAGGAGGCCACCGATGCCGGCGAGGAGGATGGTGGTCTTGAAAGTGTTCTTGTTCATGTCACTCCATGCAACGTCGTCGGCCGGTCCGGTGTTCCTGGGACGGGGTCAGGCCCGTCAGTCGTAGTAGCCGGAGTGTATGTAGACGCAGGTCACACCCTCTTCCCGGAACATGGTGAGGTTGCGCCGGTCGTCCTCGAACGCGAGGCGGAGGTCGAATCCCACCTCGCGAAGCTCGGACACCGTCACGCGCTTGAAGTCGCGGGCCGCCGTGTAGTCGCCGTAGTCCCGCATGATGAGCAGGTCCCACCGCAGGTCGAACTTCTCCAGCCAGGTCCGGGTCTGGGGTTGGACCCGCACGGGCCGACCGGTGAGCAGCACGATCTGCAGGTCGGCATCGAGCAGGGCCAGCAGGCTGGCGACCTCGTCGATGAGGGGGTCGTCACCGCAGGCGTCGAAGAAGCCCTCCCAGTCCTGCTTTCCGGGCGCGAGGAAGTGCTGACGGCTGGCCGCGTCGGCCAGCACCCCGTCGAGGTCGAACACCACGGCCGCTCCCGGCTCCACCCGGGCGTCGCGCCAGCACCAGTGGTCGGGCAGCTGCCACTCCGCGCCGGGCAGGTCAATCCTCCGTCGGGGCTGACTCGGCCCGGCGCTTGATCTCCTCGACCACTGAGGCGTCGGCGAGCGTGGTGGTGTCACCGAGCGCGCGCCCCTCGGCCACGTCCCGCAGGAGGCGGCGCATGATCTTGCCGCTGCGGGTCTTGGGCAGGTCGTCGGTGAACACGATGGTCTTGGGCCGGGCGATGGCCCCGATACGCATGGCCACGTGCTTGCGCAGCAGCTGGCCGTGGTCGTCGCTCGACTCGAAACCGCCCCGGAGGGTGACGAAGGCGATGATCCCCTGGCCGGTCGTTGCGTCGGCGGCGCCGACCACCGCCGCCTCGGCCACCGTTGGGTGGTCGACGAGAGCCGATTCCACCTCGGTGGTGGAGATGCGGTGGCCGGAGATGTTCATGACGTCGTCCACCCGGCCGAGCAGCCAGTAGTAGCCGTCGTCGTCGATGCGCGCGCCGTCGCCGGCGAAGTAGCGGCCGGGGAACCGGCTCCAGTACGTGTCCCGGTAGCGCTCGGGATCGCCGTAGATGCCGCGCAGCATCGACGGCCACGGCCGGGTGAGGGTGAGGTAGCCACCGCCCTTCTCCACCGGCTTGCCCTCGTCGTCGACGACCTCGGCCTCCACCCCTGGCAGGGGGAACGTGGCCGAACCCGGCTTGAGGGCGGTGGCACCCGGGAGGGGCGAGATCATCATGGCGCCCGTCTCGGTCTGCCACCAGGTGTCCACCACAGGGCAGCGGCCACCGCCGATGTGCTCCCAGTACCAGGTCCACGCCTCGGGGTTGATCGGCTCCCCCACCGACCCGAGCAGGCGCAGCGACGACAGGTCGTGCCTGGCCGGCTCCTCTGCGCCCCACTTCATGAAGGTGCGGATGGCGGTGGGCGCCGTGTAGAGGATGGTGACGCCGTAGCGCTCGATGATGTCCCACCAGCGGTCCCGGGCCGGGAAGTCGGGCGTGCCCTCGTAGAGGACACCGGTGCAGCCGTTGGCCAGCGGCCCGTAGACGATGTAGCTGTGCCCGGTGACCCAGCCGATGTCGGCCGCGCACCAGTACACGTCGGTCTCCGGTTTGAGGTCGAACACGTACCTGTGGGTGAAGGCGACCTGGGTGAGGTAGCCGCCCGTAGTGTGCATGATCCCCTTGGGCCGCGCCGTGGTGCCCGACGTGTAGAGCAGATACAGGAGGTCCTCGGCGTCCATGCGCTCGGGCTCACACTCGGCGGCGGCGAGCTCCATGAGGTCGTGCCACCAGTGGTCGCGGCCCTCCTTCATGGCCACCCCGTGGTCGGTGCGGCGCACCACGACCACGTGGTCGATGGTGGGCGCCTGGGCGGCCGCCGCGTCGGCGCTGGCCTTGAGAGGCACCACCGCCCCCCGTCGCCACCCGCCGTCGGCGGTGATGAGCACCTTGGCCCGGGCGTCGTCGATCCGGTCCCGGAGGGCGTCGGCCGAGAAGCCGCCGAACACCACCGAGTGCGGAGCGCCGATGCGGGTGCAGGCCAGCATGGCCACCGGCAGCTCGGGGATCATCGGCATGTAGATCGCCACCCGGTCGCCGCGCTCGACGCCGAGTGACTTCAGCACGTTGGCGAAGCGCTGCACGTCGGCGAGCAGGTCGGCGTAGGTGATGGTGCGGGTGTCCCCCGGCTCGCCCTCCCAATGGAACGCCACCTTGTCGCCCCGGCCGGCGGCCACGTGGCGGTCGATGCAGTTGTAGGAGACGTTGAGCAGGCCGCCACCGAACCACCGGGCGAACGGCAGGTCCCACTCGAGGAGGGTGTCCCACTCCTCGAACCAGTCGAGGGCCAGCGCCTGCTTGGCCCAGAAGCCCTTCCAGTCCTCGTTGGCCTCGTCGTACATCGACTGGTCGCGGACGATGGCGTGCTTTTTGAAGTCCGCCGGCGGCGGGAGCGTGCGCCCCTCCAGGGAGAAGGACTCGATCGCCTGCCGTGGTGCGTCCGCCATCCTTGGAATCCCCTCCACGTGTCACGGACCGGAGCGGTCCGAGCCTATCCAGTGACAGGCGGAGGTCAGCCTGGCAGGTCGCGCAGGTCGATCACCGACCCGTTGTCCATGCCGGCGTCGAGGAGGGTCCACATCTTCGACGCCACCTCGGCCGGATCGGCGAGCTTGCCACCCTCGTGGAGGTCGACGAACTTCTGGCGCTGCGGGAAGGCGTGCTGGGGCGTCTCGCGGATGCGTTGCTGCATGGCTGTGTCGACCGTGCCCGGCGCGACGGCCACCACGTGCACCCCACCCCGCTCGTCCTGCTCGGCGCCCACGTTTCGTACCCAGTGGTCCACCGCCGCCTTGGACGCCCCGTACGACGACCATCCCGGGTAGACGCTCCTGGCCGCCCCGGAGGTCAGCAGCACCAGGTGGTGCCGGCCCGGGCGGCCGCCGGCGGCGGCGAGGAAGGCCTGCCCGAGCACCAGGGGCGATGCCGCGTTGAGCAGCACGTTGCGCTGGTAGGCGGCGGGGTCGACCTCGGCCGCGAAGCCCATCGGGTCGATGGTGCCCGCGGCGTGGACGAACACGGAACGGTCGCCGTCGAAGTCGCCCAACTCTTTAGCGAACGATGCCGCCACCACCTCCCACGACGCCGGGTCGGCCAGGTCGGCCGCCAGGTGCTCGAGGCCCGGAGCGCCGCGCCGGCTGACGTCGATCACCCGGGCGCCGTCCCATGGGACGCTGGCGGCCAGGGCGGCGCCGATGCCGCTCGACGCGCCCGAGATCCAGACGAGTGCAGTCTCAGCGTTGGTCACGGGCGGGGATCGTACCCGCCCGTCCCCGCCGCTGGACATGGACCCGGATGTGGGCCTGTCACAAGGGAATGCCCGCTCACCCGACCGACCACTCCAGGACCCGGAAGGCGCCGAGACCGGTGGGGTCGAGCAGGGCCGCCGCCTCTGCGATGCGGCTCTTGTGGCGCAGCGCAGCCAGGTCGCCCCGCGCCGCCCCGGCCTCCCAGCCGGATCGGGCGGCAGCGGTGAGATCCCCGATGCCGTGGGCGGTGAGGAACTCGGCCTGCGAGCGGTCGCTCCCGGGCGCTCGGGAGCGGGCCAGCTGATCGACCGCCAACTCGCAGGTGATGTCCTGCGATCCTGGGTCGTCGAGGGGGTGGCCGGCCCGCTGGTGGCCCCGGTACGTGCGCAACCAGTCCCGCCACGGCCGGAAGGCCAGCGACGGGGAGGCGTCGGCGTAGTCGACCACAACGACGCGGCCGCGGTCGATGCTCGAGGCGGCCCGTCGCAACCATCTTCCTGCCTCGTGCTGGAGCGGGACCCGTCCACCGTCGGCAGCGGCGGGAACCAGGCGCTCGGCCTCGGCGGCAAGCTCGGGGGCGGCGGGGACCAGCACCTCCTCGGCGCCACCCGGGCCCCAGCCGACCCGTACCTCGGCCCATTTGTCACCCTGGCGCTCGACCAGCAGGAAGGGCAGGTTGTCCAGCAGTTCGTTGGCCAGCACCACGCCGGTGACGGGCTGGGCCGGGAATCCGGCCAGCGACGTGGCCAACGGGCCGGACCCGCTCCGGGTGCCGTCGTCCCCCTCGTCGTCGGGGCCCGACGGGCCGAGTACGAGGGACGGGAGCTCGAGCGGCAGGCGGCCGGCCTGGCGCTCCCGCAGCGAGTCGGACCGCTCGACCAGGACGTAGCGCAGGGCATGGCCGCAGGCGGGCCGGGCAGCCAGCACGTCGCGCGCCAGGGTGCCCGTGCCCGCTCCCGCCTCGATCACGAAGTAGGGGTCGGGGCGGCCGAGTTCGACCCACCAGGCGTCGAGCGCCCGGGCCACCACGGCGCCGAACAGGGGGCCGACCTCGGGGCTGGTGAGGAAGTGACCCTCGCGGCCCGCGCCGGCGCCCGAGCCGAAGAACCCGCCGTCGGGGTCGTACAGGGCCAGCTCGAGGTACTCGGCGAAGGAGACGGGCCCGGCGCGGGTGACCCGTTCCCGCAGGCGCGCGGCCGGGCCGGCAGCGCCCGGCTCCCCTATCTCGATGCCAGGTGGGCCAGGTCGCCCAGGCGGGCGACGGCCTGCGGGTAGATGCCGATGGCCACCACCGCGAGGGCGGTGAGGCCGAGGGCAGCGGCCAGCGGCGCCGGTACGCCGATGGGCGAGCGGTCCTCGTCGGGCACGGGCCGCATCCACATCTCCCGGGCGATCGAGGCGTAATAGAAGAGGGCGATGACGGAGTTCACGCCGGCGATGACGGCCAACAGCACGGCGGTCGGTGTGCCCGCGTCGAGGGCCGACTGGAAGATCAGCAGCTTGGCGAACCAACCTCCGAGGGGCGGGATGCCGGCGAGGGAGAACATGAAGATCGTCATCAGCACCGTGAGGCCCGGGGCGTAGTTGAACAGCCCGCCGTACGACGAGATCTCGCCCGAGCGGGTCTTGCGGGCCACCGCCATGACGATGGAGAAGGCGCCGAGGTTCATGGCCGCGTAGATGATGAGGTACACGATCATCGCCGTCTGAGCGGTGCCGGCGGCCAGCGGGCTGTCGCCCGAGACGGCGAACGGCACCAGGATGTAGCCGGCCTGGGCCACCGACGAATAGGCCAGCATGCGCACGATGTTGGTCTGGCGCAGGGCGACCAGGTTCCCGACGGTCATGGTGAGGGCGGCAAGCACCCAGAACAGCGGGCCCCACACCTCCTCCCGCCCGAAGAAGCCCACGTAGACGAGCTGCATCAGGGCCACGAAGCCGCCCGTCTTCGACGCCACCGACAAGAAGGCGGTGACCGGCGTGGGGGCGCCCTCATAGGTGTCGGGCGCCCAGAAGTGGAACGGCACGGCCGACACCTTGAAGGCGAAGCCCACCACGATGAGGAAGATACCGAGCGTGACCAGCGGCTGGTCGCCCACGGAGCCGGCGACCTCTCGGCCGATGGTGGTGAGCACGGTGGAGCCGGTGGCGCCGAACACCAGCGACATGCCGTAGAGCATCACGGCCGAGGCGAGTACCCCGAGCAGGTAGTACTTGAGCGCCGCTTCGTTGCTCCGCAGGTCCCGCTTTCGCCACCCGGCCAGCATGTAGGCGGGGATGGACAGCAGTTCGAGGGCCACGAAGATCGTGATGAGGTCACGCGAGGACGACATCACCACCATGCCGAGCAGCGACGACAGGAGCAGGAACGAGTACTCCCCCTCGTAGTAGTCGCCCTCCTCGATGTACCGGGTGGACATGAGCAGCACGACGTAGCCGATGGCGAGGAACAGCCCCTTGAACACCAGGGCGAAGTTGTCGACCACGTAGGCGCCGCCGAACATCGATCGGTCGGTCCCGTCGACGGCCAGGGCGATGACGGGGATGATGGTGATGAGGACCCCGACGCCGGCCAGCTGGGTGACCAGGTACTTGTGCGTCTCGTCAACCACGAGGTCGACGAGCAGCACGAGGACGAGGACGCCCGTGAGCATGATCTCCGGCGACAGCGCCGCATAGTCGAGGTGCGGTGTCTTGAAGCCCGAGGCGGCCTGGGCGGCGGCGCCGAGGAGGAGGCCGCCCACCTACGGCCCGCCCACGGCGCGGAAGGCGGCGGTGACCGTCTGCACGGCCTCGTCGGTGACCCCGAACAGGAGGCGGGGGTACACGCCGAGCACGAAGATCAGTGCCAGCATGGGCGACCACGCCAGCCACTCGGGCCCGTGGACGTCGTGGATGTGCTCCTTGGCGAACTCCTCCTTCGGCGTGCCGAAGGCGGTGCGCTGGTACATCCACAGCAGGTAGCCGGCGGCGAACACCGTGCCCACGGCGGCCACCACCATGTAGAAGCGGAAAAGCGGCTCGGACAGGCCGGGGGCCGGCTGGTAGGCGGAGAGGATTGCCGGGAACTCCCCCCAGAAGCCGGCCAGCCCGGGCAGGCCGAGCGACGCCATGGCGCAGAAGCCGAGGATCCACCCGAGCTTGGGGGCCTGCACGAGCAGGCCACCGAGGCGGGCCAGCTCACGGGTCCCGAACCGCTCCTGGATGGAGCCGGCGACGAAGAAGAGCATGCCGGTGATGAGGCCATGGGCCACCATGCCGAACACGGCGGCGTTGATGCCGAAGTCGGTGAGGGTGGCGATGCCGAGCATCACGAAGCCCATGTGGGCCACCGAGGAGAAGGCGATGAGCCGCTTCATGTCCTTCTGGGCCAGGCACCCGAGGGCGCCGTAGATGATGCCCACCACGGCGAGCCCCCCGATGATCGGAGCCCACGTGATGGCCGCCTCGGGCAGGATCGGGATGGCGATGCGGATGAACCCGTACGTGCCCAGCTTCAGCAGCACGGCGGCCAGGACCACCGACCCCACCGTGGGCGCCTCGGTGTGGGCGTCCGGCAGCCAGGTGTGGAACGGGAACATGGGCACCTTGATGGCAAAGCCCATGAACAGCCCCCCGAAGATCCACAACTGGGTGTTGTGCGGGATGTTGCCGGCCTGCTCGACGAGCGTCGGGATGTCGAAGGTGTTGCCCGCATTGAAGAACAGGGCCAGGAAACCGAGGATCATCAGCGCCGACCCGAACAGGGTGAACAGGAAGAACTTGATCGACGCGTACTGGCGGTTGGGCCCGCCCCACACCCCGATCATGAAGTACATGGGCAGCAGTACCAGCTCGAAGAAGACGAAGAACAGGATCAGGTCCTGGGCCACGAACGTGCCGTTCATGCCCACCTCGAGCACGAGCAGCAGCATGAGGAAGGCCTTGGGGTTGTGCGGCTCGGGAAAGTGGTCCCACGAGTAGACGACGCACAGGATGCTGATGAACATCGACAGGACGAGGAGCGGGAGCGAGATGCCGTCGATGCCGACGTGGTACTGGCTGTTGATGGCGTCGATCCACGTCTTCGGGCCGGGGTCGAACTGCAACGCGCCCTTCGACCCGTAGTCGAAGTTGGCCAGGATGCCCACGCCCACCGCCGCGGTGGCCAACGTGGTGACCAGCGTGACCGTCTTGATCAGCGATTCCTGGGCGCGGGGCACGAAGGCCAGCACCACGATGCCGACGACGGGCAGGAATGTCGCCAGGGTGAGAGCCCACGAGTCGAACCAGTCCAACGGAGTCTCCTAGGCGAAGAGGACGAGGGCGCCGCCCATGAGCACGACGGCGCCGAAGAGGAAGGCGGCGTACTGCTGCACGCGGCCGGTCTGCAGGACACGGAGGACGCTGCCGCCCTCCTCGGCGCCGACCCCGGCGCCGTTCACCGCGCCGTCGACCAACTTCTGGTCGACGACGTCATACGTGAAGTTGGCCACGGCACGGGAGACGGCGGCCGTCCCGTTGAGCACGCCGTCGATGACGTTCTGGTTGATCCAGTAGGTGGCGCGGGCGACCGGCCCCTTGATGCCGCCGACGACCATGTCTGTGTACAGCCGGTCGAGGAAGTACTTGTTCTCGAGGAACCGGTAACCGGCGAGGGCCGGCCTGCTGCGCTGGGTGAGGCGGTGCGGCCCCAGGTTGCGGGCGTAATAGGCCCACCCGGCGGCGATCCCGAGCACCCCCATGAGCGTGCCGACGAAGGCTAGAGGTATCGAGAACTCGTGATGGGCCACGCCGGCCGCGATCACGGTGGTGTTCTCCGTCCACTTCGAGAACAGCTCGATGCCAGGCGCATTGAGGAACCCGGCGAACACCGAGAAGCCGGCCAGGATCACGAGCGGCCCGGTGATGGCCTTGGGCGACTCGTGGGGGTGGCCATGGCCCCGGAACTCTCCGAAGAAGGTGAGGTAGACGCAGCGGGTCATGTAGCAGGCGGTCATGAAAGCGCCGATCAGCCCGATCACCAGGAACAGCGGGTACCCGTTGCCCGACGCCCCCACGAGGATCTCGTCCTTCGACCAGAACCCGGCCAGGGGCGGGACGCCGGCCAGGGCCACGCTGCCGACGAGGAAGGTCCTGTAGGTGATGGGCATGGTGTTCTTCAGCCCACCCATGTCCTTCTTCATGTCGAAGCTGTGGACCGAGTGGCTCACGGAGCCGGCGCCGAGGAACAGCAGGCCCTTGAAGAAGGCGTGGGTGAAGAGGTGGAAGATGCCGGCCGTCCAGGCGCCCACGCCGAGGGCCATCACCATGTAGCCGAGCTGGCTCACGGTGGAATAGGCGAGCACCTTCTTGATGTCGCTCTGCACGAAGGCCAGCGCGGCGGCGATGAGGATGGTGATGCCACCGACCAGGGCCACCGGGTTGATCCCGCCGCCGCCGATGTCGAAGGCCTGCCAGAACACGCCGTAGAGCCGGGCGATCAGGTAGACGCCGGCCACCACCATGGTGGCGGCGTGGATGAGGGCGGACACGGGCGTGGGCCCGGCCATGGCGTCGGGCAGCCAGGTGTGGAGTGGGAACTGGGCGCTCTTGCCGATGACGGCGCACAGCAGGGCGGCGGCGGCGGCCAGCAGGGCGGCGTGGCCGATGGCGCCCGACAACGCTTGGTCGTTGATGGTGGCGATGTCGAAGGTCTGGCCGGCGGCGAAGAAGAGGATCGAGATGCCGACGAGGAGCCCGATGTCACCTGTGCGGGTGGTGAAGAAGGCCTTCAGGGCGGCGTCGGAGTTGTTCTTCTCCTCCCACCAGTGCCCGATGAGCATGAACGAGCAGAGGCCCATCATCTCCCAGCCGAACAGCAGCTGGAGGGTGTTGCTCGACGTGACCATCACCAGCATACCGGCGGTGAACAGGCTCAGGGCGGCGAAGAAGTGGGTGTAACGGCGGTCGTCGTGCATGTAGTTCGTGGAGAACACGTGCACCAGCAGCGAGATCAGGGTGACGACGAAGACCAACATGACGGACAGGCCGTCCATGTGGGTGCCGGCCTTGATCTCGACGCCGCCCGACTCGAACCAGGTGACCTGGCGGTCGACCGGCCGCCGGATGGGCTCCACCTCGTGCTCGCCCTCGGTGGGCTCCTCGCCTTCGGAGACGGCACCCGCGGTGGCGGACTCCTCGGCGTGGTCCTCCGAGACGGCGGTCGGCTCCTCGGCATGGTCACCCTCGGCCGCGGCGGCGCTCTCCTCGGCATGGTCACCCTCGGCCGCGGCGGCGCTCTCCTCGGCATGGTCACCCTCGGCCGCGGCGGCGCTCTCCTCGGCATGGCCGGCCGCCGGCACGGTGTAGTCGGCCGGCCGGCTGATCCACTGCACCGCGCAGATGGAAGACAGCACGAAGGCGCCACCCACGAACAGGATCCCGATCTCATGGCCTTTGCCGGGCAGGCGCTTCCCGAAGAACAGGATCAGCGCGAACGATACGACGGGTAGGAGCGGGATGAGGAAGGCGTTGCGGAGCACGGAGGTCTCGTCAGCCCTTCATGAGATCGACCTCGGAGAGGTCGATCGACTGCTTGTTCCGGTAGATGAGCAGGACGATGGCGAGGCCGACGCCCACCTCGGCGGCGGCGATGGCGATGACGAACAGGGCGAAGACCTGCCCGACGACAGTGTTGTGGAATGCGCCGAAGGCGACGAGGTTCACGTTGACGGCGTTGAGGATGAGCTCGACCGACATGAGCACGAGCACGCCGTTCTTCCGGGCGAGCACGCCGTACACGCCCACGCAGAACAAGAAGGCGGCGAGGAGGAGGAACTGGTTCAGGTACACCGGCTCAGTCCCTCCGCGCGATCACGACGGCGCCGATGAGGGCTGCCAGCAGGAGGATGGAGATGATTTCGAACGGGATCACGTAGTCCTGGAAGATCGAGTTGCCCACGTCCGCCGACTTCTGGATGACGTTGTCGCTGGCCAGCTTGGTGGACCCGTAGGCGTCGTTGAGGACGGCCCCGAGGACGCCGAAGAGGAACAGGGACACCACCACGGCGAGGCCCCGCTGGTTGTTGTCGAGGTCGCTGGTCACGCCGATGGGCGCGCGCGTGAGCATGATGCCGAACAGGAACAGCACGACGATGGCGCCGATGTAGACGAGCACCTGCACCACGGCGGTGAACTCGGCGGCCAGGAGGATGTAGAGGGCGGCCACCCCCGCCAGCACGACCACCAGGTAGAGGGCGGCGTGCACGATGTTCTTGGTGGTGACGACCCGGAGGGCGGCCGCCGCCATGGCGAGCGCGATCGCTGCGAAGATGACGTTCTGCGCGAGCATCGTTACTTCTTCGCGCCCTTCTTCACTTCGGCGCCGGCCTCGAGCGGCGGCGGCTCGGGGACCGTCTCCATCCACTCGCCGAGCTTGTTCTTGTCGTGCAGGAGGTCGGCGATCTTGACCTCCGAGTATTCGAACTCCGGGCTCCAGAACAGGGCGTCGAAGGGGCAGACCTCGACGCAGATGCCGCAGTACATGCACAGGCTGTAGTCGATGTCGAAGCGGTCGAGCTTCTGCACGGTGCGGGGCTTGCCACCCTCACGCCGGGGCGGCGCCTTGTCCTTGTAGCCCTCGATGTAGATGCACCAGTCGGGGCACTGGCGGGCGCACAGCATGCAGACCGTGCAGTTCTCCTCCTTGAGGGCGATGACGCCCCGCGCCCGCGTGGGCGGAGCTTCCTTCACGTGCGGGTACGGCACGGTGACGGCCGGCTGCCACATGGTCTTCCAGGTGACGCCGAGCCCCTTCAGGAGCCCAGGAATCTGCGGCATGTCTAGAACACCACCTTGAGGATGCCGGTCGCCACGATGTTGACCAGCGAGATCGGGATGAGGTACTTCCAGGCGAAGGCCTGGAGCTGGTCCTCACGGAACCGGGGATAGCTGAACCGGATCCAGAAGATCAGGAAGGCGATGGCCATGATCTTGGCCCCGAGCACGAACGGGCCGAGGATGTCGGCCAGCGTGCCCTCCACACCCGGCACGTACCACCCGCCGAGGAAGAGGGTGGCGCCGATGGCGGAGAAGGCGAATGCGGTGCCGAACTCGGCCATGAAGAAGAAGAGGAACCGGAAGCCGGTGTACTCCGTCATGTAGCCGGCCACCAGCTCGGACTCGGCCACCGGCATGTCGAACGGGGTCTGGGTGAGCTCGGCCTGGGCGGCGGCCAGGAAGACCACGAACCCGACGAACTGCGTGAGGATGTAGGGATTGCCGATGAGGCCGATGCCGAAGATCTCGCCGTCGGCCTGGGCGTGCACGATGCCCTGCAGGCTCATCGTGCCGGCCTGCACCACCACGCCCACCACCGCCAGCACGAGCGGGAGCTCATAGGCGATGAGCTGGCCGGCGGCCCGCAGGGCGCCGATCAACGAGTACTTGTTGGCCGACGACCACCCGGCCATCAAGATGCCGAGCACCGACAGCGACGACACGGCCAGGGCGAAGAAGATGCCGGTGTCGAGGTCCTCCACGATGAGCCGGGGGCCCGCCGGGATGACGATGTAGAGCAGGAACGTCGACATCAGCACGACGATCGGTGCGGCCGCGAACACGAAGCGGTCGGCCCGGGCCGGGAAGATGTCCTCCTTCTGCATGAACTTCACGCCGTCGGCCACCAGCTGCAGCGAACCCCGGGGACCAGCCTCCATGGGGCCCATCCGGCTCTGCATCCAGCTCATCATCTTGAGCAGGAACACGTAGCCGAGGATGATCGCTCCCGCAGGGATGAGGCTCAGCACCACGAGGACCTTGATGGTCGTCGTCGCCCAGTACGCCGTCAGGTCAAGACCGAGCATCCACCTCACCGGTCGATGTCACCCAGGATGAAGTAGAGGCTCGCCAGGATGGTGATCACGTCGGGAACGTAGACGCCACGGAGCAGCCACGGGGCGATCGACACGTTGTTGAACGACGGCGTGCGGATCTTGACCCGGAACGGTCCCAGCCCGCCCTTGCTGACGACGTAGTAGCCCATCTCGCCGAGCGGGTTCTCGGTGTGCACGAACGACTCGCCGGCCGGCACCTTGATGATGCGGGGCACCTTGGCCTGAATGGAGCCGGCGGGCAGCGAGTCGAGGAGCTGGTCGACGATCTTGGTGGCCTCGCGCGTCTCCTGGAGCCGGACCCAGTACCGGGCGAACGAGTCGCCGTCGGGGTGGGTCCAGACCTTCCAGTCGCACTCCTTGTAGGCAAGGGGCGAAGGCTCGTCACGGCGGATGTCCCAGTCGACCCCGCTGGCGCGGATGTTGGCGCCGGACAGGCCGTACTCGAGGCCGACGGCCGGCGGGATCACCCCGATGCCGCGGGTGCGCTTCTGGAAGATCTCGTTGCCCATGAGGAGGTCTTCGATCTCGTCGCAGAACCCCCGCATCTTCTTCATGGCCACCTTGGCCTCCTCCACCCACCCCCGCGGGAGGTCCTCCTTCAGGCCGCCGATCCGGTCGAAGTTGGGGTGGAAGCGACCGCCCGTGGCGGCCTCCATGAGGTTGAGGACGTGCTCGCGGTCGCGGAAGGCGAAGAAGATCGGCGTGATGGCGCCCAGCTGCACGCCCATGTCGCCCAGGAACAGGACGATATTGGCGATGCGGGCCATCTCGAAGAAGATCGTGCGGATCCACTGGGCCCGGGGGGGCGCCTCGATGCCCATGAGGTCCTCGGCGGCGAGGATGAACGGCACCTCGTTGGCGAAGTGGCCCAGCCAGTCGATGCGGTTCACCAGGGTGGTGACCTGGGGGTACGTGCGGACCTCGCACAGCTTCTCGTAGCCGCGGTGCATGTAGCCGCAGATGGGCTCGGCCCACACGACCTGTTCGCCATCGAGACGGACGACGATGCGCAGCGTTCCGTGGGTGGCCGGGTGCTGGGGGCCGAGATTGAGGGTCATGCCCTCGGTTTCGAGCTCCACGTTGACGCGCGCGTCGGCCGCCTGGCCGGCGATGTAGGCGGCCTTCTGCCAGTCCGTCCCTGCTGTCGACTCCGCTCCGCTGCGGCTCCCTCGGGACTGCGACGCCACCATCAGGCGTCGGCCCCCTCGGCATCGCCCTCGGGCGCCGCCTCCTCGCCGGGCATGGCCTCGACGTCGACCAGCCCCGGCCACGGCTTCACCTCGCGGGCGAGCAGCGGGAAGTCCTTGCGCATCGGGTGGCCCTCGAACTCGCCGGGCAGGTACATGTGGCGCAGGCCGGGATGGCCGTCGAACCCGAAGCCGTACATCTCCCACGCCTCCCTCTCGTGCCAGTCGGCGCCCCTGTAGACCCCGACCCAGGAGCCGACGCGAGGGTCGCGCTCGTCGAGGTCGGCCTTCAACGTGATGCCCACCTTGTCGGTGATGGAGAAGACCCGGGCGAAGATCTGGAAGCGGGTCTCGCCGCCGGCCACACCGGTCACGATGCCACCGCCGGCCTTCGCTTCGGCCGCCGCTTCCGCCTCGTCCGCTGCCGCCCCGTCGTCGTCCATGCCCTCAGCGCCTTCGAGGGACGCCCCACCGTCGGGATCCCATACCTTCTCGCCGGACAGATCGGGATTGACCAACCAGTCGAGGCCGGACAGGAAACAGAAGTAGTCCATGCCCATGGAGTTGCGCAGGACGTCGGCCGCCTTGGGCCAGGCGCTGCGCTCGATCCGCACGCACAGGTCGCCGGCGGCCAACTCCGAGGCGAGGACGGCCGAGCCGAGGTGCCGGCTGAACGTTGCGAGCATCTCGGAACGGATGGGGTCGGCGTCGGCGCCGGCCCCGTCGTGGGCAGGCGGCGTGCCTTCAGCGCCCGACGACAATCGGCTCACCCTTCCACCGTTCGGCCATGTCCTCGTTCTGGATCCGCTGCTGGAGAAGGACGATGCCCTCCAGGAGCGCCTCGGGACGGGGCGGGCAGCCCGGCACGTAGACGTCGACCGGGATGATCTGGTCGACGCCCTTGGTGACCGAGTAGCTGTCCCAGTAGGGGCCGCCGCAGTTGGCGCACGAGCCCATCGAGATGACGTACTTGGGATCGGGCATCTGCTCGTAGAGGCGCCGGATGGGCGGCGCCATCTTGTCGGTGACGGTGCCCGAGATGACCACCAGGTCGGCCTGGCGGGGGCTGGCTGGGAACGGGATGACGCCGAGGCGCATCACGTCGTAGCGGGGCGAGCCGAACGCGGCCCCCATCTCGATGGCGCAGCAGGCCAGACCCCACTGGTACACCCACAATGAGTACTTCCGGCTCATGTTGAGCAGGTGGGTGAGCGGCTTGGGGATCCTGCCCTTCTCGACTAGGCCCACCGGAGCACGCCCTTCCGCCAGGCGTAGACCAGGCCGAGGGCCAGAATCACGATGAAGATGATCATCTCGACCAGGCCGAACACGCCGAAGGCCTCGAGCCGGACGGCCCAAGGGAAGATGAACACCGCCTCCACGTCGAACATCACGAAGAGCAGGGCGAAGATGTAGTACCGGACCTGGCTCTGCGACCAGCCGGAGCCGACCGGGTCGACGCCGCTCTCGTAGGCGATGTACTTCTGGGCTTGCGGACGGGTCGGTCGGAGCAGGCTGCCCATGCCGAGCATCATCCCCACCATGCCCACGGCGGCCGCCCCGAAGATCAGCACGCTGAGGTAGCTGTGCAAAAAGTCGGACATCGGGGCGAGCCTACGTGAGTCGGTTCACCACCCGCCAGACCGGCGTCAGGAGCGCCAAGCGGGGTCGTGTTCACCCACCTCGACGCCCTCGATCAGCTCGTCGTGGACCGGGACCTCCGGGGCCCCCGACCCTGGATGAACCGCCGGCCGGCCCGCTCACGCCCTGGTCAGCGGATCGAGGGCGCTTGCCAAGTCCCCGGGGGTCGGCCTGCGGCAGGTAACGACGTACAGCGACCGTTCTTGCCGCATCCCACCCCTGGCGGACACCCTGCTGTGCGCCGCCGTCACGGCAGGGGGCCGCAGGCGCTGTTCACAGCAGCAGCGTCGCCTGGCGGGCGAAGTGGATCATGGGCGACGGCACCAGGCCGAAGGCGACGGTGAAGGCGGCGGCCACGGCCACGACGACACCGGTGGCGGCGGGCACCGGCAGGCGGCGTACGCCTTCGCCACCTGCCGCCGTCACGCCGTCGCCCGGCGGCGGCGTGTACATCAGCACGGTGATGCGCAGGTAGAAAAACGCGGCGATGACGGCCGACAGCATGCCGATGAGCGCCAGGGCGTAGGACCGGGACTGCACGGCGGCCGAGATCACGTAGAACTTGGCGAGGAACCCGGTGGTGAAGGGAACCCCGGCCTGTGACAGCAGCAGGACGGTGAAGGCAAGGGCCAGCGCCGGCCGGCGGGCGGCCAGGCCCTTGTAGGCGGACAGGTCATGGTTGGCGTCGCCCTTGCGCCCCACGACGGTGACCACGGCGAAGCTGCCGAGCACCATGAAGGTGTAGGCGAGGAGATAGAACAGCGACCCTGCGATTCCCTCCTTGCTGGCCGCCTGGAGCCCGATCATCACGTACCCGGCATGGCTGATCGACGAGTACGCCAGCATGCGCTTGATGTCGGTCTGCACCACCGCCAGGACCGAGCCGACGAGCAGGGTGACCACCGCGATCGCGAGCACGGCCGGCCGCCAGTCGAGCCGGAGGGTGGAGAAGGTGGAGAAGAACACCCGGAGCAGGCCGGCGAACCCGGCCGCCTTGGCCGCCGCCGCCATGAACCCCGTGGCCGGCGAGGGTGAGCCCTGATACACGTCGGGCGTCCAGGTGTGGAAGGGCACCACGGCGACCTTGAAGCCGAGGCCCACCAGGATCAGGGCGACGCCACCGAGGAGCACGCCGCTGTTGGGCGCCACGTTGGCGGCGAGGAACTGCCGGATCGCCCCCAGGTTGGTGCTGCCGGTGGCACCGTAGACCAGGGCGATCCCGTAGAGGAACAGCGCCGACGAGAAGGCGCCGAGCACGAAGTACTTCATGGCCGCCTCCTTCGACTCCATGCGGCGGGGGTGGAAGCCGGCGAGCACGTAGAGGGCGATGGAAAGGATCTCGAGGCCGAGGAAGAGCACGATCAGGTCGTTGGCCGACGCCATCACCACGGCGCCTGACGCCGACAGCAGCAGCAGCACGTAGAACTCGGGGCCGGAGAAGCCCTCCCGATCGAGGTAGGCGGTGGCCAGGAGCGCGCCGAGGATCACGGTGACACTGACCAGCACCATGAAGAACACGGCGAAGCCGTCCACCACCAGGGCGTCGGCGACGACCCGGCGGGGTCCGTCGTCGCGCACGTCGAACCACAGCACGAGCGATGCCGCCATGGAGGCGGCCCCGGTGGCCAGGGTGATCGCCGTCCACAGCCACGGCGGGCGGCGGCGGACCACCGAGACGACGACCAACAGGAGCAGGGCCCCGCCGATCAGGATGAGCTCGGGCAGCATCGCCGAGTACTCGACGTCGGGCGTCTCGATCGGCGTGAGATCGGCGGCCGACTGGGCCAGGAGCGTGATCATTCGTCGTCCACCTCGTGGCGGGTGGCCACCGCCGGCTGGCGGTGGTCGGTGGCCTTCTCGATCCTGCTCACGAGCGAATCCACCGACGGATTGATGCGGTCCAGCACGGGCTGGGGGTACACGCCGAGGAACACGATGAGCACCAGGAGGGGGGCCATCACGGCCCGCTCCCGCCACGTCATGTCGGGCAGGCCCACGTTGTCACCGGTGGGCGTGCCGTGGAAGACCCGCTGATAGGCCCACAGCATGTAGAGGGCGGCCAGGATGACGCCCCCGGTGGCCACGACCGCCCACCACCGCCGGGTGATGAACGTGCCGGTGAGCACCAGGAACTCGCCCACGAAGCCGTTGAGCCCGGGGAGCCCGATGGACGACAGCATCACCACCGTGAACACGGCGGCCATGATCGGCATGGACTTCTGCAGGCCGTTCAGCTCGGAGATCTGGCGGGTGTGGCGGCGCTCGTAGATCATGCCGACCAGGAGGAACAGGGCCCCGGTGGACAGGCCGTGGTTCACCATCTGGAGCACCCCGCCGGAGACACCCTGGCTGGTGAGGGCGAACGTGCCGAGCACGATGAAGCCGAGGTGGGCCACCGACGAGTACGCGACCAGCCGCTTCAGGTCCTTCTGCACAGTGGCGACGAGCGCCCCGTAGATGATCCCGATGGTGGCGAGGGTGAGCAGCAGCGGCGCCATGTCGACGGCGGCGGACGGGAACAGCGACACGCCGAAGCGCAGGATGCCGTAGGTGCCCAGCTTCAGCAGCACGCCGGCCAGGATCACCGAGCCGGCGGTGGGCGCCTCGGTGTGGGCGTCCGGCAGCCACGTGTGCACCGGGAACAGTGGGATCTTCACGGCGAAGGCGGCGGTGAAGGCGAGGAAGACCCAGCGGGCGGTGTTCTCGGCCAGCGCCCCCCGCTCGGCCAGCTCGCGCACGTCGAAGGTGACCGGCCGCCCCTTGGCGCTCAGGTACACCAGGGCGAGCATGCCGACCAGCATGAAGGCCGACCCGAACAGCGTGTAGAGGAAGAACTTGATCGAGGCGTAGACCCGGTTGTCGTAGCCCCAGCCCCCGATGATGAAGTACATCGGGACGAGGGTGACCTCGAAGAACAGGAAGAACACGAACAGGTCGAGCGACAGGAACGAACCCAGGCAGCCCGCCTCCAGGACGAGCATCCACGCCGTGTACGACTTCACGTCGCGGTGCACCTTGGGGCCGACGAGGGCGATGGGGAACAGCACGCCCGTGAGCACGACCAGGAACAGCGAGATCCCGTCGACGCCCACGATCCACGAGATGCCGAGGTCCTCGATCCAGTTGTGCTGCGAGACGAACTGGTAGCCGGCGTCCCCGACATCGAAGGCGAAGGCCAGCCACACCGTGAGCACGCCGGTGGCGAGGGCGGCGAGGAAGCCGACCAGCTTGATGACGTCGGGCCGGTTCTTCGGGAGCAGGGCCACCGCCGCCGCGGCGACGACGGGCAGCAGGATGATCGTGCTCAGGATCGGGAAATCGAGGTCGTTCACGTCACACGCCGCCCGACCGGACCATGACCCACCCGAGCAGCAGGGTCGCCCCGAAGGCCACGCCGAGGGCGTAGTTGCGCACATACCCGGTCTGGACCTTGCGCAGGACGCCACCGCTGCCCCGCACCACGGTTCCCAGGCCGTTGACCACCCCGTCGATGATCTTGGCGTCGACAACGTAGGCGGCGAAGGAGGACAGGGCCCGGCCGGGGGTGACGATGACGGCGGCGTACAGGGCGTCGATGCCCCACGCCCGCTTGAGTATGGCCGGCTCGTAGGCGTCGAGGCGGTGGGCCTTCATGAAGGTGGCGTAGGCGAACCCGATCCCGGCCAGGGCCGCCAAGACGGCGACGGCTGCGAGCGTGAGCTTCGTGCCGCTCGTGGCCTCGACGTGGTGCAGCGATTCACCGAACACCGGCTCGAGCCAGTGTTCGAGGCGGGCCCACGACCCGAACGGGAGGTTGATCAGGCCACCCACCACCGACAGTGCGGCGAGCACGACGAGCGGACCGGCCATCAGCCACGGCGACTCGTGCGGCTCACGGCCATGCCCGCCGTGGGCGTCGGGCCCGGCGTGGGCGGCGTGGCCCACGACCGCGGTGTCGGCCGAGCCCGCCCCGTGGTCCACGGCGATCGGCTCCGGCTCGGTGAGTTCCGCATTGGCGGCGGCGGGCGCGTCGCGCCACCGCTCGGCGCCCCAGAAGACCAGGAACACCTGCCGGGCCATGTAATAGGCGGTGAGCAGGGCGGTGAGCAGGCCGACCGCCCACAGGATCGGGCTCTTTTCGTAGGCGTTGAGGAGGATGTCGTCCTTCGACCAGAACCCGGCGAACGGCGGCACGCCGGCGATGGCCAGCCAGCCGATGATGAAGGTGGCCGACGTGACCGGCATCCACTTCCTGAGGGCGCCCATGCGCTTCATGTCCTGCTCGTCGTGCAGGCCGTGGATCACCGAGCCGGCACCGAGGAAGAGGAGGGCCTTGAAGAACGCGTGGGTGACCATGTGGAAGATCGCCGCCACGTAGGCGCCGCTGCCGATGGCGAGGAACATGTAGCCCAGCTGCGAGATCGTGGAGTACGCGAGGACCCGCTTGATGTCGTTCTGGGCGCACGCCACCGTGGCCGCGAAGAAGGCGGTGAGGGCGCCGACGATGGCGATGGTGGTGGCGACGTCCGGCGTGAGTGCGAGCACCGGCGCGACCCGGGCCATCAGGTAGACCCCGGCCGTCACCATGGTGGCGGCGTGGATGAGCGCCGAGACCGGCGTGGGGCCCTCCATGGCGTCGGGGAGCCAGACGAACAGCGGCAGCTGGGCCGACTTGCCGCAGGCGCCCACGAACAGCAGGAGGGCGATGGCGGTGAGGGTGGTCTGCGGGGCGCCCTCGGCCCCCTCGATGATGCCGGCGTACTGAAGGGTGCCGAAGGTGGCGAAGCACAAGAACATGGCGATCATGAACCCGAAGTCGCCGATCCGGTTGACCACGAACGCCTTCTTGCCGGCGCTGGCCGCCGACTCCCTCTCGAACCAGAAGGAGATGAGCAGGTAGGAGCAGGCGCCCACGCCCTCCCAGCCGAGGAAGGTGAGCAGGAGGCTGTCGCCCAGGATGAGCATGAGCATCGAGAAGACGAAAAGGTTCAGGTAGACGAAGAACTTGGAGAAGCGTTCGTCGCCGTGCATGTACCCGATCGAGTACAGGTGGATGAGGAAGCCGACTCCGGTCACGAACAGGGCCATGGTGATCGAAAGGGGGTCGAGGAGGAGGCCGGCGTCGACCCGGAAACCGCCCACCTGGATCCAGGTGAACAGGTGGTCGCCCACCGACCGGGCCTCGTGCTCTCTGCCGAGCAGCTCGAAGAAGGCGACGAGGGTGCACAGGAACGAGGCGCCCACCGCCGAGGCCCCGATCCAGCCGGCCGCCGGCTCGCCCGCCCGGCGGCCCACGGCCACCAGCACGAGGAAGCCGACCAGTGGCAGCAGCGGGATCAGGAAGGCGTTGTCGAGCACGGGGCGGCGTTATCCCTTGAGAAGGTGGAGGTCGTCGGCGGTGGCCCCGGCTCGGCGGCGGAAGATGGCGACGATGATTCCGAGGCCGACCACGACCTCGGCCGCCGCCACCACCAGCACGAAGAACACCAGCGACTGGCCGCCTATGTCGTCGAGCATGCGGGCGAAGGTGACGAATGTGAGGTTGACGGCGTTGAGCATGAGCTCGACGCACATGAACATCACCAGCACGTTGCGGCGCACGAGCACCCCCACCGCGCCGATGGTGAACAGGGCAGCGGCCAGCGTGAGGTACCACTCCCCCCCGACGGTCATCAGGCGTCGCCCTCGGCCATCGCGCCGACAGCTGCCTCGGGCGTGGAAGCCACGTCGCCGTCGTCCTCGTCACCCGCGGGTTCAGGCGGCGGCTTGCGCACCAGGGTGACGGCGCCCACGACGGCGATGACGAGCAGGACCGAGGTGATCTCGAAGGCGAAGAGGTAGCGGGTGAAGATGCTCTCGGCCAGCTTCTCCACATTGGGCTGCGGCCCGCTGGCAGGGCCGCCGAGCGACCGCGCGCCGGTGGCCCAGTCGGCGCCGCGCGAGAGCAGCAGGATCTCGGCGAGGGCCACGATGCCGAGCAGCACGGCGATGGGGCGCTGCCCCTTGAGCGGCTCCTGGCGCACGTTCTCGGCCCGGTCGACGCCGATGAGCATGATCACGAAGAGGAAGAGCACGACGATGGCGCCGGCATAGACGATCACCTGGACTGCGGCCAGGAAGTGCGCCTCCTGGGCTACGAACAGCACGGCCACGCCGAAGAGCGTGAGCACGAGCGACAGGGCGGCGTGCACGGGGTTGGAGGAGATCACCACGCCGATGGCCCCGGAAAGGACGATGACGGCGGCCGCCACGAACACGCCGGCGTCGACCTTGGTGGCGGCGGCCAGCAGCATCGCCGTCACGCCTCCTCACCGCCGGGGCCCGGCGTGGCGGCCGGGACGGCGTCGCCCGACTGCGGGGGCTCGGGCGGGCGGACGCCATAGCCGAGTTCGCCGGACCACTGCACCCGGCCCTCGTACCGGGCGTCGCCCGAAGGGGCGGTGGCCCGCACCCAGGCCGACGTGTGCTGGTCGTCGCCCTCGCGCCAGTCCTCCCACGGCAACTTCTTGGGCCTGCCGTCGTCGTCGACCACCAGCTCGTCCTTGGTGTAGATGGCGTCCTTGCGGTCGGTGAAGGAGAACTCGAACAGCTTGGACTCCGTGATCGCCTCTGTGGGGCAGGCCTCCACGCACAGGTCGCAGTGGATGCAGCGCAGGTAGTTGATCTCGTAGACGAACCCGAAGCGCTCCCCCGGCGACACCGGCGCGTCGGGCGGGTTGTCGGCGCCGCGCACGTAGATGCACCGGGCCGGGCAGACGCCGGCGCACAGCTCGCAGCCGATGCACTTCTCCATGCCGTCTTCGTAGCGGTTGAGCACGTGGCGGCCGTGGAAGCGCTCGGGCTTCGGGCGCTTCTCGTTCGGGTACTCGACCGTGACCCGCTTCTCGAAGAGGGTCTTGAAGGTGACCTTGAACCCGTCGAAGTAGCCCATCTACAGACCTCCCGTGGGAGCAGGCTCTGCGTGCGAAGCGAAATTCACGACGTCTCCCCGAAGGCGGGCGCGGGGGCGGCCTCGTCCTCCGCCGTCGCCCGCCCGATCTGCAGGGCCCTGAGCATGACGGCGCCGAGCACCACGCCGCCGAGGAACACGGCGAAGCCGTACCTGCGGTCGAGCCGCATACCCGCCAGGACCAGCAGCCAGAACAGCGACAGCGGGATGAGGCGCTTCCAGCCCAGGTCCATGAGCTGGTCGTAGCGGAACCTCGGCAGAGTGGCCCGCAGCCAGACGTAGGTGAACAGGAAAATCGCCATCTTGGCGAGGAACCACCCGATGGGCACCACCGCCCCGAGGAAGCCGCCGTCGGGTGCCGGACCGGCGGGGCCACCGAGGAACAGGGTGACGATGATGGCGGACATCACCACCGTGCTCATGAACTCCGCCAGAAAGAAGAGCGCGAAGCGCAGGGACGAGTACTCGGTGTGGAAGCCGCCTACCAGCTCCTGCTCGGCTTCCACCAGGTCGAACGGCGGCCGGTTGAGCTCGGCGGTGGCGGCCAGGCAGAAGATGGCGAACGGCACGAACCCGAGCCGGAACAGGTTGTACTTGAACGGCAGGCCGCCCGACTGTTCGGCCACGATCTCGCTCGTGAGCAGCGAGCCGCTCACGAGCACCACCGCCGCCACCGACAGCCCGAGGGCCGCCTCGTACGAGACCATCTGGGCCGATGCCCGCACCGAGCCGAGCAGCGGGTACTTGGAGCCGGACGACCAGCCGGCCAGCATCACGCCGTACACAGCCACCGACGACATGGCCAGGAGGAACAGGATGCCCACGGGCGGGTCGGCCAGTTGCAGGCGGGTGGTGTGCGTTCCCACGTTGATGACACCCCCCACGGGCACGATGGCGAAGGTGAGGAAGGCGGGCACCAGTGAGAGGTAGGGCGCCAGGCGGAAGACGCGGCGGTCGGCCTGCTCGGGGAGGAGGTCCTCCTTGAAGAACAGCTTGATGCCGTCGGCGAGGGTCTGGAGCAGGCCCCACGGCCCGGCCCGGTTGGGGCCGATCCGGTTCTGCATGTCGGACACGAGCTTGCGCTCGAACCACACCATGAACAGCACCGACACCATCAGGACGGCGAAGGACACGAACACCTTGATGGCCACGATGACCACGACGCCCAGGTCGACGCCCCTGGAGAACAGGGGGTCGCCGGCGAACAGCAGGGTCTGGACGGGGCTCACCGGTGCACGCCCGCGTCGGGATCTCGTCGCGGCAAGCCGCTCGTCCTGGTAGCGGAAACCGAACGCCAGCGGTCGATTTCCGCGACCAGAAGCTGCACCGCTCGCCCTCTCGGCTCGCTCATGGCGTCTCCACCCGCACGTCGGTGACGACGGCGGCGGCGTCGATGAGCTCGCCTGCTCCCTCGCCGCCGCCACTGTTGAACGCCAGCGACAGCGACCCCCGGGGCACGCCGGCGTCGGGCTCGGCGTCGACCAGGAAGTTGGCCCGGTTGGACCGGACCCGCACCTGGCCGCCCTTGCCCATGCCCAGGCGGTCGAGGTCGGACGGGTTGGCCCGGGCACACGGGGCCTTGGCCAGCGCGGCCAGCGCCGGGGCCGCCTGCACGAGCGTGCCGTTGCCGTAGAGCGTGCGGCGCGAGACGAGGCGCAGCGAGTAGGCGTCGAGGGGCGGCAGGGACACCACCGGCGCATCGCCCGAGAAGGCGAGGAGCGCCGGCCTGGACAAGGGTGGCAGGCCGGCACCGGGCCGGGCCGCATCGTGGGCCGGGTCGGTGGCGGGGTCCGGGACGACCGCCATGGCCGGGATGCCCTGGGTCTCCACCGCGTCGATGCCGGGATCGGCCACCGGGTCGACGTCGGCCGCCATGTCGGTGGTGGCGCCGGAGGAGATGTCGGTGCGGGCCTCAGGCGGCGGGGCCGCCGGCGCGGGCGGCGGCCCGTCGAGCGGCGCGATCACCCCGTCGCGGTGGCGGCGGTCGGCCAGCACGGCGCGGGTGATGCCGGCGTGGGAGGGGGCGACCTGCTCCACCTCTTCCCAGATCTGCTCCACTGTCTCGAAGCCGAGTTCGGTGCCCAGGCGGGCGGCCAGCTCGACGGCGATCATCCAGTCCGCCCAGGACACGCCGTTCGGCACGATCTTCTGGCCGAGCGAGGTGATGCGGCCCTCGATGTTGGTGGTGGTGCCGCGGCGCTCGGCGAAGGCGGCGGCGGGGAGGACCACGTCGGCCTGGCGCGAGGACTCGGTGAGGAAGGCGTCGACGGCCACCACGAAGCCGGCGCCGGCGAGCGCCTGGCGGGCGAGCCGGCGATCGGGGAAGTCGGTCGCCGGGTCAGCGCCGAGCAGCACCAGCGCCTGGACCCGCCCGTCGGCGGCGGCCGACAGGATGCCGGCGGCATCGAGGCCCGTCTCGGCGGGCAGGGTTGTCCACGCCGCGCTGAACCACTCGCGGCCGGCATCGAGCGAGACCCGCCCGGGCAGGATGCCGGGGGCCAGGCCCATGTCGAGGGCGCCCAGGACGTTGCCCCGGCGCAATGCGGGGAGGAAGCGCACACCGGGCAGCCCGGCCAGGGCGGCGGCCGCCGCGGTGATGGAGGCGGCCGACTCGGCCACCGACGGCCGGCCCAGCACGACCACGGCGCCGTGGCCCAACAGGGCCCGCGCCTCGTTGATGGCGGCCGCCTTCACGCCGGCCACGTCGGCATTGGCGCCGTCGACCAGCGCCCGGGCCAGGAGCGCGGCCTCCCCCGGCCGGTACGCCAGCGACACCTTGCAGTAGCGGGTCAGGCCGGTGGCCTGTGGCGTGAGCTCGACGAGGGGGACGCCCTTGTCGACGGCGGCCTCCCGCAGGCGCAGGTAGAGGACGGGCAGCTCTTCTTTGACGTCCGGCGCCAGGAGGATGACGGCGGACGCCGCGCACGCCTCGTCGATGGTGGCGCGGGGCAGACCCAGCACCACTTCGGCGGGAAGACCGTCGCCCATCTGCGCGTCGACGTTGTCGGTGCCGAGCACGCCCTTGGCCAGCTTGGCCCAGGCATAGGCGTCCTCGTTGGCCAGCCGGGCGCCACCGAGCACCGCCACCGCGCCGGGCCCGTGCACCGCCTTGGCAGAATCGAGCGCCTTGGCCGTCATGGCCAGCGCCTCGCCCCACGAGGCCGCCACCAGCTCGTCGCCCTTGCGCACCAGCGGCGAGTCGAGGCGCTCGTCGCTGTTCACATACTGGTAGCTGAAGCGACCCTGGTCGCACAGCCACCCGTGGTTCACCGGCTCGCTGTCGATGCCGAGGTAGCGGGTGAGCTCGTTGGATGAGGACTGCACTGCGACGCGGCAGCCCACCGAGCACATGGTGCAGGTGCTCTCTACCTGCTCGAGGTCCCAGGGCCGGGCCTTGAACCGGTAGGGCCGGGCCAGCAGGGCGCCCACCGGGCACAGCTGCACGGTGTTACCCGAGAAGTACGACGAGAAGGGCTGGTCCGGGAAGGTGTTGACCTCGATGTGGTCCCCCCGGCCGATGAACTCGATGAGCGGGTCGCCGGCCACCTCGTCGGCGAAGCGCGTGCAGCGGTCGCACTGGATGCAGCGCTCGCGGTCGAGGTACACCAGCTCCGACAGGGCAATGGGCTTGGCCCAGTGCCGCTTCTCCTCCACGAATCGCGTCTCGCCCGGGCCGAACGCCACCGTCTGGTCCTGGAGGGGGCACTCGCCGCCCTTATCGCACACCGGGCAGTCGAGCGGGTGGTTCACGAGCAGGAACTCGAGGACGCCGTCCTGGGCCTTCTTCACCGTCGGCGAAGTGGTGACGACCTCCTGGCCCTCGGTCGTGGGGATGAAGCAGGCAGGCGCGAGCCCGAAGCCCCGCGGCCCCTTCACCTCGACCAGGCACATGCGGCACATGCCCACCGGCCGCATGCGGGGGTGGTAGCAGAATCGGGGGATGTAGACGCCGGCCCGCTCGGCCGCGGCGATGAGCATCTCGCCCGGCTTGGCCGTCACCTGGTTGCCGTCGATGGTGATGGTGACGGTGTCGGGCTTGTTCTCGGTCTGCTCAGCCATACGGACAGGCACCCTCTTTGACGTGGGTGAGGAATTCGTCGCGGAACATGCGGACCCCGGAGGTGATGGAGGAGGGGATGGAGGGGCCGAGCACGCAGATGGTGGTCTGGCGGGGTGGCCAGGACAATCCGGGGGCGATGTTGTCACACACGTCGAACAGGAGGTCGAGATCGCTCTCCCGGCCGGCGCCTTCCTCGATGCGGCGCATGATCTTGTCGAGCCAGCCGCTCCCCTCCCGGCACGGGGTGCACTGGCCGCACGACTCGCGGTGGAAGAAGCGGGTGATGCGCCACGCCGCCCGCACCATGCACGTGGTCTCGTCCATGACCACGATCGAGCCGGAGCCGAGCATGGACCCCGCCTTGCCGACGGCGTCCTGGTCGAGGGCCATGTCGACCTGGTCGGGGCCGAACCACGGGGCCGACGCGCCACCGGGGATGAACGCCTTGAGCTTGTTGCCGTTCCGGATGCCGCCGCCCAGCCGGGGGTCCTCGATGAGGTCGCGGAACGAGACCTTGGACATCTCGACCTCGTAGTTGCCCGGCCGGTTGACGTGCCCGGACAGCGAGAAGATCCGGGTGCCGGTGGACCGCCCGATGCCGAGGGCGGCGAAGGCGGCGCCGCCGTTCTCGACGATCCACGGCAGGTTCGACACCGTCTCCACGTTGTTGACGATGGTGGGTGCGCCGTAGAGGCCGATGGCGGCCGGGAAGAACGGGGGCTTGATACGGGGGAAGCCCCGCTTGCCCTCCAGGCTCTCGATGAGCGCCGTTTCCTCGCCGCAGATGTAGGCGCCGGCGCCAGGGTGGATCACCAGGTCGATCGAGAAGCCCGACCCGAAGATGTCGCGCCCGACCGCGCCGTGGGCGTAGGCCTCGTTGAGGGCGGCGGTCATGCGCTCGATGCCGAGGGCGAACTCGCCCCGCACGAAGATGAAGGCCTGGGCGGCGCCCACGGCCAGGGCGCAGATGAGCGTCCCCTCGATGATCTGGTGCGGGTCGTTCTCGAGGAGCATGTGGTCCTTGAACGTGGCCGGCTCGCTCTCGTCGCCGTTGATCACCACGTAGGCGGGCCGGGCCTTGCCCAGCATCGACCACTTCTTGCCCGCCTCGAACCCGGCGCCGCCCCGGCCGAGCAGGTTGGACGTGAGGACCTCGGCGGTGATGTCGGCCGGGGCCATGGTGAGCGCCTTGCGCAGGCCGCTGTAGCCGCCGTTGTCGAGGTAGGAGGCGAGCGTCCACGACCGGGCGATGCCGATGCGGCGGGTGACGATATGGGCGGCGTCGGTGAGCGGCATGTCAGTTGGTGGTGCCCGGGCTCTGGGGGCGCAGGCCGCCGGGCTCGGACGGGATCTCGGGGCCGGTGGCGGACTCGGCCGTGGCCCCGGCCGGCAGGCCGACGCTGCGGCGCACCCGGCACAGCGTCCCGTGGGGCGGGACCTCGTCGGCCAGTGCGCCGGAACGGAGGTCGCCCATCAGCGTGTCGAAGCGCTCTGGTGTGACCGAGCCGAAGAAGCGCCAGTTCACGGCCAGGCAGGGCGCCTCGCCGCACAGGGCGATGCACTCGACCTCTTCGAGGGTGAACTCGCCGTCGTGGGTCGTGCCGCCGCCCGACACGCCCAGGGTCTTCTCGGCGTGGTCGAGCAGCTCGAAGCCGCCGTTGAGGAGACAGGCGATGTTGGTGCACACCGACACCAGGTGGCGGCCCACCGGATGGGTGAAGAACATGTCGTAGAACGACGCCGTGCCGTAGACCTCGGCTGAGGTGAGGTTGAGCAGCTCGGCCACATGGGTGATGGCGTCGGGCGTGAGCCAGCCGTCCTGTTCCTGGGCCACGTGGAGCATGGGAATGAGGGCGGACCTGGCCTCGGGGTACAGGGCTATGAGGTCGCGGGCCCGCTTCTCGTTCTCGGCGCTGAGGCGTGCCATCAGCGGTCGACCCCGCCCATCACCGGGTCGACGGAGGAGATGACGGCCACCGCGTCGGCCACGAACCCGCCCCGAAGCATGACCGGCAGGGTCTGCAGGTTGACGAAGGAGGGGTCTCGCATGTGGAAGCGGTAGGGCTTGGCCGACCCGTCCGCCACGAGGTAGCCACCGAGCTCGCCGCGGGGCGACTCGACGGCGACGTAGGTCTCGCCGGCGGGCACCTTGAAGCCCTCGGTGAACAGCTTGAAGTGGTGGATCAGTGCCTCCATCGACTCGTCGATGCGGGCCCGGGGCGGGGGCGTGACCTTCTTGTCCTGCACCCGGTAGTCGCCGGGCGGCACCAGGTCGACGATCTGGCGGACCAACCGGATCGACTCGCGGATCTCGTTGAGCCGGATGGCGTAGCGGTCGAAGGCGTCACCGTACCGGCCCACCACGATCTCGAAGTCGAGCTGGTCGTAGTGCATGTACGGCATGTCGCGGCGCAGGTCCCACGGCACGCCGGTGGAGCGCAGCACCGGACCGGTGGCGCCCAGGGCGATGGCGGCTTCGGGGGTGATGACGCCCACGCCCTGGGTGCGCTCCTGGAAGATGGGCTGGCCGGTGAGCAGGGTGTCGTACTCGTCGAGGCGGGGGAGGATGGCCTCGCAGATCGCCAAAACTTGCTCGCGCCACCCGTCCGGCAGGTCGGCGGCCACGCCGCCCGGGCGGATGTAGTTGTAGTTCATGCGCAGCCCGGTGGTGCGCTCGAAGAAGGAGAGCACCAGCTCGCGCTCGCGCCAGCCGTAGAGCATCATCGAGATGGCGCCCAGGTCCATGCCGTTGGTGGCCATGAACAGCAGGTGGCTGGAGACCCGGTTCAGCTCCATGAGGAGCATGCGGATCCAGGTGGCCCGCTCGGGGACCTCGACCTCGAGCAGCGTCTCGACCGCCACCGAGAACACCGTCTCGTTGAAGAAGTTGGCGAGGTAGTCCATGCGGGTCACGTTGGTGGACCCCTGGATGTACATCAGGTCTTCCTGGGTCTTCTCCATGCCGGTGTGGAGATAGCCCACCACCGGCTTGGAGCGCACGACCGTCTCGCCGTCGAGCTCGAGCATGAGGCGCAGCACGCCGTGGGTGCTGGGGTGCTGCGGCCCCATGTTGATGATCATGGTCTCGTCTTCGCTGATCTCGACGTTCATGTCGCCCGGATCGAGAACTGCGCCCTCGGGCAAGCGCAGCACGGCGCCCTTCTCGCGGAGCAGCTCGGCCGGGTCGGTGGCCGACCGGCTGTGGAGCTCCTGGGCGCCTTCGGACGTGCCGGCCATGCCGGAGGTGGGAGCCGTCACCTGGACGCCGGGGCGGCCTTGAACTGCACCGGCACCCGGCCGGTGGCGTAGTCCTTGCGCAGCGGGTGGCCCTCCCAGTCCTCGGGCATGAGGATCCGGGTGAGGTCGGGATGGTCGTCGAAGTGGATGCCGAGCAGGTCGAACGCCTCGCGCTCCATGGCCTCGCACCCCGGATGGAGGGCGAAAAGCGACGCCACGGTGGGGTCGGCCTCCGGCACCTGCACCCGGATGCGGAGCCGTTCCTTGCGGCTGTGGGACAGCAGGTTCACCACCACCTCGAAGCGCTCGGGGGCCATCGCCTCGGGGAGGTCCCGCCGGGGCCGAGCCAGGTAGTCGACGGCGCAGAGGTCGACGCAGACGTTGAAGCCCTCGTCCTTCAGCGCCTCGACCAGGCCCAGGTAGGAACCCCGGTCCGGGTGCACGACCTTCTGGCCCACCGACCAAATGACGGGCGACCCGTGCACCAGCTCGGGCGGCGCCGGCTCAGGGGCCTCCTCCTCGGTCGCCTGGTCGCTCACTTCGGCGTGGCCACAGCCAGGTGGGGCTTCGGTGCGTCGCCCGGGAGGTCGAGCCCTGCGCCGGCGCCGGTGGCGGTGCGGCGCCGCATGATCTCACCCGTGCGGATCTTCTCGTGCAGCGTGAGGATGGCGTGCAACAGCGTCTCGGGGCCGGGCGGGCAGCCGGGGGCGTACACGTCGACCGGCACGATCTGGTCGACACCCTGGACGATTGCGTAGTTGTTGAACATACCGCCGCTCGACGCGCAGACGCCCATGGAGATGACCCACTTGGGCTCCATCATCTGGTCGTAGACCTGGCGCAGCACCGGCGCCATCTTCTGCGAGACCCGGCCGGCCACGATCATGAGGTCGGCTTGGCGGGGGGAGCCCCGGAAGACCTCCATGCCGAAGCGGCTGATGTCGAAGTTGGACGCGCCGGTGGCCATCATCTCGATGGCGCAGCAGGCCAGGCCGAACGACGCCGGCCACACGCTGTTGCGGCGGGCCCACTTCACCACGTCCTCGATGCGCCCGGTGAGGAAGTTGTGGCTCAGATCCTCCATGCCCGGCATCGCTACGCGGCCTCCCGGTCGCGGCCGATGCGGCGGACCGACGACTCCGAGGTGCGGGTCTCGTTCTCGGTGGTGCGGGCCCGGGCCGGCCCCCAGTCGAGGGCTCCGTTGCTCAGCAGGTACACGAACGACACGAAGACGGCGATGGCGAAGACCACCATCTCGATGAGGCCGAACAGGTTGAGCCGGTCGAAGACCACGGCCCACGGGTAGAGGAAGATGATCTCGATGTCGAAGATGATGAAGATCATCGCGATCAGGTAGAAGCGCACCGGGAAGCGCTCGGGCGGCGAGTTGGCGGGGACGATGCCGCACTCGTAGGGCGCCGACTTGGCGACGTTCGGGTGGCGGGACACCAGGACCCTGGCGCCCATGAACGACCCGGCCGCGAAGAGCGTGGCCAACACCATCAACATCAGGATGGGCAGGTACTCACTCATCGAGCGCTGAGGCTAGCCGCTCACGACCTGAGGGGGGAGGCCCAATCGGCCGGAAGGCTCGGCTTTCCCTACGTGGTGGCGAGGGCCGTGGCCTTCGCCCGCATGATCTCCTTGTCGCGCTCGTGCAGGTTCCAGCAGCACACGCCGAAGACGATCCCGGAGAACAACATCACGAGGAACGGCGGCAGGCGCAGGTGCCCGAGATCGCGGATCATCAACACCGTGGTGGTCTCGGCGGTGAGATCGGGCTGGGGCTTGAGACCGGCCGGCGGGTCCTCGAAGAGGGCGGGCTTCACCTGGATGAGCACGTAGTGGGGACGATGGCGGAGGGTGAAAAAGTAATTCTCCCCGCCGTAGCGGTACCCGTCGAGCAGGACATAGTCGCTCGTGTCCGAGAACGGTGAGTCGAAGCGCTCGACGATCGGGTCGGGCTTGCTCTCGCCGCCGCCGTGCTCCCCGGCCGCCGGCGCCGCGCTCGGCGCGAGCAGCTCGTCGGCCTTGGCCTGGGCGTCGGCCAGCTCGGCGTCGCCCGGGCGCAACTCCTTCCACTTGCCTTCGGGGAAATCCTCGGCCACGGGAAGCAGGGACTGCGACACCGGCCCCGAGAAGGCCTCCTGCACCTTCCACTCCGGCGAGGGGCCCTTGAGCCCGATGCCGAACACCAACCACACCGCCCCCATGATGGTCATCCAGCCGGCCAGGCCGGTGAGGGCCAGCACCAGTCCCATCTTGGCGCCCATGTTGGTGGCCAGCAGCAGGTACACGCTGCCGGGCAGCAGCACGACGCCGGCAAAGACGATCGCTGCACCCCGAATCTGCGGATCCCAGGTGAGCGCAGCAAGCGTATGGATCACAACTCATCTCCAGAACGAAGCGAACAAAGGGAGGCAAGGGAGACGGAACCGGCGTCCGGCCACCGAGCGCCGCCGAAGGCGGCCCCCCTGGCTGGACGCTCCCGCCGAAGGCGGCCAGAAAACGGGCGAAGGGCTGTCCGGCTCCGCGGAGCGGCGAGCGAGTCGGAGCGAAGCGGAGGGGAGACCAGCCGCCGGACGCCCGCAGCACCCCCAACTCGGTGAGGAAGCTCCGCTTCCGAACCGAAACTCACAGACCACGCTCGTACTCGACGATGGCCTGGATCTGCTCTGCGGTGAGCATCTTCCCGAAGCCCGGCATGCCGCCACCCTCGTCGCCGCCCACGCCCCGCAGGCCGTAGGGCTTGGCGTACTCGGCTCCCTCGGTGATGAACTCGACGTGCATCTTGGCGTCGGGGAACTGGCTCACCGTCTCGCCACCACGGAGGCTGGGCCCGAAGGCGCCGCCCCCCGGCTCCTTGGGCTCGCCGATGGACCAGCCCAGGGTGTGGCAGCGGGAGCAGAAGCCGTCGAAGAGCTTGGCGCCGTCGGTGCCGAACTCGGCGAGGGATGCCTTGCGGACCTTCTCGGGGTCGAGCTGGATGGTGTCGAGGTAGGCGATGAGGTCCTCGATCTGCTGGTCGTTCATCGGCCCGCCGCCTTCGACGCCCCACGCCGGCATCGGGGTGTTGGCCCGGCCGTACACCAGGATCGCCTTCACCTCATCGGGCGAGTAGCGCAGCAGCACCGTGTCCAGGGCGGGGGCCGCCCAGGTGACTTCGCGGGGAGGCTTGGTGGCATCGAGCGGGTCTGGCATCACGTAGGTGGTGGAGCCGCCCTGGCCCTCGGTGCCGTGGCAGCCGCCGCACCCGAAGTGGCCGATGTTGCCCTCGGGGATGGGCGAGCCTGAGGGTTGGAAGAGGACGAGGCCGCGGCCGGCGGCCCGGCTGTCGAAGCCGCGGACGGCTCCTTCCTGGCGGCTCGGCTCGCGTGCCCAGTACAGCGGCAGCCCCACGGCGACGATCACCATGAGCACAAGGCCGCCGAGCAGGGCCCGGTCGAGCCGGTGGCTCTCGAGGGCGTCGTCATCGAGGTAGGGCTTGCGGTTGGGCGCAAGCTCCATCTCGGCCCCCGGCGGCGGGGTGCCCTCCTTCTTCAGGTGGGTGAGGATGTAGGCGGCCCACCCGATGGTGAGGACGGCGACGACAGCGAAGCCGAACTTCTGCTGGGTCGTGAAAGCAGCGAGCAGCGAGGTCATGCGCAGTGCGGCCCCTCGGCCTCTTGGCCGGTGGTGTTCGTGCCGATCGGCGGGCCCTGGACGAGGCTGCCGGTGTCGACGCTCAGCACGCCGCCGCTCACCTCGACGCCGAACATGTCAAGGCCTCGGGGCGCAGGGCCGCCCTTCTTCTCGCCCACCCGGTTGTACTGCGAACCGTGGCAGGGGCACTCGAACCACTGGGCGCTCTTGCAGAACGGCACCCGGCACCCGAGGTGCACGCACTTCTGGTAGAGCGCCACCACGCCCTCCTTCATCCCGTCGAGCACGGCGCCGGTGTAGACGGCGGAGGCCTTGCCGACCGCGTCGGCGGGGTAGGGGGCGATCCAGGTCCGGGCCTCGGCCAGGTAGAAGGGCTCGCGCTTGGCGCGGATCTCGCCGAGGATCTCGTCGAGCTTGCCGACCTTGATCTTGGCACCGAAGCCGCCCGACAGGGTCGGCCACAAGAACCCGATGGAGGCGGCCCCGAAGCCGGTGAGGCCCAGGGTGAAGAAGCCGACGATGCTGCGGTTGAAGAACTGGCGGCGGGTGACGCCGAGGGCATCGGGGTCCATGGGCGCCCGCGGGGCGGGCGGGGCGCCACCAGGGGCGACGACCACCAGGCTCTCGCCGCGCCGGGAGAGGTTGGCCGCCCGCTCGACCTCGCGGCCGCTGACGGTGGGGCCCTCGTCCCCGTGCGAGACGCGTGCGGCGGCCTCGTCGTGGGCGTCCTGGCGCGCCTTGGCCAGGGCCGAGGCGCGGTCGCGCCGGGCGGACGTGGTGAAGACGAAGAGTCCTCCGAGGAGGATGACCACCCCCACGGCGATCAGGACGACGGTGCTGCTGTCCATGACGTGTGCTCCCTAGAGATCGAAGATGTCGTGGACGCCCTGGCGCCAGGGCAGGATGAAGTTGAAGCCCTCGCCCCGGAAGAACGATCCGATGATGACGAGGGTGGCCCAGAACATGAGGAAGAGCGTCATCAGGGCGATGGCGAACTTGCGGTCCTCGGGCTTGTTGCTCGGGTTCTTGTCGATGTAGCCGGCCGCCCCGAGGGCGATGAGGCCCATGCCCGGGATCGTCACCCCGGCCACCATCGGGTGGAACATGGTGAGCAGCTCCTGGAGGCCGAGGAAGTACCACGGCGCCTTGGAGGGGTTGGGCGTGCGGTTCGGGTTGGCCATGCCGAGCAGGGGCGCGTTGACCACGGCCGAGAAGACCAGCAGGAAGGCGGTCATGGCCATGGTGGCGATGAACTCGCCGATCAGTAGGTGGGGCCAGGTGTGGACCTTGTCGGTGGGGACGGCCTTGACGTCCTGGATGGACCCAGCCTTGACGACCGTGAGCAGGCGCTGGGTGTGCCCGGCCGGGCCGGCGGCAGGCGCCGCCGCGGGGCGGGTGGTGGCCGGCGCGGTGGCGGTGGCGGTGCCACCGCCACCGGCTGCACTGCGCTCGAGCAGGGACGTGGGGATCTTGCCGGGGTCGTCGGCGGGCGCCGCAGCGGAAGCCCCGCCCCCACCACCGCCGCCCTGGGCAGCCAGGAAGGCGCGCCGGTCGATCGACCGCTGCAGCAGGTGGTCAGGAACCTCAGGCATGGATCCCTCCGGACGAGGTCAGGGAAGCGAGGTAGTGGCCAAGGCGTCCGGTTGCGTCGCCAGGGCGACCGGCCACCGGAAGCCGCCACAGGCGGCCACCCTGGCTGGGCGCCACCGCCGGCGTCAGCCGGCGGCAACGAGCAGTCAGCGTGATGGACGTCCGGCTCCGCCGGTCGTCCATCACACCATCAGTTCGGCGAGCAACCTCCGGTTGCGAGTCGAAGATCACAGGGGCCCCGAGATCCCGCCGTCCTTGCGGACCCGCCAGAAGTGGACGGCCATGAAGATGACGATGACGAACGGCAGCATCAACACGTGCAGGACGTACCACCGCAAGAGGGTGTCGGTGCCGATCTCGGCCCCTCCCAGGAGCACGAAACGCACCTGGTTCCCGAACACCGGCGTGTACCCCATCATGTTCGTGCCGACGGTGACGGCCCACAGCGCCAGCTGGTCCCAGGGCAGCAGGTAGCCGGTGAACGACAGGAGCAGCGTGAGCATGAGCAGCATCACGCCGATGATCCAGTTGAACTCCCGGGGCGGCTTGTAGGCACCGTGGTAGAAGACGCGCGCCATGTGGAGGAACACGGACAGCACCATGAGGTGGGCCGCCCATCGGTGCATGTTCCGCACGAGGAGACCGAAGGCCACCGACGTGTGCAGCGTGGCGATGTCGTTCCACGCGTTTGCCGCCGTGGGTCTGTAGAAGAACATCAGGAAGATGCCTGTGACCGTGAGCATGATGAAGAGGAAGAACGACAGGCCGCCGAGGCAGAGCGTGTAGCTCACCTTCACGGCGTGGCGCTTCACCTTCACCGGGTGCAGGTGGTACAGCACCGAGTTCATGATCACGTAGGACCGGTTCCTCGGGCTGTCGGTGTAGCCCTTGCGGAAGATGGACCCCGGGCGGAAAACGGAGGCCCAGAACTGCGAACCCTGCACCTTCTCGACCCGTTCGCTCAACTTTTTCGAGAACTCGCCCTTCGCGACGAGACGCTTCGCCACCGTGCGCCCCTACCGCAACCCTGCGCAAAGTCCGCGCACGTTCGTGATGCTCCCTTGGTCGGTGGAACTGCGTCCGAGCACCCGCCGGGCGCGCACTAGAACCGCATTCCGTACGAGTAGCCGTGCTTGTTGTCGCGCTGGTGGCGGTCGCCCTCGCGGGGCGCCACACCGGCCTTGCCCATGATGATCACGCCGGTCGGGCAGCGGTCGACGCACAGGCCGCAGCGCGTGCACACGTCCTCATCGACCACGAACACCACGTGGTCGTCGGGATCGAGGCCTGGCTGCGACGTGTTGGGCGCCTCCGTGATCGAGTCGGTGGAGAGCATGTGGATGCACTTCCACGGGCAGATGTCGACGCAGCCCTCGCACATGATGCACTCGGACTGGTCGATGTGGAGGAACTGCTTCGGCTTGACGGCCTTGGACAGCTCTTCGGGCGCCACCTCGGTGAGGACGTACTCACCGGGGAACGCTGGCATGGGGGGATTCGCCTCGGTCTTGGCCATGTCGTCAGACCTTCCTGACCAGAGGTCGGCCGAAGGCCGACAGCTCGATCGCAGGGGGAGGGGCCGTCTTCTTGCCCCGCTTCTGCCACCAGAGCCAGCCCACGATCTGGAGCACGAAGAAGATGACGTAGAAGGCGCCGGCGATCATGTCGCCGATGGCAGACGCAGTGATCGTGACCCGGCCCCGGCCGAAGAAGGTGAGGCCCTCCGGCCACAGCCGCCCGAACGGCGTGGGCACGCCGATGGAGTCGGTGCGCCACCCGAGCTCGTTGCCGGCCCACAGGAGCCACTGGTTCGGCACGACGCCGTAGAACATCAGCATCAGCGCGAAGAGGAAGGTGCTGGCCAGGAACGCCTCACCCCAGGTGAGCGGCGCGCCGGGCGCCCGGCGAAGCCCCACCAGCACGACGATGCCGCACATCACCACAGTGATGATCAGTGAGGCAAGAAAGGCGACCATCCACGCTCCCGACGGTGGTGCTCGTGATTACGTTCACAATTCTACCCGGGCGACGCTGCACGTCGATTCGGGTCGTGGATCGGTTCTAGCACGACCCCTTTCCGTTCTTCACATCGCCGCCGGAGGGCGCCCCGCGGGTCCCGCTTGGTCCAGACCGGCCCCGGGCAGTTACATTCGGGACATCGGCCGTCGACCGTCGGAGGTTCCTGCGTGACCGAAGTACCCGAGCATCTCCTGGCCCGCTCACGTGAGCGGCGCGCAGCGCTCGGCCTTGGTGGCGGCGCTCCCGCCGAGCCGTCGGGCGGCGCTCCGGCCGCCGCCCCGTCGGCAACGCCGGCCACGGTCGCACCCTCCGCCGCGCCGGCTCCGGTGGCGGCGGCAGCCGCGCCGGCCGTCGTCGAGGAAGCCAAGCCGGTTCCGGCCTACCTGACCCCGGCGGCCGCCCGGGCCCGGATCCCGGTGTGGATCATGCCCGTGCTCGCCCTCCTCCCCTTCTGGGGGATCCTCTACATCGGCGCCTTCGGGTCCCGGGACGATGCCGAGGCCCTCACGGGCGCCGAACTCGGGGCCGAGGTCTACCGGGCCCAGGGCTGCTCGGCCTGCCACGGTGCGTCGGGCGAGGGCGGCGTGGGCCCGGCGCTCGCGGGCGGAGAGGCGGCCAAGACCTTCCCCGACGAGGCCGACCACGAGTCCTGGATCCGGACGGGCTCCGGCCCCTTCCGCGGCCAGCCGTACGGCGACCCCGAGCGCGAGGGCGGCCAGCGCACCGCCACCGGCGGCATGCCCGGCTTCTCCAGCCTGTCCGACGAAGAGGTCGCGGCCGTGACCCTGTACGAGCGAGAGGAGTTGTAGCCCCGAGGTGACCGAACACCACGAGGTGCTGGTGGTGGGCGGGGGCCCCTCGGGCGCCGCCTGCGCCTACTGGCTGGCCGAGGCGGGCCACGACGTGCTGGTGGTGGAGAAGAAGCGCTATCCGCGGGAGAAGACGTGCGGTGACGGCCTCACGCCGCGCTCGGTCAAGCAACTCTACGACATGGGCCTGGCCGACGAGCTGGCCGGCCACCACCGCTTCGACGGGCTGCGGTCGATGGCCTTCGGGCGCACGCTGGAGCTGCGCTGGCCCGACCACCCCGACTTCCCTGACCACGGCTACGTGGTCACCCGCAAGGACCTCGACCACCTGGTGGCCCAGCGGGCGGAGAAGGCCGGCGCCACCGTGTGGCAGGAGTCCGAGGCACAGACCCCCATCGTGGACGGCGCCACCCTGCGCGGCGCAGTGGTGAAGCGCAAGGCCGAGGGCGGGGCCACCGTCGAGGTCACCGCTGACTACGTGGTGGTGGCCGACGGGGCCAACTCCCGTTTCGGGCGGGCCATCGGCACCAGCCGGGACCGCTCGCTGCCGATGGGTCTCGCCATCCGCGGCTACTACGAGTCGCCCCGCCACGACGAGCCGTGGATCGAGAGCCACCTCGACATCCGCGACAAGACGGGCGCGGTCCTGCCCGGCTACGGCTGGATCTTCCCCGTCGGCGACGGTCGGATCAACGTGGGCGTGGGGCTGCTGTCCACCGCCAAGCGCTGGAAGTCGGTGAACACCTCACACCTGATGGAGTCGTTCGCCGCCTACGCACCGGCGTCGTGGGACATCCGCCCGGAGACGTCGTGCGGCCCGCCCACCGGCGGCAAGCTGCCGATGGCGTTCTCGCTCTTCCCCACCATCGGCCCCACCCACCTGGTGATCGGCGACGCCGGCGGCGCCATCAACCCGTTCAACGGCGAGGGCATCTGTTACGCGTACGAGACCGGGCGTATGGCGGCCGAGGCGGTGTCGCAGGCGCTCGCCTCCGGGGACGCCCGGGCCCTCGAGGACTACCCCCGGCGGGTCCGCGAGGAGTACGAGCTCTACTACAAGGTCGCCAGCGCCTTCGTGAAGATCATCGGCCACCCGGCTCTCATGCGGATGCTGGTCAGCACCGGCATGCGGTCGCGGACCCTCATGGAATGGGTGCTGCGGATCATGGCCAACCTCCTCCGGCCCGACGAGCTGGGCCCGGCGGAGGCCGCCTACAAGGCGATCGCCGCCATCGCCCGTCTGGCGCCGACCCGGTCGCCCGCACTGCGGGCCGGGTGACATCGCAGGAGCACCGCTCTTGACAGCGGACGACCCGGGTGCGAACTTAACAGTGTTAGCTTTCGTGCCCGGAGCCATGCCGGCGCCGAAAGGGAGTGGCGGGATGCCGAGCCGAGCGGTCTGGCGGATGGTGCGGACGCCCGCCACCCCAGGTACGGCGTGACGTCGGCCCAGTTGCCCTCCCGCCCCACCCGCCGGCCACGCGCCCGGCGGGGTGAGGGCGAGCGGCTGCGCGAGGAGATCCTCGACGCCACGTCCGACCTGCTCTTGGAGACCGGCGACCACGAGGCGGTCAACATCCGGTCGGTGGCGAAGGCCGTCGGCGTCACCCCGCCGTCGATCTACCTGCACTTCGCCGACAAGGCCGAGCTGATCCAGGCGGTGTGCGGCCGCCACTTCGGGGCGCTGGAGCAGTGCATCGAGACGGCGGTGGCCGGTACCGCCGACCCGGGCGAGGAGCTGCGGCTGCGGGGCAAGGCCTACGTGCGGTTCGGGCTCGAGCATCCCGAGCAGTACCGCATCCTGTTCATGTCGAAGCGGGTGACCTGCGACGAGCCGCCCGACGATCAGCTCAAGGCGGCGTCGGGGTTCACCGCGCTCGTCGACAACGTCGTGCGGGCCATCGAGGCCGGGGCCATCGAAACAACCGACCCGCTCCTGGTGGCAACCGGGCTGTGGACGGTGGTGCACGGCATCACGTCGCTCGCCATCTCCATCCCCGACTACCCGGTGGTGGGCCTCGACGTGCTGGTGGACCACCTCCTCGACGTCCACCGCCGTGGACTGAGGCCCTGAGTCGCTCACCTAGCATCGGGCCATGGTCACACCGCTGAGCACCGGGGTCGGCGAGGCCCTCGACACCCGCCCGGACGAGGAGGTTCGCACCGGCGAGCCGCAGGTGGCCCACATCGTGAAGTCCGACGGCGGCGACGCGGTGGCCCGCGTCCTGGAGGCCCGGATCAACAGCACGCCCCTCGAGGCACTGTGCGGCACCGTGTTCGTCCCCCAGCGCGACCCGTCACGCCTGCCGATGTGCAGCCGCTGCAAGGACATCTACGAGACCTACCGCGCCTTCAACGACGGCCTGCCGGAGAACCCCGACACCTGATCGGGAGGCCAGCGTGCGTCGGCCGCTCCGCCGTCCGGGCTAGGTGGAGCCGGCGTCGGCGTCGGCCGGCTGCACCCGGGCGGCCGACGAGCGGTCGAGGCCGGCGGCCGTGAGGACCCCGAGGACGACCGTGACCGCGTCGGGGACGCCGACCACCACGCCGAGCTGCGGGCGCCCGCCCAGGGCGGCTTCGGCGCCGCCCTCGGCCATGGCCGCGGCGAGGCCGAGGGTGTAGGCGAATACGACGGGCCCGGCCACGATGGCCCGGACATCGGGCTCCTCGGCGGCGGCAAGGGGCATCAGGGAGCGCAGACCGGCGGCGGGCACGTAGCCGGCGGCCTCCCAGGACTGGTCGGCCAGCGAGCCGGCGTCGGGGAAGCCGGACCCGCCGCTGAGAGCGGTGGCCGCCTCGGTGCGCCCGGCGCTGTTGCCCCGCACGACGTAGATCCCGAACCAGATGCCGGCGAGGTCGTCCGGCGCCGGGCGCTCCTCGAATTGGCGCACGAACCACGGCACCGCCTTGGCCACGTCGGCCCCGGTGTCGACGGCGGCGATGGCCTCCCAGACGGGCGACGGCGCCTCGGCCGCGGCCAGGGCGACCACCTCGGCGAGCACGTCGGCGAGCGACTGGCCGGCCATGACCGATGCCAGCGCGGCGTCGAGGATGCGGTCGTGGAGGTCGGAGCTCATGGCCCCGAGACTAGGGCGGTGGCGGCACCGACGCGATCGCCGCCCGGGCCTGGTCGACCGTGTGCTCGATGTCGTCATGGCTGTGGGCCAGGCTCGGGAAGATCGCCTCGTAGGGGCCGGGGGCCAGCGCCACGCCCCGCTCCAGCAGTGCCCGGAAGAACGCGGCGTAGAGCCCGTTGCCGCACGACGCCTTGGCCTGCTCGTAGTCGGTGACCGGCGCGGCGGCGAAGAAGAGGCCCACCAGCGGGCCTGCCACCGGAACCTGGACACCGAATCCGGCCTCGGCGATCACGTCGGCCAGCGCCGGGCCGAGCTCGGCCGCCCGGCCCGCGAGCATCGTGTAGGCGGCGTCGTCGAGCAGGTCGAGCACGGCCAGGCCGGCGGCGGTGGCCAGCGGGTTCCCCGACAGGGTACCCGCCTGGTACACCGGCCCCAGCGGGGCGAGCACCTCCATGACGGCGCGGCGGCCGCCGAACGCGGCGAGGGGCAGGCCGCCGCCGATCACCTTGCCGAACACCGACAGGTCGGGCCGCACGCCGTAGGCGCCCTGTGCGCCGGCCGGGCCCAGGCGGAAGCCGGTGATGACCTCGTCGAACACGAGGAGGGCGCCGGCCGCGTCGCACGCCGTCCGCAGTCCCTCGAGGAACCCGGGAACGGGCGGGACCAGGCCCATGTTGGCCGCCACCGGTTCCACCAGCACGCAGGCCACGTCGTCGCCGATCTCGGGCACCTGGTTGTAGGGGACGACGACCGTGTCGGCTACCGCCCCGGCGGGCACGCCGGCCGATGCCGGCAGGCCGAGGGTGGCCACGCCGCTGCCGCCGGAGGCCAGGAGGGTGTCGCTGTGGCCGTGGTAGCAGCCGGCGAACAGCACGACCCGGTCGCGGCCGGTGAAGCCGCGGGCGACGCGCACCGCGCTCATGGCCGCCTCCGTGCCGCTCGACACCAGGCGCACCAGGTCGCAGCCGGGCACCCGGTCGCGGATCGCCTCGGCCAGCTGCACCTCGCGCTCGGTGGGGGCGCCGTAGCTGGTGCCGTCGCCTGCGGCCCGGCGGATGGCGTCCACCACGGCGGGGTGGGCGTGGCCGAGGATCGAGGCCCCGTAGGACTGGACGTAGTCGAGGTAGCGCCGGCCCTCCACGTCCCACACGTAGGGGCCCTCGGCCCGGGCCACGAAGTAGGGCATCCCCCCCACCGAGCGGAACGAGCGCACCGGAGAGCTCACCCCGCCCGGGATGACCTCGCACGCCCGCTTGTAGAGCTGCTCGTTGCTGTTGGCGCCGTCAGCCATGCAGGGTCTCGGCCAGCTCACGCGCCAGGTAGGTGAGGATGACGTCGGCGCCGGCCCGCTTGATGGCCAGGGTGAGCTCGAGAGCCACCGCCGGCCCGTCGACCCACCCGCGCTCGGCCGCCGCCTTGAGCATGGCGTACTCCCCCGAGACCGAATAGGCCGCCACCGGCACGTCGACGGCGGCGCGGGTGGCGGCGATCACGTCGAGGTAGGCGAGGGCCGGCTTCACCATCACCATGTCGGCGCCCTCGGCCACGTCGGCCGCCACCTCGGCCAGGGCCTCCCGGGCGTTGCGGGGGTCCTGCTGATAACTGCCGCGGTCGCCCTCGCCGGAGGTGATGGCGACATCCACGGCGTCCCGGAACGGGCCGTAGAGGGCGGAGGCGTACTTGGCCGCGTAGGCCAGGATGGCGGTGGCCGGGTGGCCGGCGCCGTCGAGGGCGGCCCGGATGGCCGCCACCTGGCCGTCCATCATCCCGCTCGGCGCCACCACGTCGGCGCCGGCTCCGGCCTGGGCCACGGCGATACGGGCGTAGCACTCGAGGGTGGCGTCGTTGTCGGGCCGGCCGGTGGCGTCGAGCACCCCGCAGTGACCGTGGTCGGTGTACTCGTCGAGGCACAGGTCGGCCATGAGGACGATCTGGTCGCCCACCTCGTCGCGCAGGTCGCGCAGGGCCAGCTGGACGATGCCGTCGGGGTCCCATGCGGCCGAGCCAACGGCGTCCTTGGCAGCGGGGACGCCGAACAGCACGACGGCGGGCACGCCGAGGGTGGCCAGCTCCCGTACCTCCTTGATGAGGGACCCGCGGGTGTGCTGCACCACGCCCGGCAGCGAGGCGATGGGCACCGGCTCGGTGATGCCCTCGCGCACGAACAGCGGCGCCACCAGGTCGTCGACACCGAGGCGGGTCTCGGCCACCAGCCGGCGCAGGGCAGGGGTGCGACGCAGGCGGCGCAGCCGTTGGGCGGGGAAGGCCACGTGGCTCAGCGTACGGGGCCGAGGGCCTCGACCAGGGCGGCGACCAGGCCGTCGAGGGTGGAGTCGGCCGCCGTGGTGGCGACGGTGACGCCGGCGGCGCGGGCGGCGTCGGCCGTCACCGCCCCGATGCAGGCCACCACCGGAGGGGTCGCTTCCGGTCCCGCCGCCGCCAACCAGTTGGTCACGGAGGAGGCGGACGTGAAGGCGATTGCGTCGGCCGCCGCTGCTGCTTCCAACTGGGCGGGCGGCGGCGTCACGGGCTCCGAGCGGTACGCCTCGACGAGGTGCACCGTCCAGCCCTTGGCCGCCAGCCCGTCGGGCAGGACCTGGCGCGCCACGGCGGCCCGGGGGATCAGCACGGAACCACCCTGCGCCCCCGCGTCGGGGAAGAACTCGAGCAGCGACTCCGACACGAAGCGCGGCGGCACCATGTCGGGCACCAGGCAACGGCGCTCCAGGGCGGTGGCGGTGCCGGGACCGATGGCGGCGATGCGGGCCGGCCCGAAGTCCCGGCCGTCGCGCACGAAGTCCAGGAACCACTCGACGGCGTTGGCCGAGGTGAAGACGACCCAGTCGTACGTGGACAGGCGGTCCACCGCTCCGGCGACGGCGAGGCCCCCGTCGGCCGGAGGGACGATGGCGATGGTGGGCACCTCCACCACCTGGGCGCCGGCCGCCCGCAGGCGAGCCGACAGTTCCCCCGCCTGATGGCGGGCGCGGGTGACCACCACCCGCCGCCCGAACAGCGGGAGGCGCTCGAACCAGGACAGGTCGAGCCCGGCCACCCGGCCGATCACGATCGTCACCGGCGGCTCCAGGTCGGCGTCGGGCAGGTCGGCCAGCGTGGTTCGCACGCTGCGCTGGTCCGGCCGGGTGCCCCAGCGCACTGCGAGCACCGGGGTATCGGGGTCGAGCCCCCCGGCCATGAGACGGGGGACGAAATCGGCCCGGTGAGCCACGCCCATCAGGACGACGATGGTGCCGCCCGCCCGCCCGAGGGCCTCCCAGTCGGTGGGCCGGTCGGACCCGTGCTCGCGGTGGCCGGTGAGCACGGTGAACGACGTGGACAGCCCGCGGTGGGTGAGGGGCACGCCGGCATACGCCGGCGCGGCGAGGGCGGCCGACACGCCCGGCACCACCTCGAAGGGCACGCCCGCCTCCAGGAGGGCCAGCGCCTCCTCGCCGCCCCGCCCGAACACGTACGGGTCGCCGCCCTTGAGGCGTACCACCTGTCGTCCCGCCGACCCGTGTTCCACCAGCAGGGCGTTGATCGCCTCCTGGTCGACGGGACCACCGGGGCGCTTCCCCACGTCGACGCGCTCGGCCTTCGCCGGCGCCAGGTCGAGCAGCGACGCCGACGCCAGCCGGTCGTGCAGCACCACGTCGGCCCGTCCCAGCACCTCGGCGCCCCGAACTGTCAGGAGGCCGGGATCCCCCGGCCCGGCGCCCACCAGGTACACCGTCATGGCGCCCGCCGACGGTCCTGGCCCGTTCTGGTAGCGGAATTGCGCCCCCTGGTGCTCGATTCCGCTACCAGAACGACGGGAACCGGGTGGGGGGTCATGCGAGGCCCTGGAGGCTCTCGAGGAGCCAGGCGCCGCCGGACCGGTCGAGGAGGCGGCGGGCGAGGGATCGGCCGAGGGTGTCCGGGTCGTCCCCGGTGTCGGTGGCCTGGAGGACGATGTGGCCGTCGAGGGTGGCCAGCATGGCGGTGAGGGTGATCGACCCGTCGGGGCTGACGAGGGCGTGGGCCGCCACCGGGAGGTCGCAGCCGCCGCCCAGTTCGCGCAGGTAGGCCCGCTCGGCATCGACGGCCAGGCGGGTCGGCCGGTGCTCGAGTGCGGCGAGGGCGGACAGCACGGCGGCGTCGCCCTCCCGCGCCTCCAGCGCCAGGGCCCCCTGGCCCACCTGGGGGAGCATGAGGGCCGGGTCGAGGAGGTCGGCCTGCTCGGGGCGGCCCAGGCGGGCGAGGGCGGCCGCGGCCACCACGATGGCGTCGAAATCGGCCGCCTTGCGCAGGCGCGTCTCGATGTTGCCCCGGAGGCCGCAGAACGTGAGGTCGGGGCGCAGCGAGGCCAGCTGGGCCCGCCGGCGCACCGAGCCGGTGGCGACGCGGCCGCCCGGTGGCAGGCCGGCGAGGGTGCAGCCCACCAGGGCGTCGCGCGGGTCCTCCCGCTCGGGCACGGACACCAGCACCAGGCCCGGGGGTGGCGTCGAGGGCAGGTCCTTGGCCGAGTGGACCGCGAAGTCGGCCCGGCCGTCGAGGACGGCCGCCTGCACCTCCTTGACGAAGACGCCGCGGCCGCCGATGTCCCAGATGGGGACGTCCTGGCGACGGTCCCCCGTGGTCTCCACCACCACCGGCTCGACGGGCCGGTCGAGGAGGCCGGCCACGTGGCGGGTCTGGGCCAGCGCCAGCGCGCTGCCCCGGGTCGCGGCCCGGAGCACTCGTGCCACTAGAGGTCGAACAGCGCCCGCAGGGACTCGGCCAGGCGCTCGCCGCCCGGGGAACCTGCCGCCTCCTTGAGGCGCACGGTGGGCCCGTGGAGCACCTTGGCCAGGAGCGCCCTGCTGAGCGCCTCGACCGCCTCGCGTTGCTTGGGGTCGAGCCCTTCGAGCCGCGGCGCGAAGCGCTCGAGCTCGGCCGCCCGCAGGTCTTCGCCCCGCCGTCGCAGGGCCACGACGAGCGGCGCCAGCTCGCGGGCGGTGGCCACCGCGGCGTAGCGTTCGACCTCCTCGTCGACGATGGCCTGCACCCGGTCGATCTCGCTGCGGCGGCCGGCCATCCCGGCGTCGGCGAAGGCCCGCAGGTCGTCCATGTCGAGCAGGTCGACGCCGGGCAGGCGGCCCACGCCTGGGTCGACGTCGCGTGGCACGGCGATGTCGACCACCAGGAGGGGACGCTCGGGGCGGGCCGCCATCACCGGCTCGAGGTCGTCGGCGTGGAGCAGCACGGTGGGCGAGGCGGTGGACGTGAGGAGCAGGTCGGCGTCCTCCAGTGCGGCGCCGAGGGCGCCCAGCTCCACCGGGCGGCCGCCGACCTTGTTGGCCAGGGCCACGGCGCCGGCCCAGCTGCGGTTGGCCACCATCACGTCGGCCAGGCCGGGCGTGGCGGCGAGTGCGCGGGCCATGCCCTCACCCATGTCGCCGGCGCCGAGCACGAGGATGCGCCGGCCGGCCAGGCCGCCCAGACGCTTCGAGGCCATGGCCACCGCCGCCTGGGACACCGACGTGGTGCCCCGGCCGATCGCCGTCTCCGAGCGCACCCGCTTGCCCACCTCGACTGCGTGGCGGAACAGGTTGCCGAGGACAGGACCGGCCGAACCCTCGGCCGCGCACTTCTCCCATGCCCCGCGCACCTGGCCCAGGATTTCGCTCTCCCCCACCACGGCCGAGTCGATGCCCGACACGACCCGGAACAGGTGCGACGAGGCACCGTCCTCGTAGTACGAGTAGAGGTGGTCGGAGAAGTCCTCCGGGGCGGTGAAGCCGAGTTCGGCCAGGAAGTTGCGCACGTCCACCACGGCGCCGTGGAACCGGGCGGCGGTGGCGTAGACCTCGGTGCGCATGCAGGTGGACAGCAGCACCACCTCGCCCAGGTTCTCCCGCCCGCGCAGATCTGCGAGCGCCTTGGGGAGACGCCCGTCGTTCACCGTCATGCGCTCGAGGATCTCGAGCGGGACGGTGCGGTGGTTGAGGCCTACGACGAGGACAGACACGCCTGGAGGCGCTCCTTCGCTTGCTGGACGCGGCCGGACCGGATCAGTTCGAGCATGTCGGAGTCGAGTGCGCTGCGCCAGTCCATACCCTCGGTGGACCGTCCCTGCGCACGCACGGCGTCGCGCTCGTCGGACAACAGGCCGGCCAGCACCTCGTATTCCGGGCCGACCTCGGCGCCGATGCGCTCCTTCAGCCACACGGCCAGCGCCGGGCTGTGGCCGCCGGTGGAGACGGTGAGGACCACGGGGCCGCGGCGCACGACGGCCGGGAGGGTGTACGAGCAGTTGGCCGGGTCGTCGGCGCTGTTGACCCAGATGCCGGCCGCCTCGCCGTCCGAATAGACGGCGGCGTCGACGGCGGGGACGCCCGTGGCGGTGACGACCAGGCGGAAGCCGGCCAGGTCATCCGTCCGGTAGGGCCGCTCGTCCCAGGTGACGCCGTCCAGCGCCCGCATGTCGGCGCCGACCTCGACGGCCACCACGTGCACCACGGCGCCGCACGCCAGCAGGCCCTCGGCCTTGCGGGCCGCCACCGGACCGCCGCCCACCACCAGGCAGCGCCGGGCGGCCACCAGGAGATTCACGGGGTAGAGGGGGACGTCGACAGGCACCGGTGCACCAGCCTAGGAGGCGGTGTTGGAGTCGGTGTTCGCCACGGGGCGGCGTTGTTGGTAGAAGGACAGGATCTGCAGCTCGATGGACAGGTCGACCTTGCGCACCGACACGTGGGGCGGCACGGTCAGCACCACCGGCGCGAAGTTGAGGATGGAGCCGACGCCGGCCGCCACCAGCCGGTCGGCCACATCCTGGGCGGTGGACGCGGGTGTCGCGATCACCCCGATGGCCAACTCGAGGGACTCGGCCACGCCGCCAAGCTGGTCGAGGTGGCTGATCTCGAGGTCGCCGACGCGCTCGCCCACCTTGGCCGGGTCGGCGTCGAACAGGGCCACGATGCGGAACCCGCGAGCCATGAAGCCCCGGTAGTTGGCCAGCGCGTGGCCCAGGTTGCCGAGCCCGACGATGGCGACCGGCCAGTCCTGGGTGAGGCCCAGCTCCCGGCTGATCTGGTAGAGCAGGTACTCGACGTCGTACCCCACGCCCCGGGTGCCGTAGGAGCCGAGGTAGGACAGGTCCTTGCGGACCTTGGCGGCGTTCACGCCCGCCATTTCGGCCAGTCGCTCCGAGGAGATGGTGCCGGGGCCGTCCGACAGCTCATAGAGGCTGCGCAGGTAGACGGGCAGGCGGGCGACCGTGGCCTCGGGAATGCGCCGTCGCCCGCGGTCAGCCATCGCCCCAATGGTAAGACTTCGTGCGTCCGTTCACAAAGCGCCCGGAGGCGGCTGCGCCGGCTACCCGGGCCAGGCGTGGCGACCGCATCACCTGGCCCGATCGGGCCGGTTCCGGGCCGGGTCGCCCGTGACCCGATGGCGGCAGGGGCGCCGCCCTCCCTACGCTTGTGCGGTGCTGCACACGGCTCTCGCCTCCGCCGCCGCCCTGGTGGCCCTCGCCTTCGCCATGTGCACCTACGAACGCTGGCTGGCCCGCCACCGGCCCCACGAGCTGGCCTGGAGCGTGTCGCTGGCGCTGTTCTCCCTGGCCTCGGGCGCGCTGGCCGCCGGCGCCGCCCTGGGGTGGGGCGAGGTCACCTTCCGCCTCTTCTACCTGTTCGGGGCCATCGTCAACGTGCCCTTCCTGGCCCTGGGCACCGTGTATCTGCTGGTGCGGCGGCGGCGGGCCGACCTGTGCGCTGTGGGCGTGGTGGTGTTCTCGGCCTTCGCCGCCGGCGTGATGGCGGTCGCGCCCCTCACCGGGTCCCTCCCCCGCCACGAGCTGGCCCGCGGGTCCGAGGTCTTCGGCCCCCTCCCCCGCATCCTGGCCGCGTCGGCGTCGGGCGCCGGGGCACTGGTGGTGGTGGCCGGGGCCGTCTGGAGCGCGGCCAAGGTGCGCCGGGCCCGGGTGGTGGTGGCCAACGTCCTCATCGCCCTGGGCACGCTGATCACCGGCGCCAGCGGGCTCCTCAATTCCGTGTTCGACGAGATGACCGGCTTCGCCGTGGCCCTCGTGGCCGGCATCACCGTCCTGTTCGCGGGCTTCCTGGTCGCCACCACCGGAGGGCGCCGGCCCGTGCCGCCACCTCCGCTGGGGCTGCCTGGGGCCGGCGCCGACCAGGTGACCGGTGGGGCCACCGCCATGGACGCGGCGGCGGGCGTGCCGGTCCGCCAGCACGGGGCCTGAGCGGACGCCGCCACAGGTTCTGTGGACGGGAAACGTCGCAGCGGGTTCTGGCGTCCAGAGAATCGGCGCAGCACCGTGCCGGCTTCCTGGTCACGACCCTCGACGACAGGTAACCCGCCTGAGCGCTCAGCCGCCGAGGACGAGGAACTGTATGAGGGCGGCGCCGAGGATGAGCGCCAGCAGGAGCACCACCGCGATGGTCGTGCCCCGCCTCATGCCGCCTCCATGCTGACGGCGTCGCCCGGGCGCAGGCGCAGCTCGGCCGCCGCCGACACCCGGTCGAGGGCCACCGAGACCAGTCCGTAGGAATCAACCACCAACCCCACCTCCCCTGCCTTGAGCGCACCATAGGTGGCGGCCCGGCTGGCCGTGCGCACCTGGTCGAGGCCCCAGCGCAGCATGACCCGATCGCCGAACGCCTCGATCTCGTGGGGGTCGACGTTCAGCTGGATGTTGCCGTAGTGGTCGACCCACAGGACCTCGCCCAGCACCTTGCCCTCCTCCTGGCGGGTGAGCGGCAGGATGCCGGGGCGCAGGGTGATGGGGTCGATGGAGGGGCCCAGCTCGGCCAGGTCGACGCCGTTGCAGAGGTGGGCGACGGCGGGCCCGAAGATGTCGCGGCCGGCGAACGTCCTCCCCGGCGCCGGCAGCTGGAACTCCTCGTTGGTGAGCTCCACCGCCCGCCCCGAGCCGCCCAGCATGGCCACGGCGGGCGCGAGCAGGCCGTTGTCGGGCCCCACCAGGGCGGCCTGGCCGTCGCCGACCTCGACCGCCACGGCCCGCCGGTCGGTGCCCACACCGGGGTCCACCACCGCCAGCACCACCCCGGGAGCCAGGTACTGCACGCTGCGCACGAGGGCCAGCGAGCCGGCGCGCACGTCGTGGGCCGGGACGTTGTGGGTGATGTCGACCACGTCGGCGTGCGGCGCGATCGACCGGATCACCGAGGTGACGACGCCGACGAACTCGTCGATGAGGCCGTAGTCGGAGAGGAAGGAGACGGTGTCGTGACGGCCCATGGGAGGGCCAACCTACCTACCTGCCTAGTTGGGGAGGGTCAGCCGGCCTCGGTGTACCGGTCGCCCAGGTACTTGTCGACGTCGTCCTCCCGCAGGCGGTAGGACTTGCCCACCCGGACGGCGGCGAGCTCGCCGGCGCCGATCAGGCGGTACACCGTCATGTTCGAGACCCGCAGAAGGGCCGCGACCTCGGCAACCGTCAGGAATCGAGCCTTTGCATGGTCTTCCCGTACCAGCGCAATCACCCCTCTCCGCGGCCCGCACTGTACGACACCGTGGCTCCTGAGGGAAGTGGGGCGGAAGTTGTTCAGTCCGAGCCGCCGCCGAGACGGCGGGAGCGCTCGGCGGCCGCCTGCACGGCGGCGATGAGGGCGGCCCGCACGGCCCGGTCCTCGAGCGCCTGGAGTCCGGCCGCCGTGGTGCCGCCGGGCGAGGTGACGGCGGCCCGCAGTGCCTCGGGCCCCTGGCCCGACTCCGCCAGCAGGCGGGCCGACCCCAGCAGGGTCTGCACGACGAGGGCCGAGCTGGTCGCCCGGGGCAGGCCGGCCAGCACGCCGGCGTCGACGAGGGCCTCGGCCACGAGGAACACGTAGGCCGGCCCCGAGCCGGACAGGCCGGTGACGGCGTCGAGCAGGTGCTCAGGGACGCGCACCACGGTGCCGACGGCCGACAGCAGGGCCTCGGCCCATGCCATGTCGTCGTCGGTGGCCGTGGCGCCCCCGGCGATGGCGGCCGCCCCCGCGCCCACGAGGGCCGGCGTGTTGGGCATAGCCCGCACGACCCGCACGTCGTCGCCGAGCCACCCTTCGAGGGACGAGAGCGCGATACCGGCGGCGATGGAGAGCACGACAGGGGTGCCGGAGGCCGCGAGCGCCCGACAGGCCGCCTCCACATCGTCCGGCTTGACAGCGACGACGGCGCCGTCGGCCGCCCGGACGTCGGCGGCCACCACCAGGCCGGGGAAGCGGTCGGCCAACTCCTGTCGGCGGGCCTCCACCTTCTCCACCACGGCGATCTCGGCCGCTTCACCCCACCCGGCGCCGAGGAGCCCGGCCACCAGGGCCTCGCCCATCCTGCCGCCACCCACCACCGTCAGTCGTGTGCCCACGCCCGAACGCTGGCCCACGGCGGGGGCCGCCCGCAACTCGCCTGCGCCGCCGAGGCCCGGACGCGACAGGGCTCCCGTCGCCGCCGTGGTGCGCACGGCGGTGACGGGAGCCCCGGCTCGGGACAGCGGAGGGACGGCCTCTGGAGCGTCAGGTGATCTTGGGGGCGCCGTCGGTCCTGGCGTGGTCGATGACGAGCTTGCCGATCTTGGCCCCGACCTCGAGGCCGACCGTGCTGTCCAGCGGCCAGTGGATACCGCCCCACGACCGGGAGTTGGACGCCTCCAGCGCCTTGGCCCGGAAGTCCTTCTCGTCGGCCGGGAAGATGAAGGACAGCACCTCGGCGATGGCGCCCGAGTACGTGGCGTGGCCGGAGATGTACGACGGGAAGAAGGGCGTGTCGATCAGTGGCGTCCAGGTGGGATCGACACCGGAGTCCTGGATGCCGTTGTCCGGCCGGGGGTCCCAGTAGGCGTACTTGGTGTCCCAGGCGGCCAGGCCGGCGTCGGCCATGGCCACGTTGGCCAGGGCCATGACCCGCTCCGCCTGCGGCTCGGTGGGCTTGAGGTCCCGGAGGTAGGCGATGGTCACCTCGTTCCAGATCCCGGCAGGCAGCGGCGTGCCCTGCCCGCCGGCCCAGTAGACCGCTGCCCTGCGCTGCTCCTCGGTGAGGTTCGCCTTGGCCTTCACGACCTCCTGGGCGGCGGCGGTGAACTCGGGCGTCCCGAAGACGGGAGGCGCCGGGGGACGGAACTGGTCGCCCGAGGTCATGACCCACGTCTTCCACGAGCCGGCCGTGGGGGACACGGGGTTTGCCACCTTGCCCGTCGGTGGCTCCCAGTAGCGGGGACGGCCACCGGGGCGCTTGCCGTCCCAGGGCTTGTCGGAGCCGTCGGCCTTGGCGAAGGCGATGACCGCGTCGCCGACCTGCTTGCCGAGAGCCAGCCCGGCGTCGACGTCGCTACGGCGGGCGGCGCCGGCGAGGACCCTGGAATCGGCGGCCTGGTCGGCGTCCTCCTGCAGGCGGAGGGCGGGACGCTCGGGGAACAGGTAGGCGAGGACCTGCGACGTGGCCTGGCCGATGGCGGCGTGCTCGTTCGGGTACGACGGGTCGGCGCCCGGCTCGGCGATGGCGTCGACGACATCGGGCGTCTTGCGGTTGTACTTGTACTTGTAGTGCCAGGTGGCGACCATGGCGTCGTAGGCGGCCACCGCCACCAGGGCGTAGGCCCGCGACGAGGCGGCGGGGTCCTTCTCCCGGGCGGCGATGAACTCCAGGGCGGCGGTCATCCACGGTGCCGAGACGGGCTCGCCGTCGCCGCTCCACTTGCGGACGAAGTCGGCAACCTCGGGCGTCCGCTCGGCCACCAGCTTCTTCAGCTCGGCGTCGTCCGCCTTGTCCTCGGGCGAGCCGGAGGCCGGGGGCGGCGGCACCTCGAACTGGTCGGCCGACGTGAGCACCCAGGTCTTCCATTCGCCGGCCGTGGGCTCCGCCTTGGCGGCGTTCGTGCCCGCCGCGGTGGTGCCGGTGGTGGCGTCGGAGGACTTCTTGTCGTCGCTCCCGCAGGCGCCGGCCAGCAGCGCCAGCGCGACGATGAGGGCGACCGGGCGGAGCCGGGATGTACGGGGCATGGTCAGAGTCGTCCTTTCACCACTTCGAACGACAACGTACGACGGCCGCGTAATCCGGCCGTAATCACCGCGTAAACGACGCTGGGGCCCGCCGGCTGCGGGCGCCACTCACGAGGGTGGGGCGAGGATGGCCGCCGTGTAGGCGATCCGCACGGGGGCGCACCAGATCACGATCGACTTCACCCTGTCCCGGGAGAAGCCGGGGGGCAGGACGTAGTTCTCGTTGCCCACCGTGCTCTTCAAGTTGGCCAGCACCTCGTAGGGCGCCTCGACGGCGTCCTTGCTCGTCCTCGGCGACGGGGACTCGCTGAGCCACACGAACAGGTCGGTGTTGCTCGAGACCTCGAAGTCCTCGAAGCGCAGGGCGAGCGAGCCGTCGGGCAGCTCGTACAGCTTGGCCTTGCCCTTGCCCTTCATCTCGATGTCGTAGAAGTCGCCCTGCCCGAGCACCTTGCCGGCGTCCATGCCCGGCAGCGGCGGCTCCATGAGAGGGACGTCGATCTGCTGGTCGACCGTTATCTCCCACGCGGACGTGGCCTTGACGACCAGCTTCACCTTGCCGTCGACGATGCCGTAGCCGACGGCCTTGTCGGGGGCGGCGGTGGCACCCGTGCAGGACGAGTCGACCGTGGGTTCGGGATGGCGTTCCTTCTTGGGGTCGCTGTCGATCCTGATGTTGCCCGACTCGCACTTCCAGCGGGCCCGCCACTGGATGGCGTCCTTCAGGATCTCGAACACGGGCGTCGTGCCGTTGCCGGTTCCCGTGAACGTGGAGACCGTCTCCCAGCGGGGAGCGGACGTCTGCCGGGGCGCCGTCGCCGGCGTGGTGTCCTCGGTCGTGGTGCTCGTCGTGACCGAGGCGGTGGGCCCGCCCCGGGACCCGCACGCCACCCCGGCGGCGGCCACCACCAGGGCCAGCAGCGCACGGACGAGGTGGCGGCGGCGGCTCCTGTCCGAGGACGGTCCCGGAGCGGTCATCGCCGCGACGGTACTCCGCACGGACGAAATGCGGCGCGCGGGCCCGCGTCGGGCGGTGTCAGGGGAGGTAGCGCATGGGGTTCTGGGGTGACCCCCCGACCCGTGTCTCGAAATGGAGGTGGGGCCCGGTGGAATGGCCCGTGGAGCCCACGTAGCCGATGACCTGGCCCTGCTCCACGCTGGCGCCGTCGTTGGTACCCAGGCGGCTCTGGTGGGCGTAGAGCGTGCTCAGGCCGCCACCGTGGTCGATGATCACGCAGTTGCCGTAGCCGCTCATCGAACCGGCGAAGATCACTTCGCCCCCCTTGGCCGCCCGGATCGGCGTGCCCGTGCCGGCGCCGACGTCGATGCCGGCGTGCAGGCGCCCCCAACGACTGCCGAAGCCGGAGGTGATCGAGCCCCGGATCGGCCACGAGAGGCCGGCGCCGGAGACTCGGCCGTCGGGCCCGGGGTCGCCCGCGTCGCCCCTCGAGGCGCGGGCCAACTCGCGGGAGCGGATGAGGGCGGTGAGCCCCGACTCCTGCTTGGCCACGGCGTCGGCTTCCGCCTGGTACCCGCGGATGCGGGCGTCGAGGGCGGCCGACACGCGCTGCTTCTCCTTGCGGGCCTTCTGCAGCTCCGACAGCCGGGCCAGTACGACCTCGCGCCGCTCGGCGGCCAGGTCGCGTGCGGCGTCGGCCTTCACCTTTTCGTCGCCCAGGTCCTCGCGCAGGGCGCGCAGGCGGTCGAGCACGTCGCGATCCTTGTTGGTGACCTGGGCCAGCAGCGAGCTGCGCCGGCTGGCGTCGCCCAGGTCCTTGGCGCCGATGACGCCGACCAGGGCGTTGTCCTTGGGCCGCACGTACACCGACACGGCCCGGTTCACCACCGCAGCGTGGAGCGTGGTCATCTCGGTCTCCGTGGCGGCGATCCTGGCTTCCGAGGCGGCCACCGCCTGGAGGGCCGCCTGCACGGCCTGGCGGGCGGCGTCGGCGCCGGCCTGCTGCGCCGCCACCTGCCGGTCGAGCACCTTGACGGCCGACGTGAGCTGGGCATCCGTGGCCCGAAGGTGGTTCAGCTCGGCCGCCAGCTTGGCCTTCTTCGCGCGGGCCGCCTCGCGCTTGGCCTGGATGCTGGCCGTGGACTCCTTAGCGGCGGCGGGCGGGGCGAGAGCGAGGATGAGGACGGCGATGACGGCCAGAACGGCGGCGCTGGTGGTCCTCCCGTGCTCTGCTCCCACCCGCGCGCCTCCACTCGTGCCCCCGGCGGAGCCCACGGAACGGTAGTGACTCCCGTCACCTAGCGCAACAACCCCGAGCGGCGACGGATGCGGCGGGGCGGGCGGTGGACTGGCGCGCCGAGGCCCGAGGAACCTCCCGGCGTCATTCGCACTTCCCCGAACGAATGGCGCCGTTCCGCCCCTCGGGCCACCGGCGAGGCCACCGTAGCGTCCACCCCCTGAGGCGACAAGGGGGCGGCAGCCCTGATCTTCCCCGTGCCCCTAACGGCACTCCACGAGGGTGCGGGCGGTGAGGTCGGCACACAGGGCGCGCAGGCGGGCGGCGGCCTCCGGCCAGGTGTAGCGGAGCGACCGCTCAGCCGCCCGCTCGCCCATCTCGGCGGCCAGTTGGGGGTGCAGGAGCAGCTGGGCCGTGTGGGCCGCGTAGTCGGCAGGGTCGCGCCCGTCGACCAGGAAGCCGGTGTGCCCGTGGTCCACCAGGGTCCGCAGGCCGCCCACGGCGGCGGCGACGACCGGGGTGCCGCAGGCGGCCGCCTCCAACGCCACCAGGCCGAACGACTCCGACCGGCTCGGCACCAGGCACACGTCGGCCGCCCGGTAGTAGGTGGACAGCAGCTCGTGGGGGGCGGGCGGCACCATGTGGACGCGCCCACCGACGCCGAGATCGGCCACGAGGGTGCGGATGCGGGCAAGCTCGGCGCCGCCTTCGCGCCCGCTCGGGCCGCCGACCACCACGAGGAACGCCTCGGGCACGGAGGGGAGGACCTCGGCCAGTGCCCGCACCGCCACGTCGAGGCCCTTGAGGGCCTGGATTCGGCCCACGAACAGCAGCATCGGCCCGCCCGCCGACAGGCCGACCGCCCGCCTGGCCTGAGGCCGGTGGCCGGGCGAGAAGAACGCGTGGTCGACGCCCGGGGGCACGATCTCGATGCGGTGGGGGTCGGCGTCGTAGAGCTCGGCGATCTGCTCCGCCTCGACGGTGCACGACGCCAGCACGGCGTCGGAGCAGCCGATGACCTCGAGCTCGGCCCTGGTGCGGCGGTCGGGGTCGACGTCGCCCTCGGCCTTCACCCGGGCCAGGGTGTGGAAGGTGGACACGAGCGGCAGGTCGAGGCGGTGCTTGAGGGCGTGGCCCACCACCCCGGACAGCCAGTAGTTGGCCGCGATGGCGTCGGCCGGGTAGCCCCGCTCCATGCGGGCCAGCACGCCCTCGGTGAACTCGCCGGTCAGAGCCGGGAGGTCCTCCTTGGCCACCTCGGCGAGGGGCCCGGCGGCCACGTGGTGGACGCGGAACCCCGGCTCCACCTGCACCACGGCCGACAGCTCGGGGGACGAGGCCCGGGTGTACACGTCGCACACCACGCCGCTGCGGGCCAGGGCGGTGGACAGCTGGCGCACGTAGACGTTCATCCCCCCGCCGTCGCCCGCGCCGGGCTGGGCCAGCGGCGACGTGTGCATCGAGAGGACGGCGAGGCGGCGCATGGATCAACGTCAACCCTAGGCGGGGCTGTCGTCTTCCTTCCTCTCGCGACGGGAGCCAACCGGAACCCCTTTCGGGGCGCCCGGGATCAGGCCAGCAGGGTGTCCACGTTGGCTTCGCCCGACTTGTAGCGACGGACCATCTCGGCCTGGAGCAGGTCGAGGTGCCCGTGCAGGGCCCGGCGCTGGGCGGACACCGTGCGCTCGAGCTCGACGAGGGCGTCGATGATCCTGCGCACCTCGGCCTCGTCGGTCTCGGGCAGGGCTCCTGCCTGGTCGACGCTGAAGATGGTGTCGAGGTCGGCCGTGAGGACCTGGTAGTCGACGTCGGGGAGGGTGAGGCTCGGGAGGCGCCCGGCGACGGTGCGGGTGCCGCCCTCCGTGAGGATCTTGGTGAGGTGGTCCACCAGTTCCGACAGCTCGCCCGAGCGGCCGGCGGCGCGGCCGTCGAGCTCGGCCCGCACGATGTCGAGGCGCACGCCGACGAGGCGGCGCAGGTAGGACAGTGCGCCCTCCACCTCGCTGCACTCGGTCTTGCGCGCCCGGAGATCGGCCATGGGGAGATCGCTCAGGCCGACCACGTACTCGTCGGCCAGGAGACGGTCCAGATCGAGGGCCTGGGGCATCGTGGAGATGCTACCGCCCACCTTTCGGACCGTCGTCCCGGCGGAGGCGCCCGGCCCGACCGGCCGGTGCGTAGCGGTAGACGGCACGCCCCCATACCTGGGGCACCGGCCCGAAGGCGCGGCTGTCCGTACTGGCCTCGGAGTTGTCACCGAGCACGATCACGCCGGCGCCGCCCACCGTCGCCACCCGCTTGGCGAGCAGCCGGTCGGGGCGGCGGGGGTCCCGCACCACCACCAGGTCCCCCGGCCGGGGCCGCCGGGCCGGGCGCACGGCGAGGATGCGGTCGCCGGGTTCCAACGTCGGCAGCATGCTGTCGCCCACCACCTCGACCCGCCGGACCGGGCGGGCGACAGCGGCCGCGGCCACGAGCCCCGCTGTTGCACAAACGAGCCAGGGGGTAGAAACGGGGTGTAGTCCTCGCACCCGTCGCACAAGAAGGAGCATCGCCCATGCCCATCGTCCTCCGCCTGCTCGAACTGGCCGACCGGGTCCGCCCGCCGGTCACGGCGTCCGCCCACTGCGACGTCCCCTGCGGCGTGTACGACCCGGCCCAGGCCCGCATCGAGGCCGACTCGGTCCAGAAGATCATCGAGAAGTTCCACGCCTCCACCGACGAGGCCTTCCGGACTCGTTGCCTGTTCGTCAAGGAGCAGCGGGCCGACCTGGTGAAGCACCACCTGTGGGTGCTGTGGACCGACTACTTCAAGCCGGAGCACCTGGAGGCCTACCCCGACCTGCACGACCTGTTCTGGAAGGCCACCAAGGCGGCCGGTCAGGCCAAACAGACCACCGACCCGGCCAACGCCGAGAAGCTGCTCGGCCTCATCGACGAGATCGCTGCCATCTTCTGGAAGACCAAGGGCAAGTAGCCCCAATTCAACGCTGAGCGTCGGTCCGTCTCCTGCCCGTCGTGTGGGGCTAGCTTCGCCCCGCACGACGAGCACGGGGGTTGCGTCCATGGAGGTCTTTTCGCAGGCCGGCGGCGAGATGCTGTCAAGGTGGGGCCACTACATGGCCGGGGTCACCTGGGTCGGCCTCCTCTACTACTTCAACTTCGTCCAGGCGCCGTCGTTCGCCGAGTTCGAGGCGGCCGCCCGCACGGAGGCGCTGTCGAAGCTCGTGCCCCGGGCGCTGTGGTGGTTCAAGTTCGCCGCCATGCTCACCCTGGCCACCGGGATCATGATCCTCGGCTTCCAGGAGAACCTGAGCGGCGGCGAGTACTTCAAGACGGCGCCCGGCATCAGCATCTCCACCGGCATCCTGCTGGCGCTGGTCATGTTCGGGAACGTCTTCAGCGTGATCCTGCCCAACCAGAAAGTCGTGATCGCGTCCGCCGGGTCGGTGGCGGCCGGCGGTGCGCCTGACCCTGCGGCACCGGCGGCGTCGCGCAAGGTGCTGCTCGCCTCGCGCGCGAACGCCCTCTTCTCGATCCCGATGCTGTGGTTCATGGGCGTCACCAGCCACCTCGCCCCCGCCTACGCGATTCATCCGAAGGGTGGGAACCGGGGCATCTACTGGCTCATCACGCTGGCCATGGTGATCGTGCTGGAGCTCAACGGCACCGGCCGCCTCGGGGGCACGGCGCCCGGCGGCACCAGGGCGTACCTCGACGACCACAAGAAGTCGATCATCGCCGGCTTCGTGCTCTGGGGCATCTTCGTGGCCATGTGGGAGCTGCTCTTCTAGCGAAGTCGCCGCCCCGGGGGTCGATGAACGCACGACATCACAGATGCGCCAGGAGTGCCGTCCGGCTACTCGAGGACGAGCGCCGCCACCAGGCACCACACCGGGGCCAGCACGAGCAGCGAGTCGATCCGTCTCAGGGCGGGGACGTTGGCCCGCCGGTCGCCCATCAGCGCCGACGCCACGTACGGGCCCAGCGGCGCAAGGACGATGGCGATGCCGCCGAGGAGCCAGGGGGTCGCGCCACGAAAGGGGGGCACCAGGACGGCGGCCACTCCGAGAGTGACGGCGGCGATGCTGGCCGCGCCGGCGGCCGGGCCCTCCCATGCGCTGCCGGCGCCGGTGCCGACGACGTAGGCGCTGGCATCGTGGACGGCGGCGAAGGTGAGGAGGACGAACACCGCCACGATGCCGTCATGCAACAAGAGCACGGGCGACGCACAGGCCAGGCCGATGACGCCCGCCGCCACGAGCGTGCCAACGGGCTCGACCCTGGCGTTGCCGCCCACGACCACGCTCGCGACAACGGTCCCCACCAGCAGCAGCGCCACACCACCCACCGCCAAGGGACCGGCGGCGGCCGCGACCACCACCAGGGCGGCGCCGGCGGCGGCCACCGGCGCCGATGGCCGGGGATGGGCCCGACGCGAGCGGACTGCCTGCAGAGCGGCCAGGCCGGCGCACGGGGCCAGCAGGACGACCAGACCCACCCGGCCGGCGGCCAGGGCGACCATGGCGAGCACGAACCAGACCAGGCCGAGGCGGGCGTGCGGCCCGACAACACGAGGTCGCTCTTCGAGGGCCCGCACCCTGGAGAGCCATCCAGGGTGGGCGTCGGCGGTCGTGCGTGCGGGGCCGTCGCCCGCGTCCGGCGCCGCCCGTCGCCCGGTCCGGCGGCGCGTCTCACCCTCGAGGCCGACATCGCCCAGCCGGACAGACCGGTCGACCACCCCTTACCCGCTCCCGCCCGGCGTAGGGGGCACCGCCAACGCGATGTCGTGCCCACTCTCGCGAGCCGCAGTCGGCACGAGGCGCGCCGGCGCGGGAGCCACGACGCCGTCCCCGCATCCACCTGACACAGGCGGAAGAACGGCGACCTCGTCGCCCTCGCCCACGACCACGTCGCCATCCGCCGGCTCGCCGTTCACCCAGACCTTGGCGGTGCGCAGCACGGCGGCGAAGGGCTCGCCGTAGCGGTCCCGGGCGGACGCCAGCACGTCGGCCACGGTGGCGCCGTCCACCTCGTCCCGCCCGGTGCCGGCCGCAACGCGGGCGGCTGCGAACAGCCTCAGCACCGGCACGGACGAGCCCCTGACCCGCTCAGGGCGAGACCTCCGCCCGCCCGTTGGAGATCACCAGCTCGCCCCCGCTGTGCGCCTCGAAGGCGTAGAGGTGGCGGCCGTCGACCGGGCCGGCGTCGTACAGGCTCGTGACCACGTCGGTGCCGGGGAAGACGGGCCGGGAGAAGCGGACGGCCAGGCGCCGCAGTCGGGCCGGGTCACCGCCCGCAACGGCGGCGATGACGGCCTGGCTCGTCATCGCCATGGTGCACAGGCCGTGCACGATGATGCCCGGCAGGCCGACCGCCGAGGCAACCGCAGGGTCGACGTGGATGGCGTTGTCGTCGCCCGACGCCTCCTTGTACCGGTACGTCTGGTTGTCGTCGACGTGGACGGTGAGGGTGCCGGCGGGCTGGGAGCGGGCACCCCGGGGGAAGCCGTGCTCGGGCTTGTCAGGGCCGGCGGACTCACCGTCGCTCATGCCGCGGATGAACATGGTGACGTACTGCTCGAGCACCAGCGAGCCCGTCGTCGTGTCCTCGCTCAGCACCTTCATCGTGTACCGGGTGCCGGACCTCCCGACCCGGACGCTGAACGCCTCCGCCGCCGTGGCCAGGAGCTGCCCGGGCGCCAGCGGCCGGTGGAAGTGCATGTCCTGCTCGCCGTGCACGATCATCAGGAACGCCTCGGGCGGCACCATCGAGGTGAGGGCGTCGCTCATGGACTGCCACGTCGGCACCACCCCGAAGACGGGCGGTGCCAGGGTGCCCGACGCGTAGGCCGGGTTCGGGTCGTTGGTGGCCGCTGCGTAGGCACGGGCGCGGTCGGCGTCGACCTTTTCGACCTCGCCCGACCACGTCGTCCCCAGCTTCTCGGTGGCCAGCGCCATGCCCGAACGGTACCGGACGGCACCTGCCGACCTCGGGGGCCTGGCTCTACGCTGCACCGATGCCCCCCGTTCTCCTCCTCCGCCACGGGCAGTCCACCTGGAACGCCGAGTCCCGGTGGCAGGGTTGGGCCGACGCCCCGCTGTCGGCCGAGGGCCTGCGCCAGGCGGCGGACATGGCCGCCCGGCTGGCGCCTGCGGAGGTGCGTTTCGCGCGGGTGGTGTCGTCGGACCTGAGCCGCTCCATCGACACGGCCGCCGTCATGGCGCAGGCCCTTGCGCTGGGCGAGGTGGCGGTGGAGCCCGACCTGCGCGAGCGCGACGTCGGCGACTGGAGCGGGCGCACCACTGAGGAGATCGACATCATCTGGCCGGGCGCCATCGCTGCGTGGCGCGCCGGCCGCCTCGACCGGCCTCCCGGCGGCGAGCTCGAGCCGGCGTTCCGGGCGCGGGTGCTGCGGGTCGTCGAGCGGCTGGCCGCCGGTCCCGACGGCCCGGTGCTGGCGATCACCCACGGCGGCGTGATCCGGGCCCTGCAGCGCCACCTCGGCGTCGAGCCGGCCGCCACGCAGAACCTCGGCGGCCGCTGGTTCGACCTGGCGGCGGACAACCGGCTGCGGGCTGGCGGGCACGAGGGACTTCCCGAGGTGCCGGCGGAGACGATCACCAACGCCCTGTAGGTCAGAGGACAACCATCCACCAGGACCGTCACATGCGGGCGCTACCTTCCCGTGCCGTGGACGTCGAGGTGATCCGGAGCCCCCGCAGGCGCAAGACGGTGCAGGCCCGCAAGGTGGGGGGCGTGCTCCGGGTGTCCATTCCGGCCTCCATGAGCAAGGCCGACGAGCAGCGCCACGTGGCGGAGATGGTGCGGCGTATGGAGCGGCGGTCCGACTCGTCGGTCGTCGATCTCAGCGCCCGGGCCGCTGCGCTGGCGTCATCGCACAGCCTGCCCCGGCCCGCGTCCATCCGCTGGGTCGACAACCAGGAATGGCGCTGGGGGTCGTGCACACCGTCCGACGGCACGATCCGCATCTCCACCCGCCTGGCCGCAGAGCCGGCCTGGGTGCTCGACTACGTGATCATGCACGAGCTGGCGCACCTGGTCGTGCCCGGTCACGGGCCCGCCTTCTGGCGGGTGGTGGAGCGCTACCCCCGCACCGAGCGGGCCCGTGGCTTCCTCATGGCACGGGGGCTGGAGCACGCCGGGTGACGGGACCGGGAGGCCGGTCCCCGATCGACGCGCCGGTGCGGCATCCTGGGGGCATGGCCGGCCGATGAGCGATCCGGCGAACAACGGCGTCGCTGCGCCCGGCGGGCGCCCGCCCACGCCGGCGCCCCTGGTGCTGTCGTGCGTTGCCGGAGCCCTGGGGCTCGTCCTGCTGGTCGCAGGTGCCGTCTCCGGCACCAGCGCGCTGTCGGTGGCCGGTGTGGTGGCCGGTTCTGCCTCGCTGTGCGCCGCCCTCTACTGGCGGTCGCTGCTGATCAACTCGTGGGCGGCCCACAAGCGCGGTCGACCGCCCCGCTGAGGTCGTCCGGCGGGTCCGACCCATCGGGGGCCGACTCGGCCAGCCGGGTGGCCGTCTCGGCCAGGATGCGCTCGGCCAGCTCCTCGGTGAGCAGGTCGCCACCGTGGCCGCCGCCCTTGTACCACCACAGGGCCTTGGGCTCCTGCGCCCACTCGTGGATGCTCTCGGCGTGTCTGGGACCGAAGTACCAGTCGTCAGGGTCGTGCACCACCACGGTGAAGGCGGGGGCGATCCTGGCGACCAGGGACCCGGCGTCGGGCAGGTAGATGCAGTCGGGCCCCACCCGGGTGCGCAGGGCAGCGGCCAGCATGAAGCGGCCGGCCCGCCCGCTCACCAGTTTGCGGACCCGGTAGGTGCCCACCCGGTCGAGGTCACCCCACGCCGGCGCGCTGATGGCCACCACACCCACCACCCCGCCGGATGCGCCGGCATGCAGCAACACGGCGGCGCCGCCGAGGCTCGTGCCGATCGTCACCACCGCCAGCCCGGGTGGCGCAGCGGCGACGGCCGCGGCCACGTCGAGGGGCTCGTTGCGGCCCATCGAGCACAGCCCGCCCGAGCGGCCGTGGCCCCGCATGTCGGGCACGATCACGTGCGCCCGGCGGGCCAGCAGGTGGGCGAAGCGGTGGACGCCCGGCGATCGGGACGAGTTCACGAAGCCATGGACGAGCACGAACGTGCACAGGGCGTCCGCCGGGCCGTCGAGGCGCCAGGCATTGAGGCGGACGCCGTCTTCGGTGGTGAGGGTGAGCCGTTGCTCGGGCCGGTAGTGCGGCGGCGCCACGTACAGGCCGTAGTAGCGGGCGATCCGCCCGTTGCCCAGGGCGGCGCCGGCCTGCGGCAGGAAACGTCGTACAGCGACAGGTTCGGCCGCAGCCTCCCCGTCCGGCGGGTGGGTCGGCCGGCCCAGCACGCCGGCGGCGGCGGCGGCGAGCAGGCGGTGGGCGGGCAGGTGGCTGCGCAACCACGACGCCAGCCGGCCCGTGCGGGGTCCTACCGCCTCGCTGCGGCTGCGCTCCGCCACTCCGCCTCGATGCGGCCCAGTTCGGTGGAGGGAGGCGTGCCCTTGCGGTACTCCGACAGGATGCCCCGCCAGGTGTTGGTGGCCTCCAGCCGGCTGAGCAGGGCGCTCACGCCCCATACCACCCGGTCGAGGATCACGTACGACGTGGGCATGTTCAGCGCCTTGATGAGATCGCCGTAGCGGCCCTGCACGTCGACCACCGTCTGGAGGGCCTTGCCGGTCGAGTCCCTCGTGTAGGTGTACCTGTCGGTGAGGAACGGCTCGTATGGCCCCCGCACGTACTCGAACACGAAGTCCGGGTCGAAGCCGTGGTCGGGGGCCAGGAAGCGCGCCGCCACCGCCCGCTCCACCAGGGCCTCGGGGTCCTCGTCGAGGATGGCGTCGAGGAGCGGGCCGAGGCGTTCGAACTCGCCCGGCGCCCAGCGCTTCACCAGGCCGAAGTCGAGGAACGTGACCGAGCCGTCCTCGTGGAAGCGGTAGTTCCCGGGATGGGGGTCGCCGTTGAACACACCGTCGCGGTGGATCGAGCCCTGGGCGAAGCGCAGGATCACCTCGCCCGCCCGGTCCTTGGCCGCCTGGTCCGAGCGCTCCAGGAACTCGTCCCACCGCATGCCGTCAACCCACTCGCTGGTGATCACCCGCCGGCTGCTGCGCTCGGGCACCACCCTCGGCACATGGATGAAGGGGTGGTCGGCGTAGCGCTCGGCGAACTCGGTCTGGCAGGCCGCCTCGTAGCGGTAGTCGAGCTCGTCGGCCATGCGGGCCCGCAGTTCGTCGACCAGGGCCTTCACCTCGAGGTTCTTCAGGGCGAACTGGGCGAAGAGGCTGTACAGCATCTCGGCGTTGTCGAGGTCGCTCTTGATGGCGCCGTCGACGCCGGGGTACTGGACCTTCACGGCCACGATGCGCCCGTCGGGCATCACCGCCCGGTGGACCTGGCCGATCGACGCGGCGGCCACGGGCACCAGCTCGAAGTCGAGGAAGAGCTCGTGGGGATCGGCGCCCAGCTCGTCGCGGATGACGCCTTCGGCCAGCCGGGGCGCCATGGGCGGCACGTCGGCCTGGAGGGTGGCGAGTGCGGCCTTCGCCTCGGGCGGCAGCCCGTCGGCGATGAACGACAGCATCTGGCCGGCCTTCATGATGGCGCCCTTCATCCCGCCGAGGACCTTGGCCACGTCCTCAGCTGAGCGGATGGCGAACTGCTCCTCGAGCCGCGCCCGCTGCTCCTCGGTAGCCCGCCGCCCCTTGATCTTCACCTGCGTGTAGTGCAGGGCACGGCGCGTGGTGAGGCGCCACACGCGGATCTGGCGCTCGAGGTGGACGCGGCGCGACCGGTCCCGAAGGGCCAGGCCGATGCCGGTACCCACGGCGGTCACGCCCGCCACCGCGCTCAGGGCGACGGCGCGGCGGGTGCTACTGGTTGCCACCGGGCAGCCGGACCTCCCGCTCGGCTCTGGCCTGGTCGTCGAGGCAGAAGCGGGCGGCCGGCAGGGCTTCCAGCCGGCTTTCGTCGATGGGCTTCCCGCAGGCCTCACAGGTGCCGTAGGTGCCGTCGTCGAGGCGTTGCAGCGCGTGTTCCACATCGGCCAACTCGGCCTGCACCTGCTCGAGAATCGACAGGTCGGCCTCGCGGAGGAACGTCTCGGTGCCGACATCGGCCTGGTGCTGGTCCATGTTCGACAACTCGCCCAGGCTCTCGGCCTCGGATTCCGACGTCAGGCCGTCGGCGACGAAACCGTCTCGGATCGCACCGAGGCGAGTGCGCTCCTCATCGAGCCGGGCACGAGCTGCGTCGTGTTCCATCGGTTCGACTGTAGCGGCGACGCCGCCCAATGCCGCTCACGACGACGGGGAACCGGGGCCGGGGACGGTGTACTCCGCACGCCCGCCGGCGAGGGGTCGGGCACGCCCCGCTGATCGTGCTGGTGGGGGCGGGGAGGATCGAACTCCCGACGCACAGATTAAAAGTCTGTCGGTCTGCCACTGACCTACGCCCCCGCCTCGGTTCCGCCTGGCGCGTCCGGGTGGTGGGCAATCGTACGGGGCGCCGGGACTCGAGGCGGGGTGAAAGTCGGTGGACGAACGGGGTCCCGCCTGCTGCGGAACCCACGCCGGGACACACCGCCCTGCTGCGGGCGGGGCGAGCGTCGGCCGCCGAGGGCCAAGAGGGGCGCCCCCGGGGTCGGTCACCGGGGTCGATGCATGCCGGGCCGGCGCGAGGAACGGCCTGCGCCGTTGCCGTCTCGCGCTGCCGGGAGGGGCGGATCGGACGGTCGTGGGGTTGTCCGTTGCTGCTACCGCGCCCACGACCCTCCGGGCCTCTTCGGCACTTAGGTGAGGATGAGGATCAGGATGATGATGAGGATGAGAGTTCCGACACCGATGTACACGTTGGCCTCCTCGTTGCGCCGAGCCTCGCTCGACCGCTTGACGACTGCGGTGGTGCCCGTTCGGTCGGACCGGCAAACCTGCCGACGAGGGCGGTGGGCCCCCACCCCGCCGTTTCCCGGTCCCTGACCCCGGGAACATCCAAGGCATGATCGCTTTCTTCGTCATCCTCGTCGTGCTCATGGTCCTGGTCTTCGCAGCCGGGCAATGGAACTCCGGATCCCGGCGGCGGGTCATCTACGACCGTGAGGTGGTCGTCGAGCGCCAGCCCGACGTCGTCGAGCGCGGCCCCGGCGTCGTGGAGGAGGAAATCCTCGACCGTCCCCACCCCGTGGCCCGGTCCCGCAGGGTCCTCCGCCGCCGCGGGTACTAGCGCGGGCGAAAGGACGGGGGCCGGCTCCGCCGTTCGCCGTTCCCGGCCCCCGTCCGTGGGGTAAGCGCCGGGATCGGCGCACGGGATACGGCGCCTGCCGTTCGAGCTCGGACCGACACCGCGGACCCCACTGCCCGGTGAGGGCGATATGCTCCGTTTCGCCACTAGCTCCACATCATCCGGAGTCGTCCCGTCCTCGGGCGGCGTTGAAGGGGGATTTCCATGGCGAACAGGATTCGTGAGGCGATCGAGGTGCTGGCCCGCAGGGGTTGGACCCAGGGAACCTTCACCGACGACACGGGCCGCCACTGCCTCCAGGGCGCTCTGTACGAAGCGCACGGGTGCCAGCCCCGCCAGCACGGGCGCCTCACCCATACGAGCACCGACCCGGGCCTGGCCGCCGACCTGCGCCTGGTGAACGAGACGATCGCCTCCGAGTACCCCGAGCGGGTCGGCGCGGTGGGCGTGTCCCGCTTCAACGACCATCCGCAGACCACCATCGACGACGTGGTGAGGGTGCTCGAGAAGTCGGCGATCCGCCGCGACGAAACCGTCTGATCACTCCTTCCGGCGCACTGGGGCGGGCGAATCCGGCGTCGGGGCCGTTCCGGGGCCGCTCTCCTGGGAGTATCCTGAGCCTCACCAGGTGCCGTCGTGGGCGGCATCCCGGAGCCGGAGGACCATTGGCCGACCACCCCATGCCGGCTCCTGAGACCTTCGGGATCGTGGCTGTCCGTGCCGACGATCTCACCGCGGCGGTGAGCCCCACCGGCGACCTTGATGTCTCGACGTCCCCGAGGCTGCTGGCCTGCATCGACGAGCTGCTGGCCGAGGGACGCTCCCGGATCACCCTCGACATGCGGGCGGTCACGTTCATCGATTCGTCCGGCCTCGGCGCCCTGGTGAAGGCGCACAAGCGGGCCGCCTCGTCAGGCCATCTCACGGTGGTCCAACCCCGGCCCCACGTCCACCGGGCCATGGAGATCTCCGGCATCTTGAAGGTGATCGAGGTCGAGCGAGGGCAGCCGTAGGCGCATCAGCCCGGCGGCAGCACCTGGAGTACCAGCCGCGGCACGTCGGCAGGTTCGAACGCCTCGTGGAACAGCAGGCGGCGCACGATGATCGGCCCCACCAGCGTCTCGGCCAGCAGGGACAGGTCAGTGTCGGGCGCGATCTCGCCGCGGGCGACGCCTTCCGACAGCAGGCCCACGAGCACCTCACGGCGCTCACAGGTGAGGCGGCGGTGGATGTCGAGCACAGCCGGGTCGCGCTCGGCCGCGTCGATGATGGCGGGCAGGCAGCGAGACCACGTGGAGTCGGCCAGGGCGACGGCGATCTGCTGGAGCAGCTCGATGACGCGCTCGCGCACCGGGCCGACGGTGGCCGCCACGACGTCGGGCTTGAGGAGGCGGACGGCGTCCTCCACCAGCTCGAGCCGGCCGTCCCAGTGGCGGTAGATGGTGCTCTTGCCCACGCCCGCCCGGGCGGCCACACCCTCGATGGTGAGACCCCCGTAGCCGACCTCGCCCAGCAGCTCGAGGGCGGCCGACAGGATGAGCCGGCGCGACCGCTCCACGCGGGGGTCGGCCTCCCTGGCCGCCGGCGTCACGGGCATGGCCACTGGTGCACCCTCCCTTCGGGATGTCGCACCAGCGAGTTGCTCGTGGACCGTCCTCCCGGGCCGGTCACTGGTGCACCCTCCCTTCGGGATGTCGCACCAGCGAGTTGCTCGTGGACCGTCCTCCCGGGCCGGTCACGCTGGCGCTCACTCCGCATCCCAAGCGGCGGGCACGGGCGCGGCGTCGCTCACCGCCGCTGCTTCGGCCCTGCGGCTGAACACGAGGAACACGCCGACGGCTGTGACGAGGGCGAGCGCCGACGCCACCGTGCTGGCCAAGTTGAACGCATCCGTGAAGGCGGCGCCGGCCCGGGCCGCCAGCGCCTGGCCCCCGGGGATGCCCGACGCGATGAAGTTGGCGGCGCCCACCGACTCCTTGGCCGCCTCCGCCACCTGGGGCGGCAGGGAGAGCCCGCTCAGGTCGAGGTTGGATCGGTAGGCGGCGCTGCTGAGGCTTCCCAGCACGGCGATGCCGAGCGCGCCGCCGACCTCACGGGTCGTGTCGTTCACGGCGGAGCCCACGCCCGCCTTGCCCGGGGGGACAGCGCTCATGATGCTGCCGGTGGCCGGTGCGGCCGTGAGGCTCATCCCGGCGCCGAGCAGGGCCAGGGCGAGGGCCAGCACGAGATAGGGGGTGTCAGGGCTGACCGTGGCCAGCACGCCGAAGCCGGCGCCCACCAGGGTGAAGCCGGCCGCCATCACCGGGCCGGTGCCCACCTTCTCGGCCAGCAGGGCGCTGCGGGGAGCGATGGCCACCAGGGTGAGGGCGAGGGGCAGGGTGGCCAGTCCGGCGCTCAACGGTGAGTAATCCCGCACGAACTGCAGGTACAGGGTGAACAGGAAGAAGAGCCCGAACATCACGAAGAAGGCGACGGTGACCACCCCGCTGCCCACGCTCATGCGCCGGTCCCGGAACAGCACCAGCGGCAACATCGGGTGGGCGCTGCGCCGCTCCCAGCGCACGAACGAGCCCAGGGCGACGACGGCGACCAGGAACGAGACCACGATGGTGACGCTGCTCCAGCCCTTCTCCGGGCCCTCGATGATGCCGAACACCAGCGCACCCAGGCCGACCAGCGAAAACAGCGCGCCCACGGGGTCGAGGGGCGTGATCTCGGGGTCGCGGGACGAAGGCGAGAACACCCACACGGCGGCCAGCACGGCGGCCACGATGGGCACGTTCACCAGCACCGCCGACCCCCACCAGTAGTTCTCGAGCAGGGCGCCGGAGACGATCGGACCGAGCGCCCCGCCGGCGCCGGCGAAGCCGGCCCACATGGCGATGGCCTTGCGCCGTTCCTCGGGCGGGAAGATCGTGGTGAGCAGCGACAGCGTGGCCGGCATCACGAAGGCGGCGCCGATGCCGGTGACGATGCGACCGGCGATGACCTGGGCCGAGCCGGTGCCGAGGCCTGACAGCAGCGAGCCGCTGGCGAACACCACCAGGCCCACCATCAGGGCCAGCTTGCGACCGAAGCGGTCGCCCAGGGCGCCGGCCGGCAGCAGGAGGGCGGCGAACACCAGGGCGTAGGAGTCCACGATCCACTGGAGGGCGCTGGAGCTGGCGTTCAGGTCGCGCTGCATGCTCGGCAGGGCCACGTTCAGTCCGGCGACCGACATCACCACCATCACCAGGGACAGGCACATGATCCCGAGGAGGAACCAGCGCCTCCGGTGGATCACCGGGTCTTCGTGCAGCAACGGTCCCGTGTCGCGGAGCGTGGTCATGGCCCACCCCTTTCGTGGCTCGGAGAGGAGATTGTAGAACTACCACGTCTCGCAGCGATACGACATCGTTTCATAGAAAAAACTGGTCTGCCTGTCCTTGGGCCGACCTGCACGCCTGGGGGGGCTGCACGCGAAGAACGGCCCGGTCACCGCCTCTCGGGGCGGGCCGGGCCGTCGTTCGGCTGGACTACAGCTCGGCGGGCGCCGGTACGGGCCTGCGCTCGGCGCGGCGGCCCCGGACGACCGTGGCGAGGCCGCCGAGGAGCAGGGCGCCGCCGGCGGCGAACAGGCCGACGCCGATGAGCTGCTGCGCTCCACCGTCGGACGACGACGAGGCCGGCGCCGTGTTCCACATGCCGGCGCCGGTGACGGGAGACGACGAGGCGGCCGGAGAAGCGGCCGCCGGCAGGGCGGGGGTCGTGGCAGGCGTGGCCGCTGCAGGCGTGGCCGCTGCAGGCGTGGCCGGCGCAGGCGTGGCCTCGGCCGGCGCTGCCGCAGCGGGCGCCGCGCCGACAGGCGTGGCCGGGGCGGCCGGGCTGGTGGCGGTACGGGGCCTGGTGGTCGTGCGGGTGGTGCCACCCGACGTGGCGGCGGCGGTGCTGCTGTTGGGGGCGGCGGTGGCCGGCGCGGGCGTGGCCGACGACGCCGCCGTCGACCCGGCGACGGGCGTGGGCTCGGCCGTCGGCGCCGGCGCAGCTGCGACAGGCGCCGCAGGGGCCGCCGGAGCGGCGGTGGTGCCTGTGGCCTCCCCTACGTGGTCGTGCCCGGGCACGCAGGCCCAGGCGCTACTGGCCACGACAACCGTGCCAGCAGCTATCAATGCACCGATACATCCCGCTCGTCGCGTCCGCACCAGACGTCTCCTCCGCTCGCTTACCCCGAAAGTGTACCCGCCATACTGGCCGCTTCAAAGGGCGGTAGGAATATTCGTGCCGGTCTCCGCTGGACGTGCCGGCGCCTGTGACGGGCGCGTGACCGGCCCGGGAGGCCGGTCCATCGAGCAACTCACGGTGCGGCATCCCGCAGGGATGGTGCACCAGTGACCGGCGCAGCCGCCGGTGACGGCAGGGCGGGCGTGGAGTCGGCAACGGCTTCAGGATCCCCGATCGGCCCCCTCGGAGGACCGTCGGACGAGGACCCGTCGTCCGTGCCGGACGTGTCCGACCCGGACCCCGGTCGGGTGCGCTCCGCCCACGGCTCCGGCCGGCGGCGGGCCGCGATCGCCTGCCACACCAGGGCGCCCAGGCCTCCGGCCAGGGCCAGGGCGCCTGCGAACCGCACGAGCCCGTGCATCGACGAGGGCTGGGTCACGTCGACCACCGCCACCGCCACGTCCTGGCGCACGTCATCGGGCACACCGCGCCGGGTGTCTGTCCAGAGGGCGAAAATGTCGTCGTCGCCCGACACCAGGCCCAGCCGGCTGCCGAGGTCGGGCATGCCCCGGCGGCCACCGAAGCCGACCCGCGAGTCGAAGGCGGTCGACGACAGGAGCATGCGGGCCCCGAATGAGCTGCCGCCGTCGGACGAGGACTGCAACGAGACCTCGTTCATCAGGTCCTTGGGGTCCTTGCGGCGGTCGTAGTAGACGACGTCGAGCCGGCCGCTGGGGGCCACCGCCAGCTTGGGGAGGTACTGCGAGGTGCCGTCGCGCCTGGCCGTGTCGTTCACCCGGCGGGGCGCCGTGAAGGTGACGCCCCAGTTGGTGGACGTCCACAGCAGGACGTCGGCGTCGCCGGTGCGCCCGTCCTGGTACGCCACGAACACCCGGCCCCGCTCCCGGTCGACCGCCAGCGACGGCGCGGGCGCCAGGAACACCAGCATGCGCTGGGTGGGCACCAGGCGCTCCTCGACCGTCGCTTCCTGCCACGTCTGGCCCCGGTCCACCGACCGGGCCAGCACCAGCCGCCACGGGCCGTCGTAGGGCGCCCCGCCCTTCCACTCGTGGGCGCCCTGGTAGTCGAGGCGGTCGTCGAGCAATTCGAGGAACAGGACGAACAGCTCGTTGTCACGACCCTGGGCGGGCGACGGGGCCACGACACGCCGGCGCTTCGACGAGCTCACGTCCCGAGGCTCGGACCAGGTGATCCCGCCGTCGGTCGAGCGCATGGAGCGCACCGGATTGGCCGGGTTGGGGAAGGCGACGAAGGCGACGGCGTCGGCCTGGAGCCAGGTGAGGTGGAGGTTGCCGGGTCGGTTGGCATCAGCCAGGAGCCGGACCTGGAAGGCCAGCGGCCCTAGGGCGCGGGTCGGCGTGGTCATGGTGCGGCCGCCGTCGGTGGACGCCGTCGTCCACACCGCGTTGGGCGAGTTGCCCTCACCCTTGAGGGTGACGAACGACAGGTACATGGTGCCGTCGACGTCGAACACCACGTCGGGTGCGAAGCAGCGCGCCGGCAGCTCCTCGCCGCCGGGGAAGGGGATGGCGCGCTCCTCCCAGGAGCCGCCGCCGTCGAGGGTGACGTGGAGGGCGCAGGAGTAGCGCGGGCTGTCGACGCGGTTGGCCACGACCAGGTTGGCCCTGTTCTTGGGGTTGCGGGCCACGGCCGGCGAGTTGTGGGCCCTGGGGTCGGTGCCGTCGACCGCGCCGGCGTTCACGGGGACGACGGGCCGGCTCTGGCGCAGCGTGCCGCCGCCCAGGGTGGAGGCCACCAGCAGCAGGCCGAGACCGATCACGAGCAGGCCGGGACTCAGCATCCAGCGGCGGGACGGGTTCGTTCCGCCGGCTCCCGAGGTAGCGGTCATGGAGTGGCACGTCTATCACTCCGGACCGGCGTCCGCTCGCACGCCGGCGACCTCTGGCGCCCCCGGGGTCCGGAACGAGAGCAGCCCCGCCGAGATCGGCGGGGCGCTCTTGTGTCCCGGGGGGCGGGATACGTCCAAGTGTACCGGTCTGAACAACAGAAACAAGTTGCACCATCCGTCACTCCCGGACAAACCTCCCCGCGTACGCTCCGAAGGGTCGAAGGGACACCGGGATGACCGAGCAGGCGAGGCTCAGTAGGGCGGACGCCACCGCGCTGACCGAGCGGGTGCAGGAGGAAGCAGAGCGGACCTGGGCGCTGCTGGGGGAAGCGCACGACGGGGAAGCCTGGGCGGCCCTGGGGTACGCCTCGTGGGACGACTACGTGACCGGTGGGTTCGACCCGGCTGTGCGCCCCGCCTACAGGCTGCTCGACAGGGCGCGGGTGGGCCTCGGGGTGGACGACGCCGAGCCGTCCGAGGTGGAGCTGTCGGAGTCAGAGGCCCGGGACCTCGTCGGCCAGGTGGTCCTCAGCCTGGAAGCCCTCACCATGGGCCTCGACCTGATCGACCTCTCGACCCTACCCAGAGACGCGCAGGGCGCCGATGTGGTCGCCGACGCCATCTCGACGTTCACCCGCCTGCACGACGCCCTCCAGCCGGACGGCTGACCGCGGTGGTCCGCCGGCGGACGGACCAGACCGGAGCGATCACGACCCGCTGAAGGTTGCCCGGTCGGCGTAGGGCCCGGACATAAGTTACGGTTGTGCAGTAACCGGAACTTAGGAGTTCGATGGCTTCACAGTCGCGCCGCCACTGGACCGCAAGGTTCGACGGCATGAGCCGTCGTGATCGGCAGGGTTGCGGGTACGACGCCTACCTGCCCGACCCGATCGTCGGCTGGAGCCTCGCCATCCCCGGCGACGTCGCCGCCGACATCGCCGATGCTGAGGCCGCTGTTCGGCGGCTCAATGACGCCGGCACCGCGCACGTCAGCCTGGAGGGCCTCGCCCGGTTCCTGCTCCGGGCGGAGTCCGTTGCATCGTCGATGATCGAGGGACTCGCCGCCGCCCCCCGCCGCCTGGTCGGCGCCGAGGTGGCTCTGGCCCGCGGCGATGACGCCGGCGACCAGGTTGCCGTCGAGGTGCTCGGCAACATCGCCGCGATGGAGTCCGCCGTGGCACTCGCGGCACGAGTGGAGCGCTTCACTCGGGATGACCTCCTCGACATCCATCGCACGCTGATGGATCGATCGCCGACGCCACACCTCGGAGGCGTCGTGCGCACCGAGCAGAACTGGATCGGCGGTAGCTCCTACAACCCCTGTGGCGCAGCGTTCGTGCCACCGCCGCCAGAACACGTCGATGACTTGCTTGACGACCTCCTCACGTACGTCAACGGCGATGACCATTCGCCGCTGGTCCAGGCCGCGCTCGCCCATGCGCAGTTCGAGACCATCCACCCCTTCGCCGACGGCAACGGCCGTACCGGGCGTGCGCTGATCCACGTCGTCCTCCGGCGGCGAGATCTGGCGCCCGCCTTCGTCCCACCGATCAGTCTCGTCCTTGCGACGTGGTCCACCAGCTACATCGGTGGCCTCACCGCGTTCCGCCACCTGGCCGAGCCAGATAGCACCGACCGCTCCGTCGCCGCTGCGGATTGGCTCCGTGTCGTCGCCACCTCGACGCAGCGCGCCTGCCTCGACGCCGAGCGATACGCCGGACAGATCGACGCCATGACCATGGCATGGCGCTTACACCTCGGCCGTGTCCGAGCCGGCTCCTCGACCGATCTGCTTCTACAAGTCCTTCCGGGAGTGCCGGTCCTCAGCGTCGAATCGGCGAGCGCGCTCATCGGTCGCTCCAAGGCCCGCACGACCGACGCCGTCAACGCGCTGGCGGAAGCGGGCGTCATTCGACAACGCAACGTGGGAAGGCAGCGCTACCGCGTCTTCGAAGCCGTCGACGTCCTCGACCTGTTCACCGGGCTCGAACGAGCACTCGCCAGCCCGACGGGGGACACGCGAGACGCCGAACCCGTCCGTCCAGCACCGATCCGTCGAGGCACGGGAGCCGACCGTGTCAGCTGAGAGATGGCAGCGGCGGTCGTCGTCGACACGATGATCGCCAGCGCCTTGCTCGGGCTTCGGGACTCGCAAACGCAAGGCGCTGTGGCCGGCGAGGCTCTCGCCGACCGCCTTGAGGCGTTCATCGAGGCGACGACGCCTACGCCGGTGGCCACGGTAGTGCCCATCAATCGGAACTGATGTGCACTGATGTGCACCAAGCCTCCGGCAGCTTGGGGTCCGACCGACCGAAATAGCCTCTGATGCTGCACTCTTCCCGGTGGGCGTAACAGGACTCGAACCTGTGACCTCAGCCGTGTGAAGGCTGCGCTCTAACCAACTGAGCCATACGCCCGGGGGTGGTCATGGTACCGGGTCAGGCGGCCGGCTCGGGGAAAGTTCCTCCCGAGCGCTCCCGCCACGGCACGCTCGACAGCACACCGGCGGGGCGGCGGGCGGCCTGGGCGACGATACGGGCGCCGGCCAGGTCCATGCCGGGATGACGGCCGGCGAGCCAGGACAGGTCGTCGTCGGCGTCGGCCACGTCGACCCGGCAACGGGCGAGGCGGACCCGGGCCCGTAGCCGGCGCGCCAGCACGACGGTGCCGCTGGGCCGCCACGCCACCGACCGCACCGGGACCATCGGGGCGAGCACCGACGGGCCGACCGCCTTGCCCGTGAACACCAGCCCCCGCTCGTCCCAGGCGACCGTCCGCTCGCCGCCACCACCCTCGTCACCGGCGGTACCGCCGGCGCCGCCGGCCGACCACCGCAGGTCGCCGAGTTCGGCGGGAAGACCCCAACTGCGCCGGCACTCGGCCAGCGCCTCGGACGAGGTCACCACCATCGCCACCGTGCACAGCCCGGGCCGGAGCCCGAGCCGGGCCGGCACCGCCACCGACAGCTCCACGTAGGGCCCGACGGGGGTGTCGTCGTAGCGCATTGCCACCACCGCCGCCGGGCCGGGAAGCGGCGACAGCCCCGGCGGCAGGAGGAGGGGATGGGTCGGGCGGCCGGCGACCCACGCCAGCATGCCTTCGCCGTGCAGCAGCCAGGGCAGGTCGGCCACCTGACAACCGTAGGCGTCGGGGGCCAACTGTCGCCCCTCCGGCCCTCGATGGTTGACTGGCGGGATGCGGATCGCCGTCATCGCACCTCCGTGGACTCCGGTCCCGCCCAAGCTGTACGGCGGCATCGAACTCGTCGTGGACCGCCTGGCCGTCGGTTTCCAGAAGGCGGGCCACGAGGTCCTGCTCTTCACCACCGGCGACTCCACCTGCCCGGTCCCCCGGGCCTGGACACTCCAGGAGGCCGAGCACCAGCGCATCGGCATGGTGGTGCCGGAGCTGCGCCACATCATGGCCGCCTACGAGGCTGTGCAGGACTACGACATCGTCCACGACCACACGGTGATGGGCCCCGTCTACGCCCAGCGCTTTCCGGACCTCCAGGTGGTCACCACCGTCCACGGCCCGTTCAACGACGAGCTCACCGACCTCTACGGGCGCATGGCCGCCGACGGCGTGCCGCTCATCGCCATCTCGAACGCCCAGAGCAGGCCGGTGCCACAGATCCCCATCGCCCGGGTCATCCACCACGGCCTCGACACCGCCGACTTCCCGGTCGGCGAGGGGAAGGGCGACTACTTCCTGTTCCTCGGCCGCATGTCGCCCGACAAGGGCGCCCACAGGGCCACCGAGATCTGTTACAAGGCCGGCGTCCCCCTGCTCATGGCGGCCAAGATGCGCGAACCGTGGGAGCACGAGTACTTCGACACCAACGTGCGCCCGTACCTCAACGACCGCATCCGCTACCTCGGCGAGGTCGGTCACGAGGAGAAGCTCGAGCTGCTGGCCAACGCCAAGGGGCTCATCTTCCCGATCCGGTGGAACGAGCCGTTCGGCATGGTGATGATCGAGGCCATGGCGTGCGGCACGCCGGTGCTGGCCTTCCCCGAGGGTGCCGCTCCCGAGGTGGTGGAGGACGGCAAAACCGGCTTCCTGTGCGCCGACGAGGCGGAGATGATCGACGCCATCGGCCGCATCGACCAGATCGACCGGGCCGACTGCCGGGCGGCGGTCAAGGGCTACTTCTCGGCCGGGCGCATGGTGGACGAGCACATCGAGCTGTTCACCGAGATCCTGAAGAAGTGAGGTCGGAGCCCGTTTCGGCGGCCCCGCCCCGCGGGTAGTACTTCGGGCATGCCGAACTTCGATGAAATCAAGGGCAGGACAAAGGAAGCAGCCGGAGACCTGACCGACGACGAGGACCTAAAGCGTGAAGGCAAGGTCGACCAGGCCACTGGCACCGTCAAGGACAAGGTCGGCGACGCCGCCGACAAGGTGAAGGACGTACTCAACCGCGACTGACGCCGGACGGCGCGCTCGATGAAGGCCGCCCTTTGGGGCGGCCTTCGTCGAACCCGGGCCCGGATGACCACGGCATCGTGGTCCCCGCGGGTCAGCCGTTCGGAGGGACGGGCTGCGACGGCACGTGCGCCGGGTCGCCGGAATCCCCGCGGTCCACGTCCGGCCCCGGCAGGCCCGGCGCCACTGGCGCAGGCGGCGGTGTGCCGGAATCCAGCGCCCCCGCCGTCACCAGTACGGTCTGCATCGTCTGCCCCGGTCCCCGCACGCCGTCGCGCCGCAGCCGGTCGGTGATGCGACCCCGCAGCTCCCGGGCGACCGCGTACTGCAGGCGTGGTCCCGTCTTGACGACCAGGCGGATGGTGAGGCCCTCCGGGCCCATGGCCTGCACGCCCCACACCTCGGGCGGCTCGAGCACGGCGTCCTCCCACGCCGGGTCCTCGGCGAACTCCTTCGCCACCTCGCCGATGGCGGAGGTGACCGCCGCCAGGTCGGAGTCGTAGGCGATCAGCACGTCGATCAGGGCTCGGGACCACTCCATCGACGTGTTCCCGACCCGTTTGATCTCGCCGTTGGGCACGAACCACACGGTGCCGTCGGTGGCCCGCAGGCGGGTGACGCGCAGCGAGATGTCCTCGACCGTTCCGGTGGCGTCACCCAGGTTGATGACGTCGCCCACCCCGTACTGGTCCTCGAGAAGGATGAAGAAGCCGGAGAGGAAGTCCTTCACCAGGCTCTGGGCGCCGAAGCCGATGGCGATGCCGGCGATGCCGGCGCCGGCCAGGAGGGGCGCCAGGTCGACGCCCACCTCGCCCAGCACGACGAGCAGCACCACGATCCACACCACCGCCCGCACCATGCCGCCGAGCACCTTTGCGACCGTGGACACGCGCTGCTCCGAGCGGACCGACCCGGTGCTCACCGGCGTCCGGGCACTGAGCGAAGGCAGGAAGCGGCTCACCGCCCGGGCGCCGAGGCGCGCCAGCACCATGCCGGCGACGAGCAGCAGGATGATCTTGAGTGGCCGGCCCAGCAGGAACTCCCACGTGCTGGCCCCGAAGTCGCCCATCCCCCACCTGGTGAGCAGGTCGTAGACGTACCCGTGGTTGTCCACCGCCGCAGCCTCGCGCACCCGGGCGGGCCGGCGTCGCGGCGTGGTCCCGGTTGGCGGGGCACCGGGGTACCTTTGGTCACGTGCCCCAGGGCCGTCTCCCCCATCCCTGCCTCGGACCGTGGCGCCGGCGCACCGCGTCCGGCGCCGTCATCGGTGCCGTCGCCCTCGGGCTTCGGAACGCGGTCGACGAGCGGGGCCTCGACGAGGCCGTCGTGGCCGACGCCCGGCCCGACCGGCCGGACCCCGACGACCCCCTCGACCTGCACTTCGACCCTCGGGGACCGCAGGACACGTGGCTCGTCGTGCGGCCGTGGCTGCTCGGCGGGCGGTCAGGCGTAAAGCGCCTCACCGACCGGGCGTGAAGCGCCTCACCGACAAGGAGCAGCGCTACGCCTACATCGGCGCCGCCTTCGCCGCCTTCGTGTCGGTCGCCCTGTGGGCGCCGTCGTACGACGAGTGGGCAGGGGTGGCGCTGTCTGCCATCGGCGTCGTCATGGCCCTCCTCCTCGCCGTCGCCGCCCTGCGGCGCCAACGCCTGTTCACCGGGCTGGCCTGCGTCCTCCTCGCCTTCGGGCCGTGGGCGATGGCGTGGGTGGTCGGGCTGCCGTACCTGGTGCTGGCCGCGTGGCTGGCCCTCAAGTCGAACCGCTTGCCGTCCCCCATGGAGCCCGAACTCGACGAGCGGGGCGAGGTCGTCGAACGCCCGGCGGTCCCCGCCCGGAAGCGACCGCAGCGGACCTCCCGGCGCCGGCGGGGCGCGGCGGCCGAGACCGACGATCCGGTCGCGGAGGGGACGCCTCGCACGCCGCCACCCCAGAGCAAGCGCTACACCCCTCCCCAGCGCCGACAGTGAGTCTCGGTACCCTGGGGGCGGTCCTTCCCCACCTGGTCGTGCCGACTCGCCCAAATAGTCCTCTTCGCGACCGTCTTCAAAGGTCAGACGGCCAGAAGAGTCGAATATTCCGGGGTTCGCATGCGTCTCTCTAAGGCAAAGGCCGAATGACCTCGTTCGAGGACTTCCACCGATCGAAGGCCAAGCATGCCCTCCACTATGCGCGCGCGATCCTTGGTTCCGACTCTGCAGAGGATGTCTGCCAAGAGGCCTGGTTCAAGGCTTGGCGCGCCTGGGGTTCCGCCGATCCCGCCAAGCTCGACACCTGGCTCCTTGCCATCGTCCGCAACTGCTGCTTCGAGCGCCTCCGCTCCAACCGGCCCGTCGCCGTCCTCACCGACGACGACGCCTCGCCCGTCCCCCCGCCTGACGAGGTGGTGGTCGCCGCCCTCGAGTTGGCGGCCGCGTGGGTCCTGCTCCAGCGTCTCTCCCCCCCACTGCGCGAGGCCCTCTGGCTGCGCGAGGTCATGGACCTCTCGTACGCCGAGATCGCCGAGGTTCAGCACGTGCCGCAGGGCACGGTGATGTCACGCCTGTATGCAGCCCGCCGTAAGGCGAGCCGGCTGCTGGCATCGAGGCGTTTGACGTGATGCTCCGCGCCCACCCAGGAAAGCTGGCGTTGGGGGCGTGGTTCGATGGCGAAGGACCAGACCGCGTCGGCGCCCACGTGCTGCGCTGCTCCCGCTGCCAGCGCCACGTCTCCGAGCTGTCGCGCCTGCGCTCGTGGCTGCGGACCCAGCCGTTCGTCGCCATGGGCGAGGACGACCTGTTCGTCGACGACATCCCCGCGGCGCGCAGCAAGAAGCCGATCGCCGTCCTCGCCCTCCTGCTCGCCGCCTTCCTCGTGGTGGCCGACCGGTCCGACGTGCCCCGGGAGCTGACGGCCTCGGCGCCGAGGACCGCCACCACGACGGCGGCACCGGCCGCTGCCGAAGCGCCGTCGACCACCGCCGCCGTGGAGGTGCCCGCCGCCGAGGAGTCCACGGCGCCCGCCGAGGACGCGCCCCGCGTCCAGCCGCCCTCCACCGCCGACGCCGGGTCGGTGTCTGAACAGGCCCTGGCGCGGGCCCGCCAGCCGAGCGCGCCGCAGGCGCTCCGCCTCGGCGTCATCGTGCCCACCCACGGCACCATGGCCACCGAGGGCGCCGAGGTGGCCGAGGTCGTGCGCCAGCGGGTCGCCGCCGCCAATACGGCCGGCGGCGTCGCCGGCGTGCCCGTGGAACTCGAGGTCGCCGCCGCCGAGGACGCCGCCGCCATCGCCGCCCTGGCAAAGCGGGCCACCGTCCTGGTCGGCGGCTTCGGGGCCGCCGCGCCCGAGGGGATCCCGTGGCTGCTGCCGGCCGATCCCGCCATCGCCGGCAACAGCGTCATCCCCGCCGAGTCGCCCGCCCGGTCGGCGGGCATCCAGCTCGCCTCCCTCCTGCGCCGCCAGGGCCTCGCCGGCATGATCGGCGTCATCGTCGGCTCGGGGCCCGACGCCGCCCTGGCCGGCGGCCTGGCCACCAAGGCGTCCACCACCACCGTCAATGCCCAGGAGTCGGGCAACTGCGCGGCCGAGATCGCCCAGTTGTCGCGCTCGGGCGCCGTCGCCCTGGCCATCGCGGGCAGCCCCGACCTGGCCGCCAAGTGCATGCGGGCCGCCTTCCGCGCCGCCTGGCGCCCCATCTTCGGCACCGTGCTGGCCCCGTCCGCCGCCTACGCCGGCCTCCATGCCATGCCCGAGGCCCTTGGCGCCCGCACCGTGCTGGGCCTGCCCTGGCCCACGTCGGCCGCTCCCGGCGCCGCCCGCTTCCGGGCCACCACCGATTCGCAGTCGTACCGGGCGCTGGTCTCCTACGCCGCCACCGAGCTGGCCATCGACGTGGCCCGCCGCCAGGGCGGGGTGTCGGTCGACTCGGTCGAGGCGGGCATCTGGCGCAACGACCTCATCGACCTCACCGGCCTCACCAGCCGGGTCAACACCCTCGTGGTGGCCTTCCTCGGGACGTGGCTGATCGCCGGCTAGGCGCGGCTAGGCGGTCGCAAGGGGTTCTGTGGCCGGCCACCCACGGCCGCCGAAGGCGGCCCCCGATGGATGGCCACGCCGCCGGCGCCAGCCGGCGAAGAGACGACGAGCTGCGGGCACCGTCAAGCTCGCCGAGGAAGCTCCGCTTCCGAGCGCGACGTGACGCCGAGGGCTGAACGAAGGAACTGGAGGAGCTGGTCCCTGCGGCGGACGAGGTCGCGGGCGGTCGGCTGGAATCCGAGGGCGCGGAGGACTTCCACCTCGGTGGCCATGCCGAGGACGGCCGAGTAGGCGGCCAACAGCACCATGCGGGGGTCCTGGGCCCGCATGTGGCCGGACTCCATCTCGCCGCGCAGGAAGCCGGTGGCGCGGCCCATGAGGGGCTCGATGGCGGCCAGCAGGCGGGTGGCGGCGGGCGGGCCGAGGCGGCTCGCCTCGCGCACCACGCCCAGCAGCTCGGGGCGGCGGACGGAAACCCGGAACACCGACTTCACGATCGCCTCGACCCGGTCCCAGCCCTGGCCGGCGCCCGACAGGGCCCGCTCCAGCGTGGCCCCGAGCTCGACCGCCGTGCGATCGATCACCGCCTCCAGCAGGGCGTCCTTGGACGGGTACCAGTACAGGATGGTCTGCTTGCGCAGGCCGAGGCCCTTGGCCAGGGCGTCGAGCGAGGTGGCCTCGTAGCCCCTCGTGCCGAACGACTCGACGGCGGCGAGGAGCACCCGCTCCCCCGTCGGCGCCGTCGTGATGGTGGCCATCTACCAAATGGTAGAGCCGGCATGGTGGCGCCGTCTACCAGATGGTAGACAGTGCTCCGATGATCACCAACGCCCTGGAGGGCAAGCGCATCGGCATCACCGGCGCCACCGGCTTCCTGGGTACCGCCCTGGTCGAGCGCCTGCTGCGGGCCGTTCCCGGCTGCGAGGTCGTGGTGGTCGTGCGGGCGGGCAAACGCACGCCCGCCGCCCAACGGGTGAAGCGGGAGATCCTTCGCAACGACTGCTTCGACCGTCTGCGCCAGCAGTGGGGCGACGGCTTCGACGCCGAGATGGACCGCCGCCTGAAGACGGTGGCGGGCGACGTGTCGGCCACCGGCCTCGGCCTGAACGACGACGGGCGGGTGCTGTTCCGCTCGTGCGACATCGTCGTGCACTCAGCCGCGTCGGTCAGCTTCGACTCGCCCCTCGACGCCGCCGTCGAGGTCAACCTGCTCGGCGGCAGCCGGGTGGCCGAGGTGCTCGGCGCCGATCGCGGGCCGGGCGAGGCGGTCCCTCATCTGGTGGCCGTGTCGACCGCCTATGTGGCCGGCACCCGCCGGGGTGAGTCCCCCGAGGCACTGCTGGCCGACACCCCGTTCGCCCTCGACCTCGACTGGGAGGCCGAGGTGGCCGCCGCCCGCCAGGCCCGCTCCGACGCCGAGGCCGAGAGCCGCCGGCCGGAGCGGTTGACCCTGTTCGCCAAGGCGGCCCGCAGCGAGCTCGGCGCGGCCGGCGCCCCCCTCCTGGCCGACAAGCTGGAGAAGCTGCGCGCCGAATGGGTGCGCGAGCGCATGGTGCAGGCGGGCAAGTCCCGCGCCCACAGCCTCGGCTGGCCCGACGCCTACGCCTACACCAAGGCCCTGGGTGAGCGGGCCCTCATGGCCAACCGGGGCGACGTGCCCGTGTCCATCGTCCGGCCGTCGATCATCGAGTCCGCCCTGGCCGAGCCCAAGCCCGGCTGGATCCGCGGCTTCCGCATGGCCGAGCCCGTGATCATCAGCTACGGGCGGGGTCTCCTCAAGCAATTCCCCGGCATCCCCGAAGGCGTGGTCGACGTGATCCCCGTCGACATGGTGGTGGCCACCATCATCGCCGTGGCCGCCCGGGGGCCGCTGCCGACAGGCCCCGACGTGGTGCAGGTGGCCTCGGGGCAACGCAACCCGCTGCGCTACCGCCGCCTGGTGAAGCTCGTGCAGACGTGGTTCGAGGAGCATCCGCTCTACGACGCCGACGGCCAGCCCATCGTGGTGCCGGAGTGGTCGTTCCCCGGCCGGGGCAAGGTGCAGCGCCAGCTCACCCGCGCCACCAAGGCCCTGTCCACCGCCGAGAAGGTCATCACCACGCTGCCCATCCGTGGGCAGAAGGCGCAGCTGTCGTCCCGCCTGGAGGAGAAGCGCACCCTGGCCGAGCGGGCCCTCGGCTACGTGGAGCTGTACGGCGCCTACGCCGAGACCGAGGCCGTCTTCAACATCGACCGCCTGCTGGCCCTGTTCGAGTCGCTCGACGACGCCGACAAGGCCACCTTCGCCTTCGACCCGATCGCCATCGACTGGGCCTACTTCGTGCAGGAGGTGCACCTCCCGTCGATCGTCGCCCAGGCCCGGGTGCGCACCACGCCGGGCAAGCGCAAGACGGCGTCCCGGGAGGACCGGGGCCGCAAGGCCGTGCTGTCCCCCGACCGCCACATCGCCGCCTTCGACCTCGAGAACACGCTCATCGCCTCCAACGTGGTGGAGAGCTACTCGTGGCTCGCCACCCGCCACCTCCCGGCCGACGAGCGGGTGCGTTTCGTGCTGCGCACCCTGCGCGAGGCGCCCACGCTCCTGGCCCTCGACCGTCGAGACCGCGGCGACTTCCTGCGCCACTTCTACCGCCGCTACGAAGGAGCGTCGCGCCAGCAGGTGGGCGACGACGCCTGGAACATGTTCTCCGACCTGATCCTGCGCAAGGCCTTCCCTGCCGGTATCCGCCGGGTGCGCGAGCACCGCGCCCTCGGCCACCGCACCCTGCTCATCACCGGCGCCCTCGACTTCGCCATCGAGCCGCTGCGGCCCCTGTTCGACGACATCGTGTGCGCCAAGCTGGGCACCGATTCCGACGGGCGGCTGACCGGCGAGCTGCTGGCCGGTCCCCCCACCGGCGAGGCCCGCGCCCTGGTGATGGCCCGCTACGCCGAGGCCGAGGGGCTCTCGCTCACGGAGTCGGTGGCCTACGCCGACTCGGCATCCGACCTCCCCATGCTGGAGGCCGTCGGTCACCCCGTCGCCGTCAACCCCGAGGCCAAGCTGGCCACCATCGCCCGCAAGCGGGGCTGGCACGTCGAGCAGTGGTCCAGGGCGCCCGGTGCCCCCCGCCCCCTCCTCCCCATCGGCCCCCTCCTCCACGTCCCCCGAGGCCGTTCCCGAGTAAATAGGGTCCGGAATCCGGACCCTATTTACTCGAAAGACGAGGTCGCAGGGTGAAGGCCCTGGTGTATGAGCGGTCGATCCCGAAGTTCGCGGCTGCGCGGGTGGCGAGCGCCCTCGGTGGCGCCGGCAGCCGGGTCGGTCCCCTGCACCTGACCGACGTGGACGAGCCCGCCCTGCCCGGCCCCGGGTGGCACCGGGTGCGGCCGCGTCTGGCCGGCATCTGCGGATCGGACCTGGCCACGGTGGATGCCAAGAGCAGCCGGTGGTTCGAGGGCGTGGTGAGCTTCCCGTTCGTGCCCGGCCATGAGGTGGTGGGCGACCTCGACGACGGCACCCGCGTGGTCCTCGAGCCCGTGCTGGCGTGCGCGGCCCGGGGCATCGACCCGCCGTGCGACGCCTGCGAGGCGGGCGACAACGGCAACTGCGAGCGCATCTCGTTCGGGTGCCTGGAGCCGGGCCTGCAGACGGGCTACTGCTCGGACACCGGCGGCGGGTGGTCGCACGCCCTGGTCGCCCACGACAGCCAGCTGCACACAGTGCCCGACGCCATGACCGACGAGGCGGCGGTGATGGTGGAACCTGCCGCCTGCGCCACCCACGCCATCCAGTCATCGGCCATCGCCGAGGGGGCGGTGGTGGCCGTGCTGGGCGCCGGCACCCTCGGCCTGTGCTCCATCGCCGCCCTGCGCCGCCTGGCCCTGCCCGGCACGGTCATCGCCGGCGCCAAGCACGACGTGCAGCGACGGCTGGCCGCCGACCTCGGGGCCGACGCGGTGGTGGCGCCGGGTGAGATGGCGCGCGCCGTGCGCCGCCAGACCCACTCGCTGTCGGTCGGCGGCCGCCTCACCGGCGGGGCCGACGTGGTGGTGGACTGCGTCGGGTCGGCCGCCTCATTGGAGCAGGCACTGGCGATCGTGCGCCCCAAGGGCACCATCGTGCTGGTCGGCATGCCCGGCAGCGTGCGGGTCGACCTCACGCCGCTGTGGCAGCGGGAGATCCGCCTGGTGGGCTCCTACGCCTACCGCCACACCACCTTTGCCACCGCCTTCGATCTGGTGGCCGACGCCCGCCTCGAACGCCTGGTGTCCGCCCTGTACCCGCTGGAGCGCTGGCGGGAGGCCCTCGACCACGCCGCCGCTTCCGGCCGCCGTGGCGCCGTCAAGATCGCCTTCGACCTCCGGTCGACCAAGAAGAGGCCACCGAAACCATGACTCCACACCTCCAGCACCCAGCGCGCAGGGGGCGAGCTCTGCTCGCCCGCCGGAGCCCCTTCGGCTCAACCGAATGGAGTGAGCGGAGCGAACACATGAGGTCGAAATAATGCCCCGCCCCGGCTTCGTGCTCGATGTCGACCGCTCCACCCCGCCCACCCTGTTCTGGCACGGCGAGCAGTTCCGCATGGAGCGCCTGCCCACGGGCAGCCGCATCATCTACCCGCCCGAGCCGCTGAAGGCGTTGGACGACATCGACGGCGCCATCAACCACGCCCTCCTCAACCCGCTCGGCGACAGCCAGCCCCTGCCCTCGCTGCTGACGTCCGGCATGAAGCTCACCATCTGCTTCGACGACATCTCGCTGCCCCTGCCCCCCATGCGCCGGCCGGACATCCGCCAGCGTGTGATCGAGGCCGTGCTCGGCATGGCGGCCGAGGCGGGGGTGGACGACGTGGTGCTCATCGCCGCCCTCGCCCTGCACCGGCGCATGACCGAGCCCGAGCTGCGTCACGCGCTCGGCGACCGGGTATACGACTCGTTCGCCCCATCGGGCCGGCTCACCCAGCTCGACGCCGAAGACCCCGAGCAGATGCTCCACCTCGGCGTCACCGACCAGGGCGAGGACGTGGAGATCTCCAAGCGGGCCGCCACCAGCGACCTGATCGTGTACGTGAACATCAACCTGGTGGCCATGGACGGCGGTCACAAGAGCGTGGCCACAGGGCTCGCCTCGTACCGCTCGCTCAAGCACCACCACAACGTGCGGACCCTGCAGCACAGCCGCTCGCTGATGGACCACAAGCGCTCCGAGCTGCACACCAGCAACTGGCGCATGGGCCGCCACATCGCGGCCCAGGGAATCAAGATCTTCCAGATCGAGACCACCATGAACACCAACACCTTCCCCGACGAGTTCTCCTTCCTCATGAAGCGCGAGTGGGAGTGGACGGCGCGGGACCGCATGTCCTACATGGCGGTGAGCCGGTCGCTCGACCGCACGCCGTCGCGCCTGCGCACGGCCATCTTCCAGGGCATCAAGTCGCCCCACCAGATGACGTCTGTGCAGGCGGGCGAGGTGGAGGCGGTGCACGAGGTCACGACCGCCAACGTCCACCGCCAGCAGCTGGTGGAGGTGGAGGGCCAGACCGACATCCTCACCATGGGGCTGCCCTACATCTGCCCCTACAACGTGAACTCGGTGATGAACCCGATCCTGGTGGCGTGCCTCGGCCTCGGGTACTTCTTCAACCTCTACCGCAACAGGCCCCTGGTGCGCGAGGGCGGCGTGCTGATCATGCACCACCCCACGCCCCGGGCCTTCCACCCCGTGCACCACCCGAGTTACATCGACTTCTTCGACCAGGTGCTGGCCCAGACCACCGACCCGCTGGAGATCGAGGCGAAGTTCGAGGAGGGCTTCGCCACGGACCCCTGGTACATCCATCTGTACCGCACGAGCCACGCCTACCACGGCGTCCACCCGTTCTACATGTGGTACTGGTGCGCCCACGCCCTCCAGCACCTGGGCATGGTGATCATCGTGGGCGGCGACCCCAAGTCGGTGCGCCGCCTGGGCTTTAAACCGGCGTCCACCCTCTCGGACGCCCTGGAGATGGCGAGCGACGTCGTCGGCCCCTCCCCCACCCTCACCCACCTCCACGCCCCGCCCCTGCTCATCGCAGACGTCACGTGACCCGCGTCCCCCGCTTTCGAGTAAATAACTCGCCATTTTGGCGAGTTATTTACTCGGGAACGCCGTGAGGCTGCGGCCGCGGGCCCGGTTCCCGCTGGGTGCGCCGACGTGGCCGACCGGTGTACCCCGGCCGCCGGTGGTGCGGGACACGGGGGTCAACTACGACACGGCGTGGGCGCGGAAGTACCCGGCGCGGCTGGCCAGGGCCCTGTGGCTGGACGGCGTCACCCGTCCGCTGATCAAGGGGCTGGCGGACCCGGACATCGACGGGCTGGACCGGCTCGAGTCCCTCCCCTCACCGGCGATCTTCGCCGCCAACCACTCCAGCCACGTCGACACGCCGCTCGTGCTCACCTCGCTCCCCGACCGGTTCCGGCACCGCACGGCGGTGGCGGCCGGCGCCGACTACTTCTTCGACAAGCGGTGGAAGGGCGGCCTGTGGGCCCTGTCCATCAACGCCATCCCCATCGAGCGGGCCCGGGTGAGCCCGCAGTCCACCAAACTGGCCGTGTCGCTCATCGAGGACGGGTGGAGCCTCGTCATCTTCCCCGAGGGCGGCCGCAGCCCGGACGGGTGGGGCCAGAGCCACCGGGCGGGCGCCGCCTACCTGGCCGTGCGTACGGGGGCGCCGGTGGTGCCGGTGCACCTGCACGGCACCCGGCGCATCCTCAAGAAGGGCGGCAAGGGCCTGCGCCCGGCCCACACCGAGGTGACGTTCGGGAGCCCGCTGCGGGCGGCCGAGGGCGAGAGCGCGGCCGACCTGGCCGTGCGCATCGCCCGCGCCATCGCCGTGCTGGCCGACGAGCGCAGCGAGGGGTTCTGGGAGTCCCGCCGCAACGCCGCCTCCGGCGACACGCCGGCGCTCACCGGTCCGGCGTCCACCGGCTGGCGCCGGGCGTGGGCCCTCGAGGAGAACCGCCGGCGCCGGGGCACGTCCAAGCCCTGGCCGCCTCGGAGCGCGGCCCGGGACTGACGCCGCCGCCACCCCGTTCGAAAGCAGGAGTGGCGCCCGCCGTGGTCGGCCGACGACCAGGTCCGTCGCCCAGCGACTGATCCGTGGCGGTACACTTCCGCCACTGCAGGACCCGGGGCGGTGCCATCGACGGCGCCTTCTCCCCAGATCACCTTCAACGGAGAAGGCCCGGCCGATTCACCCGAGCCGCCCGAGCGGCGGCTCCTGGAAGACCAGAGGTTGCTTATGCGCCCCGAACGCGATGCCTGTGGCATCGGCTTCACCGCCGACATGCATGGACGGTCGTCACGGGCGATCGTCGAGGCCGCCCTGTCGGGCCTGGCCTGTGTGATCCACCGGGGCGCAGTGGCCGCTGACCTGCGAACGTCGGACGGGTCCGGCCTGCTCGTGCCCATCCCACCCGCCATCTTCGGCGAGGGCCACGGCGTGGCCGTGCTGTTCGTCCGGGGTGACGACCCCCGCGCCGCCGTGCAGGCGGCGGCCGACGCCGAGGGCATCGACGTGGTCGACTGGCGCACGCCGCCCACCGACCCCGACCAGCTCGGCCCGGTGGCCCGCGACAGCCAACCCCTGCTGCTCCAGGCGGTCCTGTCGTTCCGGCCCACCACGACCGACGCCACCAACGGCACCGCCGGACGCCTCCAGGAGGCGGCCGCCTTCCGCATGCGCCGGCGCATCGAGGCCACCACCACCGGCACGTACGTGGCCAGCTGCTCGTTCCGCACCGTCGCCTACAAGGGCCTGGTGGCGGCCGACCTGCTGGGCCGGTTCTACCTCGACCTGGCCGACCCCGCCTTCGAGGCCCCCTTCGCCGTCTTCCACCAGCGGTTCTCCACCAACACGCTGCCCACCTGGGAGCGGGCCCAGCCCTTCCGGAGCCTGTGCCACAACGGCGAGATCAACGCCATCGCCGGCAACGTGAACCGCATGCGGGCCCGCAGCGTGCTCGGCACCGAGGCCGCCGGCCTGGGCCCCGAGGAGCTGTTCCATCCCGTGCTCAGCGCCGACGACTCCGACTCGGGCCAGCTCGACTCGGCCGTGGAGCTGCTCGTGCGGGGCGGGCGTGACATCCGCCACGCCGTGTCCATGCTCGTGCCCGAGGCATGGGAGGGCGCTCGCGACCTCGACCCCGAGGTGCGGGGCTTCTTCCGCTACCACGCCAGCCTGGTGGAGCCGTGGGACGGCCCCGCCGGCCTCATCTTCACCGACGGCCTCGGCGTGGGCGCCGCCCTCGACCGCAACGGCCTGCGCCCGCTGCGCTACGCCATCTGCGACGACGGACTGGTGGTGTGCTGCTCGGAGGCGGGCGCCGTGGACCTGTCCGGTCACGAGCGGGTGCGCCGTGGCCGCCTGGGCCCCGGTCAGATGCTGTTCGTGGACCCCAGCCGGGGCGTGCTGCTCGACCGCGAGTGCAAGGAACGCCTGGCCGCCGGCGCCCCGTACGCCCGGTGGGCGAGCGACGGCCTCCGCAAGCTGAGCGTGGGGCGTCCGGTGGCCGAGCCGCCCGAGGCGGCCGAGCTCACCCTGCGCCACCTGGCCCACGGCTACACCACCGAAGAGCTGCGCATGGTGCTCAAGCCCATGGCCACCGAGGCCAAGGAGCCCACCTTCTCCATGGGCGACGACTCGCCCCTCCCCCACCTGGCCGGCCGCCCCCGCCCGATCCACCACTACCTGCGCCAGCGTTTCGCCCAGGTCACCAACCCGCCCATCGACCACCTGCGCGAGCGGCTCGTGATGAGCCTGCGCACGCTGCTCGGCGCCCGCCGCCCGCTGCTCACCGAGCAGGCCGGCGCCGCCCGCCTGCTGGAGCTCGACTCGTTCTTCCTCTACCCGTCGACGGTCGACAAGCTGGCCGCCCCCGACCAGGCCGACTTCGCATCCGCCCGCCTCGACGCCACCTTCGGTGTCGCCGACGGCCCGGGCGGCCTGCGCCACGGCTTGGAGGACATCTGCCGTCAGGCCGAAGAGCTCATCCGGGCCGGCACCGAGCTGCTCATCATCGACAACGGCGCCGTCTCGGCGTCGCGGGCACCCCTTCCCAGCCTCATGGTCACCGGCGCCCTGCACCAGCGCCTCATCGCCGCCGGGCTGCGGTCGGCCGCCAGCCTGGTGGTCGTGGCCGACGACGCACGCGACGTCCACTACCTGGCCACACTGCTGGGCTACGGGGCCGACGCCATCTGCCCCCGCCTGGCCCTGCTCACCGTGGCCGCCGAGGCGGACACGTCCGAGGAGAGCGACCTGCACAGCTCCGAGGCCCAGGAGCGCTTCCACGCCGCTTCTGAGGACGGTGTGCTGAAGATCATGTCGAAGATGGGCATCTGCACGGTGGACTCGTACCGGGGCGCCCAGATCTTCGAGACGGTGGGCCTCGGCCCCGACGTGGTGGACATGTGCTTCACCGCCACGCCGTCCACGTGCGGCGGCATCGGCTTCGACGCCCTTGGCGCCGACGTGCTGGCACTGCACGCGGCGGTCCCGTGGCCGCCCGAGGGGGGCTCGGCCCGTCTGCCCAACCCCGGCTACTACCGCAGCCTGAAGAAGGGCGGCGAGTACCACGTGCACAACGCCGACGTGGTCAACGCCCTCAACAACATGAACGCCGCCCACCTGTTGCAGAAGGCCCTCAAGGCCGAGCGGGACGACCTGTACGAGCAGTTCACCGCCCTGGTGCACGAGCGGCCCGTCACCGAGCTGCGGGACCTGTTGGAGCTCGTCCCGTCGACCAATCCCGTCCCGGTCAACGAGGTGGAGCCGGCCACCGCCATCGCCACCCGCTTCTCCACCGGCGCCATGTCGCACGGCTCGCTGTCGGCCGAGGCCCACGAGACACTGGCCGAGGCCATGAACCTCATCGGCGGCCGCTCCAACTGTGGCGAGGGCGGCGAGGCCCAGTTCCGCTTCCACACCCGGGGCCAGGCCACGGGCGACAAGAACTCCAAGATCAAGCAGATCGCGTCCGGGCGCTTCGGCGTGACGCCCGAATACTGCGCCTACGCCGACGAGCTGCAGATCAAGGTCGCCCAGGGCTCCAAGCCGGGCGAGGGCGGCCAGCTACCGGGCCACAAGGTGAGCGAGGAGATCGCCGCCCTGCGCCACACGCAGCCCGGCGTCACCCTCATCTCGCCCCCGCCCCACCACGACATCTACTCCATCGAGGATCTGGCCCAGCTCATCTTCGACCTGAAGCAGGTGAACCGCTACGCCGACGTGTCGGTGAAGCTGGTGGCGGGCGACGGCGTGGGCACGATCGCCGCCGGCGTGGTGAAGGCCCTGGCCGACGTGGTGCACATCTCGGGCGCCAACGGCGGCACGGGCGCCTCGCCCCTGTCGTCCATCAAGCACGCCGGCATGCCGTGGGAACTCGGGCTGGCCGACACCCAGGCCGCCCTCATCGAGAACGGCCTGCGCGACCGGGCCCGCCTCCGGGTCGACGGCGGGTTCATGACCGGCCGCGACGTGATGATGGCGGCCCTGCTCGGCGCCGACGAGTTCTCGTTCGGGACGGCGGCCATGATCGCCGAGGGCTGCATCATGCTGCGGGCCTGCCACCGCGACACCTGCTCCACCGGCATCGCCACCCAGCGCCCCAACCTGCGGGCCAAGTTCGCGGGCACCCCAGAGGGCGTGGCCGCCTACTTCATGTTCGTGGCCGACGAGGTCCGCCGCCTGCTGGCCGACCTCGGCTTTCGCACCCTCGACGACGCCATCGGCCGGGTCGAGTACCTGCGCCAGCGACGCTCGGGCGACGAGCGAGCCGACACCATCGACCTCACCCCCCTCATCACCGCTCCTGCCGACCGCTCGGCGCCTCGGCGCTTCGTGGCCGGCGTCCCCCTCCAGCGCCCCCGCTCGGTGCTGGGCGACCGGCTCGAGGCCGACGCCTTCCGGGCCATCTGGGACGCCGAGGAGATCGACCTCTCCTACGAGATCACCAACCGCGACCGCACCGTGGGCGCCGCCCTCGGTGGGGCCATCGCCCTCGAATGGGGCGGCCGGCCTCCCAGCGGCACCGCCACGGTGCACCTGTCGGGGTCGGCGGGCCAGAGCCTGGGCGCCTTCCTCACCGCCGGCATCGAGATCGACCTCGTGGGCGAGGCCAACGACTACGTGGGCAAGGCCATGGGCGGCGGCCGCATCGTCATCCGCCCGCCGGCCAACGACGCCGGCGAGCCCACCCTCGCCGGCAACACCTGCCTCTACGGCGCCACCGGCGGCGACGTGTTCATCGCCGGTTCGGCAGGCGAGCGCTTCGGCGTGCGCAACTCGGGTGCCAACGCGGTGGTCGAGGGCGTGGGCGACCACGCCTGCGAGTACATGACCGGCGGCACCGTCGTGATCCTCGGCCCGGTCGGCTACAACGTCGGCGCCGGCATGACCGGCGGCGAGGCCTACATCTGGGACCCGGGCGCCCGACTCACGGCCCGGCTCAACTCGGCGCTCGTGACCGCCGCCCGGCCCGACGCCGAGGAGGTCGAGGAGCTGCGCTGGCTGGTCGAGCGCCACTTCGAGCTCACCGGCTCACCCCGCGCCGAGGCGCTGTTGAAGGACTGGCACACCACCCTCGAGCAGATGTGGCACGTCGCCCCCGTCGGCCGGGTCCCCCGCATGGAGGCCCAGGGCGAGGGCCGAGTGGGGACAAGCGCATGATCGCCCGCGACATCCGCCGGTCCCGAGGAAATAACTCGCCAAAATGGCGAGTTATTTCCTCGAAAGCGAGCGTTTTGTGATCGGGCCGGGGACGCCGGTCGAGCTGGTGGACGGGGTGTACGCCCGACTGGCTGAGCGGGTGGGGGTAGCGCGTGAGGCGGTGGGCCGGCCGCTGACGCTGGCCGAGAAGATCCTGTTCAACCACCGCCTCGACCCGGCCGCGCCGGTGCCCGTGCGGGGGCGCACCGAGTCGGAGCTGTGCCCTGACCGGGTGGCCATGCAGGACGCCACCGCCCAGATGACACTGCTCCAGTTCGTGACCGCCGGCCTCCCTTCGGTGCACGTGCCCACCACCGTGCACTGCGACCATCTGATCCAGGCACGCGTCGACGGGCCCACCGACCTGCTCGCCGCCGAGCACCTCAATGCCGAGGTCTACGACTTCCTCCGCACCGTTTCGGCCAAGTTCGGCATCGGCTTCTGGCGGCCCGGCTCGGGCATCATCCACCAGGTCGTGCTGGAGCAGTACGCCTTCCCGGGCGGGATGATGATCGGCACCGACTCGCACACGCCCAACGCCGGCGGGCTCGCCATGGTGGCCATCGGTGTCGGAGGGGCGGACGCCGTCGACGTGATGGTGGGCATGCCGTTCGGGCTGCGGTGGCCCAAGCTGGTGGGTGTCCACCTGACCGGCACGCTGAGCGGGTGGACGTCGCCCAAGGACGTCATCCTCAAGGTGGCGGACATTCTCACCGTGCGCGGCGGCACCGGCGCCATCGTGGAGTACTTCGGCCCCGGCGCCGAGTCGATCAGCGCCACCGGCAAGGCCACCATCTGCAACATGGGCGCCGAGATCGGCGCCACCACCTCGCTGTTCGCCTTCGACGACCACGTGGCCGCCTACCTCCGGGCCACCGGCCGGGAGGAGATCGCCGATCGGGCCACCGCCCACGCCGAGCACCTGCGGGCCGACCCCGAGGTGGCCGGCGATCCCGGGCGGTTCTTCGACCGGGTGGTGGAGATCGACCTCGACACCCTCGAGCCCCACCTCAACGGTCCCCACACGCCCGACCTGGCCCACCCCGTCTCCCGCATCGGCGCCGATGCGGTCGCCGCCGGCTGGCCGCTTCAGATCAGCTCGTCGCTCATCGGCTCGTGCACCAACTCGTCGTACGAGGACATCACCCGCGCCGCCCACGTGGCCCGCCAGGCCACGGCCAAAGGCCTGCGGGTGAAGACGCCGCTGCTGGTGACGCCCGGCTCCGAGCGGGTGCGGGCGACAATCGAGCGCGACGGCCTGCTGGCCGACCTCGAAGCGGTGGGTGGCACGGTGCTGGCCAACGCCTGCGGGCCGTGCATCGGCCAGTGGAAGCGCGATGACGTTGTCGAGGGCCAGGTCAACGTGATCGTCAACTCGTACAACCGCAACTTCCCGAAGCGGAACGACGGCATGGCCTCCACGCTGGCGTTCGTGACGTCGCCGGAGACCGTGATGGCGTACGCCCTGGCCGGCACGCTCGCCTTCAACCCCCTCACCGACTCGATCGACGGCGTGAAACTCGAGCCGCCGGTGGGTGACCGGCTGCCCGAGAAGGGCTTCGAGCCGGGCGACGACGGCTTCGTGGCCCCACCGCCCGACGCCACCACGGTGGAGGTCGTCGTGCGCCCCGACAGCGAACGCATCCAGCTTCTCGAGCCGTTTCCGGCCTGGGACGGCCTCGACTTCGTCGGTCTGCCCGTCCTGCTCAAGGCCAAGGGCAAGTGCACCACCGACCACATCTCGGCCGCCGGCCCCTGGCTGCGCTACCGGGGCCACCTCGACAACATCAGCCGGAACCTGTTCCTCGGGGCCGTCAACGCCTTCACCGGCGAGGCGGGCGCCGGGCGCTGCCCCGTGCACGCCACCAGCGAGCCGTTCCCCGACGCCGCCCGCCACGCCAAGGAGGCGGGCGTGTCGTGGGTGGCGGTGGGCGACGAGAACTACGGCGAGGGGTCGTCGCGCGAGCACGCCGCCATGGAGCCCCGCCACCTCGGCGCCAAGGCCATCCTCGTCCGTTCGTTCGCCCGTATCCACGAGACCAACCTCAAGAAGCAGGGGGTGCTCCCCCTCACCTTCGCCGACCCGGCCACCTACGACCTGATCGACGAGACCGACACCATCTCCGTCCTCGGCCTGGCCTCGCTGGCCCCCGACGTGCCCGTGCGCTGCCGCATCGACAAGGCCGCCGGGTCGACGGTCGACTTCGAGGCGCTGCACTCGATGTCGCCGGAGCACATCGACTGGTTCCGCGCCGGCGGCGCCCTCAGCCTCATCCGCGCCCGCTCGGTCTGAGCCGGTCGCGGGGCCGGCGGCCGCCATCGCCGCCGGTCGAGGCGGCTGGCGAGGTCGAGGAATTTCCTGATTCAGGATCAGACATCTTGTATTCGTATTTCGGTTTGCCATACTTCCGGCGAACCACTCGGCGAACTGGAGGCGGGCACCGGGGGGTGCGGTCACTCGGGACGCCTGGCGTACCCGATGCCTCGTCGAACTCTCGCGCGCCGATCGCTCCTCGCCACCTTTGTCGCGGTCGCGTTGGGCGCGGGGGCGGTTCCGCTGTCCGTAGCCGACCGGCTGCCCGGCCACGTGGTCCCGGGCGCCTCGCCGGCCGCCGCCGAGGAGGCGCCACTGCGGCCCGGGCCGGCCTACTGGATGGCCGGGTCGGACGGCGGGGTGTTCGCCTATGGGCGGGCCGCCTTCGCCGGCAGCGCCAGCGGCGCGGCCCTGCGCAGCACGGTGGCCGGCATCACCAACACCCCGACCGGGCAGGGGTACTGGCTGGCGGCGAAGGACGGCGGGGTGTTCGCCTTCGGTGACGCACCCTTCCTGGGCGGGGTCGCCGACGTGGCGCTCAACAACCCGATCGTGGACATCGCCGCCACCCCGTCCAACCAGGGCTACTGGTTGGCGGGCGCCGACGGCGGCGTGTTCGCCTTCGGTGACGCGTCCTGGCTGGGCGGCGTCGCAGGCGCCGCCCTGAACTCGCCCGTCACCGCCATCGTGGCCACGCCAACGGGCAAGGGCTACTGGCTGGCCGCCCGCGACGGCGGGGTGTTCGCCTTCGGCGATGCCGTCTGGCTGGGCGGGGCGGCCGGCATCGAACTCACCAAGCCGGTGGTCGACATGGCGTCGTCGCCGTCCGGCGGCGGCTACTGGCTGGTCGCCGGCGACGGCGGGGTGTTCGCCTTCGGCGACGCCGGGTTCTCCGGGTCCGCCCTGGGCATGGCGGCCAGCGGCTCCGTCGTCGGCATCGCCACGACCCCCCGGGGCCGCGGCTACTGGCTGGCCAGCCGCGACGGGGGCGTGTTCGCCTTCGGCGACGCCGGCTTCTACGGCTCGGCCGCCGACAACCTCGGCCACTCCATCGTGGGCATCGCCTCCGGGGTCGGGTCGGCCGTCCCAGAGGCGGGCGCCGGGCGCCTCATGAGCACGTTCGGATGGGACGTCTCGTGGCCCCAGTGCGGCAAGCCCCTTCCCGGCGGCCGGCACGGGTACGCCGTCATCGGCGTGACGGACGGGCACTTGTGGGACATCAACCCATGCCTGGCGGCACAGCACCGGTGGTCGACCCGGGGCGGCGCCCTGGGCGGCCTCTACGTGAATGTGAACTGGCCGTCGGTGGCGGCGGAGCCGGGCGTGGCCGCCCAGATGGCGGACCGCTGCGCCGGCGACGACAAGGCGTGCCAGATGTACCAGTGGGGCTACCAGGGGGTGCAGCACGCCGTCGACCAAGCGACCGCCCGCCACGTGTCGGCGCCGATGTGGTGGCTCGACGTGGAGACGGCCAACCGGTGGTCGGGGGACAAGGCCCTCAACACCCGCATCGTCCAAGGCGCCATCGACGCCCTGCAGGAGCGCGGGATCGAGGTCGGGATCTACTCCACCTGGTACCAGTGGGGCGTCATCGTGGGGGACTTCGCCCCCGGCCTGCCCAACTGGGTGGCCGGCCCCGGCAACGTGGAGGAGGCGGCCGAGGCGTGCCGCAGTGGCCCCACGTTCGGCGGCGGGGTGGCCTGGATGGTGCAGTACCCCTACCAGGGCTTCGACGGGAACCTCATGTGCGACGCCGGGGCGGCTAGCGCGCTGGGCGCCTTCAAGGTCCCCCCGCCGCCGCCCGTCCCCCAGCTGCCGCCGCTGCCGGAGCCGGTGCGGCGCTCCTCCGGCTCCCTCCGCGCCATCTGAGCGCCTGCGACAGCACTATGTGAGCAAGACGGCCCCGGGCGCGAAGCGGGGGCGGGCGCGAAGCGGGGGCCGGCGGCCCGCAGGCGGCCGGCCCCCGACCCGGCTGCGTTAGGCCGACGGCAGCGTGAGTTCGATCTGGAGGTCGACCCCGTCCTTGATCTTGAGGGCGCCCATCTTCGAGTAGGGCTTCACGCCGAAGTCGGAGTGCGTGAGGGCGGTCCTGCCGGTGAACTTGACGTCGCCGCCGGTGTCCTGGACGGCGACGTCGAGCGTCACGGGCCTGGTCTGGCCGCTGATCGTGAGGTTGCCGTTCAGCTTCAGGTTGGGGGCGGCGCCGGAGCAGCCGGTGGACTTGAAGGTGATCTCCGGGTACTTGGAGGTGTTCAGCGTCTTGTCGGAGTTGGAGGCGATGTCGCCGCGGTCCTTGTCGCTGAGGGCCTTCACGCCGCCGGAGGCCTGGAGGATCTCCAGCGAACGGGGGTCGACGCTGACCTCGACGGAGGTGGCCGACGGGTTGGCGGCGTCGACGGTCACGGTGCCCTGCCACTTGGTGGCCCCGAGCACGAGGTCGTGGCCCATCTTGGCGCCCATCCCTCCGACGTAGGTGTTGACGGTCAACTTCCCGTTCTCGGGACCGATGCTGTGGCTACCGCTCTTGATGGTCATGGACGGAGATCCTACCGAGATGCGCCCCTGCGGATCGAGCCAGGCGGACGCGGAGGCGTCACGACGCTTTCTGGAGCGTGCAGATGCGCCCGGATGGCCGCTGGCTGGCCTGCGGGAGTCGGCCAGAGCACCGACTGGGGGGGGATGAACCCGATGAATCAGGCGGATCGGACTACTTCTCGGGTTTCGGGCTGGCACTCCGGGGCTTCGGCTGGGATGCTGGAGATCCGAGTCGCCGGGCTCGGGCAACTTGGCCCTGCCAGGGAACACGAAAGCACCCTGGCGTGTTGCACCCTCCTCGGCCACCCGGCCGTTGCAGGGAACTCGACCGAGCCGGCCGAGCGTTGAGAGCATCGACGAGAGACGAACCTATGGCATCCCGCGAAGACCACGATTCCAGCGAAGACCTTCTTCATGTCTACCTGAACGAGATCGGCAGCCACGAGCTGCTGACCAAGGCTGACGAGCAACGCCTCGGCACGGCCATCGAGGCCGGCCGGGCGGCCGCCACCGAGCTGGCGGCGGCCGCCCCGCTCACCGCCCACCGCAAGCGCGAGCTGCGCAAGGCGGTCGTGGGTGGCCAGCGGGCGACGGAGCGCTTCATCCAGGCCAACCTGCGCCTGGTGGTGTCGATCGCCAAGCGGTACCAGTCCTCGGGCCTGCCTCTCCTCGACCTGATCCAGGAGGGCAACTTCGGCCTGATCCACGCGGTGGAGAAGTTCGACCACAAGAAGGGCTTCAAGTTCTCCACCTACGCCACGTGGTGGATCCGCCAGGCCATCCAGCGGGGCGTGGCCAACACGGCCCGCACCATCCGCCTGCCCGTCCACGCCGGCGACACCATGGCGCGGGTCCTCAAGACCCAGACCCGCCTGCAGATGGAGCTGGCGCGCACGCCCACCATCGACGAGGTGGCCACCGAGCTCGGGGTCACGCCGGCCAAGGTGATCGAGGCGCTGCGCTTCCCGAGCGAGCTCCGCTCGCTGTTCGAGCCCCTGGGCGAGGACCGCGACGCCGAGCTGTGCGACGTGGTGCGCGACCCCGACGCCGCCTCGCCCGCCGACGAGGTCCTGGCCAGCGTCATGCCGGCCGAGATCACCCGGCTGCTGTCGATCCTCGACGAGCGCGAGCGGGAGATCCTGCGCCTGCGGTTCGGCTTCGACCGCAGCGGGCCGCAGAGCCTGGGCGAGGTCGCCGAGCGGCTGAACCTCAGCCGGGAGCGCATCCGCCAGATCGAGTCCCGGGCCATGTCCAAGCTCCGCCATCCCTCGGTGGACACCGGAGCCCGCGAGCTCCTCACCGGCTGACACTGCATGCGAGGAAGGGGCCACCGGGAATCGCCGGTGGCCCCTTCGTTCGTTCCGGGCCACGACGGGGCTCGACTCGCGGAGCGGCCGGAAGGGGAAGGCGGGCCAGATCCCCCCCCTTCTGTGAAGCCTGAACACCGCTGAGCGGTGTCGAGGCTTCAGAGAACGACCGGCGCCAGCCCGGGGCGGCGAAGGTCCTTCTTGGGCGCCCGCCAGGAGGCCGCCTTCGGCCGCGGCGGCGGCCGGCGCCATGTTGGCCTTCGGCCTTTGGCCTCAGGCCTCGAAGACCACGGTGACCTGGGTTTCCTTGGTCCCTCGCACCACGGTGAGGGGGAGGGCGCCGTCGGCGCCCACCTCGTCGAGGGCGGCCCACAGATCGTCGAGGCCGGTCAGTTCCCGGTCTCCCGACGCCACCAGCAGGTCGCCCTCCTGGAGGCCGGCGCCGGCCGCCGGGCTGGCGTCGGTGACCTGGCGCACGAGCAGGCCGTCCCGCTCGGGCAGGCCGACGGCCCGGCGCAGGTGGCGGGCGGCGCGGGGCGGGGCCAGGGCCACGCCCAGGTGGCGCCGGACGGGGCCCTCGCCCCGGGCAAGGGCGTCGATGCGCGCCTCCAGGTCGTCGCCGGCGGGCAGGGCCAGGTAGAAGCCGTCGCCCAGCCGGTTGGTGTTGAGGCCCACCAGCCGGCCGGCGCCGTCGACGACGGGGCTGCCGGACGACCCCCGCGGCAACGGGGCGGTGTGCTCCAGGCTGTCGGTGATGCGCCGGCCGCGGGGGCCGCGGAAGGCCTGGCCCACCGACGACACCAGCCCGAACGAGACCCGCACGCCGCCCACGCCGCCGGCCGTCACCGCGAACACGACGGCGCCGGTGCGCGGCGCGTCAGCGGCCCGCTGGAGGGGCGCCACGCCGGTCGTGTCGACGGCGAGGACGGCGAGGTCGCCGTCGACGTCGACGCCGGCCGCCCGGCCGATCTCGCTGCGCCCGTCGGCGAAGGTGACGGTGGCCTCCGCCCCCCGCAGGTTGTGAGCGTTGGTGACCACCACGTTGTCGCGCACCACCACCCCGGCCCCCCTGCCGCCGCCCCGCCCGATGCGCACGACCGCCGGCCCCACCGTCGCGGCCACCTCTGCGGCCGCCGTCTCCAGGTCGTCCAGGACACCCATGTTGATTCCTCCTCACTTGTTCTTGGCTCAGACACTAGTTACTTGCAATCTGCTAGTGACTCCACTGGCTACTCTACACCCATGCGGTGGGCCGAGGGAACGGCAAGGATTGCGGTCGTGCCCGAGCCCAGACCCGCCGCCGTGCCCGAGGAGTCGGCCCTGGAGCGGGCGGTGGCCAGGGTGGGCGACCGGTGGACGCTGCTGGTCGTGGCCGCCCTGCTCGACGGCCCCCGGCGGTTCGGGGAGGTGACCGCCGCCCTCGGCTCCATCGCCCCCAACGTGTTGAGCCAGCGCCTCAAGCACCTCGAGCGCGAAGGGATCGTGGTGGCCGAGTCCTACTCGGCCCGCCCACCCCGCTTCGCCTACCGGCTCACGGCCAGCGGCCAGGAGCTGGCGGGCGCCCTGCGGCTCCTGGCCCAGTGGGGTGCGGCGGGCGGGGGGGCCGAGGGTGTCCGCCACCTGGCCTGCGGTACGGCCATGGAGCCCCGCTGGTGGTGCCCCACCTGCGCCCTCGCCGTCGACGGTGACACCGGCGCCGGCGACGACGGCCTCACCTACGCCTGAGCGCTCCCGGGCCGCCGCCGGAGGCTCAGGAGGCCTCCGGGCGCAGCTCCGGCCCGCCCCGGCCGGCCTGGCTGACGCCGTAGACCGTCACGGCCACGGCCACGCCGGCCATGGCACCGAGCACTCCCGCCACGAGCACCTCCTTGCCGGCGAACCGCTCCGCGCCGGCGCCGACCCGGGCGACGTTGGCAACGGCGCCGGCCAGGGTCACCACGAAGATGGCGGCGACGCCTCCCACACGCCGCCCCACCGGCCGGCGGGCCACCTCCACCCGGGGCTGTCGCCTGGCCCACACGACGATCATCACGGCCAGCGCGGCCACGCCGGCCACGCCGAACCCGTACTGCAACCACACATGGAGGCGGTGCCCAACCACCGGGACGGGCTCCCGCAGCACGTCGAAAGCCAGCACGGCCCGGCCGTCGGGGTGGGTGAACGAATCCCACGCCACGTGGCTGACGGCGCCCACGAGCACGGCCGTCACCGTGGCTGCGCCGCTGCGCCACGTCGCCGCAGGGAGCGGGCGGCACAGCGCCGCCCCCAGATGGCCCCAACGGTGCGGGAGCAGCCCGGCCAGCGGGCGCTTGACCAGCCCGTGCCAGACGACCAGGACGGCGATCGAGGCGGGCAGGCAGAACACGAGGAGGCCGGGCAGCCGATGGGCGAAGTCGCGCTGGGTGTCGAGGAAGGCCACGTAGGCGAAGTCGGGTGACATGGCCCCGATGGCCAGCGCGGTGACGGCCAGCCTCCCGCCGGACAGCTTCGACAGGGCCGGGGCCACCACGGCGTGGGCGACCGTGAACGGCACCGGTCCAGGGTACCGGCGCCGGCCGGGCGCACCCCGCCGTCTGACCCCGCCGGCTGCCGCCACCCGTTCTGGCCGCCCAAGTGCGCGCCAGGGGGCGCATTTCCGCGGCCAGAACGTCCCGCCCGCCCGGCCCTGTCTGTTCTGGTACCGGGAATCGACCGCCAGCGGTCGATTTCCGGTACCAGAACGGCGGGCCGACCGGCTGCGGTGTCAGTCGGAGGAGGCGAGGCGGACGGCGTCGGCGAGGGGCATGGCCCGGCCCTCGGCCCAGGCGGTCCCGGCCTCATCGCCCAGGGCGGACCGGGCGGCGGCCACATCGGCGTCCCGGCCCGGCTGCTCGGCCGGCGGGAGCGGGGCGCCCAGCTCGTCGCGCACGGCCTGGGCGGCGCCCAGCAGCACCATGGCCCGGCGGAACGAGGACCGGGCGACGGCGGTGCGGGCCAGCCCCTCGAGCCACTCGGCCATGGCCCGCTTGGCCCCCATGCCGCTGGCCAGGGTGAGGGCCCGGGCGTCGAGCGACGAGGCGCGGGAGTGGTCGCCCTCGGCCCGGGCGACCTTGGCCAGGCGCAGGAGGCACAGGGCCATCCAGTACTTGTCGCCCAGCTCGTCGGCCAGGGCCAGGCTCTCGTCCAGCAGCGACGTGGCGCCGGCCAGGTCGCCCTCGGACAGGGCCAGGTAGCCCAGGTTGGCCAGCGAGTTGGCGATGCCGGGTCGGTCCCCCAACTCCCGCTGAAGGCCGAGGCTCTGGCTGTAGAGCTCGCGTGCCGAGGCGTGGTCGCCCTGCTGGAAGGCGAGGTAGGCCAGGTTGCCGGTGACCATGGCGATGCCGAGGCGGTCGCCCATGCGTCGGCGCACCTCCAGGCTCTCCTCGGCGAAGGCGCGGGCCTCGGGGAAGTCGGCCTGGTTGTGGGCGACCGTGCCCAGGTTGGTGAGGGCGGCCGCCACCACGTTGTCGTCGCCCAAGCCACGTCCGATGGCCAGCACCTGCTCGTACAGGGGGCGGGCGGCGGCGAAGTCGCCCTGGAGGACGGCCAGGTTGGCGAGACCGTGGACGGCGGCGGCCACCCCCCGTTCCTCCCCGGCCTCCCGCGCCAGGCGCAGGCTCTCGGTGTGCAGGGCGCGGGCCGGCACGTAGTCGCCCTGGCGCTGGGCCAGGATCGCGGCCGAGGCGAGGGCACGCGAGCGCACGGCCGGAGGGGCGGCCGGCCCGGCCTGGAGCAGTGACTCCAGCCACCCCCGGCCCTCGCTGAGGTACCCCCGGACCTCCCAGAACCGCTCCAGGGCAGCCGCCATGGCCAGGGCGGTGGCGGCCTCGTCGGACCCCGGCATGGTGCCGCCCCAGCTGAGCGCCGCCCGCACGTCGTCGAGCGTCGCCTCCAGCACCTCCAGCCACCTGGCCTGGTCGGGCCCCCGCAGGGCGACATCGGCCAGCGCCGCCAGCGCCGCCGCCCAGGCCAGGTGGGCATCGCGGCGGACGGCCTCCCCGACGGGGTCCTCGGACAGACGCTCCAGCCCGTAGCGGCGCATCGTCTCCAGCAACCGGTAGCGGGTGGTGCCCGGCCCGTGCTCGGCCACGACCATCGACTTGTCCACCAGGCTCGACAGGAGGCCGAGGACGTCGGCCCGGCCTATGCCGTCGCCGACGACCACGTCCTCGGCGGCGGCGAGGGAGAAGGCGGAGACGAACACCGACAGCCGGGCGAACAGGGCGGCCTCGGCCGGCGCCAGCGCGTCGTAGGTCCAGTCCACCGCCGCCCGTAGCGTCTGGTGGCGCTCGGGGGACGAGCGGCTGCCCCCGGCCAGGAGCCGGAACCGGTCGTCCAGGCGCTCGGCCAGCTCCCCTACCGACAACATGGCCACCCGGCCGGCCGCCAGCTCGAGGGCGAGGGGGATGCCGTCGAGCCGGCGTACAAGACCAGCCAGCGCGGGCGCGTCCTCGTCGCCCAGCTCGAGGTCGGGGCGGGTGGCGCCGGCCCGGTCCAGGAACAGGCGCACGGCCTCGTACTCCCGCAGGCCGGCCAGCGTGAGGCCCGCGCCGCCGGCCGTGGCCGGGTCGGGCACCGACAGGGTCGGGACCCGCCACACCGTCTCCCCTGCCACCTTCAACGGCTCTCGGGTCGTGGCCAGGATGCGCAGGTCGGGGCAGGCCCGCAGGAGAGCGGCGGCCACCTCGGCCGACGCGTCGAGCACGTGCTCGCAGTTGTCGAGGACGAGGAGGACGGGGCGGGAGCACAGGTAGGCGGTCACCGTCTCCAGCGGGCTGCGGCCGGGCTGCTCGCCGAGGCCGAGGGCGGAGAGGACCTGCTGGGGCACCAGTCCCGGGTCGGACAGGGGGCCGAGCTCCACCAGGGCCACCGCCCGGGGGTCGGCGGCCGCCTCGTCGGCCGCGATGCGCAGGGCCAGGCGGGTCTTGCCCATGCCGCCGGTGCCGGTGATGCTGAGCAGGCGGGTGGACGCCAGCAGGTCCTTCACCTCGGCGATGGCGTCCGCCCGGCCCACGAAGCTGGTGAGCGGCGCCGGGAGGGGCGGTGCGGGGCCGGGCGCAGCCGTCATCTCCGGCCCGGCCGCCTCACCGGGCGCCGGCTCCTCGCCCAGGAGGGCGATGTAGGCGGCCTGGAGGGGCGGCGACGGGTCCACGCCCAGCTCCTCCACCAGGAGGCGTCGGGCCCGCTCGTAGGCCCGCAGCGCCTCGGCCCGGTTACCGGCACCGGCGTGGGCGGTGAGCACCCGCAGGTGGGCCGATTCCCGGAACGGCTCCAGCTCCACCACCTCCTCTGCCAGCGTCACCGCTGCGCTCCAGTCGCCCTCGGCCGCGGCTGCGTCGCTCGCCACCTCCAGGGCCCGCAACCGCAGGTCGGCCAGCTCGGCCTGGCGGCGCTCCACCCAGGAGCCCGCGACCCCCGCCAGCAGCTGGCGCGACGCCGTCGCCGCCGCCCCCAGGGCCGCCCGTCGGGCCGTGGCAGCCACCTCCACCGGGACGGGGCCGTCGGCCGCCGACAGCGCGGCGCGGGCGCCGTCGACCGCGTCGACCGCCTCCTCCACGTCCACCACGGTCCCGGCCGGCAGGTGCAGCTGGTACGACCCGGCGCCGGTGGTGAGCGCCTCGGACGGGTCCAGGCCGGCCTCGGCCAGCACGGCCCGCACCTTGGAGACCACCACCCGCACCGACGTCTCCCACGACCGGGGCAGGCCGTCGCCCCACAGCACGTCGGCCAGCTGGTCCCGCGTCACCGGGCGGTGGCGCTCGGTCACCAGGTAGGCGAGGGCCACTCGGCCGAGAGACCCCAGCCGCCCGGCATGGACGGGCCCGCCGCCCGCCTCGAGCTCGACGCGGCCCGCCAGCGCGATCCTGAGGGCCATCAAGGCAAACGTAGCGGTCTGCCCGTGGCCGGGGAGGCGCCGGGCCGCAGGCGCCGGGGTTCCCCTGGACGGGTCCCGGGCGCTACTTCGACTGCGCGGCTCCCGGCGGCGGCAGCTCCACCCAGGTGGTGCCGGGGGTGAGCCCCACGGGCTTGCCCGCCGCGTCGGTGTAGGCGGTGACGGCCTCGGCGGTCGGCTTGGACCACTTGCCCTTGGTGACCTTGCCGTTGGTGAACACCCAGGCGTCGCCCGTGCCGACGAGCTGGGCCTCGTCCACCACCGCGCCCGACCGGTCGCGCTGGCCGGTGTCCTTGTAGGTGACGAACTGCACCACCACGTTCTTGGGCGCCACCTGCACGCCGGCCTCGTCGTTGAACGGCGTGCCGTCCTGGGTGCGCTTCCACGAGCCGGAGCCGACGTCCCAGGCGTAGTCCACCTTGGTGGCCCGGCCGCCGGCCTGGTACTCCACGTGGACGCCGGCCGCCGCGTCGCCCGCGCTCGCGTCGGCGGCGCCGCGGTACGTGAACAGCGCCGGCGGCGCCTTGGCGTCGGCGGCCGCACGCTTGAACAGCGCCGTGGTGCTCGAGTACAGGTTGTAGGTCTGCGGCTTGTCCGACCGGCGCTTGTAGTCGCCACCCGCCTTGTTGGGGCTCAGGTCGACCAGCGGCGCATTGTTGATGAGGGTCTGGAAGGTGGCGTTGGTGCCGGCGTAGGCGAACAGCGGCCGGTTCAACGGGGTGACCAGGGCCACGTCGGTGGACCGGGCGGACCGCACCGGTCCCACCGGGTCGGCGTCGTTGGTCTGGAAGATGGTGAACAGCCGGGTGATGTGGCCCTCCACCTTCTCCACGATCACGACGTCGGCCTGGTTGATCCCCGACTGTGGACGACCCTTGGGCGCGTTGTCGATTTTCACCACCAGGGCCACCCGGGCCCGGCGGGCGGCGTCGGGCTGCGCCAGGCCGGTGAGCGGCGCCAGATCGCCCGCCACCGCGGGGGCGGGGGTGGTGCCGGCCGCCGTCGTCGTGGTGGTGGTGGTGGTGGTGGTGGCCTTCTTGTCGCCGTCCCCGCCGCACGCCGCCAGCACGACGCACGCAGCAAGGAGCGGGAGGGCGAGGCGTGTCGATCGCATGGCCTCATCCTCGCACCTCTGCGCTCCCTCACCCGCGGACGGCCCCGCCGTAACATGCGGCATGCATCAGTTCCTCCGGCGTACCCGTCCGCGTCTGCTCGCCCTCATGGCCACCGCAGCGTTGGTGGCCGGCGCCTGCGGCGGAGGCGGGGACGACACGAAGGACGCCGGCGCCAAGGCCGGTGACGACGCCACCACGACCACTACGGCCGCTCCCGTGCCCGCTCCCCTCACCGGCGTGGTGCTCACCGACGGCTCGGTGGCAGCCCGCCCGGCGGTGTCCATCAAGGTCGACAACACCCCCAAGGGCCGCCCCCAGAGCGGGATCGACAAGGCCGACCTGCTCATCGAGGAGAAGGTGGAGGGCGGCTTCACCCGGTTCATCGCCGTCTTCCACTCCGCCGACGCAGACCTGGTGGGCCCGGTGCGGTCCGTGCGGTCCACCGACCCCGGCCTGGTCGGCGCCTTCGGCGGCGTGTTCGCCTTCGCCGGCGGCATCCCCGCCTTCGAGAAGCTGGCCCGCGCCCAACCGGTCACCGTCGTGAGCGAGGCCGTTTCGGGCGAGGGATTCCAGCGCCCCGCCGGCAAGGTGCGGCCCTTCGCCACCTACACCACCACGGCCAAGCTGCGGTCGCTGGCCAAGGACCGCACCCAGCCGCCGCCCAAGGTGTTCGAGTTCCTGCCCGCCGGGGCCACGTTCGCCGCCGCCGGCGCCACGCCCGCCGTCAGCGCCGCCGTCGGCTACGGCTCCACCACGTTCACCGTCGACTACGACGCGGCCACGAGCACCTGGAAGCGCTCGTCGGACGGCAAGCCCCACGTCATCGAAGGGGGCGCCCAGCTGGCGTTCGCCAACGTGATCATCCAGCGCACGTCGTACAAGGCGACCGGCTTCAAGGACCCCGCCGGCTCGGCCGTCGACGAAGCCACGGTGATCGGCGAGGGCGACGCCGTCGTGCTGTCGCAGGGCAGGCAGGCGGCGGTCAGGTGGAAGAAGACGTCGGCCACCACGCCCACCGCCTACACCGACAGCGCCGGCGCCCCCGTCCAGCTCCTGGCCGGCAAGACCCTCATCGCCCTCCCGCCGGCGGCGAACCCGATCACCGTCAAGTAGCCCCGGGCCTGCTCAGGGCGACGCGAAACCCTGGTCAACCCGCCGGCTTGGCCGGCCGCACCAGCTTGGTCACGTCGATGGACGCGGGCGGCACGGCCCGGCGCAGGACGGTGCCGATGTCGCGCAGCTCGGTGACCCGGTGCCCGCACGCCTCGCAGCCGGCCAGGTGGGCCTCCACCTTGGCCAGGTCCCGGGGCGACAGCCCGCCGTTCACGTAGGCGCCCAGCTGGTCCACCGTGGGCCGGCACCGCCGCTCGGCGCCGGGGGCCACGTGGGCCTGCAGGTAGAGCTGGCGCAGGCGGGCCCTGGCCCGCACCGCCCGCTGGGCGCACGCGTTCGGCGTCACCCCGAGCTGCGCCGCCGCTTCCCGCATCGGGAGGCCCTCCACCTCGGTCAGGTACAGCACGGCGCGCAGGTGCGTGGCCAGGCCGAGGAAGGCCCGGGCGACGAGGGCGGCGTTCTCGACCGCCACCACCCGCTCCGACGGGCGGGCGTCGGTCGAGGGCGCCTCCGTGCCGTCCATGTCATCGCCCGGCACCGTGCGTGACGCCCGGCGGACCTGGTCGATGGCGGCCCGCCGTGCGGCGGTGACCACGTAGGCCTCGAAGCCCGCCCCCTCGGGGAAGCGGCCGCCCCGCACGATCCGGAAGACGTTGGCGAAGGCGTCGGACACGGCGTCGGCCGTGTCGTGGGCGTTCGACGTCACGGAGTAGGCGACCGAGCGGGCCTTCTCGAGGTGGCGCCCGTACAGCTCCGCGAAGGCGGCCTTCTCGCCGTCGGCGGCGGCGTCCACCAGCTCGGCGTCGGTACGCGGGTCGGGACGCCCCCCGCCCCCACGACCTCGTGCGTCTCCCACCTTCGAGCTCACCGACCGTCTTCCAGGCACCCCACCACGGGCGTGGATGCATGCCACTCGTCGTCGGCCCTTCCTAACATGCCGCCGGCCGTTCCATGTGACCCGTGCTCCACTAGGCGAACTGGACCTCGAGCACGTAGCCCGGGCCACGTCCCCGCCCGGGGCCGCGGCCGGGAGTCACCACGAACCGCCGCCGCCCCCGCCGCCGCCCCCGCCGGAAAAGCCGCCGCCGCCGCTGAAGCCGCTCGCACCGGAGCCGGAGGGGGTCGACGTCATGGTGCCGGCGGTGGTGGTGGTGAAGCCGTCCATCGACGACGCGAAGTAGGCCACCGTGAAGGGCCGGGAGCCGCCGTACCAGCCCACCTCGGGCAGCTCGCCGTCGATGCCGGCGAAGGCACGGGCCCACTTCTCCGTGCAGCCGAAGACGATGGCGTACGGCAGGTACTCGGAGAACAGGTTCTTCCGCTCGGCGAAGCGGGCGCGCTCGGCCTCGGACTCCTCGATGAAGCGCCGGAAGCCCATGACCCGGCGCAGGACGGCCGTGCCCTGGGCGGTGCGGCGGGGCATGTACCGGCTGCCCGCCATCAGGAGGAGGCCGGCCAGCACCAGCGGGACGGGCACCAGACCGGCACGCGTGGTGGCTGCGGCCAGTGTGGTCAGCCCGATGCCCACCAGTGTGACGAGCACCCCGACGACGACCCACCTGATGCGCACCCTGTCAGGCCGCGAGGAGAACCACTTCTGGCGAACGGCGTCGTCGTAGAGCATGTCCTGCACCTGGTCGAGCCGGGTGGCGAAGTGGTCCTTGAGCGAGGACAGCTCCACGCTCTCGCCCGTTCGGAACAGGCCGCCGAGGAGCGTCGCCTCGTAGGGCTTCAGCCCGTCGTCCGCCTTCTTCAGCCGCACCAGGTTCCAGTCCGGCTTGGCGAACCACCCCTCCTTGGGGATCTCGTCGATGCGCAGGTAGCCGCGCACCCCCAGGTCGACGATGGTGGCGATCACGTCGAGGGGGTTGGCCCGCTCGTCCACCAGCGTGCCCACCTGGCCGGGGCGCAGGCTGTCGGGCGGGGCGAACTCCACGGGGGTGGTTGGCCGCTCCAGGACGCCGACGGTCTGCTCGGCCGCGCCGGGGCCGCCGAAGACCACGTCGACCCCCGAGCCGGCGTAGCGACGGTCGCGGCCCACCTTCCACGCCAACGCGGCGAAGCCGGCCGCCACCACCGCCAGGAGGCCACCGGTGGCGCCGAGCGTGGCGGGCGTGGCGGAGAACGCCCGGGCGGGGGTCCAACGCTCGTCGAGCCGGGGCGCCGGCGCAGGCACGACGCCGGTGGGAATGGCCACCACGACGGTGAGGTTCTCGAAGGCGCCCATGCTCTGCTGGGCGAAGCGGGCGGTCGAGCCGTCGGCGCTCTTCGAGGAGCACTCGAGGCCCGACCGGTCGGGGCCGGTGAAGCAGGCCACCTGCTGGATGGCGGCGGGCGCCTCGACGGTGACCGAGGCCTGGTCGATGGGCTGCTCCCAGCCCGAGCCGATGGCGTTCCAGTACAGCTCGTCGTGGTCCCCGAACCCGTTGAGGGCGTGCTCGACCCGGTAGACGATCGTGTAGGCGTGGCGGCCGGTGATGGTGCGGTCGGCGTCGCCGATCCTGATCCGCTTCAGGCCCCCGACGTCTTCGACCTCGTACCCGGCCGGCGTCCCCGGGGAGGCGGAGACGTCCACCACGCGCAGCGGGTAGACCCGGTCGTAGCGGTCGTCGTAGCGGAGGCGCACCGGGATGTCCCGGAGGATCCCGTGGCGGGGCGTGGCGCCGAAGTCCTGGGTGATCTCCTCCGTCACCACCAGGTCGCCTGTGGGCTCGATCTTCAGCACCACGTCGTAGGAGACGGTGCGCTCATCGGTGGACTGGGCCCCCAGGGCGCCGGCCGGGGTGGCTCGCGCCGGAATGGCGGCCGGCGAGCCGGGCAGGACGGTGGCGGCGAGGGCCACGCCCATGGCGGCCAGGGCGGACCACGCCGCCCGTCCCGGCCGGCGGGGCGTGATGGCCATAGGCGCGAGAGGGTAGCGGGGTGGCGGGCCCGTGCCGTTTCGGTGCTCGTTCGGTCGACGACCGCCCGCCGCCCAAATGACGGAGAATGGTCGGGTGACCGTCCCGAGCATCGACACCCCGCCCACCACGCCCACGGCCACGGTGGCCAAGGCGCTGGTGGACAACGTGTCCGCCGTCGTCCTCGGCAAGCGCCCGGAGGTCGTGCTGGTGGTCGCCGGCCTCCTGGCCGGCGGGCACGTGCTGCTGGAGGACGTGCCCGGCGTGGGCAAGACGCTGCTGGCCCGCAGCCTGGCCAGGTCGCTCGGCGGGTCGGTGACCCGCATCCAGGGCACAGCCGACCTCATGCCGTCGGACATCACGGGCGTGCACGTGTACGACCCGGGCGGGCGGTCGTGGGACTTCCATCCCGGCCCGGTGTTCAACAACGTGGTGCTGCTCGACGAGGTGAACCGGGCCACGCCCCGGTCGCAGTCGGCCCTGCTGGAGGCCATGTCGGAGGGGCAGGTCACCATCGATGGCACCAGCCGGCGCCTGCCGAATCCGTTCTTCGTGATCGCCACCCAGAACCCCTACGGCGACGTGGGCACGTTCCCGCTGTCCGAGGGTCAGTGCGACCGCTTCGCCCTCATCGTCACGCTCGGCCTGCCCGACCGGGACGCCGAGCGTGCCGTCCTGCGGGGCGACGGCGGGCCCGCCGCCCTCGAGGCGCTGGAGCCGGTGGTGTCCGGCGCCGACCTGGCCGCCGCCATCGCCGACGTCGACCGCACCCACGTCGACCCCGCCATCGGCGACTACGTGCTCGACATCGTCGATGCCACCCGCTCGCACCCCGACCTCGAGCACGGGGCCAGTCCCCGGGCCGCCCGCACCTTCCTCCAGGTGGCCAAGGCGTACGCCGTGCTGGCCGGGCGGGACTTCGTGGCCCCCGACGACGTGAAGGCGGTGGCGGTGCCCGTGCTGGCCCACCGCCTCGGTGTGCTGTCCCGCCGCGGCACGGCCGCCACCCGGGGGCTGGTGCAGGACCTGCTGGACGGCGTCGCCCCGCCCGCCGTCTAGTGCGCCACTAGCGCCCGATGCCCATCCCCCGGCTGCGGCCGGCAGCACCCGACCGCCCGCCGCCGTCGGCATCGAAGACGGAGCGCCACCTCGGCGTCACCGCCGGCAGCGTCGTGGTCGGGCTGGTCGTCGGCGCCGGCGTGCTGGTGGCCGGTCCGCTCGGCCTCGGAGCGGTGGCGGTGTTCGCCGTCGGCGCCGTCGTCGTCCTCGACGTCGTCGTGGCCGTCAACGCCACCCGGCGGTTGGCGATCACCGGCCGTGTCCACCCCTGCGACGTGGTCGTCGGGGACCGGTTCGCCATCGAGCTGGACGTGCGGGGCCGGGGGCTGGCCGTGGCGCTCGGCCTTCCAGGCCCGAAGGCGCAGATGCTCGTCGTCGACCCGCCGGCGGCGGGCGCCCTCGAGGGCCTGGCCGGCCGGCGGGGCGTGACGCGCCAGATCGTCCTGTCGGTCAGGAGCACCGGCCTGTGCGGTCTGGTGGCGTGCACCCGTACCCATCACGTCCGGCTCCCGCGCCAGCTGGAGGCGGGCCCCCGGCCGGTGCCGTCCGGGTCGGCGTTCCCCGACCTGGGGGGCGGTTGGGGCGAGGGAGCGGCCGCCGCCGCCCATGACGGCGAACTGGTCAGGGGCCTGCGCGACTACGTGCCCGGCGACCGCCTGCGCCAGGTCCACTGGCGCGCCACCGCCCACACCGGCGAGCTGGTCATGAAGGAGACCGAGGAGCCGCAGGCGCCCGTCCTCCACCTGGTGCTCGACCTCGCCACGGGCGGCGCTCAGGGCGAGGCGGCGGCCGGGCGCGCCGCCTGGTACGCCGGCGAGGCCCTACGGCGGGGCTACCAGGTCACCCTGACCACCATGGAGGACGGGCACCCGCTCACCGATGCCACGCCGTCGATGCTCCAGGTCAACCGGCGCCTGGCCCGAGCCGGCGAGGGGGCCCCGCCCCGGCCCGAGGGGGTGGCCCGCGGCGTGCGGGTCCTCGTCGTCTCCGGCGTGGGGGACTCGTGGCCCTAGCCGCCGCCCTCGCCGCCGCCCTCGCCGCCTTCGGGGCCTCGCTCGCCACCGGCGGCCTGCGGTTCGGCTCGGTCGCCCTCCCGGCCGGCGTGTTCGCCCTCGCCTTCGTGCCCGGGCTGGCGTCGGTGGCGCTCGGCCGGCGCCCGCCCGGCGTCACCAGGCCCACCATCGCGCCGGCGACGCTGCGACTGGCCAAGTTCGCCGCCATCGGCGTGGGTATCTACGTCATCTCGGCCGGAAAGCTTCCCGAGGGCGCTGCCGCCGGCGTCACCACCGGCGCCTCCCTGGCGGCGGCCGCCCTCGGCTGGTGGTGGCCCCGGCCGGCCTTCCTCCGGGCGTCGGTGGGCCTGGCCGCCCTGGCCCTCGCCCGCCCCCAGGCCGACCCCCGCGAGCACCTCCCCGCCCTGATCCTGACGATGGCGGCGGCGGCCGTCGCGCTGGTGGCGTGCAACCGCCTGGACACCACCGCCGAGCCGGTGCTCGGTGGTGGTGTCCGTGCGCCGACCCGCCCCCGACGGGTGGCGGGCGAGGCGGCCTTCGTCGTCGCCGCCCTCCTGCTCGGCGCAGTCGTGGCGTCGCGCATGGAATCCGGCCGCCCGGAGGTCTCACAGTCCAGGACGGGCGCCGACGCGCAGGAGCAGCCACCGGACCCGCTGGCCTTCCAGAACGTCCTCGACCCCAACGACGCCGGTCCGGGGCGCAGCGGGGGCGATCCCGACCAGACCCTCCTGAAGGTGTCCACCGACCGGCCGGGCGTGCTGCGGGCCCTCACCTTCGACGACTGGGACGGCCGGCGCTGGCGCCGCTCGGCCGCCCTCGGCGTCGGCCGGCTGTACGACACCCGTGGCGCGGTGCCCGGGTTCGCGGGCTTCCCCGGCAGGCTGTCGGCGCAGCGCATCCAGGTCGAGGCGCCCTACGCCGGCGTGGCCGTCGGCACGCCGGACGTCTTCGCCTACGACCTGCCCGTGGACGGCCGGCGCTTCCCGGACGGCACCGTGGAGCTGCGTCCCGCCCTGGGCAAGGGAGCCGTGTACGTCGCCCAGTCGAGACCGCGCGACACGACCGACGACCAGCTTCGACGCACCCCGGTCGTCGGCCCGAGCGGCGAAGGGCGCTCGGTGCCCGGCGCCACGGCCGACCCCGGACCGGCCGGCGAGCCGGACGGGGCCGGCGGGCCGACCCTGGAGCTCCCCGACTACACCGCCGTCGCCGGGCTGAGCGAGCGGGCCCGGGCCCTGGCCGAGCGGGTGACGGCAGGGGCGACCACCGACTACGACCGGGTGGCGGCCCTCACCACCTACCTGGACGCCGCCGTGGCGGTGGACGACGACGTGGCGCCCCTGCCGGCGGGCGCTGACCCGGTCGACGCCGTGCTCTTCGGCGGCGCGTCTGCATCGCCCGAGCGGCTGGCCACCACGCTGGCCGTGCTCACCAGGGCGGTCGGGCTGCCGGCCCGCCTGGCCACGGGCTTCCTGCCGGGCCAGCGGCCATTCTTCGGCGGCGACTTCGTGGTGCGGGCGGGCGACGCCCACGCCTGGGTGGAGGTCCCCTTCGCCGGCCTCGGGTGGCAGCGCTTCGACCCCACCGGGCGCATCGCCGTCGCCGAGCGACAGGACTCCCTGTGGTCCCGCTTCCTGCGGACCTGGCAGCGGTTCTGGCCCCTGTTCGTGCTGGTCATCGTGGTTGTCGGCGTGTTCGTGGCCCAGCGCCTGGTGCGACGGCGACGCCGGCTGGCCGCCACCCCCTGGGCCACCCGCTACTTCGCCCGGCTGGTGCGGGCGGGCGCCAAGCGGGGCCGCCCCCGCCGACCGGCCGAGACGCCGGCCGAGTACGCCGGTGCCCTGGCCGCCGGCGTGCTGGCCGACGACCGTCTGGTGGAGGTGGGGCGCGTCATCACCGCCGCCGCCTGGTCCGGCCGGGAACCCTCCGACACCACGCGGGCGTGGGCCGAGCAGGTCCTCGGCGAAGCGGCGGCCGCCACCCGTCCCCGCCGGGGCCGCCGCCCCCGGTCGGGCGCCGGCGCCACCAACTGATCGGCTCGGCCTGTTCTCGTCGGTGGAACGGCGCGAAATCCGCGCCGTTCCACCGACAAGTTGCCGGCCGGTACCGCGACGAAGGGGCAGCCCGGAGGCTGCCCCTTCGTCCTACCGCCAGATGCTTGTGGAACTACCGACGAACCTTGGCCGGAGCCTTGCTCTCACGACGGCCGGCCAGCACGAGGGCCGAGGCGCCGAGGGCGAGGACCAGACCGACGCCCACGAGGGCG
>Ga0136633_1000014_pt1 | contig 127909 bp, 115 predicted proteins | sample AntDrymeUQ832206_2_FD_105494 | JGI IMG/M metagenome (GOLD analysis project Ga0136633, IMG submission 105494) | Polar desert sand microbial communities from Dry Valleys, Antarctica - metaG UQ83 (22.06) | ecosystem: Environmental > Terrestrial > Soil > Desert | place: Antarctica: Dry Valley...
AGCCCGTGCCCGCCCGGCGCGCCGCCGCCCGAGGCGGCGGCGGCCATGGGCCTGCCGGCGTCGTCGTGGGAGCCGCCGCACGGCGAGCGCCTCGACCCGAAGTGGATCACCTGGAGCTGAGTGTCACCGACGTGCCGTTTGGCACGTCTTGGAGTCACGGCTCCTCGTGCTCGATGGTCCGCGGCGACATAGAGAACCTTGGCCTCGGTGAGCACCTCGCTACGGATCACCCAGTGCAAAGCGCTGCGTCAAAGCCTCGCTCGACCTCGGCCAGGTTCACGCACGTCGTGGCCAAGGTGTGACCGTCGTCGAGCCGGCGACGGAGGGCCGAGGCGATCGCCGGCGTGTCCCGCAGGTAGCCGATCAGCACCGTGGAGTCGAAGCGGTCGCCGGGGCGCTCATTCAAAACAGGCCGAGCTGTTCGGTACGGGCGGCTACGGCCGCCATCGGCTCCCATCTCGGCGCGCCGCGCGGCCCGGCCGTGCGCACCTCGATCCGGTCCATCGGGATGGCCCGGGACGACCCCTTGGCGTCGACCACGCCGATGCTGCCGTCCCGCTCGACAGCGCTGGCCCGGCCCTCACGCCACGGGCCGCCGGCCCGCCCGCGGAAGCGGACGCGCTGGCGCGCCCGCGGAAGCGGACGCGCTGGCCCGCATCGATGCCGAGCCCCCTGAGATCCCCCGGCGCCGCCACCCGTGCGTTCCTACATCCGCTCGAGCAGTTGCGTCTTCTTGGCGTCGAACTCGGCCTGGGAGATGATCCCCCGCTGGCGCAGGTCGTCGAGCTTCTCGAGCTGCTCGGGTATCGACAGCTCCCGGGGGCCGCCCCCGCCCCCCGACCGGTCGGCGTCGCGGGCCTTGGCCCGCTCCATCTCGACGTAGATCACGTTCTGGACGATGAAGGGCTTGGCGATGTCGGTGAACACCTGCTGACCCCGCTCGCCGCCTGACTCGACCGTGACGTCGCCCGCCCCGAGCATCCGCTCGAAGAACGTCTGGTTCACACTGATGTCGTTCACCCGCTCGAGAGGGATTTCCTTGCCCCGCTTGCCCAGGACGCCCTCGCGGTGGATGAGGCGGTCGGTGGTGACGACCACGTTGGTGGTGCTCCACTTGGCGTAGGTGACGGCCAGCCAGGCGACGGCCGCCAGCACGAGGCCGAGGCTGACGATCCGCAGGAACGGACCGACCCCGTCGTTCTGGTTCCGCAGGACGACTGCGAGGACGACGCTGACGACCACCGCCGTGACCGGACCGGAGAAGTACCACCAGTGCGGGTGCAGGTCGAGGATGACGTCCTCGCCCTCATTCAGCAGCTTCCGGGGGAACGGCATCGGCGCCAGCGTAGAGGACGGACCGCCGCGGTCAGCGGTACGTCCTGCGCCGGAAGACGGCCGCTGCCGAGCTCACCCGGTCGAGGAACAGCAGGCCGTCGAGGTGGTCGAGCTCATGCTGCACCGCCCTCGCTTCGAAGGCGTCGGTCTGCAGCACCCGCTCCTGGCCGTCGGGCGTGCGGCCGCGCACCACCACCTCGGTCCAGCGGGCCACGTCGCCCGTGAGGTCCGGCACGCTCATGCATCCCTCGCGCCCGTGGACGGGGTCGGAGCACACCAGGATCTCGGGGTCGAACAGCACCACCTCGCCGTGACAGGACCGGGCTTTGCGGTGCCCGGTGACGTCGATGGCGAAGGCCCGCACGCCCACGCCGATCTGGGGCGCAGCCAGGCCGACGCAGGCCGGCGACGCCCGCATGGTATCCACCAGGTCGACGGCCAGCGCCCGCGCCGCGTCGTCGATCAGCCCCGCGTGACGGGCCCGCTCAGAAAGGATCCGCTCCGGGACGCGCACCACCGGCCGCACCGCCATCAGGAGCATGCCGAGGCGATCACAGGATGTCGGCCTCCGAGGGGTGCGTGCTGCACTCCACGCCGAGCTCGGTGGCCAGGACGCCCAGGCGGGCCGTGAGGGCGGCGCCGTCGAGGCCCGGGGGGAGGCTGACCTCGAGGATCATGGCGTAGACGGGGCGGGCGGGCTCGCCGATCACACGGGTGGTGAGGTCGACGACGTTCACGCCCTCGCCGGCCAGCAGCGACGTGAACCGGTGGACGATGCCGGGACGGTCGGCGCCGTACACGGCCACCGCCCACGCCTCCCCGTCGGGCGCGGCGGGCACCTCCTCCGCCACGGACCGCACCGCGATCACCAGGTCCAGCTCGGCCGCAGGGCCGGCCAGCGCCCCCTCCAGGGTGGCCGCGTCGAGGCCGTCGGGCCCGGCCACGACAAGCATCATGGCGAACTGGCCCCGGAGGATCGACATCGAGGTGTCCTCCAGGTTGCAGCCGTGCTCCACCAGGGCGCCGGTGACGGCGGCCACGATGCCGGGCCGGTCGGCACCCACGGCACTCAGGGCGAAATGGGCCACGCCCTAACCGTCCAGCCGGTCGTTGAGGTAGTCGTCGTAGGCCGACAGGTCGAGGAGGCCGTGGCCCGAGTACCCGAACAGGATGACCCGCTCGGCCCCCTCCTCCTTGGCCGCCAGCGCTTCGTCGACCACGGCCCGGATGGCGTGGCTCGTCTCCGGTGCCGGGATGGTGCCCTGGGTGCGGGCGAAGTGGACAGCGGCTTCGAAGACCTTCGACTGCGGATAGGCCACCGCCTCCATCCGGCCCGATCGGACCAGGTTGGAGATGATGGGCGCGTCGCCGTGGTAGCGCAGACCGCCGGCGTGGATGGGGGGCGGAACGAACTCGTGGCCGAGCGTGTACATGGGCAGCAGCGGGGTGAGGCCGACGGTGTCGCCGAAGTCGTAGTCGAAGCGGCCGGCGGTGAGGGTGGGGCACGACGACGGCTCCACCGCCACCAGGCGCACGCCGGCGTCGGCCACGAACGGCAGGGCGAGCCCGCCCAGGTTCGACCCGCCGCCGCAGCAGCCGATGACGACGTCGGGCAGGTCCTCCCCGGCCAGCGCCAGCTGCTCCTTGGCCTCGAGGCCGATCACGGTCTGGTGCAAAAGGACGTGGTTCAGCACCGACCCGAGGGCGTAATGGGTGTCGTGGCGGGAACCGGCGTCGGCCACCGCGTCACTGATCGCACTTCCGAGCGACCCGGGGTGCGTCGGGTCGGCGACGGGCGACGGGACGACCTGGCCGCCCCACGTCTCGATCATCATGCGGCGGTAGGGCTTCTGGTCGTACGACGCCCGCACCATGTACACCTTGCACTCCATGTCGAACAGTGCGGTGGCGAAGGAGAGTGCGCTCCCCCACTGGCCGGCGCCGGTCTCGGTGGCCAGGCGGTTGACGCCCTCGACCTTGTTGTAGAAGGCCTGAGGCACGGCCGTGTTCGGCTTGTGCGAACCCGCCGGCGAGACCGACTCGTCCTTGTAGTAGATCCGCGCCGGCGTGCCGAGCGCCTGCTCGAGGCGCGTCGCCCGCACCAGCGGCGTGGGCCGCCACAGCCGGAGCACGTCGAGCACCTCACCGGGGATGTCGATCCACGGCTCGGCGCTCACCTCCTGGCCGATGAGCGCCATCGGGAACAGCGGTGCCAGGTCGTCGGGGCCCACCGGCTGTCGGGTGGCCGGGTGCAGCGGCGGGTCGAGCGGCTCGGCCAGGCTCGGCGCCACGTTGAACCACGCCTCGGGAATCCTGTCGGGCGGCAGCGTCCAGCGCATGGTCTCCTCCTCTGTGGCGGGCGGCCACCGTAGCCCCCACCTCTTCCGGTGGCCCGCTTACGCCCAGCCGAGCTCGTCGAGGCGCTCGTCGGAGATGCCGAAGTGGTGGGCCACCTCGTGGACGACGGTGATGCGCACCTGGGCGACCACCTCCTCCTCGCCGGCGCACATGCGGCAGATGGCGCGACGGAAGATGGTGATGCGGTCAGGCATGGCCATGCCGCCGTACTCGGCCCGCTCGGTGAGCGGGATCCCCTCGTACAGCCCCAGCATGTTGCCCGGCGGGGAGGTGTCGTTCACCACCACGGCCACGTTCTCCATGAGCCGGCCGAGCGCCGGCGGCAGCTCGTCGAGCGCGTTGGCCACCAGCTCCCGGAAGCGCTCCGGATCGACGTCGGTCACAGCGCCGGCGCCGTCATCAGGCCAGCTTGCCGGCGATGCTCCCGGCCGCCCGCAGGGCGGTGCCGTCGGCCCCCTGGGTGCTCCAGGAGAACGAGGGGCGGCGGACGGCCTCCTCCAGCATGTCGTCGAGCAGGCGGCGGAACGGCACCGCCGGGTCGACCCACAGGTAGCGGGCCAGCGAGCCCGGGATGGTGTTGATCTCGTTGACGTACAGCTCGTCGAAGCCCTCGCCGGCGGCCAGGAAGTCGATGCGGGCCACCCCCCGCACGCCGGCCAGACCGGCCACCGTGTTGGCCATCTGCCGCAGGCGGGCGGCGACCGCGTCGGGCAGGTCCGCCGGCAGCTCGCGCGGCGCGCTGGCCATGCCCTCGCCGCCCAGGTACTTGTCCTTGTATCCGAGGATGTTCCCGCCCTCCTTGCGCACCGGCCGCTCGATGGCGGACAGGTCGAGCTGGGGCCACGAGCGCACGGCCACGTTGAGGTCGAAGGCGTCCTCCCGGTAGGGCTCCACCACAGCGCCGGCCCGCAGGTGCGGGCTGCGGGGCAGCAGCGCCAGCGCGGTGGCCGCGTCCGCCACCACCTCGATGCCGATGGAGGACCCGCCGTAGCGGGGCTTGACGATGGAGGGGCCGTCCCACGGGATCTCGACACCGGGTGTGAGCGCCAGTCGGGGGAGGGACGGCAGGCCGGCGCCGATGACCACGTTGGCGAACGCCAACTTGTCCATGCCGAGGGCGGCGCCGGCCGCCGTCGGGCCGGTGTAGGCGATGCCGGCCAGGTCGAGCGCGCCCTGCACGCTGCCGTCTTCGCCGGGGCCGCCGTGGCAGCAGTTCACGACGGCCGACAGGTCGAGCGGTCGACGCCGGCCCACGAGGCCCTCCCCCGCCGTCAGCCGCAGCTGGCCCGCCTTTCGGGGGACGCCCTCGGCGAACGCCTCCGCCTCCAGCCCGGGGTCGATCTCCCAGAACCGTGCGTCCTTCGACCAGTACACGCCGGTGACATCACCCAATTCACGGGCCGCCTGGAGGCCGGTGAGGATGCTCACGTCGTGCTCGGGGGACGGCCCTCCGAAGAGGACTGCGGGCTTGGGCAAGGTCGGCTCCTGGCGGTCGGGTCGGTCAGGCGAAGTGGTCGGTCAGGCGAAGTGGTCGGGCAGGTCGTTCTCGTAGAGGACGGCGTCGCCCTCCCCCACGTGCTCACGAACCCAGGCCACAGCCTGGTCCCGCGTTTCCACGGCCACCACCTGGGCCGGGCCGGCGGCGGCCCCCTCCAGAAGGGCACGTCGGTTGGTGTGGCCCACCACGACCAGGTGGGAGGCCGCGACGGCGGCCGCCTTTGCGAAGCGGGCGTTCTCGGCGTGCTGCCGGGGGCCGAGCTCCACCATCCCGGGCGTGACCACCACCCGCAACCGGTCGGGCGACCCGTGACGGCTCAGGGCGGCCAGGGCGCTGACGGCGCCGGCCGGGTTGGCGTTGTAGGTGTCGTCGATCACGGTGGCGCCGGAGGCGCCGGTGGACACGCTGAGCCGGTTGCGGGCGCCAGGGAGCGTGGTGAGGCGGTCGGCCAGCACGTCGTCCGGCACCCCGAGCTCCACCGCCACCGCCACGGCGCAGGCCACGTTCGTGGGCTCGGCGCCCTCACCTCCGACGCGGCCCACGACCCGGCCGGCGACGCGCACCTCGCCGTCCACGACCCGCACGTCGGAGGCGCCGAGGGCGGCGCCGGCCGAGCAGCGCAGCACCGTCTGCCCGCCCGCCTCCCGGCGGTCGGCGAGGGTGGCCAGCAGCGGGTGGTCGACGTTGAGCACGGCCACCCGCGCCCTGTCGAGGATTTCGGCCTTGGCCGCCGCGATGGTCTCCTCGGTGCGCATGCGCTCGAGGTGAACGGGCCCGATGGCGGTGATGACGGCCACGTCCGGCGGGCACCACGAGCACAGGTCGGCGATCTCACCCGGTCCGTACGTGCCCATCTCGGCCACGAAGACATCGGTGCCCGGGGTGAGGTTCTCGTTCACCGCCCGGGCCACGCCGGCCCGGTTGTTGAAGCTGGCCGGCGTGGCCACCACCGACCGGGTGGCGCCCAGCAGGTGGGCCACGTAGCCCTTGGTGGTGGTCTTGCCGTACGAGCCGGTGATGGCCACGACAGTGGGGCGGACCTGGCCCAGCCGCTCGGTGGCCCGCTGCACGTAAGGCTCGGCCAAACGCCGCTCGAGCGGGGCGGTGACGGCGAGTGCGGCGTCGACCAGCACCGGCGTGAAGGCGGCGACCGCCAGGGCGACGGTGGGACCGGCGCCCACCAGGACGCCGGCGGCGACGGCGGCGACGGTGATGGCGGCCCACGCGCCGGCCAGCGTCCGCAGGCGTCGGGTCCACGCCAGGCGGGCCGTGCGGCCGCGCAGCGACAGCCCGAACGGGCCGACGGCGATCGCGCCGCAGGCGACGGCGGCGGCCAGCGACGACCGGGTCGATGACAGCAGCCCGACCCCCACTGCGGCAGCCAGGATCTTGTTGACGCCGAGCAGCCACCATCGGGCCGCGAACCGGGACACCGACCCGGGCAGGTAGTGCTCGCGCTGGGCGACCCGCAGCCAGCGGACCCCGGCCAGGGCCGACGCCACGATGCCGGCGGCGACAGCGACGGTCCTCACCTGCTGCTCCTACCGCAGGCGGGCCCCGACCGAACGCCGGGGAGGGGCGGGGTCATCGGTCGCTCCGGCCGCCATGACGGACCCGGGCAACCGCGTCGCGCAAGGCGTCGGGAGCGGTGAGGGGCGTGAGGTGGCCGGCGCCGGAGACCACGGTGAGCGTGCCGTGGGCGAGCCGGGCGAGGGCCGCCTCGGCCACGGCCACCGGCACCTCGGTGTCGTCGTCCCCCCACACCAGCTCGACCGGGCAGACGACGGCGGCCAGCTGATCCTCGTACGTCTCGTTGACCACCGTGACGTGCACGGCCCGCATCACCCCGGTGGCGGCCAGGTAGTCGCGCGACCCGTAGCGGCGGCGCAGAGCGTCCATCCGGGACTCGGGGAGCAGCCCGCGCCGGTTGAGGGCCCGGCCCACCCGGTAGGCAACGGCGGGTCGCTTGGCCACCGCTCCGGGCCGGCGCACAAGGGGGGCGCCGGTGAGGACGAGGCCGGCCACCGCCTCGGGGTGGGCAGCGGCCAGGTGGACGGCGACGCGCCCGCCGAAGGAGTGGCCGACGACCACGACGGGCGTGTGGAGTTCGGCAAGGACACCCGCCACCGCCGCCGCGTACCCGGCTGCACCCCACACCTCGGGCGGCGGCGGGGTGGCCCCGAAACCCGGCAGGTCGAGCGCCACCGCGTCGAGCCCGCCCAGCGTGGCCGCGAAGTCCTGCGAGCTGCGCCCCCAACCGTGCAGGGCCAGCACGGACGGACGCCCGGTACCCCACGCCACGCCGAACAACCGACCGTCGGCGAAGGCTTTGAGCACGACGGTTGAACCTACCGGACGCCCCTCCTTGGGGATGTCATGGGGGTCGTATGGGGATGACACACGAAGTTCAGGGGAGCTCCTGGGGATTTGCTTTTTGCCTCTTGACGACGGCCCCGTCAGGGAGCACACTTCGATCACTTCAGCACGACGCAAGCCGGTGCGCCGAGGACGGTGGGCCCCAGGTCCACCCCCACAGCACGCAGGGCAGCGTACGGCCGAAGGGAAGATCACTGTCAAAAGTGAACCGGTGCGCCGCAAGGCAGGCCGGAGCACGGAAGCAGCGATCCGATGGCGCGGCCCCGAGGAGCAGCGAAGCGCAAGCTGAGCGGCTACTCGGGGTCGTTCCGCGTCCGGCCGCAGGTCGCGGCCGCACATCGACGGCCGCAAATCGACGGCCGCCGACGCGACCATCCACCGCGCTGTCACACCCCCTCGGTAGCTTCGCCAGGGTGGACCTGCTCGAAGGGCTCGACCCCGCCCAGCACCTGGCCGTGGTGTCCGACGCCCAGCCGCTGTGCATCCTGGCGCCGGCAGGCTCGGGCAAGACGCGCGTCCTCACCCGGCGCATCGCCCACCGGGTGACCACCGGCACTGCCGACGGCGCACGCGTCCTCGCCCTCACCTTCACCCGCAAGGCGGCCGGCGAGCTGCGGGGGCGCCTCGGCTCGCTCGGCGTGCGCGAGCCGGTGGCGGCGGGCACCTTCCACGCCGTCGCCTACGCCCAGCTGCGCCGCCGGTGGGCCGACCGGGGCGAGCGGGCGCCGGTGCTGCTCGAGCGCAAGGCCCGGCTGCTGGCGCCCCTGCTCCCCCGCGCCCGGGCCGGCGCCAAGGCCGCCGCCACCATCCAGGCCGCCGACCTGGCCGCCGAGATCGAGTGGGCCAAGGCGCGCCTCGTCCGCCCGGGGGACTACGAGGCCGAGGTCAACGCCGCCGGCCGGCGCCCGCCCGTGCCGCCCGCCACCATGGCCGCCCTCTACGAGCGGTACGAGAACGACAAGCGCCGCAAGGGCCTGGTCGACTTCGACGACCTGCTCCTGCTGTGTGCCATGGCCCTGCACGACGACGCCGAGTTCGCGGCGGCGCAGCGTTGGCGGTTCCGCCACCTGTTCGTCGACGAGTTCCAGGACGTCAACCCGGTGCAGTTCCGCCTCCTCCAGGGTTGGCTGGGCGACCGTACCGACCTGTGCGTGGTGGGTGACCCCAACCAGGCCATCTACTCCTGGAACGGGGCCGACCCCACCTTGCTCACCGACTTCGCCCGCCACTTCCCCGGCGCCGAGACGGTCCGGCTCGACCGCAACTACCGGTCCACCCCGCAGGTGGTGGCCCTCGGCCGCACGGTGCTGCCAGGTGGCGGGGGGCACGAGGTCACGGCCATGCGGCCGGAGGGTGCGGCGCCCGTCGTCCGCCAGTTCGACACCGACGTCGACGAGGCGTTCGGCGTGGCCCGCGCCCTGCGGCGGGCCCACGCCCCAGGGGTGGCGTGGTCCTCGATGGCCGTGCTGGCCCGCACCAACGCGCAGCTGGTCCTGCTCGAGGAGCAGTTCCGGGCCGCCGGCATCCCGTGCCGGGTGGGCGCCGGCGGCGCCCTCCTGCGCCAAGCCGAGGTGCGCGGTGCCCTCGACCACCTGCGCCGGCTGCCGGCGTCCGTTCCGTTCCTGTCCCGCCTCACCGACCTCGAGGAGGACACCGGCGAAGGCGGGGCCGACGAGCGGCGGGGCAACATCGAGGCGCTGGTGCGGCTCGGCCACGACTACGCGGCCGTCGACGCCACCGCCACCGTCGACGGCTTCGTGGCCTGGCTGGGCGCCGGCGACCAGAACGACTTCGGCGCCGGGCGCGACGCCGTCGAGCTCACCACCTTCCACCGGGCCAAGGGCCTCGAGTGGCCGGTGGTGTTCGTCACCGGCCTCGAGAAGGGCCTGGTGCCCATCGGGCATGCCACCACGCCGGCCGCCGAGGCCGAGGAGCGGCGCCTCCTGCACGTGGCCCTCACCCGTGCCGTCGATGAGGTCCACTGCACGTGGGCGCAGCGGCGGACGTTCGGCTCGCGGTCGCTGTCCCGCTCCCCCTCGCCCCTGCTCGACCCCATCCAGGAGGCGGTGGCCGTGATGTCGGCCGGCCTCGCCCCGAGCGACTGGCGCCAGCGCATCGCCGCCGAGCGGGCCAAGCTGCGCTCACTGCCGGTGAGCACCGGGCAGGGCCGCGCCCACCCGGCGGGCGGGGCGAAGGGCGGCTCGCCCACCGGCCCCGGCCGCAACGCCGACCCCGAGGTGTGGGAGGCGCTCACCGAATGGCGGTCGGCCGCAGCCCAGGCATCGGGCGTGCCGGCCTACCTCATCTTCCACGACGCCACCCTGGCGGCGGTAGCCGAGGCCCGCCCCACCACGCGCGACGAGCTGCTGGCGCTGCCCGGGCTGGGCCCGGTGAAGGCGCAGCGCTACGGCGACACCCTCCTGGCCCTCATCGCCTCGTCGGGCTCGTAGGCGAACAGCGCCCCTCGGCGGTTTCGGCACTCGACGCCCCTCGGCGGTTTCGGCACTCGGCGCGACGACCGGCTCGCAACGGTGGCGTAACGTCGCCCCGTGCGCTTCCGGGCCGAGCAGCACTTCCCGGCTCCGGTCGGCGCCGTCGAGTCCGCGCTGCTCGATCCCGGGTTCCTCCTCCGCCTGGCCGAGCTCGAAAGGCTCGGGGCGCCCGAACTGCTGGATACGCAGGTCGACGGCGACACCGTCCGCCAGCGGGTGCGGTACCGCTTCGCCGGCGCCCTGGCGCCCGCCGTCACCGCCGTCATCGACCCGGACCGCCTCACCTGGGTCGAGGACACGGCGTACGACCTGGGGACCCACCGGGGCGAGCACCGCATCGTCCCCGACCACTACGGCGGCCGCCTGTCCAGCTCGTATACGACCCGCCTGGAGCCGGCCGCCGGCGACCCCGGCGCCACCGTGCGCACCACCGAGGGGGAGGTACGGGTGCGCTTCCCGCTGGTGGGCGGCAAGGTCGAGCGGGCCATCGTCGCAGGGATCGTCGAGCACGCCGGCCTGGAGGCCGAGGTCCTGGCCCGATGGTTGGCAGAACAGGGTTGACGCAGCCCGGTGGTGGCGCGACAACAGGTAGATGCGGACATTCCTCTGGCCAGCCGAAGGCGGTTGGCCCTATCCCGACACCGCACACGAGTTGGCCGACCCGCAGGGCGAGGTCGACGACGATCTGCTGTCGCTGCACGCCGGATCCCTCCACCTGCTGGACGGGCTCGACGAGATGGAACGGCGGGTGATCGCCAGCCATTACGGGCTCGGCGGCTGTCCCCCCTGCACGATGAAGCAGCTGCACAACGAGACCGGGATGTCGCGTGCCCAGCTGCGCGACGTGCTCGGCTCCGGCCTGGGCAAGCTCCGGCTCCAGCTGCGCGACTGAGGCACGGCGCCAGCGACACACAACCCGCCGGCGACCGGTGGCGGCGGCCGTCAGCCGATAGGTACCACGATGCCGTAGCCAGCACCGCCGCGTCAGGCTGTTCGCTGACCCTCGGCTGTACGGGGACGCGGCCGGTCCACGTACCTTGCGGCGAGGGGCCCGGCGATCGCGGTGAGCAGGACGTAGGCGGCGGCCAGCGCGCCGAGGTCGTCACCGTGGGAGACCCCGGCGCCGAGGCTGGCGATCACGATGGAGAACTCGCCGCGCGCGATCAGAGCGGTCCCGGCCCGCAGCTGCGCTCGCTGGCCCACCCCGAGCGGCCCGGCGGCCACCCGACCGGAGAGCAGCTTGCCCGCCCCCGTGACGACGGCCAGGGCGGCGGCCGGCGCCACGACATGGACGAGGGAGCCGGCATCGATCTGGAACGAGAAGAAGAGGAAGAACAGGGCGGCGAAGAGGTCCCGGAGCGGCTCGATCAGGGTGCCCGCCCGCGCCTGCACCGGCCCCGACAGGGCCAGGCCCACCAGGAACGCGCCGATGGCGGCGGACACGTGCACCCGCTGGGCGAGGCCGCCGACCAGCAGGGTGAGGCCGAAGACACCGAGAAGCAGCGCCTCGTCGGACGCCGGCGCCAGCAGCCTGCTCAGGCGCGCGCCCCAGCGGAGGGCGACGAACAGGATGGCGCCCACGGCGCCGAGCGCGATGGCCACCGTCACGGCGGTCGGGCCGGGGTCGCGGCCGGCCACCAGGGCGGCGACGACCGGGAGGTAGGCGGCCATGGCCAGGTCCTCGATGACGAGGAGGTTGAGCACGGCCGGCGTCTCCCGGTTCCCGAGCCGGTCGAGATCGGCCAGGACCTTGGACGTGATCCCCGACGAGCTCACCCAGCACACGCCCCCGAGCAGCACCGCCGCCGTCGTCCCCCACCCGAGCAGCAGCCCCGCCCCGAACCCCGGCCCGAAGTTGGCGGCGGCATCGACCAACCCCGGCCGCACGCCGGTGCGCAGCCCGTGGCGGAGCTCATCGGCGGTGTACTCAAGCCCGAGGGTGAGCAGGAGCAGCAGAACGCCGATCTCGGCCGTGAGCGAGATGAAGTCGGCGCTGATGTCGAGCGGCGCGATGCCGCCCTTCCCCACGGCTAGCCCGGCGACGAGGTACAAGGGGATGGCGGTGATGCCGAGGCGGGCGGCCACCCGGGCCAGCACCGACAGCACGAGCACGACGGCGCCGATCTCGATGAAGGCCAGCGACGGGTCGCCGCCGGCGGCCGCCGTCACGAACCGAGCAGACCCTGGAGCTGGGCGAGGCCGTCGGGCGTGCCCACCGCCACAGCCACGTCGCCCGCCTCGAAGCGGTGGTCGGGGCCAGGGGCGGCGATGGTCGTGGAACCCCGGGCGACCGCCACGATCGACACGCCGGTCCGGGAGCGGAACTGGCCCTCGCCCAGGCTGGTGCCCACGGCGCGGGAGCCGGGCGGGATGGTGACCCAGTCGATGGCCAGGCCCTCGACACGCTGCTGGACGGCGATGAGCGCCTCGCTTACCTGGGTCGCCCCGAGCAACTCGGACAGGGCGCGGGTGTCATCGGGGCTGAGGTGGAGCACGGTCGTGCACCGGTCAGGGTCATGGCGGTCGTACACGACGAGCTCGCGCCGCCCGGTGCGGTGCGAGACGACACCGACGCGCTCACCCCCGGCCGTGGTGAACTCGTGACGGACACCGACGCCCGGCAGCTGGATCTCGGTGACCTCGGGCATGCAGCCTCCCTCTTTCCTCGCCGCGGAAGGCCAACCGTAGGACCCCGGCTAGGGTCGCAGCGTGCGAGGGACCCGTCTCCGCCGTCTCGCCGTGGCCGTGGCGCTCTCCCTCGGGATCGTCACGGGCGGGCTCGCCGGCGTCGGGCAGGTCGCGCACCCGTCGCCCGCGCAGGTCGCATCGGCGTCGACGCCAGGCCACCGGGCCTCCAGGCGGCGACGCTTGTCACCGAGGTCGACCGGTCCGCCGACCGCATCACCTCGGGCCGCTCCACGCCGCAGAAGTGGGCGGTCGGCCTGTCGATCCTCGTCTTCCTCGCCGCCCTCGGCGTTGCCGCCGTCGGTCGGGCCATTCCTGCCAGCGAGGTCGCCAACCGGTCTCGGTCGGTGCCGCCGCGCGCACCGCAACGCGGCCCACCTGCTCGTCTGCTCGCGGGACGGAGGCGAGCTGCATCTCACCAGGGCCCGGCTGGTCGAGGACGGCTGGACCGTCCGCATCCCCGAACGCATCGGCACCGAGCTCCAGGCGGCGGCCGCGCCTCCGCCCTAGGGCGCCACACAGGGCGCCTGACGGTTGTCGAGTCAGAGGCACCGTGGGGGCGGCGCACGCGGCACCGCCGCCGAACCGGATCACGAGCTCCCGTGCCAGTCGAGGCACAGGACGGCGGCATCGTCGGCCAGCTCGGCGCCCGAGGCCGCGAGCACCGCGGCCTTGAAGACGTGGACCACCTCGCGGGGGTGCAGCGCCGCCGTCTCCGCCAATGCCGCCGCGATGTCGAACTCGGCCAGGATCGCGTTCCGCTCCAGGAGGCCGTCTGTGATGACGACCAGGCGGTCGCCGGGCTCGAGCTGCAGCTCCTGCTCGTGGTACGTGGACTGCTCCGCCATCCCGAAGGGGATGTCGGCCTCCAGCACCAGGCAGTCCACCCGGCCGTCGCGCAACCGGTACGGCCACGGATGGCCGGCGTTGACGGCCACGACGCGCCCTGTGCGCAGCTCCACCCGCAGCAGCAGACCAGTGACGAACTGGTCATCGGAGGCGTTGGAGATCATGGCCTCGTTGGCCCGGCGGGCCTGCTCGGCGACGCCCAACTCCGCCCGCCGGCTGTTGCGGAGGCTGCCCAGGGCGAGTGTGGCCAGCAGGGCCGCCGCCACGCCGTGGCCCATTGCGTCGGTCATGGACACGTGCAGCGTGTCGCGGTCGACGCTGTAGTCGAAGGTGTCGCCTCCGACGTGGCTGGCCGGCTCCAGCCAGCCGGCGAATGTGAACTGCTCGGCCTCGCACGTGAACGCCGAAGGCAGGACCCGCCGCTGGATCTCGGCGGCCAGCGAGAACTGGGTGCTCCGCTGCACCCGCTCGAAAAGATCCGTGTGCCGGCGGCTCGCTATCACCACGTAGGAGAGCGCCTGCGCGGCCGACGCCACCTCGTTGACGAGGGTGTCGTCGGGACGCGCCGGCATCACCATCTCGAGGACGCCGAGGGCGTCGCCTCGATCCGAGACCGGGGCGAAGAGCCGGTACCGACCCCCGTCGGCCACGACCTGCACCTGTTGGGAGACCAGCGCCCGTTCGTACGGCGTTCCGGCCATGGCCACCGTCTCGATGTGCTCTCCCGCACCCGAGGTCGGCGTTCCGTGGCCGGGTCGGAGGAAGCGGAGCAGCGGGCCGCCGCCGAGGTCGGCGATCAGGAAGCTGATCTCCTCGGCGCCGAGGATGCCGGCGATCTCCTGGGCGACCACCTCGACGGCGTCGACGGGAGCAGCGGCATCGACCAGGTCGAGGCCCGGGAGCAGTCGCGTGGCGGCTGCGGGTGCATCCGCTCGCGGCGCGCGGCCGTCGGGAACGCGCACCGCCGGGGGCGGGATGGCGTCGAGCGACCGGGGCGGGAGCGTTCCGGCGATGACGTCGCGGGCGACGTCGACCAGGTGCAGGTGGTGACCACGGGCGTGATGCCGCATCAGGGCGAAGGCCTCTTCCACGTGGATGCCCCCCCGCTCGGCCACCATGCCCTTGGCCTGCTCGATGACGATGCGGCTGTTCAGCGCGTGATGGAGCTGCTGGTTGACGCCCTGGGCGTCGCCGACCTGGCGGTGCTGCAGCACGGCGATCGTGGCGACGTCGGCCAGCGCCTGGGCGGCGAGCACGTCGTCCTCGCTCAACGCGCCCTCGTCGGTCCGGAACAGGTTCAGCGCTCCGACGGTCAGATCGCGCACGCGCATGGGCAGGGCGTGCACGGACTTGAAGCCGGCAGCGAGCGCCTTCGGACCGAACCGGGGCCACGGCCCGCCGGGGACGTCGAGGTGGCGGTTGACGATCGCCTCGCCGCTTCGGTAACAGTCCGGACACGGCCCCTCGCTGGTCTGCAGCTCGAAGAGCTCCAGCAGGCGCATAGCGTCGCTGGACGACGCCATCACCCGCAGGTCACCACCGGGCGACGCCAGCATCAGGCCGGCGGCAGCCACGTCGAGCACCTCGACGCAGCGATCGGTCAGCAGGGTGAGGAGGTCGATGACATCGAAGTCGTCGATGAGGGTGTCGGCCAGCTCCGCCAGCGTCCGGGCCAGGAGGACATCTGTGGACATCAGTTCTCCAGTCACCCGGGACGAGCCACGGGCCGACCAACGCTTGGTGTCGCACCACCGATGGTACGCCCGCTGCCACCGGTGTCGAGGGGCTTCACGGACGATCACCCTTCTCGTCGCTTCGAGCGTCGAAGCGAAGTGTCCGGTGGACGACCTCGTCGGCGACCTCCGACAGCGGTCGATCCTGGCCGAAGGCATAGGCCCGCAGCCGGACGAGGGCCTGGCCGACCGACACCTCGAGTTGTGCGGCGACCATCCCCGAGGCCTGGTAGACGACGTACTGGAAGTCCGACGCGGCTTCCAGCTCCAGCGCCAGATAGCCGGCAGGAGCGTTGGCCTGCATGGTCAGCAAGGCCTGGGCGGCGACGTCGGCCATCACCAGGGCGTCGGCATGCTGGTCGTCGGTGAGTGGGCCCGGCTGGTCGCAGTAGAGGTTGAGGGCTCCGAGGCGAACAGCACCGACGTTGAGCGGGAAGCCGAAGATGGCCCGCACACCGGCTTTGACGGCGGTGGACGTGAAGGCAAACCAGCGGGTGGTCTCAGGGGCGGCCAGATCGGGCTCGAGGACGGGCCGGTCCTGGTTGTAGGCGTCGACGCACGGGCCCTCGCCGAGCTCGAACTGGAGGCTCTCGATGAGTTGGCTGACCTCGTTCGTGGTGCACGCCGAGCCGCTGGGCACGTCGCCGGACATCAGCATGATGCCCGCGCCGCTCACACCCGTCACCTCGGCGCAGATGTCGCAGAGGCGCCTGGCCTCCAGTTGCGGCGCCGACTCGTCGCGGAGCTTCGCCAGGATGCGCCTCCGGCGTTCACCGACCATGGTGTGCGGCCTCCTGCACGTGCGGCCGAGGGATCAGCGTCGCCGGAGCAGCAATACGACGACGATGATGATGAGGAGGGTGCCGAGACCGATGTACATGGAATGTCTCCTTCGTTCGCGAATGATCGACGCAGAGTGGGGACTCGTGGATGCCATCACCGACGGGCTGCGTCGATGTCGACCACGGCGACTCCTGGTTGGCAGGCGAAACTCACTGCGCTACCGGGGTCCGGAGCAACGCTCCCGGGAGGATGCCCCTCAGGGCAGGGTCCAACACGGTGCGGGTGCTCACTCCGTGTCAACGCACAGGGTACACCCGGCGTGCTCCTCGGTCCCGGCAAGCGTCGACGGCCTGGGAGAACTCCCTAGCCCGCCAGAATCCGCGCTTGGGCGTAGAAGTCGGCCGGCATCGGCTGGTCCAGCCGCCAGGTGATGGCAATCGGTCGACTCCCCATGTGCGAGACGTAGGAAGCGGGTCCGAGGAACACGTAGGGCCGCGCTCCGAGCTCGTCGTCGCTGGTCTGGCGGGCGAACAGGAACACGTGCGTCCCGTTCTCGCGTTGGCTCAGGTAGCGCCGGCCCGTGGGCGACGTGTCCGAGGTGGTGCTCTGGGTCTCCCAGTGCACCAGATCGGGGGCCACGGCGTAGTCCTTGTACATGGTGGTGGGCGAGTAGTCGGCCTCCGCCTTCTGCAGGGTGAAGGTCAACACGTCGGTCCGCAGCGCCTCGACGTAGCGCACCCCCTGCATGTCGCTGGCGGGCGTCCGCTCCAAGTTTGCGTGGCCCGTGGCGGCCAGAAGCTCGTCCCGGCTGTAGCTGGCGTGCACCCAGAGCGGTACATCGTCGAACCGGGGCGGCAGGGCGACGGGTAGGTGGTTGATGGCTTCGACCGCCAGGTCGAGCAGCACGATCGCCTCGGCGCGAACGGCGGGGTGGTCCCACAGGCTCGCCAGACCCACCTCGACGCTTTGAAAGCCGCCACCGGAGGGCCACAACGAGAAGAAGAGCATGGACGCCAGGCGCCCCTGACGTGGCGTCGACTGCTCCAGGTCCGGTGGAGCCGGGGCCGAGAGCCACCGCCGCCACGTCTCCGCCCGTTCCATGTCGTCGACACGGGTGAACCGATGCGCCCGCTTGAGCAGAGAGTCCTCCGCCGGCCCCGCTGCCTCGGTTGGCAGTCCGGCGGCACGACGCAGCCGGGTCCAGCTCCCGCCCGCCCGGTACACGTCCGCCAGCTCCCGCCCGCTCTCGGCGAGGTAGGCCGCGAGGCTCACGTCGCCGTACGACTGGATGTCGGCCACCAGTTGCCTGCTGCTGAGGCGCAGTTGTTGACGGACGTTGTCGAGGACGATGCGGGTGGCCACCCGGTCGAGCTCCATGGAGCACCCGCTCGGCAGGAAAGGGAAGCCTTCTTCGATCTGGTGCTCCAGGGCCCTTCTCGACGAGCCGGTCAGAGCCCGGTAGCGCACATCGAAACGGAAGCGCCGGTGCTGGTTGCCGATGAAGTCCAGCACTGTGAGGCAGGCCTTGGCCGGGGCGTTGCGGAGGCCGCGGCCGAGCTGCTGCAGGAAGACGGTGGCGCTCTCCGTCGGCCGGAGGAACAGGACCGTGTCGACCTCAGGGACGTCGAGGCCTTCGTTGAACACGTCGACCGAGAAGATGGCGCGTAGATCGCCACAGGCCAGCCGGCGCCGGCTCTCTTGACGCTCTTCCATCGGCGTGTCTGCGTCAACGACGACGGCACGGAGCCCCGCCTCGTTGAAAACCCGGGCCATGTACGCGGCGTGCGCCTTGGACACACAGAAGCCCAGGGCCCGCATGCGCTGGGCGTCGGGCAGCTTCTCGGCCACCTGGCGGAGCACGAGGCGAGCGCGGGCGTCGTTCCCGGTGAAAATCCGGTCCAGGTGAGCCTGGTCGTATCCGCCCCGCCGCCACTCGACGCTGCCCAGGTCGATGCCGTCGGCGATGCCGAAGTACTGGAAGGGGCAGAGGAGCTCTCGCTCGAGCGCCTCCCACAGGCGGAGCTCGGCCGCGATGCGTCCCCCGAACCACTGGGTGACGTCCTGCCCGTCGGCCCGCTCCGGTGTGGCGGTGAGGCCCAGCAGCACCCGCGGGCGCACGTGCTCGAGCAGGCGTCGGTAGGTGGCCGCCTCGGCATGGTGGAACTCGTCGACGACCACGACGTCGAAGTGCTCGGGCGGGAGGCGATCGATGCCGCCGGCCGTGAGCGACTGGATCGACGCGAACACGTGCTGCCACCGCTCGGGACGGTCGCCGGCCACGTAGAGCTCGCCGAAGGTGGGGTCGCCGAGCACCTGGTCGAACACGGCCAGGCTCTGGTCCAGGATCTCCTTGCGATGGGCGACGAACAGCAGCGACGGATTGCCCCCCAGCACGGCGCGCAGCCGCTTGTAGTCCAGGGCGGCTATCACCGTCTTGCCCGTTCCGGTGGCGGCCACAACGAGGTTGCGCCAACGGTCGTGGACCTGACGCTCGACTTCCAGTTGATCGAGGATCTCCTGCTGGTAGCCGAAGGGGCGCACCTCGAGCCCCGCTAGACGTAACGGTTCGCGGCGGTACGCGCTCCCGAGAGCCTGGTCGAGCCGGTCGCCGTCGCGCTCGGGGTCGTAGGACTCGAACGAAGGGTCCTGCCAGTACGAGTCGAAGGTGGCGGCGAACTTGTCGAGCACGGCGGGGTTCTCGGCCCGGGACAGGCGGACGTTCCACTCCAGGCCGTCGATCAGCGCGGCGCGGGACAGGTTGGAGGAACCGACGTAGGCGGTGTCCATGCCGCTGTCGCGTCGGAAGAGCCACGCCTTCGCGTGCAGACGTGTGCGCTGCGTCTCGTAGCTCACCTTGACGTGTGCTCCGAGCCGGACCAGTTCGTCAACCGCCCGGCGCTCCGTCGCGCCGACGTAGGTGGTGGTGATGACCCGCATCGAGACGCCCCGCCTGCCCAGCTCCTCGATCTGCTCGATCAGGAGGCGTAGGCCATACCACTTCACGAAGGCACAGAGCAGGTCCACCTGATCGGCAGAAGTCAGTTCCGCGCTGATCTCGTGAGCCAAGGACGGCTCCCCGCGGGCGTTGATCAACAGGTCGGTGCGCCCGAGCGGCACCTGGGGCCGCAGGTAGCGGATCCCGGCTGTCGTAGGTGGCGCGATCTCATGGAGCTCGACTGGGCCGGGCTCGACCCGGGCGAGGCCGTCCCGGCTCGCCGGTACGAGCTCGGCCGCCAGGTCGAGGAGCTTGTTCGTCACCCCCACCCGGTGCTCATCGCCCACCAGACCCAGCAGCGCCTCCACGCTCCTGCCCACGTGGCGAGCGAGGATCTCGGCGGTGACGCCCCGGTCAACGCGCTTGGTGACAACGTCGGCTTCGTCCATGGTGGCCAGCCGCCGGCGCAGGGCCTCGGTGAGGAGTTCCTGGTACAGCCCCGGCGGAAGGTCCCCCACGGCCGGGCAGCCTCCCACACGTTCCTCCGCCGGCTATCACTACCTCTACGGTGGTTGAGATGGTGAGCTCGGACGACCGGCTGGCGCGCAACGCCTCCGTCCGCCAGTGGCCTCGGCGTGTGAACGGGCTCCCCACAAGCTCACGCTGACCAGTCGAGCCTCGCTGATTCGCACAGCGTCGGTCAAACATTCCCGATCGTCGTGAATGCCAGACGGGCCGCCGGGTGGCGAGGCCAAAGGAAGGAAGGCGGACGGCGTCCTCGATCGCCTCGTTGTTCCCTGCCCTGGGTGACGCTCAGAACGGCATCATCACGCCGAAAAGTCGTACCTCCGACCGACGCCCGTAACCGCGATGGATCACGCCAGCGACGTCACGGGTGCCGAGATCCACGAACAAACCCAGCTGGCGCAGCGGCGGTCCGCCGACGAGCGTCGTGGCCGCTCCAGCGGTCCGAGGGCATCCTCGTCTGTCGCCACTCGTGCGTGCGCCGCCCCATCCCCCGGTCCGCCCGTCAGCCCTCCGCGCTGCCATCGCCCTCGATCTGCACGCGTCCAGGAATCTGCCGCACCCTCATTCGTGCCGTGTGGACCATCAGCTTGTCAACCGCTCGCTGAGCCCTCACAGACGCACACAGACTTGCCATTATCGCAATGGCGACAATGGCGCTGAGTCGCGCGCGCGTGTCAAAGGTCGGCGTCGCGATCCATCGTGCCCGCGGGCACGTGGATGCAGTCGTGACGATCGAGCGTCGTGCGCCAAACCACCGGCTCCGATGGAGCGGCGCGTGACCCCGGCGGAGCGGAGCATGCGGGCCCGGATTGCGGCGTACTCCCTGCACGCCAAGCGCGACCCACGGGAGACGACGGCGCCGGCCAGGGCCGCCTTCCTGGCGCGCTTCGAGCACCAGGTCGACCCCGACGGCTCCCTGCCCGACGCCGAGCGCCGGCGCCGGGCCGAGGCGGCCAGGAAGGCCCACTTCACGAAGCTGGCCCTCCGCTCAGCACAGGCACGACGCGCCCGCGCCACGAGACCGGATCGGTAGAGCGCCGGTCAATGCCGCCGATCAGCCCAGATCGGCGAGGGGCTGGAAGACAGCGTCGGCAAACGGCGTGTAGCCGTCCGGCCATGGCGCTCGAAGCCGGCAGAGAAGGCGCATGTGGGCGGCGACCGTGGCGTCGTTCACGTGCTCCACGGTGACCACCGGGTCCTCGCCGTTGAGCTGGCGAAGTTCGTGCACATGCTCGACGAGATAGTCGGGCACCCACCCGATCTGGCGGCCATCGCTGATCCGCACGATCACGGCACGTGGATGGAACCCGTTGTCCCGCTGGTCGGTGATGAGGAGACGGTCGCCGACGGCGAGGGCTGCCACAGCGTCGGCCGCACCGTCGACGTGGCGGATGCCCCGGACAAGGAACAGCGCGGTGCTCTCGCCCGCAGGCGTGCGTTCGGGTGGAGCGAAGACCTCGATCCGGTCGGTGACCCGTCGTCCCCCACTCCGGGCGAGCACCTCGAACGGGTCGGCGTCGCGACCAAGATCGACGCGCGACGCCAGTAGGTCGAAGTCAGGACGGGTGCGCGGCATCACCCGGTTGGCGAACACTGGGAACAGGCGATCGCTCTCGTACCGATGATGAAGGTCTGGGAGACCCGGCAGTGGCTCGAAGTCGTCGAGCTGCTCGGCTGTTTTCAGGTACGAGAAGCGGTAGGCCTCGCCGTCGGGGCCGACCCGGCGCACGAGGCACCCGATCGGATGGATGGAGCCGACCGGGTCGCGCCAGGAGACGAAGAGTCTCCGCTCCTGGCCCTGGTCCGGCTGATCGGTCATGGCTCCATGCTACGGAGGCCCCGTGACAAGAACCGATGGTTCTCATGGAAGAGGGCCGTGGCGAATTGCTTCGCCGGGTCGCTCATGCGCTCCTCGGGCACCTGCAGGATGATCTCGGGGATGTCCGCCAGGCGCTCGACGGCCGCCCGCCAGTGCCGGCGAGCCTCTGTCGACGCCATGCCCAAGGCGTCGAGGGCCACGGTGAGCAGGGTGGGTTGATCGGCGAACTTGACTTGGCCCGGCCCGCGTAGGCGGACACCGACTGGTTGGGATCTGGCGTTGCCAGATGCATCATCCGCCGCTCGTCGCTGAGCAGGAAGCCGAGGCAGGAGGCATGGTCGAAGCTCGGGGCCAGACGGCGACCGGCCCGTCCGCCGATCACACCCCAGTTGTCCTGGTGCCGGTCGGTGTTGCCCACCAGGCAGTCGAGGACCAGGTAGCTCGCAAACCAGTCGAAGGCCGTCGCCAGACCCTCGTGCGCGACGGGCGGGCCGACGTCGTTGAGGACGCCTCGCACCGAGGCAGGCGTGTAGCCGGCTCGGTCGTGGGCATCACGGGTCGCGATGCCCAGCCCGGCCAACAACTCGTTGCCGTGGCTGAGCGCCTCCGCCTCGTTCAGGACCTTCCGGCTGATGACGCCGAACGCCTCACCCCTCGTCGCCAACTCGACGACGGCGACAGGGACGCCGAGTTGCAGGCCGACGCGGCCGGCGACCACTTCCGCCCAGTCGTCCCCCTTTCGGTAGGCCCGCCCGTCCCGGTCGCGGTTGAACGTGGCCTCCTTCCACAGCCAGAGGTGGTCGGCGTCGTCCCGCAGCCACTGCTTGGGCTTGGTGCCGAGCTGCTCGTCCCCCGCCGGCTCCCACTCCGAGACGTCGACCGAGATCACGACGCTAGAGCCGGTCCCCGGGTGACAGGCGCCGGTGTGCCTCCCGGGCCCGCTCGTCGGCCGCCGAGGCCCCGTAGCGGCCGAGCATGTCCCGTGAGCGCCAGCCGGCCAGGCGCATGAGGTCGCCCTCGTTGCCGCCGTCGGCCAGCCATGTGTGGGCGAACGTGTGACGGAACATGTGGGGGTGGAGGTGGGGAATGTCTGCCTGGGCGGCGCGGCGGCGCAGCATCTGCGCGATGCCCGAGGCGGTCAGGGGGCCCTTGGCGCTGAGCCACAGGGCGCCGGTCGTCGCCGCCCACGGGCTGCGGGGCCGCTCCCGGCGCACCCACCGGTCGAGGGACTGGGCCGTCTTGGCGCCGAAGGGGCACGCCCGGTCCCGCCGGCCCTTGCCCATCACCAGGGCCACGTCGGTCTCGAGGTCGATGGCATCGGTGGTGAGCCCGGTGATCTCGGCCAGGCGCATGCCGGTGTCAACAAACAGGCGCAGGATGGCGGTGTCCCGGCGGGCCTCGAAGGTGGGTCCGCCGGCCGCCTTCAGGAGCCGGGAGAGCTGGTCGTCGCTGAGCACCGCCACCGGCTGCTCGGGGATGGCCGGCGGGCGCATGTTGCGCATGGGGCTGTCGGCCACCTCGCCGTCCTCCACGAGCCACCGGAACAGCTGCTGGAGCCGGCGGTAGTGGCCGGCCACGGTGGATGCCGTGGCCCGGTCGCCCAGCTCGGCCAGGTAGGTCTCGACGTGCTCGCGGCGCAGCCGGGAGGCCTCGGTCGGCATCCCCATGCGGCGCAGGAAGGCGTCGAAGCCGCGGCCGGCCTCCAGGTAGGCGTCGATCGTGCGGGGCGCCTTGTTCTGGGCCCGCAGCGTGATGCGCCAGCTCTCGAGGAGGGTGGAAAGGTCGCCCATGTCCTGGTCAGGGGCAAGTTTCTGCCTCTTCATTTTGGCCAGGTTATTCGCTGTGGGAGCGGGTGCGCCAGCCCCTCCGGGCACAAAACCCCTGGTAGAGCCCGAGAGGAGAATCGAACTCCTGACCTACGCATTACGAGTGCGTTGCTCTGCCGTCTGAGCTACCCGGGCGGGAGGGTTCAGCGTAGCGGCGGCCGGCCGCCGGCGGCGCTGGCTTCCAGACGCCCCAAGCGGACCAGCAGGGCCTGGAGCAGGAGGGTGACGTTGGGGTTTCGGGCCAGCGCCTCGTTGGCGGCGTTGACGGCCTGTACGGCGGCCAGGGCAGCGGCGGGGTCCCGGCCGCCGGCCAGGCGGTCCCGGTACGCAGCGGCGAGGGAGGCGAGGCCGAAGCGCAGCTCGTCGGTGCGGATGCGTCGCTCCTCGCGCTTGTGGCGGTCGCCCAGCTCCTTGCGCTCCCCCGGTCGGTCGCCGTAGAGGCGGGCCCGCTCGGCCAGTTCCGCCAGCTCGGCCGCCTGGCGGGCGGCCAGCGGCTCGACGACCGTCTCCAGCCCGGCCAGCAGCTCGTCCGCCAGGGTCGCGGCCACGGCACCGGTGCCGTCGAGCCGGCCGGGGGCGTCGCTCCATCCGGCCCGCCGGGCCGCGAAGCCGGCGTCGGACGCCAGCAGCCGGGCCCGGTCGGGGCGTCCGCCCGACGCCTCCGCCACCTCCGCTGCCACCTCGGGCGCCGTGCCCTCGGCCACCAGCGCGGCGGCCAGCCGGTCGGTCGGCACGGGTGCGAAGGCGATCCGGGCGCAGCGGCTGGCGATGGTGACCAGCTCCGGCGGCAGGTGCTCGGCCAGGATCACGTACACCGTGGTGGCGGGCGGCTCCTCGATGGCCTTCAGCAGGGCGGGTGCGGCGTCCTGGACGAGGTGGAAGTCAACCAGCACCAGGACCTTCCGGCGTCCCTCCACCGGGCTCAGGGCGCCCAGGCGGCCGATCTCGCGGGCGTCGCCGACCGAGATCCACGCGCCGGTCCGCTCCCGCACCACCACGTCGGGATGCACACCGCCGAGCGCCCTGGTGCAGGTGTCGCACACGCCGCACCCGCCGGTCGGGCACAGGAGCGCGGCTGCGAACGAGCGGGCCGCCTCCCGCTTCCCCGTCCCCGGCGGGCCCACCAGCAGATAGGCGTGGACCGGTGACAACGCGGCGCCGCGCAGCTGGGTCACCGCCCGCTCCTGGCCGATGAGGCCGGCGAACAACGCTTTCACGGCCGGCCCCCGCCCGAACCTGTCGGCGAAACGGCGCGAAGTTCGCGTCGATGTACCGACAAGAACGGCCCGGTCACCGGCGCACCACGCCGCCGTGTCATGAGCGCATCTGCGCCACCAGGCCGGCGACCGACGCCCACACCCGTGCCGCCACCTCGTCGACCGAGCCCGATCCGTCGACCACCCGCCAGCACGTCGGGTCCTCGACGGCCAGCGCACGGAAACCCTCCTCGACCCGGCGATGGAAGGCGCGGCCCTCGGACTCGAAGCGGTCGGGGTGGCCCCGCCGGGCCTCGGCCACCTCCGGCGGCAGGTCGAGGAGGATCACCGCGTCCGGCCACAGCCTGTCGGTGGCCCAGTCCGAGAGGCCACGCACGTCGTCGAGGGGCAGGCCCCGGCCGTAGCCCTGGTAGGCCAGCGACGAGTGGGAGTACCGGTCCGTCACCACGATCCGCCCCGAGGCCAGTGCGGGAGCGACGACCTCGGCGACGTGCTGGGCCCGGGCGGCGGCGATGAGCAGCGCCTCCGAGCGGGGGTCGATCGTCCCGGACGAGGTGTCGAGCAACAGGTCGCGGACGCGCTCACCCATCGCCGTGCCGCCGGGCTCGCGGGTGAGGACGCCGTCGAGGCGCTCCGCCAGCAGGGCGGCCTGGGTCGTCTTGCCGCACGCCTCGCCGCCCTCGAAGGCGATGAGCAGGCTCACGCGTCCCGCACCTGCCCTGCCGCCTTGAGGCCCCGGTGGGCGAGCAGGCCGGCGACGATGATGATGACGCCGCCGAGCCACAGCGTGAGGCGCACGCCGGGAAGCGCCACCGAGAAGCCGCCGAGGGCCACCGAGCGGTCGAACAGGCGCGACGAGAGGCCGTCGAGCACCCGGGACACCACGGGGGCGAGGGTGAAGGCGAGGAGGAGGCAGAAGCGCACGAGCGTGTACAGCAGAGCAAAGATACGCCCCCGCAGCTCGTCCTCCACGTTGGTCTGCAGGATGGTGAAGCCGAGGATGTACACGGACCCGGCACACAGCCCCAGCCCGGCCGTGAACACCAGGGCCAGCGTGATGTTGGACATGCATGCGGCGGCCACCAGCGAGGCGCCGGCGCCCAGGACCGACACGACGAAGATCCGGTCGTGGCGGAGCCGCTTCTGGAGGATGCTGAGGCCGACGATCCCGCCGGCGACGCCGAAGCCGAGGGCGGCCAGCAAAAGTCCGAACCCGGTGGTGCCGGCACCGTAGATCTGGTCGGACGCCACCGGGCCGAGGGGCACCACCATGCCGCCGCCGATGAGCCCCGTGCCGATACCGAGGATCACGGCGCGCACCACGGTGCTGTCGCGGATGAAGCGGCCGCCCTCGGCCAGCTCCCGGAACGTGCGCCGGAAATCGATGCCGCCCTTGCCCTCCACTTTCCGCTCCGGTCTGGGCAGGGTCAGCGTGGAGATCATGAGGGCCGACCCGAAGAACGTGAGGACGTCGACGTAGATGGCCACGAACTCCCGGTCCACATCTAACGAGCCCAGGGCGTCGATGTGGGACAACCACGACGCCACCGTGGCCAGGAAGGCGAACGCCACCGAGCCGATCGGGAACGTGCCGTAGGCGGCGATCAGGGACAGCGAGTTGGCGTTGGCCAGGAACTCGGGGCGCACCATGTTGGGCACCGAGGCCTCCTTGGCCGGCGACCACATGAGGGTGAAGATCTCGAGGAGCAGTGAGGCGAAGAACAGCCCGGCGATGGTGTCGACGAAGGGCAGGGTGGCCAGCACCAGGCCCCTGCCGATGTCGCACGACACCATCACCTTCTTTCGGTCCCAGCGGTCCACGAACACGCCGGCGGCGGGAGCCAGGAAGAACCCGGGAACGAGCCGGGCGGACAGCACGATGGCCACCGCCGTCTCCGGCGAGGAGCCGCCGATACGGGCGGCGATGGCGGTGACGGCCACGAAGCCGATCCAGTCGCCGAGGGACGACACCACCTGGGAAAGCCAGAGGCGGAAGAAGGTCCGGGAGCCGAACAGCCGGGTGAGCGAGGGCACCTCGGCCCCTGGCGGTGCCGCCGGCACCGGGCCCGACGGCGGGTCCTGCAGCGGCATCGTGGGCGGCTCGTCGTCGTGACCCGCGCCCGGCTTCCTCCGTCGGGACGCCTCGGCCACGTCGGTCAGGCTACGGGACGAAGGCCGCCGGGCCGGTCATCCTGTCTTCCGCTCCTGCTTCGCCTTGGCCGCGCCCGTGGCCTTCGTGGTCTTGCCCTTGGTGGCCTTCGCCGCCTTCGTAGCCTTGGCCCCGCCGGCCGCCGCCTTGCGCTTGGGAGCGGCCGCCTTGGTGGTGCGGGCCGCCTTCTTGCGTTTGGGCGCCGGGCCCTTGGCCCGCTTGTCGGCCAGCAGCTCGGCCGCCCGCTCGGGGGTGATGTCCTCCACCGCCTCGCCCCTCGGCACAGTGACGTTGACGGTGCCCTCGGTGATGTAGGGCCCGAAACGGCCGTCCTTGATCACGATCGGGGCGCCCGTCGCCGGGTCGGCGCCCAGCTCGCGCAAGGGCGCCGCTGCCGTCTGGCCCCGGCGCTGCTTGGGCTGGGCGTAGATGGCGAGGGCTTCGTCGAGCGTGACCGTGAACAGCTGTTCTTCGGCCTCGAGGCTGCGGCTGTCGGTGCCCTTGCGCAGGTAGGGCCCGTAGCGCCCGTTGAGGGCGACGATCTCCTCGCCGCCCGTCGGATCGGTGCCCACCACGCGGGGCAGGGTGAGCAGGCGCAGCGCGTCGTCGAGGGTGACGGCCTCGGGGGTCATGGTCTTGAACAGCGAGGCGGTGGGCGGCTTGGTTTCCTTGGTGCCGGTCCCCTCGACCTCGCCCATCTGGACGTAGGGCCCGTAGCGCCCGGCCTTCACCACCACCGCCAGCCCGGTGGCGGGGTCCTCGCCGAGCTCCCGGTCCCCGCTGGGGGCCTCGAGCAGCTCGGTGGCCTTCTCGATGGTGACCTCGTCGGGCGCCAGCTCCTCGGGCACGGCGGCCCGATCCTCGCCCCGCTGGAGGTACGGCCCGTACCGGCCCACCCGCACGACGATCTCTCGGCCCTCGTCGTCGGCGCCGATCGGGATGGAGTTGATCTCGCGGGGGTCGATCTGGTCCAGCCGATCGGCCACCAGGGCTTTGAGGCCGGGCGTCTCGCCCCCGAAGTAGAAGGTCGACAGCCACGGGACGCGCTCCTGGCGCTTGGCCGCGATGCCGTCGAGCTCGTCCTCCAGCCGGGCCGTGAAGTCATAGTCGACCAGGTGGGCGAAGTGTTGCTCCAGCAGGTTCACCACGGCAAAGGCGGTGAACGTGGGCACGAGCGCCTGGCCCCGCTTCCAGGCATAGCCGCGGTCCTGGATGGTGGAGATGATGGTGGCGTAGGTGGACGGGCGACCGACGCCCTTCTCCTCCAGCGCTTTCACCAGTGAGGCGTCGGTGTAGCGGGCCGGCGGCTGGGTGGTGTGGGACTTGGCCTCGAGCCCCCGAAGGTCGAGCACGTCGCCCGGCGCCAGCGCGGGCAGGCGGACCTCGCGGTCCTCGAGGACGGCGTCGGGGTCGTCGGAGCCCTCGACGTAGGCCCGGAAGAAGCCGGGAAAGGTGATGACCTTGCCGCTGGTGGCGAACTCGGCGTCCTCCCCCGTGGACGACGTGGCCCCGATGCGGACCTGGACCGTGTTGCCCACGGCGTCGGCCATCTGCGACGCCACCGTGCGCTTCCAGATCAGCTCGTAGAGGCGAAGCTCGTCGCGGCCGAGAGCGCCGGCCACCTGGTCCGGGGTGCGGAAGTCGTCGCCGGCAGGACGGATGGCCTCGTGCGCCTCCTGGGCGTTCTTCACCTTGCGGGCGTAGATACGGGGCTTGTCGGGCACGTACTGGTTGCCGTACAGCTGGGAGGCCTGCCGGCGGGCCGCCGCCACCGCCGCCGGCGACAGGCTCGTGCTGTCGGTACGCATGTAGGTGATGAAGCCGTTCTCGTACAGTCGCTGCGCCACCTGCATGGTGCGCTTGGAGTCGAACCGCAGTTGGCGGCCGGCCTCCTGCTGGAGCGTGGACGTCATGAACGGCGCGTAGGGCGACCTGCGGTACGGCTTGTCCTCCACCGAGCGGACGGCGAAGGCCGAGTCGGCGAGGCGGGCGGCGAGGCCGGTGGCGTCGGCGTCGGTCAGGCGCACCACGTCGGAGGTCGGCTTCAGGGTGCCGTCCTGGTTGAAGTCCTTGCCCGTGGCCAGGCGATGGCCGTCGAGGGCCACGAGACCGGCCCCGATGGCGCTGTCGCCCTTGGCCAGGGCCGCCTCCAGGTCCCACCAGCCGGCGGCCCGGAACCTCATGCGCTCGCGTTCGCGCTCCACGATCATGCGGGTGGCCACGCTCTGCACCCGGCCGGCCGACAGGCGGGGCTTGATGCGCCGCCACAACACCGGTGAGACCTCGAAGCCGTAGAGGCGGTCGAGCAGGCGGCGGGTCTCCTGGGCGTCGACCAGCGGCATGTTCAGGTCGCGGGTCTCCTTCACCGCCCGGCGGATGGCCGGGGCGGTGATCTCATGGAACACCATCCGCTTCACAGGCACCTGGGGAGCCAGCACCTCGCTCAGGTGCCAGGCGATGGCCTCTCCTTCCCGGTCCTCGTCAGTGGCCAGGTACAGCTCGCTGGCGTCCTTCAGGAGGGCCTTGAGCCGCTTGACCACGTCCTTCTTCCGGCTCGACACCACGTAGAGGGGCTTGAAGTCGTTGTCGACGTCGATGCCGAGTCGTGCCCACGGCTCCCCCTGGTAGGCGGCGGGGATCTCAGAGGCGTCGTCGGGCAGGTCGCGGACGTGGCCGACGGACGACTCGACGACGTAGTCGGGACCGAGGTAGCCGGCGATGGTCTTCGCCTTGGCCGGCGATTCCACGATGACGAGAGGCTTGGGCATGACGGGGCGTAGCGTGGGCGTCTCGGACGCAGTTGTCAAACGAACCGCCCGCCGCGTTTAGCCTTGCGCCGTGGACGGGCCCATGGAGGAGGTCGTCGACGGCGGCACCGTGTGGCGCTTCGACGTCGACTTTCTCGAGTCGAACTGGACGTGCATCTGGGGCCGTGGGTGCCTGGGCATACGAGCCGAAGCCGCTCCCGAGCTCGGCCACGGGTGCTGCTCGATGGGCGCGGACTTCGAGGACGAGGACGAGGCCCGCATGATCGGCGCGCTGGGCGCCACCTTGGACCCGGACCGCTTCCAGTACCACGCCGAGGCGAGCGCCGAAGGGGTCTACGGCGAGCCCGGTCCGACGAGCACGCGGATCGTCGAGGGCGCGTGCATCTTCCTCAACCGGCCAGGATTCAGCGGAGGCGCCGGTTGCGCCCTGCACCTGGCCGCCCTCGACGCCGGCGAGCCTCCGCGGGAGTGGAAGCCCGCCGTCTGCTGGCAGCTCCCCATCAAGGTGGACTGGGAACCGGCCGACGGGGACACTGAGGTGGCAACCCTTCGCCGCTGGACGCGCGCCGACTGGGGTGGCGAGGGCGCCTCCATGGCGTGGTGCTGCACCGAGGGCGAGCGGGCGTACGTGGGTGACCGACCGGTGATCGAGTCCCTGGCCGACGAGCTCGAGGCGGTCGTCGGCCCCGAGGTGCTCTCGAGGCTCCGGCGGCGGATCCGCCTCCGGAGTCGCCAGTAGCCTCAGCCCGATGGACCTCGTCAACCCTGACCACCTGATCACCACCTTCGGCACCATCGGGCTGATCCTGGTGGTGTTCGCCGAGACGGGCCTGATGTTCGGCTTCTTCCTGCCCGGCGACTCGCTGCTGATCACCGCCGGCGTCTTCGCCGCCAAGGGCGACCTGAACCTGCCGGTCATCCTCGTCGGTGTGTTCCTGGCGGCGGTAATCGGCGACCAGGTGGGCTACGCCTTCGGCCACAAGGTCGGGCCGGCCCTGTTCGGCCGGCCCGACTCCCGCCTGTTCAAGAAGAAGCACCTGGAGAAGGCGCAGGCGTACTTCGACGACAAGGGCCCCCGCACCATCGTGCTGGCCCGCTTCGTGCCCATCATGCGCACCTTCGCCCCCATCGTGGCGGGCATGAGCGACATGCCCTACCGCACGTTCGTCACCTACAACGTGCTCGGCGGCCTGCTGTGGGGCGTGGGCGTCATCCTGATCGGCTACGCGCTGGGCGAGGCCGTCGACATCGACAAGTACCTGCTGCCGATCATTGCGTGCCTGATCGCCGTTTCCTTTGTCCCCGTGGTGCTCGAGGTGCGTCGAGCCCGCCGGGTGAGCCGTTCGACTCCGGCCCCGGATCAGCCGGCCCCGGAGCCGGCCCCGGAGCAGCCGGCGAGGTAGCAGCCGGCGCCAGCCGCAACCGGGCGGCCGTGAGCTGTGCCCGCAGGTGCTCGTCGTCATCGCCGAGGTCGACGATCCAGCGGTCGAGGGCGTCGACCGCCAGCTGCACGGGCTCGTCGCCGCCGGGGACGGTGTGGCCGTCGGTGGCCCCGGCGGCCGCCATGGCCATGGCCGGCGGGGCGGCCACCGCGGCGGACGGGGCGGGCAGGGCGCCGCCGATGCCGTCCGACTTGCGCTTGGAGAAGGCGATGGCGCCGATGAGCACCACGAGGGCCAGGCCGGCCACCGTGAAGCGCACGCCGTCGTTGTCCTGCTGGTTGATGATGGCGGGCAGGATCAGCAGCGACACCAGGTTCATCACCTTGATGAGCGGGTTGAGGGCGGGGCCGGCGGTGTCCTTGAACGGATCGCCCACCGTGTCGGCGATGACGGCCGCCTTGTGGGCGTCGGAGCCCTTGCCGCCCTCGTTGCCGTCCTCGATGTACTTCTTGGCGTTGTCCCACGCGCCGCCGGCGTTGCTGAGGTAATTGGCCATCAGCTGGCCCACCAGGATCACGGCGACGAGGAAGGCGCCCAGGGCGGTGAAGCCGATGCCGAAGCCCACGATGACGGGCGTGAGGACGGCCAGCAGGGCGGGGGTGACCAGCTCACGCAGCGACGCCGCCGTGCAGATGTCGATGACGGGGGCGTGGTCGGGCTTCTTCAGGCCCTTCATGATGAGGCCGTCTGCGAACTGGCGTCTGACCTCCTGCACCACCACGCCGGCGGTGCGGCTCACCGCGTTGATGGCCAGGGCCGAGAACAGGAACGGCACGGCCCCGCCGATGAGCAGGCCGATGAAGACCCTGGGGTCGGCAACGTTGATCGGGATGGCGTCGAACACGCCCCGGGCCGTGCCCCGGAGGCGCTCCAGCGTGTCGGCGTCGAGGGTCTCCTGGGCGGCCGTCTCGATGAAGCTGGCGAAGATGGCCACCGAAGCGATGACGGCGGAACCGATGGCGAAGCCCTTGGTGACGGCCTTGGTGGTGTTGCCCACCGCGTCCAGGCTCACCATGATGCGCTCGGGCTCGCCGTGGAACTCCCCCGACATCTCGGCGATGCCGGCCGCGTTGTCGGACACGGGGCCGAAGGTGTCCTCCGACACGATCACCCCCGTGGTGGCCAGCATGCCCATGCCGCACAGGGCGACCAGGTAGAGCGAGAACTGCAGGTTGCCGCCGCCGAGGCCGAGCGACACGCCGATGGCGAGGGCGATGGCGAGGATGGCGTACACCGAGCTCTCCAGACCGGCCGAGGTGCCCGACAGGATCGCCGTGGCCGGGCCCGTGCGGGTGGACTCCGCTATCTCCTTGACCGGGGCGTGGTGGGTGGCCGTGAAGTACTCGGTGAGGCGGCTGACCCCCTGGGCCAGGATCAGGCCGATGACGACGGCGCCGAAGCAGCGCAGGCCGACGTTGGAGAGAGTGGCCTCGCTGCGGCCGTTCAGCACGCCGTCGATGCCGTCGCCGACGTAGAGGACGCCGAGCAGGCCCACGCCGACCACGGTGATGAGGCCGGCGGTGAGGAAGCCCCGGTTGATGGGCTTGAGGGCGTCGGTGTCGCCGGGCTTGGCCTTCACCGCGTACACGCCGGCGATGGAGGCGAGCACGCCCACGGCGCGAGCGGCCAGCGGGAACACCAGGCCGAGGGCGGGATTCGCGCCCACGGCGGCGAAGCCGGAGACGCCGAGGATGATGGAGGCGACGAGGGTGACCTCGTAGCTCTCGAACAGGTCGGCCGCCATGCCGGCGCAGTCGCCCACGTTGTCGCCCACGTTGTCGGCGATGGTGGCCGGGTTGCGGGGGTCGTCCTCAGGGATGCCGGCCTCGACCTTGCCCACCAGGTCGGCGCCCACGTCGGCCGCCTTGGTGAAGATGCCGCCGCCCACCCGCAGGAACAGGGCGAGGAGGGAGCCGCCGAAGCCGAAGCCCACCAGGATGGCTGAGCTGGTGTTCTGGAAGATCAGGATGATGACGGTGGCGCCGAGCAGGCCGAGGCCCACGGTGAACATGCCGGCCACGCCGCCGGTGCGGAACGCCACCTTCAGGGCGTCGGGCAGCGAGTTGCGCTTGGCCGCGGCGGCGGTGCGCACGTTGCCCTGGGTGGCGAGGGTCATGCCGATGTAGCCGGTGAGGCCGGACAGGAACCCGCCGGCCACGAAGGCGAGCGTGCGGAACAGGCCCGACTGGGCGAACGACAGGGCGACCTCGCCGTTCGGCTTGACGATCTTGGTCGACGTGATGAACACGATGGCGGCCAGCGGCACCAGGATGACCCCGACGGTGCGGAACTGGCGCTTGAGATAGGCCAGGGCCCCCTCCTGGATCGACGTGGCGATCTCCTGCATGACGGGCGTGCCCTTGTCCTGGGCCAGCACCCCCCTCCGAAGCGAGAAGCCGACCGCCAGTGCGAGCAGGGCGGACGCGACCGACAGGCCCAGGATGAGGAACTCGCCTCCTCCCAGGCGGAAGGACTGGTACCCGCCTTCAACGGCGTAGAGGTTCACGCAGACTCCTTTTCAGCTTCGAGGGGTGCCTGGACGAGCGGGTCGGGCGCGGGTGGCTCGACCGCTTCCAGGCGGACGTAGATCTGGCGGGCGACCTTGTCGCCCACGGTGCGCCGGTGGCCGTCCACCAGCAGCACCATGGGGCCGTCGAACGGGTGCTTCTCCCGGACCTCCACCCGAACGCCGGGGCGCAGGCCCAAGGTGTCGAGGAAGGCCACGACGTCGGCGTGGGTGGACCCGGGCACGGCCACCACGGCCACGTCGCCCGGCTCCAGGGCGTACAGCGGGGGCAGCTCGGGGATGTCGGCCACCTCGGGGGCAGGGATGGGGAAGCCGTGGGGGCAGGCGGCAGGGCGGTCGAGGGCCACGTAGAGGCGGTCCTCGACGTCCTGGGGCAGCTCGTGCTCGAAGCTGGCGGCGAAGCGGTCGGCCTCGTTCCAGGCGTAGCCCAGCATGTCGGCCAGGAAGCGCTCCACGATCCGGTGGCGCCGGATGGCGGCGACGGCCGTGCGCCGCCCCTCGGCCGTGAGCTCGACCCCCCGGTACGGCTTGTGGTCGGCCAGTCCCCGGTCGGCCAGGCGCTTCACGGTGGCCGTCACCGTGCCCGGGCTGACCTTGAGCGCCTCGGCCAGCACGCCCGTGTGGGCATCGGGAGCGGCGTCGTGGCCACCGGTGAGCCGGTAGATCGACTTCAGCGTCTCGCGTTCGGACTTCGTGAGGGGCGGATCCATGGTTCTCGACCTCTGAACTTACATTTTCGCAAGCCGAAAAACAATGACCGAAATCCCCGATTCAGCGGCCGGTGGCGCCATCTGGCGAGGGCGAAGGGCCGGACAGGTGATACGGCACCGAGGTCACCACCGTCCCCCGCCGGTCGAGCAGCGCCAGCTTCAGGGCCAGGGCGCTCTGGTTGTGGAGGATGTTCTCGTACCAGTGGTCCACCACGAACTCGGGGATCAGCACGGTGACCGTGTCGTTGTCCCACCGCTCGTCCAGCTCGTCGAGGTAGCCCTCCACCGCCGCCACAAGGTCGCGGTACGGCGAGGGGACGATCTCGAGCTGGACATCGATCTTGAAGTCCCGCCACTGGCGCTGCATGTCGGCCGCCTCCTCGTCGTCGGAGGACATGTAGACGGCGGTGAGGTGGTTCGGGCGCATGGACACGGCGTAGCTCAGCGCCTTGATCACGCCCTTGTGCACCCGCCCGACCAGCACCACCACCGTGTGGTTGAACGCCTCGGGGCGCACCTGGGCGGGCGTGATCTCGAGGGCGGCCGACACCTTGTCGTAGTGCCGGCGGATGGCCAGGAACACGGTGATGATGGCGGGCAGCACCACGACGGGCACCCAGGCGCCGCTGGTGAACTTGGTGCCGGTCACGATGAGGAGCACGCAGAACGTGACGGTGGCGCCCAGCCCGCTGATGGTGGCACCGAGCCGCCAACCCGGGGCGCGGTGCTTCTGCTGGTAGCGCACCATGCCCAGCTGGCTCAGGGTGAACGAGGTGAACACGCCCACCGCGTACAGCGGGATCAGGGCGTTGGTGAGGCCGCCGAAGGCCACGATGAGCCCGCAGGCGGCGACGGCCAGGAACACGATGCCGTTGGAGAACACCAACCGGTCGCCCCGGTTGCCGAACTGGCGGGGCAGGTAACCGTCGCGGGCGATGATCGACGACAGCCGGGGGAAGTCGGCGTAGGCCGTATTGGCGGCCAGCACCAGGATGGCGGCGGTGGCGAACTGCAGCACGATGTAGATCGGGCCGCCGTGGAAGACGGCCTGGCCGAGCTGTGACAGCACCGTCTCGTCGTGGCTCGGATAGGGCTTGAGCCGGTGGGCCAGGACGGCGATGCCCATGAACAGCGAGCCCAGGATCAGGGCCATCCACGTGAGCGTGGTGGCGGCGTTCTTCGACTCCGGCCTGCGGAAGGCGGGCACGCCGTCGGCGATGGCCTCGATGCCGGTGAGGGCCACGGCGCCCGACGAGAAGCCCTTGAGCAGCAGGAAGAGCCCGAGTTGGCCGCCGAACTCGCGGGCCGCCTCCGCCCGCTCCGGGTCGAACGCGACGGGGTCGATGTCGCCGAAGAACGACTTGGCCAGTCCGTAGACGACGAGGGCCGAGATGCTGACGATGTAGATGTACGTGGGCACGGCGAAGATCTGGCCGGACTCCTTGATGCCCCGCAGGTTGGCCAGGGTTATCAGGGCGATCAGGACCAGGGCCAGCAGCACCCGCTGGTTCTCCACGTCATGGAAGGCCGGGATCGAGATGATGGCGGCCACGCCGGCCGAGATCGACACGGCCACGGTGAGGATGTAGTCGACCAGGATCGACGCCCCGGCGACGAGCGACGGGTACTTGCCCAGGTTCTCCCGGCTCACCACGTAGGAGCCGCCCCCCTGGGGGTAGGCGAAGATCGTGCGCCGGTAGCTCGTGACCACGATGGCCAAGAGGATGGCCACCGCGGTGGCGATGGGGATGAGCCGGTCGAGGCCGAGGGTGAGGCTGCTGGCACCGATGGCGGTGACAAACAGGATCTCCTCGGTGGCGTACGCCGTCGAGGAGATGGCGTCGGACGAGAAGACCGCAAGCGCGATCCTCTTGGGGATCCGCTGATGCTCCTGCTCGGCCGTGGCCAGGGGCCGGCCGACCAGGAGTCGCTTGAGCATCTGGAGCACGAGGGGGGACGATAGGGCCTCCCGGGCCTCCGGGGCGATGTGCTGAGTTGTGCAGAGCCGGGCACTGCGTTTGGATGTGGCGATGCACGTGGTCGTGGTTGGGTGCGGGCGGGTGGGATCGGAGCTGGCGAGGAACCTCGACGGCGCCGGCCACTCCGTCGCGGTGATCGACAAGGACCGGAGCGCCTTCCAGCGCTACCTGCCGGACGACTGGAGCGGCAAGGCGGTGGTGGGCTTCGGCTTCGACCGCGACCATCTCGAGCAGGCGGGCGTGCGGGAGGCCGACGCGCTGGCCGCCGCCACCGGCGGGGACAACTCGAACATCCTCACCGCCCGCATCGCACGGGAGACGTACCAGATCCCCTCGGTGGTGGCCCGGATTCAGGATCCCCGGCGTGCGGTCATCTACGAGCGCCTCGGCATCCCCACGGTGGCGCAGGTCCAGTGGACCACCGACCAGATGCTGCGCCGCCTCTTCCCGAGCCATTCCGTCGTCGAGTGGGCCGACGCCTCGGGCGGCATCATGCTGGTCGAGCGGGTCCTGCCCGACGGCTGGGCCGGGCAGCGCCTGAGCCGCCTCGGCCGCCAGGGCGAGTTCCGGGTGGCGGCGGTGACCCGGGCCGGCGTGGCCCAGATGGTGGGGCCGGCCCTGGTGGGGCAGGAGGGCGACGTGCTGCACATCCTCGTGGCGCGCGAGCACGTTGACAAACTGGAGGTCCGCCTCGTGGCGGGGGCGGAGGCTGACAAGTGAAGGTCGCCATCGCCGGCGGGGGCAACGTGGGCACGTACATCGCGGCCGACCTGCACGCTGCCGGCCACGAGGTCCTCATCATCGAGCAGGACCCCGACGTGGTGGCCCGCGTCTCGCCGACCGTCGACGTGCAGTGGTACGTGGGCGACGCCTGCGAGGTCAACAACCTGCACGAGGCCGGCCTGGCCGACGCCGACGTGGTGGTGGCGGCCACCGGCGACGACGAGGACAACCTCGTCGTGTCCCTGCTGGCCAAGCAGGAGTTCGCCGTCCCCCGCGTGGTCGCCCGGGTGAACCACCCGAAGAACTACTGGCTGTTCAACGAGTCCTGGGGCGTCGACGTGTCGGTCTCGACACCCCACCTCCTCACCGCTCTGGTGGAAGAGGCGGTGTCGGTCGGGTCACTCGTGCGCCTGCTCCAGTTCCGCGACGCCCAGCTCGTCGAGGTCACCCTGGCCGACGACTCCCCCGCCGCCAAGCAGTCCATCTTCGAGCTCGGCATCCCGCGCGACGCCACCGTGGTGGCTGTCGTGCGGGAGAGCCACGTGATCGTCCCCCGCGGCGACACCGTCCTCCAGGCCGGCGACGAGGTCCTCGTCCTCGTGACCCCCGAATCCGAAGAAGCGGTCCGGACCGTCCTCGTGAGCGGCTGAGTTTCGGTTCGGAAGCGGGAGGCCGGCGGCGCTGGCCCTCGCCTATGCGAGTAATTCGTAACGGGGGTTGGTGATCAGGAGGCGGCCGCCGCGGCCCTTGGGGCTCCCGCGGCCGCTGACGGTGAGGCGGCGGCCTGCCACCACGCCGGCGATGTGGGTGCGGCCCGTCCACATGACCTCGATGGACCCGGTGCCGTCCTTCACGGTCGCCTCCAGCCACGGCGATCCGTCGGGACGGGGCACGATGCGGACGTTGGAGATCTCGCCCGCCACGGTGACGTCGGCGCGCGGCTGGCAGTCGCAGATGCACGTGACGCCCTCGACCTTGGAGCAGAAGTCACGGAGCCGGTCGCGGTCCAACTCGCTGACCGGTGTGGTGAGCCTCTTGAACGCCTTCTTGAGCGCCATGGTTCAGTTGTAGCGCATCGGCGCGGCTACGCCGCCCCGTCGAGGTCCTCGGCCGGCCCGCAGAACATGACCAGGCGCACCGAAGTGCCCGCTTCGGACGGATCGAAGGCGACCTCGTCGACCAGCGTTCGGATGAGGGGGATGCCGAGGCCCCGTTCGAAGTTGAGGCGCTCGGGGTCGGTGACGGGCGGGTGCTCGGGGAGCTGGCCGGGGTCGAAGCCCTGGCCCCGGTCCTCGATCTGGACTTGGAGGCGGTCGTCGCCCTCGGACCAGCGCAGGGTGACCCGCTCGTCGACGTCGACATCGGCGTGCGCCTCGATGGCGTTGGTGCATGCCTCCGACACGGCCAGCTTCAGGTCGTCGACCCGCTCCTCGGCAAGCGTGCGCCGGGCGGTGGCCAGCGACGACATCACCAGGCGGGCCAGGCCCACGTACTCCGCCCGGGCGGGGATCTCCAGCTCGATCACGAGGCCGGCTTGTGCAGCGTCCACCCGCCCTACTTGGTGGTCGTGGCGGCGTCGACGGACTCGTGGATCGTGAACACCTTGGTGAGGCCGGTGATCTCGAACACCTTGAGGATGCGCTGCTGCGTGCACACCAGGCTGAGGTCGCCCTCGTGGCTGCGCAGCCGCTTGAGGCCGCCCACGAGCACACCGAGACCGGTGGAGTCGAGGAAGTCGACCGCCTCCAGGTCCACCACGATCTGGTGCTTGCCCTTGCTCACCAGCTCGACGAGCTTCTCCCGGAGCCGGGGCGCCGTGTACACGTCGACCTCGCCACGTACCGCGAGCACGGTGATGCCGTTGTCGTACTCGGTGACGTCGAGACCGAGATCCATGACCATCCTCCCTTTGGGCGCCCGTGCGCCGCGTGCCACGGAACGCTACCCCGCCCCGGCGCCGATCAGACACTCCGGCTACGGGGCAGGCGCGCCGGGCACTGCGGGGCCGCCGCTGCGGGCCGATCAGGGGACCTCAGACGCCGGTGGACACCTTCTGGCGACGGGCGCCCGGGCGGGCGGGGCCCTTGGCGCCCTTCAGCCTGGGAGCCACGACCACGGGGGCGAAGTCGGCGTCTCCGATGTCCTCGAGCGTCGGCCCGGGGCCGGCCTTGCGCCGGGCCCGGCGGCCATTGCCGGAGTCCCAGGCGACGGCCGGAACCAGGTCCTCGGGTTCGAGCGCCTCGAGCGGCACCCGCCGGACCTCGCTCTTCACCCACAGGACGTGCATCAGGAGCACGGTGGCGAGCAGGCCGGCGGCGAAGAAGGCCATGGTGCGGGCTTTTTCGTTGCTGGAACTCTCCTCGCCCAGCTCCCGGTACTGCGGGCTGTCGGCGGCCAGCTCGCCCAGATCGCCGCCCTCGTCGATGAGGGGCTCGTCGCTGATCGTCTCGCCGGGGGCGAACGGCAGGGTGCTCTGGAAGCCCGGGTCAGGCAGGGAAACGGTGCGGGGCGGGGCGTTGCGGGTCTGGTTGCGCACGGTGTTGAAGCCGGACAGGTCGACGCTGCCCGGCGTGGTGAGCGCGCCGGGGCTGCCGGCGGGGACCGACGAGGCCGTTCCGGTTCCGGTTCCGGTGCCGCCCGTGGCGGGTGCCGCTCCCGGCGTGCCGGCGGCGGGGGCGGTGGTGGGCGGGGGCGGCGGGTCCGGAACCTTCGCCACTGCGTCGGCCGTCATGGCGGACGGGTCCGAGCTGAGCTCCTCGTTGCCGGGCACGCCCTTGCGCACGGCCACCACCAGATAGCGGTAGTCGCCGCCGGCGGCCGACGTGGTGGAGTCGATGTAGCTGGTCTCGCCCGCCCTGGGCTTGGCCAGAGTGGTGAACTCGGTGCTGTTCCCCTTGGCCCGCTTGACCTCGTAGCGGATGAGGTCGGGCTCGGAATTGGCCTTCCAGGTGATTGCCACGGCGCGGGACGCGGCGTCAACGGCGGTCTTCACGTTGGTGGGAGGGGCGGGGGGGACGGCGACGAGGAACGAGCGCGAGCTGGTGGCGGTACCCGTATTGCTGTCGAGCCCGTTGTGCCTCCACGACGCGGTCAGCGTCACGTCGTACGAACCGTTGCGCGGGAGGTCGACCGGGAAGGAGACGCTGTTCCCGGAGGGGGTGGCGGTGGCCGTGACGTCGGCCTGCCCGGCCGTCGACAGCTTCATGGTGACCTTCTCGACGGTGGTGCCCCCGAGCGTGTGCGAGCCGGGCGAGACCTGGCCGCTCACGGTGGCCTGCGGGGACTCGAGCACCTGGTCGGCGCCCGGCGACGACACCGACACGGTGGCGTGGGCCCACGCCGGTTGCACCTGGACGCCGAGTGCGAGGAGGACGACACCGCCGGCGAGGACCGCCCTGATGCGTAGTCGGGCGCTCATGCCTTGGTCGCCGCGCCCTTGGTGAGCGTGGCCTTGATGATCAGGCGTTGCCTGGCCGACCCCTTGGGTTCACAGGTCGTGAGGGTCAAGGCACTCACCGCAGGGTCGTTCGCCACGACCGAGAAGTCGGTGGGCGTGGTGACGTAGGGCGCCCGGCTGACCTCGTACGTGCACGAGCCGATCGGCGTCTCGAGGACGATCGTGTCACCCGCCTTGAGGCGGTCGACGTTGGCGAACGGCTTGCCGTACGTGGTGCGGTGGCCCGCGATCGACACGTTGCCCGCCTCGCACGGCAGGGGCGTCTTCGGGTAGTGACCGGCCCCCGCACGCAGGGCGCTGGCCGAGGTGCCTTCCACCACGACGACATCGACATCGAGGGCGGGGATCTTGATCCTCGTGAGGGCGTCGCCGTCCTTGAGCGCCCCGGCCTTGTAGCGGGCCACGTGCTCGGGGCTGGCGATCTCCTTGTCGAGCCGGCTCTGCACCCTGGTCTGGTAAAAGTTCGTGTACACCGGGTAGCCGAGAAGGCCCACGGCCGAGAGGCCCAGCACCACCGACAGCGCGGAGAGCCCGAACCGGGCCCCGCGGGATCGACGGAGCATGTTGATCAGGGAGTCCACGTGCTTCTCCTCAGCGTGAGCGGCTCGGTAACCGGACGGACAGGATCAGGAGAGGTGACCACCTCCAGACCCTCGATGTCACCAACGGCGCTGCGGCCTGCGCGGTTCCCGGCTTGTCGGAGGAACCGCTATCGGCGCGCCCTCAGCCGGCGCGGACGACGAACCGGCGGACGAGCACGGCGAGCCCGAGGACGCCGATGCCCGTGAGCGGCAGCCACGGCGTGCCTCCCGTGCGGGGCAGCTCCAGGACGGGCACGACGGGGGCAGCCACCGCGACCGTGCCGCCGACGCCCGCTTCGGCCCGTGCCAGGTTCAAGAGGATGCCGCCGCTCACGCCCTTGAGGGCGTGGATCTTCACGGCGTCGGAGATGGCGCCGACGGTGCCGTCGGCGTTGGTGACCGTGCGGCCGGCGGCGGCCACGATCTCGGTCTCCAGCGGTGTGCCGCCGGTGCCGGGCAGGATGAGGCTGGTGCCGATCGGGACGCTGATGGTGGCGGGGATCCCGAGGGCGGCGGTGAGCACCGTGTTGAGCTTCACCGTCACGAGGGCGGGGTCGACGGTGGGCGTGGAGACGCCCGAGGCCCGGTCGTAGACGGCCTTGGCCGTCGCCGTGCCCACGGTGATGGTGGCCAGCGGCTCGGTGCTGGCGACGCCGCCGACCTGGGGCAGGGGCAGCAGCTTGATGACGGCACCCTGCGATGTGGCCAGGGAGGTCACCTTGCCCGCCTCCGCGGTGACGGTGGACACGGACCTGCCGGCCGCGATCTCGAGGGTCTTGGTGTCGAGCACGCTGCTCAGCACGTCGTTCACCGTGGCGGTGGCCGGGCAGAGCAGCGAGAGTGCGCCGCACAGCGGGTTCAGGGCGGTGGCCACGGTGCCCGTGACCAGGTCGGTGACGGGAGCGACAGAATCGAGGAGGTTCTGGCCTGAAAGGTCGATCGAGGCGACCGACCCCTCGCTGGTGGAGACCGGGTTGCCGGCGTTGATCGTGGCCGTGGCCGAACCGCAGGCCAGGCCCAGGTTCAAGATATCGGCGACAGGCAGGGGCAGGGCGCAGGTGGGGCCCTTCACGTCAGTGCCCGAGTTGGCGACCTCGGCACGGATGGTGGCGCCGGCCAGGCCGAGTGAGCCCGCTCCCTCGGCCACCGAGGTGAGCAGCGAGGTGATCTTGCCGGTGGACACGCCGAGGGTGACCTTGGGCAGCGACAGCACGCTGAGGTCGAGGGCGGCGCCGGCTGCGCTACCCAGGTAGGACTCGGGCCTGGCGGTCTGCGCGATGGCGGGGCCCGCCACGAAGGCGCCCCCCAGTGCGGTGGCCGCTGCAAGTACTGCGAGCCGTCGGATTCTTGCCATCTTCTGTCCGTCCCTTTCGTCCGCCCCGTGGCGCCACCCCCGTGTTGGGTGCGGCAACCAATCACTAGACGGTCCGACCGCGGTTCCATGACGCCCCTTTGCCACCGGATGAGCCGAAGGCTGGGACATCTGGAACGAGACGGCCGGAACCGCTCAGAATTCCCGTCTCATGGAGGCACGCCCCCCCAGGAGGACGTCGGGCAACAACGGGCCGATCATAGGGGTTATCGTCGGCGACCGGTACGAGACGGTCACCGCCACCTGGCGCCCGGCCGCCGCCGGGGTGACCCGCACCACGAGCCGGGTCGGGTGGAGGGACGCCGCCGCCAGCGCGGCCCGCCGGGCGGCGCCGGCCGACGGGTCGACCGCCGCCGCCCTGGCCGCCTCCCTGGCGGCATGGACGACCAGCACCTGGTCGCGCACCACGAAAGCCGTCTGCACCACCAGGAGCAGCACGAGGACGAGCAGTGGCAGCACCAGCGCCACCTCGACGGCGGCCTGGCCGGCGCTGCCACCCACCCGCCGGCGCCCGGCCCGACGTGGTGTCGAGGGGTCGCCGGGGCGGACCGGGCTCACGTGACCCGGTCGAGGAGCTGGTCCATGACGGCGTCGAGGAGGCGGCCGACGCGATTGGTGCGGGCGGCCCAGCCGGTGACGAGCAGGGCGACGGCGGCCGCCCCGAGCAGGACGAGGGCGTACTCGGCGGAGGCCTGGCCGCGCTGGTCGTGGCGGCGGCGGGACAGGGCCGCCAGCGGCGACGGTCGGACGGCGAGGGACGACTGGACGAGGACGTAGATGGCGAGCATGCGGTTTCTCCCTGGGTGGGACGACAACTTCTAGAGGCGCAGCTCCCGGAGGGCGCCGGCGACGAGGGGCGCCACGGTGAGCAGCGCGAAGGCGGGGAGGATGCACAGGACCAGGGGGAAGAGGAGGGTGACGGGCACGCGCCGGGCGGCCGCCTCGGCCCGGCGCTGGCGCTGCAGGCGGACCTCGTCGGCCAGCCTGTGCAACGCCGGGAGCACGGGCGTGCCGTAGCGCTCACACCCGGCGAGGACGCCGGCCAGCGCCCTCGTGGGCTCGCCGGCCCGGGCCGGGAGATCGTCGAGGGCGTCGGCCAGCCGCCGGCCCCGCTCGACGTCGGCCGACACCCGCCGCAGCTCGGCCGCCAGCACGCCGGTCCCCCGCCGCCCGGCCGCCGCCAGCGCGAGGGGGACGTTGCACCCGGCCCCGACGGCGAGCACGAGGAGGTCGACGGTGTCGGGCAGCGCCGCCTCCAGGGCGCGCAGGCGGCGCCGCTCCGCCGTCCGCGCCCGGCTCCGGGGCACCACCACCCCTATCGTCACGACCATCGGCGCCAGCGGCGGCGCCACCGCCAGCGCCACCAGGGCGGCGACGGTCAGGGCGCCGACCGCCTGGGCCGCGGCGTTCGGGGCCGTGGGGCCGTCGTGGCCCGTGGACGTTGGAGAAGGGGGGACGAAGGCGGTGGCAGCCACGTGGCGGGCGGGTGCAGGCAGGCGGCGCAGCACGGCGGCTCCGAGGATGGCGAGCAGATTCGGCCTGGGTCCGCGCTCGTGCCGCCTCCGCCGGATGCCCGGTTCCACCAGCGCCCGGGCGCGGGCGGGAGGCGGCCGGCGCCGACCGGCGGCCACCAGGACCAGCGAGGCCCACGAGGCACCGAGCAGCGCGCCGGTCAACGGACCCGTCATGCAGACGCCCTGGTCAGACGGGCCATCCACACGGCGCCGGCGGCGTCGAGGCCGAGGCCGGCGGCCAGGAGCGCCAGCCCGAGCGGGGTGCGCAGCAGGAAGGCCGACGACCGGGGATCGACGACGGCCGACACGGCACAGAAGGCCGCCGGCGCGGCGGCCATGACGGCGGCCGACGTCCGGGCCTGGGTGGCCAGAGCCCGGGCCTCGCCTTCGGCCGCCAGGCGCTGGCGCAGCGTGGCGGCTACCGCGTCGACGGCCCGGGCCGCCGCCCCGCCCGTCTCGGCCGACAGGCACAGAGCCGCCACGACCAGCCGCACGCCGGGCAGCGGCCGTCGTGCCGCCCAGCCCTCCAGGGCGGCCACGACGCCCGACCCCCGCTCGGTCGACTGGGCGACGGCAACCAGGTCAGCGCCGAGCGCGCCCGGCGTGGCAGCGGCCGCCTCGCCCAGCGCCTGGCGCAGCGACGCCCCGGAGCGCAGCCCGGCCGCCACGGTCTCCACGGCGGCGGGCAGGGCAGCCTCGATGGCCGCATCGCCCCGGTGGCGCAGCAGCCGCCACCCCAGGTACGGGCTCCCGGCAACGACGCCGGCGGCCAGCAGGCCGGCGCCGGCGCCTGCCGCGACCAGGGCCCACGCCGTCACGGTAAGAGCGCCGCCCGCCCACACCACCCACGCCGTGGCCGGGTCGACGGCCAGGCCCATGTCGACCAACCGGACGCCCAGCCATTGCGGCGGCGCCAACAGCCCGCCCGCGTTCGGGCCAGCGGTGCTTCTCGTCGGTGGAACGCGTCGAAGTTCGCGCCGTTCTGCCGACGAGAACGCCGGTGCACCGGCGGCCCGAACCCGCGCCGACGCCCCCCGGGCCCGCCATCCCGAGATGCCGGCCCGCAGCGCTCCGGCGCCCGCCACCACCAGAAGTGCAGCCACCACGGCGGCCGTCACGGGCGTTGCCCGGGCGTGAGGGAGGAGCGGTCGGGCCAGGCCGGGTCCGGAGGCGGCGCGTCGGGCGCGCGGGCGGGGCGGGTGGGGAGGCGGTGGACGCCGTGGTCGTCGGCCAGCGTGGTGACCCGGCAGTCGCCCGACGGCGCGACCTCGGCGACCTCGACGATCCGGCGGCCGCCGCCCGGACGCCGGGCGACCTGCACCACGAGGTCGAGCGACGACATGATCTGGTCGCGGACGGCGTCGAGGGGGAGGCCCACGTCGCCCAGGAGGACCATGGTCTCCAGGCGGCGGAGGGCGTCGGCCGGGCCGTTGGCGTGGCAGGTGGACAGCGAGCCCTCGTGGCCCGTGTTCATCGCCTGGAGCATGTCGAGGGCCGCTGCGTCGCGCACCTCGCCCACCACGATGCGGTCGGGGCGCATCCGCAGGGCATTGCGGACCAGGTCCCGCACCCGCACCTCGCCCGCCCCGTCGGCGTTGGGCGGACGAGCCTCCAGCCGCACCACGTGGGGTTGGGGAAGGCGCAGCTCAGCAACGTCCTCCACGGTCACGATCCGCTCCCCGACCGGGATCTCCCCGGCCAGGGCGTTGAGCAGGGTGGTCTTCCCCGACGAGGTGGCGCCCGAGACGAGCACGTTCAGGCGGGCCCGCACCGCCCACCCGAGCAACCCCGCCACGCCCGGAGGGCAGAAGGCGGCCAGGGGGACGGCCTGGGCCGCGAAGCGCCGGATGGTGAGGCACGGCCCGTCGACGGCCAGGGGCGGGACCACGGCGTTGACCCGGCTCCCGTCCGGCAGGCGGGCGTCGACCATGGGCGACGAGCGGTCGGCCCGCAGCCCGAGGGGGCCCACGATCCTCTCGATGAGGTGCTCGATGGCGGCACCGTCGAGATCGAGCGCCACCCGCTCCAAGGCGCCGCCGCGCTCCACCCACACCCGGCCCGGCCCGCTCACCATGATCTCGCTCACCGCCGGGTCGGCCATGAGCGATTCCAGCGGCCCGAGGCCGGTCGCCCGGGCCAGGACCTCGGCCACGGCCCGCTCCAGGCCGGCGCCGTCGAGCAGGGGCGCCTCCCGCCGGGCCAGGCGGGCCACCGACTCCCTGGTGACACCGGTCTGTGGCCCGTCGCCCGGGCGGACATCGAGCAGCCGGGCATGGACCCGGTCGGCCAGGCTCGAGCCGGCGACGCAGGCCACCGCGCCGCTCGAGCCCGCCTCCGGGCCTGTCGCAACTCGGCTCACGCCGCGCACCACAGCGCCACGCCCGAACGACCCCCAGGCCCGCTCATGCCGCCCGCCGCAGCGCCCGCTCCAGCGCCCGGGGCAGGTGCCCGACGAGGAGGCCGGCGTCGACGTGGCGGGCGATGGCGGCGTCCCACGCCACCTCGGCCCGCACCGGGACGCCGAGCACGCTCTCGACGTCCCGGCGGCCGAGGGAGCGCCCCTCCTCTTTCACCAGGATGACGCCCGACGGCCGCACCGGGACGGCCAGCGCCCGCCGCAGGGCCAGGTAGCAGGGGCGCAGCACCAACAGCGACAGGCCGGCGGCGGCGGCAACGGCCAGCCCGGCGCCCGACCCGGGCGGACCGCAGTCGACGACGCCATGCCCGTCACCCGACAGGGCGGCGGCCAGGCGCTCGCCGCCGATGGTCGGCAGGGGCGCCGCGCCCCGGGCCACAAGGCGCAGACCGGGGCTCACCTCGATCTCGAGGCGGGACAGGGCGTCGGCGGCCACGTCGTCGCCGGCGGCCAGCCACTCCGCCACCCCCGGGCCCGGCGGATCGGGGACGCCGAGGGCGGCGGGAAGGTCACCGCCGAGGTCGACGAGGCACGCCCCACGGGGGTCGGCCGAGGCGAGGAGGAGGCCGAGGGCGGCCGCCACCACGGTGGTTCCGCTGCCTCCTTTCACGGACCAGCAGGCAATCAGCACGATCTTGTCTTCTCCGGGCGCGCCGAACGAGGCTCCGGGGGAAGGGATCGCTGTACATCGTACGGTTCCCGACGCCGGCGCACAAGGGCCGGGAGGAGGTTTCGCAGAAATCCGGCTGGGCTACGAACGGGCCATGCGAAGCGGCCTGTTCCTCCTGGCGGTGCCGGGGACGTGTGCCGTGCTGGCCAGTGTGCTCTACCTGTCGGCCGTGGCCGAACGACGCCTACTGTCGCCCCGCCGCCTCATCCTCGGCGCGGCGCGGGCGCGGCGCAGCACACCGGAGTTCGCCGAGGCCTTCGTGGCCCGCCAGTTCGAGCGTCTCCTCCGCGAGGAATCGGACCACTAGCCACGGGTCGGAGGGCGCGGCCCGTCACCCGCCGGGGCGGTGGGGCCGGAGTTGTGCGGGCGCGAGGAGAGCGGGGAGCTACTCGACGCGGAGCTTCTTGGCCGCCACGGCGCCGAGGGCGATGATGACGACCAGCAGGAGCAGCTTCTTCATGCGGGCAACCCTAGTAGGGTTCTCCCGCTGGCACCGCAGGCACCAGGGGCGCCAGCGGGGAGGTGTCCGGGTACCTGGTGGGCTCCCCCGCCTTCAAAGCGGGTGGGACGGGTGATCCCCGTCCGGCGGGTTCGATTCCCGTCCACCTCCGCGGTTTCGGTTCGGAACCGGAGGTTCCTCACCGAGCTGATGGGGTGGTGGGCTGCCGGCGGAGCCGGCGCCCACCACACTGTCCTTCTCGCCCTCCGGCTGGCGCCGGCGGGTGGCGCCCATCCACTGGGGCCGCCTCTCGGCGGCTTCGGGTGGCCGGGCGCCCCTGGCGGACCCGCCCGCTCCCGTCTGACTAGACGGTGAGGAGGTCTCTTGCTCCGGTGTCGGAGCTGGGGTGGCGGAGCTTGGACATGGCCCTCGCCTCGATCTGGCGGATGCGCTCCCTGGTGAGGTTGAAGTGCTCGCCCACCTCCTCGAGGGTGCGGGGCTCGCCGCGGTCGAGGCCGAAGCGGAGGCGCAGGATCTCGCGCTCGCGCTCGTCGAGGGGGCCGAGGAGCCGGGAGATCTCGTCGGGGAGCAGGGACGTGGCGGCGACCTCGAAGGGCGACTCGGCCGAGCGGTCCTCCACGACGTCGCCCAGCTCGGCGTCGCCGTCCTCACGCAGGGGCTCGGACAGGGACAGGGGCTCGGCGGCGAAACGCAGGGCCTCGGTGACCTTGTCCTCGGGCATCTCGACCTCGGCCGACAGCTCCGACAGGGTGGCCGGGCGGCCCAGCTTCAGCTCGAGACGGGCCCGCGCCTTTTGGAGGCGGGCCAGCGTGTCGCCGGCGTGGACGGGGAGGCGGATGGTGCGGCCCGTGTTGGCGATGCCGCGGGTGATGGCCTGGCGGATCCACCAGGTGGCGTAGGTGGAGAACTTGAAGCCCTTGCGCCAGTCGAACTTCTCGACGGCGTGCATGAGGCCCAGGTTGCCCTCCTGGATGAGGTCCAGCAGCGGCAGGCCCGACGCCTGGTACTTCTTGGCGATCGACACGACCAGGCGCAGGTTCGACTGGACGAAGGTGCGCTGGGCGTCGTCGCCGCCCTTGAGGTGGCGGCGCAGCTCGCGGCGGCGGGCGGCGGTGACGCCCTTGACGGCCTTCTCCAGCTCGACGCGCGCCTCGTTGCCGGCCTCGATGGCCTGGGCCAGGCGGACCTCGTCGTCCTTGGTGAGCAACGGGTACTGCCCGATGTCGGTGAGGTACAGGCGGACGAGATCCTCCTCGTCCCGCTCTACTCGCTCCTTGGCCACGGTCCACACCCTTCGTCGTCCTGCCGTCACCGAAGCCCCCGCTTCCGCTCGGAGGCGAACCCAGCCCTGGAAGCGACTGGGTGGAAGACGTCTCTTCTCACCATACCGGCGGCGTCAAGGGACCTGTCCCTGACTCTCCCTTCGTGGAAGTTCGACGTGGCGGCCCCGTCCCCTTCCCGGGAACGGTGTTTCGCCCATCTTCCGGTCGGCCCGGCCCGCCTAGCCGTGGTAGCGGTTGGTGATCGGGACCCGGCGGTCCTTGCCGAACGCCTTGCGGCTCACCCGCACCCCGGGAGGCGTCTGGCGGCGCTTGTACTCGGCCAGGTCGACCTGGCGCACCACCTGGCGCACGATCTCGGCGTCGAAGCCCGACTCCACCAGTTCGCCGGCGGTGAGGTCGCCCTCCACGTAGGCCTCGAGGATGGGGTCGAGCACGTCGTAGGGCGGAAGGAAATCGTCGTCGCGCTGGTCGGCGCGCAGCTCGGCCGACGGCGGCTTGGTGAGGACGTCGGCGGGGATCACCTCGCTCCCGGCCCGTTCGTTCACCCGCCGGCTGAGCTCGTACACCAGCGTCTTGGGCACGTCCTTGATGACGGCGAACCCGCCGGCCGTGTCGCCGTAGAGCGTGGAGTAGCCCACCGCCATCTCGCTCTTGTTGCCGGTGGTGAGCACCATCCAGCCGAGCTTGTTCGACAGGGCCATCAGCACCGTGCCCCGGATGCGGGACTGGAGGTTCTCCTCGGCGACGTCCGCCGGCCGGCTGCCGAACGACGGCGCCAGCATCTCCAGCAGGGCGGTGTGGGCGCCCTCGATGGGGATCACCCGGAAGTCGATGCCCAGCGTCGCCGCCAGGCGGGCCGCGTCCGTCTCGGACCCTTCGCTCGAGAAGCGGGACGGCATGGCCACCCCGTGCACGTGGTCGGCGCCGAGGGCACTCACGGCCACCGCGGCGGTGAGCGACGAGTCGATGCCGCCCGACAGCCCGATCACCACGTCGGTGAAGCCGTTCTTGATGACGTAGTCGCGCGTGCCGAGCACGAGCGCCCCGTACACCTCGTCCACCGCTTCGAGGGCCGGTTCGACCCGGGGCAGCCGGCGGACGGCCTGGGGCGCCGGCTGCCTTGTGACCACCACGACCGGCAGGGCAGGTGCGCTGGGCCGCCCCCGCGGGTCCACCAGGCGTTTGCGGAACACCGGCTGCACGTCGAGGTCGACCAGCAGCTTGCGGGTGTCGAACTGGGTCGCGGACGCCACCAGGCGTCCGTCGGCGTCGATCACCATGGAAGCGCCGTCGAAGACGAGCTCGTCCTGGCCGCCGACCTGGTTGACATAGACGATGGCGCACGCGGCATCGGCCGCCCGCGTGGCCAGCATGCGCTCCCGCTCCGACAGCCGCCCCCGGTAGTAGGGCGAGGCGTTCAGGTTCAGCATGAGCTCGGCCCCGCCCGCGGCCTGCTGGGCGATGGGGCCGGCGGGCGCCCAGGCGTCCTCGCACACCGACACGCCGCAGCGGACCCCGCCGATCAGGAACAGCTGGAGCGGCGCCACGCCGGGACTGAAGTAGCGCTGCTCGTCGAAGACGGCGTAGTTCGGCAGGACGCGTTTGTGGTAGATCCCCTTCACCTCGCCGTCGGCGCAGATCGCGGCTGCGTTGAAGAGGTCGCGGTCGCGGTCGACGAACCCGATGGCGGCCGCGCAGCGTCCGGCCCGGGATGCCACCTTGTGCAGGGCCTCGAGGTTGTCCTCCACGAAGCCGGGCTTGAGCAACAGGTCCTCCGGCGGGTAGCCGGTGATGGCCAGCTCGGGGAAGACAGCGACGTCGGCTCCCTCCCGCTCGGCCGATTCGAGGCAGGTCACGATGCGCTCGACGTTGCCCTCCAGATCGCCGACCACGGTGTTGATCTGGCATGCGGCGATGCGGATGCGGCCCACGTGCAAGAGCCTACGACCGGCCGGGCGACGGCCGGTGGGAGACTTCGGCGTGGCCGACGGCGCGGTGGACCGGGCCGTCGAACGGTCGGCCGCGCCCGCCGCTGTCGCCATCGCCCTCGACGCCGTGGCCGGCGTCGACCCCGGTCTGCGTGACCGGCTCGAGGACGACGCCGACCTCCTGCACACGGTGGTCGCCGTCACCGCCGCCAGCCGGTTCCTCGCCCGGCTCCTGGTCACCGACCCTGGGGCCATCGCCGTGCTGGCGGACCTCGACCGGCCCGTGCCGGTGGTCGGTTCCTCCGTGGAGGAGCTGGCCGCCGAGAAGCAGCGCGAGCTCCTGCGGATCGCCGGGCGGGACCTGGCCGGCCTCGACCGCCTCGAGGCGGTGGGGGCCAACCTGGCCCGCCTGGCCGACGACGTGCTGGCCGGCGCCCTGCGCCTCGGCGGTGACGGTGCCTCGGGGCTGGCGGTGGTGGGCATGGGCAAGCTCGGCGGGCTCGAGCTGAACTACGCCAGCGATGTCGACCTGCTGTTCGCGGGCGAGGGCGAGGGCGGCGCCCGCCGGGTCCTGGACGTGGCCCGCACGTGCTTCCGGGTCGACGCCGATCTGCGCCCCGAAGGCCGCGATGGGCCGCTCGTGCGCAGCCTGGCGTCGTACGAGGCCTACTGGGACCGGTGGGCGTCCACGTGGGAGTTCCAGGCGCTGCTGAAGGCGCGGGCGGTGGCGGGTGACCCGGGCCTGGGCGCCGCCCTCCTGGCGGCCGCGTCCGAGCGGGTGTGGGGACGGCCGTTCGGGGCGGACGAGCTCTACGAGGTGCGGGCCATGAAGGCCCGCGCCGAGGACCTGCTGGCCAGGCGGGGGCTGGCCGACCGGGAGGTCAAGCGCGGCCGCGGCGGCATCCGTGACGTCGAGTTCGCCGTGCAACTACTCCAGCTGGTGCACGGTCGCAACGACCCCGGCCTGCGCTCGCCCACCACGCTGACCGCCCTGGCGGACCTGGCCGACGCCGGCTGTGTCGCTCCCGACGATGCCGGCGCCCTGGCCGACGCCTACCGGTTCCTGCGCACGGTCGAGCACCGCCTCCAGCTGGTGGAGGGCCAGCAGGTGCACGCCGTTCCCGCCGCTGCTGCTTCCAGGGCCCACCTGGCCCGCGTGCTCGGCCACCGCGACGACGCCGGCCGGACCGTGGTCGCCCACTTCGACGCCGACCTGCGCCGCCACCAGGCGACCGTGCGTTCGATCCACGAGCGGCTGTTCTTCCGGCCGCTCCTGGAGGCGTTCACCGGCGTGTCGGCCATGGCCTCCGAGGCGGTGGAAGCCCGGCTGGCCGCCTTCGGCTTCAGCGACGCCGTGCGCACCCGTCAGGCGCTGGACGAGCTCACGCGGGGCATCACCCGGTCCTCCCGGCTCATGCAGCAGATGCTGGCCCTGCTCCTCGGATGGCTGTCGGAGTCGCCCGACCCCGACCTCGGACTTCTCGGGCTGCGCACCCTCGCCACCGGCCCCCACCGCACCTCGCAGCTGGTGGCCGCCTTCCGGGAGTCGCCCGAGGTGGCCCGCCGGCTGTGCCTCCTCCTCGGCACCAGCCCACTCCTGCGGGCCGGCTTCGAGCACCACCCTGAGCTGATCCCCTCCCTGGGCAGCGACCGGGAGATGGCGGCGCGCGACCGTGACGACCTGTGCGAGCGGGCCCGCTCCTCGCTGGCCTGGCGGGGCGGCACGGCCGAGCGGCGCAGCGGGCTGCACCGGCTGCGGCGGGCCGAGTTCACCCGCATCGCGGCGCGGGATGTGCTGGGGATGTCAGGCCTGGAGACCACGTCGTCGAGCCTCACCGCCCTGGCCGAGGCGGTGCTCGGGTCGGCCCTCGAGACGGTGGAGCCGGCGGTGCCGATGGCCGTCGTCGCCATGGGGCGCTTCGGCGGGGCCGAGCTGTCGTACGGCAGTGACCTCGATGTCCTGGTCGTCTACGACGGCTCCACGGCCGAGCACTTCGCAGCCGCCGAGCAGGCGGCGGGCGAGCTGCTCCGCTTCGTGAACGGCGCCACGCCGGCCGAGCGCATCTACGCCGTCGACGCCGGGCTGCGGCCCGAAGGCCGGGACGGCCCGCTGGCCCGCAGCCTCGAGGGCTACCGCATGTACCACCGGCGCTGGGCGCAGACGTGGGAGCGTCAGTCGCTGCTGCGGGCGCGGGTGGTGGCGGGCGACCCGGCCGTCGGGGCCCGCTTCATGGAGATGGTCGACGAGGTCCTGTGGAACACGCCGGTGACCGACGACCAGGTCCGGGAGATCCGCCGCATGAAGGCACGCGTCGAGCGCGAGCGCATCCCGGCCGGCGACGACCCGCAGTTCCACCTCAAGCTCGGACGCGGCTCGCTGTCCGACATCGAATGGACCGCCCAGCTCCTCCAGCTCCAGGCAGGCGTCGCCGCGCCGGCGACGATGGAGGCGCTCCGCCGCCTCACCTCGGGCGGGGCCCTCTCGCAGGAGGACGCAGCCGTGCTGGGCGAGGCGTACCGGTCCTGCGAGCAGGTCCGCAACCGGTGGTTCCTGATGAAGGGCGCACCGGGCGACGCCCTTCCCGCCCAGGCCGACCAGCTGGCCAGGCTGGCCCGCAGCTGCACCACCAGCGCGGCTGCCCTGCGCGAGGAGTACCGCCGCGTGACCCGCCGGGCCCGCCATGTGGTGGAGCGGCTCTTCTACGGCCGGGAGCCCACCGAAGGCGCTGCCGACGGGTGACGCTGCCGCGGCCGGTCACTCGATGGGCGGGGCCACCAGGTGCATGTCCTCCAGGCAATGGCGCGGCGGCGGAGGGTCCTCGTCGGGAGCGGCCGTCATCTTCAGCTCCATGCCACAACTGGCGCAGCGGAAGCGCAGGTTCACCCGGCGCATCTCACCGGACGGCGGCGGCTCGGGGATCGGCCTGGCCAGCCCGCGCAGGATCATCAGACCGAACTTCATGATGACGAAGAACATCGCCACAGCGACGAGCAGCCGGATCACCAGTCGAGCGTACCGACGCCGGCGCGCCGGCGCGGGCCCGGTGGTCGCCGCCGCGGTCGGCGCGGGCGTTCGTAGTATCCGCTTCGGACCCGACGCACCAGGGCAAGGAGGCGCAGTGGCCGACATCGAGCACGTCGTGGTGTTGATGTTCGAGAACCGGTCGTTCGACCACCTGCTCGGCCTGCTCTACGACGACCCGTCGTACCCGGGCGTGCGGGTCGGCGACGAGGCCTTCTCGAACCCGATCGACCCCACCGACGCCTCGAAGGGACGGGCGAAGGTCACCGACGACGGTTCGCCGAACCTCACCTTCGACCCGCCCCACTCCCACGCCAGCGTGATCGAGCAGCTCGGGCTGCGACCCCTCGGGGCGCCGACCATGGAGGGGTTCATCGCCTCCTACGCCCGCAAGATCGCGGGCCACGAGGCGGGTCTGCCCGTCATCCACTTCGACCGCATCTTCGTGGTGCTCGGTGGCGTGGCCGTCGGTGTCGCCGGAGTGCTGGCGCTGCCCTGGGCCGGGCCGCTCCTCGCCGGCGCCGCCGTGGTGCTGCTGGTCGGGTACGGCGCGGTGACGTTCGCCTACATGCGCCGCAAGGCCCTCCCGGTCGACTCGTGGACGGGGCCGTTCGTGGCGCCCGCCGCCGTCGTCGGGGCGGTGGGAGGCCTGTCGGCCCTGCTCGGCCGCTCGATGGGGTTCGGCGTGCGCATGCTCGCCAACACCCTGTTGGTGGGCGGGGCCGGCACCCTGGCCGTGCTTCGCAAACGCAAGAAGGTCGCCAAGCCGCCGCCGGTGGCGCCGGACCAGGCCTCGCAGATCATGCGCTGCATGAAGCCCATGGAGCAGCTGCCGGCCCTGGCCACACTCGCCAAGACGTTCGCCCTGTGCACCCGCTGGCACTGCTCGGTCCCCGGCGCCACCTGGCCCAACCGCAACTTCGCCCACGCCGGCACCTCCGACGGCACCGTCGACATCGAGGTCGGCTTCTACACCAACCCCACGATCTTCAACCGCCTCCACGAGGCGGGGAAGTCGTGGAGGATCTACCGGGATCCCGGCTCGCTGGCCCAGGTGATGGCCTTCGAATGGCTCTCCGACGAGGCCCAGATCGGCAACTGGCGCCGCCTCGGCGACTTCGCCGGCGACGTGGCCGGCGGCCAACTCCCGGCCTACTCCTTCCTCGAGCCGTGCCACGACGGCCGGCGCTCCAACAGCCAGCACCCGGGCAACAACGACGACAACAGCGGCCCCGAGGACGGGGGCCTGTGGGACTTCCAGCGGGGCGAGAACCTGCTCATCGAGGTCTACGAGGCCCTGCGCGCCAATCCCCAGGTGTTCGACAGGACGGTCCTGCTCATCACCTATGACGAGCACGGCGGCATGTACGACCACGTGCCCCCGCCCACCGACGCCATCGCCCCCGAGCCCTTCGGCCGGCCCGCCCGGTCGTGGATGCCGCGCCTCATCGGCTGGTTCGTCGAGCAGCCCGACTCGGGGTTCCGCTTCAAGGTGCTCGGCCCCCGCGTCCCGACCGTGATCGTGTCGCCCCGCATCGACCAGCGCTGGGACGACACCTGCTACGACCATGCCGCCATCCCCCGCACCGTCCGTAAGCTGTTCGCCCCCGGCACCGCCCCCTTGTCGGCCCGGGAGGCGGCGTCGGCCACCTTCGACACCCTGGTCACGCGGAGCACGGCCCGCACCGACCTCCCCGACCTCAGCGGCTTCCTTCGCCCCGAAGCGGTCAGCCGGGCCATGGCCGCCCCCCCGCCCCCGCCCCGCCAGGACGAGTTCACCGCCCAGCTGGCCCGGCTGCGCGTCAACCTGGCCGACAAGATGGCGGCCGGCGGGATGCCCGAACCGGCGCCGGCCGGCGCCTCCGACGGCGCCGCCGGCCCGCTGACCGCCCACCGCACCCGTGGCGCCGCGCCCCCGCCCGAGGCCGACACCGACGACGACGCCGACGACGTGGCCCTGCTCTTCACGGCGCGGGCCGAGGCGGACCGCCGGTAGTCCCCGAGATCACAGAGAACCCCGGTCGCTGCCCGATGACTATCGCCCTGTGGTCGGTGTGGTGGGTGTAGCCGGGAGCTCGGTCGGCTCGGCCGGCAACGTGAAGTCGCCGTCGTCCACGTCGGTGGCGATGCTGGTCGCCAGGAGCTCGGAGCCCGACAAGGTGAACCGCACGGGTACGCCGTCGTCGCGCAGGCACACAATGTCCCCGGCGGTCGTGTCCAGCGTGTAGCAGTCGACGTCGGTGCCGCCGACGGCGGCCTTGGCCTTCGTGACCTTCCTGCCCTTGAGCTGCGCCACCAGCGACTCGATGATCCCCTCCGGCTTGCCCGACGCGGTGGCCACCGGGGCGGACCGCTGGCAGGACCACTCGGCCGTCCCGGCCTTGGCGCAGGTGACGTTGCCGCTCGGGAGCACGAAGGACGACTGCTGCTGCAGTTGTGGCGCGTCGGCCTTGACGTCCTGGCGGGCGAGGTCGCCCATCCACCAGATTTCCACGGTCAGCTCCCCGGCGTCCGGCGACGCCACCAGGTCTCCCGTGTACACGAGGTGCAGCGGTCGCTTGCGGGCCGCCGACAGGCGGTCGATCAGCTCCTGGGCCGTGTCGGTGAGGTCGGTGGTGGCCGTGGCCTTCGGCCCGGCCGGACCATCGCCGCCGTCGTTCCCGCCTGTGACGGCGAGGACGAGGCCTGCGACGGCGGGGACGACGAAGACGGCGACGAGGCCGAGGGCGACGATTCGCTTGTGCACAGCGGGGACGTTAAAGCAGCAGGTTGAGGCGACGACGAGCTTGGTGGCTACCGCGGCGGGTCAGGAGGGAAAGACCTCGATCTCGGTCGCCTTGACCGCCACCCACACCGGTCCACCGCCCTCCAGCGACAGATCGCCGGCCGCCGCCGCGGTGACCTCGGCCACGAGCGGCAACGCACCGCCGATGGTGACCCGGGCCCGATCGCCCTGGTGCTCCACGGCCGCGACCGACCCCTCCCACACGTTGCGGGGCGACCCGTCGGGTCGCTGACGGTGCAGCGTGACGGCACGGGGCGCCACCGCCACCAGCACGTCGCCCGACGCCTGCTCGGCCACGGTGAGCACGAAGCCCCCGGCCAGCGTCACGCAACTGCCCTCGGCCCGGCCGGGGAACAGGTTCACCCCCACCAGGTCGGCCACGTAGCGCGACCGGGGTCGGGCGGTGAGCTCGGCCAACGCGCCCTCCTGGGCCACCCGCCCGCCTTCGAGCACGACCAGGCGGTCGGCCAGGGCGGCCGCCTCGACGGCGTCGTGGGTCACCACCAGTGCGGCCCCGGGACACGACGCCAGGTGGGCGCGGAGGTCGCGCCGAACGGAACTGCGCGTCGAGGCGTCGAGGGCGGCGAAGGGCTCGTCGAGCAGCAGGAGCCGGGGCCCGACGGCCAGCGCCCGGGCCAGCGCGACCCGCTGGGCCTCCCCGCCCGACAGCCGTCCCGGCCGGGCCTCGGCCAGCGCGGCCAGGCCCAACCGTTCCAGCCACTCCCCCGCCCGTCGCCGGGCCTCGCCCCTGCGGACGCCCCGTGCCCGCAGCCCGAAGGCCACGTTGTCCACCGCGGACAGGTGCGGGAACAGGAGGTTGTCCTGGAACACCATGCCGACGGGTCGCCGCTCGCACGCCACCCGCCGGCGGCCGGTCGTGTCCTCGAGCACCTCGCCGTCGAGCACCACCGTACCGGTGTCGAGCTCGTGGAGGCCGGCCAGTGCCCGCAGCAGCGTGGTCTTGCCGGCCCCGTTGGGCCCCAGCACGGCCACAGTCTCCCCCGGCGCGACTGCCAGGACCACCTTGAGGTCGAGCGCCCCGAGCCGCACCTCGACGTCGGCCCGCAGCCCACCCGCGGTCACAGGGCGCCGGCCCCACTCCACCCGTTCTGGCGGCCGCAACGGTGCGCGACGCGCCACGTTCCGTCCGCCGGAACCGCCGGCTTCACAGGGCACCCAGCCAGCGGTCGCGGAGGACGGCGAGCACGGTCACCGACACCGCCAGCAGAACGAGGCTGAGGGCCAGGGCGGAGCCGAGCCGGCCGGACTCCAGCAGCAGGAAGACCTGGAGCGGGATGGTGGTTGTGCGCCCGGGCGCGTTGCCGGCGAAGGTAATGGTGGCGCCGAACTCGCCGAGGGCGCGGGCCCACGCCAGCAGGGCGCCGGCGCCCAGCGCAGGCCAGGTGAGCGGCAGCGTGACGCGGCGGAACACGGTCCACCGGCCGGCGCCGAGGGTGCGGGCGGCGTCCTCGTAGCGCCGGTCGGCGTTGCGGAAGGCGGCCTCGGCGGTGAGCACCAGGAACGGCATGGCCACGAATGCCTCGGCCAGGGCCGCCCCGGCGGTGGTGAACGGGAGCGTGACGGAGAACCACTGGTCGAGGTACCGGCCCACCACGCCCCGCCGGCCGAGGGCCAGCAGCAGGGCCACGCCGCCCACCACCGGCGGCAGCACGAGGGGGACGAGGACGAGGGCCCGCACGAGCCGGCGGCCGGGGAACGGCACGCGGGCCAGGACCCACGCCAGGGGAAGGCCGACGGCCACCGCCAGGGCGGTCGCCCATAGCGAGCACACGAGGGACAGTCGAAGCGCGGTGCGGGCGCCCGGATCGGTGAGGTCCGCCCACAGACCGGCCCACGGCGCCCGCCACACCAGCGCGCCGAGAGGAAGGGCGAGGAAGGCGGCGGCCAGCACGGCGGGGACGGCGACAGCCGGCGACAGCTCGCGCCGCCGGCTCACCGGTGGGCGGGTTCCTCGTGAGCGCCCACCGGCGATGGGCCGGTCACCGGGCGACGAAGCCCGCCGCCGCCAGGGCTTGCCGGCCGCGCGCCGACGCCACGAGGTCCACCCAGGCCCGGGCCGCCGCCGGGTTGGCCGCCCCGGTGGTGACGGCGACGGGGTACACGGCCTGCAGGGCCGCATCGGCGCCCTCGGGCACGTCGACGCCCTCTGTGTCGTCCCCGGCGGCATGGACGTCGCTGCGGTACACGACCCCCGCATCGGCCTCCCCCAGCGTGACCTTCGACACGACCGCCTTCACGTTCGTTTCGAGGGACGCCGGCTTGGCCTCCACCCCGGCTGCCCCGAAGGCGGCAGCAGCCAGGCGGCCGCACGGGACCGCGGGCGCGCACACCACCAGCACGATGTCCGCGCGAGCCAGGTCGACCAGCGTCCGGATGCCCTTGGGGTTTCCCTTCTCTACGATGATCTCCAGCCGGTTGCGGGCCAGGACGACAGGGCCGGCGGCGTGGCCGGCGGCCACGACGCCTGCCATCGTCTTTTCGTCGGCGCTGGCGAACACGTCGCCGGGCGCCCCCGCGTCGATCTGGCGGGCCAGGTCGGAGGACCCGGCGAAGCTGAACGTCACGTCGACACCGACGTGCTCGGCCTCGAAGGTCCGGCCCAGCTCCTCGAAAGGCTCAGTGAGCGACGACGCAGCCAGCACGACCAGCTCGCCGGACAGGGGGCTCGGCCGGTCGCCCGCCGCCGGCGCCGGAGTGTCGGCCGTCCCACCGTCCGCGCCGCAGGCGCCGGCCACCACGACGCAGCAGGCGGCCAGCGCCACGAGGGCATGCCGGGCCGGCTGGCGTCGGGCCCTCACGGGGCCGTCACCTCGATGACCACGTTGGTGGACTTCACGGCCGCCACCGCCAGGACGCCGGGCGCGAGACCCAGCTCGTCGGCCGCCTCGCGGGTCATGAGCGACACGATCCGGAACGGTCCGGCCCGCATCTCGACCTGGGCCGCCACCTTGTCCTTCACCACCCTCGTGACGATCCCGGCCATCCGGTTGCGGGCCGACTGGCCGACCACGGCTGCGCCGTCGGGAGCGTCGCCGTGCTCGGCGAGGAACCCGGCCAGCGAGGCGCCGTCGACCAGGCGCTGGCCGCCCGCGGTGCGGGTCGTGACCAACAGGCCGTCGTCAGCCCAGCGGCGCACGGTGTCGACGCTCACGCCGAGCAGCTCTGCCGCCTGCCCGGGCCGGTAGGAGCGGCGAGCGGCCATGGGGCAACACTAGCCTGCACATACGGTCTATCTCGTCTCAGTCAGCCGCATACGCGAGCTTTTGGCCTGGCAGCGCCCGCAAACTCCGCCCGAGGTCGCAAAGGCCGGTGGACCGGTTCATCGGGCCCAATCCTGGGGTTGTTATACCCTAGTGGGGTATAGTATGCTGATCAGAGCGAGCGAGAGCGAGGAGCGCGGCCATGGACAGCGAGACCTTCACCGTCACCGGGATGACCTGCGACCACTGCAAGAACGCCGTCACCACCGAGCTGCGCCGCCTCGACGGCGTCACCGACGTGGACGTCGACCTCGCCACCGGCGGCGTCACCGTGCAGAGCACCGGGCCGCTCGACCGGGCCGCCGTGGCCGCCGCCGTCGACGAGGCCGGCTTCGAGCTGGCGCCATGACGCCCCGACTGTCCACGGGCCGGCGTCGAGAACCGGCCCTTCGATGAACGCGACCCAACGGCTGGTCGCCTTCGGCGCCGGCCTGGTGGCCGTCGTGGCCCTCGGCGCCGGCCTCGGTGCAGCCGTCGGGCCGGACGCCGTCACGGCCGCCACCGAGGCGCCGGCGCCCGAGGGCGAAGGCGTGGTGGCGGCCCGGGACGGCTACCGCCTGGTGCCCGCCTCCACGACCCTCGACCCGGCGGGCGGGCCCTTCCGCTTCGTCATCTCCGCTCCCGACGGCGAGCCGCAGCACGCCTTCACCCCGATCCACGAGCGGAACCTGCACCTGGTCGTGGTCAACCGCGAGCTCACCAGCTTCGAGCATGTGCACCCGAGGCTGGCCGCCGACGGCACCTGGTCGGTGGACCTTCCGGCACTGGCCGCCGGCTCCTACCGGGCGGTGGCGGACTTCCAGGTCGACGACGGCCCCCGCCTGGCCTGGTGGCCATTCGGTCGGGCGACCTGGCCTACGCCCACGTGCACCCGGTGGATGAGGCCGAGGGTGCGCCCGACGACGGAACCGTCCGCTTCGACGCCACGCTCGGCGCGCCCGGCAGGTACGCGCTCTTCTTCGACTTCAGGCACGCCGGTACCGTGCACACGGCGGCGTTCACCTTCGACCGGGGCGCCGTCACCGGCGCCGCTGACATGGAGCACTGATCACCGATGACCGACACCGCCAGGCCGGAGGTCGACCCGGTCACCGTCGATCTCACCATCGGCGGCATGACCTGCGCCTCGTGCGCGGCCCGCATCGCCAAGCGCCTCAACAAGATCGAGGGCGTGGAGGCCAGCGTGAACTACGCCACCGAGCACGCAACGGTCGTGGCCGGCGGCGGCGTCACCCCCGAGCGGCTCATCGCCGAGGTCGAGGCCATCGGCTGCACGGCCACCCTGCCGGCGCCGCCGGCCGGGCCCGACACGGCGGCATCGGGCGGCGCTACCACCGACGACGACCACCACCCCGAGGTCGCGGCCCTGCGCAACCGCCTCATCGGGTCGGCCGTCCTCGGCATCCCCGTGCTGCTGTTGTCCATGGTGCCGCGCTTCCAGTTCACCTACTGGCAGTGGCTGGCCTTCGCCATGGCCGCGCCGGTGGTGGTGTGGGGCGCGTGGCCCTTCCACCGGGCCGCCTGGATGAACCTGCGCCACGGCGCCGCCACCATGGACACGCTCATCTCGGTGGGCACCGTCGCCGCCTTCGCCTGGAGCTTCTACGCCCTCTTCTGGGGAGGCGCCGGCGAGCCGGGCATGAAGATGGCCGCCCTGCCCCTCGCCGCCGCCGGCCTCCTCAACCCGCTCATCGCCGGCGCGTCGATGGGCCTGTCCAGCGTGTTCGTCGTCTCCAACAGCCTCCGGCTCCGTCGCTTCCGCCCCCTGTCGGGGTCGTAGGTCGGCGGTTGCTCAGGCGACGGTGACGGTGCCCGTCATCTGCGGGTGGTACTTGCACTTGTAGCTGTAGGTCCCCGCCTTCAGGCTTTCGGTGACCGGCGCCTCGGCGGACTTGCCACCCTCCACGTCCTGGTCGACGCCGAGGCCCTCTATGGTGAGGCTGTGCTCGACCTGGTCGCCGTTGGTGACGGTGAACTGGACGTCCTCGCCGGCGGTGAGCTGGATCTCGGTGGGGTTGAAGGCGAACTCGGCCGCCTTCACCTCGACCTTCTTGACATCGGCCGCCGGCGGCTCGGCGACGGTGCCGCCCGTGTCGTCAGAGCCACAGCCGGCGAGCACCAGCCCGGCGAACAGGACGGCGGCGAAAGCAGGGACTCGGCGATGCATGTGACGACCTCCGAAAGCGCGGATGCCCGAGCAGCATGCCCGATCGACGCCGGTCCTGCGAGCACCGGTCTGTTCCTGTCGGTGAAACGGCGCGAAGTCCGCGCCGTTCCGCCGACGAGAACGGCGCGGGGCTAGAGCTTCTCGGCGATCAGCAGTGTGTAGCCGGCGATGCCGTCGCGCACGGCCTGGGCGGCCAGGGCGACCCGCTGGCGGGCGGTGTCGAAGTCGATGCTCTCGAGGGCCGGCACCTTGGCCATGCGGAAGGCGATGAGGCGGGCGTCGATCTGCTCGATCATGCGGGCCAGGGCGTCGTCGTGGGCCTCCCGCTGGGTGACCTTGAGGCCGGCGTCGGCCAGCAGGTCGACGTACTGGTCCACCGGCCGGGCGTCGGCCAGGCACGCCACCCAGCCGGCCAGGGTCTTGAGCTCGTCGTGTAGGCGGTTCGGGTCGAGGGCCACGTCGGTGATCCCGATGCGGCCGCCGGGCTTGAGCACCCGGGCCATCTCCGAAGCGGCGGTGGCCTTGTCGGGGAACGTGCAGAAGGCGCACTCGCACACGACCGCGTCGACCGACTCGTCGTCGAGGGGCAGCCGCTCGGCGTCGCCCACGGTGAACCGCACCGTGTCGCCCAGGCCGTTGGCCGCCGCCTTGGCGTTGGCCGAGGCTACGGACTGGTCACCCAGGTCGACACCCTCCACGGCCACGCCGAACTCGGCGGCAAGAAGAAAGGCGGTGGCGCCGGGGCCACTGGCCACGTCGAGCACCCGCTGGCCCCGCCGCAGGTCGAGGGCCCGCCCCAGCCGGCGGGTCAGGTCCAACCCGCCGGGGTGGTACGACTCGCCCAGGATCAGGGCGACGGCGTCCTGCTGGTAAGCGGTGGCGCAGCACAGCTTGACGTCCTCGGGGTCCTGGACGGCATCGCTCACGCCGCCCGACCGCCTTTCGAGTAAATAACTCGCCAAAATGGCGAGTTATTTACTCGGGAACGGCTGGGGGCGCTCACCGGAGGGTCTTGCCGACGTTGGTGGCGTCGGCGGGGACGTGGGCCGAGCCGTCGGCTGCGCCGTTGCCTTCACCGTCAGCGCCGTTGCCGAACATCTTGGAGCCGTACTTGGTGGTGAGCAGGACGGGTTGGAGCTCGGTGGCGTTGGGCACGATGGTGGGCACGGAGACGCCGCTCAGCTGCTCACGGATCTCCTCGCGGTAGCCCACCGAGTTGTACGCGCAGAACGGGATGAGGCGGCCGTCGGGCGTGATCTCCTCCACGCAGCACTTCATGAGGGCCTTCACGTTGAGCGTGTAGGGGTCCTGGAAGTCCTGGATCACGACCATGAACGACTTGTCGGCGATGTCCTTCAGCGCCTCCGGCAGGTCGATGCCGCAGGTGGCGCACTCCAGCTGGTTGGTGGTGTTGCCGTCGCCGCCGGGGACGGCAGACGCGCTCCACAGCTTCTCCAGGGCGCCCCGCACGCTCATGTCGGGCATGACCCGGTTGCTCACGTAGTCGAGGTAGTTGTCGACGTCGAGCAGGCGCGGGATGGGCACGACGTTCTCGCCCTCCACCAGCAGGTAGGTGATGGAGCGGCAGGTGGGGAAGCAGCACGGCACCGGCACGAAGTCGGAGAGCTTGAACCAGTCGGGGCACTGGTCCACCAGGCCGTGGATGATGTCGGAGTTGGTGAGCCGCTGCATGGGGTCGAACTCCACGTGGCGGCCCGAGTGGGTGACCGGCTGGTAGGCCACGGACTTCACGGCCGGGTGCTTGATGCCGAAGCGGATGATGTCGCCCAGCTCGTGCTCGTTGAGACCCTTCTCGATGGCCGCCACCAGGGAGACGCCGAGGCCGAACTCGGCGCAGTTGTCGAGCGCCTTCTGCTTGGCCTCACGCAGGTCACGGCCACGGATCTTGATGTGGGTCTCGGGGTCGAAGCCGTCGAACTGCATGTAGATCGTGGGCTTCAGCTCGGCCAGCTTGCGCACGAAGTTGCGGTCGTGGGCCAGGCGGATGCCATTGGTGTTGAGCGTCACCATGTGGACGCCCTTGTCCTGGGCCATCTTGATGAAGTCGAGGATGAGGGGGTGGATGGTGGGCTCGCCGCCCGAGAACATCACGACCTCGGGCTCGCCCTCGGAGCGCACGAAGGCGTCGAGGCCGGCCTCCACCTGGTCCATGGTGAGGGAGAAGCCGTCGGGCTGGTGGCCGGAGTCGGCGAAGCAGATCGGGCAGTCGAGATTGCAGCCGCTGTTGACCTCGATGATGCCGAGGCAGGCGTGCTGCTTGTGCTCGGGGCACAGGCCGCAGTCGAGGGGGCAGCCGTCCTTGACCTCGGTCTGCGTCTCCAGCGGGTAGGTCCCGGGCTTGTTGTACTTCATGGAGGCGAAGTACATCTCGGCGTCGCCGTAGAGCAGGGCCTCGAACTTGCCGTGCTCGGCGCAGCGCTTGCGCAGGAAGACCTTGTTGTCCTTGACGTTCACCTCGGCGTCGATGACCGTCTTGCACACCGGGCAGATGCTCTTCGTGTACTCGAGGAAGACCTCGTCCCGGTCGACCTTCTGCCTGGGTGGGGTCATGGTCATGTGCGAGGTCTCCTCCGCCCTAGGGGAACGATCGCCAGAAGCTATCAGTGCGCCCGACGCCAACTGATGGCGCGCCACTTGACAGATCTGTGGTTCTCGACATCTGCACACCCTGTGTCGTCACAAGCCCGCCCCGAAGACCTCGGCCAGCTCCCCGGGCGCCGCCGTCTCCAGCTGGGCGTAAGTGCACGACTGCGGCTGGCGGTCGGGGCGCCAGCGCCGGAAGTGGGTGGCGTGGCGGAAGCGCTCGCCCTCCAGGTGGTCGTAGGCCACCTCGCACACGAGTTCGGGCCGCAGCGGCTCGAACGACAGGTCACGGCCGGCGTTCCAGCGGCTGTGGCCGCCCGGCGCCCGGCCGTCGAAGCGGCTGTCGTCGCGCTCGGTGCGGTAGGGCGCCACCTCGTCGACCAGCTCCCGGCGGCGGTCCATGGTGAAGGCGGCGGCCACGCCGACGTGGTGCAGCACGCCCCCGTCGTCGTAGAGGCCCAGCAGCAGGGAGCCCACGATCGGCCCGCTCTTGTGCCAGCGGAAGCCGGCCACCACGCAGTCGGCGGTGCGTTCGTGCTTCACCTTCACCATGGCCCGGACGTTCTCCCGGTAGAGCACGTCCGCCGGCTTGGCCACCACACCGTCGAGGCCGGCGCCCTCGAAGCGGTGGAACCAGTCGGTGGCCACGTCGCGGTCGTCGGTGCAGGGGGTGACGTGGACCGGTGGGCGGACGCCCCCCAGGGCCTCGCACAGCAGGGCCCGGCGCGCGGCGAACGGCACCTTGCGCAGGTCGCGGTCACCCAGGGCGAGGATGTCGAAGGCGACGAACGAAGCCGGCGTCTGCTCGGCCAGTAACCGGACGCGGGAGTCGGCCGGGTGGATGCGCTGGAGCAGGGCCTCGAAGTCCAGTCCGTCATCGGCGGCGACCACGATCTCGCCGTCGAGCACCACCTTTGGCGGCAGCTGCGCCCGCACCGCCTCCACCACCTCGGGGAAGTAGCGGGTGAGGGGCTTCTCGTTCCGGCTGCCGAGCTCCACCTCGTCGCCGTCGCGGAACACGATGCAGCGGAACCCGTCCCACTTGGGCTCGAAGTACATGTCGCCTGCCGCCGGCAGGGCCTTCGCCGCCTTGGCCAGCATGGGCGCCACGGGCGGCATCACCGGCAGGTCCATCGCCCCAAACCTACGCCCCCGAGTAAATAGGGTCCGGATTCCGGACCCTATTTACTCGGGGTCGGCGGGGCGGGCGGGGGGCGGCCGTCCGACAGGGCTTTGGCCACCGTGGCCAGCCGGTGGTCGCTCTCCACCTCGTCGAGCGGGACAGGCAGGGCGAGGCACCAGTTGGGGCGCTCGGTGGTGGTGCCGGGGATGTTGGGGCGCTCGGGCACGCCGAGGGCGTCGTCGAGGGTGGCCGCCACCACCGCGCTGGGCGCCTCGGCCAGCAGCTCGTGGGTGCGCCGCACCACCTCGTCGACGGGGGCGTCGTCGGCCAGGCCGGCCCACTCCTGGATCCGCCGGCGGATGGCGAGGGTGCTCTCCACATTGGGCTTCAGGCCGATGCGTTCCTGCTCCTCCAGGTCGGACCCGGTCCACATGCCGGCGACGGTGGGCAGGTCGTGGGTGGTGACGGCTGCCATGGCCTGGTGCGGGAAGTGACGGGGCGGGACGTCCTCGAACCAGGCCAGCCGGTACGACAGGACCTTGCGGCGGGCCAGTTCCTCGCGCACGAACGGCTCCACCGTGCCGAGGTCCTCCCCCACCACCCAGGCGCCGGCGCGCGTGCTCTCCAGGGCGAGGATGCCGAGCAAATCGCGCCACGGGTACTCCACGTAGGCGCCTTCGGCCGGCGAGCGGCCGGCCGGGATCCAGAACAGGCGGAACAGGCCCATCACGTGGTCGATGCGCACGCCGCCACCGTGGCGGAGCATGGACCGCACGGTCGTGATGAACGGCTGGTAGCCGGCCGCGCGCAGGCGCCAGGGATCGAGCGGGGGCAGGCCCCAGTCCTGGCCGGCCGAGGTGAACTCGTCGGGCGGGGCGCCCACCCGGGCGTCGAGGGCGAAGACGTCCTGCCACAGCCAGGCGTCGGCGCCGGCCGGGTCGACGCCGATGGCCAGATCCTGCACCACGTCGATCTCGCCGGCGGCCCGGCGCAGCTGCCCGTCCACCAGCCACTGCAGCCACTGGTGGTACCGGATCCGGTCGCGCTCGCCGGTGACGAAGGCGAGGACGCCGGGGCCCTCGGGGTCGCGCAACTCCGGCGGCCACTCCCTCCACGGCGCCCCTTGGCGCTCCGACAAGGCGCAGAAGGTGGAGTAGGCGGCCAGCGAGGCACCGTGCTCGTCACAGAAGCGGTCGAAGGCGGGGTCACCGCCGGCGTCGCGGAAGCGCTTCCACAGCCACTCCAGGACGGGCGACTTGCAGGCCCACACCTTGTCGCGGTCGATGGTGCGGTCGTCGTTGAGGACCCGGGCGTCGTACGCCAGCCGGGCCAGGTCGACGCCCTCGGGCCCGTCGTTCACTTCCGTGTACCCCGGTACGTCCTCCACCCGCAGGTACAGCGGGTTGCGCCAGCTGCGGCTGGACGGCGAGTAGGGGCTGGCCTGCTGGGGCCCGGTGGGCAGGGCGGCGTGGAGCGGGTTGATCATGGCCATGCCGGCGCCGTGGCCGGCCGACCAGCGGCCGATGCGGGCCAGGTCGGCGAGGTCGCCCATCCCCCAGCTGGACCGCGAGCGGGCGGCGTAGAGCTGCACGGCCCAGCCCCAGACGCGCAGGTCCGGCGGCAGGTGGCAGGTGGGCGGCGCCACCACCAGGCGGGCCACGAAGCCGTCATCCTCCCGCTGGAGGCGGTGGTACCCGAGGGGGATGTCCTGCGCCAGCACCTCCTCGACCGCCGCCTCGCCACCGTCCTCGGTGTGCAGCAGCCAGCGGCCGGGGATCTGGGCCCGCTCGCCCTTGTCCACCACCAGCATCGGGCAGTCCTCGCCGGGCGGGGCCGACATGGGCGCCGGGGGGCGGTCGCCCGCGCCCATGGCGTCGAGCACGGCGTCCACCGTCTCAGGCGCAACGTCGTGCCAGGCGCCCCGGTCGTCGTGGTACCCGTGCTGCACGCCCCAGGCGCGCCCGTCTCTCATGCCCGCAGTCTCCCCTACGCTCGGCCTGTGCCCGATGCGGTCGTGATCGGCGCCGGGCCCAACGGCCTGGTGGCGGCCAACCTGCTGGCCGACCGCGGCTGGGACGTCGTCGTCCTGGAGGCCCAGGACGCGCCGGGCGGGGCGGCGAAGTCGGCCGAACTGGTGGAGCCGGGCTTCGTGAACGACGTCTTCAGCGCCTTCTACCCGCTCGGCGTGGCGTGGGACGCGGAGGACGCCCGGCGGGCGGGCACGGTGCACGTCGCCGAGGGCGTCGACTCCCTCACCGTGCAGGCCGCCCAGCTGGCCCTCGGCCTGGTGCCCGACCCGCTGTTCCTCATCATCGGCCAGCAGGGCCTGGCCGACCCGAGCCGGGCCCCGGCGGGCAAGCAGGCGGTCTGGGCCTACACCCACGTGCCCCAGCACGTGCGGGGCGACGCAGGCGACAGCGGCATCACCGGCGCCTGGGACGAGGCCGAAGCCGAAGCCATGGCCGACCGGGTGGAGGCCGAGATCGAGCTGCTGGCGCCCGGCTTCCGTGCCCTGGTCCGGGGGCGCCACGTGCTCACCCCCCGCAGCCTGGAGGCAGCCGACGCCAACCTGGTCGGCGGGGCCACCAATGGGGCCACCGGCCAGTTGCACCAGCAGCTGGTGTTCCGGCCCGTTGCCGGCCTGGGCCGGGCCGAGACGCCGGTGCGGGGGCTGTTCCTCGGCTCGTCTTCCGCCCACCCCGGAGGGGGTGTGCACGGCGCCTGCGGCGCCAACGCGGCACGGGCCGCCCTGCTGGGCGACCGGTTGCGGCTGCGGAGGACGCGCCGCACTTGAGCGCCCGGGTTCTGGTGGGCACCAGCTCGTGGTCCGAGCGGACGCTGGTGCACGAGAGCGGCTGGTACCCCAGGCGCACGATGAAGGCGGCCGAGCGCATCGCGTACTACGCCTCGCGCTTTCCGCTGGTGGAGATCGACGCCACCGCCCGCTTCCCGCCCACCCCCGACCTGTCCCGCCAGTGGGTCGACCGCACGCCGGCCGACTTCACCATCGACGTGGCGGCCTGGACGCTGCTGTGCGGCGGCGCCGCCCTGCCGGACTCCCTGTGGGAGGACCTGCGCGAGGAGGTACGGCCCGAGCTGCGCGACCGCCGGCGGCTGTTGGCGCTCGCCGTAGAGCTCACCCACCGGCGGTGGCTGGAAGCCCGCGAGTGCGAGGCGACCCTGGAGTTCCTCGAGGAGCAGGACCTCGGCTTCGTGTGCGTCGACCCGAGGGAGGGGCGGCCGGTCGTCGCCACCACCAGCGACCTGGCCGTCGTGCGCTTCGGTGGCCGCAACCCGGGGAACTGGGAGGAGCCCGACCTGGACATCGGCGAGCGCTACGCCTACCGCTACACGGCCGGGGAGCTGGCCTCGTGGGTCGGGTCGATCGGCGAGCTGGCATCGGCCGCCGCCGAGGTGCACGTGCTGTTCTCCAACTGCTGGCGCGACGACGCCGTAGTGAACGCGGCGGAGCTAACCGCTCTCCTCGCCGCCCTCTGACGGTGTGCTGGCGCTGACCAGCGAGCCGTGGTGGCACACCAGGCGCCACCCACCGCTCGTCGCGTCACGCACGAACACGTTCACGGCCGCCACGGTGGAGCCGCCCTGGTCGCCCAGCAGGTTCTCGTCGACGGTCACCCAGGCCACCCCGTCCTGCACCTGCACCCGCTCCTCGGTGAGCACGAACTGGAGCGACTGGGCGTTCTGGAACAGGGCGAAGAACGACGACGCCACCGCCCCCCACCCCTGGAGCGTGGCCCAACCGGGGTGCGTGCACAGGGCGCGCTCGGAGCGCTCCCACAGCCCCGACATGGCATCGAGGTCGCGCGCCTCGAAGGCCTCGTAGAAGGCCCGGTTGGCGTCTCGCACCTCGGCGGCGGCATCCACCAGGCGAGGCTACCGGCCCTCATTCCGCTGACCGGGACACCCGGGCGTGGCGCTAGCTTCGGATATGCGCACCGTGGCCGTGCCCGGTGGGCCCGCCATCGCCGTGCACGACCTGGGCGGGCGGGGCCCCGACGTCTTCCTGGCCCACGCCGCCGGCTTCCATGGGCGGGTGTGGGAGCCCGTCGCCCACCGCCTGGCGGACCGGTTCCACTGCATCGCCTACGACGTGCGGGGCCACGGCGACTCGGTCGTCGAGGGCGACCCCGACGAGGGCTGGGACTGGGCGACGCTGGCCCGGGACGCACTGGCGGTGGTCGACGGCCTCGGGCTCGACCGCCCGCTCGGCCTCGCCCATTCGAGCGGCGCCACCGGCCTGCTCCTGGCCGAGACCGCCCGGCCCGGCACCTTCGCCGGCCTGTACTGCTTCGAGCCGATCGGGGCGACGAGTGACGGCCCGACGCCGCCACCCGCACCCGACCACCCGATGGCCACCCAGGCCCGCCGGCGGCGCTCCACCTTCGCGTCCCGGCAGGAGGCGGAGGAAACCTACGGCGCCAAGCCGCCGCTGTCCGACCTGTCGGCCGAGGGCCTGCACGCCTACGTCGAGCACGGGTTCGCGGACACCGAGGACGGCTCGGTGCGCCTCAAATGCCGACCCGAGCACGAGGCCCACCTGTACGAGTACGGCTTCGCCCACGACGTCTTCCGGCGCCTGACGGAGGTGGCCTGCCCGGTCGTGCTGGCCCGGGGGGACGCCTCCCGGGCCGTCCCGACCGGCGTGCTCGAGCGCTGGGCGCAGCGCCTGGCGGACGGGCGCGTGGAGGTCCTCGCGGGCGTCGGCCACCTGGCGCCGCTCGAAGATCCCGGGCTGGTGGCGGAAGCGGCGGCGGCGGCCTTCGGGCGCATCGTCCGCCCGTCCGGCGAGACCGCGCCGGACTGAGGAGCGGCGGCGGCGGTCCGCGTGGCTGTCGCTCCCTCCGCCTAGCCTTGTCCCTGATGGCGCTGCCGCTCCCCACGTCCCTTTCGCCCTCGTTCCGGCCCCACGCCACCCGGCTGTGCGACTGCTGCGCGTGCAGGGACTTCTGCCCGGCCTTCGGGGGCGGCCCCGCGCAGGCGAGCCGCGTGCCGGCCGGCGTCCGCGCCGCGGCCGGCTGAGAGGCGGCCTTCCAGCCCCGTGCCGTTCCTCTCCCGACAGACCCGCCGCAGCGTGGCCGACTTCGACGCGTGGGCCGACACCGCCCTCGACCGCCTCCGCGGCCACCCCACCGCCGACCGGGTGTTCTATGGCGCCTCGGCGGTGTTCGACCACAGCATCGGCTGGCTCATCCTCGGGGCCCTGCGGGGCCTGCGCTCCGAGCACGACTGGCACGCCGCCGTGCGGGTGGGCGCCGGCGTGTTCCTCGAGTCGGGCCTGGTCAACGTCGGCATCAAGTCGCTGTTCCGCCGGTCGCGGCCGCCGTGGGAGATCGACCGCCCCCTCCCCCTCCGACGCCCCCGCACCAGCTCGTTCCCGAGCGGCCACGCCACCGCCGCCTTCACCGCCGCCGCCCTCCTGGCCGACGACGACCCGCTCTGGCCGGCGTACTACGTGCTCGCCGTGATCGTCTCCACCAGCCGCGCCTACGTACGCATCCACCACGCCTCCGACGTGCTCGCCGGCGTGGCCGTCGGCCTGGTGCTCGGCCGGGTGGGCCGCAGGCTCGTCCCCCTCCCGCCCCGCCCCACCGGCCTGGTGGGGCTCCCCGGCCACTCCGCCTGACCCCACGCGCCCGCCGCAAGCCCAGGCCGCCGAGGCGCCGGCGTTCATGCGGCGTGAGCGTTCGGATTCCGAACCCTGACGGCGCCGCAATCCTGGTGCGGCCGGCGCTCCGGCCGCCGGTCAGCGCCTGGGCAGCCAGCCCTTGGGGTCGATCGCCCCGCCGCCGCGCCGGAGCTCGAAGTGGAGATGGGAGCCGGTGACGTTGCCGGTCGTGCCTACGCTGCCGACCCGCTGGCCGGGCTCGACCTGCTGGCCCGCCTTCACCGCCGTGTTCGACAGGTGGGCGGAGATGCTGGTGAGACCGTCGGTGTGGTCGATGATCACCACCGTGCCGTACCCGGCGTAGCCGGCCGGCGCCGGGCCGGCCACCACCACGCGGCCGGCGGCCGCCGCCGCCACCTCGTCGCCGGTGGCGCCGTCGATGTCGACGCCGGGGTGGCGGCGAGCGCCGCGGCGCTCGCCGAACCACCCGGTGAGGACGCCGCGGGCGGGCCACACGATGACGGGGAGCACGTCCTCCAGCGGTGCGGTCGCCGAGCGGGAGGCGGCCACACTGAGGTCGCCGGTGCGCTCCGCCATGGCCTGGCTGAGCTCGTCGTACAGGCTCAGCGGGCGTGACGCCATGGCCGGCCACACTGGTGGCGCACCCGCCGGCTCGCTGAGCACCATCGCCCAGATGGTGCCCGCCAGGACGTACAGGGCGGACTTCCGGGCCAGGCCCACGAACCGGGCCCGAATTCTCCCGGTCTGTCGCATCTGGTCAGCTGGATGTTCGACGCTGCCGGCCGAATCCCTGCCGGATACGGGAAAGGCCCCCGCTCGGGCTCAGTTGCTCTCGTAGACGTCCTCGGGGTCCTCGCCCCCGAACGCCACGCGCTCGATGTTGCTCTCGGGCAGCACCACGGCTGACACGGCGAAGGCGATGTAGACCACCCCGACGATGCCGACGATCGTGAGGCGGCTCTTGCCCTTCGAGTCGCAGGCCTTCTCCTCCCGGCCCACCAGGTAGCCCTCGGTGGCCCGCTCCTTGGGCTCGGCGCCCTTGAGCGGTGCCTTACAGGGCAAGCCGCCGGCCGCCTTGACAGGTAGGAGGGCGAAGCCCAGCATGCCGATCAGGCCGATGGCGACGGCCAGCGCCACGGCGATGCCGCGGTCCTTGGGGGTCACCGCCGCACCTCCGGGGACAAGCCGGCGGGACGGACTGGACGCTCGCCGACCTCGTGGGGCGGGCGCTGGGATCGACGCAGGGCTCGTTGCACGGCGCCATCGTGGCACGAGTGGCGTCGCGGGAGGTACGTGGGCCGGGCGGGACACCCGGCACACTCGCCCCGAGCCCCCGGGGGGACACTGTCACACCCCTTGTCCATACTCGGGCACATGGAACGACAGCTCATACTCCTCGAGGACACCAGCGTCGACTGGCGCCTCGACGATGAGACCCGTCGCCGCGGCCGTCAGGGCGTGGCCGAGGCCCGGGCCGCCCTCGTCGACGCCACCCGCAGGGCCGCCGCCTGACGCTTCCGGTCCTGGGTTGCCCTCAGTGGGGCAGGGCGGTCAGGCGCGCCTGGGCGCGTCCACCACGAGGCTGTCGCACCCGACCGCCACAATGGATCCTGTGAGGCCCGCCGCCGTCGTGCTCGCCGTGGCCATCGCCGCGGCCGGTGGCGCGTGCAAGCAGGTCCGGGAGGCAGCCACCACCACGGCCGGCACGGCCACCGTCATCCGGGTCGTCGACGGCGACACCATCCGGGTGCGCATCCAGGGCACCGACGAGCCGGTCCGGCTGATCGGCATCGACACGCCGGAGACACACGGCCGGGGCGGCCTGCGGGAGTGCTTCGGCGCCGAGGCGACCGCCCGGTTGCAGGCTTTGCTGCCGGCCGGGACGACGGTGCGCCTGGTGCGCGACGTCGAGGCGCGCGACCGCTATGACCGCCTGCTCGCCTACGTGTACCGGGCCGACGACGGGCTGTTCGTGAACCTGGCCATGGCCAAGGAGGGCTTCGCCGACACCCTCACGTACCCGCCCAACATCGCCCACGCCGACGAGTTCGTGGCCGCCGTGGGCACCGCCCGGGCCCGCCAGCGGGGGCTGTGGCAGCGGTGCGGCAGCGCCGACGTCGCCCTCACGGGGAGCACGTAGAGCGCACAAGAAGCGCCGATGGCGGCGGTCGCGCAGGGAGACGGACGGCGGACGGTCGTCGGCTACCGTCGACGGCGTGCCGCCCACCGCCGCCGAGCGCCTCGGGTACGCGCCCGACGCCAAGCTGCTGCTGGTCAACTGTGCCGACCTCGGCTCCAGCCACGCCGCCAACGTGGGCGTCTACGAGGCCCTGCGCGACGGCATCGCCACCGCCGCCAGCCTCATGGTGCCGGGGCCGTGGGCGCGGGAGGCGGCCGCCCGGTACATGGGCGAGGACGTGGGCGTCCATCTCACGCTCAACGCCGAATGGGAGGTCTACCGCTGGGGCCCGTGTACCCACGCGCCCTCCCTGCTCGACGGCGACGGGGGCTTTCCCCGTACGGTCGAGGACCTGTGGGACCACGCCGACCTCGACGAGGTGGGCAAGGAGCTGCGGGCCCAGGTGGAGCGGGCCATCCTCTGGGGCTTCGACGTGAGCCATCTCGACTCCCATCTCGACGCGCTGCAGGGCCGGCCCGAGTTCTTCGACGTCTACCTCGAACTGGCGGTGGACTTCCGCCTGCCGCTGCGGCTTTCCGGGCCGTCCACCGAGACCGACGTGGGATTTCCCTTCCGGCGCCTGGCCGCCGAGGAGGGGGTGCTCTTCCCCGACCACTGCGTGGAGCTGCGGGGCGGCGGGGTGCGCCGCGCCCTCGAGCGGGCGCTGTTCTCGCTGGAGCCGGGGCTCACGGAGATCCGGGCCCACCCGGCGGTGGACGCCTCGGAGCTGCGCGCCCTCGCCCCCGACTGGGGCCTACGCGTCGACGACCACGACGTGCTCGTGCACGACCACGGCCTGCGCAGCCTGGCCGCCCGGGCCGGCGTGCAGCTGGTGGGCTACCGCCCGCTGCGCGACGCCATGAGGGCCGGCTGACGATTCCGGTCTACCGCTTCAGCAGGCGCCCGGCCACGATGGACAGCTCGTAGAACAGGTACATGGGCACGGCCAGTGCGAACAGCGAATAGGGGTCCTGGCTCGGGGTGGCGACCGCCACGAACACGAAGATCCCGACCGCCGTGTACCGCCGCCAGCTCCGGAGGCGACGGCTGGTGACGATGCGGGCCAGCTGGAGGAACACCAGGACCACGGGGAACTCGAAAGCCAGCCCGAAGGCCACCATCATGAACGTCACGAGCTTGAGGTAGGCCGACGGGCTGAAGATCGTCTCGAGGTTGTCGCCCCCGATCTGCACCAGGAACTCGAGCGCCTTGGGCAGCGTCCAGAAGGCGAGGCTTGCGCCGAACACGAACAGGAGCAGGGCGCTGGCCACGAACGGCACCGCCATCCTGCGTTCCTTGCGGTGCAGGCCGGGCGTGATGAAGCGCCACAACTGGAAGAGCACGACCGGCATGGCCAGCACGAGGCCGGTGTAGCCGGCCACCTTGATGCGGGTGGCGAAGCCCTCCAGCGGATCCGTGATGAACAGCTTCGACGAGCCGGTGGCGGACACGTACGGCTGGATCAGGAAGTCGAGGATGCGCCCGTAGAGGATGAAGCCGATGACGCCGCCCACGGCGAGGGCGGCGGCACAGATCACCAGCCGGCGGCGCAGCTCGGTGAGATGGCCGATCACGGTCATCTGTGCCTTCGGCGCCTCCGGGGCGGGCGGCGCCGGCGGGTCCAGCACGGCGACGCTCATCGGTGCGCCATCCCTGCGGCATGGCCTGGCGAAGGTGCCTCGCTTGCAAGGGTCCCCTCGCGCCCGGCTCTGCCTTCGCGCTCGCTCATGCTGAGCCCTCGGCCGCCATGTCGGTCGTCGTCGCCGGCGCTTCCCTGTGCGATGTCACTGCGTCGACATGGCCGGCTGCCGCTGCGGCGGCCGGATACGCCGGGTACACCGGCCGGGGAGCGTCGGCCTCGGCCACGAAGGCGGACTGCACCTCGTTGGTGAGCTGGGTGCTCCACCGCTTGGCCTCACCCAGGCCCTTGCCCACCTGCTTCATGGCGTCGGGCAGGCGTTGGGGCCCGAGCACGACGAGGGCGATCACGACGATCACGAGCAGTTCCATGGGACCGAGGTTGAACATCGAGTCTCTCTCCGGATGGTCGGCGCGGGCTGACAGCACGTCCTACGAGCCCATGGAGCGCCCTGGACGTGCTCGTTGTGTAGTGCCCCCGATCAGTCCGCCGGCCCATCCGTGCGGGGACGGGCTCCGTATCACTGGTCACCTGTCCGAGCCGTCGGACGTCAAACCAGGGAGACACACATGGGCCTCGGAGCACCGGAGATCCTCATCATCCTCGCAGTCGTACTGCTGCTGTTCGGTTCGACCCGGCTGCCGAAGCTGGCCCGCTCACTGGGAGAGGCTTCCAGCGAGTTCAAGGCCGGCATCCGCGACAAGGGTGCTGCCGATGCGATCAGCGAGTAGTTCCGTGCACCGCGCCCCACGGGCGAGAGCGGCACTGGCCGCCATGGTGGCCATGTCATTCTTCGTCGCCGCCTGCGGCGGCGACAGCGACTCGGCCGAGCCGGCCGCCGACGGCGACGCCGGCGGCGGCGGCATGACCCTTACCATCAAGGACTTCGCCTTCTCGCCCCAGCCCCTCGAGGTGAAGAAGGGCACCGTCGTGAAGGTGGTCAACGAGGACGACGCCGCCCACACGGCGACGGCCGACGACAAGTCGTTCGACACCGGCGACCTGGGGAAGGGCGACTCCAAGGAGATCACCCTGTCGAAGGAGGGCGAGATCGCCTTCGTATGCAGCATTCACGACTACATGAAGGGCGTCATCCAGGTCACGGCGTAGCGCCGAAGACCGGGCAAGCCGAACCGTTGCGTGGCCAGGGAAAGTGTGGACGGCACGTCGGCTCCAGGCAGTACCAGGCAACACATCCCCTGCCCACGGCAGAACCGAGTACGGGGGCGTGCGTCCGCACGCCACCGCTGAACCTGAAAGGGGAACCGTTTCGGTGACCATCGATGACCGATCACTCAATGAGCTGATCGTCGAGTCCCAGGACCTGCAGGTCGACGCTCTCAAGGACATCAAGGCCACGCTCCCCGAGCTGGCCGAGATCCGTGAAGAGCGCCGCGGCCAGGCGATCAACCTCGACGAGATCAACCTCTACAACGCCAACCGCCGCAGTGTCCTTTCGAAGATGGGCATCGGCGGGGGCGGCCTCGCCGCCCGCGGCCTGCTCGGTGGCGGCTTCGGCGCCATGCTGGCCGGTCTGTTCGCCACGCCGGCCCACGCCGACGAGGCGCTCGACATCCAGATCCTGCAGACCGCTTCGTCGCTCGAGGTGCTCGCCGTCGCCACCTACGGCGCTGCGCTCACGCTCGACTTCATCAAGAGCGGCAACCCCGTCGTCATCAAGTTCGCCCAGACGACGATGATGCAGCACGACGAGCACAAGAAGGCCTTCCAGAGCCAGACCAAGGCGCTCGGCGGCAAGGAGCAGACCGCTCCGAACGCCAAGTTCAAGCCCATCGTCGATGCTGCCGTCCCGACCCTGAAGGCCCCCCTCGACGTGGTCAACCTGGCCGAGACGCTGGAGACGGTGGCGACGCAGACCTACCTCATGAACACCACCCAGCTCGAGGACACCGCCTCCTTGCGGGTCATGGCCAGCGTCATGGGCGTCGAGACCCAGCACGCCGCCGTCCTCCGCGCCGTCAAGGCGCTCCTCATGGGTGGCGCACCGCAGCTCATCAAGATCCCGATCGGCGCCGACGCGGCCAAGCTGCCGGCAGCTGCCGGCAGCGTTGCCTTCCCCGAGGCCTTCGAGCCCGTCACCAATGCAGCCGGTGCGGACACGGGGGCCGTCAAGTGACCCAGGAGACCGAGAACCCCATGACCACGGAGCCCAGCGCTCTCGATCAGCTGTCGGCGTCGGCGTTCAGCCGCCGCAAGTTCCTCGTCGGCAGCGGCGTCGTCGCCGGCCTGGCCGTCGTCACCGCCGCCTGCGGCAGCGACGACGACACCGACACCGCCACCACCGACACCACCGAGGCGGGCGGCACGGACACCACCGAGGCCGCTTCCGGCGGTGGCGACGACCTCGCAGTGGCGGCCTTCGCCGCCGGCCTCGAGGTCCTCGCCGTCGGCACCTACAAGGCGGCCCTCGACGCCGCCGTCGGCGGCAAGCTCGGCGCTGTCCCCGACGCCGGTGCCGAGTTCGTCAAGACCGCCATGGCCCACCACGAGGAGCACCTCGCGGCGTGGAACAAGGTGCTCAAGGGCGCCGGCAAGCCCGAGGTCTCGACGCCCGACGCCAAGCTCAAGCCCACGGTGGACGCCGAGTTCGCCAAGGTGAAGGACTTCGGCGGTGCGGCCAAGCTGGCCAAGACGCTCGAGGAGATCGCTGCGGCCACCTACCTCAGCGCCATCCCCAGCCTGCAGAGCAAGGACGCCATCAAGCTGGCGGCCTCCATCCAGGCCATCGACGCCAAGCACGTGGCGATCCTCCTCTACGTGCTCGGCGAGTACCCGGTGCCCGACGTCTTCGCCAAGACCGACAAGGCGGCAAAGCCGTAGGGATGCTTCTGCGGTCCTGCAGCCCCGCAGGACTGCACACCGCTGCATGCACCACGGTGCAGCGAAGCAGGCGGCCCGCCTCTCCCCTGGAGGCGGGCCGCTTCGCGTCCGTGCAACGCTGGGCCATGGCCCCTGCCGACACCATCGTGTGCGTCGACTGCGGCGGAGCGTGCACGCGGCTGCCGTTCGAAGCGCCCGAGCTCGGCTGGCAGATCGGCGACCTCGTCACCTACCGCTGCGCGGACTGCGCGGACATGTGGTACCTCGAGGTCGACGAGGACGACCTCGGCGAGGGGCCTGCGGGCGCGGGCGACACGCCGCCCGGTTGAGCGCCTGCGCTCAGCCGGCGGCGGCCTCCTCGGTGGACGTCGTCACCAGGCGCTCGAGCACGCCGGCGGCCCGACCCTCGTCGATCGACGCCGCCGCCGCCGCCACTCCCTCGGCGAGGGTGCCGACCAGGCCGGAGACGAGGATCCCGGCCGCCGCGTTCAGCAGCACGACATCGCGGTGCGGCCCCTTCTCGCCGTCGAGGACGCGGCGGGCGAAGCCGGCGTTGGCGGCGGCGTCGCCCCCGCCCAGGTCATCGGCGGCGGCGGTGGACAGGCCGAGGTCGGCCGGGTCGACCGTGCGGGAGGTGATCTCGCCGCCCTCGAGTTCGAGCATGGTGGACGTGGTGGTCGTGGTGAGCTCGTCGAGGCCGTCGTGGCCGTAGACGACGAACGCCCGGGTGGCGGCCCCGGCGGCCAGGGCGCCGGCCATCCTGGCCGCCATGGCAGGGTCGCTCACGCCCACCACCTGGCGGCCGGGCCGGGCCGGGTTGGCCAGGGGGCCCAGAAAGTTGAACACAGTGGGCACGCCCAGCTCGCGGCGGGTGGGGCCGGCGTGGCGGAAGCACGGATGGAAGCGGGGGGCGAAGCAGAACGCCATTCCCGCCTCGTCCAGACAGCGCAGCACGCCGGCAGGCCCGAGATCGACCACCACGCCGAGGGCCTCCAACACGTCGGCCGAGCCCGCGTTCGACGAGACGGCCCGGTTGCCGTGCTTGCAGACCCGGGCGCCCGCCCCTGCCACCACGAAGGCCGACAGCGTGGACACGTTGATCGAACCGCTGCGGTCGCCGCCCGTGCCGCAGGTGTCGACCAGGTCGGCTCGGTGGGGCGCGTCGAGGGGCTCGGCGTAGCGGAAGATGGCCGTGACCAGACCGGTCATCTCCTCAACCGTCTCGCCCTTCATGCGCAGGGCGACGGCGAAGGCGGCGATCTGGGCCGAGGTGGCGGCGCCGGCGAAGACGTCGGAGAGGGCGGCGCCCGCCTCGTCGCCGGTCAGGTCCTGGCGGTCGAACAGGCGCCGGAGGACGTAGGGCCAGCCTCCCAGCTCGGCCAGGGTGGTCATCGCCGGAGGCTACCCGGCGGCTCGGGACGCGACCGCTGGCCGCCGTCCCGGGGAGCTACGCCGTCTTGCGGCGCTGGCGGACCATGCGACGACGCTCACGCTCCGTGGCGCCACCCCACACTCCGTCACGCTCCCGGTTGGCGAGGGCGTACTCCAGACAGGCCTCCCGCACGGGGCAGACCCGGCAGATCGACTTCGCCTCTTCGGCCTCCTCGTCGGACACCGGATAGAAGACATCTGGGTCGACGCCACGGCAGGCCGCCCGTTGACGCCAGGACAAGTTCATGTGAGCGGTTCCCTCCCGGGTTCGAATCGTCTTCTTTCACGTACCCCGTCCGGTCGCCCGGTATGCCGGGAGGAGAAGTCGGGTTCATGAACAACATCGGCCGACGGGGCGGCATTCCTGACCGCTTCCGGCGAAACTGGACCCCCGATCGCCCCGGTCACCTCCCGCCGCCGGCCGTCGCCGGGCCTAGGTAGGCCTCCCTCACCAGGGCGTTCGCGGCCACGAGGGCGGGCGGCCCCTCGGCCAGCTTCCGGCCCTGGTGGAGGACCGTCACCGTGTCCGCCAGTGCCAGCACCGTCTCCATGTGGTGCTCCACCAGCAGGATCGTCAGGCCGCCGGCTTGCAGGCGCCTCACCAGGCGCACCAGCCGTTCCCGCTCGGCCACGTCCAGCCCCGCCAGCGGCTCGTCGAGCAGGAGGAGGACGGGCTCGGCGGCCAGCGCCCGGGCCAGCTCGAGGCGGCGCTGCTCGGCCAGTGTGAGGTCACCGGCCCGGTCCCCCGCCCTGGCCTCGAGGCCCACCAGGCCCAGGAGCTCCCCCGCACGAGCCCGTAGCCGGCGCTCCTCGGCCCGGTCGAGGCCCAGCAGGCAGCGGGCCGGCCCGGCCCGGCCCTGCACGTGTGCCCCGGCCAGCACGTTCTCCACGACGCCCATGCGGGGCCACACCCGCACGCCCTGGAACGTGCGGGCCACGCCCAGAGCGGCCCGCCGGTGGGCGGGCAGACCGGTGACGTCCCGCCCGGCGAGCAGGACCCGGCCGCCGGTCGCCCGCTCCACGCCGGTCACCACGTTGACGAAGGTGGACTTGCCCGAGCCGTTCGGCCCGATGACGGCGTGCACCGAACCCGCCACCACGTCCAGGTCCAGCCCGTCGAGGGCGGCGACGCCCCCGAACGAACGGGTCAGCCCCCGCACCGACAGCACGGGGCCGTCTGGCACCGGCTCGTTCTCGTCGGCGGATCGCGGTGCTTTTCGCGCCGATTCGCCGACGGGAACGGGTGGGGCGGGCGCAGGGCGGCGGCGGGCGGGCGCCTGGCGGGCGGCGCCGACGAGGCCGGCCGGCGCCAGGGCCACCACGGCCAGGGCGAGCACGCCGAAGACGAGGCCGAGCTTGTCCCGGAGGTGCTGCTGGACGACGTCGAGGCCGAGGCCGAAGGTGAGGAGGAGAGCACCGACCACGGGGCCGGCCAGCGTGCCCACGCCCCCCACCGCCACGGTGATCACGTAGCGGAACGACTCGGCCTGCACGTCGAGGGCGCTGCCCGAGCTCACCGACAGCGTGCGCAGGGCCGACAGCCAGCCGGCCACAGCGACCACGGCGGCCGACATGGCGAAAGCCGCCGCCCGGTGGCGGTAGGGGTCGATGCCGCTGGTGCGGGCGGCCACCTCGGCGTCCCGCACAGCGGTGAGCGCCCTCCCCCACCGGCTCCGGGACAGGTTCCACGCCAGCCACAGGACGATCAGGAGGAAGACGGCGGACGTGTAGTACACGCCGGCCAAGGTGTGGCCTCGGGCCAGGAAGGCGTTGCGGGTGTCGGGGATGCGCTCCACCGTGCGGCCACCGAGCCCGCCCAGCTGGTCGGCGGCGAGCACCACCACGGCGGGCACGAGCGCGCCGAAGGCGAGCGTCACCACGGTGAGGTGGAAGCCGCGCAGGTGGCAGCACGCGAGGGCCAGGACAGCGCCCAGGCCGGCCCCCACGGCGACGGCGAACACGGGGCCGAACCACGGTGCGTTGCGCACCACGAAGTCGGGCGCCACCGACCCGTCGCCCAGAAGGTACGGGCCGAGCACGGCGCCCGCGTAGCCGCCGGCCACGAAGAAGCCGGCGTGGCCGAGAGACAGGAGGCCGGTGGACCCGACCAGCACGTTGAGCCCGGTCGCCGCGCCGGCCAGGATCATCGCCTCGACGCCGAGGTCGAGCCACTTGCGGTTGCCCGCCTGCGACGGGCCCAGCCACAGCATGAACCCGACCAGGGCGGCGAGCGGCCACCAGCGCAGGGCGACGGCCCGACCCCGCTCCGACCACGGCATCAGACCTTCTCCATGACGCGGCCGCCGAGCAGGCCGGTGGGCCGGAAGGCCAGGGTCACGAGGAAGAGGGCGAACACGGCCACGAACTCGTAACGGCTCCCCGAGGGCGACACCGTGCGGGCGACGGCCGACACGGCGGCCACCACGTACCCGCCGGCGAGGGCGCCGCGGGCCGAGCCGAGCCCGCCCAGGACGGCGGCCACGAACGCCTGCAGCCCGAGGACCAGGCCGTTCTCGAGACGAACGAACACCTTGGGCGCCAGCAGGACGGCGGCCACCGCGGCCAGGGCGCCGGCCAGCGCGAAGGCGCCCGTCACGACGACCCGGGCGTCCACCCCGACGAGGGTCGCCGCCTCCCGGTCCTGGGCCACCGCCCGCAGCGCGCGGCCGAACGGGGTGGCCCGCAGGGTGACGTCCACAGCGACGACCAGCGCGAGGGTGGCGGCCACGATCACCACGTCGGTCGGCGTCACCGCCACTCCCGCCACCTGCCACACCTGGCGACCGAAGACGGAGCCCACCAGCGGCGGGAGGGCGTGCGGCGATGCGTCGACGCCGATGCGCACCAGGTCCACCGCCACCAGGCCGGCGGCGAAGGTGGTGAGCACCCAGCCCACGTCGGTGGCGGCGTCGAAGCGCCGCAGGGGGCGCAGGGCGACCACCTCGACGGCCACGCCGGCGGCCGCCGTCCCGAGCACGGCCACGACGAGGGCGACGCCGATCGGCAGGCCCGCCCTCGTCAACGCGTAGGCGCCGTACCCGCCCACCACCAACAGCGGTCCCTGGGCGAAGTTCACGATGCCGGTGGCCGAGAACACCAGGCTGTAGCCCAGCGCCACCAGCGCCAGCGCGGAGCCCACCGTGGCGGTCGACACGATGATCTGGACCAGGTCGGTCACCGGTGCACCGCCTCCAGGGATTCTGTGCACATCCACGTCCGCATACCGGACGTGGATGTGCGCGGAACCGGCACCGTCAGTGGACCTTGCAGTCGGGGGTGAGAGCGCCGTCCCGCTTCGTGCACTGGGTGCCATAGCCCTCGGCCAGGATCTGGTCGAGGAGGGCGGGGTGGGCCCGGCGGTTGGCCTCGAGGGTGGGCCGGACGAGCTGGGTGGGGCCGGCGGGGGTGCCGGCGAAGGCTTGGCCGGGTGACCATTCGAGGCCCAGCCGGTAGGGCGGGACGGTGGGGGCGGGGCCCGAGGCGCCCCGCTCCATGGTGACGATGGCCACCTCGTCGGGCGTGCGGGCCAGGTGGCGGTCGCGGGTGAAGCCGAACTCCAGCGAGGCGAACGTCAGCGGGCCCGCCTCTTCCATGCCCCGTACGACCTTGGCCCGCTCGGTGGACCCCGCCTTGCGCACCCCCGCCAGCAGGGCGGCCAGGCCGTCGGGCGCCGACTCCTCGCCACCGGTGGGCTCCCGGCCGAGGAATTTCCGCATCCACCCGCCGATGGCGAACGAGGGCAGGTAGACCAGCCCGCCCAGGTGCCAGGCGGTGACGGTGCCGACGCGGGCCTTGTCGCCGGCCAGCTCCACCCAGCTGCGGTCGCCGCTGCCGGGCGGCGAGCCGAACACCTGGGGATGCCACCCGCCGTCCGCCAGCGCCTTGGCCGTGGGTGTGTCGACGTACGCCGCTCCCAGGTCGTGCAGCTGCGACACCACGCCCGCCGTGTTGGTGTTGAGCCCATCGACGTAGAGGACCTGGGGCCGGCCCTCCCGCAGGCGCTGGAGCTGGGGGCCGTAGTCGGAGTCCACCAGGGAGAACGTCTCCACCCCGGTGATCTCGACGCCGGCGCGGGAGAACGACTCCTCGAAGCGGGCCCGGGCCGTCGCCCCCGGGTCGAGGAGGGCGTCGTACATGTAGGCGGCCGTGCGGTAGCCCCGGTCGGACGCCGCGTAGGCGGCCAGCACCGACTTGGCGTACCGGTCGGGCAGCAGGATCTGAAATACCGACCGGCCGGCCCGGTCGCCCTCCGGGTAGAGGTGGCCCGACGAGAACGGGTCGTTGAACACCGCCACCACCGGCATCTGGTCCCGCTTCACCAGGGGCAGGGCCTGGCTGAAGCCGACGGCGCCGCACCACAGGATGCCGGCGACGCCCTTGCTCACCAGGTCGGCGTAGACCCGGGGCCCGGCCGACGGGTCGATGCCGGTGTCGCGCTGGACCAGCTCGACCTTGCGCCCGCCGACGCCGCCCGTGCTGTTCACCTGCTGCACGGCGGCGTCGAGCGAGCGGTCGACGATGTCGCCCAGGAAGGCGCCCACCCCTGAAAACGGGGCGACGACGCCGACTCGGATCGTGTCCGACGAGCCGCCCGGGCCCCCGCTCCCCGAGCCGGCGCGGCCCGGCGGGCCGTCGTCGCCGTAGGCACACGAGCCCAGCAGGGCCGGTGCCCCGGCCGCGGCCGCCGCCGCCAGCCCGGCCTGCCCGGCCCACTGCAGGAACCTCCGTCGGGAGACCGCACAGCCGCTCCCCGGGCGCGGAGGCGGGCGCACGGCGGAACCCTAAGCCAGGCTCTCGAGCCCGGCCGTGAGGCGGCCGGCGTGGCTGCGCTCGGCCCGCGCCACCGTGTCGAACCAGTCGGCGATCTCGTCGAAGCCCTCCTCGCGGGCCATGCGCGCGTAGACCGGGTACACCTCGGTGTACTCCCGCGTCTCGGCGACGACCGACTCCTTCAGGTTGTCCTCCGTGGAGCCGCCTTCGTCGTCGCTGCCGGGGCCGCCGAAGAGGTAGTCGAGGTGGCCGAAGGCGTGGTTGTTCTCGCCCTCGGCCAGTGCCCGCAAGAGCGTGGCGATGTCGGGATAACCCTCCTTCTCGGCCCGCTGGGCGAAATACAGGAACCGGCCGTTGGCCTCGCTCTCGGACGCGAAGGCCTTCCGGAGATTGTCCTGTGTGCGGGAGCCCTCGAGCTTCGCCATTGGTACGCGACCCTACGGGACGACGCGCCCGGTCGGCGCCGGGCCGCCCCGTAGGATGCCCGGGATGACGACCACCGACGAGGACCTGCACGAGGATCTCAAGCCCAACCGCCAACGTCTGGCCCTCGGGCTCGCCGTCGTCGTGACCGTGCCCGGGATCGCCCTGCGGATCGGCGACGGCCACCTGTCCGACCCCGTGCTGGCGCTGCTGTTCGGGCTCGCCATCGTGGGCGCCGCCTTCCTGCTGTCGTGGGCGGCCGAGGTCGCCCAGCTCGACATCTCCGCCGGGCTGGCCATCGCCCTGCTGGCCTTCATCGCCGTCCTGCCCGAGTACGCCGTCGACCTGGTGTTCGCCATCAAAGGAGGCAACGCGTTCGAGCAGACGGGACGGGAATGCCTGGCCCCCGGGGGCGGCGAGTCGCCGTGCGGCCTGGCCCTCGCCAACATGACGGGCGCCAACCGTCTCCTGATCGGCGTGGGCTGGAGCGTGGTGGGCTTCATCGCCTACCGGCAGTGGAAGAAGAAGGGGCAGCCCGAGAGGGGCAAGGAGATCCGCCTCGACCGCTCCCACTCGGTGGAACTGGCGTTCCTCGTGGTGGCCACCATGTACTCGCTCACCCTGCCCCTGAAGCGGTCCATCACCCTCTTCGACGCCGGCGTGCTGATCACGATCTTCGTCCTCTACACGATCCGCATCTCCCGGGCCCCGGCCGAGGAGCCCCACCTGGTGGGCCCGGCCCGGTGGATCGGCTGCTTCAGTGTGCGGAACCGGCGCCTCACGGTCGTGGGGCTGTTCCTGTTCGCGGCGGCCGTCATCCTGCTGTCCGCCGAGCACTTCGCCGAGGCGCTGGTGGCGTCGGGCCAGTCCCTCGGCGTGAGCGAGTTCCTCCTCGTGCAGTGGCTCGCCCCGCTCGCGTCGGAGGCACCCGAGCTCCTGGTGGCGTGCCTCTACGCCTGGCGGCTCAACACCAATGCCGCCCTCGGCACGCTTGTGTCGTCGAAGGTCAACCAGTGGACGCTGCTCGTCGGCACCCTGCCCATCGCCTTCGCCATTGCGTCGGGCGGCACCCACGGCCTGCCCATCGTGGGCAACCAGCGCGAGGAGCTGTTCCTCACCGCCGCCCAGTCGGCCTTCGCCGTCGCCATCCTGATCAACCTGTCGATGTCGGTGAAGGAGGCAGGCCTTTTGTTCGGCCTGTTCATGGTGCAGTTCGTGGCTGGAGCCGTCGGGCCGGAGTCGATCCACGACGAGGTACGCATCCTCACCGGCGTGATCTACCTGATCATGGCCGCCGCCCTCTTCCTGCGCTCCCGCAAGCAGGTGCCGGTGCTCCTGCGGGACGGGTTCCGCACGCCGTATTCGGTGATGAGCACTGGGGACTGAGATCAGCTTCACCCGGGCGTCCGCCCTCGACCGCATGACGTCGGAGCGGTTCGACGTCCTGGTGATCGGCGGGGGCATCACCGGCGCCGGGGTGGCGCTGGACGCTGCCGCCCGGGGCCTGCGGACCGCCCTGGTGGAGCGCCGGGACTTCGGCTCGGGCACGTCGTCCAAGTCGTCGAAGCTGGTGCACGGCGGGCTGCGCTACCTGCAGCAGCGAGAGTTCGCCCTGGTGCGGGAGAACCTGGCCGAGCGCCGCCGCCTACTGGTCAACGCCCCTCACCTCGTGTCCCCGCTGGCGTTCGTGATCCCCCTGCTCGGCGCCGGCGGGGTGGCGAGCGAGGCCCTGGCCCGGGGGTACTCCACCGCCCTTTGGGCCTACGACCTGAGCGGGGGTCTGCGCATCGGCCACCGTCACCGGCGGCTCTCCACACCGGAGGTGCTGGCCTCCCTGCCGGCGCTGCGCCCTGACCGCGTGGCATCCGGCTTCGAGTACCACGACGCCTTCGCCGACGATGCCCGCCTCACGCTGGCCGTCGTGCGCAGCGCCGTGCTCGACCACGGCGCGGTGGCGGCCAACTACTCGCCGGTGGCCGGGCTGCTCACCGGCGCCGGCGCCACGGTGGACGGCGCCGTCCTCGAGGACGGGACGGAGGTGCGCGCCGGTGTGGTGGTGAACGCCACCGGGGTGTGGGCAGACCACGTCGACGCACTGCGCGAGCCTGGCCGGCGCCCCACACTCCGCCCGGCCAAGGGCATCCACATCACCGTCCGACAATCCCGCCTCCCGGTTCGGACGGCGGCCGTGCTCCCGGTGCCGGGCGACTCGCGTTCGATCTTCGTCGTGCCGTGGGGGGACCGGGTCTACCTGGGCACCACCGACACCGAGCACACCGGCCCGCTCGACGACCCGCAGTGCACACCCGGCGATGTCGCCTACCTCCTGGGGGCGGCCAACGCGGCGCTTGGCGAGCCGCTGCAGGTGTCCGACGTGGTGGGCTCGTGGGCGGGCCTGCGGCCCCTGCTCGACGAGGTGCGCTCCAGGCGCACGTCCGATCTGTCCCGCCGCCACCGGGTGACAGCCGACGAAAACGTGGTCACGGTCACCGGCGGCAAGCTCACCACCTACCGGAAGATGGCGGCCGACGCCGTCGATCGCGTGGTGGCGATCCTCGGCCACGGAGCGAGCCGCAGCCCCACCGCCGCCCTCCCCCTGCACGGGTCGGACGGCGCCAGGTCAGCCGGTGCCGGCGGACCGCCGGGGCGCCGTCACCCGGCGGGACGTGCGGACGACTCCGGCCCGGCCCTCGACGCCGCCGGCGGGCTCGACCCGACGACGTCGGCCCACCTGGCCTCCCGCTACGGCAGCGAGGCCGAAGCGGTGACGGCTCTGGTGGCCGCCGACCCCGACCTCGGCCGCCCCCTCGTGGCCGGCCTCCCCTACCTGCGGGCCGAGGCCGTCCACGCCGCCCGGGCCGAGATGGCCCACACCCTCGACGACGTGCTCAGCCGCCGCACCCGGTCCCTGCTGCTGGCCCGTGACGCGTCCGCCGCCGCCGCCGCCGACGTGGCCCGGCTGCTGGCGCCCGAGCTCGGGTGGTCGGCGTCCCGTGCCGCCGAGGAGGCGGCGTCCTACGTCGCCGCCGCCGCCCGTGAGCGGGCCGCCGCCGGGCTCGCTCCCACGGCTGCCGGACCGCCCCAGTGACACGGCCGGTGCCGATGGTGGAGCACCTGGGCGGGCTGCGTGTGGAGGTCGGCGACGCCGTGGTGGAGCGGCTGGCCGCCATCTGCCCGGTCGACGCCACCGACGAGGCGAGGAGTGACCACGGGCACGACTGGTGGCCGCTCGCCATGCGCTGGGCGGGCCGGGGCGAGGTGCCGGCGCTGCCCGCCGTGGTGGTGTCGCCTACCGACTCGACCCAGGTCGCCGCCGTCCTGGCCGTGTGCTCCGGGGCGCGGGTGCCGGTGACGCCTGCAGCCGGGCGCAGCGGCGTGTGCGGTGGCAGCGTTCCCGTCTTCGGCGGCATCTCCCTCGACCTGTGCGGCATGTCGGGCCTGGTCGAGGTCGACGACGGGTCACTCCTCGTGTCGGCCCGGGCGGGCACCAACGGAGCGGTGTTCGAGGCGGAGCTGCGGACGGTGCACGGGCTCACCATCGGCCACCGCCCGCAGTCGCTGGCCATCTCCACCGTGGGCGGATGGCTGGCGTGCCGCTCTGCGGGCCAGTACTCCACCCGTTACGGCAAGATCGAGGACATGGTCGTCGGTCTGGAGGTCGCCCTGGCCGACGGGCGCCTGATCCGCACCGGCGGGCGTGCCCCCAGATCGGCCACCGGTCCCGACCTCGGCCAACTGTTCGTGGGCAGCGAAGGGACGCTCGGCGTCATCACCGAGGCAACCTTCCGCGCCGCCCCGCTCCCGCCGGCCGAGCGACGGGCCGCCTTCGGCTTCGGGTCGTTCGAGGAAGGGCTCGACGCCTGCCGCCGCATTGTGCGCCGCGGCGCCACGCCCGCCGTCCTGCGCCTCTACGACCTGGTCGAGTCGCGCCGCAACTTCGGCGTGGACGACGGGGCCGTGCTGGTCGTGCTCGACGAGGCCGATCCCCGGCTGGCCGACGCCGTCCTGCACCTGGTGGGCGAGGAGTGCGCCGGCGCCGAGCGCCTCGACGACGCCCTCGTGGACCGGTGGCTGTCCCACCGCGACGACGTGTCGACCCTCGTCGCCCTGGTGGCGGCCGGCGTCGTGGGCGACACGTGCGAGGTGGCGGCACGGTGGTCGGCGCTGCCCGGGCTGTACCGGGCCGCGGTGGCCGCCCTCGAGGCGGTGCCCGGAACGATCGTGGCGTCGGCCCACCAGTCGCACGCCTACCGCGACGGCGCCTGCATCTACCTCACCTTCGGCGGCCGGCGGGACGGGGCGGAGCCGGACGACGCCTATTACGTGGAGGCCTGGGACGCGGTGACCGCCGCCGTCCTGCAGGCGGGTGGCACCATCAGCCACCATCACGGGGTGGGGATCAACCGGGCCCGCTTCCTCCGCGAGGAGTTGGGCGGCTCGTACGACACGCTGGTCGCGCTCAAGGCGGCCCTCGACCCCCACGGGATCCTGAACCCGGGCAAGCTCGGCCTCCCGTCGCCGTGGGGGCAGCCGGCGTGGCCGTGAGCCGGCGCAGCGGGAGCCTCGACTGGCGGGCAGTGGCCGACGGCGCCGTCATCACCGTGGCCGTCACCATGCCGCCCACCATCGTGGTACGCCTCCTGAAGGACACCGACCTCGGCGGCCAGGAGTCGAACCTGTGGTTCATCCCCCTCCTCGCCCTCCTGCTGGGGTGCGCCCTGGGCGGCCACCGGGCGGCCAGGCGGCGCCTCGACGCGCCGCTCAAGCACGCCGCCGCAGCCGCCACCGCCGCCTTCGCGGTGATGGCGGCGGTGGCCCTCGGCCGGCGCCTCGTCACCGGCGACGGCATCACCGTGCCGCTGGTGGTGACCCTGCTGCTGCTCCTGCAGATCACCGTGTCCCTGGCCGTCATCGGCGGCTACGTGGCCATGCGGCGGGAGGCGGCGGCGTCCAGCCGGATCAGCGTGGACGGGCCGGGCGACCCGCCCCGTCCCGCCGGCGCCGGTTGACAGGCGTGTCGCGGCGATGAGCGTCCTGGTGGTCGACGCCGGCACGAGCAGCGTGCGGGCGGCCGTGGTGCGCCCTGACGGCTCGGTCGACGCAGTGCACAGGCGCACGGTGCTGCCGTCCACGCCCATGGACGGCTTCGTGGAGTTCGACGCATCGGAACTCGCGGCGGCCGCTCTGGAGGTGGCCCGCCTGGCCATGGACGAGGGCGGGCAGGTGCACGCCGTCGGCATCGCCAACCAGCGGGCGTCCACCATCGTGTGGGACCGCGCCACCGGCGAACCGGTCGGCCCCGGCATCGGCTGGCAGGACCTTCGCACCGCAGCCCTGTGCCTCATGCTCCAGGCCCGCGGCGTGCGCCTGGCGCCCAACGCCTCGGCCACCAAGCTCGCCGTCCTCCTCGACATCGCCGACCCGGGCCGCAAGCGCGACCTGTGCTTCGGCACCGTCGACACGTGGCTGGCCTGGACGCTGTCCGGCGGCGCACTGCACGTCACCGACGCCTCCAACGCCGGCGTCACCGGCCTCGTCCTGCACGACGGCTCGGGGTGGGACAAGTCGGTGCTGGAGGTGCTGAACATCCCGCCCTCGGTGCTGCCCCGCATCGTCGATTCGTCCGGCATCCTCGGCCCGGCGCTCGCCCTCGACTGCGCGCCGCCCATCGCCGGCATCGCCGGCGACCAGCAGGCGTCACTGGTGGGCCAGGGCTGCACCCGCCCCGGGCTGGCCAAGGCCACCTTCGGCACCGGCGGCATGCTCGACCTGTGCGCCGGCGCCACGCGGCCGACGTTCGGGGTGCGGGGCGGGGCGGGGTGCTTCCCGATCGTGGCGTGGCGCCGTGCCGGCATCGACACGTGGGGCATCGAGGCGGTGATGCTGTCGGCGGGCACGGCGGTGGAGTGGCTGCGCGACGACATGGGCATGCTGGCCACGGCCGAGGAGTCCGACGCGGTGGCCGCCTCGGTGCCGAACAGCGGCGACGTATGGTTCGTGCCCGCCCTCGTGGGCCTGGGCACGCCGCACTGGGACTTCGGGGCCAGGGGCACGCTGGTCGGCCTCACCCGCGGCAGCGGTCGGGCGCACGTGGTGCGGGCCGTCCTCGAGGGTGTCGCCCATCGGGGCGCCGACCTGCTGGAGGCGGCCGAGGCCGACGGCGGCGTCACCATCGCGTCGCTACGGGTGGACGGCGGCATGACGGCCAACGCCACCTTCGTCCAGGCCCTGGCCGACGCGTGCCAGCGCCCGATCGAGGTGTCGCCGGTCACCGGGGCCACCACCCTCGGCGCCGCCTACCTGGCCGGCATGGCCGTCGGGCTGTGGGCCGACGAGGACGAGATCGCCTCCCTGTGGGCGCCCCGCTGCACCGTCGAGCCCCGCCGCCGCCCCGACCGCGACCGCTGGCGCCAGGCCGTGGCCCGGGCGATGGGCACCGTGCCCGAGCTCAGCGCCGTCCAGTTCTGAGCGCTTGGCGGGTGTTCATCCGGCGTAGCGTTCAGAAACCGGACGCCCCTGCCGGGTGAACCGGCGATACGAGCCGATCGGGGCGGCGGGACCGCCCTCGCATCATCGCCTGCCGGCCACCTGGCCGACGGGCACCCCGATTTCCTGTCGCCCGCTCGACTGGTTGCCCGCAGGGCCCTTTCGTGCTATTCCATGTCGCATGACCTTTCAGGGCGGTGATCCCGACGGGCTGCGGCGACTCCGACGCGAGCTCCAGCTGGCCGGCGTGGAGCTGGCCCGATCCCGCGCCGCCGTCGACCGGACCATGAACGAGGTGTGCATGGCCACCACCGTCCCGACCGAGCTGCGGAGGATCGAGGGTTGGCTCGACGACCTGACGGCGCAGGTCGACCGGGCGGCGCTGCTCCTCGACGAGCCACGGGATCCCGGCCACCTCACGATCACCGGCTTCCCGAACGGCCACGAGGGCGACTGCGACCTGATGGAGGAGGGAATCGGCGCCAACGCCGATGCCCTGGTGCGCCGGTTCCACGACCTCCGGGAGGATGTCAACAACCTGCGGGTGCTGCGGCCATCCGGGCCGTTCTCCTTCGGCGGGCACGTCATGCAGGTGCGGCAGACGCAGAAGCACACGGGCAAGCAGCTCAGATCCTTCGACGGGTACGGGTGCCCGGAGTCCCTCACCGTCGCGGTGGCTCGCCAGTACGCCGCCATCGATGTGTACACCGAGCTGGGCTGGACGGCCGCGGCGGTGGCCGCTGCGCAAGCAGCCGCCCGTACGACCGACCGCTGGTGGCAGGTCGACGTGCACGTCGATCCCGAGGCGCTCCGCACCGTCGCCGCCGGGGTCGCGGTGGCGGCGGGCGCCGTGGCCGCCGCCGCCCGGGACCTCAGCACCGGACAGCTGGCGGGATGACCGGCGAGCACAAGCCCACGTCCGGCCTCGACGGGGAGAAGATCGCCCACGTCCTCTACGACCTGGACGACGAGCTCACGGCGATGGAGGACGAGTACTACGGCGTGTGCGAACAGTTCCCGGTCCTGCGCCGCGATCTCGGGCTCAACGAGCGGGGCGGGCTGTTCCGCTGGCTGGGAATCCTCGAGATCGTGTCGCTCGAGCGCACGGCGCCCTACCTGTCCGCCTTCGGCCTCCCCGGCTGCGATGCCGGCGTCCTCCGGCGCGTCGCCCAGGACGCACTCGAGGCCATCTACCCCCTTCAGGAGGACGAGACGGTCGCGTTGGCCACCATCGTGGAGGTCCTCGAGGCCGCCCTCGACCAGCTGGCCGAGGAGGCCGGCAGCGCCTGCGCCGAGGCGGTCTACGAGTTCGGGTTCAGCCGCTTGCCGGAGAGTTGCGCCGAGTCGCGGCGCGAGTCCGACTGGCACCGGCTGTTCCGCCAGCTCGTCTTCGCCCCCGCTGCGCGCTACCCGACGGTCGAGCCGGCGCTGTCACCGGCCGCCGTCGAGAGGGTGCGACAAGCCGTGCTGCGCCACATCGACTTCGACCTCAACGAGCGTTCCTATGCCGACGACCGCCGGCCGCTCTCGCCGTGGGAGCAGGTCGTCTACGCCCGCTACGAAGGTGACAACAGCCCCTTCGACACCATGAGCGAGACGGCGTACTACTTCCAGGTCCAGGCCGCATGGGCAGCAATCGAAGCGGGCCTCACGCCCACCGAGGTGGAGCGGCTGGTCGACTGGGGGCGGCTCCAAGCCGCCGTGCTGCCCGGTATGCGCCCTGACCGGATAGCGCCGCCGCCCACCCCCCGCCGGCCCCGGAGGCAGAGGCCGCAGGCCACGACGTAGATCGTCGCCTCAGGCGTTCATCACATGGGCGGTGGCCCGACGGTTGGGAAGCTTCACCACCTCGATGGCGTTGGGAAGCTCGGCCTTGATGGCCTCGTCGTGGGTCACCACCAGCACCTGGCGGAAGCGGCCCCGGAGACGCTCGAGGGCCGCAAGCATCCGGGCCTTGCGGTCCTCGTCGAGGGGGCCGAAGACCTCGTCGAGCACGAGCAGGCCGACGGTGCCACCTGACAGCAGCCGGACGTGCTCGCTGATCGCCACCCGCACAGCCAGGTTGGCCAGGTCGGTCTCCGAACCGGAGAAGCGGGCCATGCCGTGTTTCCGGCCTCGATCGGAGATCTGGATCTCGTAGGTCTCCGGGTCCAGGACCAGTTCGTCGTACTCGCGGTCGGTGAGCTCGGCGAACAGCTCGGCCGCGTGCGCCGACAGGCGGGGGCCCACGGTGCCCACCACGCCGTTGCGGAAGGCGTTCAGCAGGTCGGCCAGGCGGCCGAGGTGGCGGCTCTCCTCGACCAAGGTACCCAGGGTGGCGTGCTGCGCCTCGGCGTCGGCCAGGCGCCGGGTGGCGGCGTCGGCCGTGACCCGGGCGCCCTTGGCCACCACCTGGGCGTCGTGGGCGACCTTGGCGGCGGACTCGGCGGCGGCGCCAGCTGTATCCCGCTCGGCGCGTGCCTCGTCGTGGGCGGCGGGCTGGAACCCGAGCGAGCGGGCCTGTTCCCGCAGCGCTTCGAGGCGCACGCCCGCCTCGTGCAGCCGGGCCCGCTCGGCCTCGTGTTGCCTGGCCAGCGCCGGCGCCCGCTCCAGATGGGCCTGGAGGCGGGCCGCCTCCCTGGCCGCCGTGCGCCGCTCCTCCACCTGCACGGCGACCTGGTCGACCTCGCCCGCCTGGAACGCCCGCCCGAGGGCCGCCTCCGCCTCGGCCAGCGCCGCCTCGGCCGACACCCGCCTCGCCCTGGCCTGCTCGGCCAGCGCCCAGGCCTCGCGGGCCTGCTTGAGGTTGGTGGCGGCCGCCCTGGCGCCGGCCCGGGCCTTGTCGGCGGCCGGCGCTGCGGTCGACCGGCGGGTCTCGAGGGCGGCCACCCGATCCTCGCTGACGGTCACCTCGGCCGCCCGGTGCTCCTGCACCTGCCCGAAGGCGTCGCCGAGGGCCTGCCCGCACAGGGGGCAGTCGGCCTCCCCCGACAGCGACGCCGACGACGAGGCCGCCTTCCGGGCCCGCTCCAGCTCGGCGCGGGCCGCCCCCAGCTCCCCGTCGAGCGCCGCCAGCTGGTTGGCCGCCTCCTCGGCGGCGACGCGCGCCGCCTCGCACGCCTCCTCGTCGGGAGGCGCCCCGACCTCGGGGACGGTGGCCTTCGCCACCGCGGCGGCGGCCTGGGCCACCGCCTGGAGCCGGGCCAGTTCGGCCTCCGACTCGGACAGGCCGGCGGCGACCGGCACCAGGGCGTCGAGGTCGTTTCGGGCCTGCTCTAGCCCGGCGATGTCGGCGTCGAGCTCGGCCACCCGCCGGGTGACGGCGTCGTTCTCGGCCTTGACCGCCTTGCCTTCGGCCACCACCGCGTCATACGTGCGGCGCAGCTCGTCGAGCAGCGCGAGCTTCGACGCGGCCGACGCCAGGCGGTCCCGGGCTGCGGCCGCCGCGTTGGCTTCTGCCGCCGCCTCCACCTCGGCCGCATCGGCTGCGGCGACCGCGTCGTCGGCACCGTTGCGCAGCTCGTCGACGTCCGGCAGTGCGCGTGTGAGCGCCTCCAGTCGGTCGCGCGCGGAGCGGGAGTCCTTGCGGGCGTCGTCGCGCGCCGTGTCGAGGGGGGTGACGCCGAGCAGCTTGAGCACCAGGTCCTTGCGCTGCTGGGGGCGCTGGTCGCTGAAGGCGGCCAGCTGCTTCTGCTCGGCGAACACCGACGAGCGGAAGGCGGCGTCGTCCATGCCGAGAATGGAGTGCACGTAGCGGGCCGTGTCGCGCACGCCCTCGGCCATCTGGCCGCCGTCGGCGAAGGCCGACGCCCGCACGGTGGAGTTGATGCCGGTGACCGTGCGGCGCACCACGTACTGGTGGCCCTCGTGCTCGAACTGCACCTCGGCCACGCAGTCGCCGCCGACGCCGGTGGTGCGCACGTCGGAGATCGACGTGCGGCTCTTGCCCCACAAGGCGAAGAGCACTGATTCCACCAGATACGACTTCCCCGAACCGTTCGCGCCGTAGATCCCGACGAGCCCCGGCGGGATCTCGAGATCGAGTTCGTTCTCGTATGTCCGGTAGTTCCGGAGGTAGATCCTCTGCAGCAACATCAGCTCGACTGCTCCACCGCCCGGGCCAGGTACTGGTCGCCGAGCTCCTTGATGCGCACACGGTCGAAGCCGGTGAGGTCCTGCTTCTCCAGGTACTGGTGCCAACGCCCGCCCATCGACTCGATGTCGGGCAGCTCGACGTGCACGTCGACGCCGCCGAACTGCGGCTCCACCTTCATGTACAGCGCAGCGGCGGCCGCTTCCCGCACCAGCTCGAGGTCGAGCAGGCGGTACGCCTCGGGGTCGACACCGTCGAGGTAGAGCCGGGCCACCGCACCTTCCGGGACCCGGGCAGCCCGGTCGAGCACCTGCGCCTGGAGGTCGGCCGCCGACAGGCCCAGCGCCGCCACGCTCTCCAGGGTGACCAGCGGGCGCTGATCAGGGAGGGGGACGTGGCGGCACTCGCCGCTGTCGGTGTCGAGCACCACGATGCCCTTGGGCTTGTCAGGATCGTCGGCGAAGGAGAACGTGTCGGTGGAGCCGGCGTACCAGATGCCCTCGGCCACCCGGGTGTGGAAGTGGTAGTGGCCGAGCAGCACGAGGTCGGACCGCAGCACCGAGGCGTCGATCTCGATCTCGTTGATGTCGCTGTACCTCGGCTCGACCTGGGTGATGCGGGGATGGGTGAGCAGGAGGTTCGACTTGCCGACGCTTCGGCCCTTGTCGGCCTCGGCCAGGGCGACGAGGGTGGCGTCGACGGTGAGCATCTGGGGCACGGCGTGCACCACCAGCCCGGCCAGCTCGAAGCGCTCGTAGGAGAGGCGGTGGGCGAAGTGGAACTCGGGGAACATGTCGGCCAGCGCCGAGTACGGGCTGCCGGTACCCGGCAGGCGGGGCGTGTCGTGGTTGCCGGTGATGAGGGCGACAGCGATCCCGTGGTCGCGGATGCGGGCCAGCGCCCGCTGCGCCACCCGGAACGAGCGGTAGGTGGGCCGGGGGTGGTCGAACACGTCGCCCAGCCACACGATGAGATCGGGCTCCTCCGCCAGTGCCATGTCGACGGCGGCCTCGAAGGAGACCTCGAAGTCGAACTCCCGCTGGTTCACGCCGGCCGGCGTGGTGAACCCGTAGTACGAGCGGCCCAGGTGGGCGTCGCCCAGGGCGGCGATCTTCATGACGCCACCGTCGCCGGCCGGCCGGCCTGCGGCACCAGAGGTCGTACAACGATGCCACTTGCCGCAGCCGCCCCGACCGGCGATGCGAAGTCCGGGAGGCGCCGGCGCACGTCAGTCGACCAGGGCGGCCACATTGGCCGCCGCCTCGGGGCGGGGCGCCGGCGGCGGGAGGGTGGCGCGCACGACGTCGTCGTAGAGGTGGATCTTGGCCGGCACGGCGAAAGGCGCCTCCAGGTTGGCCAGGAGGCACTCCCCCGGCATGAGGCTCTGGATCTCGGGGCCGAGGGCTGACAGGTCCTGCTTGGAGGACGAGCGCAGGATGTTGCGGTCCTTCTCGTCGGCCAGGCCGAGCACGAAGAAGGTGTTGAACTGGCTGAGCAGCTCGCCGTCGAGCAGCTTGGGCTGCTGGGTCACGGCGCACAGCCCCACCTTGAATTTGCGCCCCTCCCGGGCCACCCGGGGGAACACGTTCGACTCCTTGTCCCGGCTCGACGACAGCACCCGCTGCGCCTCCTCGAGCACGATGCAGACCACCGGCAGGCGTTCGTGCAGGTCGGGGTCGTCGAGGTAGGCGGCCGCCCAGTGCTCGAGCACCCTGCGGGTGAGGAACGAAGCCAGCAGGACCTCCTCGGTGGAGCCGAGGCCGCTCACGTCGCACAGCACGACCCGGCCCTCGCTGAGGTCGCGCACGATGGCGGCGCCGGTGGACACGTTGACATCGGTGGCGATGCAGGGCAGCTCGACGATGCGCCGGGCCCGGCGGTGCAGCACCTGGAGCGTGTTGAGGGCGACCCGGCTGGACAGCTCCACGTCGCGGAAGCCGGGCAGGTCGTCGACCTGGGCGAACTCGAGCAGCCAGGTGAGGCCGGGCGTGCCGTAGTGGCGCTCCAGTTCGAACAGCGCCTCCTCCTGGGGGCGGCTCCACTCGTAGGCGGTGCGCAGGTCGTCGACGGTGAGCTCGGCCAGGCTGATGCGCAGGGTGGACGTGTTGGCCAGCCGGCGGGCGGCATAGACGTTGAGGCGCTGGGCGGCCCACGGGTGGCGGGCGAGGGCGGTGCGGTACTCGCCGTGCGGGTCGACGAGCAGCAGCCCGTAGCGCCCGTTGGCCTGGAGCACCTGCCCGGCCAGCACCCGCATGAGGTTGGACTTGCCCATGCCGGTGGTGGCGAAGATGCCCACGTGGGTGGCCAGGCTGGCGCCCGGGATGCCGACGTCGAAGTCGACGATCTCCTCGCCACTGCGCAGGTGGCCCACCGACAGGTCGCCCATGCGGGTGCGCAGGAACTCGAAGTCGGCCGCCTCGGGCGCCACCACCCGGGAGAACTGGGTGGGCAGGCTCTTGGGCTTGCGGAACGCCTTCCCGTCGGGCGTGAGGTAGCCGAGGCACCGGCACTCGGCCACCCGGTAGGTACGCCGCTCCTGCTCGTAGACGGGGTGGGCGCCGGCCTCGCCCCGGCTGTCGTCGGCCAGCAGCGTGCCCGCCACCCGCTCGGCCCAGCCCGGCTCGCGGTGCTCGGTGCCGTAGGTGACGTCGACCACCCGGAACAGGTAGCGCCGGCCGGTGACGTCGTCCACCGCCACCAGCAGCTCGCCCAGGAACAGGTCCTCGTCAGGGGCGGCCCGAAAGACCCCCTCCAGCACGTTCTTGCCGAACAGGCGGCCCCTCGTGCCGCCACCGGCGGTCACGTCGCAACTCGCGGGCGAAACGGCGCGGAAACCACACCGTTTCGCCGACAAGAACGGCTGATCGGGGCGGTCATGAGCGCTCCATCAGGCGGTGGCGGTCGGTGAAGGCCCGGTCACGCACCTCGGCGGACAGGCCGGCCCGGGCCAGCAGCTCGTCGAGCTGGAGCCAGGCCTCGCTGCGCAGCCAGCCGGGGCACGCGGCCAGCCGGTCGGCCACGGTAAGGGGATAGGGGTAGCCGGGGAAGGCGGCGTCGTCGCACAGAGCGGCCACCCGGCCCAGGGCGGCGGCCGCGTCGACGCCGGCCGGCAGGTCGATCCGGAAGGCGAAGCGGGCGTCGGAGTCGAGACGGGCGGCGACCACCTGGAGGCCGGGGCCGGTGTCGGTGCGGGCCGACGCCCTGGTGCGGGCCACCGGCGCCCACCACATGGCGCGGGGGCCGAGCGCCGCAGCCGCCTCCAGCTCGAGCACGCCCAACAGGGGCGCCCCACCACGGGCGAGAGACGAGTGCTTGGTGATGCCGGCCAGCACCACCCCTCGGTCGGTGGCCTGCCGCAGCAGGTCGCCCAGGAACGACGAGGGGATGCGCCAGTCGGGCTGCAGGTCGCCGTCGACCAGCACCAGCGCCCCGGGGTCGGCCTCCTCCACGCACTGGCGCACGGCCTCCCACTCCCACCGGTCGCGCAGCAGGTTGACGTCGACCGAGGTGTCGGCGGCGATGCCGTCGAGGTCGAGCGCCTCCACCGCCGCGGCCCGCTCGTCGGCCCCGCCCAGCAGGTGGGCCCGCAGCTCGCCCTCCTCCTCGCTGACGCACCGCCCGGCCTGGAACCGCACCCGGGAGGCCCGGGTGACGAGCACCTGGAGGCAGCGGGCGTCGGCCACCAGGGCCTGACCACCGTCGACCGCCCACGCGTCGGCCGGCGCAGCCAGGCGCTCCAGCGGCCGGGGCACCGCCTCGGCCTCGAAGATCAGGTTGGCGCTGTGCTCGGACGGGTCACGCAGGCCGGTGCCGGACGCCCCGAGCAGGGCGGCCAGGCGCTCTGCGGCTCGCTCGAGGGTCGGGGTGGCCATGCCGTCCAGCCTCCCATGGGGCTGTGACAGTTACAAACATGTGATTCCCCCAGGCCGGCCGCGCCCTCTTGCGACGGCGTCAGGGTTCGGAATCCGCACCCTGGAGCCGGCCGGACCCGTCAGCCGGAGTTCGTGGGCAGCCCGCCGTCGGCTCCGGCAGGGGCCACGATGGCGCCATGCCCGCCACGCCTCCCGCCAGCAATCGGTCGACGGTGCGCCGCAAGGCCGACCGCGACAGGTACGACGTCGACACCATCCGGGCCATCCTCGACGAGGCGCTGATCTGCCACGTGGGCTTCGAAGTCACTCCGGCCTGCGACGCGTGCCGCGGTCGTCGACGGCGACCATTATGGGCCGGAGCCCATCCCCCTCCATGATGAAGGCGAGCTCGCTACGGGCCCGGAAGCCGCTCCCCACAGAGCTCGTAGGCATTTCCGTCGCCGCGCAGGCACAGCTCGGCGCCGTTCGACGGATGCAGCCCCGCATTCCTTCCCGACGTTCCAGAATGGCCGGCGTTCCGGACGGGCGGCGGCGGCTGTCGTCAGCACGACGGGCGGGCGGGTGGCGGGTGGCGGGTGGCGGGTGGCGGGTGGGACCGCGGGCACACCGGCGGGACGACGCTCCCCGACGCGCGACACTGGAGGTGACGGTGAGCCGGCCGGGTGACCGCGGCGTCGCTTGACGGCGTCGAGGAAAGTCGGGGCTCCACAGGGCAGGGTGCTGGCTAACGGCCAGTCGGGGCGACTCGCAGGAAAGTGCCACAGAAAACAGACCGCCGATGGCTCCTCGGAGCACAGGTAAGGGTGAAACGGTGCGGTAAGAGCGCACCAGCGCCCGGGGCGACCCGGGCGGCTCGGCAAACCCCACCCGGAGCAAGGCCAAGCGTGGGAGGAGCGGCCCGCTCGATCTCCCCAGGTAGGCCGCACAGATGGATGGTCACCCCGGCGCCCTCGGGCGCCGGACAGAACCCCGCTTACAGGCCGACTCACCGTCACCACTCTTCGTGAAACTGCTAACATGACCTCTGACCTGCGGTTACTGGTGTCCGCCAGTGACCGTTGGTGACCGACAGTGACCGGAAAAGTCCTCAATAGCTGAGGACTGAGGACTTATTGAGGACCGAAATAGGTCCGAAAGAGGGGGTCGAAAACGCAGTGGCCAGCATCGACAAGAGGGCCGACGGCCGCTACCGAGCGCGGTGGCGCGAGTACCCGGGCGGGCCCCAGAAAACCCGACAGTTCGCCCGCAAGGGCGACGCCCAGCGCTTCCTCGACGCCATCCGGGGCGACCTGGCCCACGGCGTCTACGTCGACCCGGCCGGCGGGCGGACCCAGTTCGGCGAATTCGCCGAGAAGTGGCGCGTGGCCCAGGTCCACCGGCCCAACACGGTCACCCAGCTCGAGAGCTACCTGCGCCTCCACGCCTACCCCACCCTCGGACGGCGGGCCCTCGGCGACGTGCGGCGCAGCGAGATCCAGGCCTGGGTCAAGCAGCTCACCGGCGTCCTCGCCCCCGGCTCGGTGGTGCTCGTGTACCGGTGGGTGGCCACCATCTTCAAGGCGGCGGTCGGCGACCGCCTCATCGCCTCGTCGCCGTGCATGCGCATCGCCCTGCCGAAGTGCAACGACGCCGAGGTCGTGCCCCTGAGCGTGGCCGAGGTGGAGGCCCTCGCCGCCGCCGTGAAGGACCGGTACCGGGCGCTCATCATCTTCGGCGCCGGCATGGGGCTGCGCCAGGGCGAGTGCTTCGGCCTCACCGTCGACCGGGTCGACTTCCTGCGCCGCACCGTGCGGGTCGACCGCCAGCTCATCACCGCCCGGGCCGGCGTCCCCCAGTTCGGGCCGCCCAAGAGCAAGGCCGGATTCCGCACGGTGCCCATGCCCGAGGTCGTCAGCTCCACGCTCGCCGAGCACCTCGCCCGCTACCGACCCGGCCGCTTCGGCCTCGTGTTCACCAACACCCACTGCAATCCGCTGACGCGGAGCACGGCCGGCGAGATGTGGCGCCGGGCCCGTACCCGGGGCGGCCTGCCCGACTGGGCGACCTTCCACGACCTCCGCCATTTCTACGCCTCGCTGCTGATCGGACGGGGGTGCTCGGTCAAGGCCGTCCAGCGCCGCCTGGGGCACCAGTCCGCCATGGAAACGCTCGACACCTACGGCCACCTCTGGCCCGACAGCGAGGACGAGACCCGCAACGCCGTCGATCAGGTGCTCGCCGGCGTGACGGTCGCGAGTTGAGGCGGATGCGCGGGCGACTGGTGGGGCGGGCTTCGAGGATGCCATAGCTCGCCGTCGAAGCAAGGTGGCATCCGATAATCCGAAGGTCGCACTGCCTACACTCCCGGTGGTGGCCAGCATCGAGCACGCCGTTGAAGCCGTCCTAGAACGAGCGGAGCGGGGGTCGATGAATGAGTCGAACACCAAAGTTCTGCTGGTCGAACCGGTGCTCCAAGCCCTTGGATGGGACACGACGGACCTTGACAGCGTCACGCGGGAGCACAAGGTCTATGACGGTACGTTCCTCGACTACGCCCTGATCGCCGGCGGTCGTCCGGTCCTCTTCGTCGAGGCGAAGGCGTGGGGAAGCACGCTCGGCGACCCCAAGTGGACGGCGCAGACCGTCAACTACGCCAACAACGAGGGCGTCGTCTGGTGCGTCCTGTGCGACGGCATCGGATACCGGGTCTACAAGACAAACGAGCCCGTTGACATGGCACGGAAGTTGGTCTTCGAGTTGGACCTCCGGGAGCACGCCGACCCCGAGAAGCGAGCAGGTGTCCTGCGAAACCTCCAGCTTCTGTCCCGCGAATCTGTCGTGGCGGGGCGGCTCGATTCGCTCGGGTCTCGCCTCTTTGACGACGCCCGCATCCGGCGAGCGCTGGAGGAACTCTTCACCGAAGCTCCCAATCGGTTCGTGACCCTGGTCCGGGACCAGCTCCCCGAAGGCGAGCGCCGGCTGACCCCAGCCGAGATACGCGAAGTCCTGAAGCGCGTCGGAAAGGGTCTCCTCCCGAACACCACGCTGCCGCCAGCATCGGCCGTGGCTGCGATTGCCAAGGCTCCCAAGCGCCCAACTCGCCCGCCCTCGACCACCAAGCGGAGCGACCGGATCTACACGTTCGAGGAACACTTCGGCGACAAACCCCAAGTGATCGTGGACCTGTACACCCAACTCCACGAGCGCCTCATTGCTTTGGACAGCAGCGTCGAACGGGTGTTCCGTAAGCAGTTCGTCGGGTACCGCCTTGGCAAGAAGGTCTTTTGCAGCGTCATCCCCCAGAAGCAACGCCTGCGACTCATCCTGCCGCTCGACCCAGGGACGATCGCAGGCGAGCCGAACACCCGGGATGTATCCAACGTCGGTCACTGGGGCGTCGGGAACTCCGAGTTCTCGCTTGAATCGGACGACCAGCTCGAGGCCGCGATGCGGTTGGTCAGTCGGGCTGCGGCCGCGGTTGTCTCATGAGGTGGGGGATCTCACTTGCCAGCCAGCCTTCGTCGCTCGCGATGCATCGAGGCGGGGTCAAGGCCGCCGGCGACGCCGGCGCCCGTAGGGCTCGGCCTTGACGCCGCCGGTCAGCCCCGCACCCACGATGGGATCCGCCCAGCGCCGAGGGCGCTGGGCTTGACCGCCTCAGAGGCCCAGGCCGAATCCCCGGTCAGGCAGCTTCGGCCCCAGGCCCAAGGGCTCCATCTCCGTGCCGACCGCTTGATTGAGGCCGCGCTGCCTGATTTCGTGGTCGAGGAGTCTGAGCTGGGCGTCGAGGCTCGCCAGGCGACCGGCCACCTCGGGATGCTGGTCCTTCCAGAGCCGATTCCGCTCGACGTCGGAGCCCAGCCCGTCCACGCGCTCGTCCAGGCGGGCTAGACCGGCATCGAGCCGGTCGAGCTCCGGGCGGACGATCGCCTCGTAGCCCGTCAGCGCCTCACGTCCCCGTAGCTCCCAGGCCCTGGCGTCGGCCCGCCACGTCCGGCGCATGCGCCAACCCACATCCGGCATGGCTGCGAACGTCTCAGCCTCGATGCGCTTGCCCTCGGCCCTCCGAAGGGCCCGGGCCGCCTCGCCGGCGGGCGTGTCCGTCCACTGCCCCCGCCCGTACTCGAGGTCGAAGCGCTGCTCGCGGAGGCGATGGCGCTCGAACTCCAGCCTGGCCAGAGCCGGCGCCGGATCGGCAAGGACGGCGGCGGCCACGGCGTCGCGCTCGGCCTGCAGGCGGGCCCTCCGGAGGGCGAGGCGCATGGCGGCCGGTGCCCGCTCGTCGATCTCGACGGCGAGCGGGCTCGTGGCCGGCGTGCCGGAGTCGATCGCCCAGCGTTGGCGGCGCTCGGCCTTCCATTCCCGGGCGAGGTCCTCGACGGCCTGGTCGACGTCGTCGGCCGCCAGCCACACGTGCGCCGTGTCCCGGGCCCGACTCATCCCCACGTAGCCGAGCTCACGCCCGCCACCGTCGGCGAAGAGATGCGCCCGGTCGACCGTCGCGCCTTGCGAACGGTGGACCGTGACCGCGTACGAGTGGGCCAGGTGGTCGGCGGCTGTGTCCTCGACCGCGAAGTGCTGGAGGCGCCCGTCGTCCATGGCAGCCGTGAGCGTGCCGGCCGAGCGGTCGACGGCCCGGACGGTGCCCCGCTCGCTGGTCACCAGCTCGCCGTCCGCTCCCGGAGCGAGGGTGACGATACGGTCCCCCGCTGCGTACCGCCGATCGCCGACGACCAGCTCAGGACCGGACAAGCGACCGAGGGCGCCCCAGCGCTCCCGCCCGAGGCGGTTCAGCTCGGCCACGTTGGCCCGCCGCCAGGCCATCATGGCCGAGTCCGAGCCCTGCTCCACGTCCGCCGTCCAGGCGCCGACCATGACGTCGAGGGCCTCGGCCCGGCTCGGGGCCGTGCGGATCCGGTCGTGGCTCCGATAGAAGTCGATCGCCACGCCGACGTCGCCGTCCCGCAGCTCCCCGAGGGCGAGGCGTTCGTCCGGGTCGCGCTGACGGACGTTCTCGTCCAGCACGTGGACCGCCCCGGGCTGGCGGGCCACGAGAGCCTCCATCGCCCCGCCGGGCCCAACGGCACCGAGCTGGCGATGGTCGCCGACCATGACCAGCTTGGCCCTGGCCGCCTCCACCGCCGCCAGGAGGCGCAGCACGGAGGGATCGTCAGCCATCCCGGCCTCGTCGCAGATCACGACCGTGGTGTCGTCCAGGCGCATCCGGCCGTGCTCCAGGCGCCACAGGAGCGACGCCATGGTGCGGCTCTCCTCAATGTTCGCCTCACGGCCGAGGGTACGGGCGGCCTGACCCGACGTGGAGGTGCCGACCACCACGTAGCCGGCGTCCTCGAAGGCGGCCCGGGTGACGTCGAGGGCGGTCGTCTTGCCCGCCCCGGCCACCCCGAGCACGAGCTCGACGGCCCGCCCGGACGTGGCCATGGCGGCCACGGCCTTGCGCTGTCCCTCGGTCAGGCGACGACCGAGTGACCGCTCCTTGGCCGCCATGGCCTCCTCGACCGCCCTGGGCGTCACGGCGGGAGCGTCGGTGCGGACGGCAAGCTTGGCGACGGTGGCGGCGATGGCCGCCTCGGTGGCGAGCACGCAGGCCGGGACGTAGGCGCGCTCGCGCACCGCCACCACGCCCAGGAGGGGGATCGCGTTTGGACTGGCCAGCACGGCGTCGACCGCTCGGGTCAACTGATCGGGCCGGCGGCCGAACAGGCGGGGACCGACCGCCACGATGGCGTCGGCCCTGGTGAAGACCTTCTGCTCGGCCAGCGGCCCTGCCGGTCCAAGCATCTCGGCCACCAGGGAGCGCAGCTCCCGCAGCTTCAACTGCCCTGGCTCCCCGCCGTGGGTCCTCCCGATCTGCTCGACGAGGTCGGCGAGGGGCCCGACGCCGAAGCCGGCGGCCTCGAGCTCGGCCGTCCACGCCGGCATCAGTTCCGCCACCGGCGTGTGGCGCTTCGCCGCGCGGGTGGTCCGGGCGGCGACGCCGCGAGCCCGGTAGGTGTCGACGCCGCGAGCCTCCACCGCCGCCGTGATCTCGGCCGAGCGCTTCGAGAACACCTCGCAGGCCGCGGGCGGAATGCCGCCGATGCGCCAGTGGCCCAGGCGCCCGGACGGTCCGTGGTCGGCCTCGATGGCGTAGCCCAGTTCCAGCGCCCGGGCGGCCGAGGCCATGCGGCCGACGATGGTGGCGGCGTGCAACAGGTCACGGACGCTGGCGGTGTCGAGCGCCTTCCAGCCGCCGGCGGCGTCGGCCATCTCCGTGAGGTTGGCCACCAGCACGTGGTCGTGGGGCTCCGGGTCCGCCGCCCGGCTGGTGGCGTGGCGGGTGCGGGCCCACACCAGTCCGGCCGTCGGGGCACGGTGCTGCGCCCTGCCCCGGCGCCCGCCAACGGTACGGGCCCAGTCGTCCAGATAGGCCAGGGTGGCGTCGGTCTCGGCGTCAAGGATGGCGTGCATGTCCTCGGCCCGGCCCACCAGGCCGAGCAGGGCGACGCTCTTGTGGGCGGAGACCACCAGCTCCATCCCCGGCCGGCGGGTGGACACGAGCCGTGTCCCGGTTGTGGGGTCAGCCGCTCCGCCTGGGCCGAAGAGCGCTTCGTACTGGGCGTCGGTGACGGTCCCCGTCAACCCGAGGCGCTCGGCGCCGGCGCCGCCCCAGACCAGGGGCGTCTCTCCCCGGCTGGCGTAGTAGGCGAGGGCCCGGCCGGCGAAGTCGTCGCCGCGCTCGATGATCGTGACGCGGTGGTAGTCGACCGAGTCGGCCCCCATCAGCCGCATCCATGCCACGTCGCCGCTGCCTCCACCGGTCGGGGTGCTCGGTCGCAACGGGCATCATGCCCGCCACGCGTGCACCGACCGGTGGAACTCGCCCTCCCCGCAACCACCGGTTGCAATCGTGTTCAAAGCAATTCGGAGTATGGCGGCAACATTACTTGCCTGTAAAGGCTTAATTCGTGGTTCGGGTAGTGAGGGACAATAGCGGTATGTCGTTGGCTCCTTCTTGCTATATGAGGTCATGGATGGTCGTTACGGTCAATGGTGGTGCGGTCAGGACACTTGTGGTCGGGGCTCGGTTTCCTGTCCATTGGTGTCCTCACATCGGACGTGGCGGATGGGATTTCCGAGATTTCTCGGCATCCGCGAGCGTGCAGGGACCTCGGGGGCACCAGTAGTGGGGCTGAAGGAGCGTCACGGTGACGCCCGTGTGAGGAGGTGCGATGAACCGGAGTGGTGGGTCCTCGGATGCCGAGAGCGAAGGGTCGGACGGCGAAGCGAAGCTCGTGGACATCGCCTGGGTGGCCCGGAGGCTCGGCGTCAGCGAACGCCACGTCAGGCGCCTGGTGACGGAGCGCCGCATCCCCTACATCAAGTGGGGCCATCTCCTGCGCTTCGACCCCGACGAGATCGAGGCGTGGATCGACAAGCGGCGCCGCCAGGCTGCGAGTTGAGAGACGTGCAGGTCGGCGCCCGGAGCGAATAGTCCGGGCGCCGATCCCGCTCGGATGCAAGGGCCCCCACGGCACTTCGGTTGGAGGATCTCGTCAAGCGTGCTCGGAGGCCCCAGCTACTCCCGGGCCAGGACGGCTGCGTAGAGGACGGCGGCACGGATGGCGCCGGCGGGCAGCGTCGGGTACTGCTCGTGAATCTCCGCCTCGGTCATCCCCGACGCAAGGCAGTCGAGTACGACGCCCACGGTCACGCGGGTTCCTTGGAAACGGGCCTGTCCGTGCACGACCGTCGGATCGGCATCGATGAGGTTAAGCAGCTCCTCCGCCATCCCATCAGGCTTCCACAGAGGATGGCTCCGACGACGGCAAGGTCCCGCGATCGTCTTGGCGGCCCAGCGCGCCGAAACGGTCACCTCCCTCAAGCAGGGGTGCCGAGCAGGGCTCGGTCAGCAGGAAGCCCCGTCGGAGAACGGACTATCGGCAATCGACGAGCTCACGGAAGCTCCAGGCGCACACCCGAGCGCTCGGCGTCGGTGGAGTCGACGAGCGCGTTGGTGGCGGCGAGGAACCCGTCGACAGCGCCCCGGTCGTGCCAGAGCATGCCGGCAGTCCAGCGCCAGGCATGGGCCAGGGTCCGGGCGTACAGGTCGAGGCGGCCCTCCCTGGAGAGTGCGCGCAGCGCCGTCTGGTACTCGTTGCGGAACACGATGGGCACGACGATGCGGGACTGGCCCACGGCGGTCAGCTCGGCACACATGGCGGCCCGGGCGACGCGGCCGTTGCCGTCGTCGTAGGGATGGACCTCGGAGACGAGGAACAGCACGAACAGCGCCCGTGCCAACCCCGCTGGCAGGTCGTCGAGACGCCGGAACCCTTCTATCAGGGTTCCCTCGACAAGGCCGGGCGCGACGAAGACGTAGGACCCGGCCTGGTTCGGCTTCTCCTTGAACCGGCCCGGCCGGCGCTCGGGGCGGCCCCCCATGACGAGCCGGTGCCGGCGTTCGAGCAGGGCGAGCAGTTCGTCGGACGTCCCAGGGGTAGCAGCTCGCAGCACGGGATCGACGACGGCCTCGAACGTCCCGAGCACGTCGTGCGCGTCCTCCGGTCGGTCTGCCGGCACCTGCCCCGACTTCACGATCGCCTCCGCCTCGTCGACGGAGAACTCTGTGCCCTCGATGAAGTTCGAGAAGTACGCCTCGAAGAAGGGCAGCGAGGTCGCCGGCTCGTCGGTGCCGGCGGGAAGGTCGGCTGGGATGCCGAGGTCAGGCGGGATGGCAGCGAGGAAGCGGGCCAGCTCGTCGAAGCGGGCTACCCGATCGGGGTCGTACTCGTGCCCGGCTGCGCGGGCGGCGAGCAGCCGGCCGGCGCCTTCCCGTGCCGAGCGGGTTCCGGCGACGGTGCCGATGACATCCTCGACGAGCGGCCGGCGGTCGCCGACGTCGAGCGCATCGCACAGTTCCAGCGCTCGTCCTCGCAACATCGGGAGCCAGCCCTTCGGGCGTCGCTGCGTCGTACGCACGAGCCAGTCCCCGAGCTCGGAGCGCGACAGGGTTCGGGCGATCCTGCCCGCTCGGCCCCGTGACACGGCGAGGTTGTCGACGAGCGTGCGGGCATCCGACGTGATGTGGAGGCCGGCCGCCCACGCCAGGTCGTCGGGCAGCGGCCCGGGTCCGCGCCGGGGAGCAACGGTCAGTCCGGGGAGGCGCAGCGCCTCCTTCCGATCGTTCGACACGACGGTGAGCACTCCAGCGACGGGCATACCGGCCTCGGCCGCCGAGCGGTCGGCTATGAGGGCGTCGGGAACGAGCCGGGCAACGATCGCCCACCGGTTGCGAGCCACGAGTTCCACCCCGTCGGCGCGCAGGTCGCTGGTGAAGAGGCCGGTGGCCAGTCTGCGGACCCGTCCGTCCCTGACGGCGCGGGAGAGCGTGGCGGCGCTGGTGACGTCACCGAAGAACACCGATCCAGGGGCGGTCGGCCACGGGGTTGCTGGTTGTCGAGGCATAACTATTGGAAGAGAAATCGCTGAGAGCCATCATAGTGGAAGAATATCCGGCGAGAATCGCTCAGCTGAGGGCGCTGACCGACATATGCGCCTAGAAAGGCTCGACTTTCAGGACATCCCCGTGTCGACGTGGTAGGATTTCTACGCCTACACACAGGAGGCCGGACAATGCCGAACGACAAGCCCACACTGGGCGAACACCTGAGACGACGACGGAAGTCGCTTGGCCTCAACCAGCAAGACGTTGCCGACAGGCTGGGACTCAATCAATCGACAATCGCCAAGTGGGAAAACGGGATCCTGTTGCCTCATCGGAACCACTTCTCCCCCTTGGCGGAATTCCTTGAGAAGAACCCTAGCGATGTCCTCGACATGTGTACCTCGTCAGCGCAGCCCAAGGGTGGCTTGAGCGAGTCCCGCGAGGAGTTCGAGGCTGAGAGGCCGGTGAGTCTCTCGCACGAGCACTACTATGCGTTACAAGCCTTAGCAGGTGCACGTGGCACGACCATCGATACCCAGATCGAGCGGGCAATCACCGTCTTTCTGCGGGGGCTGAAATGATCCTTGAGATCACTCTTGTGTTCCTCGTCTTTCTGGGTACGGTGGCCGTTGGCCTCGCGGCTGGAACGGCTGCGGTATATGCAGTTCCGGCGATCCTCGGTGCCGTGGGTCTCCTAGTCCTCCAGGTGCGACGCTGAGAGGCCGACGGGAGCCGCCGTTGTCACGTGCGGATCGCTCAGCGCACTTTGGGCGGTGAGTTCCATTGACTGCCTCGGCGTGGAGGTGCCAACGCCCGGGATGCCGCCGGACACGACGCGCGCCTCAAGGCGATTCCACGTCCTGCGCTACATGTCGGCGTCGCCACGAGGAGAGGTCGTTTGCTGACGGCCCCGATGCCACCGGCGTTGCCCGCCAACAACTACGAGAATCCGCCCTCGCCCACCATCTCCGGACCCAACTGAGGACTTCCTGAGGACTGAGGGGGCCCGGGAGCCACAAAAGCCCAGGTCACAGCCCTGCCGGCGTATTCCCCCGCTTACAGGCCGACTCACCGTCACCACAGCCTGTGACCTGCGGATTTTCCCCTCTGGAGCACTGCTGTCCGCAGCTTGTCCGCATGTGCACCGAGCACGGAGTCAACCGCCAGCCGGGTCCGGTCCTCGGAGTCGGGCCACAGGTGCGAGTAGGTGTCGAGCGTCTCGCTGGCGCTGGCGTGGACGCGGGCCTGGACGACCTTCACCGACTCGCCGTGGCGGATGAGGAGGGACGCGAAGATGTGCCGCAACGCGTGGAAGCCCCTCCCGGCGGGCGGCCCGTCCCTTGTCACCGCCGGGACCCAGACGCCTTCCGAGAAGCGGTTGGGTGGGATGCCCTCACCCTGGTCGTGGGTAAAGACGAGGGCGTCGCCCTGCCCTGCCGGGAAGCCGGCCAGGTGCCCGGCGAGGGCACTCAGGACGACGTCGGGCATCGGCACGGTGCGCCGGCTGGCGGCCGTCTTCGAAGGCGCGAGGTATGGCGGCCGGCCCGGGAGGAGGATGAGTTGGCGCTCGACCCGGAGTGATCGCCGCGGCAACCTGGTGGCGGTTCCTGCTGGCCGGACGGTTCGGTCTCGGAGCCTGACTCGACCAGGGTCAGCGGCCCACGATGTACGCGTCCCGCAGCACGGATGCTTCCAGCTCCAATCTCCTCGAGACGGTGCTTGACCACATCGCCGATGCTCAGTAGCCCTCGGCGAACACCATCCTGAACAACGGGCAGGTGACGATGCCGGCTTATCGTTGCGCCGAGCGGCGCCCGCGCTACGGGCAGCCGAGGACGGTCTCCTCCTCGGGCGACATCGGCTAGTTCGGGAAGGTGGCGAGGGCGACCACGGGCGAGTTCAGGCGGATGGCTCCCGTCGATCCTACGAACGCGGCGTCGCCGAAGGCGAACACCCCCCCGTCGGCCGCGACCAGCCAGTAGCCCCGACCGCTGGAGGTGGGATGCATCCCCACCATCGGAGAGTTCAGCCGGGTCCCACCCGTGGAGCCCAGGAACCGGGCGTCGCCGAAGGCGAACACGCCGCCGTCGGATGCCACCAGCTGGTACCCACCGCCGCTCGGCGTGCGGGCCATGGCGACGATCGGTCGGTTGAGCCTTGTCGCTCCGGCGGACCCGCGGAAGGCCGCGTCACCGAAGGCGAAGATGCCTCCGTCGGCGGCCACCAGCCAGTAGCCCCGCCCGGAGGGCGAGGCGGCCATCCCCACGGCCGGGGAGTTGAGCCGGATGGACCCGGTGGAACCCAGGAACCGGGCGTCGCCGAAGGCGAACACGCCGCCGTCGGAGGCAACTAACCAGTAGCCCTTGCCCGACGGTGTCGGCGTCATGCCCACGATGGGCCGGTTGAGGCGGAGGGCGCCCGTCGAGCCGAAGAAGCGGGCGTCGCCGAAGGCGAAGATCCCTCCGTCGGCGGCGACCAGCCAGTATCCCTTGCCCGACGGTGTGGGTGCCATGCCGACGATCGGGAGGTTGAGCCTGGTGCCGCCCATGGAGCCGTGGAAGTCGGCCGACCCGAAGGCGAACACGCCGCCGTCGGCCGCCGCCGTCCAGTAACCGACACCCAGCTCGAGGATGTAAAGACCCGAGTTGACGTCGCTGATCACGACGTGACCGGGCAGGGTCGCGACGCCGGTTACCTGGGCCTTGGCCGCGTAGGTGCCGGTGGGATCAGGAGTATCCGCCGGGACGAATGAGGCGATCTCGACCGGCGTCGCCGGATTGGAGATGTCGAGGATCCGCAACCCGTCGGCGTTCCACGCCGCATACGCCAGCGAGCCGCGCACCTCGACGCGACCGGCCGAGTAGATCCCCAGGTCGGGGGGAGGGAACACCTGTGACCGGGAGGTGCGGTACACCGCTCCCGAGGTGGGTGCGGCCGGGTTCGACAGGTCGAGGATGCGAACGCCGCCCCATTCGCCTGGCTGGTCGAACATGGCGCCGGTCGCATTGGCGACTCCGCCTACGCAGGCGCCGCCACCGTCGATGGCGGGGCACAGCGCCGCGCGCAGGGCATCGCCTTCGGGTTCGTCGACGGCGATGCCGGGGATAGTGAGGCCGATGCCGTCGCCCGCATAGGAGATGGCCAGGGGCGTGGCCTGGAACGGCGGGTTCTGGCGATGGGCGTACACGAGCCCGACGGCGCCCTCCGCCTGGGCGCGCGCCATCCGTTGCGGGAAGTTGCAGCTCGTGTTCGAGATGCTGGGCTGGAGGGCGTTGAACTTGAGGGCGTCGACCATCACAATCTTGCCGGACGCGTCGGCGAGATACGGGTCGGCTGCGATCGGGGCGGCGGCGGTGCCGCGGGCCGGGCACCCCCGCCCCACATAGACGATCTGGCCGGGAACCTGGGCTCCGGGCCGCCGGAAGATCTGGGCGTTGTCGTCCACGTCGAACAGCGTCGCCATGTTCTCGCATGCGAAGCGTGTGCCGGCCAGCGACGCCGGCGAGTCGATCCGCAGCCTGGTGGTGGGCGCGACCCAGTCCTCCTCGGCCACGACGGCGACCGGGCGCCCGCCCACTTCGCCGGCCGCCACATAGGCCGCGTTGCCCTCGAACGTGCGGTCGGTCGGGTAGTCGAACTGGCCGAGGATGCTGATCGCGGCCGGGTTGGAGATGTCGAGATTGAACACGCCGTCGTCCATGTAGGCGACCAGGGCCTTGGTGCCTGTGGCGTCGGTGATGGCATCGTGGTTGTTGTTGAACCGGCGACACCCGTTTGTGGAGAACGGCGACGGCCGCCTCCCGAGGGGCGGCCATGCACCGACCAGCGTGGGGTTGCGGGGGTTGGTGACGTCGACGATGCGCAGGTCGCCGTCGGCGCGGTTCACGACCGGATGGGAGGCGAGGGGCTCGCTCGAAACCGACAGGACCTGACCGTCGGCCCGCTGCACCAGATGGACGGAGTGCTGGCCGACGGCGCAGCGGTCCGTGCCCGAGGGCGGGCCGCAGGGCGGCGCAGCGGGGGGCACATCCCCGATGTCCGCCTCATACCGGCCGAGGAACTGTGGGGTGGCCGGGTCGGTGACGTCGTAGTAGGCCACACCGCGGGGATTGGTAGCCGAGGAGGGAACGCAGCGGCTGGCGCCCTGGTGTGACGGCCCGTCGTCGAGGGCCACGGCGAGCAGGTCACCGGTGAATGTGGGCGTGCTGACGCGCAGGGCTTCGACGTCGACGGCAGCCACGCCGTTGGCAACCGGGATGGTCGAGGCCACCTTGGGGTTCTTCGGATCGGAGGCGTCGATGATCTTGACCGTCATCCCGGTGAAGCACGGGATGGGGTTGAAGCGCTCGGTGTGGTCGCCGGTGTCGACCACGATCCCCGCGCCCACGATCACCGTGTTGCCGACCACGGCGACGTCGCCGTTGAGGCCGCGTCCCCCCAGGTCGTTGCGACCCACCAGTCGCAGTCCCGATCCCACGTGCGTGGCCCCCTGCACCGACGAGGAGGTGGGCGCGGTGCTACCAGCTCCGGCGTCCGCCAGGGGCGCCATCATCGCCATACCGACCACGGCAACCACACCGATTCGCCGCCTGGCGAGGCCCATCGTCCCCTTGCGCCCCGAAAGGCTGGCCCGGCTCACTCGTACCTCAAGAAGGCACCAGCACCAGCGGGCAGCCGCATGAAGCTCATGAACACACCCCGTCCCCGATCGTGGAACTGCCGAGCAATCCAGGCAACCCGGCATCTTTGTGCCGACGGCTGTCGGCAGCAAGTGTGTCGTCGGAGAAGTGGCCCGTCAGCCGGCTCCGGCGACAAGCGTTCGCAGGGCGGCGAGCTGCGCCTCCGTGCCGAAGGCGATGAGGACGTCGCCCGCCTCCATCACCTCGGCCGGGTCGGGGTTGGGTGCGGAAGCGCCGTCGGCGCTGGGCCAGGATCCAGGGCACGGCGCCGCTCCACACCGGCCCGCCGCAGCACGCCCTCCTCGGTCGCGTCACGACGATCCTCGAGCTCCGCCAGCCGGCGTTCCATGCGCGCTCCGTATCGATCGGCGGGCGAGCGTAGCGGCGCACCCTGTCCGGCGAAGAGGACGTCGTCGTGCCCGGCCAGAGCGGGCGCGCCCCGGACCGAAGCTCCGGTGGGAGCTGGCGGCGCCCTTACAGCGGTGGCCGCCTTCGCCAACCGGGGGCGCCGTCGACGGGGACGGGTCGGTGCACCTGCGCTGAGCCTACGACCGGCCCGGCCGCTGCGGCCGGACGCGGAGATGGGTCTCCCGTCCCCCGGGAGACCGCTTCTCCATGCGGCAGGAGGTGTCGGAGCCCGCCACGCTGCGGGACACCGATTCCCTGCCTTCCGCCCCTACACGAGAACGGTAGGACGTCGGTCGCCGGAAACCATCGGCCATATGGCCCATCCGCGCGGAGCGTGGTGAGAGCGCCGGCGGCGGAAGGGATCGGTGAGGCCGCCCCCGTCCCTGGGAAGGGACGAATCCGGGACGGGGACGACCCACCGGCGGTTCGTACAAGACAGGTGGGACTGTTTTGGTGAACCTGTCATCAGAACGACCGCCGCGCCGGATGAGTTCCTCGACCAAGGCAATTTTCGCCGAAGAGCAGCGGTGTTACGGCCCTCAGGAGCGGTGGCTCGGCCCTTCGCCGGCGAGGTCCCGGCTGAGGCGGCCGGTCCTCAAGAAGCGGCGACGGCGCTGGGGCTCCGACAGGCGGAACCTCCCCCACCACCACGCCAGGGCGATCGCCCCGGCCAGCTCCTGCACCACCAGCACACCGGCCGGGCGGGCCAGGCTGGGCAGCTCGTCACCCGGCAGGCCGAGGCCGAACGCCGGCCACCAGAACACCTCGGTGCGGGCCCACATGGCGTCGAGGACGAGGTGCAGGAACATGCCGATGGGCAGCGCCAGCAGCTTCCTGCGCAGGCTGCGGCGGCCCCGGGTGGCCAGCATCACCACCGTGAGGGAGACGACGCCGGCGGTCAGGCTGTGCAGCCACCGGGGGCCGCCCAGGAACACGTCGACGGCGTCGGGGAGCAGGGCGCCGGCCACCACCAGCCGGTAGTCGATCGCAGGGTCCCGGAAGACCTGCCACACGAGCACCAGCGAGCAGCCGGCGAACCAGAGGAGCACGCAGCCGTTCGTGCTAGTGCACGAGGATGCGGCCGCACTGCTCGCACAGGACGAGGTCGTCGGGCTTCGCCCGCTTGATGCGCTCGACCTCCTGGGCGGGCAGGGTGAGGTGGCACCCCGAGCAGGAGCGGCCCGACACCCGTGCCGCGCCCTCCCCGCCCAGGCGGGCACGCAGGGCCTCGTAGGTGGCGAGCAGGTCGGCGGGGAGCTGCGCCGCCTGCTGCTGGCGCGCGCCGTTCACCTCGGCCAGCTCGGCGTCGATCACGCCCTCACCGTCGGCGATGACCGCCAGCAGCCGGGCCGCGTCCGCCTCCAGGTCCGCCAGCACACTTTCCATCTCGGCGACCTCGGCGGCCAGCGGCTCCTCCGCTTCCATGGTGGCCATGAGGTCGTCCTCGAGCGCCGAACGGCGGGCCTTGATCGACTCGACCTCGGCCGTCATGGCCAGGATGTCCCTGGTGGCCGACACCTGGCCCGAGTACAGGCGTCCCTCGATCTCCTTGATGCGCTCCCCCGCCGTTCCGATGGCGGCGTCGACCTGGGCCTGGCGGGCCAGCACCTCGGCTCGCTGCGCCTTCGTCCCAGCCAGGCGGCCCTGGATATCGAGGGTGCGCGACCCGGTTGCCGCCAGCTCCGCCCGCTCGGGCAGGTTGGCCCGGCGGTGGCGCAACCGGTCGGCCGCCGTGTCGGAAGCCTGGACCTCGAGCAGCACCTCGAAGACGCTCATGGCGACGCCGGCGGGGCGGGCGGGGCTGCGGGGGCGGCGGGGGCGGCGGGGGCGGCGGGGGCGGGCGTCGGTGCAGGAGCGCCGGGTGACGGCTGGACGCCCTCGGTGGCCACGGGCGCGTCGGCAGTGGTGGTCGCGGTTCTGCGGGTGCGTCTCCTCGGCCGGTCGTCCGTCGAGTTCTTGTCGCCCAGGTACTTGCCCGGCTTCGCCTTGGTGGCGGGCTCGACGAAGTCCTCCACCTCTACGCCCTTGAGGGCCTCCCCCATGTACCCCGCCCAGATCTGGGCCGGGAACGAGCCGCCGGTGACGTTGCGCCCGCCGACGCCCTTCATCGACACGTTGCCGATGGGCGAGCCCATCCACACAGCGGTGGCCAGCTGCGGGGTGAAGCCGACGAACCACGCGTTCTGCCACTCCTGCGATGTGCCGGTCTTGCCGGCGACCTCCCGGCCGGACAGGCGGGCGGCCGTGCCGGTGCCCCGCTGCACGACCTGCTGCATGACCTGCTCGGCCACCCGGGCCGTCTGCACCGAGAAGGCCCGCTTCCCCTTCCCCAGGCCCTCGAAGAGCACGTCGCCGTTGCGGTCGACGACCTTCTCGACGAACGACGGAGCGTGGTACACGCCCTCGTTGGCGATGGTGGCGTAGGCGGCCGCCATCTCCAGCGGGGTGGCCTCCTCGGCGCCGAGGGAGATCGACGGGAAGGCGTCGAGGCGGTCTTTCGGGAGGCCCAGCTTCACCGCCATGTCGACCACCTTGTCGAGGCCGACGATCACGCCGAGGCGGGCGTAGGCGCAGTTGACCGACTTGGCGGTGGCCTGGGTGAGAGTCATTGTGCCGCCACCCGATCCCTCGTAGTTGCCGGGCTTGTAGGGGTCGAAGCCCGGCACCTTGAGGGTGCCGCACGAGCCGTTGATGGTGTCGTTCGGGCTGTAGCCCTCCTCCAGGGCGGCCAGCAGCACAATGGGCTTGAACGACGAGCCCGGCTGGCGCTTGCCCTGGGTGGCCAGGTTGTACTTGGCCGTGCCGAAGTCGTCGCCCGCCACCATGGCCCGCACATAGCCCGTGCCCGGCTCGACCGTGACGACGGCGCTGGTGAACCGGCCCCGAAGGAGCGACTGGGGCAGCACCTTGGCGCGGGCCTTCTCGGCCAGGACCTGCAGGTTGGGGTCGAGGCTGGTCTGGATGCGCAGGCCGCCCTTGAACACCGCGTTGTAGCGCTCCTGGACCGTCTCGCCGAGGCGCTTGTCGGCCAGCAGGCGCTGTTTGACCTCCTCGACGAAGTAGTCGTTGGGCGGCGGCAGGGGCGTGAACAGCTCGGTGGGCACGGGGTCGTTGCGCACCCGGTCAGCCTCGGCGTCGGTGAGGTGGCCGTTCACCACCATGCGGTCGAGGGCGAGGTCGCGGCGGCTGCGGGCCCTGGCGGGCTGCTTCACCGGGTCGTAGCCGACAGGGTTGCGGATGACGCCGGCCAGCAGCGCCGCCTGGCCGAGGGTGAGGTTTTCCACCCGGCTGTTGAAGTAGGTCTCGGCCGCCGCCTGGAGGCCGTAGGCGCCGTTGCCGAAGTACACGATGTTCAGGTAGCGCTCGAGGATCTCCTCCTTGGAGAGGCGGTCCTCCAGGCGCACGGCCAGCACGGCCTCCTTCACCTTGCGGTCCACGCTCTTCTCGGGCGTGAGCAACGCGTTCTTCACCAGCTGCTGGGTGATGGTGGAGCCGCCCTGGAGCACCTCGCCCGACGACACGTTGGTGACGAGGGCCCGCAGCGTGGAGCGCAGGTTCACGCCGCCGTGGTCCCAGAACTTCTCGTCCTCCAGGTCGATGATGGCGTTCACCAGGAACGGGGGGACCTGGGCGAGGGTGACCGGCGACCGGTTCTCCTCGGCGTGCAGCACAGCCAGCAGCTTCCCGTCCCGGCTGTACACCTTCGAGTTCTGTGCCACCTCCCCGAGGGCCTGGACGTCCTCGGGCTTGGCCGAGCCTGCGCTGAGCACGCCCTCGGCCACCGGGGCGAGCATTGCCACGCCCATGGCCAGCGCGGTGCCGGCGACCCCGACAGTGACGGCGAAGCGGGCCAGGGGTCGCACCGCTCCCACGCTACCCGGGCCGGCCGAGGGTCGTCCGGCCACCCCGGGGGTATGTTCGCCGTATGGCCAAGGACATCGACGACCGCCTCCAGGATCTTCAGGACCGACGGGACGGCCGCACAGGCGAGACCGGCGGCGAGGTGATGCGGGTGCCCGTCAACGTCTACGAGGCCGAGGAGGCGCTCGTCGTGGTGGCGCCGCTGCCCGGCATGATGCACGACGACATCACGGTGGAAGTCGACGGGGGCGAGCTGCGCATCGCGGCGGTCATGCGGTCACCGGCCGCCAAGGAGTACCTCACCCACGAGTGGCACTACGGGCCGTTCGAGCGCACGGTGCAGCTGCCTGACGGCTTCGGCGGCGGCGGCACCGCCACCTACGGCAACGGGCAGCTCGCCATCCGCCTCATGCGTGGCGCCGGTGGCGGCCCGGTGGCGGTGAAGCCGGCCTGAGCGCCTGCCCGGCGCCTCAGCGGACGGTGACGGTCCCCTTCATCTGGACGGGGTGCAGCGAGCACTTGTAGGCGTAGGTGCCCGGCGTGTCGAAGGTGTGCCGGAAGGTTCCCGAGTCCTTGACCTCGCTCTTGAAGGACTCGCCGTCCGCCACCACGTCGTGCGAGATGCCCTGGTCCTCGAACTTCCAGGTGACCGTGTCGCCCACTTTCACGGTGACCTTGTCAGGCTTGAACTCGATGTCGCGCAGGATCACCGTGCCCGGCTCGGGACGGCCCGCGGGTGTAGGCGAGCCCGACCCGGCGTCGGGTCCGCCGCACGCGCCCAGGAGCACGACCCACACCACCGCTGCGGTCCTCGCCGCGCCCATCCTCACCATCGGACCTCCCGTCGCTCAGGGCGGCGAGCCTACCGAGGGCGCCTGGGCCATCGTGGGTGTGACCATCCGCTAGGTGAAAACCCGCGACAAGGGACCTTTGCATCTTTACCCGGTGTGCAGACCCGCTGTATCTTCGGGTCCGCCGCCGGAACAGGCGGTTCCGAGCCGAGGCAGGAGAGGCATCACATGAGCAAGATCAACACCCGGGGGTCGCTGTCCCACCACCAGGCCCGTCACGCACCCGACCCCGCAAAGGCGTTGGATTCTCTCTTCGAGAAGGTGATCCTCGGGATCCTCATCTCGGTCGGCATCCTCGCCTTCTTCGTGTACGTCGTCTCCCGCTAGAAGGGCCGGGCGGCGGCGGGGCCGGAGCTCCGCCGCCTCCTCAACCCGGTGCCGGCCCCTGATCGGGGCCGGGCGGGTCACACGGCCCGGCGGCCGCGGTACCCGGTCAGCGCGCCCACGACCACGAGCACCAAGGCGATGATGAGTACCCACTTGAGGCCCTCCACGAACAGGCCGAGGCCGCCGAACAGCAGGGCCAGCAGCAGAAGCAGCAACACGACGCCCATGGAACGCCTCCTTCATGTCCTCGCCCGGGAGTCGGGCGCTTGGGGCCAGATGTACCCGCGCCCGGTGATCCGCCAATCCTGAAGGCGCAAATCGCCCGGTCGCGGTCCGTGCCCCGCTCCCGCGGAAAAGGGCGTACCATGAACCAGTTGGCTGTCCCCGCCGGGGGTCGACGGCCATGCGCGGCAAGTGTGAACAACCGCGACGTCCTGGGGGAATTCGGGCCCAGCCGTTGAGGAGTTCCCCGGTGGCGAACCGATCCTGGAGACTCAACTGGACCGAATCAATCTCGAGGCGCTCGTCTCAGCGGAGGCGTGGGGGTACGCCGCGCCCGCCGACGTCGAGCTCCTGCAGGCCGATCCCGTCGAATGGGCGGCCGCCCTGCACCGCCTCATCGTCGAGACCACCGACGCGCTGGCGGGCGCCGCCCGCATCAGCGGCGACGAGCGCGACCAGGTTCTGGCCGACCTCACCGGCGAGCGCTCGCGGCTCCAGGCCGCCCTCCACCGCCTCACCGGCGTCAACGGCAGTTCGTCCTCGTCCTCGTCCTTCGGCGAGGGCGGCGGCGAGGAGGCCGACGAGCCGGGTGTCCTCGCACTGCAGGCGTCGTGGGACGCCGGCGACGTGGTCGTGTGGGCCGCCGCCCGCAGCGTGGCGCCGGCCGGGCCCGAGGAGCTGCACGGCCTGGTGGCCGACGCCGGCGGCGCCACCGTGGACTGGGGTCTGCACCGCGGCGTGCCGCTGCCCACAGGCGAGACGGCGGCCGGCGTCACCGCCCCGGTGAGCGGGGCCCTCGGGTGGCTCGTCGGCGTCGGCGCCGGCCAACTCGGCGCCGAAGCGGCTCCGAGCATCCACTGGCTGGGCGACGTCGCCGTGTGGGCCACCGAGCTGGTGGCCCTCGGCCGCATGGCGCCCACCCTCACCCGCGCCGACAAGAACGGCGCTCCCGGGCGCCACGGCACCGGCCGCTTCGCCGTGCGCTGGGCGCCCGCCGTGGTCGACGCCGTCCGCCTGCGCGAGCTGGCGGCGCGCATGCCGGGCGCGGTGGCCGCCCTCACCCCCTCGCCGTCGAGTCCCGAGCGCCTGTGCCGGTCCGTACTGGCCGCCGCCGTCGACGCCATCTGCCGGGCCGGCGCCCGCCGGCTGGTCACCGCCGCCACCGCCGCCATCGCCCGCACCCGGGGCGACATGGCCGAGACCGTCCTGGCCCGCCTCGACGGAGAGCCGTTCACCGCCAACGCGCGGCCGGCCGGCGAGATGGCAGACGAACTGAAGCGGTGGGCGTCGCCCGTGCTGTCGGCCGGCACCGTGGGCGTCACCGTCCGCCTCGACCCCCCGGAGAAGGACGGCGGCTGGCTGCTGCACGTCGAGGTGTCCGGCATCGAGCGCCACCTGGTGCCCGTGGAGCAGGCGCTGGCGTCACCCAACCGGGCCAAGGCCCAGGAGGCCAACGTCCAGCTGCGCCGCCTCGAGCGGCTGCTGCCCCCGCTGCTGCGTCCCACCCGCACACGGGGCACGGTCGTGCTGGGCGCCGACGAGGCGTGGGAACTCATGACCCGCACCGGTGCCGCCCTGGTGGCGGCCGGGTTCGACGTCCGCGTGCCCGCAGCGTCCCGCCGGCGCACCGGGCCCCGTCTGCACATGACGGCTGACGCCTTCACCACGCCGTCCAAGGTCGGCGCCCAGCAGCTGTCCAAGGTGCGCTGGTCGGTGCTGTTCGGCGACACCCGGCTGGACGCGGCCGAGATCGCCCGCCTCGCCGCCCAGGCCCGCCCGCTGGTGCGGGTGAAGGGCAAGTGGGTCGAGCTCGAGCGGGCCGACCTCGATGCCGCCGCCCGGGCCCTGGCCGAGGCGGTCGGCACCACCGAGTTGTCGGGCGCGGCGATCCTGCGCCACGCCGTCGGCCTCGAGGGCTCGGCCCTCGGCGGGGCGGTCGTGGTGGACGGGGGCGGCTGGGCCGTCGACCTCGTGCGGGGCGCTACCGAGTCGCCGCCGGCACCGCTGCCCGCACCCGAGGGATTCGTGGGCGAGCTGCGGTCGTACCAGGCCGAGGCCAGGGGCTGGCTGCGCTTCCTCGACGGCGCCGGCCTGGGCGGCTGCCTGGCCATGGACATGGGCCTGGGCAAGACGCCCACCGTGCTGGCCCACCTGCTGGAGACGCGCGGCGACGGCCCGTCCCTGGTGGTGGCGCCGCCAGCCGTGCTCGGCAACTGGGCGGCCGAGGCGGCCCGCTTCGCTCCCGAGCTGCGGGTGCGGGTCCACCACGGCACCGCCCGGGCCACCGCCGCCGAACTGGCGGCCGAGGCAGCCGGGGCCGACGTCATCCTCACCACCTATGCCACCGCCGTGCGCGACGTGGAGGCGCTGGCCGCGGTGGAATGGCACCGGGTGGTGGTCGACGAGGCGCAGACCATCAAGAACCCGGCCAGCGAGACGGCCAAGCAGCTCCGGCGCGTCCCCGCCCGCAGCCGCCTCGCCCTCACCGGCACGCCCATCGAGAACGGGCTGGGCGACCTGTGGTCGATCCTCGACTTCACCAACCCCGGCCTCGTCGGGCCGCGGCCGGTTTTCGTGGAGCAGCTGTCCAAGGCCGAGAGCGGCACCCGTCCCGGCGAGGCGGCCCTGCGGGCCCTCAACGGCCTGCTGGTATTCCGGCGCAGCAAGGCCGAGCCGGAGATCGCCGCCGAGCTGCCCGACAAGATCGACGAGCTCGACCACTGCGGGATGACGCCCGAGCAGATCGGCCTCTACCAGGCCGTGCTCGACCGGCTGGTGCCCGCCGGCGCGGCGGTCCCCGTGGGCGACGACCCCAGCGCCCGCAAGGGCCAGGTGCTGGCGGCCATCACCGCCCTCAAGCAGATCTGCGACCACCCCGCCGCCTACCTGCACGACGACAACGAGCCCCTCGAGGGGCGCTCGGGCAAGCTCACCCGCCTCAACGAGCTCCTCGATGCCATCTTCGCGGCGGGCGAGCGGGTGCTGATCTTCACCCACTTCGCCTCGTGGGGGGAGAAGCTGGCGACCTACCTCAGCGCACGGAACCGGCTGCCCATCCGTTGCTACCACGGCGGCCTCACCCGGCCCGTGCGGGACCGGCTGGTGGACGAGTTCCAGAAGGGCGCGGGGCCGGGCGCGTTGGTGCTGTCCATCAAGGCGGGCGGGTCGGGCCTCAACCTCACCGCCGCCAGCCACGTGGTGCTCTACGACCGCTGGTGGAACCCAGCCGTCGAGGACCAGGCCCGGGACCGGGCGTGGCGCATCGGCCAGAAGAACGCCGTCGTGAGCCACCGCCTGGTGTGCCCGGGCACCGTCGACGAGCGGGTGGAGGAGGTCGTGGCCGGCAAGCGCCGCATCGCCGACCTCGCCCTCCCCGCCAGCAGCTCGCTCGGCGACCTGGGCGCCGACCAGCTGCGCGCCGCCCTCGGCCTGCGCCCCGACGAGGTCATCGCCGAGTCGGCCGAGCGGGCCGGCCTGGGCGAGGAGGAGACGGCCGCATGAGCAGGCCGACCACCCGTGTCCGGGCGGCGGGCCGGTGAGCAGGCGCCGGCGGGGGGGGCGCCAGGGCCGGCCGTCCGACGCGTTCTGGGGCCGACGGGAGGAAACGCCGGCGCCGGCCGCTCCCATCACGCCCACGCTCGACCCGTCCGCCGTCCCCCGCTCCCTCGGCGACCCGCCGCTTTCGATCAATGCGGCGGCCGCCCAGCACCACCTGTCGGTGGTCTACGAGGAAGCGGTGAAGGCGGCCACCGCCTTGGCCGCCGCCAACGGCCTGCTCGACGTCAGAGCCGGCCCCGACGACCCCGCCTAGCCCTGCGGGAGCACCGCAGCCCGGCCAGGACACCGTCCTGCGCATCGCGTCGACCCTGTAACGCGCCCGGTCGGCCCCGCCTGCGGCACCAGATGTCGTAGAGCGTCGAATCCTGCCGCAGCCCGCGGGGCGCACCGCACCCTGCGGCACCAGACGTCGTAGAGCGACGAGTCCTGCCGCAGCCCGCGGGGCGCACCGTTCCGGCGTGGTCGGCTGGCGCCGGTGTCCCACCCCGTGCGTAGGGTGCGATCGTGACCGCGCCCGGGCCTCCCGCACTCGGTCGGGGCGTGGTGGTGAACGCCGGCGCACCGGTGCCCGAGCCGTGGGCCGCCGCCCCGGTGGTCACCGTCGACGAGGCTGCGCTCGAGGATCCCGGCCCCACGGTCATCGCCCTGCACGAGGCGTGGACGGCCCGCCGGCCGGTGGTGGTGGCCCTGGCCGTCGACCCCGGCCTGTTCCGAGCCCCCGCGACCTGGGCGGACGAGCCCTGGACCTTGTCTCCCTCGTTCGAGGCGTGGACCGACCGCCTCCAGTTCCTGGTGTGGGCCAACACCTACGACGCCCGGGGTGACGGTGCACCCGTGTGGTGGTGGGCGCGGAAGGCGCAGCGGGCCGGCGCCTCCCCCAAAGCCGACCCCGACGGGCCCGCCGACGTGGCGCTGCCCGACGGCCGGCCGGCGTGGGTGGACGGTGGCCCCCGGGCCCCGTTCGACCCGGCCCTGCTGGGCGCCGAGGTCGTGCACGCCGACACGATGGAGCTGGGCAGGGTCGTCCCCGCTCCCCCACCGTCGGAGCCACGCGCCGAGCTGGCGCCCGACCAGCTGGCCGCCGTCGCCCACCACAGCGGGCCGGCGCGGGTGATCGCCCCGGCGGGTTCGGGCAAGACCCGCGTGCTCACCGAGCGGCTCCGCCACCTGATCGTCGACCGGGGCTTCGAGCTCGAGGGCGTGCTCGCCGTCGCCTACAACAAGAAGGCTCAAGAGGAGCTGCAGGAACGGTGCGCCGCCTTCGCGCCCCGCGTGCAGACGCTGAACGCCCTGGGCTACTCACTGCTCAGGCAGTCCCGGGGCCGCGCCCCACGGGTGCTGGAGGAACGGGAGGTGCGCCGCATCGTCGACGAGCTGCTCCCCCGCCGCCAGCGCCGGGCCAACACCGATCCCATCGGTCCCTATCTCGAGGGCCTCTCGCTCATCCGCCTCGGCCTGCGCGACCCGGCCGAGGTGGAGGCGGAGCGCGACGACGTCCCCGGCCTGGCGGAGGCCTTCGGCCCCTTCCGGCGCAAGCTGGAGGCGTTGGGGGCGGTGGACTTCGACGACCAGGTGTACGGCGCCATCGAGGCGCTGCTGGCCGACGGCCACTTCCGCCGGTCCGCCCAGGCCGGGTGCCGCCACCTCCTGGTCGACGAGTTCCAGGACCTCACCCCGGCCCACGTCCTGCTCCTGCGCCTCCTGGCCTCGCCCGGCCTCGACGTGTTCGGGGTGGGGGACGACGACCAGGTGATCTACGGCCACGCCGGTGCCGACCCCGCGTTCCTGGTGGACTACGCCACGTACTTCCCGGGTGCGGCCGACCACCGGCTCGAGGTGAACTACCGCTGCCCGGTCGCCGTGGTGGACGGGGCCCGCACCCTCCTCACGTACAACGAGAGGCGGGTGGCCAAGGAGATCCGGCCCGGGCCGGCGGCCGACCGGTCGGAACAGGCCCTGGCCGTCCACCGCCATCGGGCCGACGCCGGCGCCGGGGCCCTCCAGGAGGTGGTGGGTGGCTGGCTGGCCGATGACGGCGTGGCGCCCGAAAGCGTGGCCGTCCTCACCCGCGTGAACTCGCTCCTGCTCGCCCCCCACGTGGCGCTGGCCGAGGCGGGCGTGCCGCTCAACTCGGTCCTGCGCCCCGAGGTGCTCGACCGCACCGGCGTCCGGGCCGCCCTCGCCTACCTCCGCATCGGCGCCCACCCCACCCACATCGACGGCGACGACGTGGCCGAGGTCTACCGCCGCCCGTCCCGTGGCTTCCCCAACTGGATCACCAAGTGGCTCCGGGGCCGCTTCACCCTCGACCGCCTGCGGGCCATCGGCGACAAGATCGACGACGCCAAGGTGGCGGCCAAGATGGGTGACCTGGTCGACGACCTGGAGCTGGTGGCAGCCGCTGCCGCCCGCGGCACCACCCGCCAGGTGCTGGCCGTGGTGAAGGACAAGGTAGGGCTGGGCGGGGCCATGGGCCTGCTGGACGCTTCCCGCGCCGGCGAGGGCGGCTCCAGCCACCTCGACGACCTGGAAGCCCTGGAGCAGGTGGCCGGCCTCCACCCCGACCCCGCCACGTTCGAGTCGTGGCTGCGCACCGTGTTCCACCGGGAGGCGGAGCCGGGCGGCGTCACCCTGTCCACCGTGCACCGGGTCAAGGGGCGGGAGTGGGACCGGGTCGCCGTGTTCGGTGTCACCGGCGGCCTCATGCCCCACCGCCTGGCCGAGGACGAGGAGGAGGAGCGCCGGGTCCTGCACGTGGCCGTCACCCGTGGGCGCCACCGGGTCGCCCTGCTGGTCGACGAGACCCGCCCGTCGCCCTTCCTTGACGAGCTGGCCGGCACTGCCCCCCACGTCCCCGCCGGCGAACGTACCAGGGCGGCGGCGGCCCGCACTGCGGCAAGGGCGGCGACGACCCGCGCCGGCGGCGCCGCCAAGGTGTCCACCCTGGAGGCCCGCCCCGGATTGAAGATCGTCGTCGCCGACGGCCAGGAGGCCACCGTCGTCTCCGTCGACGACGAGGGCGCGCTGCTGGCCGACGAGGACGGGGTCCCGGTCCGGGTGGCCTTCGGCCAGACGGTGACCATCCGGGGGCGCACCGCCGTGCTCGTCGCCCGGCCCGACCTGGCCCCCGACGTCGCCCGCGCCGAGGAGGCGCTGCGGGCGTGGCGCACCGACCGGTGCCGGCGGGACAAGGTCTCGGCCTTCATCGTCCTCTACGACCGCCACCTCCGGGCCATCGCCACCAGGCGCCCGTCCACCCTGGCCCAGCTGCGCACGGTCGACGGCATCGGCCCCACCAAGCTCGAGCTCTACGGCGACGAGATCCTGGCCGTCCTCGAAGCCCTCGACGCCATGCCCAGCAGCACGACCCGCACGCGAAAAACGTAACAGCGCGAGCGGCGGCGTCGACGAAGGACCTGGCCGGTGCGGGCGCCGCCGAACGAACGTCAACCGATCGGACCGAGCCGCTACCGCTCGGAGGCGACGGTCGGCCGCGACGGAACCGGGGCCCAGCAGCGATCAGTTCTCCCGACACCCGCCGCCCCGACCGGGACGGCCCAACCATGGAGGAATCCAATGTTCGGCATCGCTCGCATCGCCCTCGCTTCCGTCGCCATCGCCACCGCCGGCACCGGCACCGCCGTGCTCGCCTGCAGCAGCTCCCCCCCGTCCGGCGCCGACGTGTCGGCCAAGCTCGCCGGCCGGGCCACCGCCGATCTCAGCGCCGCACAGAAGGCCCACGACGAGGCCATCGCCGCCCTGGCATCGACCGACGCCGCGGTCAAGGCGCAGGGCGAGGCGCTCATCGAGGCCAGTGCCACCAAGCTCGAAAAGGCCAGCGTGGACATGAAGGCGGCCGTCGACGCCGGCTCCGAGACGGCGGTCGACGGCATCGCCTCCTTCGCCGGCCAGACCACCAAGCTGGTCAACAGCCTGGCCACCACCGCCGCCGGCACGGCCAGCGCGTCGGTCCAGACCGGCGTCCGCCTCACCAACGCCGTCGACGCCCAGCTGGCGGCCGCCCGCAGCGTGGCCACGGCCTCCGGCACGGCCGCTGTGAAGACCCTCACTGAAACCAAGGTGGCGCTGCCGCAGATCTCGCTCCCGTCGGCGAACGCGGCGGTGTCGGCCGGCGCGCGGTCCAACACCAGCGCCTCGACGCCCTCGGCCAACGCCGTCAGCTCCACCACCGGCCAGCTCGGCATCACCCTGGGTGGGTGACCGCCAGGGAATGCCCCGGCTCATCCCCTGCCCGCCAACGGCGGCTCCCGGATCCGGGAGCCGCTGTTTTCGCGCGTCGCCGTACGGGACGCCGCAGGTCGGCGTACTGCTCGACCAGCGCTGCAACGTCGACGAACGAGAACTGCCGCTCCGATCAGTCGGTTGAGGTTCCTGATCGACGAATCGTTGTCGGCGCGCGTCGCCAGGCTTCTCGATGCTGAAGGTCACGACGCGGTACACCTCGCGGACCTCGGCCTGCTCGGCGCCGTGGACACCGACGTGATGGCCGCCGCAAGGCACGCCGACCGCATCCTGGTGAGCGCCGACACCGACTTCGGTGAACTGCTCGCGCTCGGCAGCCACTCCGGTCCGAGCCGATCCTCTTCCGGCATGCGCCGCATCGTCCCGAGCTGCAGGCCGGTCTTCTGCTCGGCAACCTGACCGAGATCGCCGACGATCTCGCCGAAGGAGCGATCGTCGTTCTCGGGCACGGTCGGGTCCGCATCCGGCGGCTACCGGTCACCTTCGACCAGTAGTTCGGCTGGGGGATCGCTCCTCCCGCGAAAGGCTGGCCGCTCACCCCGGCCCGGCCAGGGGACCGAAGACCTCGTCCAACCGGTGGCCGGCCTGGCGGTGCTGCTCGGTCACGGTGTGGGTGTAGGTGTTGAGGGTGATCTCGATGTCGGCATGGCCGAGCCGCTCCTGCATCACCTTGTCGTCACCCACCACGACGCGGCCCACGGACTGGGCGGTGTGGCGCAGCCCTTTGGGCGTGATCCGGGGGACGCCCGCCTTGTCCACGAGGCTGTCCATCAACCGGCCGAAGTTGTTGGGGTCCACCCAGCCGCCGAGCGCGGTGGTGAACACGAGGCCGGAGCGCTGCCAACCGGGCCCGACGAAGGCGGCCTCCTGGCCCTGGTGCTCGAGGTGGGCGGTCAGCACGGCGGCGGTCGCGAGCCCGAACGTCACCACCCGGTCGCTGCTCTCGGTTTTCAGCTGCTTGAGCACGGGCCGGCCCCGCTCCAGCGCCAGCTGCTGCACGACCTCCAGCTGGTAGGCGTCGAGGTCGACGTCGCCCCAGCGCAGGGCCAGCACCTCCCCGCGTCGCATCCCGGTCACCAGGCACAGATGGAATGCGCCGTAGAGGCGGTGATCGGCGGCCGTCCGGAGGAACGAACGGGCCTCGTCGAGCGTCCAGCCGAGCTTGCGCCGGGAGCGGTCCGGCGGCGGCGGCTGGGTGAGGGCGACCGGGTTGCGCTGGATGCGACCACGCTGGACCGCCTCCTCCAGCGCCATGGACAGCACCTTGCGCACCAGGCGGGCCGACGTGGGGCCCAGGCGGGGCTTGCCCGCCGGGCCCGGCGCGCGCAACTCGCCGACCCAGCCGTCGAGCAGCTCGGCGGTGAGGTCCCGAAGCCGGACCGCCCCGAGCAACGGCGTGATGTGGCGGCGGACGGCCCAGGTGTACTGGTCGAAGGTGCTCACCGCCACGCGACCCTCCTTCGACCGCAGCCACACCTCCAGGAAGTCCGCGAGGCTCTCGGCATCGGTCCCCGCCCGGCCGTCCAGCACGGCTCGCTGGTGGGCCAGCGCGGCCCGC